>JAABUJ010000010.1_pt1 | contig 478858 bp, 460 predicted proteins | sample 5559131 | NCBI WGS metagenome assembly JAABUJ01 (sample SAMN10711875, study PRJNA513366) | rock metagenome | isolation source: Antarctica rocks | place: Antarctica: Victoria Land, Mt New Zealand nord | collected 2016-01-07
CGGCGTCTGCGACAATGACCCCGGGCGCAATTCCGGCCGCGTGTGCCGCACGAATTTGCTCAAGCGCGATCTGCGGTTTTGTAGCAAAGCGAATCTCGCTAGGAACACCGGTCTTCGTCCGGCGCTCTTTGTCCTTGACCCAATCTTCGGTCAAATATATACGATGAGCCACGGGTACACTCGCGAAATCGTTTGCAATCGAAAGCGTCACCGCGACTTGGCAATTTGCCTGTTTCCCGAGTTGGCCACAATACTGGTGGGCAACGCCGACGGACTGCGATCCCTTCTTGGGAATCCCCGTATCGTCAACGATCCATGTGCGAATTGGTCCGTGACGCAGTATTGCCGGCAACACCGCCTCGTACACTTTGGACAAGACCGCGCGGTCGCTCCACTCGGCTTGCGCGACGAAATGATGCATCGACTGATGGGTGGCTCGTACGCGATCGGGAGCGATTCGCGCCGCCATGGGCTCCACGCTTTTGCGATCGCCCGGCAACATCAGTCCCGTCGTGTACGACGAAAACGGGGCGACGCGATCCGCGTGCCCCAAAGCCGTTGCCAAGTTGTCCACGTATTTCTTGAAGCGACGCCGGGTAGCCGCTGCTGCATGCTTCTGCTCTGCACTCATGCATAATGTATACCACAAATTCACTGTTTATGACACAGTAGTATTAAAGGGGTGTTGCACGGCGCTCTTGGCATCCGCGCGCCATTGCCCGACGTCGCCTTCGCGAGCGTCGGTCCACATGCCGGTTCGCGCGAAGCCGTTCGCTCGGAGCGCGCGCTCCGAGCCGACGTTCGAAACGAGGACCTGCGCCGTCAATGTCGCTACGCTCGTGTCGGCTCGCGCGAGGCGCAGCATCTCGCCGACGGCGCGCGTCGCGTGGCCGAGACTGCGTCGTGTCGGCGCGACGTTGTAGCCGATCTCGACCGCACCCCGTGTATCCAACGGCCGCTTGTGACCGGAGAGTCCGACGACTTCGCCGGCGGCGACGATCAGCCAGCTTGCGGCGGAGCCGGCCGCTACCAGGCGCCGTGCGATCGCGCGCACGTGCTCGATGACGATGCGGTCGTCGACCCCGCCGGGCGGCTGGCGAAGTCCATCGAGCTCGGCCGGCTCACCCCGAAGCAGCCACGCGAAGTGCGCGTCGGTAGCCGCGACGAGCTCGGTCGCGGAGTCCGTCATCGCTGCTGCCGATCCGACTCACCCGCGGCGACGCGTCGCGCAAGGGTCTCGTCGCTGTACGCTCGCCAACGTCGCGTGACGATCGCCTCACGGGCGTCGGCGACGAGCCGCTCGAGGACGGCGAGATTGTGATACGAGAGCAGTCTGGGTCCGAGCATCTCGTTCGCGCGGAAGAGGTGCGAGAGATACGCGCGCGTGTGCGTCGCGCAGACCCGGCAGCGGCAGCGATCGTCGAGCGGCCGAGGATCGCGCGCGAAGGCTGCGTTGCGGATGTTGAGGTCGCCCGAGAACGTCATCGCGCGGCCGTTGCGGCCGCAGCGCGTGGGATAGACGCAGTCGAAGAGATCGACGCCGCCATCGATCGCCGCGAGCAGATCGGGGATCGTACCGACGCCCATGAGATAGCGCGGCTTGTCGGCCGGGAGCAGCGCGGCGGTCGAGCGCGCGACACGATACATGTCGTCGCGCGATTCGCCGACCGAAAGTCCGCCGATCGCGTAGCCGGGAAGCTCGAGCGCGACGAGCTCGCTTGCGCTGCGCGCGCGCAAGTCGTCGTCGAGCCCGCCTTGGACGATCCCGAAGAGCGCCGTCGCCTCGCGCGACCGCGCGTCCGCGCAGCGCCGCGCCCACAGCGTCGTGCGCCGGACCGCTTCGGCGATGTCCTCGCGCGACGACGGTAACTTCACGCAGACGTCGAGCGCCATCGCGACGTCGACACCGAGCGCTTCCTGGAAGCCGACGACGTTCTCGGGCGTAAACGTGTGCGCGCTGCCGTCGAGATGCGACTTGAAGCGCACGCCGTCGTCGTCGACGTCGCGCCGCTCCTCGAGCGAGAAGACCTGGAAGCCGCCGCTGTCGGTGAGGATGTTGCGGTCCCACGCCATGAACGCGTGCAGGCCGCGCATCGCCTCGAGCGTCTCGCGACCCGGCCGCAGCCACAGGTGGTACGTGTTCGCGAGGATGATCCGCGCGCCGAGCGCTCGCACGTCGTCGCCATCGAGCGTCTTGACGGTCGCCGCCGTGCCGACCGGCATGAAGGCCGGCGTCTCGACGTCGCCGTGGGCGAGCGCGAGCGTTCCGCGCCGCGCGGCACCGTCGGTCGCGACGAGCTCGAAACGCGAGCTCATCGCGACCGGCTCGCGCTCAGAGCAGGCCGAGCGCCATCTGCGCGGCGTCGCTCTTGAAGTCCGTGACGAGCTCGCCGATGAGCTGGGGGACCGAGATCGTCAGCACGCCCGCCTGCTCGAGCCGTTCGAGGGCCGCATGCTCGCTGCGCGTCGAGGCACCGCCGCACGCATCGTAGACGAGTGCCGTGGTGTAGCCGGCGGCTTTGCCGGTGAGCGCGGGCATCGACGCCGCGATCTCCGTGACGATGCCCGCGATGATGAGCGTCGTACGGCCGGTCGCCTCGATCGCCGCGCGCGTCGGGCCGTCTTCGAGGGCGTTGGTTTGCGAGCGCTGGAAACGCGGTGCTTGATCCGCATACTTCTCGACCTCGTCGATGAGCTTGCCGCCCATCTCGATCGTCGAGATGATCACCGGCATGCGATAGGCATCGGCGAGCTGGCAGAGCGCGCCGACCTGGTGCGCGAGATCTTTCTTGTCGCCCGTGAGGCCGTGCTGGCCGAGAAGTCCCTGCTGCTGGTCCACGAGGAGCACCAGCGATTGGTCCGCGCGAATTTCGCGCTCGATCGTCTTCATGGCGCATCCCTACCGCGCCCGGCGTCCCGGCAATCAGCGTGGGGCTCAGAGCTCGCCCGTGATGTACTGCGCGCGACCGTTTCCAAACGACCAATCCTCGCGCGTGTTGCTCACGACCGACACGACGATGTCGGTCGGCGGCGTGCCGGCCCGCTCGAGCTCGGCGACGAGCTCGCGGTAGAACGCTTCCTTCTGCGCGTGCGGCCGCGGGCTCGTCGTTACTTGCACGACGAGCGCCTTCTCGGTCCGCGCGATGCCGAGCCCGGTGTCCTCGAGAATCAGCTCGCCTGGGGCGTGCTCGTGGTAGACCTGATAGCGGTCGCGCTCGTGCACGTCGAAGGCGGAGAGCACCGCGCGATGCGTCGCGTCGAGCACCGCTTTCCGTTCCTCGGGCGTCCGCCCCGCGATGGCGTCGATGCGAATGAGTGGCATGGCTTCGGGGTGTCCCTCAGCGCTCGAGCGCTCCTGCGCGCTCGATTACTGAGCGAAGGAGACCGGTTGGACCGTAACGCTCACGACGAGCGCGAGCGCGACCGGCGCAGCCACTCGAAGGCAGCCGTCCTCGTGCGTCGCGAGAACGTAGCGCGAACGCGACGGCAGGGCAGAAATGCGGACTCGGTGTGCGCGGGCGTATTCCGCCGCTCGCCCCGAGGGAGTATTGCAAGAACTCGCTCAGAGCGCCGACCAATGCTCGCACGACTCAAAAAATCGACCGCCCCCCCCCTTTCATTTGACCACAAATGTGCTGATAAGGAATATGTAACGCTTCTTCGGAGGTCCAACGTGCCGATTCCCAGATCCCTGCCCCTGGCCGACGACATTCGGCCGCCGGTCGCCTCGGCCGGCTCTGCCACCCCGCTCCCGCTCGGCGGGGAAGCCGGGACGAAGTCGATACCGACGATCGGCGACCGCAAGGAATCTGCGTCGACGTGCGGCATCTTGCCGGGCGACATCGCGGCGGCATTCAGGGCAGATCCGTTGCTCATGCCCGCCGGTAAGCTCGTCGGTAGCATCACGCTCGTCGCACCCGATGGCCGCGTCGTTGCGAGGACCCAGCCGAGGTCGACTCTAGAGCGATCCGAGCCGGTCGCAGCCCCCCAAAAACACCCGGTGCCGGCTAATCTCGACCGCATTCCGGTCACGAGCATCCAAGTAGACGTTCGACCGGTGTCCGCAGCAACCGACCCATTTTCGATCGCCACAGGAACGAGCGATCACGCCTTCATTACGGTAACGCGCGCTAACGGCTTCAAACAGGTTCTTGCAGCCGATCCCGTCCCGGCTGACGCGCTCAGCGGCAAGAGTCAATTGACCTTCGAACCCGGGACGGAAAAGAAAGCTGAGGTCGCCCATCCTCAGCATCCGACCGATCTTCATCCGCCGGAGTATCCTGGCCTCTCCGATAACGAGGCCTTGACGCGATATGGTAATGAGCTCGTGCAGGGTGCCAAGGACTACGAGACGCATCCGGTGCGTTATGACGCCCTCGGCAGCCAAGGCTGGAACAGTAACGGCTGGGTCGGCTCGTTGATCGCCGCGAAGGGCGGCGACGCAGGCCGCGCCGACGTCGCGGCGCTGGCCAAAGAATACGATGGTGGTCAACCGTTGCTCCAGCCAAGCACGACCGGAACGCCGCCCTGGAAGCCCGACGCCGACCAGCGCGAGGCGGACCTGATCGGCGCTGCATCGGGGAACGGCCGGATCATCGTCCCCGGCATGCATAACCCGACGATCCCGGCCGATCGCTTCGAAGCCGGCACACCGCATGACGTGGTCGCGAAGTACCCACCGTCGGGCGACGTAACTCGAAAGATTTTTAGGGAAATAAGGAATCATCCCGAAACTCTTCAGAAAAACGCTGATGCATATCTCAACCAACGTGTTAAAGCAGAACGCGAGGAATTAGAACACCTCTTCACGCTTCCGACACGATCGAGACAGCAATAATCGTCGAAACAATTTCGAGCCTGTCTTCTGCCGACGTCGAGCGCGCTTACGTTCGACTTCTGCAGAAGACATGGCGTGGCTGGTTGTGGTTCATTTCCCTTGAGGGATTCTTCACCGTCGGAATGCTTTGGGCAGCTATCGCAGCGATAATCGGTGCGTTCATTCCGCTCGACTTCGAGCCGCTTGTTACTGAAAGTAATCAGGTTCCGGTGTCGATAGCCATTGCGTTGTACGCGAGTATTCGCTCGCGAGAGTACCTTATTCCGGTCATGCGAGGAAGACTTACCTTCCCGCAAATATTTGCAGTTGGTTTCATCGGAATGCTCTTCGCTATCCTAGGACAGCAACTCGTCGATTATCTAAATGGAGCGTTCTCGGTGGAGAAATTCTATCTTCACCGACCCTTCGTTTCGGACGGCTCCTTCTCTCGTTTTTTCAACGCGGTCATCTACGCTCCGGTTATCGAAGAACTGGCGTGGCAGGGGGTTCTACAAACGTGGCTCCAAAGGTTTGGACCGTATATTGCGATACTGGGGACGACCCTCCCCTTCACGCTTGATCACGCTTTCAATATCGACTTCTATTTTCAAAGTCTCAACGCGATTTGGCTACCGGTAAATTTCTTGAATATCGCTTCGGGACTATTCGTCTTTGCTCTGATCCGGCAATTCACAAAGTCGCTCGGCGCGGCAATGATCGCTCATGCAGCTAGTAATTTCGTGAATCTCTCAATTTATCGATAGGCGGGTTATGGCCGAACTTTTAGATATTGTCCCGAAGACGGGACGAACGCTTCCACCAACGTTCCGCTTATCGTGATGCGACTTTGAGGAATCGACGCAGTGGCGATAGCTCGACTGATCGAAGACTCCGTCTTGAGCTCGCGACCCCGACTGCGATTCAGCGCAGCCGTTCGCGTGCCGCGACGTAGTCCGGTGGCGGCGGCGCTTCGAACGCGAGATCGTCGTTCGTGAACGGATGCCGGAACGCGAGCCGCCAGGCATGGAGCGCCTGGCCGGGCAGATCGATGCGCTCATCGACGCGGCCGTAGACCGGATCGTTGACGATGGGATGCCCGAGGCCGTGCATGTGCACGCGGATCTGATGCGTGCGACCCGTCTCGAGCGTGAACTCGAGCCCGGCCGCGTCGCGGAGCGGCTCGCGCAGGACGTAGTGGGTGACCGCCGGCTTGCCGTCGGCGCGTAGGGCATAGCGCAAGCGGTTCTGTGGATCGCGGCCGAGCGCGCCGTCGATCGTGCCGCGCGGATGCTCGGGGCGCCCGACGACGAGCCCGAGATACGTGCGCACGATCTCGCGGCGCATCATCATCTTGCCGAGCGCCGAGAGCGCGGCTTCGGTTTTCGCGACGACGAGCAGCCCCGAGGTGTCGCGATCGAGCCGATGCACGAGCCCGCCGCGAAGCGGGTCGCCCGGCAGCGCGCCGACCCGCGCGAGGAGCGCGTTGACGAGCGTGCCGTCGCGCGCGCCGTGCGCCGGATGCGTCACCATGCCCGCGACCTTATCGACGACGAGCAGCGCGTCGTCCTCGTACACGACCGCCACCGGCAGGTCTTCCGGCTGCGCGTCGAGCGCGTCGACGGGCGCGAGCGCGTAGACGAGTTCGTCGCCCGGGGCGACGGGCATCGCGGGTTTCGGTACGATGCCGTTGAGCGTGACGGCGCCCGCGCGGATGGCGCTCGCCACGCGGCCGCGCGAAGCGCCCGAGACGCGAGCGATCGCGACGTCGCAGCGCGAGCCGGCCTCCGTATCGGTGACGACGTGGCGCTCCGTGCCGAGCTCCATCATCGTGCGCGTTCGGCCGGTCGCGTCGCGCGCTCGGCACTCTCGCCGCGCATCGAGCTCAGCAGCAGCAGCACGACGCCGACGGTGATGCACGAATCGGCGACGTTGAACACCGGCCACCAGCGGAGATCGACGAAGTCCACCACGTAGCCGTAATGAAAGCGATCGACGATGTTGCTGATCGCGCCGCCGGCGATCATGCCGAACGCGATCCGCACGAGCGGCGAGCGCCGAGCCTGATCGCGAAAGGCAAAATAAAAGAGCACGAGCACGACGAGGGCCATGCCCACGAGCAGCCACGGCTGCGTGCCGAAGAGGCCGAACGCGCCCGCGTGATTGCGGACGTACGTCCAATAGAGCAGGTGCGGAATCGCAATCCGGCTTTCGCCCGCGAAGAACGACGTGACGATCGCGTGCTTGGACCATTGATCGAGCGCGAGCACGACGACGGCGGCGAGCCAAAACCCCATCCCGGCATCGTACGACGGCGGGCAGGGTCGCTCCGCCGCGGGCGGCAAGGGTCGACGGTCGTGCACCACTGGTTCATCTATCCGAACATCGATCCGATCGCGTTCCGGCTCGGGCCGCTCGCCGTGCACTGGTACGGGCTCTCGTACCTCGCGGGCTTCCTCGCGGTCGGGCTCCGGATGGCGCGCCCGGCGGGTCGGCGCCGGCTTGGCCTCACGACGGACGGCGTGCAAGACTTCCTCGTGTACGCGCTCGTCGGCGTGCTCGTCGGCGGCCGGCTCTTCTTCGTGCTCGCCGACGTCGTCACGCGGCCGGGCGAAGCGGCATACTATTTCGGCGCGATGCCCGGCAGTCTCATCCACGTCGTCGAGGTGTGGAAGGGCGGCATGGGCTTCTTCGGCGGGCTCATCGGCGTCATCGCCGCGATCGCGCTGTTCATCCGTAAGCATCCGGGCCTGACGTTCGCCGTGCTCGCGGACGAGGTCGTCGTGATGCTGCCGATCGGGCTCGCGCTCACGCGCTGCGTCAACTTCATCAACGACGAACTCGTCGGCGATCTGTGTCGTCCCGACCAGCCCTACTGCATCGTCTTTCCGAGCGCGCCCGGCTACCGCTATCCCTCGCAGCTCTTCGAGGCGGTGCTCGATCTCGCGGTGCTGCCGATCGTGCTCGTGCTCTATCGCCGCCGGGCGCCCGACGGCGTCGTCGCCTGGACGTGGTTCGCGCTCTACGGCGTCACGCGGTCGCTCGCGGAGAGCTGGCGTCAGACCGATCTCGCCGTCGGGCCGCTCACGGGCGGCCAGCTGCTCGCGCTCCCGATGATCGCGATCGGCGTTGCGCTCGTGATCCTCGCGTGGCGGCGCGGCGTGCGCACCGACGTCGCGCCGCCACCTGAGCAATCGAGGACTCCGAGGCGGCGACTCGGAACGTGAGCACCTCATGATGGTCGCCGAAGGCTACGCCGCGGTGCGCGCGTCCGTTGACGCCGCGGCAAGGCGCGCCGGGCGCGATCCGGCGTCGATTGCCCTCGTCGGCGTCACGAAGCGGCAGTCGCGCGAGGCCGTCGAGTCGGCACTCGCGGCGGGCTTGCACGATGTCGCCGAGAGTTACGTTCAGGAAGCCGTTCCGAAGCTCGCCGGACTCGCGGCGTGCAAGCACTTCATCGGCCACATCCAGACCAATAAAGCCAAGGCGATCGTCGCGACGTTCGACGTGGTCCAGTCGATCGACCGGCTCGACGCCGGGCTCGCGATCGCGAAGGCGGCGCGTTCGGCGAATCGGCCGATGCGCGCGCTCGTGCAGATCAACATCTCGCCGACCGAGCGGTACGGCGTCGCGCCGGATGATGCGCCGGCGCTGGCCGAGCGGCTGCGCTCGGACGAAGGCCTCGCGATCGACGGCATCATGGCGATCGCACCGAACACGGACGATCGCGCGGAGATTGCGCGCGCGTTCGCTCGCGCCGCCGAGACGCTCGTCGCCGTCGGCGGCACGACCCTCTCCATCGGGATGTCCGGAGATTACGAACAGGCGATCGACTGCGGATCGACGATGCTGCGCATCGGGACCGCCATCTTTGGAGCGCGCACATGAACGATGAACTCGAAGCCCCGCGGCCCGGCAATAAGAATTTCCTCCATAAGCTCGGCTCGATTTTCGCGATCCACGAGGAAGAGGCCGACGAGTACGACGAGGAGCCGGCGCCCGCGCCCAAGCGCAACGTCGTGCCGTTCTCGTCGCGCGAGCCGCGACGCGGCGCGAACGCGGGCGAGGTGAGCCTGTTCGCACCGCGCACGTTCGCCGACGTCACGGACATCGCCGACGCTCTGCGCGGCCGGCAGGTCGTGATCGTCAATCTCCAGGGCGTCGATCGCGGGCTGCTCCAGCGCGTCGTCGACTTCACGAGCGGCGTCGCGTACACGCTCGACGGCAAGATCCAGAAGCTCGCCGATGCGATGTACCTCGTCGTGCCGCCGGGGACGCCCGTCAACTCCGCGGGCATCCGCGAGACGCTCGGCTCCGACGCGTCGTTCGATTTCATGGCCGGCCGGGGCTAACCGATGCCCAGGCTCACCGTCGTCGATATCCACCACAAGGTCTTCAAGAAGAAGCTCAACGGTTACGACGGCGCCGAGGTGGATCAGTATCTCGACGAAATCATCGAGGCGTTCGAGGACGAGGCGCAGGGGCGCGCCGCGCTCGAGGCGGAGATCGGCGATCTGCGCGAGCGGATCAGTCACTTCAAGGCGATGGAAGAGTCGCTGCACAACACGTTGTTGCTCGCGCAGCGCACCGCGGACGAAGTCAAGGCGAGCGCGCACAAGGAAGCCGATCTGATCCGGCACGAGGCGCGGCTCTCGATCGAAAAGGAGATCGCGCAGTACGGCGAACGCGCCGCCGAAGCGCGCCGCGAGCGCGAGCGCACGCTCGAGAGCCTCGACGGCGTTAAGCGCGAATTCCGCGGACTGCTCATGACGCATCTCGCGTTGCTCGATCGCAGCGACGTCGCCGCGGCGGCCTCGACGGCACTCGTCGTGGACCACGAGCCCGAGCCCGCGCAGGCCTGATGGCAAGCCCCGCGCGGAGCGAGCGCGCGTTGCATCCGAGCGGTCGCGCGGCCGTGATCTACGCGTTCTGCGCGCCCGAGCTCGTCGGCCGGCGGATGACGATCGAGGGCCGGCGCGTGCAGGCGCTCGCCGCCGGCCGTTTCGGTCTGCTCACGAGTTATGTCGACCGCGAATCGTTCAGCCCGGAAGCACTCGCGGCACGCGCGGACGATCGCGCCTGGTTCGCGCATCACGCGCGCATTCACGAGCGAGCGGTCGAGCGGCTCGCCGAGCTCGGCACGGTCGTGCCGGCGAAGCCGCTGACGATCGTCGCCGATGCGGCCACCCTCGCCGACTACGCTCGCGAGCGCGCCGTCACATGGACGCGCGCGTACGCGAAGTTTCGCAACGCGCGAGAATGCGCGGTGCACCTCTTTGTTGGGCCGCACCGGCTGCCGTTCGACGAGCCGTACCTCGTGCGCGTTAGCGCGCGCGTCGAGCGCAGCTCGCGTGTCGTCGCGCCCCTCGGCGGCGACGCGAGCCCGGTCGACGTTCGAGCGCGCGCGTTCGTCGACGCGTGCGCGGCCGCGGCGTCCGCGGCCCGGCGCCTGCCGACGACCGGCCGCGGCCATCTCGCGTCGCTCGCGCTGCTCGTGCCAGCGGGCGGCGAGCAGCGCCTCGCCGTACTCGCCCGCGAGGCGCGCGCCGAGCTCGAAGCGCTCGGCGTCGCCGCGTATCTCGAGGCGCCGCGCGCGCCGCATAGCTTCGTTTGAGGGTGGCATGGCCGATCTGATCGCCGTGCTCCCGGGAGACGGGATCGGCACCGAGATCGTCGCGGCCGCGCAGCGCGTGCTCGAAGCGGTCCGGCCCGATTGCGAGTACGTGCACGGCGACGTCGGCGTCGTGCCGCTCGAGCGCGACGGGACGGCGTATCCGGCCGCGACGCACGAGCTCTGCGCGCGCGCGGCCGGGATCCTCTTCGGTGCGGTCGGCGATCCGCGCTACGATGCGGCGCCGGCGGACCGGCGGCCCGAGTACGCGATCCTGACGCTGCGCAAGCGCTTCGACCTCTTCGCGAACCTGCGGCCCGTCGCGATGATCGCCGGGCTCGAGGACGCCTCGACGCTGCGGCCCGAGGTGGTGCGCGGACTCGATCTCGTCGTCGTGCGCGAGACGACGTCCGGACTGTATTTCGGCACGCCGAAGCACACGACGATCGAGGACGGCGTCGCGGTCGCGACCGACACGCTCGTGTATCGAACGCCCGAGATCGAGCGCGTCGCACGCGTCGCCTTCGAGCTCGCGCGCATCCGACGCAATCGCGTCACGTCGGTGGATAAGCAAAACGTGCTCGAGACGGGCCGGCTGTGGCGCCGCGTGGTCGAGGCCGTGCACGATGCGGAATATCCCGACGTCGAACTCGACCATCTGCTCGTCGACAACGCCGCGATGCAGCTCGTGCGCGACCCGACGCGCTTCGACGTGCTGCTCACCGAGAATACCTTCGGCGATATCCTCAGCGATCAGGCCGGGATGCTGACGGGTTCGCTCGGCAACCTGCCGAGCGCCACGCTCGGCGCGGGCAGCGCGGACGGCGGCTCGCGGCGCTTCGGGCTCTACGAGCCGATCTCGGGCAGCGCGCCCGATATCGCCGGTCGCGGGATCGCGAACCCAATCGCGGCGATCCTCTCGGCCGCGCTCCTGTGCCGCTACAGTCTCGCCGATGACGCGTCGGCGACGCGGATCGAGCGTGCCGTCGCAGACGCGATCGCGAGCGGCGCGCGCACCGCCGATCTCGTCCGCGACGGCGCGCCGTCGCTCGGCACGATAGCCTTCGCGGAGCGCGTGCTCGCCGCGCTCTGATCTTCGACCGGCGTCCAAGAGCGCATGACACCGCCGTTGTCACCGTGGCTTCTGCCGTCGCTTGCGGGCGTGCAGCTCGCATCGCTCGTGTTCCTCGAGGTACGCGCTCCACTTCGGCTCGCGACCGAATCGAAGCCGCGGCGCGACGCGCGCAATCTCGCGATCGCTCTCGCGGCGGCGTTGCCCGTCGCCCTGCTCGAGACGCCCGTCGCGCTACGCGTCGCGGCGTGGACGACGCGGCGACGGCTCGGCCTCGTCGCGCGGCTCCCGCTCCCCGCCGGCGTCCGGGCGGCGCTTGCCGTCGCGGCGCTGGACTACACGCTCTACCATTGGCACCGGCTGACGCACCGCGTTCCGGCGCTCTGGCGCTTTCACGCCGTGCACCACGCCGATCGCGACATGGACGCGACGACGGCGCTGCGCTTTCACTTCGGCGAGATGGCGCTCTCGGTGCCGTGGCGAGCCGCGCAGATCGTCATTATCGGCACGTCGCCGCGTACGTACGCGCTCTGGCAGCTGCTCACGACGCTCTCGATCCAATTCCATCATGCCGACGTGAAGTTGCCCGCCGCGCTCGAACGCGCGCTCGCGTGGTTCATCGTGACGCCGCGGCTGCACGGCATCCACCACGCGCAGACGGAGGCGCTCGCGAAAAAGAATTGGTCGAGCGGACTCTCGCTGTGGGACCGGTTGCACGGAACGTATGAGTCGGACGTCCCGCAAGCGGCGATCGAGATCGGGCTCCCGGCGTATCGCCGCGACCGGGACATCGGCCTCGGTGCGATGCTCGCCCTACCGTTCGGCCGCCGCGTCGACGCGTGGGTCGCGCGGCCGCGCTAGTGTGCTGACCCAGAAGTTCCTTGCGGAAGATCGCGAAGGATTTTCGGTCGGATCGAGGAGCGATGAGGGAGCAACGCCGTAGCGTTGTGACCGAAGAGCGACGACGAGCCGGCCGAAAAGACGAGCGAGATTACGTAAGCGAACTTCTGGGTCAGCACACTAGGTGCGAGCGGCTCGAGCGACCGCGGCGACGAGGATGACGGCGAGGCCGACAAACACGAGCGCGCCGCGCAGCGGCGGCGGGACCATGCCGCCTGCATCGAGGCCGAGCGCGAGCGCGAGCCAGAGCGCGATCGCGAGTGCGAAGAGCCGGTCCTCGACGAAGAGCCCGGCGAGCTCGCCGAGGCCGGTGCGCAGCGCCTTCACGCCGCAACCTGCGGCCGGCGCGCGAGCGCCCACGCGACGGCGCCAGCGAGCGCATAGCCGACGGTGAGATAGAGCAGCGCGAGATCGGCACCGGGCCACGCCGTGCCGACGCCCTCACCCGCCCAGAACGTGCCGAAGGCCGAAAGCATGACGCCGACGGCGAATTTCAGCGCGTTCTCGGGCACGCGCGAGAGCGGCGCGCGCAGCGCGAAACCCGCGCCGATCACGACGAGCCCCGCGAGCGCCGCGCCGACGGTCGCGGGAAGGAGCTGCGCCGCGGTCGCGCCGACGGCGATGACGATGAAGACGACCTCGAGCCCCTCGAGCAGCACCGCCTGATACGCGGTCGCCACGGCGGCCCAGTCGGTTCGTGCGGTGGCCGCGTCCGTTTCGCCGCCGCGGAGCCGGACGGTCTGACGCGCGAAGATCGCCGCCTCGTCGTGCAGCGCGATGACGCCCGCGTAGCGCAGCGCGGCCTTGCGCAGCCAACGCAGGCCGAAGAAGAGCAGGAGCACGCCGACGGCGAGCTGCAGCGCGCCGAGCGGCACGCGGCGTAACGCCGGTCCGAAGATCGCGACGATCGCCCCGAGGGTCGCGACGCCACCTGCGGTCCCCAGGAGCGCGGGCCGCCAGCCGCGCGTCTGACCGACCGCGAGCACGATCGTGAGCGCCTCGACGAACTCGACGAGCGAGGCGAGGAACGCGGGAAGTGCGGCGGTGAGAATCGCGGACATCGTGACGCGCGCTTCGTTGCGATCCGCGGCGATGCCCGCGGGCGGGGCGCTTGCGACCAGGTGGGTAAGAACCCCCGATGATCGCCGTAGCGCCGGTTTTCGAGCCGCAGGAATTCACGTTGAGCAACGGGCTGCGGCTCGTGATCGTGCCGACGGGCGCCGCACCGGTCGCGACGCTGATGGTGCTCTACAAGGTCGGCGCGCGAGACGAGGCCGTCGGCTACACCGGCTCGTCGCACCTCCTCGAGCACATGCTCTTCAAGGGTACGCCGACGTACAGCCGTGCGACCGGCCGCGCGTACGCCGACGTGATGAAGGAGATCGGCGCCGCGCTCAACGCGACGACGTGGATCGACCGTACGAATTACTTCGAGACCGTACCAAAAGAATATTTGCCGCTCGCCGTCGAGATGGAAGCGGATCGCATGCGCGGCGCGCTCATTGCGGATTCCGAGCGCAAGAGCGAGATGACCGTCGTGCGCAACGAGCTCGAGCGCGGCGACAACGACGCGGCGCGCGTGCTCGGTCACGCGCTCGTCGCGACGGCGTTTCGCGAGCATCCGTATCACCATCCGACGATCGGCTGGCGCGCCGACGTCGAGGGCGTCTCGACCGCACGGCTGCGCGAGCTCTACGACACGTTCTATCATCCCGGCAATGCGGTCGTCTTCGTCGTGGGCGATGTCGAGATCGGTGCCACGCGCGAACTCATCGAGCGTCGCTTCGGAGCGCTCGCGGCGAACGCGGCGCCGCTGCCCGAGGTCCACACGACCGAGCCGCCGCAGCACGGCGAGCGCACGTTCTCCCTCAAACGGCCGGGCGACGACACGTTGCTCTCGTACGCGTATCACACGCCGAGCGCATTCGGCGAGCGACGCGTGCTGACGAACGCCGAGATCGCGGAGCGGGCGAGCCGGCCGCTCGGTCCGAGCGAGGGCGACGCGCTCGATCTCTTCGGCCGCGTGCTCGCGCGCGGCAAGACGAGCCGGCTCGCACGCGCCCTCGTCGATGAGCGGCTCGCCCTCGACGTCTCCGCGCAGGACTGGGGCTCGCGCGACCCTGGCCTCTTCCAAGTCACGGTCGCGATCCGGCCGGGCGTCGCGATGGACCGCGTGCGCGAGGTGCTCGATCGCGAGCTCGCGATGCTCGCGGACGAGGGGCCGACGGCGGACGAGCTCGCGCGCGCGAAGACGGCGCTCGCACTCGGTCGCGCGTTCGCGCGCGACAGCACGTTCGGCATCGCGCAACGCCTCGCGGAGTTCGAGGCGGTCGGGACGTGGCGCTTCGAGGAGGGTTACACGCAGCGACTCGAGTCGGTCTCGATCGACGACGTGACGGCCGCGGCGCAGGCGTACCTGCACGAAGACAATCGCTCGATCGGCACGCTCGTGCCGGGCACGCCGCGCGCGTTTGCGCAGATTCCGTTCGCCCGGATCGACGAGCGGGTGACGTCCGCCTGGATCGAGGCCGCACCGCTCGCCCGGCCGGCCGCCGTCACCGGAACACCGTTCGCCGAGCGCATCGAGCGCGCGACATTCGGCGGCGTGCGCGCGCGGTATGTCGCGAACGAGGGCACCTCGACGGTGCATGTGCGCGGCCTGCTCGATGCCGGCATCGCGATGTCGCCCGATCGGCCGATGCTCCCGACCGTGCTCGCCGAGATGCTCGCGCGCGGCACGCGCGTTCACGATCGCCGCACGCTCGAGGAACGGCTCGATCGTCACGGTATCCGCCGCGCGTACGGCGCGGACGACGACCGCTCGTCCGGTTACGATCCACTCGCGTTCCGCTTCTCGGCGGCGTGCGCGGCCGAGCATCTCGGCGAGCTGCTCGAGGTGCTCGCCGAGGAGCTGCGGGAGCCGTCGTTCGATCCGCTCGAGCTCGACCGCGTGCGCGCCGAGCTCGTCGGCGCACTCCGGCTCGCGCGCACGAATACCGGCTGGCGTGCGATGCAACGCTTTCTCAGTCTCGCGTACACCCCGGGCGACATCAACGCGGAACCCGACGTCGACGCGCTCATCGCCGACGTCGAATCGATCGACGTCGCGGCGCTTGCGGCGTACCACGCAAACGTCCTGCTGCGCGCGCCCCTGCGCGTCGCGGGCGCGGGCGGCGTGGCCGCCGATGAGTTCCTGGCTCGCATCGGCCGCACGCTCGGTGCGCTGCCGTTGCAGGCCGCAGCGCTCGACACGCCGCGCACGGCGCCGCTCGCCGCACGTGCCCGCCGCGAATCGGTCGCGGTGGAAGATAAGCCGAACGTCGACGTCGTGCTCGGCCGCGCGAGCGACCTGCACCGCGCATCGCCCGATTTCGAAGCGGCGGCGATCGCGAACGGCATCCTCGGTCAGTCGACGCTCAGTTCGCGGCTCGGCATGCGCCTGCGCGATCGCGACGGGCTCACGTACGGCATCACGAGCGGCTTCCTCGCACCAGGACGTACGTCCGGTCCCTGGCGCATCTCGGTCGGCGTGAATGCAGCGAACGTCGAGCGCGCGATCGACGCGGTCCACGACGTGCTCGACGACTATGCGGCAGATGGTCCGACGGCGCGCGAGTTCGACGCGCAGCGTAATTCGATGGTCGGCGCGCAACGCGTCTCGCTCGCGACGAGCGCGGGCCTCGCGACGATGCTCGAGCGGCTCGAAACGTACGGCCTTCCGGACGGCTTCGTCGACGGCTACCGCGCGACGCTCGATGCCGTTACGCTCGCCGATGCGAACGCGGCGATCGCCCGCTATCTTTCGCCGAACGACCTCATCGTGGTCGACGCGGGCGGTAGCTAGGCCTCAGTGCTCGTGGTCGCGGTCCTCGTTCATCCCGTAGCGGTACGCGACGACCACGAGTAGCACGAGGATGCTGAAGAGTATCGTAAAGCCGATCATCTGATTGGGCTGCATGCCGATCGCCCGCTCGAGAACGATGACCGCGAGGGCGAGGATGCAGGCGAGCCCGAGCAGGACGGGCTCGAAGCCTGCGATCATGTCGGCCATGCCATGAGTTCGGGATGGAAACGTGCCAAACGCGGCGCCATGCACGGGCCGGAGACGTGCCGCAACCACGGTCGGCCGCACGGATTCAAGAATCGAATCGACGGGTCGATTGGCAGGTCCAGCACCACGCTGACGCATTTTCCGATGCCGTCGGCGGGCGCCACGCGAATGCGCAACGCGAGCTCCGAGACGATGAAGAGGCCGCGGCCGCACTCCGAAAAGTCGTCGTTCGGCGGCCGGATGTCGAGCGCGAATGCGGGTGACGTGTCGTGCACGCACACCTCGGCGTTCCCGTCGAACACGCGAAGCTCGAGACAGGCGTATCCGTCCGCGTGCCGGACCGTGTTGGAGAGCAGCTCGCCGATGACGAGTTCAGCCGCGACGAGGTTATCGGCCGAGGTCGTGATCTGACGCAACGTTGCGGTCGCCGCCTTGCGAGCCGAGCGAGCCGCGTGGACGTCGTTCGAATCGAGAGACCAACACATACACGGTCTCCTACCCCGAAACGGCAAATCGGGTCAGGCGGTTGCGCCATATCCCCGGGATCGGAGGAACTCCTCGGTGCGCGCGATATCGAGCGGCCGGGAGAAGAGGTAGCCCTGCGCGCGCGAGATCCCGAGCTCCGCGAGCGCGCGGGCTTGGTTCGCCGATTCGACGCCTTCGGCGACGATCGAGAGCTCGGCATCGCGTGCGATGCCGACGATCGCGCGGACGATCGCGCTGTTCGCGAGGCCGTCGATCTCGTTCTCACTGACGAACGATCGGTCCACCTTGAGCTCGTCGACGGGCAATTGGTGCAAATAGCGCAGCGACGAGTAGCCCGTGCCGAAATCGTCGAGCGCGACCTTCGCACCCTGCGCGCGGAGTGCCGCGAGCACCGGCGCCGCGACGCCCATCTCCTCGACGAGCACCGACTCCGTGATCTCGAGGCACAGCCGCTCGGGATCGAGCCCGGTCTCCCGTAGCGTCTGCAAGAAGCGCAGGAGGTAATTGGGATCGGCGAGCTGACGGGGCGAGACGTTGACGTTCATCATGGCCGAGTGACCGATGAGGCCAGCGCGCTCGAAGCGCCGCAGCGCGAGGCTCGCCGTTTCGAGCACACGGTTCCCGAGCTCGACGATCGTGCCCGTTTCCTCCGCGATCGGGACGAAGTCCAGCGGCCGGAGCAGGCCGAGCTGCGGGTGCTGCCAACGCACGAGCGCCTCGAAGGCCAGCACGTTTCCCGTCGCGAGTTCCAGGATGGGCTGATACTGGACGATGATGCCCGGTGCGCCCGATCCGAGCTCCGCTTCGAGATCGTGCTCAAGCCGCGCCCGGCGATTGCTGCGATCCCGCAGCGGTCGCGAGAAGCCGACCGACTGCCCGCGTCCGAGCGACTTCGCGCGACGCATCGCGGCGTCGGCATCGCGCAGCAGATCGTCGCTCGTATCGCCCTCGGCGCGCACCTTCGTGCCGATGCTCGCGCTGAGGCGAATCGTGCGGCCGTCGATTGCGAACGGCTCGCCGAGCGCTTTCGTGATGCGCCGTGAGAGCGAAGCCGCGGCCGCCGCGTCGGCGTCATAGGCGATCGCGACGAACTCATCGCCGCCGAGCCTCGCGAGCAGATCCTCGGAGCGCAGTGCGGCGCCGACGAGTACGGCGCCGACGCGTTCGGCGAAGAGGATCAGGAGCCGGTCGCCGACACCGTGTCCGAAGACGTCGTTCACGCTCTTGAGCCGATCGCAATCGATGAAGAGGATCGCGCCGGCGCGGCCCTGCGCGACGAATGCGGCGAGGCGCTCTTCCAGGAGCTTCCGATTCGGCACGCCCGTGAGGGCATCGAAGTTCGCCGCGCGCCAGAGGGTGCGGGTCGCGGCCTCGCGCTCGGCGAGGGCCGCATCGAGCTCGGCGGCGCGACGTTCGGCGCGGGCCGCGCGCAGGTCGGCCTGCGAGGCGTCGATCTCCGAGAGCATCACCACGCGCCGCCGAACCGTCGGGTCGCTCTCGATCTCGTACGAGGTGAAGTCGAACTCGAACTCGCCGTTCCCGACGCCGCGTCTGCCGCGCACGCGGCCGGTGCTCGGCCGCAGCAGATCGCTCGGCGCAACGATGCGGTTCTCGTCGTCGGTAACGTGGAGTTCATCGAAGGCCGCATCGGCCTCGCCGCGCGAGAAGCCGGTGAGCCGCGTGAACGCATCGTTGACGTAGGTGATGCGCGGGCGCGTCGGCACGACGGGCAATGCCGGCGATTCGATGACGGCGAGCGGGTTCGCAACGTTCTTCACGACGTCGGCGAGCGCGCGCGCGTCGGTCGAGGCATGCTCGTTGGCTAGGAAAAGACCCTCGAGATACGCCATGACCGCGCACAGCAGGATCGACGTCACAAGGAAGATCGCGAACGCGACGAAGTCGGACGAACGCGTCTCGTCGGAGACCGCCGTGTGAAGTGCGAGAAATTGCAGCCAAATCGATGCCGTGATCGCGGCGCCGATCGCGAGGACCACCCAGTCGACGTACGCGCAGACGAGGATCAGGTTGACGGCGAGCCAGGCATCGCAGGCGAGGTTCCATACCGTCGAACCGTCCCGGCAGGCGAGAACCGGTACGAGCAGCATCGCGATGACCACCACGACCGACGCGAGGCGCCGCGATGGCACGAGCCAGGCGACCGCCGCTGCGAAGACCGCGAGCGCGAGCGCGATGACGAAGTCTTCGCGAGGGTGCCAGAGCGGCGACAGCCGCGGCCGGATGGACGCGGCGAGGGCGGTGAGCACGAGCAGAATCGTCGCTACCACGGGCGTCGTGCGACGCCGGATCGACATCAGGTCATGGGCACGAGCGACCGATGGAGCGAGGACGAGCGGCCCTCCAAAAAGAGCGTCCCCCTCTCTTGGTCGCGACCGTCTGAATCCCCGTTTCTTGGGATAGCCAACGCCGCCCGGGGCCCCAAGCGACCGTCAGTGTCGTCGACCCGGAACGCTCGCACGGCCGGGTCTCATGAAAAACCCCGCCGCAGCGGGGTTTCGTGGTGGAGATGTGCGGATTCGAACCGCAGACCCCTTACATGCGAAGCAAGTGCTCTACCAGCTGAGCTACATCCCCACGGGCCGGGCGGCGCGAGCACCGCGGCCGACCGACGTTCATACGCCTCGGGGCGGCGCCGACCCTCCCGTTAGATCGGCGCGCCGAGGTACGGGAAGTTTGCGGTCTGGTAGCCCGTGTTGCTGCAAGCGACGTTGTCGGTCGCGAGCTGCGGCGTCCCGGCGCGGCCGTCTTGTTCCTTGCCGTCGTCCGGGGCCACGGCGGCCGTGATCCCCGGTGCGGCCTTCGTCGTCTGCGACGACGCCGTCGTCCCGAGCGTCCCGAAGGTGAGTCCGAGCGTCGCCGTGACCACGTCGTCGTAGACGCTCCGGCCGCCGAAGGCTCCCGTCGGCGTCGGGATGCCGAGCGCGGCGTTCTGGCAGAGCGCGACGATCCGGCCGCCGGTTTCCCAGCCGAGATACTCCGCCGTTCCCGACGTGTCGGCGAGGTTCGCGACGAGCGCGTCCGGGAGGAGGAGCGCCTGATCGTACGTTGCGACGGCGGCGCTGCGGCCGGCGGTCGTCGTGATGAACGAGCTCACCGTCGAGCCGTACGTCGCGACGTCGCCCTGCGGTGCGGCGCGGTTAAAGGCGTCGTGCTGCGCGAAGGGCAGGTACAGCTCGGCGACGCCGGGCCTGCCGACGCGGTCGATCTGCTGGAACGTCACGTTGGCGCCCGAGGTATCGCTGTTGTTGTTCAGCGTCGGATCGTTGCTGCACGCGGCGAGCCCGGCGATCAGGGCGGCTGCGGCGACGAGGCGGGTCGAACGCATTTTACTGTCCATTGGGGGTACTCGTGGTCGCCCAGTAGCCGACCACGGCCGAACCCGAGCCGCCCAGGAGCGCCTTCGGGATCTCGGCGACGATCGAGAGCGTGTTCGTGTTGGCGAAGAAGTTCGTCCCCGGCGTCGTGAAGCCGTTCGGACACGCACCCGACGTGAGGCACGACGGTGCCGTGTTGCCGAGATTGCGGTCGGGAAAGATCTTCTGGAACTGCGTGACGTCCCAGAATTGCGGGTCGGCGCGGCCGCCCGCGAAGATCGCGATGGGGCCGGTGGGATCGGGAATCGTGAAGGACTTGTTGATGATGCCGCTGCCCGTCGGCGTGACGAGCTTCGTTGCGGTTCCGACTTGCGCGGGCGCCGAGGGTCCGTAGACGGTGACGAGCTGGCCCGCGCCCGCCGGTCCGAATGAGAACTGCAGGACGAGGTTTTCGATCGGCCGGCCGCCCGCCGCGGTCTCGCTCGCGTAGTTGCTATCGAACTTCATCGTGTAAAGCACGCGCTGCTCGAAGTACGACGTCGTCCCCGCGCCCGCCGGAATCGCCGGATCGACGTTCATGACGGCGACGACGTCGTTCGGGTTCGTCGGGCTCGGAAACAGATAGACGTTCGAGATCGCCGCGGCGGGCTGCTGCTGCAAAATCGTCGAGGTCTGAAAGTCGAAGCCGCGCACGGGCTTCTCGGCGACGACGACGGCCGCGGCCACGCCCAGAAACGCGACGGCCGTAAGCGCGGAACGAGGGAAGGTCATGGCGCTCCGGTTTTGCGGGCCGCGGCGGAAAGCCTCGCTACGGTCCGCCGAGCGCGGCGAGCCGGCTGCGTGCGTCATCCGCGTAGAAGGGATGGAACTGCGGATTCTCGGCGAGCGCTTTCGCGAGCCGCGCGCGCGCCTGTGCCGTGTCGCCGAAATGCTCGGCGATCACGCCCGCGTGATACTGCATGATCGGGAACTCCGTATCGAAGCGCATCGCCTTGCGCATCTCGCTGCGCGCGACGTCCCATTTCCCGTCCTGCGCCGCGGCCCAGGCGAGCGTATCCTCGGTGAGGATGTCATCGCGCGCGGCGAGCTCGCGCGTCGCAATCGCGTACGCGTCGCTGAGATGGATGCCGTGCTCGGAATAGTAGATCGCGAGTAGCCGGTCCGAGATGCGCTGCGAGTTGCCGATCCGCTCGATCGTGCGGATCAGGTCGTCCGTTTGTTTGGCGGCATCGTTCTCGCCGAGTGCGCGCTGCGCGTCCGCCTCATAACCGAGCGTCTCGGGATACGGGATGACGTTCGCCGAGTCGAGCGCGGCGTCGAGGCATGGCTGCCAGCGATGCATGGCGCAGAGGAAGCGCGCCTGCGCGCGACCCGCGTCGACGTCGTGCGGGAAGATCGTGCGCGCCGTCTGCTCGTCGGCGACCGCGTCGTCGTTGTGGCCGGACTCGAAGTCGAGTTCGCCCTTGCGGAAATAGTACCAGGCTCGGCTTTGCGCGCCCGCACCGAACGATGCGTTGCCGAACGCGAGCGGCCGTTCGAAGAGATCGCGCGCTTGGGCGAGATGGCCCGTGAGCTCGTCGTAGCGCGTCACGAGCACGTCCTTCGGGATGCCTTCGAAGCGCTCGAAGCGCGGCAGTCCGTCGATGAGCCGCTTGGCCGCGGCGTAATCGCCGATCTCGAGATCGAGCGAGGCTTCGCGGATGTGCATCTGCGGATCGCGCGGGTCGTAGCCCTCGACGAACTTCGTGCGCGCGAGCGCCGCGTGGAACTGGTGTAGCGTGAGCTCGACGCTCGCGAGCTCCATGTCGGCGGCCATGTTGCCGTAGGGCATCCGCTTGAGCGAGAGCAGCGCGTTCGCACGCGCGCGCATCACGTCGCCGATGTCGCCCCGCTCGCGATAGCGCTGCAGGTACTGGCCGGCCAGCTGCCGCGGACTCAGCATGTCCTGGCGAAAGTTCTGCTTCGTCGCCCGCTCCCAGAGCGCGACGTCTTTATCGCGTTCGAGGTAATCGGCCGTCACGGGGACGGCCGTCGGATACGACTCCGCCCGCGCCGCGCTCGTCCCGTTGCCGACGAAGGTGGGCCAGAGCGCAACGAGCGCGATGACGATGACGGCAACGGCGATGCTGACGATGGCACGCGAATTTTTCATAACGTGATCCCGGAAAAACGGAGCGGCCCCGCGACGAGCGTCGCGGGGCCTGCGCCATGGAACCGCTTAGTGCGGGGTGGGGAGATAGGGGAACGTGGTCGTGGACTTCTGCGACGCGTTGATCGTCAGGTTCTGCGCCGCGAGGCAGGTGTTCTCTTGACCGTCTTCGGGAACGCCAGCAACCTTCGCTAACGTGTTACCGAAAACCGCGCCGAGCGAGATCGCGATGACGTCGTCGTTGACGGCACGTCCGCCAAACATGCTGCCCGTGGCCCCCTTCGTCTCGACGCCGAGATACGAGGCTGTCGTCGCGCTCTGCGAGAGATCAACCGACTCCTCGTCGGGGTAAAGAATGCCGACGTTGGTTCCGCCGACGCCGGAAAGTGCCGTTCCGTATGCTTTGGCCCGAAACGTGTTGGTGAACGTATTAATCGAGTTCTGCAGCGTCGGGTCCTGGTAGGGTTCCGCGGAGTTGCTAATCTGGTGGTCGTTGAACTTCTCGAAGAGCTCTTTGACGGCCGGGCGCGAGAGGCGCTCGATCTGAACGAAGTTGCCCGACGGGAAGATACCCGAACCCGGGAGATTGCTCGGCTGCGGGGTGAGGTTGACGTTGCCGCCGCCGCTCGAGCAGCCGGCGAGCGCAAAGCCGAGCGCGCCGAGGATGGTGAGGTGCTGAATCTTCATAATGTCGCGCTCCTACGAATTCGTCGTGTTCGAGCTAGCGGTCGCCCAAACGTGGATCATCGAGCTGGGATAGCCCGTGGTGAGCAGCGTCTTCGGCACTTCGACGACGAAGGAGAGAACGTTGAATCCGGGCGGTGATAAATCGGCGAGTGCGTTGACTGGCGCTTCGTTGCTGCACGCGTAATTTCCCAAGACGCTACCTGCTCCAGCCGTGGTCCCGGCTGCGAAGCCGTTGAAGCTGGGCGCGTTCGAGCGACCGGCTTTATCGCCGGGCGATGCGTCCTGAGCGGCGATCCCGACGGTGTCGCCGTTGCTGAGCTTCGTATTCGCCACCGCGCTGCCGGCGGCGTCGTTCTGACCCGAATGCGTCGAGTAATAACGGTCGCCGAGGAACGAGAAGAAGCCGAAGAGGTCGAAGACGAACGGGTCGGCGCGCGGGCCGGCGAAGACCTGGATGCCGTTGCTCAGCGCGGTGCCCGAGGTGTTGTTGTACGTCACGGTGCCCGTCACGGGGACGAGCGTGTTCGCCACGCCGACTTCGTTGGGTTTGGCGGGGCCGTAGACGGCGATCTGCTGACTCGTCGACATGTTGGTGCTGGCCGCGAACTGGATGACCTGATCTTCGGGGCCGCCGGCCGCGCCGTGCGAGATCTTGAACTGCCAAAGGATCGTCGGGTCGAAGAACTTCGTCGCGCCCGCGCCCGCGCTGATGAGGGGCCACGTATCCATCGCGAAGACGACCTTCGTCGCGTCGTTGGGATCGGGGAAGACGAAGACGTCGGTGATGTCGGCCGATGGGTTATGGCCGACGGAGTTCGCCAGATTGTACGTGTCCTGATGGTCGGAGCTCTTGACCGCGTGAGCGGAATAGAGCACCCCGGCGGCGGCGATGGCGACGACCGCCGTCACCGAGCCGATGGTCCGAATGAGTTTCATGGAGTTTCCTCTCACAGAGTCGTGTCGCTTTGGGTCGTCGGGATGCTCCGCCCGCGTTTCGTCTCGAAGAACACGTAGGCGAAGACCGCCAGCAGCGTGACGACGATCGCCACGCTGAAGTCGAGGTCGAGGCTCGCGCTGGCGGTGATCCATCCGAGGACCTGCGCGAGCTCGTAGGCGGCAACGACGAGCGCCAGGGTCGTCACGGCGACGATCCAGAGGCGCGCGGCTCGCGGCCGCATGCTCGTCCGATCGGATACGAGCCGATGGACGAGAACGCTGTCGAGGGTATCCGTCACGATCATGCCGAGGCAGAACGCGACGCCCACGAGGAGGGCTCCGGCAAGCCCCGAGTTTGCGCCGAACGCGACGGCGTACGTCGCGATCTGGCTCGAGGTCTCGAAGCCGAAGCCGAAGAGTAAGCCGACCGGCACGGCGAGCCACGGGCTCTCCGCCTCGCGCAGGGCGCGGGGCAGGAGGCGCGTCTTCGCGCCGCGGATGCGCGTCGCGCCGGAGCGCAACTGCTGCAAATTCACGATCGCGATCGCGACGAGCACGACGATGCTGATCCACGTGCCGATCGTCTCGATGAGCGCGCCGTGTGCCGCGAAGCGCGCGCCGAGGAGCCCGACGATCGCGGCGATCGAGAGGACCATCACCGAGTGGCCGCCCGCGAAGAGCGTGCCGCAGAAGCGGCTCAGCCACGGCTTGCGGTCGTACGAATTGCGCGTGAGATTATCGATCGCCGCGAGGTGGTCTGGGTCGGCGCCGTGGCGCAGGCCCAGAGCGAAGACCGTGAACGCGCCGAGGCCGATCATGCGGCCTCGGCGTGGCGATGGCCGCCGGGATGCGAGAAGCCGAAGCCCGTGATCGCCAGCACGACAAGGATGGTGATCAACGCGGACGGGATGCTCGAATGCGGCTGCTGCGCGAACCCCTGGCCGATCATCACGGCGCCGATGGCCGAGATGAAGATCGCCGAGACGAGCGGGCCGTACCTCACGATCGCGTCGTACTGCGAGCGGCGCTGTAGCCAGACCGCGCCGCGCACGACGGCGATGCCGATCGTGGTGAGCGTGCCGGCGAGCCCGAAGCTGAACGCGACGATCACGAGGACGCCGTAGACCATCTGATGGAGGGCGAGCGCGGCGAGGAGCACGACGATCGCGGCCGGGCACGGCGCGATGCTGCCGCTCATCGCTGCGATCGTGGTCGGCCAGAACGCGAGGGGCTTCGAGCCCGGAATCGCGTGGGCGAGCGCGTGCGCCTCGTCGTCGAGATCGTCGTGCGCGCCGTGCGCGCCGTGCTCGTGCGTGGGATCGCCCGAGCCGTGGACGTGCGGATGCGCGTGAGCGTGAGCCGCCGGGTGCGCATGGGCGTGGGCATGGGCGAAGGGCCGGCGCGCGGCGAGCTGACGCTGCAGTGCGCGGGCGCCGATCACGGCGATCGCGATGCCGGAGAGCAGCTGAATCCACGGATAGATCTGCTCGGGCTCGAGATACGCGGCGAACGCGTTGAGCAGGAGCCCGATGCCGAGGACGCCCGCGGTGTGGGCGAACGTGAGCGCGGCGGCGAGAATCCCCGCCTGCCGGACGGTCGCCCGCGCGCCGACGAGCGAGATTGCAAGGAGCGTCTTGCCGTGGCCCGGCTCGAGCGCGTGCGCCGCCCCGAGGACGATCGCGACGACGAAGGTGAGCGCGATGAGCCGCGGGTCGCTCGTCCCGCGCGCGATCATGTCGGAGAGCTGGTTCGAGCGCCCGAGCGACGACGACGACGGGCCGGCCGCGGCGACTGCGGCGACCGGTGCGGCAGCCGCCATGACGACGCCGCCGCCCGGCCGGACGTCGAAGGCGACGGCCGTCGTATCTCGCGGCGAGCCGAGCAGTTGGCTCGGATACGCGAGCAGCTCGTGCGTCGGCTCGGCCTGCGGCGAGACGACGACGTCTTTCCAGCCGAGGCGGCCCGGGAACGTCATGTCGCGGTAGGCGACCAGGCCCGCGCCGCGTGACGACGCGGCCGCGTCGATGACGAGGTAGAGGGTCGGCAGGCCGCCGGCACCGGGGCGCGTCGTGACGCGCTCGTGCGTCAGGCGAAGCGGGAGCGAGCGGTCGCCGCGCGTGAGGTGGAGCTCCGGGAGGAGCGTCCGCGCTTCGCCGCGGCCCCAGGCCGCGAGCGCCGAGCCCGCGAGCGATCCCGACGGGTCGGCGGCGCGCATCGCCTGATACGTGGGAATCTCCGCCATGTCCAGCACGTAGCGAACGTCGATGCGGTCGGCCGCGACGCGCAATTCGCTAAGGTGGTTGATGGTCAGGTTCCCGAGCGGGTGGGCCGATGCCGCCGCAAACGTCGACGCGAAGAACGCGATGACGAATGCGAAAAGCCGGAAGCTGGTGGAACGCAAAAGCGAGCGACCTTCTTGCAACAGATTAGTCGTTGACTACGCACGGAACGCACGTGTCCCTCTACGGGATGTCTCCGGGCCCCACAAATTCGTTAAGCGGCGGACTTATCGAAACGAAAGTGTGACGGCCGACATCACCGCGCGTTCCCGAAGCGCTGCGCTCGGCGTCGTCGACGGTCATCCGGCGCAGCTCGTGGGGCGGCCGATCTTCGGTCAATCCTCGGGAGCGCGCAGCACCCGGTAGCCGCCGGGTTCGATGCCGAGGAAGCCCGCGGCCGCGAGCGCGCCGAGCACCTGCTCGGTCAGCGCCCGCTCGTGCTTGTTGGGCATCCCGGCCCAGCGCGCCGCGAGCTCCGCGGCTTCCAGGCGGGCGCCCGGCACGAGCGCGTCGCGGACGAACGCCGGTCGCAGCGATGCGCGCGCCATGCGCGGCGCGAGCTCGCCGAGCGCCGCTTCGAACGTCGACCGCGGCTGGGCCGCCGGCGACACGGCCTCCGCGGCGGCGGGACCGCTGGGGGCGGGGCCGGTGGCGGCAGGCTCGGCGACGGCCGACGGCGCGAGGTCGCCGCCGACGATCTGCGGGAAGCGCTCGAGCAGCGCGTCGACGAGGCGTGGGAAACGCTCGGCGAGCGCGGTCGCGGTCGTCTGCCAGGGCACGGCGTTCACGACGCGCGGCCGCGTCGCGAAGGCCGCGAGGATCGCGCGCGCCACGCGCTGCGGGCTCGCTGCAATGCCCGGCGGCGGCCCCGCGAAGCCGGCGCGCGTCATGAATTCGGTCGCGACGGCGCCGGGATCGACGTAGGTGACGGCGATGCCGTCGCCGCGCAGCTCCATGCGTGCGATGCGCGCGGCGCTGCGAACGGCGGCCTTCACGGGCGGATACGCGCCGAGCTTCGTGACGGGCACGCTCGCGACGCCGCTGCCGACGAAGAAGACGTGGCCGCGCGATGCGCGCAGCGACGGGAGCGCCTCGCGCGTGAGCGCGAGGGGCACGACGACGTGCGTCTCGACCTGCTCGCGCAGCGCCGCGTCGGACTGCTCGGCGATCGAGCCGACCGCGACGCCCCCCGCATTGTTGACGAGGACGTCGATGCGGCCCGTCGCCTCGCGTGCCAGCGCCACGACGCGCGCCGGGGCTCCGGGCGAACGCAGATCGAGGGCGAGGGTCCTCACGGAGCCCGTCGCGCCGGCGATGCTCGCGGCGAGCCGTGCGAGCCGTTCGGCGCGACGGCCGACTGCGACGACGTCGTACCCCGCCCGCGCCGCCCGCTCGGCGAGCGCGTAGCCGATGCCCGAGGAAGCTCCCGTCACGATGACCGTCCGTCGCTGCGTCACCCGGCGTCCCTCTCGCGGAGATAGCGCGCGAATCCCGCTCCGAGCGCGCCCGGCAGCGCCGCGTAGAACGTCGCCTCGTCAGCGAGCGCCGTGCCGCGCGGCACGACGGGCCGGCGCTCGGCGGCGAACTTGGAGAGCGCCGCTGCGACGGGTTTCGCCGTGCCGTCGGCGCGGACGATGCCGAAGCGCAGCTCGTGCGGCGCGCGATCGAAGGGCGCGACGGTCGCGAGCTCGGGCGCGTAATCGGTCCAGCACCACCACCAGCCGCCGAGCGCACCGCGGCGCTGCAGCCGGTCGAGCACCGCGCTCGCGTACGTCGCCATCGCCGGCTCGTCGAGGCACCGGTCGCCGCTCGGCGCGCCGGGCGGGCACGCCGGATTGCCGAACTCGCTGAAGAGCACGGGCTTTCCCGCGAAGCCCGCGACGAGCTCGCAGAGATACGGCACGACCTCCGGGTCGTCGACCGAACGGGCGAACGCGCTGTAGGCGGGGTAGCCGTGCATCGTCGCGTACGGCCACGGCGCCGCGATCGACGACGGCCGGATCCCGCGATCGCGCTCGACGTCCTCACCATGCAGCCCGCCGGTCGCGTGCGCGCCCGATGCCGCCTCGAGCTCGGCGCAGAGTGCGGCGCTCCAGGCCGCGGCGTCGCCCGGCGACGCGGGCTCGCCGACGTTGGAGAACTCGTTGCCGAGATCCCACGCGTCGAGGGCGGGGTGTGAGCGCGCCGCCGCGCCGAGCGTCCGCGCGAGCAGCAGCTGCGGCGCGAGCATTGCGCCGGCGTACGCGTCCCGCTGGCCCGCGGCGCGCTCGGCGCCCGGACCGTCGCCCGTGAACGTCCGGAAGCGGCCCGCGGGCCGCTCGGGAGCGAGCGCCCAGTCCGGGATCCAGTTCGCGCCGCTCATGTGGCCGCAGAAGAGCGTCGGCATCGCGCGCAGGCCCGCGTCGCGCGCGAGATCGAGCACGGTCACGAAACGCTCGACGGCGCGTGGATCGACCGACGTCTCGGTCGGCGCGAAGTCCGACCAGCGCACGAAGAAGCGCACGTCCGAGAGTCCGAGCGCCGCGATGTGCGCGAAGTCGCGCGCAACCGCGGCGGCGTCGAATTGCGCCCACATCGCCATCGCGCTCGCACTCGGCCAATAGTTGACGCCGAGGCGAAAGCCGGTCACCTATGACGAATTCTGGTCGAGGTCCCGCCGACCCTCGGGCGAAGGTGCCGCGCGATGGATCACCCCCGCGTCGGCATTATCATGGGTAGCACGTCGGACCTCGAGACGATGCGCCCCGCCGCGACGACGCTCGCCGAGCTCGGCATCGCATGCGAGGTGCGCGTCGTCTCCGCGCACCGGACGCCGGACCTCCTCTTCGACTACGCCTCGACGGCGGCGGCGCGCGGATTGCGCGCGATCATCGCGGGTGCGGGCGGCGCAGCGCACCTTCCCGGCATGACCGCGGCGAAGACGCAGCTCCCGGTGATCGGCGTTCCCGTGCGCACGGCGATGCTCGACGGGCTTGACTCACTGCTCTCGATCGCCCAGATGCCGGCGGGCGTGCCCGTCGCGACGATGGCCGTCGGCGGCGCGGTCAACGCGGCGCTCTTCGTTGCGCGCATCGTCGCCCTCGACGACCACGAGGTGTTGCGCAAGCTCGCCGAGCGCACGGCGGCAGCGGCGGCGCAAGTCGAGGCGATCCGCCTGTGATCCGCACGATCGGTATCCTCGGCGGCGGCCAGCTCGGCCGCATGCTCTGCCTCGCCGCGAAACGCATGGGCTACCGCGTCGTGACGCTCGAGCCGCTGCCCGACTCGCCGTGCGGTCAGGTCGCCGACGAGCAGATCGTCGCGGCCTACGACGACGAGCGCGCGATCGGCGAGCTCGGCGCGCGCAGCGACGTCGTCACGTACGAATTCGAGAACATCCCGCTCGGCTCGGTACAGGCGCTCGAGGCGTCGCATCGGATCGTGCGCCCGAGCGGCGAGGTGCTGCGGGTGACGCAGGACCGGTTGCTCGAGAAGGCCTTCGTCGAGGATTGCGGCGGCCGCGTCGCGCCCTACGCGCGTGTCGCGAGCGAGGCCGAGCTCATCGCCGCGATGCGCGGCGTCGGCTTTCCCGCGGTCATGAAGACGGCGCGCGGCGGCTACGACGGCAAGGGTCAGGCCGTCGTCGCGAACGAGACCGAGGCGCGCGCGGCATTCGCGGCGGCGCGCGGCGCGACGCTGATCTACGAGGCCTTCGTCGAGATGGACCTCGAGGTCTCGATCATCTGCGCGCGCGGGACCGACGGCGCGACGATCACGTTCCCGATTACGGAGAACCGCTACGACCGCGGCGTCCTCGCGCTCACCATCGCGCCCGCCGCGATTTCCGAAGCGATGGCCGAGCGCATCCGCGACGTGTCGCGCCGGATCGGCGAGCGGCTCGCGCTCGTCGGCGCCTACTGCGTCGAGTTCTTCCTCGCGGGCGACGACATCTTCGTCAACGAGATCGCGCCGCGCGTGCACAACAGCGGCCACTACTCGCTCGACGCGACGCAGATCTCGCAGCACGAGGCACACGTCCGCGCGATCTGCGAGCTGCCGCTCGTCGAGCCGTATCTCTTCGCGCCGGCGGTCATGGTCAACGTGCTCGGCTCCGACACGGGCGACGAGCTCCTCGGCGTCGCAGAGCTCCTGCGCGATCGCAATCTCAAGCTCCACGTCTACGGCAAGCAGCACGCGGCGCTACGCCGGAAGATGGCGCACTTCACCGTGCTCGGCGCCTCGCGCGAGGACGCGCTCGCCCGCGCGGGACGCGGGTCGGAGCTCATCTCCTGGGGCGGGCGCTAACCGAGCTGCTCGACGCCCGCGCGCCCCGCGAGGACCTCGACGATCGCCGCCTCGTCGCGCGCGAGGCTCGGCGCGAGCCAGACGCCGTCGCGAACCACCGCGCCGTCTGGCCCGGCGAGCCCGGAGCCGATCGGCGCGAGCGCGAACTCGAGCCGAACCGCGCGGCGCGCCGTGCCGGTCCGGCGGCCCACGATCGCCGCGAGGCGCTCGAGCGTCCGGCGATCGCAGGCGACCGCGGCGACCGGCACGACGAGATGCACGCGCTCGGCGCCGTCGCCGACAATCGCGGCGGCATGCGGTGTAGCGCGCGCGTCGGAAAAATTCCGGATCGCCTGCCGCTCGGCCCGGTCGCGCGCGAGGAGCGCGAACGCGGCCGTGACGGCGGCCGAGCCGATGGTGACGAGGGTTGCCGACATGGCAGTCCGGCGCATCAGCCGGATCCCCCGGCGACGTACGAGCGCAGCGTGCGCGGCCGCTCGCCGAGATCCGTGAACGCCTGCGGCCGATCCCAGAAGTCGTGCGCGCGGGCCGCGAGGTGTTCGGGGGAGGGCACGGGCGGGCGGCCCGCCGTGAGCGCGACCGCGTACGCGTCGAGATAGCGATCGACCATCCGCTCGCGCGTGAACGCCGCCTCGACGCGCGCGCGGCAGGCGCGGCGATCGAGCGCCGCGAGGTCCGGGACGCGCGCGACCGCGGCGTCGTCGTCGTCGCAGACGAAGCCCGTCACGCCGTCGACGACGATCTCGGGCACCGAGCCCTGGTTCGCACCGAGTACGGGCGTGCCGCACGCCATTGCCTCGACGAGCGCGAGCCCGAAGCGTTCGGGCCGCGTCGTGAGGTGCGCGAGCGCGAGCGCGCCGCCGAGTAGCGCGTCCCGCGCCGCGCCCGCCACCGGCCCGACGAAGCGCACGCGGTCGCCGTCGACGTGCGGCGCGATCTCGCGCTCGAAGTACGCGACGTCCTGCGGGATGCCCGCGAGCACGAGCCGCACGCCCGCGCGCGCGGCCACGGCGATCGCGCGGTGCGCGCCCTTTTCGGGGTGAAAGCGGCCGAGGAAGAGCAGATACTCGCCGGCCCGGTCGACGAAGGTGAAGGCATGGGGATCGATCCCGTTGTGCACGGTCGCGAGATAGTCGAGCCCCGGATCGCGGTCGGCAGCGCTGATCGAGCAGAAGAAGCTGCGCGCGGCGCCGGCGTAGTACGCCGCGAGGATCTGCGGCCGGGAGAAGCCATGCACGGTCGTGACCATCGGCGGCGCCTGAGTCGCGAGCGCGTACGTCAGCGGTTTCCAGTCGAAGTGATTGTGGATGAGATCGAAGTCGCCCGCGCGCTCGAAGAGCGCCGCGATGTGCAGCGCCGTGTAGACGTCGCCGTCGAGGGCCTCGTCGCCCGAGAGGCCCACCGGGATCACCGAGCGCAGCTTCCCGCGCGGCCGCGAGTCGCCGCTCGCGAAGAGCGTGACGTCGAGGCCGGCCTCGCTCGCGCCGTCGGCGACGTCGATCGCAATCTGCTCCCACGGACCGTAGCCCGCCGGGGGCAGCGCCCGCGAGATCGGCGCGAGCACCGCGAGCCGGAGGCCGGCGAGGGCCGAGCGTGGTTGCACACAACGCCGTTTCTCGCGGGCGCCGCGACTCCCGCATGATCTCCATCGTGATGCCGACGCTCGACGAGGCCGCGAACCTCGCCGCTCGGGCCGCCGAGCTCGCGGGCCAAACCGGTGACTGGGAGTGGATCGTCAGCGACGGCGGCAGCACGGACGGTACCGTCGCCTGCGCCCGCCGGCTCGGTGCGCGCGTCCTCGAGACCGCCCGGAGCCGCGGCGGCCAGCTCAACGCGGGCGCCGCCGTCGCCACCGGCACGACGATTCTGTTCCTCCATGCCGACACCGCGCTGCCCCCGGGCGCCCTCGACGCCATTCGGCGTGCGACCGCCCGCGGCGTGCGCGCCGGCTGTTTTCGCCTGCGCTTCGACGGCCGCACCCTCGCCGAGCGCACGTTCGCCGGCTGGTACGCCGCCCAGCAGCGACTCCTGCGCGTGACGTTCGGCGACAGCGCGATCTGGGTCGACCGCCGCCTCTTCGAACGCCTCGGCGGTTATCCCGCGCTCCCCGTGATGGAAGATTACGCCTTTACTCGCGAGTTGGCGCGCGGCACGCGCATGGTCACGCTCCCGCTCGCCGTCACGACCTCCGCGCGCCGCTTCCGCCGCCGCCCACTCCGCGCGATCGGAATCTGGGCGCTGATGCTCGCGCTCTACCACCTGGGCGTCCCACCGAGCCGCTTGGCGCGCATCTACCATCCCGAGAAGCGTGTGACACGGCCGTGAGGACAAGGAGCACGGCCCGAGGGAACCGCATATGCTGGCGCCCCAGGCGCTTACGTAAAATTAATTTATTTCTTCTTCGAATTCTTACGAAGCTTAGACGCTTACATTGTTTCTCAGTTCTCGAACAGTATCTCGCCAGCGCGAACGACGATCTGCGGCGTCCGAAGCACGCGCACGTCGGCCGTAACGTCGCGCGCGAGGACGATGAGATCCGCCGCGTCGCCGACGCCGAGCGTCCCGGTCCCGACGCCGAGGAGCCGCGCCGCCTCGCGCGTCGCCGTCGCCAGCGCTTCGCGCGGCGTTATCCCGAGCATCTCGACCATGAGCTCGAGCTCGCGGACGTACTCGCCGTGGCCGTTGAAGGGCGTGCCCGCGTCGGAGCCGCCGGCGAAGCGGACGCCCGCGGCCCGTGCGCGGCGCAGGTTCGCCTCGGCGTCCGCCGCGATCGCGCGCGCCTTTTCGAGCACGAAGGCGGGCATCCCGGCGCCCTCGTCCGCGTCGACGATGCAGCGGATGGCGCTGAGCGTCGGGACGATTGGAACGTCGCGCTCGCGGGCCAGCGCAATGCCGGCGTCGTCGATGAGGTGGCCGTGCTCGATCGAGTCGACCCCCGCGCGTAGCGCGTTCGCGATGCCGGCCGCGCCGATCGCGTGCGCCGCAACGCGCATGCCGTGCCGATGCGCCTCGTCGACCGCCGCGCGCATCTCGTCCTCGCGGAGCTGCGCGAGCCCGGGCACGGCGCCGCGCGTGAGCACGCCGCCCGTCGCGATGAGCTTGATGCAGGCCGCGCCCGCGCGCCGCTGCTCGCGGACGGCGAGCACGGCGTCGGCGACGCCGTCGGTTTCGCGCCCGACGAAGCCGCCGTGGCCGCCTGTCATGCAGATCACCTTGCCCGCGGGCACGATCGCCGGCCCCGGCAGTCGGCCCTCGGCGATCGCGTCGCGCAGCTCGATTGCGAGCGCGCCCGAACTGCCGAGATCGCGAACGGTCGTCACGCCGGCGCGCACGGTCTGCGTGGCGTGCTCGGCGCAGAGGAACGCGCGCTGCGTCGGCGTCGTGAGGACGAAGAGCTCGGCCGTCCGCGGCTCGCCGCCCATCTCGAGATGGACGTGCGCGTTCACGAGCCCCGGGACCACGCAGGCAGCCTCGACGATGCGAGTGCCGCCGGGCACCGGCAGCTCCGGGCCGCCGAGCGCCGCGACGCGCCCGTCCGCGACGATCAGCGTCCCGCCTGACTTGGGCTCGCCGAGGCCGTCGTGGAGCGTGCCGAAGCGGATCGCAAGGCCGGTCACGCTTGGAGCACGTCGTCTTCATCGTCGCCCAAGCGCTCGCAGCACGCGTCGATGACGTCGAAGCAGCGGTCGATCTCCGCCGTCGAGTTGTAGTGCGCGAAGCTGAGCCGGAGGGCCGCGCCGCCGGCCTCCGGCGCAAGCGAGCGCATGAGCCGCGGGGCGTAGTAGTCGCCGAAGCGCGCCTCGATCCCGGCGAGATCGAAGCAGCTCGCGAGTGCGCGGCCCTCGACGCCGGGCAGGTTGAAGGCGAAGACCGGCAGCCGCGGCGCTGACGGCGGCCGCCCGTAGAGCCGGACGTGCGGCCGCGCTGCGAAGGCGGCCCGCGCGTGCGCCGAGAGCGCCTCCTCGTGATCCGCGAAGCGCTCGATCGCTTCGCGGGGCGTCGGCGCCATCTCGCGGAGATAGGCGACGGTCCCGAGCCAGCCGGCGAGCCCCTCGTGGCTCTGCGTGCCCGTCTCGAGCGTCCAGGCACGCGCGTCGCCGCCCGCGGCGTCAGCGTCGTCGATGCGCACGAAGCGCTCGAGCAGATCCTCGCTCGCGTACCAAAAGCCGAGGTGCGGCGCATAGATCTTGTACGCGGAGAAGAACGCGAGATCGACCGCCGGATCGAGCTTGAGAGCGAAATGCGGAAACGCCTGCACGCCGTCGACGACGACGATCGCGCGGGCGGCCTTCGCGAGCCGCGCTAGGCGCGGCACGTCGAAGACGTTGCCCGTCGCGTTCGAGGCCCACGGCAAGGCGACCAGGACGGGTCCGCGGTCGAGGTACGCGGCGAGCTTGGACTCGTCGAGCTCGCCCGCCGCGTCGACCGGCACGACGTCGATCTGCGCTCCGAAGCGCCGCAGCCACATCCACGGGGCGACGTTGGCCTCGTGATCGGCCGCGGTCACGACGATCCGGTCGCCCTGGCGGATGCGGCTCGCGAGCAGCCGCGAGAATGCCAGGGCGATCGAGGTCGCATTGTGGCCGAGGCCGATGCGTTCGGCGTCGACCCCGAGCAGCTGCGCGACGGACGCCTTGGCCTCGGCGACGAGCTCGGTCGTCGCCGACGTCCGCGCGAAGATCGAGCCCTTCTGCGCGTTGTCGTACGTGACGTAGCGCTGCATGCGTTCGAGCGCGACATCGGGGAGCTGCGTGCCGGCGGCGTTGTCGGCGAGGATGCGTCCGTGCGCGGCGGCGGCGAGCACGGCAGGGAATCGGTCCTCGTTCACGGCGTCGGCCCCATCCGACGCCGCTTTCCCCGCGTCTCCGGCCATGCCCGCTCGGTCCGCCCCGAGCGATTTCGGTCGGCGAGCATGCCGGCTTACAAAACCGTCGCCCAGTAGCGTGATAGAATCGTGGTGATGGCAACCTCACCCGGCGGCCGCGTCGTCTATCGGCATTCGATCGCGACTCGCGTCACGCACTGGTTCGTCACGCTCGCGATCGTCGTGCTCGTCATGAGCGGCCTGCAGATCTTCAACGCCGCGCCGTATCTCGACGCCTCCGGCGTCACGAATCCGGCGCATCGGGTGCTCGAGATGTCGGCCCACCGCGATCCCGCGACGGGCAACCCGGTCGGCACGACGACGCTCTTCGGCCATACGTTCACCACGACGAACGTGTTGGGCTACGCCGACGACGGTCAGGGCGGCACCTCGCCGCGCGGCTTCGCGGGCTACCTGACGTTCCCGGCCTACCAGGATCTCGCCGCGGGCCGTCACTTCCACTTTTTCTTCGGCTGGGTCATGCTCGTCTTCGGGGCGATCTATCTCGTCGCCAACCTCGCGCGCAAGGACCTGCGGCTGCTGATCCTGCGGCCGTCGGACCTCCCGAAGCTCTGGCCGATGCAGGCGTACTATCTGCGGCTGGGCCGCGAGCCGCCCGACCACGGCAAGTACAACCCGTTGCAGAAGGCCGGCTACACGGGGCTGATCTTCGGCCTGCTGCCGTTCTCGATCCTCACGGGTCTCGCGATGTCGCCCGGCATCGACGCGGCGTGGCCGTGGATTCTGCCGCTGCTCGGCGGGCGCCAGTTCGCGCGGACGTGGCACTTCCTCTCGATGTCGCTCGTCGTCGCGTTCGTGATCGGCCACGTGCTGCTCGTCCTCACCACGGGCTTCCGGAATAACATGCGCTCGATGACCGTCGGCACCTACCGGCTCGGCGACCACGAGGGCACGGGCGCGTGAATCGCCGGCTCTTCGTCGCCTCGTCGATGGCCGCGGCGCTCGCGGGCTGCGACGGCGTCACGAACGCGCTCGCCGGCAACGCCGGGGTGCGACGCGTCGTCGACGCCGCTGCGCCGCTCAATGCCGGCGTCATCGGCACGCACGGCCGCGCGCAGCTGTACGCCGCCTCGCAGATCACGCGAGACTTTCCGACCAACGGCAACCCGACGCCGACCGACATGACGTACGCCGCGCTCGAGGCCCATCGCTTCGCGACGTACCGCTTGCGCGTCGAGGGCCTCGTCGACCGGCCGCACGAGTTCGCGCTTCCGGCGCTGCGCCGGATGGCGAACGTCGACGAGATCACGCGCCACGACTGCGTCGAGGGCTGGAGCGTCGTCGGCCGCTGGCAGGGCGTTCGGCTCGCGACGCTGCTCGCGGCGGTCGGCGTCAAGCCCGAGGCGCGCTACGTCGTGTTCTACTCGTTCGATAGCGACTCGCAGGGCACGCCGTTCTACGGCAGCATCGGCCTCGATGAGGCGGCGGCGCCGCAGACTCAGCTCGCGACCTCCTTTAAAGGCCAGCCGACGCCCGCGGCCTACGGCGGCCCGGTGCGGCTACGGATTCCGACGCAGCTCGGCTACAAGAGCACGAAATGGGTGCACCGGATCGCGCTCGTCGACTCGTACAAGAAGATCTACGGCGGGCACGGCGGCTACTGGGAAGACAACGGCTACGCCTACTACGCCGGCATCTAGTGTGCTGACCCAGAAGTTCGCTTACGTAATCTCGCTCGTCTTCTCGGCCGGCTCGTCGTCGCTCTTCTGTCACAACGCTATGGCGTTGCTCCCTCATCGCTCCTCGGTCCGACCAAAAATCCTTCGCGATCTTCCGCAAGGAACTTCTCGGTCAGCACACTAGCGCCGCTTGCGGCCGGAGGTTCGGATCGCTCCGCCGCCCTTGAAGAGGGCCGCGTCGAGCGAGTAGGCGCCCGGGCCCACGAGGGCCAGCAAGAAGGCCGTCGCGAGGTAGATCGCCGGGAGCTCGAAGGACGCCCCGGGGCCGATCCGGACGAACGGCGCGCCGTGCGGGAGCTCGACGAGGAAGATCGCGACGACCATGTTGCAGCCGATCAGGAACGCGAAGAGCGGCGTGAGCGCCCCGACGGCGATCGCCGCGCCGCCCACGACCTCCGCGGAGGCGGCGATCGCCTGTAGCCACGGCGGTGTGCCCGGGACCATTGCCGACGCCCACGACGTGGGACGATGCAGCTTCGGAAGGCCGTGCAGCACGAAGGCGATGCCGAAGACGAGCCGCACGAGCAGCAGTCCGACGTCGGCGCGCGCCCCGAGGCGTTGAGGAGTCATTCGCCGGATTTCTAGATCGCGGGATGCGGCTCCGTCGTGGGTTCCATGTTCGAACCCTCCCCGCGCAGCGAGATCGCGACGCCGATGACGACGGCGAGCGCGCCGGCCAGGACGCGCGGCGTGAACGTCTCGCCGCCGAAGAGCGCGCCGACGGCGACCGCGACGACGGGAATGAGCAGCGCCGAGAGCCCCATCGCCCCCGAGCTGATCCGCTGGAGCAGCCAGTGATTGAGATAGAAGGCGATTGCGCTGCCGAATACCGCGAGATAGCAGAGCGCGACGAGCGGCCGGACATGGGCCGCCGAGTGCCAAGCGACGGGTTCGAAGACGGCGCCCCACAGCGTCATCAGGACGCCCGCAACGAGCATTGCGGGCGGCAGCGTGGCGAGCGGCTCGCTCGCGGCGTAGCGCTTGAGGTACACGTTCGCGAAGCCCGAGAGTCCGGCGGCGACGAGCGTGATTGCGACGAACGTCGTATCGCCGCGGGCGCCGCCGGAGAGCGAGACGAGCGCGACGCCTGCGAGCGCGATGACGGCGCCCGCCACGCCCGCGAGCGACACCCGTTCGCGCAGCACGACGCTCGCGAATCCGTAGACAAAAAACGGCATCGTGCCGTAGAGGACGGCGACGAGCCCCGATGCGAGATGCGTCTCCGCCGCGTACGTCAGCGCGTAGTTGAATCCGAACATGGTCGCCGCGAGCACGAGCACGAGGTGCAACGGCGGTGCGTGCCGCCGGAGGTCGACGCGCGTCGCGAACGCGCATGCGTACAAGACCGATCCGGCGAGCACGAAGCGAAGCCCCGCTCCGAAGACCGGCGGGAAGCCGAGCAGCGACAGCTTGATGGCGAGCCACGTCGTGCCCCAGATGGCGACGCACGCGGCGTAGGCGAGAGACGTACGAACCACTGACGGCTCGACCGCTCGCGCACCGGTGTGGTTGCAATCGGCGACGGGTTCGCCGGCCGCGCTCACGCACGCACATGCCGCGCGCGAACGTTATCTTCGCGCGGGGCTTACGTTAAGGGAAGATAAGGAAGCACGCGATGCACCGATGTATAACGACGGCGCGTCGAGTGCTCACGAGCTCTCGTCGGACCCGGGCGTCGAACTGATCGAAGTGCTAAAGTACCAAGGTAATATTCGCGGCGGCCGAGCGTGTTTAACGCCCGGTCCACACGGCTACGAACGGCGCATGGCACAACAGACACTCAAGGGACTGCGCGTTGCGATCCTCGTCGCCGAAGGTTTCGAGCAGGTCGAAATGACGAAGCCGCGCGCGGCGCTCGACGACGCCGGTGCGACGACGACGCTCGTCTCGCCCGAATCGGGCGAGGTGCTCGCGTTCAACCACCACGACCACGGCGACAGCTTCGCCGTCGACCTCTCGCTCGACGACGCGAAGGCGAGTGATTTCGACGCGCTCGTGCTCCCCGGCGGCGCGCTCAACCCCGACAAACTTCGGACGCTCCCGAAGGCCGTCGCCTTCGCGAAGGCGTTCTTCGACGAGCGGAAGCCCGTCGGCGCGATCTGTCATGCGGCCTGGACGCTCATCGAAGCGGACGTGCTCAAAGGGCGGACGCTGACCTCATGGCCGTCGCTGCAGACCGACATCCGCAATGCCGGCGGAACGTGGGTCGACAAGCAGGTGTGCGAGGACGGTAACCTCGTCACGAGCCGCAATCCGGGCGATCTCCCGGCCTTCGACGAAGCCCTCGTCGCGAAGTTCGCCGAGGCGCAGCCCGCGCGCCGTTAGCCTCCCCAATCGGAGCGGCGGGAGCGCCCCGCGCCGCCTCGGAATAGGGGATGGTGGCAGTTCCGCCGTCGGACGACCCGGTGTCGGCACCCCCGCTCGGCGGTGCCGGGTTGCCGCCACGCGGAACGCCCAAGAATTATCTGATGGCGTGGTTGCTCGTGATGGTCAAGGACTCGGATCTTCACGGTTATGAGATCATGAAGTCGCTGCGCGAGCGCTTCAACGTGGCGACCGATCCGGGGACCGTTTACCGGGCGCTCCGGCAGCTCGAACATGAGGGCTTCATTTCCTCGTGGTGGGATTCGAAAGAGCAGGGTCCGGCTCGGCGGATGTACCGCCTGACGCCCGCCGGCCGCGGCGCGCTCGAGCAATGGGGTGCGGCGCTCGGCCGGTACCGACGCGATCTCGATGCGTTCTTCGCGCTGTACCAGACGGCGCGGACGTGATCGGCGGCCCGGCGATCGCCGTGCGATTTCTCGGGACGGGCGGGGCGCGGTTCGTGACCGCGAAGCAGATCCGGGCCACGGGCGGCATGTGGCTGCGGTTCGGTGCAGACGATTGCGGCGAGCCCGAGACGCAGATCCACGTGGATCCCGGGCCCGGCGCCCTCGTCCGAGCGCTCGAGAGCGTGCCGCCATGCGAACCCGAGAAGCTCGATGCGATCGTGCTCTCGCACAAGCACCTCGATCACGCGAGCGACGTGAACGCGATGATCGAGGCGATGACGGTCGGCGGGTTCCGGCCGCGCGGCAAGCTGCTCGCGCCACGCGACGCCTTCGAGGGCGAGCCCGTGATCTTTCCGTACGCCGCGCGCTTCGTGCCCGAGCGCGAGGTGCTCTCGGAGCGCAGCGGTCCATATCGCGTCGGCAACGTCGCGATCGAGACCTCGGTGCGGCACCTCCACGGCGTCGAGACGTACGGGCTCCACTTCGCGTATCGCGGCACGACCGTCTCGTATCTCCCGTGCACGCGCGCCTTCGCGGGGCTCGCCGAAGATTACGCGCGCCACGATCCCGACGTGCTGATCCTCAACGTGCTGCGCTATCGCGACGTCGCCGACGTCGATCATCTCACGCTCGACGACGCGCGAGCGATCGTCGGCATCGTGCGGCCGAAGGTCGCCGTCTTCACGCACTTCGGCACGCGCATGCTGGAGGCGGGTCCCGAACGGATCGCCCGCGAGCTCGAGGACGAGTTGGGTTTCGCGGTTCGCGCCGCGCGCGACGGCTGGACGCTCGACGTCGCCGCGGAGGTCGCGGCCGTCGCGCGTGGCTGAGGCCGCGCCGCGGATCGACGTCGTCGAGCCCGCGCGCGCCGAGGCGTTCTTCGCGGCGGCGGAACGCGAGGCGCTCGGTAGTGCCTACGGCTTCCCGGTCGTCTGGCACGCGCGCCGCTACGCGCTCGTCGCCGTCGCCGCCGACGGGACGTACGACGGGGCGCTCGAGCTCCTCGTCGCGGCGTCGCTCGCCACCGTCGAGCGGCTCGTCGTCGCGCCCGGGCGCCGGCGGCTCGGGCGCGGTCGCGCGCTGCTCGAGCGCGCGGAGGTGCTCGGCAGCTACTACAACTGCCACAAGGTGACGGCCGCGGTGCCCGTCCTGGGAGGCGCGCTCGCGTTCTTCGAAGCCTGCGATTTCCGCATCGAGGCGACCCTCGTGCAGCATGCCTTCAAACGCGACGTGGCGCTCGTCCGAAAGTTTCTGTTGTAGGTTTCCTCGGCCGCGCTGCCGGCCGCGCGCGCGGCGCCCCGCGCGATGCGTCACGGACGGCCTGCGGTCCGGCGACGGGAACCGGGCGTTCGCGCGCCATCGGATGCGCGAGCGTTCGAATCGGCTCGGACCAGTCGGTGGGATATCGCCGGCCGTCGCGCAGCGTTCCGTCGTAGAGGAAGACGTTTCCGGTTCCGCTCGTCGCCGAGACCAGCGGCCCGCCGCCGGCGGGCGCGGCCGTCACCGCGCCGAGCCGTGACCGGACGGCCGTGTGGGGCGCGAACTGCGTGAGCACGCGGCCGCTGCCGGCGCGGCCGTCGAAGTTCGCGCCCGCGTTCGAGCCGACCGCGACATCGCCCGACTCAGATTCGAAGCGTGCGAGCCCGGGCGCGAACGTGCCGGCATCGAAGACGATCGAGCCGCGAATCGACGTCGCCTCGATCTGGGTGACGGCGCACCGCTCGAAGATCAGGTTCCCGAGCAGCGAGCGCGCGCGCAGCCGCTCGACGTTTGCGTCCGAGGCGTCGATCGCGCCGCGAATCGTCTGTGCGAAGACCGTTCCGCCGACGTTCGCGAGCGTGATCGTGCCGCGCCCGGCGAACGTCACGAGGCTGCCGCGATAGTCCCGGACGTCGATCGAGCCGCCGCGGCTGCGCACGAAAACGAAGGCGGCATCGGCCGGGACCGTCACGGTCGTCGGCCCGGCATGGACGGTAGCCGATTTGATTTCGACGACGTCGCGGGCGAGGGGCGGAATCGAGATCACGAAATTCTCGGAGGGCAGCCCGAGCTGCGTCTCGCCGACCTTCGTCTCGACGCTCGGGATCAGAAGCGGGTGGCTACCGCTGGACATCCGGACGCTGTGCTGCGAGACCGCGTTGCCCTCGGGGCCGTCCACGTGAACGAGGCCGCGGGGACCCGTCAGCACGAGGATCCGGCCCGAGCGGACGTTGATGCGGACGATCGGGGCGGCGCCGACCACGATGTCGGATCGCGCGGCGTTCGCGCGCGTGCCGGCCGCCGCGGAGAGCAGGAGCGCCGCCCAGACGATGCGGCTCATCCGCCGACGATACGCCCTTCGCCGCGGCGCCGTCATTGGGGATCGGTGAGCGTCGGGAGCTCGACGAGAAAAGCGGCTCCGCCCGCGCGCCGGTTTTCCGCCGTGACGGTGCCGCCATGGATCCGCGCGATACTGTGGACGATCGCGAGCCCGAGGCCCGTCCCGGCGACCCGCCGATCGCGCGAGGCGTCGGCGCGGAAGAAGCGGTCGAAGACGTGCGCGAGCGCGCCCGGCTCGATCCCGGGCCCCTCGTCCTCGACGCGGACGCTTGCGGTCTCGCCCGGGACCTCGAGCGTGACGACGACCGTGCCGTGCTCCGAGAACTTGAGCGCGTTGTCGACGAGGTTCGTGAAGAGCTGGCGCAGCAGGCCGCGGTCGCCGGAGACGAGGACCGCGGGAGCGGCCGGTACCGCGAGCTCGAGCGCGATCCCGCGCGCGTCGGCTCGGGCGCGCGTGGCCTCGACGACTGCCCCGAGCGTTGCCGCGAGATCGACGGGTTCGAGCGCGATCGCCTCACCCGATTCCGCGCGGCTGAGCACGAGCATGCCCGCGACGAGAGCCGTGAGCGCGGCGCTTTCGGTGACGATCGCGCGTAGGCTCTCGGCGCGGATCTCGGGCTCGCGATCGGCCCAGCGCTCGAGCATCTGGGCGTTCGCGTTGATGACGGTGAGCGGCGTGCGCAGCTCGTGCGAGGCATCGGAGATGAACTGGCGCTCGCGCTCGAAGCCCGCCTCGAGGCGGTCGAGCATGTCGTCGAAGGAGCTGGCGAGGGCGCCGAGCTCGTCACGTCGCTCGAGGCCGCCGATCCGGCGAGTCAGCCGCTCCGCGCTCGTATCGCGCATGGCGGCCGCGAGCCGAGCGATCGGCTCGAGGGCGCTGCGGGCGACCGCGAACGAGCCGATCGTTGCGATGAGGATCGCGACCGCGACCGTCACGATGAGCAGCTCGCGAATCCGGCGGATCGTCTCGTCGTAGATGGCGAGCGACTCGCCGACTTCGAGCGCATACGTCGCCGTTGGGAGCTGCAGGCGCGCCGTGCGCACGAGGAGCCGGCCGAACTCCGGCCGGTCTTCGATCCGGTAGCCGCGGCCCGACGCGGGCGGCGGTCCGAGCGCCGCGCCGCCCATATTCGTGCTCTTCGCGGCGACGGCGTTGCCGGGGGCGTCGAGCTCGACGAAGGTGGTCGGGCCGGCCCAATGGTCGAGCACGCCCGTCCCGAGAAGCTCGGCCTGCAGGGCGCCGGCGTCGCCGACGACCGCGAGCCCCGAATCCCCGCGCACGAGCCGTGCGATGTCGTCGACGACGTTATCGACCTTCGCGTGCGCTTCGCCGAGGAGGATCGTGCGCAGCTCGAACGTCAGCACGACCCCGATCGCGACGACGACCGCGAGCAGCAATGCCGCGTACGCGCTCGCGATGCGCCAGCGCAGCGAGCGGCCGATCACTCCCGCAGGCTGTAGCCGACCCCGCGCACCGTCGCGATGAGCTTCTCGTCGAAGCCCTCGTCGATCTTGCCGCGCAGGTAGCGGATGTAGACGTCGATGAGGTTCGAGTCGCCGAGAAAATCGCTGCCCCACACGCCATTAAAGAGCTCGTCGCGCGTGTGGACCTTGTTCCGGTGCAGCAGCAGGTACTCGAGGAGCGCATACTCTTTGGCGGTAAGTGCGAGGAGGCGGCCGCCCCGCGTCACCTCGCGCCGGTCGCGGTCCATCGTGAGGTCGCGCACCGTTAGGACGTTCGAGTGCGGATGGCGCTCGCGTAGCCGCGCGCGAACGCGCGCGAGCAACTCCTCGATCGAGAACGGCTTCACGAGGTAATCGTCGGCGCCCGCGTCGAGTCCACCGACGCGCTCGGCGATGCGGTCCTTGGCGGTGAGCATGATGATCGGCACGCGACTCTTGAGGCGGACGCGGCGCGTGATCTCGACGCCGTCCATCTTGGGCAGCATCACGTCGAGGACGATGAGGTCGGGTTCCTTGAGCGCCTTCTCGAGCCCGAGGTGACCGTCGCCCGCGACGTCGACGTCGTAGCCCTCGCGCGCGAGCTCGAGACGCAGCACCCGCGAGATCTGGGCGTCGTCCTCGACGACGAGGACCTTGAACTTCCGCTCGGGCGCCGTCACGCGTCGACGCGTCGCGCGATGCCGAGGCGCGCGAGCGAGGCCGCCGAGATCGCGATGCCGACCGCGAGCCACAGCGCCGCGTCGAAGGATCCGAGCGGTCGCATGCCCGCGACGAGCGACTCGATCCGCGCCGCGACGGCATCGAAATCGGACTGCAGCATGAGCCCGAACCACGCGACGAGCGCGAGGGTGCCGCCGAGGAGCCCGAACTCCCAGCCGGCGAACGGCACGCGCCGCTCCGCGCGCGTGGTCGCCGCGAGGATCGCCGAGCGCAGGCCCGGGGGCGGCTCCTCGAGCGGCAGCGAGAAGAGCGCGCGGTCGAGGTCGTCGAGGCGATCGTCGTCGTGCATCAGTCGCTCACGAGCGCTTCGCGCAGCAGCGCCTTCGCGCGGAAGAGGTGCGTCTTCACCGTTCCGAGCGGCAGGCCGAGGATGCGCGCGATCTCGTCGTACTGCTTCCCTTGCAGATGGTAGAGGGCAATCACGGTCCGATATCTCTCCGGAAGCGCGTCGACCGCTGCGCGCAAGGTGCGCGCGGCGTCCGCCCGTTCCGCGAGCAGATCGGGACCGGGCATGAGGTCGGGGACGTCGGGCACGTCGCCCGAGGCGAAGCGCTTCCGGCGCTCGAGCCGGTCGCAGCAGGCGTGGTACGCGATCGCGAGGATCCACGTCGAGAAGCGCCCGCTCGGCTTATAGGTTCGCAGCGACCGGTAGGCCTTGAAGAACGTCTCCTGCGCGCAGTCGCGCGCCTCGCCTGGGTCGCGCATTGTTCGCAGGCACAGGTGGTAGACCGCGCGATCGTAGCGCACGACGAGCGTCTCGAAGGCGTCGGGCTCGCCCGAGAGCGTGCGCGCGACGCAGGCCGCGTCGCCTGAGGACGCGGTCGGCGGATAGGTCGTCGACCGGGACGGTAGCGCGAGCGTGAGTGCCACGTCGCACGTACGCCCGAGGCCGCGCGAGGTTTCGCGAAACATCGTCCCGGTCGTTCCGTAGATTACCCGTGAACGCATTTCCGGGCGTAAACGTCGATGGATGACGCCCTTCCCTTCCTCAGTGGCGAGCACGTCGTCGAGATCTTCGGCATCGCCACGGCTTTTGGGCTGCCGATCCTGCTCATCTTCGCGTGGCTGCTGCGACGGACGTTCGTGCACCGGGAACGGATGGAGATGATCCGGCAGGGGCTCGTGCCCGACGCCCGCGCGGCGCGGGCGCGCGACGCGGCGGCCGGGTATCCCGCGGGCGGTGAGCCCGCGCTCGTCGTGCTCCGCAAGGGGATCCGGCTCGCGTTCATCGGCGCGGCGCTCACGATCGGCCTCGCCTCGATCGGCTGGCACCATGGCGAGCTTAACCCCGGGCCCTGGCTCCTCGGCGGGCTCGTGCCGCTCTTCATCGGCCTCTCGCAGATCGTGACCGCGATGCTCAGTGATCCGACCGCGCTCGCTGCCGTCATGCGCGCCTTCGGCCGCGGCGCACAACCGCCGCCCGAGCCGCCGCCGTACCGGCCGGCATCGCCGCCGACGGGACCCTACACCTACCGGCCCGACGATACCGAGCCGCTACGCCGGCCGGGGCAGCCGCCGCGCAAGCCGTAGCGCCGGCCGCGAAAACGGGCGCCGTGCTTGCGCACGACGCCCGTTTCGAGGCGGCCGCGGGGTCGGTCGCCTAGCTCTTACAGTTGACGAGCGCCATCGCCCAGCCGCCGGCCGTACGCGTCCGTACAAGATAACCATCGTGCGTCCGGTCGTAGATCTGGAAGCCCGCTCTCAGCGCGTCGGCTAACGAATCGAATACCATCAAACCTGACATCTTTGGGGACCCTCCTTTCTCGTATCGTTCCGCCTATCTAACGCGTATGAACGGCAAACGTTCTAGGACGTTTAGCGCCGGTACGTTAAAGTTTGACGCGATGGTGACGGTCGCGACGCTGCCGCGGATTCATTCGGCGACGATCGTGACGCGGCGGGCGCTCGGTCAGGATGCCTGGACGATCGAGCTTGAGGCGCCGACGCTCGCGCCGCTCGCAGCGCCCGGCCAGTTCGCCATGGTGCTCGCCTCCGAACGCGACGCGCTGCCGTTCGCGCTCGGATTCTTTCGCGTCGATGGGACGCGCGTTGAGATCTTTTTCGAATCGGTCGGAGCGCGAACGCGCGCGCTCGCCCGGCGCGCGGCGGGCGACATGCTCGAGTTGCTCGGGCCGCTCGGCCGGGGCTTCGTGCTCGAGCCCTTCGGCGACGACGCGGCGCTCGTCGCCGAAGGCGTCGGGCTCGGGCCGCTTGGCCCCGTCGCCGAGGCGCTGCGCGCGCGCGGCGCACGCGTCCGGATCGCCTACGCCGCGCGGCGGCCGGGCGAACGCGCGCTGCTCGCGCGCTACGAGGAACTCGGCTGCGAGACGCGCGCGATCGACGCGGGCGATCCGGCCGCTCTCGCGGCGCTCTACGCGAGCTTCGCGGGCGACGCGCGAGCGGTCGCCATGCGGGCTCCGGCGGCGTATCGCGAGGCCGTGGTCGTGGCGGCGCACGCGCGCGGGCGGCGCGTGCAGGTATCGCTGGAAGAGACGTTCGCCTGCGGCGTCGGCGTCTGCCATGGCTGCGTCGTCCGGGTCGCGCGCGACGGCGCCGCTCCGGCGTTCGAGCGGGTGTGCACGGAAGGGCCCGTCTTCTGGGCGGACGAGCTGCGATGAATGCGCGCGGCGGAGCCGCCCCGGGCGAACCGGACCTCGATCTCTCGGTCGATCTCGGTGGGCTCCGGCTCGCGTTCCCGACGCTCGCGGCGAGCGGCTGCTTCGGCAGCGGCGCGGAGTACGGCGGCGCGACGGACCTCGCGCGGCTCGGCGCGATCGTGCTCAAGAGCGTCACGCCGCAGCCGCGCGCGGGCAATTCGATGCCGCGGCTCGTGCCGACGCCGAGCGGCTTGCTCAACGCGATCGGGCTGCAGAATCCCGGGATCGACGCGTTCCTCGAGCGCGACATCGCGGCGCTCGCGGGGCGGCCGTGCAAGGTCGTCGGCAGCGTCGCCGGCTTCGCGCTCGAGGATTTCGCGCGCGTGACGGAGCGGCTGGCGGCGCGCGCCGAGATCGACGCGATCGAGCTCAACGTCTCGTGCCCCAACGTCGCGCATGACGGCGAGCTCTTCGCCTGCGAGCCGGAGCTCGCGGCGGCGGCGACGCGCGCGGCGCGGGCCGTCACCGCGAAGCCGCTTCTCGTGAAGCTGTCGCCGAGCGTCACCCGGATTGCGGAGATCGCGCGGGCGGTCGAGGCCGCCGGTGCGGACGCACTCGTCGTCGCGAATACCGTGCGCGGGATGGCGATTGACGTCGAGCGCCGCGCGCCCGCGCTCGGCAACGTGACGGGCGGCCTTTCCGGCGCCGCGATCCGGCCGATCGCGCTGCTCGCGGTGTGGGAGACGGCGCAGGCCGTCGCGATCCCGATCGTCGGGCTCGGCGGGATCGGGGGCGCCCGCGACGCGCTCGAGTTCGTGCTCGCGGGCGCGAGCGCGGTCGCGATCGGAACGGGCGGGTTCATCGATCCGCGAGCGGCCGAGCGGACCTGCCGGGGGATCGCCGCGTATCTCGTGGAGAACGGCTTCGCTTCGCTGCGCGCCGCGATCGGCGCCGCGAATCCCACGTACGCCGGAGGCCGATGACGACCGTAGTACCGACCCGCATCCCGCGCCTCATCGTCGCGCTCGACGTCCCCACGTACGAGGCGGCGGTCGGCCTGGTCGACGCCCTCGCGCCGCTCGACGCGATCTTCAAGCTCGGCCTCGAGTCGCTCTACGGCTACGGCGATCGCATCCGCGCCGAGCTCGAGCGGCGCGGCACGCCCGTCTTCATCGACGCGAAGATTCATGACGTCCCGCGCACCGCGGCCGCGGCCGCGCGCGCGCTCGTCCGGCCCGGCGTCGCGCTGCTGAACCTCCACGCCCTCGGGGGCGCCGAGATGCTCTTCGAGGCCGTCGACGCGGCGCAGGTGCGCGCGGGCGAGCTCGGCATCCCCGCGCCCGAGGTCTTCGGGGTCACGCTGCTCACGAGTCACGACGGCGCGGAGCTCGGCGAGCTCGGGCTCGTCGGCGGCCCGGGCGAGAACGTCATGCGCCTCGCCGCGCTCGCGCGGGACGCGCGCTGCGCGGGCGTCGTCTGCGGCGTGGCGGAGGTCGCCGATCTCAAGGCGTTCTTCGGTCACGACTTCCGAACGCTGTGCCCCGGGATCCGGCCGCTCGGCACGCTGCACCAGGATCAAAAGCGCGTCGCCACCCCCGCCGCCGCCGCGCTCGCAGGGGCGGACTACGTCGTGGTCGGCCGGCCGATCGTCGAGGCGCCCGACGCCCTCGAGGCCGCCCGCGCGATCGTCGCCGAGATGACGGGGGTCCTCGATGCGGGCTGAGACCCTCGAGCGGGAGCTCGTGCGCCGCGGCGCCCTGCTCGACGGTCACTTCCGGCTCTCGTCGGGCCGTCACAGCGAGCGCTTCGTGCAGAAGTTCCGCGCGCTCGAGGAGCCCGAGCTCGTCGAGCAGATCGCGGGCACGCTCGCGCTCGCGATGCGCGCGCTCGAGCCGACCGTCGTCGTGAGCGCCGCCGTCGGCGGCATCGTGCTCGGCTACGAGGTCGCGCGACAGTTTGGTACGAAAGCGATCTTCGTCGAAAAGGCGGCGGGCGAGCCCGTGCTGCGACGCGGCTTCGCGCTCGGACCGGGCGACCGCGCGCTCGTGGTCGAGGACGTCGTGACGACGGGGCAGTCCGTCCGCGAGGTACTCCAGGTCATCCGCGCCGCGGGCGCCGAGGCGGCGGGGGTCGGCATCGTCGTGCGCCGCGAGCCCGTCGAGTTCGACGTCCCGACGACGGTGCTCCTGGAGCTGCCGGTCGTCTCGTACGATCCCGCGAATTGTCCGCTGTGCGCAGCGGCCGTGCCGCTCGAGGATCCCGGTTCGCGGCGGCTGGCGGGAGCGCGGCCGTGAGCGCGCTCGGGGATCTCGTCCGGCGCGATCTGCGCGGCCTGCCGCCGTACGTGCCCGGAACGTCGGTCGGCGAGGTGCGGCGCCGCTTCGGGATCGCTACACCGGTGAAGCTTTCGCAGAACGAGAACCCGCTCGGCACCTCGCCGCGCGCGCTCGCCGCGCTGCACGGCGTCGCCGCGCTCAGCGATTACGTCGAGGACGACCACACGGCGCTGCGCGAACGGCTCGCCGCGCCGTACGGGCTCGATCCGCGCGCGGTGCTGCTCGGCCACGGCAGCAACGAGCTCGTCGCGCTCCTGTGCTCGACCTTCGTCGAGCCGGGCCAGGGCGTCGTGATCGCCGACCCGACGTTCTCGCTCTACGCGAAATACGCGCGCGTCGCCGGTGCGGCGCTGACGCGCGTGCCGCTGCGCGACGGCGTGCATGATCTCGGCGCCATGCTCGCCGCGGTCGACGCGACGACGAAGCTGATGTTCGTCTGCGATCCCAACAACCCGACGGGAACGCGCGTCCGGCGCGACGCGCTGCTCGCGTTCGGGCGTGCGCTTCCGACGAGCGTGCTGCTCGTCGTCGATCAGGCCTACGTCGAATACGCCGACGGCGGCGCGCTCGATGCCGTCGACGTTCTGCGCGAACGGCCGGCGACCGTCGTGCTGCGGACCGCGTCGAAGATCTTCGGGCTCGCGGCCGTTCGCTTCGGGTACGGTTACGCTGATCCCGAGATCGTTTCGGCGACCGATCGCGTGCGCGTGCCCTTCAACGTCTCGCGGCCGGCGGCGGCCGCGGTGCTCGCCGCGCTCGACGACGCGGACTTCATCGGGCGCAGCCGCGCGAACAACGCTGCCGGGCTCGCGCGCCTCGATGCGGCGTTCGCGGAGCTCGGCGTCGAGGCGTATCCGAGCGCAGCGAACTTCGTCGCCGTGACGGTCCCGGTGCCCGCGGACGAGGCGTACCAGGCGCTGCTGCGGCGCGGGATCGTCGTGCGCTCGGGTGACGGCCTCGGAATGCCGGGTAGGCTGCGCGTGACCGTCGGCACGCCCGAGGAGCTCGACGCGTTCCTCGCGGCATTCGGCGAGCTGCTCGCGCTGTGGCGCGGGACGGCGGCCTCCGCCTCCGCCTCGGCGTCCGCGGTATCGTGAGCGAGCACGTCGCGATCCGGCGCGGCGCCGCCGCCGATCGGCCGTTCGTGCTCGAACTCGGCCAGCGGACCGCCCTCGACAGCGTTTCGGCGCTGCGAACGGCCGCGCCCCAAGCCCTCGCGCGCAGCTACGAGCAGCTCGTCGACGTCGTCTTCGCGCGGTCGCACGTGCTCGCGATCGCGGAGGACCCGCTCGCCGGTCCGGTCGGCTTCGCGCTCATGCTCGACGATCTTCCGGACGAAGTCACGGGTGATGACCAGGGATTCGTCGCCTACATGGCCGTCGAGCCGCACGCTCGTCGCGCGGGAGTCGGCCGGCGGCTGCTCGCGGCGGTCGAGGCGGTCGCGCGTGAGCGCGGCCTGCCGTACGCGGCGCTGATGGTCACCGAGGACAACGCCGCTGCGCGCGAGCTCTACGCATCGGCGGGATACGTCACCGAGCGCCGGTTGCTGTGCAAACGCCTCTGAGGCCCCCCGCGCTTCAGCGCCGCATCTTCACCTACTTCGGCGTGCTCGTCGCGCTCGCCGCGCTCGGCGTGCTCGTCATGCACATCCCACGCACGACGGCGGTGTTCATCATCGGCGCGTTCATCGCGTTCGGCGTCTCGCCGATCGTCGGCCGACTCGCGCGGCACATGCCGCGCGCGGCCGCGATCGCGACCGTCTACCTCGGAATCATCGCGATCGCGACCGTCGTGCTGCTGCTCATCGTGCCGGCGGCCGTCACGCAGATCGAAGTGATCGCGACGAACGCGCCGAGTTACATCGGGATCGTTCAGCACTGGCTCGACGGCACGCAGGCGCTCATGCAGCACACCGTCGCGAAGCAATATCTCCCGGCCGGCGCGACCAATCTTCGCGGCTTCGTCTCCGACAAGGTCTCGGCGCTCGTGACGAGCACGCTGGCGTCGTTCGCGAGCATCCTGATCGGCACGCTCACGGCCTTCGTCGTCGGCATCACGTCGATCGTGCTCTCGCTCTTCTTCGTGTGGCGCGGCGACCGGGTCGCCGACGGGCTCTACCAGCTCCTGCCCGAGTCGCGGCGCGGGACGGCGCACCTCATCGGCATCGAGATCGCGCACGTCTTCGGCGGCTATATTTCGGGCCAGCTCATCGTCTGCGGCCTCGTCGGCGTGATCGTCTTCCCGCTGCTGCTGCTCACGGGCTTCAAGTTCGCGCTGCTGGTCGCATTCGTGACGGGCCTCGCCTACGCGGTCCCGTTCGCGGGGCTGCTGTTCGCCCATCTGCTCGGGTTCGTGCTCGCGCTGCCGCAGGGCGGTACGACGGTCATCTGGGTGCAGATCATCCTCTTCGTCATCGGGCGCGCCGCCGACAACGTGATCGTGCCGCGTGTGATGTCGGGCAGCGTCGGCGTCTCGCCGATCGTCGTGATCTTCTCGACGTTCGCGGGCGGCGAGCTCTTCGGGATCCCGGGGCTGCTGCTCGGCATCCCGATCGCGGCGGCGGTCAAGGTCGCGTGGCGCTTCTATCGCGCGCGGCCGGTCGAGGCGCAGGTCGCCGAGTACGTCGCCGAACACGGCGAGCTCGCCGCGATCGAGATCGTCGTCGAGCCGGTCGTGATTTAGGCGCGGCGTTCCATCGCCTCGGGCGCGCTGACGCCGAGGAGCGCGAGGGTGCTCGCGAGCACGCCCTTCGTCGCGAGTGCGAGCGCGAGCCGGGCCGTTGAGAGGTCGGCGTCGTCGCCGAGCACGCGGCAGGCGACGTAGAACTGCGTGAAATCGGCCGCCACGCTCTGCGCATAGCGGGCGAGTTTGCTCGGATCGAGCGTCGCGACGACGGCGCCCGCGACGCCGGGAAATTCGCCGAGCCGGCGCGCGAGCGCGAGCTCTTCGGGTGCGGTCAGGCGGTCGAGCGCCTCGCCGCGGCGGGCGCGCGCCGCGAGCTCGGCCGGCGCGCCACGTTCGATCGACGCGATGCGCGCGTGACCGTACTGCACGTAGAACACGGGATTCTCGTTGCTCTGACTCACGGCGAGCGAGAGGTCGAAGGTCATCGGCGTATCGGGCCGCAGCGCGTCGAAGAAGAAGCGCGCCGCGTCGGCGCCGACCTCGTCGAGCACGTCGTCGAACGAGAGCACGTCGCCCGAGCGCTTGCTCATCGAGACGGGCTGACCGTCGCGGATCATCGTCATCTGCTGCGCGATGAGCACCTCGATCGCGCCTGGCCGGTCGAACGCCGCCGCCACGGCCTTGATGCGCTGCACGTAGCCGTGATGATCGGGGCCGACGACGAGGATGGCGCGATCGGCGCGGCCGAGCTTTTCGCGGTGATACGCGACGTCGGGCGCGAGATAGGCGGGCCGGCCGTCGGAGCGTACGAGCACGCGGTCCTTGTCGTCGCCGAAGCGCGTCGTCGCCATCCACGTCGCGCCGTCTTTCTCGTACGCCATGCCGCGCGCAACGAGATCCGCGACGCTCGCCATGACGAGCCCGCGGTCGTGCAGCTCCTGCTCGTTCTGCCAGCGGTCGAACGTGACGCCGAACCGGTCGCACGTCGCGCGCTGCTGCGCGACGAGCGCGTCGCGGCCTACCTGCCGGAAGTGCGGCAACCACGAAGTTTCGGGCGCGTCGTCGTAGGCTCCGCCGTCGGCCGCGCGCAGCTCCGCGGCGATCGGCACGATATAGGCCGCGGGATAGCCGTCCTCGGGAAACGGGAACGCCGGGTCGGCGATCTGGCGATAGCGCGCGTACACGGAGCGCCCGAGCGTGTCCATCTGCGAGCCCGCGTCATTGACGATCCACTCGGCGTGCACGTCGATGCCGCAGAAGCGCATCGTGCGCGCGAGCGCGTCGCCGAGCGAGAGCGTGCGGCCCTGGACGACGAGCACGGGCCCCGTCGGGTTCGCGCTGCCAAACTCGAGCGAGACGCGTTCGCCCGCCGGCTTCGTCGCGCGGCCGAAAGCGGCACCGTCGCGGAGGATGCGGCCGACGAGCCGCTGCCACACGACGGGCGCGAGCCGGATGTTGATGAAGCCGGCCGTCGCGGTCGGCTCGGCGGCCAGGAGCTCCGCGAGGGCGGGCTCGAGCGCGTACGCGCGTGCGATGAGCTCGGTTGCGAGCTGCTGCGGCGCGCGGCGGGCGCGCTTCGCGAGCCGGAGCGCGACGCTCGAGGCAAAGTCACCGAATGCGACGTTGCGCGGCGGTTCGAAGACGACGGCGACGGGCTCGTCCGGCACGAGCTCGGCCGCCGCGCGCTCCAGTGCCCGGGCGACGATCCCGAGCTCGTCGTCCGCGCCGGCCGCCGCCGGCTCAGTGGTGGTAGGGTTCATCGCGCGCGATCTTCGCGGCGCGATAGAGCTGTTCCAGCACGAGCGCGCGTGCCCACTCGTGCAGCAGCGTCAGCCGCGAGAGCGACCAGCGCCGGTCCGCTCGCACGAGGAGCTCCGGGCTCGCCCCGTACGTCCCGGCGATGACGAACGTGAGCCGTGGATGCCCGTTGCGCGCCGTCGCCGCCAACTGCTCGACGAGCTCGAGGCTCGACCATTCGGTGCCCGTCCGCTCGAGCACCCATACCGGTTCGCCGGGCTCGAGCGCGCGCAGCACGCGATCGCCCTCCTCCCGCATCGCGCGCTCGGGATCGCCGCCGTGACTCGCCGCGATCTCGAGCTCCTCGAAGGCGCCGTAGCGCCGCAGCCGCGTTCGAAAGTCCTCGCATGCCGCCGCGACGTACGGCTCGCGCACGCGGCCGATGGCGACGAGCCGCAACTTCACGAGCGATTCGCGCGTGACCGTCCGAGCGCGACGCGCAGCCGGCCCGGGAAGGACCGCGCCCGGCCGAGGGCCATCCGTAGCCGAACGTGCACGCGCGGCGCGTATGAGGGCGGCGCAATGAGGTGCGAGACCGCAGACGCGAGCGTCACGACCGGCCGCCGCGGCGACGCGAGGGTCGTCGCGCGAACCGAGCGCAGATCGCGCGCGATCGAGGGCGCATCGAGCCGCTCGGCGAGCTCGATGCAGAGCGGCAGAAAGGTCTGCGCCATCGCGACTCGCCGCTCTGCGTTGGGCGCGTGCAGGGCGCCCAGGTCGACGAACTCGTCGACCTCGTTCGCGAGCCGAACGAGCAGGACGGCGCGCTCGTCGCTGCTCGGCGGCGCGGCGAGCGCGGCCCGAACCGTCGGCGCGCCCCACGTGAGGGCCGCATAGCGGGCGACGAGGCCTTCGGCACTCGCACCGATCGCCGTCCGCACGCGCGTTCGCTTGGCCGGGGAGATGCGCCGGAGCAGCGATCCGAAATCCCCGAGCGTGTAGGCCGAGTGCAGCAGCGCGGCTGCGACGAGGTCGATCGGCGCGTCGGCGGCGACGAGGACGCTCGCGGTGCCGACGGCGTGTGCGACGAACGGCTTTCCGGTCGCGCGGTAGAGGCTCGCGAAGAGGACCATGGCGAGCGCGTACGCCTCGCGCACGACCGCGATCTCGCCCGGCGAATAGGCGCGTTCTGCCAGCTCTTCGTAGAGCTGCAGGTTCGTCTGCGCGACGCGCACCTCGTCGCGAGTCACCCGCTCAGCCGCGCAGCGCCGTATAGGCGCGGTTGCAGACGCTTTCGGCGAACATCACGGCACGGCGTGGCGCCCGTCCGAGCCGCGTCTCAGCGCTCCTCCGACGGACGAGACGCAAACCGCTGCAGCGATGAACCTTTCCGAACATGAGCATCTCGCGGTTCTCGCGGTGCCCCGCGTCGAGTCGCCATTTGGCGTTGAAGTGCCGTACCGTCTGCGCGTTCCAACGTTCGCTCCAGCGCAGCGAGAAGTACGGCACGTCGGAGGCGTGGAGCCGCTTGGCCGGCACGTACGTGACGACGCTCGCGGGCTCGAAATAGACCGTATAGCCGAGCTCGCGCGCGGTCATGCAGACGTCGATGTGCTCGTTGACGCTGCGCAACGCCTCGTCGAGTCCGCCGATCGCGCGGAGTACCGCCGTGCGGACGAGCATCGTATGGAATTCGACGAGCTCGCACGACTCGCGCTCGAACTGCGGGGCCGTCTCGATCGGAACGTCGTTATGGCGATGACGCTCCTGACAGACGCGGCTGCCGTCGCGCTCGACGATGCGCGCGTCGCCGCCCGCCATGTGGACGAGCGTACGCGAGCCGACGTCGATGCGATAGAGCGGGCCGACGATCGCGGCGCCCGTCTCCTCGGCACATCGGATGAGCGCCTCGAGCCAATTCGCTTCGACGACGACGTCGTTGTCGACGAAGACGGCGTACGGCGTGCGCACGCGGGCGAGCCCGAGATTGCGCGCCTCGTTGGGACTGAGGTATCGCTCGCTGCGCACGAAGGTAACGGTGCGACCGATAGCGATCGCCTCGAGCTCCCGCCGCGTCCGCTCGGGCGAGGCGGCATCGACGTACACGAGGTGCTCGAGCCACGGCGTCTGCCGCAGGATCGATGCGAGCGAGGTGACCGCGTGGCTGAAGCGTTCGCGCGGCACGACGACGACGGTGACGAGTGGAGCGAACACGTAGCGTCCTTCAGGTACCCGCGGCACCAGCGCGCTGCGGTCAAGGTACCGTACCTGGAAGCGGCATGCGCCGTCATCGTTCATTTGGCGGTTTTGCTACCCGGACCCCGGCAGCGTGAAGCCGGCCGGACCGCGTACGGCCGCACCCGCGAGCTCGAGTCGTACGAGCGCCGCCATCACGGCACCGGCGCTGGAGCGCGTGCGCTCGACGAGGACGTCGAGGCTCTGCGGTACGGGCTCGAGCAGCGCCGCGACCGCGCCGTCGAGTCCGGCATGGGTCGCGCACGGCGACCGCGCCGGCTCGGGCGTCGGTGCGAGCCCGAGCGCGTCGAGCACGTCGGCCGGCCCGCGCACGAGCGTCGCGCCGTCGCGGATGAGCGCGTTGCAGCCGGCGGACTTGGGATGCGCGACGTCACCCGGATACGCGAAGACGTCGATGCCGAGCGCGGCCGCCCAGCTCGCCGTGTTGAGCGCGCCGCTGCGCTCGGCCGCCTCGACGATGACGACGGCGTCCGCGAGCGCCGCGACGACGCCGTTGCGCTGCAGGAACTGGCCCGGTCGCGCCGGCTCGTCGGGCGCGTACGGCGAGACGACCGCGCCGCCCGCGGCGAGCATGCTACGCGCGAGCCCGATGTGGCGGCGCGGGAAGAAGCAGCGGTGGCCGCCGCCGAGGACGCCGATCGTCGGGCCGCCGCCGGCGAGGGCGCCCTCGTGCGCCGCGCCGTCGATGCCGAGGGCGAGCCCGCTGAGCACGCACGCTCCCGAGCGCGCGAGGGTGCGCCCCAGCACGACGGCGCGCTCACGTGCGGCGCCCGAAGGCGCACGGGGGCCGACGATCGCGACCGTCGGCTTGGCGAGGCCCCCGAGCGAGCCCGCGAGCCAAAGACCACCGAACTTGATTCCCTCGGCGCGGTGCGGCCGCGTGGCGAAAACCTCGTCGCGGGAGGCGAAGCGCGGGCGTTCGAGCTGCATCGGCGTACGATCACGCGCCGCCCCGGCCCGCCTAGGGCCGCACGAGCCGAGGAACTCGACCGCGGTCTACGAACGAGGGGCCCTTGTTCTAAGGGAACCCGCCGCCGACGGTTCGGCGCGCGCCCGCATTGGAGGAGTTCAGTATGGCGGCACCCCAGGCATATTGCGTCAAGTGCAAAGAAAAGCGCGAGATGAACGAGCACAAGCAGATCGAGATGAAGAACGGCCGCCCGGCGACCGAGGGCAAGTGCCCCGTGTGCGGGACGAAGATGTTCAAGATCGGCGCCTCCGCCTAAGACCCGGTCGTGCGGCGGCGTTTGCCGTCGCACCGGTTGTGGGCTATACTCGGCGAGACCCCCACGGGTTGGGCGTGCGACGGCGCGACCGGATCCCGGGGCCGGAGGCTCGCCCCTGATCTGTCCGACGTGCCGCAAGAGCGAGACCCGCGTGGTCGATTCTCGCGACGACGAATCCGTCGTTCGGCGCCGCCGCGAATGCCTCGACTGCCGGCATCGCTTCACCACGTACGAGCGCATGGAAGCGCCGAGGCTCTTCGTCGTGAAGAAGGACGGCCGCCGCGAGCAGTACTCGCGCGAGAAGGTGCTCAGCGGTTTGCGCCGCGCGTGCGAGAAGCGGCCGGTGCCCGAGGCCCGGATGGAGGAGACGGTCGCGGGGCTCGAGCGCGAGCTGTTCTCGCGCGGCGAGAACGAGGTGCCGACCGCGATGATCGGCGAGAAGCTCATGGAGGCCCTCAAGGGCCTCGACAAGGTTGCGTACATTCGGTTCGCGAGCGTCTACCGGTCCTTCGACGACATCGGCCGCTTCCAGGCGGAGCTCGCGGCGATTGCCGAGTGACGCCGGGCCGGCGATCGCGGTCGTGCGGCTCGCCGCCGCGGCCGAGCTCCCGGTGCCGACGTACATGACTGCGGGCGCGGCGGGAGCCGACGTCTGCGCGGCGATCGCGGGCGACCTGGTGCTTGCGCCGGGCGCGCGTGCGTTCGTGCCGCTCGGGTTTGCGCTCGCGATCCCGCCCGGCTTCGAGGTCCAGGTCCGGCCGCGAAGCGGCCTCGCGGCGCGCTCGGGCGTGACCGTCCTCAACGCCCCGGGCACCATCGACGCGGACTACCGCGGCGAGGTCGCCGTCCTGCTCGTCAACCTCGGTGCGGAGCCCGTGACGATCGCCCGCGGCGACCGGATCGCGCAGCTCGTCGTCGCCGCCGTCACGCGCGCGACGTTCGTCGTCGTCGACGCGCACGACGAAACGAGCCGCGGCGCAGGCGGCTTCGGGAGCACGGGCGCCTGAAGGTTTACGTCGTGGGCGCGGGGGCGGTCGGGACCTACCTCGGCGATCTGCTCGCGGAGACGGGTGCCGAGATCATCTACGCGCCGCGAGAGTTCGCCGCCGTGGCACCCGCCGCGACCGACCTCGCCGTCGTTGCCGTCAAGAGCTACGCGACGCACGAGGCGATCGCGACGCTCGGCGTCGCGCTCGGGGGCTCGCCCGATGCGACGATCCTCACCGCGCAGAACGGCGTCGGGAACGAGGAGCTGCTCGCCGCGGCGTTCGGCCCGGACCGGGTCGTGTCGGGCGCGCTCACCGTGCCCATCGCGCGCGACGACGACGGCGTGGTTCACGCAACCGCGGCGGGCGGGCTCGGGCTCGCACCGGTCGGCGACGTCTCGCACAACTGGCTCGTCGCCGCGTTCGAACGGACGCCGCTCCCCGTGCTCGTCACGAGCGACTACCGCGCGATGAAGTGGTCCAAGCTCGCGCTCAATATCGTCGCCAACGCCACCTGCGCGATCCTCGACGACACGCCGGCGCGCGCGCTCGCGGCGCCCGACGTCTTCGGGTTCGAGCTCGCGGCGCTCCGGGAGCTCCGTGCCGTCCTCGGGGCGCTCGAGATCGAGCCGATCGATCTCCCGCGCTATCCCGTGCGGGCGTTGCTCGCGGCGATCCGGCTGCCCGAGCCGATCGCACGGCTCGCGCTCGCGAAGCGCATCGCGAAGGCGCGCGGCACGAAGCTGCCGTCGCTCGCCATCGACGTGCGATCGGGGCGCCGGATGACCGAGGTTCGCGCACTCAATGGCGCGATCGGTGACGCCGCGCGGCGCTGGTCGACCGGTCGCAGCCGGGCACTCGCGACGCCCGTGAACGACGTCCTGGCCCGGCTCGTGGAGCTCGTCGCGCGCGACCCCGCCGAGCGAACCGCTTACCGGAACCGTCCAGCGGCAATCGCGGCGGCGATCACCGCCGCCCAGCGCTAGTGTGCTGACCCAGGAGTTCCTTGCGGAAGATCGCGAAGGATTTTTGGTCGGATCGAGGAGCGATGAGGGAGCAACGCCGTAGCGTTGTAACCGAAAAGCGACGACGAGCCGGCCGAAAAGACGAGCGAGATTTCGTAAGCGAACTTCTGGTTCAGCACACTAGGGGCGCGAGCGCGCGAGCGTTCGCGCGAGGACGAGGATGAGCATCGCGACGAGGGCGTCGCGCAGCGGCCGGACCGGTGAGTGCGGCGACGTCGGCGCGTGCGGCTCTTCCGGGCCGGCGATGGGGTCGTCGGGCGCGGCGGCATCGGGCGGGGGCAGCGGGCGGCGCAGCAGCGCGCCGTCGGGGTCCCAGAGTTCGCCGTACGCCTTCACGGCCGCGACGATCCGCGTTCCGAAGAGGATGTCGCCGAGCGCGGCCCGGTCCTTCGGGCTACGGCTCTCACCTGCGACGGCGCCGTGGAAGCGGGCCACCGACGTCGCGACCGCCCGGTCAAAGCCGAGCCGCTCGTGGGAATCCGGCGCGAGACGCTCCGAGAACCCGACGCGCGCGTGGACGATGCCCCGCCCAAAGTGGCCGCCGAGCGCGATCGGATACGCGCGCTCGTCACAAAGATTCTTGAAGTCCCGAAGGAAATGGCCGAGCATCTCGAGCGGACACGCCATGTCGTACCAGAGATACGGTACGCACGCGGCCGACGAGAGATCGAGATCGGCGGCGGGCTCCGTGACCGTCATGGGCGGCGCGACGTCGCGCGTCGCATACGCCGCGACGACCGACTGCGCGTGCTGATCGACCTCCTGACGGTCGTGCCCCTCGAAGAGCACGAGGAGGTGCGCCGCACCCGGCGGCAAGGTCGGAAAGCATCGTTCCAGCGGCGAGCGCCAGCGCCGTTCCGCCCGCTCTGCCGTGCAGATGCCGTCCATCGCCCGGGGCTTGTAGACGTCGATATGCGCCGTGTTGTCGGCGGCGACGTAGACGTCCGGAAAACCGATCGCGATCGCCGCCCGAAATGTCGGCAGCGCTTCGAGTCGGCAGTGCATGCGCAGCGCGACGGCGAGCGCGCCGCCGGAACCGACGAGCGAGTTCGCGACGTCGGTGCCGTTCTTCGCGAGCAACGCGCGAAACGCGGGCGTGAGCCCGAGCGTCGCGCGCGGCATGTGTTCGGCGATTTCTTCGCCGTATGCGTCCCGAAACGCCGCGAGCGCCATGTAGAGGTCGCCCTCGGGCCCGCCTGCGGCGCGCCGCTTCGCGAACTCGTCGGGCGAGAGGCTGCCGACGGTCGTTCGATAGCCGCGCGCGGTGACGAGGTCGATCTCCGCGATCGGCCGAGACGTCGGCGGCTCGTGCCGCACGTCGCCCGCGCACGTGCCGTCTTCGAGGATCTGCTCGAGCGTGGTCGCCGGCGCCGCGGTCGAACGCGGATCACACGTCAGCCCGTGCGGCCGTAATGCGGCGCGCAAGTCGCCGAGCGTGGTCCCGGGAGCGACCCACGCTCGTCTCGCGCGAACGTCGAGCGAGAGAACGCCCGCGTCCCGGTGTTCGCCGAGCGCGAGGGCATCCGGATACTTCTCCGGCGCTCGCGGCCCCGCGACGATCGAGCGACCCGCACGCCGAGCCGCGGCGACGAGCTGGGCGATCTCCTCGGCGCTACGCGGGCGAACGACCTCGTCGCTCACGACCGGCGTGTCGCGACGACGGCCGTCCCGCCGACGGCGGCGAGGCCGCATTCGAGCGCGACGCGATGCTCGGTGAGCCGCGTGAAGCGGCTGATCGCGCTCGCGTGCGCGTCGAGGGCGCCGTGTGCGCCGACGTCGCCCTCGAGCGGCTCGCGTAGAGTGTCTCGCCACGCGACGACGCGCGGACTTCTCGGGGCTTGCGGCATGCTGCATTCTTTCGCGACGCGAGGCGGGCGTCAGCCCGCGTCGGGGCTCGCGTACCCGATCGTCGTCATCAACGCGTTCGCGGCTTGGCGGGAATCGAGCCGCGTGTGCTGCACGACGATCGGCACGTCGGCTTCGATCGTGCTCGAGAAGCTGAGCCCGATCGGGATGGACTCCGGCGCGTGCATGTCGTTGAACCGCGTGTGTAGCGTGCGGCGCGCCGGCAGCTTGAAGACGTACGGACCGGCCGGTTCGCGCGTCGAGAAGTACACCGTGATCCGGACGTCGGTATCCGTATCGGTCGCGTTGAGAAGGCAGAGCGCCTCGTGGCTGAGGAATTCCGGATATGGCCCCGTGCTGCCGGGCGGAATGTAGCCCTCGGCGACAGCCCACATTTTCGATCCGATGTTTGGCACGTAACCTTCGTCCTTGGTAGCCCGGTGGTCGGGAAGAGCTTCGCGAGCGCGCGCTTCAACGCGGGCCCGACGTCCTCGCGTTCGCCGACGTTGATGCCCACGCAGCGGAACATCTCAGCCTCCGAGCGTCCGGAAATTTGGGGCGCCGTAGGGGAGCGGGTCTCGCGCGGCCGTCGAAGAGTGCGGCCATGCGGCACCCCGACGTCCCCGAATCCCTCGACGGCTGGAGCATCCTCCACCTGATGTTCCGCTTCGATCGCCGCCGGTTCGACGCGTGCGACATGGCGCGTCGAGCGCGCATCGCCGAGGAGGTGCGGGCACTGCTCGCGCCGCTCATAGCCTCAGCCGAGAGCGACGCGTCACTCGCTGCGCTCCTCGGTCATAAGGCCGACCTGATGCTCACGCTGTACGCGCGCTCGTTCGACGCGCTCGGCGAGGCGCAGGCGCGCTTTGACAAGCTCGAGCTCATGGATTTTCTCGCGCCGAGAGCGTCCTACGTCTCGATCCTCGAGATCGGGCTCTATGACGCCACAGGCAAGATCCACGCGACGCTGCGCGAGCGCGGGCTCGCTGCGAACTCGGTCGAGTGGATCGCCGCCTTCGACGCGGCGCTCGACGAGCAGCGCCGCAGTCCGCGCAACACCGGGCGGCTCTTCGCGAAGGTGCCGCAGCGCCGCTACGTGTGCTTCTATCCGATGGACAAGAAGCGCGGCGAGACCGTGAACTGGTACGCGCTGCCGTACGAGGAGCGCGCCGCGCTGATGAACGACCACGGCAAGATCGGCCGGTCGTATCACGGTCAGGTCAATCAGGTCATCTCGGGTTCGATCGGGTTCGACGACTGGGAATGGGGCGTCGATCTCTACGCCGATGAACCGATCGTCTTCAAGAAGCTGATCTACGAGATGCGCTTCGATACCGCGAGCGCGAAATACGCGGGCTTCGGCGAATTTTACACGGGCATGCAGTTCTCGCTCGACGAGTTGCCGGCGTATCTCGACGGCGCGCGCAGCCCGGCACTGCACGCGCGGCCGCAGCCGATCGCGGCGAACTAACGGTTCCCTCGCCGACGACGGCGAGCACGTCTGTGACGTCGAGGGCCGTGAGATCACGCTAGACGGCGTAGGTCTTCCACGCGAAGTAGGCCGTCATCGTCACGCCGACCGCGATGACGAAGCGCCGGACGACGACCGGCGGCAGGCGTTTCACGACGCCCGCGCCGAGATAGCCGCCCGCGATCGCGGAGAGCCCCATGATCGCGAGCGGCGCCCAGTCGATCTTTCCGGCGAGCGCGAATGGGATGACGTCGACGCCGTTGATGACCGCCGCGAGCACGACCTTGAGCGCGTTGGCACGGCGCAGGTCATTCATCCCGAGGAGCCCGAGCAACGCGAGCATCAGGATCCCGATCGCCGCGCCGAAGAACCCGCCGTAGATGGCGATACAGAACTGCGCGACGAAGCCGAGCGGCGAGTCGACGCGCAGGCCCGCGATCGCGCCGCGCGCGAGTCGCGTGAACGTCGGGCCGACGATGAAGAGCGTCGTCGCGAACGCGAGCAGGATCGGGATCAATCCCGCGAACGTCCCGTTCGGCGTGCGGATCAGGAGCCACGCCCCGAGCAAGCTGCCGGCGACGCTCGTGCCGAGCATTGCGAGCAGGACGCGCCGCTCGACGCGCACTTCCGAGCGGAATGAGCCGATCGACGAGAGCGACCCGAGCCACGTCGCGACCGTGTTCGTGGCGTTCGCGTTGACGGGCGCGAGCCCGACGCCGAGTAGCACCGGAAACGAGATGAAACTCCCGCCGCCGGCACCCGCGTTGATCGCACTCGAGGCGAACGCCGCCACGCCGATGGCCGCGCCCTGCGCCACGGTCACGAGCGCTCAGTCACCGGAATAGATCTCGATCTTATGGCCGTCGGGATCGATCGTCGTGACGACGCTTCCCAGCGTGCGGAGCGTCGGCCGCGGCGCGGGCCCGGCAACGCCGAGCGCCAGATGCGTCGGCTTCGGGAGCTCGGAGCGGCCCGGGCTCACGACTGCGGCGCGGGCTCGACGGGCGGCGCGAACACGCGGCTCTGCCGGATGTCGTCCGCTTCGATCACGCGCAGATCTTTCGCTTCGATCATGCCGCCCTGCTCGAAGAGCCGCGTGGCCTGGCGCATCCGCGCGCGATCGATCGCGTTCCGTACGCTGCGCGCGTTGGAGAACTGCGGCTGCTTCATGCGCAAATCGAGGTAATCCGAGAGTGCGACCTCGGCATCGGGCGAGAGATCGTAATTGAGCTTGGCGAGCATCAGGCCCGCGATCTGCTCGAGCTCGTCGTGCGAGTAATCCGGGAAGTCGATGTGATTGGCGACGCGCGAGCTCAGGCCGGGATTGCTCTTGAAGAACGTGTCCATCCGGTCTTTGTAGCCCGCGAAGATCACGACGAGGTCGTCGCGCTGGTTCTCCATCACCTGCAGCAGGATCTCGATCGCCTCGGCGCCGTAGTCGCGCTCGTTCTCGGGCTTGTAGAGATAATACGCTTCATCGATGAACAGAACACCGCCCATCGCGCGCTTGAGGACGTCCTTGGTCTTCGGCGCGGTGTGGCCGATGTACTGACCGACGAGATCGTCGCGCGTAGCGGTGACGAGGTGGCCCTTGCGGATGTAGCCGAGCCGGTGCAGGATCTCCGCCATCCGCATCGCGACCGTCGTCTTGCCCGTGCCGGGGCGGCCGGTAAACGACATGTGCAGCGGCGGCGGCTCCGACGCCAGGCCGGCGCTCGTGCGCAGCTTGTCGATGAGCAGCAAGTGCGCGATCTGCCGGATGCGCGTCTTCACGGGTGCGAGCCCGACGAGCTCACGATTGAGCTGCTCGAGCACGTCGCCGACCTGCGACGAGTGGTACGCCGCGTCGAGATCGAGCTTGCCGTCTGCCCGCGGCGCGATGTCGGGCGCGGGCGTCGCTGGCTGGTCGGGCGTGCCCGCCGGAACGGGCGGTGCGGCGGGCTCGGCGACGGGAGCCCCGCCGAAAGCGAAGCGCTTGCTCTCCATGGCGTGCGCTTCGCCGAACGAAGAACGCCGCCCCGGTGGGAGCGGCGTTCGTTCGGTCTCGAAAACTCGAAGACTAGTCCTGGTAGCGCTTGCCGTGCGGCTTGTTCGCGGCGTACGAGCGGGTGGAGTACTTGATCTGGCGGTCCGTCCAGTTGATGCGCTCCGTCGTGAACCCGTCCTCGTTCGCCGGACGGTGCACGATGAACGAGAGGGCGGTCGTCTGACGCCCGAGCCGCGCGTCGTACGCCGTGACCTTCACGTACTCATTGGGATGCTCGGCGATCGCCGCCTTGAGGTCGCCCATGATGCCCGCCGCGTCCTTGCGGTCGAACATCGGCAACGCGTGGAGCTCCCAGTAGGAGTTGCGCGGATGCGGATCGTCCGTGTACTCGATCGAGATTGGCCAGTCGTGGTCGAGCGCGTATTGGATCTGCTTCGCGATCTGCTCGTCCGTGAGGTCGGGAAGATAGGAGAACGCTCCCTGGGTCAGCTTCATCTGCGAACTCCTAGTGCGAGACCGTCGGCGTAGCGACGGCGTCGGGCGTGTCGGTCGACTCGTAATTGAACGAGATGTCCTTCCAGAGGTCGAGCGCGCGCGCGAGCGGACGGCACGACTTTCCGGCATCCTCGAGGATCTGGGGGCCTTCCTTGACGTAATCGCGGCCCTCGTTGCGGGCGAGCACCATCGCCTCGAGCGCGACGCGGTTCGCCTCGGCGCCCGCGGCGATGCCGTCGGGGTGGCCGATCGTGCCGCCGCCGAACTGCAGGATGACGTCCTCACCGAGGAGGTCGAGCAGCTGGTGCATCTGACCCGCGTGGATACCGCCCGAGGCGACGGGCATGACACCCGGCATCGAAGCCCAATCCTGCTCGAAGTAGACGCCGTGCTGCAGGTTGACCGGGTTGTGGTCCTCGCGCAGGATGTCGTAGTAGCCCTTGGTCGTGTTCGGATCACCCTCGAGCTTGCCGACGACCGTGCCCGCGTGAATGTGGTCGACGCCGATGAGCCGGCACCACTTCGCGAGGACGCGGAAGCTGACGCCGTGCGTCTTCTGACGCGTGTAGGTCGAGTGGCCCGCGCGATGGAGGTGGAGCAGCATGCTGTTCTTGCGGCACCACTTCGCCATCGATTGCATGGCCGTGAAGCCGATCGTGAGGTCGATCATGACGATGATCGAGCCGATCTCCTTGGCGAACTCGGCGCGCTGGTACATCTCTTCCATATCCGCCGCCGTGACGTTCATGTAGTGGCCCTTGATGTCGCCGCTCGCCGCCTCGGCTTTCGAGATCGCTTCCTGACAGAACAGGAAGCGGTCGCGCCAGCGCATGAAGGGCTGAGAGTTGATGTTCTCGTCGTCCTTCGTGAAGTCCAGGCCGCCCTTGAGCGCTTCGTACACGACGCGGCCGTAGTTCTTCGCCGAGAGCCCGAGCTTGGGCTTGATCGTGGCACCGAGGATCGGGCGGCCGAACTTGTTGAGGTACTCGCGCTCCATGACGATGCCATGCGCGGGACCCTGGAACGTCTTGACGTAGGCGACGGGGATCCGCATGTCCTCGAGCCGCAGCGCCTTGAGCGCCTTGAAGCCAAAGACGTTACCGATGATCGAGGACGTCAGGTTCGCAATCGAGCCCTCTTCGAAGAGGTCGATGTCGTAGGCGATGTAGGCGATGAACTGACCGGGCGTGCCCGGGACGGCGTCGACCTTGTACGCACGCGCCTGATAGTGCTTATAAGCGGTGAGGCGATCGGTCCAGACGACGGTCCACGTCGCCGTGGACGACTCGCCGGCAACGGCGGCGGCTGCTTCGACGTGATCGACGCCGTCCTGCGGCGTGATCCGGAACGCGCACAGGACGTCGGTGTCCTTGGGCACGTAGTCCGGCTGCCAATAGCCCATCTGCGCGTACGGGGTGACACCCGCTTCGAGGCGGTTGTTGCTCTTGCCGTTGGGCGTCTGATCGGTCACGACAGGATCTCCAAGAGCTCGTTCTCCAGGGAAGCGTCGGGACGCGCGGATGGCGCGCCGTTCGCGTGTAGGTAAATTTTCGAACGTCGGCTGCTGTGGGCGCGGGGCTCTCGAGCTGTGGCGACGTCGTCCGGAACTACGCGCTAGCGTGCGGCCTCTGTTGGCGTGGTTCCAGAAAAGTTCATTCCGCCCGAAAGGGAATCTGCGAAATTCCCCTGCCCGGAGTCAGGAAGATCGCACCGAACGAGAGCTCGTCCACGAGCTCGAATGCCGGATGGGCCTCGATCGTCGCGCGCTCGACCGGGGTGTGGTAGACGAGCGCCGTTGCGGCGTCGCGGCGGGCCAGCCGATCGACGAGCGGGCCGAGAACGGCCGCGTCGAACGGGTTGTACAGGTATGCGACGAGGTCTCCGCGCGGGAGCCTCGCGCTCGCCGCGTCGGCGCGGACGATGCGCAGGTCGCGGCAGCGCAGCGGCGGCCCGGCGTAGCGCTCGAGGTTCTCGCGGGCGACGGCCGCGAGCGCGGGCGAGATCTCGATGCCGACGGCGCTCCGGAACGGCAGGCATGCCGCCGCCTCGAGCAACGCGCGGCCCATCCCAGCGCCGACGTCGACGAACGTCGCGCGCCGGGCGTCGAACGGTACGAGGGCAAGGAGACGTCCAACCTCTCCGACGGGCGACGGCTCGTAGTGCGTCGCATGACGCACGCTCGGGCCGACCGCTTCCGGATCGAGATCGCCGAGGAAGATCAGAGCCTCGGTCGCGACTCCGCATTCCGCGTCGTAGCGCAACCCGGCGCGGCGGCCCGAGACCCGCGGCATCGAAACAAGCGATTCGGGCTCCACGTTCGGAAGATACCACCCCGAGGAAATTATGGCTGGACCTACCGCGAGCGGCGGCGCCGCATATTCCGACGTCACGGAAAAAGGTCCGCGCCTGGCCGCGATCGTCATCGGCGTCATGGCCGCGACGCTCATGCAGACGCTGGACACGACGATCACCAACGTCGCGCTGCCGCATATCCAAGGGAACCTCGGCGTGAGCCAGGACGCGGGAACCTGGGTGGTCACGGCCTACACCGTCGCGGCGCTGATCATCATCCCGATCACGCCGTGGATGCAGACGCGCTTCGGCCGCAAGAATTACTACATTGCCTCGATCGTGGGCTTCACGGTCGCCTCGATGCTCTGCGGGATCTCCGACCAGCTCGTCGAGCTCGTCGGCTGGCGCGTCGTGCAGGGCATCTTCGGCGGCGGCCTCCTCGCGACGGGGCAGTCGCTGCTGCGAGATTCGTTCCCGCCCTCGAAGCTCGGCGCGAGTCAGGGCATCTTCGCGCTCGGGGCGATCATGGGGCCGGCCCTCGGGCCGCCGATCGGCGGCATCCTCGTGGACAACTTCAGCTGGAATCTCGTGTTCTTCATCAACGTCGTACCGGGCACGCTCGCGACGGTGCTCCTGCTGCCGATCCTGCGGGACCCGACGAAGCCGCAGAGGGTCCCGCTCGACTTCATCGGCCTCGGACTCCTGACGGCGTTCGTCGGCTCGCTGCAATACGTCCTCACCGAGGGTGAACGCAATTACTGGTTATCCGACCCGCTGATTCTGGGGCTGGCCGTCGTCGCCGCGGTCACGGCCGTGGCGTTCGTGCTCTACGAGCTCTTCGGAACCAAGCGACCCGTCGTGGATCTGCGCATCCTGAGCAACCGAAGTATCGCAGCCGGCAGCGGACTCGCCCTCGCCCTCGGCGCGGCGCTGTTCGGTTCGAGCTACACGCTGCCGCAGCTCACGCAGGGGCCCCTTGGGTACACCCCGACCGAGAGCGGCGAGCTCTTCATCGTGCGAGCGCTCCCGATTCTGCTCGCAACGCCGCTGATCGTGATGCTCGTCGCGAAGGTCGACGCCCGGATTTTCCTCGGCCTCGGGTTCGTGCTCATCGGCATCGGCTCGTTCAATCTCGATTACGTCACGACGCTCGTCTCGTCGTTCTGGACGTTCGGCTTCTCGCTCATCACCATCGGCGCCGGGACGGCCTTCCTCTTCGTCCCGCTCACGATCGCCGTGCTCGGCGCGACGAAGCCCGCCAACGGTCCCAAGGCGAGCGCCTTCATCAACGTCTCGGTTCAGCTCGGCGGCTCGTTGGCCATCGCGCTCCTGGACGTCATCATCGATCGCCGCATGAGCCTGCACTCGTCGCTGCTCCGTGGCGATGCGAACCTTGCCCACCCGCTCATTCGCGATTTCTTAAAGCACGGCAGCGTGGCCCAGCTCTCCGGGCTCATCAACGGCCAGGCGCTCATCGCGGCGTACGGCGACGCCGCCGCCGTCATCGGCATCGTCTCGTTCGTCTGCCTGCCGCTGATCTTCCTGATGCGCAAGCCCGGCGCCGCCAAGGGCCCGGTCGAGATCGGCGGCTGATCCGCAGAACCTTTCTTCCCGGAATTTCGTTCCGCTATCGAGGATTATGCCTTTTAGTCGATAAGTCGTTCCTTATTAAGCGACCGTTATGGCCCGACGCGTACGTGCGGGGTCATGACGTCGCCGAAATCACAAAGGAGATTATCCGTGAAGCTTCAGATCGCGTCGCTTCGACGCGTCACGGGGGCGTCCGCATCGGCGTTCGCCCTCGCTGCCCTAGCCCAGATCTCGGCGGCCTCCGCCGAGCCCGCGGCGGCCGGCATCGCCCCGCCGCTGACCGCCCCCGTCGTTCCGGCGACGACGCTCGCCGCCGCCGACCCGACGCCGCCGCCGTCCGATGCGGCCGGCGGTACGCCGACCCAAGACAACAGCGTCCCCGCCGCCAACGGCGCGGGCACGAAGAAAATCCAAGAGAAGCGACCGACGCCTCAGGCCCCAGCTGGCGCCTTTACGGGACTTCTCGGTGACTTTGGCGGCGGCGAGCGTTCGCGGCTCCGCGACGAAGGCATCACCGTCAACCTGCACATCGTGAGCGAGGGCGCCGGCAACGTGACCGGCGGCCTGCCGACGGGCCCGAGCTCCGTCGTGCGCGGCACGGCGATCGCAAACGAGCTCGGCGGCGGTATCGACGTCGACTTCGCCAAGCTCTTCAAGGCACCGGGTGCGGGCGCGTTGCACGTGCTCGTCACGACGCGCGAGGGCGGTAACCTCGCGGCGACCTCGATCGGCTCGCTCGTCTCCGTTCAGGAAATCTATGGCGACGGTCAGACGACGCGCTTCACGTACCTCGAGTACGAACAGCCGTTGTTCCACAACGCGGTCAACGTCGTGTTCGGGAAGTACAACCAGCAGAACGACTTCATCGCGGGCTCGAGCTACTGGGGCGGTAACCTCTACTGCTTCTATCAGAACAACAACATCTGCGGTACGCCCGCGGCGGTCCCGATCAACAACGGCATCGTGCCGGGCGGCACCGAGGGCTACGACTACTACCCGACGTCGCAGTGGGGCGGTCGCATCCGCTTCAACTTCGGTAAGAGCGCGTATTTCCAGGTTGCGGCGCTGCAGGGCAACGCGTATGCCAATAGCGCGGTCGGCGGCACGTACTTCGGATTCAACGGCGCCGCGGGCACGGAGCTTCCAGCCGAAGTCGGATTCGTCTTCCGCAACGGCGCGGGCGATCCGACCGGCAACCTCCGCTTCGGCGCGTACTACGACACCTCGGTCGTCGAAGATTACACGAATCGGCTCTCGGCGCTGCCGGGAATCGCGAGCAACGCTGCAGCACTCGCGCTCTATCCGCAGGCGTACAACCATCGCGGCCGCAACGGCGGCGACATCCAGTTCGATCACACGATCGGCGGCAGCTCCCTGCCCGGCAAGACCGGTACCGCGTTCTGGGCGGCCGGCGAATACGGCGACGCGTCGACGGCACTGATCGGGACGATGTTCGATGCCGGTATCGTTCGCCACGGCACGTTCGCGGCGCGGCCGCTCGACACGTTCTCGATCGGCTACGCCCAGGAGAACTTCAACAAGCGCCTCCAGAACCTCGAGGCGTCGTTGCAGAGCCAGGGCTACGCGGTCCCGTATAACAGCCGCGAGTCCGCGGTCGAAGTGAACTACGGTATCGCCGCCGCGCCGTGGATGCTGATCCGGCCGGGCTTGCAGTACGTGATCAACCCCAACGGCCTCAACAACAATCATATCCGAGGCTTCACGCCGCCGGGCGACGCGCTGGTGCTCGGGCTCTCGAGCGTCATTCAGTTCTAATGGATCGCCTCGTCGTGCGCGATATGCGGAAGTCGTTCGGTGCCGTAACGGTGTTACGCGGCGTCGACTTCGAAGCTCGCGCCGGCGAGGTCACCGCCCTGCTCGGTGATAACGGAGCCGGGAAATCAACGCTCATCAAGTGCATCGCCGGGACGCACGTGCCCGACGGCGGCACGATCACGCTCGACGGGGTCGAGCAGCATTACAAGACGCCGAGCGACGCCACGGCCGCGGGGATCGAGACGATCTACCAGGACCTCGCGCTCTGCAACAACCTCGACGTCGTCTCGAACCTCTTCCTCGGCCGCGAGCGCGTCGCAGGCGGACTGCTGGACGAAAGCGCGATGGAGTCGACCGCTCGGGCGGCGCTCGATCAGCTCAAGATCATTATTCCGTCCGTGCGCGTGCTCGTCGCCGATCTCTCGGGCGGGCAGCGCCAGTCGATCGCGGTCGCGAAAGCCGTGCTCTGGGCGCCGAAGGTCGTCATCCTCGACGAGCCGACCGCCGCGCTCGGTGTCGCGCAGCAGAAGCAGGTGCTCGAGCTGATCTCTCGCCTGCGGGAGAAGGGGCTCGCCGTCATCGTCATCACGCATAACATGGTCGACGTGTTCACCGTCGCGGACGAAGCGATCATCATGCGGCTCGGCCGGCGCGTCGCGAAGCTGCGGATCTCCGAGGTCACGCCCGACGACGTCGTCGGCGCGATCACGGGCGCTCGCGAGTTCGCGGCCGCGTCGTGAGCACGCTCATTAGCACGAGCTCGCCCGAGCCGGCGCCGGCAAGCTCGCAAGCGGCCCCTCCCGCGTCGCCGGCGCCGCGTGCCAATCGGGCGTGGCTCGCGACGAGCTTGCCGATCTATCTCGCGATCGTCGCGATCTGGATCTATTTCGATACGCAGACCTCGGGCAGGTTCGTCGGCGCGCGCAACCTCTCGGAGATGTTTCAAGAGTTCTCGTACAAGCCGCTCCTCGCAATTGGGGTCGTCTTCGTGCTGCTGCTCGGAGAGATCGATCTCTCCGTCGGATACCTCACCCTGCTCGCCGCGACGTGCGTCGCGGTCTTCTCGGCGACGCTGCACCAATCGGCGGTCGTCTCGATCGTCGCCGGGATCGTCGTTGCCGTCGCGCTCGGGCTCACGCAGGGCTTCCTGATCTCATTCGTCCGGATGCCGGCGTTCGTCGTGACGCTCGGCGGCTTCCTGATCTTCGAGGGCATCGCATACCACATCCTGAGCGGCGCGACGATCAACGTCTCCGATCCAACGATCGGTTTGCTTGGCACGGCGTACCTGCCGCCGTGGGTGTCGTGGCTCATCGTCGGCGTTGCGATTACGATGTCGCTCGTAACGGGCATCGCGGAGCGCCGGCAGCGCGAACGTACGAAGCTCGTCGTGCCGCGGCTCGGGAAGACGCTCGTGCGCACCGCCGTCGTCGGCGGCATCCTCGCGCTCATCGTCGCCTATCTCGATAGCTACCGCGGCGTACCGCTCGTGCTCGCGATCCTCGGCTTCTTCGTTGTCGTCGCGTCGTTCATCCTCACTCGAACGCGCTTCGGACGGCACGTCTTCGCCGTCGGCGGCAACGTCGAGGCATCGCGCCGCGCCGGTATCAGGACGGTCTCGCTGCGGTGGATCGTCTTCGGGATCTCGGGGCTCTTCGCCGGGATCGCGGGTGTGCTGCTCGTCGGCTATGCCCAGGCAGCTTCGACAACGGCGGCCGGCCCCGACCTGCTGCTCGACGCGATCTCGATCGCCGTCATTGGCGGCGTGAGCCTCACGGGGGGCCGCGGCTCGGTACCGTCGGTGCTCTTGGGCGGCTTGCTCATCGCGAGTCTCGACAGTGGATTGAACCTCATGTCGATCGATTCGAACCTCGTCTACGTTATCAAGGGCGTCATCCTTCTCGTCGCCATCTTCCTGGACGTGCTCGGCAAACGGCGAACCTCGCCCGCGCGTCTATAATTCCGCTATCGTTAGGAGCCATATCAACGTGAATACACTCGCACGCGGCCTCTCGATCGGGGCCGTCGCTGCCGTGGTCGTGGGCGCCGTCGCCGTCCCGCGCGTCGGTCGCGCCGCCGACAGCACGACCGTCGGCTTCCTCATCTCGGACTACACGACGTCGGCCCGTTGGCAGTTCGACAAGCAATACTTCACCGCCGCGCTTCAAAAGACGATTCCGGGCGTCAACGTCGTCGTCGACGACGCGAAGACGGACCAGACCCGTCAGCAGCAGCAGGCCACGTCACTCCTGACCTCGGGCGCGAAGGTCATCGTCGATGTGCCGGTCGACTCGAAGCAGGCGGCCGCGATCGTGCGCGCCGCGCACGCGAACTCGCCGCGTGTCCCCGTGCTCTCGTACGATCGGCTCATCGAGGGTGCCGACGTTGACGCGTACGTCTCGTTCGACCCGATCTCGGTCGGCCGGCAGCAGGCGCAGTACATCGTCGACCATCTCAAGAGCGGCAACATCGCCTCGATCGCCGGAGCCGCGACCGATAACAACGCGATCTCGTTCCACGAGGGCGCGATGCAAGTGCTCAAGCCCCTCGTCAAGTCGGGCCGGTACAAACTCGTCTACGACAAGTACACGCCGAATTGGGACAGCAACACGGGCCAGGCGGAAGCCGCCTCGGCACTCAACAATTCCAGTAACAACATCGGCGCGTTCCTCGTCGCCAACGACGGTCTCGCCGGTGGCGTCGACGCCGCGATCAAAGCGCAGCACCTCTCGGGCAAGATCATCGTCACGGGTCAGGACGCAACCGTCGCCGGCCTGCAGAACATCCTCACGGGCGAGCAGAGCATGACGATCTACAAGCCGATCAAGAAGCTCGCCGATACTGCCGCGACGGTGACGGACGCGATGATCAAAGGTGAGAAGCCCAAGACGACGACGACCGTGAACAATGGCAAGATCGACGTGCCGAGCATCCTGCTCCCCGTCACCACGATCACGAAGGCCAACATCAAGACCGTCGTCGACGACGGCTTCGTCACGAAGGCCCAGCTCTGCAACGACATCCCGGCGCAGGATTGCACCGGGCTGTAGACCCCACCAACCCGGCGATGAGCGTCGGCGCGCGTGCCTGAGGGCCCTCAGGTCGCGCGCCACGCGCGCATGCAGGGCGAGCGGCTGATCGGCCGGCGGCTGCGCGCCGACTCGCCGAACGGCCGCTCGGACGACGTCGCCGTCCTCGTCGACGGCCTAGAGCTCGTCGGGATCGAGGCGGTCGGCAAGCATCTCCTCTACGACTTCGGCGACGAACGATGGCTGCACGTGCATCTCGGCCGGTTCGGGAAGTTCGTCGCGGGTGATATGCCGCTGCGCGAGCCGCAGGGCGTCCTGCGCTTTCGTCTTTTTACGGACGAGGTCTGGTACGAACTGCGCGGCGCGATTGCCGTCGAGATGTACGACGCGGAAGCGCGCGAGCGTCTGATGGGCCGTATCGGTCCCAATCCGCTCGATCGCGACGCCGATCCGCTCGCCGCGTACGCGAAGCTCGCGGCGAGTCGCGCGCCGATCGGCACGCTGATGATGGATCAGTCGGTCGTCGGCGGCATCGGCAACATCTATCGTTCCGAAGTCTTATTTCTCAATCGCGTCCATCCGCGTACGCCGAGTCATCTCGTTCCCAAGAAGACGTGGCTCGCAATGTGGCGCGATCTCGAACGCGTGATGGCCGACGGCGCGAAGATCGGGAAGATCGTTACGACGTGGCCGAAAGATCGCGAGCATCCCAAGGGTGCGGTACGCGCGGGCGAGCGCTTCTACGTGTACCACCGGACCGGATTGCCGTGTCGGCACTGCGGCGCGCTCATCGTGACGGCGACGCTGGCGAATCGCAGCATGTTCTGGTGCCCGGACGACCAGATCGAGATTCGTGCGGATGAGCCCGACGTGACGAAGCGGCTGGGCGCAAAGAAGAAGCCGTCCGTCGCCAAGGCGCCAGCAACGGGCCGGGTGACGGCGCCAAAAGCGCCCGCGAAACTACCAGCAAAAAAGCTCGCCGCGCGAGCGTCCGCCGCTTCGAAAATCTCGAAACGGGCGCCGCTCGGCGGTTGAGACCGACGCGCGACGCGGGCTTCGCGGCTTAGGTCTGGCCGTGCATCAGCTGCTGGGCGAGCATGAGATGGAAACGGTCGCCCTCCAAAATCCCGGAGACGAAGTTCTTGACGTCGACATTCTGCGTCGAGCCGAGCTCCTTCTGTTCATCCGAGACGTCCTTCGCGTTGATGCTCGCCTCTTCGGCGAGGAACGCTGTGTCGAACGAGGCTGCCGGCTTCGCGAGAAGCGATGCGACGCGCTTCTCGTCGTCCTGACTCATCGATACCGGCATGACGAGGGACAGTTTGTTCGCGAGCGTCATGAGGTTGACGTTGAACGACGCGTGGTCGAGGACGAGGGCTTGCGCATACTGGCGAATCGTCGACGTCGTGCCGCGCTGCATGCCGATCTCGGAAATCGCGCGCTCGTAGGCGCTGCCACGGCTGGTCGACGTGAGGTAGGCGCTATCGGCGGCGGTGGCCGTCCCGGCGCTCTGAGCGCCGGCGGCCGCGCCGGTCGTAGCAGCGAGGACCGCCGCGAGACCGGCGCGGACGGCGTAGGTGTGCAAAAAGATCATGGAGCCTCTGTCTCCCAGAAGGGCGCGCGTGCCGCGAACTTGCTCGCTTCGACCGGTTCCGCTCGAATCTGAAAACCGGAGAGCGGAACGTCGCGGCCGGGGCGTCGAACCGTCGTCCGAGTTCACGCTCGTCAGCAAAGGAGCCGACCATTTCGACGACCCAGCCGACCGACGACTTCGACGAGCGCGAGGCCGACGATGCCTGCGATGCCATCGTGATCGGTGCGGGCGCCGCCGGGCTCGCCGCGGCCCGGGCATTCGCGATGCGAGGTCTTCGCGTCGAGCTGCTCGAGGCGCGCCCGATCGTCGGCGGTCGCGCGCAGTCCATCGACGTGCCCGGCCTCGCGCTACCGATCGAGCTTGGGCCCGAGTTCGTGCACGGCACGCCGGAGGTGATGCTCGCGCTGCTCCGCGAGTTCGGGCTCGCGCACCTCGGCACGAGCGACGACGCGTGGGCGAGCGACGGCACGACGCTGCGGCCGGTCGGTGATGAGTGGGGCTTCGCGGCGGCGAACGACCTCGTGCGCCGCTGCGTGGCCGCCCTCGCGCCCGGCGTCGACGCGACCGTCGACGACGCCCTGGCCGCGGTCGCTGGTCCCGGCGACGCGGCGGCGGTCCGCTCGACGCGCGCTCTCGTCGCCGGCTTCGATGCGGCCGACCTCTCGCGTGCGAGCGTTCGCGCGGTCGCGGCGGAATGGGCGGGCGACGCGAGCGCGAGCAACGGCGTGTCCCGCGTGGTCGGCGGCTACCGCGCGCTTTTCGCGGTGTTCGCCCGGACGCTCGATCCCGCACTCGTGCGGCTCCGGCTACGGACGATCGTCCGCGACGTCGCCTGGCGACCGGGCGACGTCCGCGTGACGGCGACCGGCGTCGACGGCTCCGACCGCGTGATCCGCGCGCCGCGCTGCGTGATCACGCTTCCGCTCGGCGTGCTCGCCCGTGACTCCGTGCGGTTCCGGCCGCGGCTGCCGGACGCGACGCACGAGGCGCTCGATTTGCTCGCGCCGGGCCCGGTCCTCAAGGCGCTGCTCGTCTTCGGATCGGCGTGGTGGGAGCGGCTCGAGAACGGCCGGTATCGTGACGGCGCCTTCTTCAGCGCGCCCGAGACCGCCGCGTTCGGCACGTATTGGACGCAGCTTCCGGTGCGGACGCCAATGCTCACGGCCTGGGCCGGCGGTTCGAAGGCGTTGCCGCTCGCGGAGCTCGGTGAGGCGGAACTCCTCGCGTGCGCGCTCGACGATCTCGGTGCGGTCTTCGGCAACGCGGCGCGAGCGATCGCGCGCGATGAGCTCGTGAGCGCGCATCTGCACGACTGGCAACGCGATCCGTTCTCGCGGGGCGCCTATAGTTACGCGCTCGTGGGAGCGGGCGATGCGCGCGAGCGGCTCGCGCAGCCGATCGCCCGGACGCTCGCGCTCGCGGGCGAGGCGCCGACGACGGTCGCGGAAGCCGGCACGATCGCGGGGGCGCTGCTGAGCGGCCGGCGTGCCGTCGAGCTGCTCGTGGACTGAGCGCGGCACCCTCATGAAGTGAGGGTCGTGGGTATGGCAGTACATCAATCGCGCATCGGAGTTTCGTCTTGAACTTCTTCGGCATCCGGCTCATCGGCGTCAACGCCCACACCGGCGAAAAGTTACTGTTCTCACTCGTCGTGCTGGTCGTCTTTCTCGCGATCCGTTTCGTTCTCGCAAAAGTCAGCGATGCGGTCGTCTCAGGCGGCAGTAAAGAGCGGCTGCGGGCACGTTTCTGGACGCGCCAGTCCATCAACATCGCAACATCCGTGCTGCTCGTGCTCGGCTTCCTGTCGGTCTGGTTCGACGATCCAAAAAATCTCGCGACGGCGATCGGACTCGTTACCGCCGGTCTCGCGTTCGCCTTGCAGAACGTGGTCACGGCGTTTGCCGGCTATTTCGTCATCCTGCGCGGGAAGACGTTCAACGTCGGCGATCGGATCGTCATGGGAGGCGTGCGCGGCGACGTCATCTCGCTCGGTTTCATTCAGACGACGATTCTCGAAATGGGCGAGCCGGCAGCCGTACAGGGAGCAGCACCGGCGATCTGGGTAATGGGTCGGCAATTTACGGGCCGGATCGTCAGCGTCAGCAATAGCGAGATCTTCACGACGCCCGTCTATAACTATAGTCGCGATTTTCCACTGCTGTGGGAAGAGATGGATCTTCCGATCACCTACACGGCCGATCGCGGGCGCGCTGAAAAGATCTTGCTCGACGCTGCGCGCAAACATACGGGCGAGATGCGCTCGGGCGGTGAGGCCGCGATCCAGGAGATGATGCATCGCTATGCGATGCCGTCCGCCGATCTTTCGCCACGGGTTTACTATCGCATCACCGACAATTGGCTCGAGCTCGGCTTGCGCTTCCTCGCCCCAGCGCACGGAGCGCGCGAGCTCAAGGATAAGATGAGCCGCGATATCCTCACGGCCTTCGACGCGGCTGACATCGGCATCGCTTCGGCGACGTACGATATCGTCGGAATGCCGAAGCTGCGGGTCGTGACGGAGTCGACCGAAGCCAGCGGCGGTTGAGAGCGGGTCACGCCGTCGTGCCGTCGAGCGTTCGATAGCCGAGAGCTTCCGCGAAGTGCTCGGATGCGATCGATGCCACGCCCGCGAGATCGGCGATGGTGCGCGCGACGCGTGTGATGCGATCGAGCGCGCGCGCGGAGAGCCGCACGTTCTTCGAGGCGGCACGTGCGAGAGCGGTCGCCTCGCGATCGAGTGCGCAGACGGCGCGCACCGCACCGGGTGGGATCTCGGCGTTCGCGTGATACGGCAGGTCGCGGTAGCGCGCCGCCTGCACCGAGCGAGCCGCTTCGACGCGCGCCCGCACCGTCGCCGACGATTCGATCGGCGCATCACCCGCGATCTCATCGAAACTCGCTCGCGCGACGCCGACGTGGAGGTCGATGCGATCGAGTAGCGGCCCGGAGAGCTTCCCGACGTAGCGCGCGACGGTCGCTTCGTCGCAGCGGCAGTCGGCGCTGCGGACGCCGCGGTAGCCGCACGGGCATGGATTCATCGCGGCGACGAGCGCGAAGCGCGCGGGATACGTGACCGTCATGCTCGCGCGCGCGACGGAGATCGTCCCTTCCTCGAGCGGCTGCCGCAAGACTTCGAGCGCCGTGCGGGCGAACTCCGGTAACTCATCGAGAAACAGGACGCCGTGCTGCGCGAGCGAGATCTCGCCTGGCCGCGGAACCGCCCCGCCGCCGCAGAGCGCGATCTGCGAGATCGTGTGGTGCGGCGAGCGGAACGGTCGCACGCGCGCGATCCCGCAGCGATCGCCGAGCAGCCCCGCGATGCTATGAATCTTGGTGACTTCGAGCGCCTCGCTCGGCGCCATCGTCGGAAGAATGGTCGGCAGGCGCCGCGCGAGCATGGTCTTGCCGCAGCCGGGCGGCCCGACGAGTAAGACGTTGTGGCCGCCCGCCGCGGCGATCTCGAGCGCGCGCTTGGCGCCCTGTTGACCGCGAACGTCGCCGAAGTCCTCAACGGCGGCGGGGCCCGCGTCGTCCTGCGTCGCGCCGCGGACGTAGCGAAACTTGAGGCCGTGGCCCTGCGCGATGGCGACCGCGTCGTGCAGGGCGTCGATCGCGTAGACGTCGATGCCCTCGACGAGTGCGGCTTCGGCGGCATTGCCGCGCGGCACGACGACGGCCTCGAAGGCCGCCCCGCGCGCGGCGATCGTCATCGCGAGCACGCCGCGGGTGGGACGCACGGCTCCGTCGAGCGCAAGCTCACCGAGGATCACGAAGCGCTGCACGGCGAGCGCGTCGACTTGCTCGTCGAGGGCGAGGAGCGCGAGCGCGATTGCAAGATCGAAGCCGGGCCCGACCTTCTTGAGCTCGGCAGGTGCGAGATTGACGAGCACGCGCCCCGCCGGAAAGCGGTAGCCCGCGTTGACGATCGCGGCGCGCACGCGATCCTTCGCCTCGCCGAGCGCTCGGTCGGGCAGACCGATGATCGCGAACCCGGGCGTCCCCGCGCTGCTGTCGGCCTCGACGCGAACGACGTAGCCATCGATGCCCGACATCGCGGCGGAATGGGTGAGTGCGAGCACGCGCGACCTCCAAACGTGCCATCGCGACGAAGCGAGAGCGCGCTAGCTGGAGAGGCGAAGGAGTCGTACACCGGAGACCGAGTGGCGCCCGACGAGTCCGCCTACGATCGGGTCCGTGATCTCGAGAGGATCACGACCCGCTCGGGAATCGAGCCTCTCTGGTTGGATTGCTGAAGCGTCGCATTCGATAAAGCGTCGCCATCGTCGTGCCACGTCGCGTCGATCATGATGCCCCGGGCACCACCTTCGCATTGACATCGGTTCTTGCTGTCTCGCTTAAACCTACGTGCTCAGCGCTCTGAGCATCACGATGATGAATTTGGAAGTATGTGAGCCGACGATCGTCAGTCAAGTCGACTCCAGCGACGATCCCGTAAGATGCGGCATACCGATTCAGGCATACTATCAGTAAGTATTTTGTCTGGGCGGCGCTGGTGCCATCATTAACCATGCTGCGTTCGAGTCCGGCGCAGCGCAATTGTTCGAAGGAGCGCTTATCGTTGCCTACGACGCCGATCGTCGTCGCGCGCTCGATCTCGTACGTCGGTCATACCAAGAGGCCGACCGGTTCGGTGAGGGCATCGAGCGGCGGCCTTGTGCGGATGGAATCGTGTTCCGTTCGTCATGACGCAAGCCGAGCCGAGCGACGCGGGCGTATCTCTCCGCGTTTACGAACGGAGCGCAGCGCTTATCGCACGGCGTCTCAACGTGCGGCAGTACGCGTCGATCGACTTGCGCACGCTAAAGGACGCCTACGATGCAAAGCGACGCGGCGACCGGGGCGCTTCGCGGGTCGTCGCCGACGAGCGCAATGGTCGAAGCTCGTCTCGCACTGCTCGCGATGCTGCGTGTAGCCGGAGCGATCGAAGCGGAACGCCGCCGGCGGTTTCTCGGTACGTCGCAGATCGTCGAACGTCACCGTCGCCTTCCCGCCGTAGGCGAAGAAGCCGAAGCGCAGCGCCCCCGACGTGTCGACCGTGCGCAGCAGCCACGCATCACCCCACCGGCGCGTACGTCGCGGTCAAGCGAAACGTGCCGCGCGCCGGCCGGCGGTGCATCGCGCTTCGTCGATCAGCTGCCACGTCGTGAAGGTTTGCGTATCGACCCACATCTCGCGCTCGCTGTTGCGCCTCGGATCGAAGAGTGGCGTGAGGCGCAGATGATAGACGTCGTGGTCGTGGAGGCGTTCGGTTCCGGCGAGCTCGATCGCGTAGCGCTTCGCGTCGCCCTGCGCGTCGTCGAAGTCGCGTGCGTTGCGTGGGAACGAGCCGGAACGCCACGTCGGGGACGTAGCGCGGCCGCCCGAACGTCACCGCGCCCGAGGCGTCTTGCGCGATGCCGACGCGATCGACCGTTCGGAAGACGACGCGCTGCCGATCGACGTGCGCGCGACCGTGGCGCTCGATCGTAACGACGACGGCATACGACAGGTACGTCGGCGTCGGCAACGCGCTCCAGGTCTGCACGGCTTTCGCAAAGATCTCGCTTCCGGTCGGCGACGATTGCGACCGATCGCGCATGCCGTCCGCATCGCCGTTCGGCTGGCGACGACACGGAAGCGTGCGGCTATTTCGTTTCGTCCGCGTCGGGCGCCTCGGCATCGGCCGGCGCCTTCGTCATGTCCGCGCCATCGCCCGAGTTCTCGAGGACCGCCCCGGTCTTCGCGTCGATGCCGACTTCGCGGAGTCCGGCTTTGCTCGCGATGTCGAAGGTGTACCGCAGGCCGCTACCGCCGGCCTCGCGCTCGAGTTCGGAGCTCTTGATCGCTCCGGGAACGACCGCCAACGCTTTGGCGCGGGCCTGGGGCATGGTTACGCGCGCCTCGGGGGCGAGCTTCTCGCCGGGATAGGCGCCGGCAACGGCTGCGCCGATGCCGGTCGTGGCTGCGGCGGCGAGGATGAAGGCGGTGATTCGCAGGGACATGTTCGGTCTTCTTTCGGAGTGTGGGTGACCGCGATGATCATCGCTCGCCGAGATGACGGCGCGATGAATGCTCGAGCGGCACGTCGAGCGTGACGAGCCCGCCGCCGCGCGGTCCGTTCGCGATCGTCAGGACGCCGCCGGTGCGCTCGGCGATCGCCGTAGAAATCGCGAGTCCGAGCCCGGATCCGTCGCGTCCATGCGTACCTGCGGCTCGCCAGAAGCGCTCCGTTGCGTGGGCAAGGGCCTCGTGCGAGAATCCCGGGCCGCCGTCTTCGACCGTCGCGCGCGCGGTCGATGCGAGCCGCGCCGTCCGTACGACGATCGTCGTTCCGGCCCCGTACTTCAGCGCGTTGTCGAGCATCGCGACGAGCGCGCGAACGACCTCCGATCGGTCGCCGACGATCGTGAGCTCCCGTGCTCCGGCGATGTCGAGCGCCACGCCGCGCGTCGCCGCGAGCGGCGCTAGCAGGGCGGCCGCCTCGTCGACCGCCGCATCGAGCGTGAAGCGTCTGGCCGATCTCGGCGGCGCCGCGCCGCGGTACGACGCGAGCAGGCTCGTCGCCAGAGCGTCGAGCGCGAGCGCCTCGTCGCGCACGGCATCGAGCGCCCGTTCGTACGCGTCCGGCGACCGCGGCCGCCGTCGCGCGACGTCGACTTCCGCGACGATTACCGCGAGCGGCGCGCGAATCTCGTGCGCGACGTCGCTCGCGAAACGGCGCTCGCGTTCAAAGGCGTCTTCGAGCCGCGCGAGCATGCGGTCGAACGTCGCGCAGAGCCGCCCGAGCTCGTCCTCGCCGCCAGCGCCGACGCGGCGCGAGAGATCGGTCGCCTCGATCTCGGTCGTCGCCACGGCGAGGACGCGCAGCGGCGCGAGCGCGCGGCGGGCGAGCGCGCGGCCCGCAAGCAGTGCCGCGAGTCCGAGCAGCGGCACCGCGAGCGCGAAGCCCGCGGCGGCGCGGCGATCGACGTCGGCGATATTGTCGACGGCGCGCCACAGGACGACGGTTCCGTAGCTGCTACTGTCGCGCTCGATCGGCGCCGTCGCCGCGCGAACGGCGAGGCCGTCGACGTCGACGTCGCGCAGCTCGGGAGCCGTCGCTTGCGCGAGCAGGCGAATGCCATCGGGCACATCGACGACGGTCGCGAGCATGAGGCGCCCGCGGGTATCGAAGAGCGCCGCGTTCGCGCGAGGGCTGAAGCTCCGGCGCAGGCTCGCGGCGTCTCCCGCCTCGAGGCCCGCTCCGTGCTCGTCTGGCGCGGCGAGCGCCGCGGCCGCCGCGGCCTGGTTCGCGAGGTTCGCATCGAAGCTCGCGCGCTGCACGCGATCGATCGTAACGAGCGCGAACGCCGCGAACACGGCGAGACCGACCGCGAGCGCCGCGGCGTACAGGACTGCGAGGCGCCCCGCAAGGCTGTTAGGCGGACGCATCCGCGCGCAGCCGGTAGCCGATGCCGCGAACCGTCTCCAGGAGCGCCGGCGCTCCGGCTCGCGCGAGCTTCGCCCGCAGCCGGCCGACGTAGACGTCCACGAGATTCGACGTGGTGTCGCGATCGCGATCCCATAGGATGTCTTCGAGCATCGGCCGCGTCAGCGCGCGGCCCGGATTACGCAGGAAGACCTCGAGATAGGCGAGCTCGCGAGCGGTGAGCGCGAGCGGCGTGTCGCCCACCCGCGCGATGCGGGCGCCGATGTCGAGCGCGAGCGGCCCGCTGCGCAGCTCGTCGACCGGGTTGCGCGCCGGACTTCGCCGGGCGATCGCGTGGAGCCGCGCCTCGAGCTCGGCGAACGCGAACGGCTTGCGAAGGTAATCGTCGGCACCGGCGGCGATGCCGGCGACCACGTCCTCGACGGTATCGCGGGCGGTGAGCATCAGGACCGGCGTCGGCCGCCCCGACCGTCGCAGCGCTCGCGCCACCGCGAGCCCATCGCGGCCGGGCAGCGCGACGTCGAGCACGATGGCATCGTACGCCGCCGCGAGCGCCGTGGACTCGCCCGACGGGCCGTCGACCTCGACGTCGACGACGTGACCGGATTCTTCGAGCCCACGGCGGACGACCGCCGTCAGCCGAGCGTCGTCGTCGACGATCAGAATTCGCACGGCGACGCGTTTCGGCGCGTCGACGCCGGCTACCGGCGCATCTTTGTCGTCAATTCGGCTTCGATATCGCTACGGGCAGATTCGCCCTGCGCATCGCGTCCTCGGTCCCGACGGTGCCGCGCGAGCTCGTTCCGACGATTTCCGTCAGCGCGCGTCGATCGCGCTGCCGATCGCGACTCGCCGGCCGTTGTGCCCGCGCGCGGTCCAATACCGTACGACGACGCGACTGCGCCCGAGCACGAGATCGCGCGGCCAATCGGGGCACTCGTCGTGCGACGGCGTGAAGCCGGCGCGCGGCGGATGCAGGCACTGCGTGACGCCGCCGTCGACGCGAAGCGGATAGCCGACGTAAAATCGGCGGATCGAGCCCGACGCCGTCCGGATCGTGAACGTCCCGAGCGCGTTCCCGATCGCAAACTCGAGCAACGTGCCATGCGCGACGTGCGTCGTCGCCGACGCCGGGCGGGCCGGAAAGAAGTGGGCCGGCGCCGACGCTGCGAGCAACGCCCACGCGAACGCCGCCGCGAAGATGGGATGCACGTCAGCGATGTCCCTCGGCGCGCATCTGTTCGTAGTGCCGCACGAGCGAGTCGTCGTAGTGGAGTGTCGAGTCGGGCCAGCGCGTGTTCGGCGATTCGCGGTTGCCGATCGTGCCGGCATGATAGTAATTTGCCGCGCCGCGAATCGCAGCCACGCCTCGCAGCCCCGCATGGTGCGCCGCGTCGAGTCCCTCGCGAACGAGCCGCGCCGCATAGTCGGCGCTCGCCACGGGATCGCGGACGCCCGGGGTGCGCGCGATCGCGTGGTACCGATCGTCGATTTGGAACATCCCGCGACCGTGGCCGTCGGCGCCGACGGCGACATTGCGATTCGTGGTGGATCCCGGCGTCCCGCTCTCCTGCGCCGCGAACGACGCGAGGAGCGACGGATCGACTCCCTGAGCGCTCGCCGCACGATAGATCGCGTCTCGGTTCGGAACCGAACGCGGGATCGGGTCGCCGCGCTCGGGCGCCGGGGATGGGGATGGGGATGGAGCAGCGTTCCCTCGCGACAGGGCGGACGGTAACGGGTCGACCCGCATCGGGCTCCTCCTCGGCGAGCCTTGCTCGCGGCGCGTGTAACGGCCGCATCGCGACGAAGCGGCGATCGACGAGTCCCGAAGCGCGCGCTCAGACGGCCGAGCGATCGCAGTCCAGGCGCATCCCGATGCACGCGGCACCCCGCCCGGTCGCGGGTTGCCGCCGGCCGCGCCACGAAGCGTCCTGTATGATCGCCGAGCGGCAAGAAGACGTCGAATCGGCATCGCATGGCTGCATGAACGGCGTGATGCCGAGGACGATCGTTCGCCGGGCTCGCTGCGGAACGTGGCTCACCGTCGCCGCGCTCGGAGGCCTCGCGAGCGTCCGGCCGGCGCTCATTCGCCCGATCGTCTTCGCGCTCGTCGGCACGGTCGGCATCGCGCACGGCGCGACCGACGTCGACGCGCTCGATCGGAGCGGCGTTCGGCCGCCGGGCGGCCGGCAGTCGCTCTCCGTCGGCTACGGCGTCCTCGCACTCGCGACGTTCCTGGTCGCGCGCCGCTTCGAGCGGCTCGCCGGAGTCGCGCTCTTCGCGCTCAGCGTCTGGCATTTCGGCAGCGGCGACGCGGATTTTGCGCGTGCCTGCGGTGCGAAGCCGCGCGGCTGGCGGGAAGCGCTGCTGCGCGGGCTCGTACCGCTCTGCGTTCGCGGCACCGCCCCGCGCTCGGCGGCCATCGCGGCGCTCGCGCTCGGCCGCGCAGCGCTCCACGCGCGCGAGGGTGCGGCGGCCGATGCGCTCGACGTCGCGCTCCCCGCGGCGCTGCTGCTCGCCGTGCCGACCCGCCTCGGCTTCGGCATCTATTTCGGGTCGTGGCACAGCGTCCGTCACACTGCGCTGCTGCTCGAGCGCGACGCGCGCGCTGGGCACGAGCGCGCGCGCCTGGGGCGATTCGCGCGCGAATCGGCGCCGAACGCCGCCGTCGCCGCGCTCGCGGGCGTCGCGGCGGCCGCACTCGACCGCGTCGTCGGCCGCGGCCGTCCCGCGGCGAGCGCGGCGGACGAAGCGCGTCGCGAGGCGATTTTCGGTGCGCTCGTCCTTGCGATCACCGTGCCGCACCAGATCGCGGTCTCGCTGCTCGAACGGCGCGCGATCGCGGATGCCGCGGTCTAACGTTCCCCCGGTGCCGAATCTCGCCAATTGCGGTTCCGAGTGGTACTATTTCGTTCGCGACGCGCGGCGCGCGCAGAAAAGCTGCAAAACGTGCTGGATTCTGATGTCGTCGGGAAGATCGGTTTTTTGACCGGCCGAGTCGCGCCCGGGCTCGTCGGCGAGGTCATGCTCGCAGTCCGCGGCGGCAGCGAGGCGTACCACGCCTACGGCTGCGCGGACGATGAGCCGCTCCCGGTCGGCACGCGCGTCGTCGTCGTCGAGCATCATCCGCCACGGACGGTCATCGTCACGCCGGCGTGAGTACGTGCGACCGCCGCCGTGCGGCCGCGAGGAGTCGTCATGGTCGCATCGGGTCTCCCTTCGCTTGCAATCGCGGTCGGCGCGGTCGTCGTCGTGGTCTGCCTGCTCGCCGTCATCGTCTTCAAATCGATGTGGCGCGTTGCCGAGCCCAACGAAGCGCTCATCATCTCCGGCTTCCGGTCTCGCCGCGATCCGTCGGCGGAGGCCGAGAGCATGGGCTTCAAGATGGTCACGGGCCACGGCACGCTCGTCATCCCGGGCGTGCAGGTCGTCCGTAAGCTCTCGCTCGACCTCAACGAAGCCGATCTCGCCGTCGACTGCGTGACAAAGCAGGGCATCCCGGTCCATCTCAAGGCCGTCGTGATCTATAAGGTCGGCGACGACTTCGCGTCGATCGCGAACGCCGCGCGCCGGTTCCTCGATCAGCAGAACATGATGGACGCGCGCATTCAGAACGTGTTCTCGGGGCATCTCCGCGCGATCTGCGGGAGCCTCACGGTCGAGGAGCTGATTCGCGAGCGCGACAAGCTCACCGAGGCGACGCGCGCGGCCGCCGGAACGGAGATGCAGAAGCTCGGGCTCGTCATCGACTCGCTGCAAATCCAAGAGATCGACGACCCGACCGGCTACATCCAAAACCTCGCGAAGCCGCACGCCGTCGTGGTGATGAAGGACGCGCGCATCGCACTGGCTCACGCCGATCGCGAGGCGACCGAGATCGAGCAGCAGTCGGCCGCGCTCAAGGCGGAGTCGGTTCGCGAGAGCCAGATCAAGCAGGCGACGTATCAGGCCGACGTCGATCGCGCGAACGCGCAGGCGAAGCTCGCCGGGCCGCTCGCCGAGGCCACGGCGCGCCAAAGCGTCGTCGTCGAGGAGACGAAGATCGCGCAGCTCGAGGCGGAGCGCAAGGAGCAAGAGCTGCAAGTCAGCGTGCGCAAGCCCGCCGACGCCGCGGCGTACGAGAAGCGAACGGTCGCGGGCGGGCAGCGAGACGCCGACATCGCCGCGGCGGAGGCGCGCGCGCGCCAGGTCGAGCTACAGGCGCAGGCCGACGCCAAGCGCGTCGAGCTCAGCGCGACGGCGCAGGCGTCGGCAACGCGCCAGATCGGCGAGGCCGAGGCGGCGGCGACCGCGGCGCGCGGGCAGGCCGATGGCGGCGCGATCAAGGCGAAGCTGCTCGCCGAGGCCGACGGTCTACGGTCGCGTGCCGAGGCGCTCGCGACCAATCAGGAGGCGGTGATCGGGCAGACGCTCGCGGAGAAGTGGCCCGCGATCGTCGAGGCCGCGAGCAAGGCGTTCGCGAGCGTCGATCAGATGGTCGTCCTCAACGGCGCCGACGGCGTGACCGACATCCTCGGCAAGGTCATGGCGCAGGGCGCGGCCGGGCTCGGCGTCGCGCGCAGCCTGCTCGCGAACACCGCGGCGCGCGACCGGCCCGCGTCCAAGAACGGCGTCGTGCCGACCGAGCGCACGACGGCGCCCGACGGCGATCTCCACTGACGTGACGCGGGGAACGCCGGGCGATCCGAGTACGGCGCTCGAGCGAGCGTATCGGCTGCAACTCGCGGCGCTCGACGCGCTGCGCCGAGCGAGCGCTGCGGCGCTCGCGGCGGCGCGCCGCCTCGAGGTCGACGATTCGTCGCTCGCGCGCGCGACGGGCGACGACGCGCTCGTCTCCGTCCGGCGCGAACGGCTTGCCGCGGAGATCGCCGATCTTCGCGCGCGGCGCGACGCGCTCGAGGGCGCTTCGGTCCGGCTCTCGGCGCGGATTTCGCTGTTCCGCACGGAGCGCGCCGCACTCGAAGCGCGACTCGCGAGCCGCGGAGCGCGCTCACGCGCGGACGAGCGGCTGGCCGCGCTCGACGCCGCGCTCGCGACCGCGGCGCGCGACGTGGCGGCCGCTCGCGCGGAGCTCGCCGTATCGCCGTCCTCGCAGGGCCCTCGGCTCGAACGGGCGACCGACGATGCGTTCTCCCTCGAGGACGTGCGGGCGGGACGACGCGGACGGCTCAGGGGCGACACCTAGCGGTAGCGGCTCGAACGCCGCGGCCGAGCGTCGTCAGGCGCTCTCGCGCCGCGTTCGGTCACGCGAGACGACCTGCATGAACTTCGCGCCGAACACAACGATGTTGCGCTGTTGTAGAGCCAGAGGAGCATGACGATCTGACGCCGTGCTGCCGTACTTCACAACTCGTCAGCAAGCGCGTCACGACGTACCGCACCACGGTCTTCCAGATCCCGCCGTCGTCCGCGGCATCGACCTCCCAGATTGTCTCGATCGACTTCTGCAGGCGCGAAAGAGCTTCGAGAGCGCGACGGCAACGAGCGTCGCGATCGTCCCCTCGTGCGAGCTGCTGCTCGCGAGATACGACGCGGTCCCGATCTGCCCGAGCATCGTGGCCGCAGCGGCGACGACGGTGCCCGTCGATGCGTCGCGCACACGCACGCGCGTCCCGCGGCAGCCACCGGAAGAGCGCGGCGATGAGCGGGGCGAGGGTTGCCGCCATAAAGACGGCGATACGCACCACGATCGCCAACGCCCATTTCAGGCGACGTGCCCCTTCGAGGTCGTTTCGGCACGCTCGTGGGTGATGCAGCGATTTCACCACTGCATAGTCGGTGGTCCATGAGTGTCAAGCCGACCGTCGTCTACGAGAATCCGCAAGACCCGTAGGAGTTCAAGAAGCAGTACGCCGTAACGCACACGCCGCTCGCGAGAAAGCTTCCCGACGTGCAGTGGATCGAGCTCGCGAACGTATTGCCGAACGAAGACGGCTCGCGGACGCCCGCGTATCGCACGACAGACGCGTAGAAAGCCGATGACGACGCGGCGTTCCGGTCGCCGTCGCCCCAGGGGAAAGCCGTCATGGACGACATCGGGAAGATGGTGACCGGCGGCGCGCGGCTCTTGTTCAGCGAGGTGGAATAAGCGGCGCTCGAAGGTCGATTCCTGGGACCCGCTTGGGATTAGCGCCGTCCGGCGGGCTCCCGAGCGGGGCACCGTGAACCGTGGCCGGACACGATGTTTGCCTTCTTTCTCAATCGGCCGATCTTCGCAGCGGTACTATCGGCGGTGATCCTCACGATCGGGATCGTCGCGATCCCGAACCTTCCGATCTCGCAGTTCCCGCAGATTGCGCCTCCGACGATCGTCGTCTCCTCGACGTATCCGGGCGCGAACGCATCGCAGGTCGAATCGGCGGTCACGACACCGATCGAGGAGGCGATCAACGGCTCGCAGGGGTTGCGCTACATCTCCTCGGTCAGCGGCGACGACGGCACCTCGGTCATTACCGCGACGTTCGATCTCTCGCGCAACATCGATAAGGCCGCGACGGACGTCCTGCTCGCGGTACAACAGGCCAACGGTCAAATTCCCTCGGTCGTCAAGACGCAGGGCGTCACCGTCCGCAAGGTGCTCGGGTCGCTGCTGATGGTGGTCTCGCTCGTGAGCGACAACCCGAAGTACGACACGATCTTCCTCTCGAATTACGCGGCGTTGCAGATCGTCGATCCGCTCAAGCGGCTGCCCGGCGTCGGCGACATCTCGACCTTCGGCCAGCGCACGTACGCGATGCGCATCTGGCTCGATCCGAAGCGGCTCGCGCAGAACGACCTCTCGACCGTCGATGTCGAGAACGCGATCGCGTCGCAGAACCTGCTCGTGCCGGGCGGCGCGTTCGGCCAGCTCCCGACGTCGAAGAATCAACCCTATTACATCAGCGTCCAGGTCAAGGGGCAGCTGGTAACGCCCGAGCAGTTCGACAACATCGTCGTCAAGGCGACGACGGGCGGCGGCTACGTGCGGATCCGCGACATCGGCTACACGCAGCTCGGCGCGGACTCGTACTCCAATCGCGCGCTGCGTAACGGCAAGGTGACGATCGGCCTCGGCATTCAGCAGCTCCCGGGCGCCAACGCCCTGCAAACCTCGAGCTCGGTGCTCAAAGAGATGACGATGCTGCAGCAGCGGTTTCCGCCCGGCGTGCACTGGGGCCTGACGTTCGATACGACCGACTTCGTTCGCGAGTCGATCAAAGAAGTGCTCATCACGCTGCTCTTCTCGATCGCCCTCGTCGTCATCGTCATCTACATCTTTCTGCAGGACTGGCGCACGACGCTCATTCCGGCGATCACGATCCCCGTCTCGCTCGTCGGGACGTTCGGTCTCATCGCCGCGCTCGGGTTCTCGATCAATACGCTCACGCTCTTCGGGCTCACGCTCGCGACGGGGCTGGTCGTCGACGACGCGATCGTGGTCATCGAGAACATTACGCGGCTCATGGCCGAGCGCAACGACGGCGACCGGCGGGCCGCCGCGAGCGAGGCGATGCGCGAGATCACGGGCGCGGTCGTCGCGACGTCGCTCGTCCTGCTCGCCGTCTTCGTCCCGGTCGGCTTCTTCCCGGGCGTCACGGGCCAGCTCTACAAGCAGTTCGCGCTCACCATCGCGAGCTCGATCACAATCTCGCTCTTCGTCGCGCTGACGCTGACGCCGGCGCTCGCGGTGCTGCTCGTGCGTGTCGAAGAGGGCGGCGCGAAGGGCGGCCCGGTCTTCGGCCCGATCAACCGCGCCATCGACGCGACGCGCCGCGGTTATGCCTGGCTCCTCGCGAAGATCGTCCCCCTGCGCTGGGTCGTCGTCGTCGGCTTCGTCGTCGCACTCGTCGCGACGGGCGTTCTCTACACGCGCACGCCGACGGGCTTTCTGCCCGATGAGGATCAGGGACTGATCTTCATCACCGTCGCCGCGCCGCAGGGCGTCTCGCTCGAGCGAGAGGAAGTCGTCAACGCACAGGTTGCGAAGATCGTCTCGCAGCAGCCCGGTGTCAAGCTCGTGTTCGACGTTAGCGGCCGTGGTCTCGGCGGCTCGGGCAACGGTACGAACGTCGGCTTCGTCATCGTGCGGCTCAATCCGTGGGGCGAGCGCACGGCAGCGAATGAGCAGGTGCCGGCGATCCTCGCGGCGATTCGGCCGCAATTCGCAAAGATCACGGGCGCGCAAGTGCTCGCCTTCAATCCACCCGCGGTGCAGGGCATCGGCTCCGTCGGCGGCTTCCAATACGAGCTCGAGGACCCAGGCAACGGCGATTTCACGCCGCTCGTCGCCGAGGCGAAGAGCCTCATCGAGCAGGCCAACGCCTCCGGCAAGATCGTCACCGCGAACACGCAGTTCGCCGACTCTGCGCCCCACGACGTCATGGACATCGATCGCGCGAAAGCCGAGAGCGCCGGCGTGAGCGTGGCGACACTCCTGGACACGCTGCAAGCCGAGCTCGGCTCGAAATACATCAACGACTTCACCTATAAGAATCGTGTGTACCACGTCTACGTCCAAGCGCAGCCCGACGACCGCGCGGTCCTCGCCGACTTGCAGAAGATGTACGTGCCCTCGAGTACGGGCGTGCAGTCGCCGGTGACGAGCTTCCTCACGCAAAAACTCGAGACGACCGCGCCGCTCATCACGCACTATGATCTTTTTCGCAACATCGAGATCACCGGTCAGACGCCGCCCGGCGAGGGCAGCGGCGAGGCCCTCGGTGAGATGACGTCGCTCTCGCGGCACTTCCCGAACGGCTTTGCCTACGAATGGTCCGGCATCTCGCTCGAGCAGATCCAGGGCGGTTCCTCCTCCGCGCTGCTCTTCGGTCTCGGGCTGCTCTTCGTGTTCTTCGTGCTCGCGGCGCAATACGAGAGCGTTACGGAGCCCGTCATCATCCTGCTCGCGACGCCGGTCGCCATCCTCGGGGCGCTCGTCTTCCTCAACCTGCGCGGCATCGCAGCCGACGTCTACGCGCAGGTCGGATTCGTGCTGCTCATCGGCCTCGCGAGCAAGAACGCGATCCTCATCGTCGAGTTCGCGAATCAGCTGCGCGCGCAGGGCAAGTCGCCGGCCGAGGCCGTGACGGAGGCGGCCGAGACCCGCCTGCGGCCGATCCTCATGACGTCGATTGCCTTCATCCTCGGCATCGTGCCGCTCGTGGTCGCCAGCGGCGCGGGCGCCGCGAGCCGCCATTCGCTCGGGACGGCCGTTTTCGGGGGGATGATCGTCTCGACCGTGCTCAACCTCGTCATCATCCCGGCACTGTATCTCGTCGTCGCCGGCCGCTCGCACGCCGTGCACGAGCCCGCCGCTCGGCCACAAGGAGCCTCGGCATGACGTCTCGTCCGCTCGCGCCGGCGCTCGCGCTCGCGCTCGCCGCGGCGACCGGCGCACTCGCCGGCTGCGCGAAGCCGCCGGAGAAGAAGGCGTTGCCGCCGATCGCGGTCGCGGTCGCGACGCTGCATCGCGGAACGATCGCGACGTACGATCGGCTCAATGGCCAGGTGACGCCGTACCTGCAGTCGAGTCTCTCGACGCAGCAGGCCGGCACGATCCTGAGCGAGTTCGCGAACGAGGGCGATCGCGTGCACGCGGGCGAGGTGCTCGCGAAGATCGACGACGCGCCGCTCCAGGCGACGCTCGAGGAGCAGCGGGGGAGCGCCGAGGCGGCGCGCGCGAAGCTCGATCAGTCCCAGATCCAACAGCCGATCACGAACCAGCAGTATGCAACGGGGCTCGACCAGGCGCGCCAGGCCTACCGGCAAGCCGCGCAGCAGCGGGCGAGCGACCGCGCCCGGCTGCGCACGGCACAGCTCCTCTACAAGAGCAATCAGCAGCTCGTCAGTCAGGGCTACGTCGCGCAGACCGCATTCGAAACGACGCGCTCCTCGTACATCGCGGCGGAGCGGACGCTCGAGCAAGATCAGGCGAAGGTGCTCGCCGCGCAGTCGGTGGTCGATCAGGCGCAGCGCAATCTGCTCAACACGCCGCTGCAGCGTCAGGTCGTCGCCGAGAACCGCGGCAGCCTCACGCAGGCGAACGGCGCGATGGCCCTCACGCGAACCGATATCGGGCAGACGACGCTCGCCGCGCCCTTCGACGGCATCGTGACCTCGCGCTTGCTCGATCCGGGCGCGTACGCCGGTCCGATGCAGCCGCTCTTTCAAATCTCGCAGCTCGATCCGGTCTACGTCGATTTCAACGTCAAGGACGACGACCTCGCGCACACCCGGCCCGGGACCGTCGTCTCGTTCCGAACCAATGCCAATCCCAATCGCCGATATTCCGCAACGGTGACGAGCGTCAATGCGGTGCCCACGACCGGAACGCTGCTGTACCGAGCGCGGCTGACTGTGCGTAATCCCGATCTCGCGCTACGAGGCGGGATGCTCGTCACGGTCCGCGTGCTCACGGCCGAGCATCGCGACGTATTGCTCGCGCCGCGCGGCGCGGTCGATCAAAACGATGGCCGCGGCATGCTCTACATCGTCGCGAGCGCCACGCCGGCGCGCGCGGGCGACGCGCCGAGTCCCGCGCCGAGCGCGTCGCCCGCGCCGCACTTTGTCGCGAAGCACGTCACCGCGACGGTCGGCTTGGAGACCGACGCGGTCGTCGAAGTCAAAGCCCCCGCGTTGCATGAGGGAACGCGCGTCATTACCTCGCAGGTGGGAACGCTGCACGACGGCGCGGCCGTCGCGCCGCATTCTTAGCGCGATTTTCCACACGTTGCACAGGCGCGCTCGTCGATAATGTGGATAAAGCGTCGATGAGCACGGCTTCAGACATCGACACGCTCGCCGTTCACGCGGGGCGTCTCGCCGTGCCGACCAATGTTGCATCGAGCCCGCCGCTCTTCCAAGCGTCGTCGTACGAATTCGATGATCTCGACGACGTCGAGGCGATCTACGCGGGCCGGCGGGCCGGTGCGATCTACGGCCGCTACGGCGGTCCCAATGCCACGCAGTTCGAGGATGCGCTCGCCGCGCTCGAAGGCGCGGAAGCTTCGGTCGGCGCGGCGTCGGGAATGGCCGCGATCGACGCCGCGCTCGAGCCGCATCTCGAGCCCGGCGCGGGAATCGTCGCGACGCGCGAGATCTACGGCGGCACGTACGCGCTGCTCAAGCACGACTACATGGGGCGCGGCACGCCCGTCACCTACGTCGATCAGCACGACCTCGCCGCGGTCGAGGCCGCCCTCGCGCGCACGGGCGCGACGACGCTCTACGTCGAGGCGCTCACGAATCCGCTCGTGCACGTCGCCGATCTCCCGGGGCTCGCGCGCATCGCGCACGCGGCGGGCGCGCTGCTCGTCGTCGATGCGACGTTCGCGACGCCGTACGGCATCCGCCCCGTCGAGCACGGCGCGGATCTCGTGGTGCACAGCGTCGGAAAGTATCTCGGTGGTCACGGCGACGTCGGCGCGGGCGTGCTCTCGGGGCGCGCAAACCTCATCGCGCGCTCGCGCGCGGCGCTCGTGCGGCGCGGCGCGACGATGCCGCACTTCGAGGCGTGGCTCGCGCTGCGCGGCGTGCGGACGCTCGCGCTACGCATGACGCGCATCGCTGCGAACGCGCGCATCATCGCGCGCGCGCTCGCCGAGCGGCCCGAAGTCTCGCTCGTGCATCATCCGAGCCTGCCGGCGCATCCGCAGCATGCGCTCGCCGCACGGCTCTATCCCGAGGGGACGGGCGGCATCGTCGCGTTCCGGCTGCGCGGCGGGCGGCCCGTGGTCGACCGCTTCCTTCGCGGCCTGGAGCGGATCGCGATCGTGCACAGCCTCGGCGAAGTCGCGACGACCATATCGTATCCCGTCGTTAGCTCGCATCGGCCGATGCGGACGGTCGAGTGCGAGGCGCTCGGGATCACGGACGAGACGCTGCGCATCTCGACGGGCATCGAGGCGCCGGACGATCTCATCGCCGACCTCGAACGCGCGTTCGCCTCGCTCGCGTGAAGCGGCCGCGCATCGCCTTTCCGGCCGTCGAGTACCGCGAGGGCACGCGGGGGTATCAATTACGCGTCGGCGGGCTCCGCATACCGCAGAGCACCTACCTGTTGGCGGCGGCGACGCTGGTCGGCATCCTCGGCGGCTACGGCGCGATCGGCTTCCGCTGGCTCATTGGGGTCGAGGCGACGCTCGCGTTCAGCGTGCTCGAGCCCGCGCTCGCGCACATCCTCGGCCCGGTCGCGCTCGTCGCGGTGCTCGCCGTCGGCGGCGCGATCGCCGCCGGAATCACGACGCGCTTCGCGCCCGAGGCGCGCGGGCACGGCGTGCCGGAGGTGATGGCCGCGGTCGCGCTGCGCGGCGGCGTGATCCGGCCGCGCGTGATCGCGATCAAGGCGATCGCGTCGGCCACCTCGATCGCCTTCGGCGGCAGCGTCGGCCGCGAGGGCCCGATCGTCCAGATCGGATCGGCCGTCGGCTCGGTGCTCGGCCAGCTCGTGCACGCTCCGGCGCCGATCGTCCGGACGCTCGTGGCGTGCGGCGCGGCAGCCGGCATCTCGGCGACGTTCAACGCGCCGATCGGCGGCGTGTTCTTCGCGAGCGAGGTGATCCTCGGCGATTTCGCGCCGCGCTCGTTCGCGACGATCGTCGTCTCGAGCGTGCTCGCCGCGGTCGTCTCGCGAGCGTACCTCGGCAACCATCCGTCCTTCGATGCGCGCGCCTTCACGCTCGTCTCGCCGCGGGAGCTGATCCTCTACGCGCTGCTCGGCGTCGTGTGCGCGTGCTGGGCGTGGGGCTTCGTGAAGCTGCTGTACTTCGTCGAGGACGGCGCCGACAAGATCGCGATGCTGCCGGAACTCAAGGGTGCGCTTGGCTTCGCGCTCGTCGGCGCGATCGGGCTTGGTTTCCCGCAGATCCTCGGCGTCGGCTACGGCGCGATCGATCAAGCGCTGAACTCTCACGTCGGCTGGGCGAGAGCCTTCGAGCTCTCGCTGCTCAAGCCGGTTGCCACATCGGTCACGCTCGGCGCGGGCGGTTCCGGCGGCGTCTTCGCGCCGTCGCTGTTCACGGGCGCGATGATCGGCGACGCATTTGGCCGCATCGTGCACGGGCTGTTCCCGACGTGGACGGCGACGAGCGCGGCGTACGGGCTCGTCGCCATGGCCGCCGTGTTCGCCGCCGCCGCCGAAGCGCCGATCACGTCGATCGTCATCGTCTTCGAGATGTCGACGGACTACACGATCGTGCTGCCGCTGATGATCGCGACGGTGATCGCGACGATCCTCGGCCGGCGGCTGCTCGGCAGCACCGTCTACGAGATGAAGCTCGAGCGGCGCGGCATCGATTGGAGGCGGGTCCGGCGGCCGCGTGCGCTCGCGCGCGTCGACGTCGCGTCCGTCGAGCGCGCCGCGCCGGTCACCGCGGTGACGGGCGAGTCGGTCGCAACGGTCGTCGAACGGCTGCACGGCACGGACGAAGCCGTCGTGCCGGTCCTTGACGGCAACGGGATCTTCGTCGGCGTCGTCCTGGCAACGGAGCTCGCCTACGCGCTCGCGCACGTTGCCGAGTCCACGATCGACTCCCTCGTTCGGCCGGCACCGGCGACTCTGGCGGGGGACGAGAGTCTCGAGCGCGCAGGCGACCTCATGACGGACCCGGCGATCGCGATGCTCCCGGTGCTCTCACCCGACGGCCGGCTCGCCGGCGTCGTCTCGCGCCGCGACGTTCTCGACGCGTACCGCTCGATCGCGGAAGCCTAGTCGCGCGAGCGCGCCTCGGGCGAGTCGGTCGGCGTCGCCTGGCGTTCGTGCGGCTGCTGCTGCTGTTGCTTCTTCAGGAGCGGGGTCGTCGGGCCGCGGACGCCGATGAGGACGTCGCATGGCGCTTGCGCCGCAATGAGCTCGATCGCGCGGCCGAGCGGCGCGCCCGTGTACGTCCCCTCGCGATACGCGCCGACGATGATGAGGTGCGCGTCCGTCTTGCGTGCGAGTTCGAGCGCGCCCGTCGCGACCTGTCGCGCTCGAACGATCTCGGTCCGCACGTCGACGTTGTTCTTGCGCGCGATCGATTCGGCCACGGCGAACGTGCCGAGCGCTTCGGCGCGTTCGGCGGGCATCTCCGCGTCGAGCGGCATCGCGAGCGGGACCTCGATGACGTAGGCGACCAGGAGCTCCGCGCGTTCGCGGCGCGCGACGCGCGCGGCTACCGCGAGCATGTGCTCCGACCGGATGTCGTGCGAGTAGACGATGAGAACGCTACCCATCATCACGGTCACGGCGGCTTCCGTATCGACCGCGACGCGTTCCGCATTGGTGACGGGCTGCCGCAGCTTCCAGACGAGCATCGCCGCGATCGCCACGATCGCAACGGCCGCGACGGCGACGATGAGGACGCCAGCGCTCGAGAGGTGGGTCGCGTGCGTCATCGCGCGAGTATGGCTTGCCGCCACCGGAGCGCGCCGAGCCCAATCATCACCGCGCCCAGCAGGAGCGCGGGAATCACTTCGACGTGAGCGCCGACGCGCGCGATCGAACGCACGACGATCGCCACGCCGAAGCCGATGAAGAGCGTGCCGGTGACGAGCTTAAAGCGCGCGTACCAGCCGGTCGTTTTTATCACCGGAAGGCGTCGCGAACGTGCCGGACGCGCTCGCCGTCGATCGCGAGAACGTCGAAGCGCGCGATCGCCTCGGGCGCGAAGAACTGCAGCCAGTCGGCCGCGACCGCACGGATGCGGCCACGCTTGCGCGCGTCGACGGCGGACACCGCGGAACCGTAGGTGCGCGTCCGGCGCGCCTTGACCTCGACGAAGACGATCGTCGCCCCGTCACGGGCGACGACGTCGATCTCGCCGCCGGGACCGCGCAGATTGCGCCGGACGATCGCGTAGCCGATGCCGCGCAGATACGCGGCGGCGACGTCTTCGCCCGCAAGGCCGGTCGCGCGGCGCGCGTCGCTCACCCGAGCGCCTCGCGCACGGGCGCGAAGCCGCGCCGATGATGTTCGCAGGGACCGTGCTTCGCGATCGCCGCGAGATGGCGCGGCGTCGCGTAGCCCTTGTGATCGGCGAAGCCGTATTCGGGATGGCGCGCGTCGAGCTCGACGAGCAACGCGTCGCGATGCACCTTCGCGATGATCGACGCCGCGGCGATCGTCGCGCACTTCGCATCGCCGCCGATGACCGGCAGTTGTTCGCCACCGTACGATTTTAGCCGGATCGCATCGATGAGCAGAAAGTGCGGCGCGCTGCGCAACGCGGCGAGCGCGCGTTCCATCGCGAGCACCGTCGCCCAGTAGATGTTGTGGCGCTCGATCTCTTCGACGGAGGCCTCCGCGACGGCCCAGCCGAGGACGCGCGCGCGGATCTCGGCGGCGAGTTCGACGCGGCGCTCGGGCTTGACGCGCTTGGAGTCGTCGAGTCCCGCGAGCATCAGCGGCTCGGCCGTGAGGACGCACGCCGCAACGACGGGCCCCGCGAGCGGGCCGCGACCGACCTCGTCGATCCCCGCGACGTGCAGCAGTCCGCGGCCGCGCGCCTCGGTCTCGTAGCGGTGCAGCCGCACGAGGCGGCGGCGTTCGCGCTGGCGCGCGCGCGCTGCGTCGGTCACGCCGGCATCTCGAGCGTCATCCGGCCAAAGCGGCCGTCGCCCCATTCCTTGAGGTAGGCCCAGGCGGCGTTGTGCATGTCGGGCATCGTACCGTGCCGGACGAAGCCGCGTGATTGCGCGAACGTTGCGAGATCGGGAACCTCCGGCAGGTCGTGCTCGGCGGCCCAGCGCGCGAAGCGGTCCACGACATCCTCGGCATCGAAGCGCGCGCGCGGCACCGCGCCGACGAGCGCGAGCTTCCATTGGCGGTCGGCCGTGTCGATCTTCGGCACGAGGATGCCCGCGGTATCCATGAGCTCGACGTGACCGACGCGGAACCACTGCCGGGACCGCGTGACGCCCGCGCGGTCTTCCGCGCGGGCGACGTTGCGGCCCACGAGCGCGTTGATCGCCGTCGACTTCCCGGCGTTGGGGATGCCGATGATCATCGCGCGGGAGCTCTTGCGGTCGCCGCCGAGCGCTTCGAGCGCCGAGCGCAGCCGCGCGACGCCGGCGCGGTCCTTCGCGTCGATCGCGATCGCCTCGCGACCCTCCGCGCGCAGCGTCGTGAGCCACGTCTCGGTCGCGCTCCGGTCTGCGAGCTGCGCGCGCGTGAGCACGACGAGCCGCGGCCGGTTGCCGGACATCGTCGCGAGCGCGGGATTCGCCCCGGCCCTGGGCACGCGCGCGTCGACGACTTCGACGACGACGTCGATCGCGCGCATGTCCTCGGCGATGCGTCGCATCGCCTTGACCATGTGGCCGGGATACCACTGAATCGTCCGCTCGAACGCCGCGGCCTCCGAGGCCGGTGCCGGCTTGCTCACCGCAGGAAACCGATCCGAGCCGGCGGCCACAGCCCGAAGAACGCGCGCCCGAGGACGTCTCGGGCGTCGACGAAGCCCCATGCGCGCGAGTCCTCGCTGCCCGGCCGATCGTCGCCGAGCACGAAGTACGTCCCGGCCGGCACCGTCTGTTGCGCGAAGTCAGGGCCACCGGGCGTCACGCCGCTCGGGTCCGCGACGGCGCGACCGTCAACGGTGACGACGCCGCGCCGCACCGCAACGACGTCGCCGCCGGTACCGACGACGCGCTTCACATACAGCGACGGCCCCGAACGGTCGTGCCGGAATGCGACGATCTCGCCGCGCCGCGGCGCACCGAACCAGAACTCGCGCGCGTCGATCGCCACCGCTTCGCCGGGTGCCAGCGTGGGCGTCATGGATTCACCGCTGACCTCGCCAATGCGCAGCGTGACGAATGCCGCGATCAGCAGCACGAGGAGTGCGCCCTGCCAGGCCAAGCGAAACAGCGAACGCGGGTGAACGGGCCGGGGCACTCCGTCGACTTTCGTTCGTGACGAGGCGCCTCCCGTGAGCACGCAGCCGCACCTCAGCGCAGGACGTGAATGCGGTTGAGCGGCCAGAACACGAGGAACGCTTGGCCGGTGAGCCCGGCCTTCTTCCCGCGGTTGGGCCCGGCGACGAACGTACCGCGCAGTTGCGCGAAGCCCCAGATATGCGAGTCCTCGGAGTCATTCCGATTGTCGCCCATCATGAAGTAGCAATTCGCGGGGACGCGATCGGGCGCGCTCCACATCGATTTCGGCGGAATGTTCGCCTGCTGCGGATCGAGCGGCACACCGTCGACGTAGACGTCGTAGTTCTTGATCTCGAGGTCGTAGGCGGGCTTCTGTGCCTCGTACGGCTCCGAGAGCGCCACGTCGTTGCGGTAGACGATGCCGTTGCGGATGCGCAGCTTGTCGCCCGGTGCCGCCATGAGCCGCTTGATGAAGTCGTTGTCGGACGTCACGGGCGGCGGGAACACGACGACCTGCTCGACCTTCGGGGGCAAGAAGCGGTACTCGAACTCGTTGACGAGCAGGACGTCGTGGATCTGCAGCGTCGGGATCATCGACCCCGACGGGATGTAGAACGTCCGCACGACGAACGTGATGAGGAAAAGGGCCACGAGCCCGGCCACGATGAACGCGTCGAGGTACTCCTTGACGACCGTCGAGAACGAGGAGTCGGGCGCCGTGCCGGCGTCGACGGCCCGCGCCGCCATCCGCGGCCCGGAACCCACCGTCGCGGCGGGCGCGGGGACGAATGTCATCGCGACCCGGACGATGCCGAGTACGAGGATGAGGCCGAAGAGTTCGAGCGGCGTCACCTGACGCTACGCGCGGACGGCCTTTTTCTCTTTGATTCGAGCGGCCTTGCCGATCTTGTCCGAGAGATAGTAGAGGCGGCTGCGACGGACGATGCCGCGCTTGCTCACTTCGATCTTCTCGACGCGCGGGCTGTGCAGCAGGAACGACTTCTCGACGCCGATGCCGTGCGAGATGCGACGGACCGTGATCGTTTCGCCGATCTGGCCGCCGCGCCGCACGATGCAGACGCCCTCGAACATCTGCGTCCGCTCTTTGCCGCCCTCGACGACCTTGGAGTACACCTTGACGGTGTCGCCCGGTCGGAAGTCGGGTACGGCGGCCGCGGATTTGAGCTGTTCGCGCTCGAGCAGATCGATGACGTTCATGGTTTCCTTCGTATCCGAGCGTGACGGAACGGCCGGCACACAGGGCGCCGTAGCTCGCTCCGGGACAACCCGCCGATGATACCACGGCCCGAGCCCGCCGTGCAACGCGTCAGCCGTCGAGGAGATCGGCCCGCCGCGCACGTGTCCGCTCGCGCGACTGCTCGCGGCGCCAGGCGGCGATCGCCGCGTGATCGCCCGAGAGGAGCACCGCGGGAACGGCGAGCCCGCGGAAGCTCGCCGGCCGCGTGTAGGCGGGCGCGTCGAGTTCGCCCGCCGCGAAGGACTCGCTTTCGAGCGACTCGGCCGCGATCGCGCCCGGCACGAGCCGAACGGTCGCATCGAGGATCGCCAGGGCCGGAATCTCGCCGCCGGTGAGGACGAAGTCGCCGAGCGAGACCTCGCGCGCGCCGTAGAGCTCGACGAGCCGCTCGTCGATCCCCTCGTAATGGCCGCAAACGATGACGAGCCGGTCGAGCGCCGCGAACTCCAGGGCGAGCGCATGGCGCAACGGCTCGCCCGCCGCGGACGTGACGATGACCGCGCGGCGTTCGTCTGGCGGCGCGGCGGCGAACAGGGGGTCGAGGATACGCGCGAGCGGCGCGAGGCGCATCACCATCCCCGGGCCGCCGCCGAAGGGCCGGTCGTCGGCCCGCTCCGCGCCGTCGAGTGCGTCGAGGACGTGATGGAGCTCGATCGCGACGAGGCCGCGTTCGTGCGCCCGGCCGAGGATCGAGAGGGCGATCGCCGGAGCGAAGAGCTCCGGAAAGAGCGTCAGGACGTCGACGCGTAGCATCGCCGGGACATGTTCTCCGCGCGCGGCCCCTTCGCCCGGCGTTCCCGCAGGAGCCCGGCGTTCGCCGCGGGGCTCGCGGCGCTGGGTGCCGGCCGTCACGCGGAGGCGGCCGCTGCGTTCGCCCGCGCCGCGGCGGAGGCGAGCGAGCCGCGCGAAAGGGCCGCGGCGCACAACAAGCGGGGCGTGGCGGAGATCGGCCGGGGCGAGCGCGATGCGGCGCGCGCCGCGTTCGCCGAGGCCCTCGTCACCGACGCGCGCTGCGCCGCCGCGCTGACGAATCTCGGCAACATGCTCGTCGAGGAGCGCGCCGATCTCGACGCGATCGACTACTTCCGCGCCGCGCTCGAGCTCGAGCCGCGGTTCGCGAGCGCGCATCGCGGGCTCGGCGTGGCGCTTCGGGCCCTCGGCCGGACGCGCGAGGCGGTCAGCGCCTTCCGCGCGGCGGATCGGCACGCGTTCCGACGCCCGCCGGATGCGTGATCTCGTCGAGGTACTCGAAGAGCTGCGGCAGCGTGATCCGCTCGAGATCGGCCCGCGGGGCCAGCGCCTCGCCGTCGTCGCCCTCGTCGCGCAGGTAGCAGCGCGATTCGACGTCGCCCGTCGCCTCGCTCAGGAACGAGACGGCGAAGCCCTTCCCGAGCGTCTCGTCATAGATCCGGAGCGCCGAGGGGTTGAGGATCTCGATGCTGTGCGCGGTATTCTTGGCGTCGAAGATCGTGATCGTGAGGTAATCGCGGTTGACGACGTCGATCGAGCCGACGACGAACGTGTTCTTTGTCGAAAAAAACTCGTGACCACGCTTGTTGCGCGACGAGACCTCGTAAAAAACACGGTGATGAACGAAGCGGCTCAGAATCTTGCGCAACGTCGCGATCGACGCGAGCGTTTCGGTTCTATTGCCGCGCGTGTAGATGATCTTCAAGCGCTCGCCGTCCATCTCCATTACTGACCTGCCGCGCCCGGCGGGCGGCTCGTATTGATCGGGCGACAGGAGGAGTCCTTTGCTCTCACCCCCGGACCTCATCGTGATCGGCGCGGCGGCGTTGCTGTTCTTCGGGCCCGATCAGCTCCCGAAGGTCGCGCGGCGGGCGGGCCAAGTCGTTCGTGAGGTGCAGAACACTTCGCAGTCGTTCATCCGCGAGATCGAGCGCGCGGCCGACGAGCCCGTCGAGCCCAAGCATGACTGGGCGACCGATTCCACCGACCGCGCGGTCCCGGGCGGGCCCGAGCACGCCCCGGGCGCGAGCGCGGCGTGGGTACGAGCCTCGTACGGCGGATCGGAGATCGTCGAACCAGCGTACGAGGCGACGGGCCCGATCGATCCGGCGCCGCCGGCCGAAGCCGCGAACGTGCCCGCCGACCACGCCGCCCTCGAGCCGGCGCACGATGCGGCGGTCGTCACCCGCTCAACGCCGCGCAGCGAGGACGAACCGAAGCGCTAGTGTGCTGACCCAGAAGTTCCTTGCGGAAGATCGCGAAGGATTTCTGGTCGGATCGAGGAGCGATGAGGGAGCAACGCCGTAGCGTTGTGACCGAAAAGCGACGACGAGCCGGCCGAAAAGACGAGCGAGATTACGTAAGCGAACTTCTGGGTCAGCACACTAGAGCCCGAAGCGGCTGCGCAACTCGTTGATCCGCCCCTCGACGAGCGAGCGCGCCTGCGCGTTCACCTTCGAGCGCTGATCGTCGTTGAGACGCGAGTAGACGATGTACCCGGCGGCCGAGGCGATCCCGCCGAGGACTCCCGCGAGGATCGCGCGGCCCGCTTCGCTCGGCGGCGCGGCCTGTGGCTCGGGCGTGATCGGTTTATAGACGTCGCTCATCGCCGCCATCTTCGGCGGCGGCGCGGACCATCACCCGTCGGCGCGCTCGCGATTCGCACCGACGTGGTCGGGAAACTGGAGCGCCAGCCGCTCGATCGCGCGCGCCGCCGTCAGGACGATCGCGGCGGCGGCGGGGTCGTCGCGAGCCGTGTCGGGCCACGAGAGGTCGAGCCGGCCGCCGGCTTTCGAGCCCTCGACGGCGATGCCGGCGACTTCGACGAGTCCGAGCCAGGCCGTCTGGAGCACCGTCGAAACCGCTGCGCAGACGACGTCCTCGCCGCTCTCCGCCCAGCCCGCGTGCCCCGATGCGAAAAACGAGGACGGCCGTCCACGGCCGTCCTCGACGATGCGGACCACGACCACCGGCCTACACCGGGAGTTCGATCGAGTTGATCCGGACCTCGGCGAAGCGCTGACGATGGCCGACGAGCTTGCGGACGCGCTTCTTCGGCTTGTACTTGAAGACGAGGATCTTCTTGTCTTTGGCCTGCCGGAGGACCGTGCCGCGGACGACGGCGCCGGCGAGGGTCGGGGTCCCGACCGACACGGTCGAATCGGCGGAGCTCGCGAGGATCACGCGATCGAAGGCAATCTCGGAGCCGACCTCGAGGTCGATCGAATCGCAACGGATCGTCGCGCCCTCACTGACGCGGAATTGCTTTCCATCCGCTTCGATGATCGCGTACATAACTGCGGAATTCTATCAAACCCGTGCCGGGCGGTCAACGTCAAGCGGCGGCTTCGATCTCCGCCGGACCGTCCTCGAGCTTGAGCGTCAGACACTTCGCGGAACCGCCCGCCTTGTGAAAATCGGAGAGATCGGTCGCGAAGACGCGGTAGCCGATCGCTGCGAGCCGGTCTCGCAGGCGCGCGCTCGCGTCGTGCATCACGAGCACGTCGCCGATCTCCACGGCGTTGCAGGCGAAGCCGACGGCGTCTTCGAGCGCGAGCTCGATGAGGTACTCGGGCTCGATCGTCCGGCGGATCGCACGCTGCGCGTGCGGCGAGAACGCGTCCATGTACACGAGCACGTGGCCGCTTGCGAGCGGGCAAAAACAGGTGTCGAGGTGATAGAACCGGTCGTCGACGAGGAGCAACGGAATCACCCGCACGCCCAGAAGCTCGGCGAGGTGGGTCGCGGCCACGCGCTCGGTCCGCCAGCCGTAGCCCATGTAGAGCAGCGGCCGGCGGCGGTCGAAGAGCGCGTCGCCCGCGCCCTCGAAGTACGTCGAGGCGAGCGACGTCGCGGCAAGCCCGCGGCGCGCGAGTGAGCGCCGGTACGTGCTCTCCTCGGCGCGGCGTTCGGGATAGCGGAATGTGCTCACGACGGCGATGGTCCCGCTCACGAGCGCGGCGTTGGCGGTGAAGACGAGGTCGGGGACGCCCGCCTGCGGCTCGACGGTCTCGATCGTCACGTCACCCGCGCACCGTAGCGTCTCGACGAGCCGCTCCCACTGCCGCATGGCATCGGGCGTCGCGACCCCGACGTTGCGCGTCATCCACGGGTTGATGTCATACGTGACGCCGAAGTTCGTCGGCGGGCACATGAGCAGCGTCGTCATGATGCAGTCACCATAAGAGAAACGTCCGGCCGAATCATCGGCCGGACGTTACATCATTGTTTTTCAGGATAAAGCCGGCGCTAGCCGACCGAGCCTTCCATCTCCATCTTGACGAGCCGGTTGAGCTCGACGGCGTATTCCATCGGCAGCTCCTTGACGAAGAAGTCGAAGAAGCCGTTGACGATCATCGCGGTCGCGTCGGCTTCCGAGAGCCCGCGCGACATCGCGTAGAACATCTGCTCCTCACCGATCTTCGAGACCGACGCTTCATGCTCGACCGTGCAGTACTGCTGGTCGATCTTGATCGTCGGCTTCGTATCGCTTTCGCTCAACTCGTCCATGATCAGCGCGTCGCACTTGACGCGCGTCTTCGCGTTGACGGCCGTCGGGAAGATCTCGACGAGCCCGCGATACGTCGTCTTGCCGCCGTGCGCGACGACGGATTTGTTGGTGACGACCGACGTCGTGTTCGGTGCGGCGTGGATGATCTTCGCGCCCGCATCCTGGTGCTGGCCGTCGCCAGCGAAAGCCATCGAAAGGATCTCGCCGCGTGCGCCCTCACCCATGAGGTAAATCGCCGGATACTTCATCGTGAGCCGCGAGCCGATATTGCCGTCGACCCACTCGACGACCGCATTCTTGTGCGCGTACGCCCGCTTCGTGACGAGATTGAAGATGTTCCGGTACCAGTTCTGAATCGTCGTGTACCGGATCGAGGCGCCCTCGAAGGCGATGAGCTCGACGACGGCCGAGTGCAGCGACGCGGTTGAGAACTGCGGTGCCGTGCAGCCCTCGATGTAATGGACCTTCGAGCCTTCGTCAGCGATGATCAGCGTACGCTCGAACTGACCCATGTTCTCGGTGTTGATCCGGAAGTAGGCCTGGAGCGGCGCCTTGACCTCGACGCCCTTCGGAACGTAGACGAACGAGCCGCCCGACCAGACGGCCGAGTTGAGTGCCGCGAACTTGTTATCGCCCTGCGGGATGACCGTCGCGAGATACTTCTTGACGATTTCCGGGTGCTCGCGCAGCGCCGTATCCATGTCGCAGAAAATCACGCCGTCGGCCGCGAGATCCTCACGAACGGAGTGGTAGACCACTTCTGATTCATATTGCGCCGAGACGCCGCTGAGGAACTTGCGTTCGGCCTCGGGGATGCCAAGCCGATCGAAGGTCTTCTTGATGTCGTCCGGGACATCGTCCCACGAGCGCTCGGTCTTTTCCGACGACTTCACATAATAGTGGATGTCGTCGAAATCGATCTCCGAGAGGCGCGCCATGTCGCCCCACTCGGGCATCGGCTTCTCGCGAAAGAGCTCGTACGACTTGAGCCGGAACTGGAGCATCCAATCGGGCTCGTTCTTCATCTTGGAGATGCGCTCGACGATCTCGCGCGTCAGGCCCTTGGCCGACTTGAAGACGTACTTGTCTTCCGAATCGTGGAAGCCGTGCCGGTAGTCCTCGTACATGGACTCGGGCCCGACCGTGGTGACATCGATAGCCATACACCTTGTACGCTACGCCCACGGGCGGTCCGCGTCAAGGATTCTTCCGGCCGTCCTTCACTTTCTTTCCGACTCAGCCGCATTTGCTTTACAAGGGGGGGGTGGGGGGGTATCATCGACGACGGCCCTCGAGCCGGTGAAACGCGAGTTTCCCCGGCGCAACGGCCGAAGCCGTAGAAGTGGCGATGGGGGACGGCACGCCCGACGTGCCATCGCGGAGCGACGTCCGTGCGCCGACGACAAGGGTCGGCACGCCGGCAAGATCGCTCCGAGAGGCCGGAGGCGGACGTGCAACGCACGCGTCGACCGGCACAGCCTGGAGGTGGGATTTCCCAACCAGCCCGAGGAGACCGAACAATTGGAAGCACGTGGAACCCACATCATCTGTGAGCTGTCCGGATGCAGCCCCGAAAAACTAACGGACGTCGAGGGCGTTCAGGCGACGATGGTCGCCGCGGCACGCGAGGCGAACGCCGAGATCCTCAAGGTCGCTTTTCACCGGTTTCAGCCGCAGGGCGTCTCCGGTGTCGTCGTGATCGCCGAATCGCACCTTTCGATCCACACGTGGCCGGAAACGGGCTATGCTGCGGTCGATTTCTACACGTGCGGCGATCACACGGATCCCTGGCGCGCCTGTGAATACGCGGCGCAGCGGCTCGGGGCGACGTCCATGCTGACGACCGAGGTGAAGCGCGGCATCGCGTCGACCAACGGACAGTATACGCACGTCGTGCACGAGCACGCGGGCCGGAAGACGGCCAAGCGCTCGGCGTAACTCGTCACCGGGAGATCCCGCCACGTTGTTTCGATCGGACCTCAAACGGCCGCAGCTCTTCGCATGGGGAGTCGCGGCCGTTGCCGTCGGCTTGGTCTCGTGCGGCGGCCACGGGTCGTCGACGAACCCGCCCGTCGCCCCGACGTTCACGCCGGCCCCGCCGCTTTCGCCGTCGGCGCTGACGTCGCCGTGCGCCGGCGTGTACGCGGCATACGAGCCCGACGGCGGGACCGGGACCGCGGGCATTCAGACGATCCGCTACGCGACGGCCGAGGGTACGCTGTGCGGCACGAGCTCGACGGCGCCCACGAACATCGCCTTCGGGTCGTCGGTCGGTGCGGTCGGCTTCTCGCCGAACCTGACGACAGCCGTCGCGCTGCTGCGAGCGCCGGACGGCGGCTACCATTACGCGCAGGATGTCGCGGGCGCGTCGCTCGGCCAGCTGGTGCCGGTCGGGGCGGTCTACGACTTCAACACGCAGCCGACGGCGGCGCCGACGACCGCTCCCACTGCCGGCGCGACCGCGTCGCCGTCGCCGACCCCGACGCTCGTGCCGACCATCGCCGACGGCTCCTCCGTCTCGATCGTGGGCGACGCGAGTTCGAGCGTCGCGCTCGTCCTCGGGCCGGCCGCATCGGCGATCGTCGCCCTGACCTCGCTCGCGAACGCGCCGCCGCAGTACGGGAGCTCGATCCCATTCATGGGCGGCGGGTACACGATTGCGCCGCCGACGGCCGTCCGCTCGAACGTCCTCGTCTCCCCCGATAGCGCCGTCGCGCTCGTGCGCGGCCCGTCGGACCTGCTGGCGTTCTCGATCTCGGTCGTCGCCTCGGGCTATCAGTTCAATGCGGCCGCCGACGACCCGACGCTCGGCTCGGGCGGGGTCGTCCTGCGCGGCGTCGGGAACATCGCGTTCTCGCCCAGGTCCTCGGCGCGCGCCCTCGTTGGCGGAACGACGGCTGCCGGGACGGGCAACGTCCTCACGCTCGTCACCGGGCTGCCGGGCGCGATCACGAAGGGCACCGCGCTCACGCTGCCCGGAAACATCAACTCGATCGCGATCGACACGGGCGGCACGCACGCGTACGTTGCGACGGATGCCGGCATCGTCGTCGTTTCCGGCGTGTCGAACGGGGTGCTGGTCGCAAGCGCGCCGTTCGCGCCGACCGCGGTGGCCGGTGAGAACGCCCTGCCATACACGGACTGCAACGGCCGCGCGACCACGATGACGAACGTCGCTTCGGTCCGACTCTCGTCCTCCGTCGATGCGACCGGCCTGATCGGAACGCTCGTCGCGCTCGGCCAGCAGCCCGGCACGACGTGCGCCTCGGGCGCGAACGACGCCGTCGTCGCCATCCCGATCGTCCCGACGACCGGCCTCACGCCGTCGCCCGCGCCGACGACGACGGCATCGCCCGCGGTCACCCAATTCACGCAGAACAACGTCGTCGCGCCGCCGTCGGCCGCCGACTACTTCCTCGTGCACTAGCGATGCCCAAGACCGAGCAGTGGCAGTGGTACGTCGAGCGCTTTTCGCCGACGGAAGCCCATCATCACGCGATCGAGGAGACCTATTTCGCCGGCCGGACGCCGTTCCAGGACGTCGCGGTCTTGCGCACCGAGACGTTCGGGAAGATGCTCGTGCTCGACGGCGATACGCAGAGCTCGCAGCGCGATGAGCGAATCTATCACGAGACGCTCGTCCACCCGGCACTCGCGGCGGTCGACGACCGGGCGCAGGTGCTCATCCTCGGCGGCGGCGAGGGCGCGACGCTCCGTGAGGCGCTGCGGCGGCCCGACGTCCGGCGCGTCACGATGGTCGATATCGACGGCGACGTCGTCGAGCTCTGTAAGCGCCACCTGCCCGAATGGTCCGACGGTGCCTTCGAGAGCGACCGGGCGCGCGTCATCATCGGCGACGCGCTCGCGTTCCTGCGCGACGATCGCGAGACGTACGGCGTCATCGTCTCCGATCTCACGGAGCCGCTGCCCGATTCGCCCTCGAACCCGCTCTTCTGCGACGCGGTGTTCCGCGACGTGAAGGCGCGGCTCGCGCCGGGCGGCGTGTACGTGCTCCAAGCGAGCACCGCCGGTTTCCATAACATGGCGCTGCATGCGAAGATGGCGCGGACGCTGCGCCGCTACTACCGCCACGTCGCGTCGTTCTACACGCACGTGCCGGCGTTCGATAACGATTGGGCGTTTCTCGCGTGCAGCGATGCGCTCGATCTCGCGACGCTCCCGCAGAAGCGGATCGACGACTACGTCGCGGGGCTCGCGGGCGAGAACTACTTCTACGACGCCGAGACGCACCGGCGGCTCTTCGCCCTGCCGCGCTACCTCCGCGCCGAGCTCGCGCGCGACGGCGACGTGTTTTGAACGCCGCCCTCGAACTCGGCCAGTGGGAGCGCCAGCGCAACGGCTTCGTGCAGCTCCTCGGCCTGCGGCTCGAATCGGTCGAGCCCGGCGCCGTCCGGATGCGCTTGCCGTGCGCGCCGCACGTGCTCAACGGCGCGGGCATGATCCATGGCGGCGCGATCGTGAGCCTGTGCGACGCGGCGTTCTGGGCAGCGCTCGCCTCCGTCTACGGCACCGAGCAGCCGACGGCCACCGCCGCGCTGTCGTGCAGCTTCCTGCGGCCGGCGGTTCCGCCGCACGATCTCCTGGCCGACGCGGTCGTGCTCAAGCGCGGCCAGCGAATCGTGTACGGTGAGGTTCGCGTGACGAGCGACGGTATGTTCGTGGCGCACGCCACGCTCTCGTTCGTCAACACGCCGCTCGCCGACACGACGCAACGCGGGCCGCGGCTTTAGCACGTGGCCATCGAGCTCTCCGAGCTCGAACTCGAGCGTTTGTTCGCGCGCCACTCGGCCGAGGACATCGCGACCCATTACGTGAGCTTCCTCGGCGGTGGAACGTACCACCACCATAGTCCCGCGGCCGTCCGGCGGCTCGCCGCGCGGACGCTTACCGCGGGCGGTCCGGCCGCCTACCGCGCGCTCCGAGCCGAGCTCGACGACTGGAACACGGGCGCCGCGGTGCTCGCGGGACTCCCGCGCGTGCGGCCGGGCATCGATCCGAACCGGCCGGCGCTCGCGCGCGGGGTGGCCGCAGCGCTCGCCGCGCGGCCGCGCCGGCGGGTCGGCGTCTCGCGCGCGGTCCATCCTGCCCATCGCGCCCGGCTCGCGGCGGACGCGGCCGCCCTGCGTTGCGAGCTCGTGGAGCTGCCCGTCGCCGTCGACGGTACGACGGATCTCGCGGGAGCGGGCGCGGGGCTCGACGCGATCGTCGTCCAGAACCCGAACGCTCTCGGGACCTTCGATCTCCCGACTGGGACGGACGCCCGGCGACTCGCGGCGGCGGGCGTCGTGGTCGTCGTGCTCGTGCTCGAGGCGCTCGCGCTCGCGGTCGCCGATCCGAGCGCCGGCGGTGCGGCGGTCGTCGTCTGCGAGGGGCGGTCCTTCGGACTCCCACTCGGATCGGCGGTCCGCGGGCGACCTTCGTTGCGACCAGCGCGGAGCTGGAAGACCCGGGCGAGCTGGAGGAGGCCGACGGCGGTCACGTCGCCGGCGCGTACCTCCGGCTCCTGGGCTCGGGCGGCCTGGCCGCCGTTGCGGACGTCTGCCGCGCGCGGGCCCGCTCCCTCGGCGCGCGGGTCACGGCGGCCGGCTTCGCGCGCCGGTTCTCGAGCGCCACCTTCAACGAGGCGGCGTTCCGGGTGCCGGCCGGTTGGTCGACGGCCTCGGTGCTCGCGGCGCTGCGGCGTCAGACGATCGTCGGTGGGCTCGATCTCGGCCGGTGGTATCCCGAATATGCCGACTGCCTGCTGATCGCGGCGACCGAGCTCACCACCGAGCGCGAGCTCGCCGCGCTCGGGGATTCGCTCGCGGCGATCGCGAGCGAGCCGCCCGAGCGATGACGGCTCCCGACCGCGAGCTCCGGCTCCCGGCCGTCGCGACGGAGGCCGTCGAACGCGAGATCGCCGCGACGTCCGCGACGCTCGACGCGCTTGGGCCGGCGCAGCCCGGCCTCGAGCTCGCGATGGCGGCGATGGCGCTACCCGGCTTCGCCGAGCTGCACCCGCTCGTGCCGCGCGACCTCGCGCGCGGCGCCCTCATGGCGACGCGCGCCCTCGCCGACTGCGTCGGCGAACGCGACGGCTGGGCGAGCGTCTCGTTCACTTTCGGCTCCGCCGGCGCGGTTCGGCGCGCGATCTTCGCATCGGTCGCCGAGCGGCTCGGGCGGCGGGTCATGCTCGTCGCGAACGCCGAGGCCGCCGCGAGCGCCCATGCCTGCGGTTTCGACACGCGCGTTGCGCCGGCGGGTCTCGCCGGGTTTACGGGCGCGCTCGGCGACGACATCGCGGTTGCCCTCGTGTCGGGAGGCCTCGCCGCGAAGCCGGCGGACGCCGCCGCGTTCGGCGCGCGCGCCCGGACGTTCGGAACGGTCGTCGCGCTCGATGGCGACGCCATCGCCGGGCTCGCCCCCGACGTCGGGATCGTTCGGCTTCCCGCGGGCTACATCGCGCTCGGCGCGCGCGCCGGTTTCGAGTGGCGCCTCGACTCCTTGGAGGTCGCTCGCGAGCAATACTTCGAGCGTCTCGTCGCGGCGCTCGTCGCGCTGCGGCAGGCGGCCGGCTAGGGCGTCCGGACGGCGAACCCCGTCCGCTCGAGCATCGCGAAGTCGTCGGCGTCGGCGCGGCCGGCGGTCGTGAGATACGAGCCGAGCACGATGCCGTTGGCACCCGAGCGCATGCCGAGGTCCTGCAGCCCCTGCAGCGTGATTTCTCGGCCGCCGGAGAGGCGGACGAGCGCGTGCGGCAGCGCGAGCCGCGCCATGGCGACGAAGCGAAGCGCCTCGACGGGCTCCACGAGCGAGAGATCGGCGAACGGCGTCCCGGGCCGCGGGTTCAGGAAGTTGATCGGAACCTCGACCGGGCCGAGCTCCTGCAGTGTGACGAGGAAGTCGATCCGGTCGGCGAGCGTCTCACCCATGCCGAGGATCCCGCCGCAGCAGAGCTCGAGCCCGCGCGCCTTCACGCGCCGGCACGTCGCCAGCCGCTCGTCGAAGGTGTGCGTCGTGCAGATTGCCGGGAAGTGGCGGCGCGACGTCTCGAGGTTGTGATTGACCTTGTCGACGCGCGCACGCGCGAGCGCGTCGATCTGCGCCTCGTCCATGATCCCGAGTGAGACGGCGACGTTCATCGCCGGGGCCTCGGTCTTGATCGCGAGCGACGCCTCGCAGACCCGCTCGAGCAGTGCCCGCGAGGGGCCGCGCACGGCGACGACGATGCAGAACTCGCCCGCGCCGCGCTCGCGCGCGTCGCGCGCCGCCGCGACGAACTCCTCGACCGGCTGCAGCCGCTCGGGCTCGACGTCCGTCGCATAGCGCGCGCTCTGGGAGCAGAAGTGGCAGTCCTCGGAGCAGCCGCCGCGCTTGGCGTTGTAGATCACCTCGACCCCGACGCCGTCGCCGGCGTGCCGCGCGCGCGCCTCGTCCGCGAGCTCGAGCAGCGCCGGAAGCTCGGCGACGGGCAGCGCGGCGAGCGCTTCGAGGTGCGCGCGCGAGACGCGGCCTGCCTCGCCGATAACCGTGTGGCGAACGTCGGCGAGAACGGGATGCATGCGGATCAGACCTCCACGAGCGCGCCGAGCAGAGCGCTCGTCGCCGTGGCGCCGCGCGCATCGTCCGGTTCGTATGGCGCAACGCCCAAGACCGCAACGTGCGCGTCGAGGGCGCGCCAAACCTGGCGTACGTGCTCCGGGTCGGCGGGCGCGAAGCGTGCCACGAGCAGCGCGCCCGCGATCGGCACGCTGCGTTCCCTCAGGGCCTCGAGCGTGAGCCGCGCGTGGCTGATGCACCCGAGGCGCAGCCCGATCACGACGAGCGCGGGCGCCTCGAGCGCCGCCGCGAGATCGAGGAACGTCTCGTCCGCGCTCAGCGGCACGGCGACGCCGCCCGCGCCTTCGATGACGAGCGGTCCGGCCGCGGCTGCCGCGAGCTCGTCGAGCTCTCGCGCGAGGTCGGCCGCGCGCGGCGGCGGCGCGCCCGCGGCGAGCGCCGCCGACCACGGATCGGCGGGGAGCGCGTAGCGGCGCAGTTCCGCATGTGGGACGCCCGCGAGCCCGGCCGCGATCACCGCGTCACCGCGCTCGTGCGGCGCGAGTCCGGTCTGGATCGGCTTCACGATCGTCGGCCGGTGGCCGCCGCGGGCGAGCGCGAGCGCGAGCGCGGCCGTCACGCGCGTCTTCCCGACGTCGGTATCGGTGCCGAGGACGAACGTTCGGGCGGCGCTCATGGGTCGAACGCGGCGAGGAGGCGGTCGATCTCGGCGGCGGTGTGGTCGGCGCGGACGACGAGGCGCAGCCGCGCGGTGCCCGCCGGCACCGTCGGCGGCCGGATCGCCGGTGCGAAGACGCCCGCCGCCGCGAGGCGAGCCGCGAGCGTGAGCGCGGCGCGGTCCTCGCCGACCGGGACGACGACGATCGGCCCGTCGCCCGGCGCCGTCGCAATGCCGCGCGCCGCGAGTCCGTCGCGCACGAGCGCCGTCCGTCGCTCGAGCCGCGCGCGTAGCGCGTCGCCCTCGCCGCCCCGGACGATCGCGAGCGCCGCGCTCGCCGCGGCCGCGACGGCGGGCGGCGGCGCGGTATCGTACACGAACGTCCGGGCCGCGCTGCCCAGGAGCGCGACGAGTGCGGCGGGTCCCGCGACGAACCCGCCCGCCGCGCCGAGCGCCTTCGAGAGCGTGCCGATCACGACGATGCGTGGGTCGGCGAGGTCGGCCGCGAGCCCGGCGCCGCGCGCTCCCGCGACGCCGAGGGCGTGCGCCTCGTCGACGACGAGCACGTCGCGCGGCCCGAGCGCGGCGAGCTGCGCGCCCAGCGGCGCGCGGTCGCCGTCCATCGAGAAGACCGATTCGGTGACGACCATCGTCGGCTCGCCGTCCGGGGCGGTCGCGGCGAGCGTCCCGTGCGGGAAGATCGCGCGCTCGCAGCGCATGAGCCGCAGCGCGTCGATCGCGCAGGCGTGGACGAGCGCGTCGGAACGCGCGTGGGCGGCGAAGCGGCCGAGCGTCACGATCGCCCCGAGCGCCGCGAGATAGCCCGAGGAGAAGAGCCGGGCGGCCTCGCGGCCGGTCCAGGCCGCGAGCTCGGTCTCGAGCCGGCTGAACTCGGGGTGCGCGCCGCCGAGGAGCCGCGAGCCGCCCGACCCCGCGCGGTCGCGCGCGCAAAGCGCCGCGATCACGAGCGGATGGCGGCCGACGCCGAGGTAATCGGTGGAGGCGAAGTCCGCGGCACCGGCCGGCGCCGCGACGCGCGGCTCGCGCAGCAGCGCCGTCTCGCGCAGGCGGTCGAGCTCGGCTGCGATTGGGGTGAAGAAGCTCACGCCACCTCGGCGAGCGCGTCCGCGAGGGCCGCCGTAAAGTCGCGCAGCTCGGCGACCGTCGCCGTCAGCGGCGGCACGAGCTGGATCGTCTCGCCGATCGGCCGCGTGAAGTGGCCGCGCGCGTACATCGCGTCGGCGACGCGCCAGGCCGGACTCGCCGCACCCGCCGGGTCGATCCGGCCGGCGTCGAGCTCGATGCCCGCCATGAGTCCGGCGCGGCGAATCTCGCGCACGAGCGGCGCGCCGCCCAGCGGCTCGAGTAGGCCATCGAGGGCGGCATCGAGCCGGGCGACGTGTGCGAGCGTGCCGTCGGTGGCGAAGAGCGCGAGCGACGCGAGCGCCGCGGCGCACGCAATCGGGTTGCCCGCGTACGAATGGCCGTGCTGCAGGTGCCGGTCGTCGGCGAGCGTCCCGGAAAACGCCGCCGCCACCGCCTCCGAGACGAGCGTCGCGGCGAGCGCGAGCGCGCCGCCCGTGAGCCCCTTGCCGACGCAGACGACGTCGGGCCGCAGCCCGAGGCCCTCGAAGGCGAACGTCGTCCCGGTCCGCCCGAAGCCCGTTGCGATCTCATCGACGATCACGAGCGGCCGGCTCGCACGCGCCGCGAGCCGTAGCGGCGCGTAGCGCTCGATCGGGACGAGGCGCATGCCGGCGGCGGCCTGGACGCGCGGCTCGACGATCACGGCCGCCAGGTCGTCGCGCGCGAGCGCCGCGGCGAGGTCGTCGTAGCGCAGCGACTCGACGGTGAGCGCCGCGAAGCGTGCGCGGAAGCGCGCGAGATCGGAGACGCCCATCGCGCCCGCGGTATCGCCGTGATAGGCCTCGCGCAGGTGCGCGAAGCGCGTCCGGCGCGGGTCGCCCGCCTGCTGCTGGTACTGGATCGCGATCTTGAGCGCGACCTCGATCGCGCTCGCGCCGTCGCTCGCGAAGAGCGCGCGCGAGAGCCCGGCGAGCGCGGCGAGCCGTTCCGCGAGCTCCTCCGCGACGGGATTGGTCGCCCCGAGTGCCGTCGCGTGGTCGAGCCGCGCCGCCTGTGCCGCGATCGCGGCAACGATCTCGGGCCGGCCGTGGCCGTGAATCGTCGTCCAGACCGACGAGATCGCGTCGAAGACCCGCCGGCCGTCCGCGTCGACGAGCGAGGTGCCGCGGCCGGCTTCGAACGTCCGGAGGTGGCGCGCGAAGCCGTCGCTCGGCGTGAACGGGAGCCAGTGGGCGCGCGCGGCGGGCATCGGGCGTAGGATACGCGGTCGAGGAGGGCGGCTCCGCGTGCGGAAGCGCCGGAGCGATGCTGCTGCGGCACCTGGGCTTCCTCACCGCACTCGCACGCGAGAAGCACTTCGCGCGCGCGGCCGCGGCATGCGAGGTCGCGCAGCCGACGCTCTCCGCGGCGATCCGCCAGCTCGAGGAGGAGCTCGGCGTCGAGATCGTCGTGCGCGGGAACCGCTTCCGCGGCCTCACCGTCGAGGGCGACGCCGTCGTCGCCTGGGCGCGGCGGACGCTCGCGGAGCACGAGGCGCTCCTGCAGCGGCTACGCGCGGCGGGCGGCGAGCTCGCCGGGCGGTTGCGCCTCGGCGTCGTGCCGACGGCCGCGCCCGCGGCGATCGAGCTCGCCCGGCTCTTCGCCCGCGAACACCCGCGCGTCGTCGTCACGGAGGCGAGCGAGTCGTCGACCGAGATCGCGCGCGCGCTCGCCGCCTTCGAGCTCGACTGCGCGATCACGTATCTCGGGACCGAGCCGCTCGGTGCCGTGCGGATGCTCCCGCTGTACGACGAGCGCTACGTCCTCGTAACGCCGCGCGGCGGCGCGCTCGATACCGCCACGGCCTGCACGTGGCGCGAAGCCGCCACGTTGCCGCTGTGCCTGCAGGACCGGCAGATGCAGAATCGCCGGATTCTCGACGAGGTCTTCACGAGCGCCGAGAGCGCGGTCGTGCCGCGCCTCGAGACGAACTCGATCTTCGCCGTGTGCGCGCACGTGCGCGGCGGCTACTGGTCGAGCATCGTACCCTGGAGCTTCGCGCCGGAATTCGCCGGTCTCGCGGTGACGATCGTGCCGATGGTCGGTCCGGAGCTGTGCTCGCGGATCGGGCTCGTTGCGGCCGACCGCGACCTCGGCTCGCCCGTGCTGCGGGCGTTCTGGGAGGCCGCGGAGGCCCGCTTCGCGGTGGTCGGGGTGCCGACGCCGGTTCCGACGGCGTCATAGAGCATACCTATCGTACGATAGCTTTTCTGCGGTTGCACCGTTTGCTTGGGCGGGGATACGATAACCTGAGACCCGGAAGCTTCTTTCGGAAAGGACCCGTCATGGCGAAGCGACTCTTTACGCGGCTCACGGAGCCCATGGTCAAGGAGAACGGCGAGTTCCGCGTCGCGACGTGGGACGAGGCGCTCGATCGCGCCGCCGACGGCTTCCGGAAGGTCCGCGACGAGCACGGCCCGGACGCCTTCGGGATGTTCAGCTGCTCGAAGTCCACGAACGAGATGAACTTCCTCGCCCAGAAGCTCGCGCGAGTGTGCATCGGCACGCATAACGTCGACAGCTGCAACCGAACGTGACACGCCCCTAGCGTCGTCGGTCTGGCGACAGTCTTTGGTGCCGGTGGCGGAACGAGCTCCTACAAGGAGGTCGAGGACACCGACACCATCATCCTCTGGGGATCCAACGCGCGTGAAGCGCACCCGATCTTCTTTCATCACATGCTCAAGGCGGTGAACCGCGGCGCGAAGCTCTATGTCGTCGATCCGCGGCGCACGAGCTCGGCGAAGTGGGCCGACGCGTGGCTCGGGCTCAACATCGGCTCGGACATCGCGCTCTCCAATGCGATGGCATACGTCATCATCGAGGAGGGGCTCGCGGACCTCGCATTCATCGAGCACGCGACGCTAAACTTCGAGACTTTCAAAGCTTCGGTTCAAGAGTACACGCCCGAGCGTGCGGAAGCGCTCACCGGCGTGCCCGCCGAAGCGATCCGCGACGTCGCGCGGAAGTACGCGCGTTCCGATCGCGCGATGATCTGCTGGACGCTCGGCATCACCGAGCATCACAACGCCGTCGACAATGTGCTCTCGCTCATCAACCTCGCGTTGCTGACCGGCCACGTCGGCAAGTACGGCTCGGGGCTCAACCCGCTGCGCGGTCAGAACAACGTCCAGGGCGGCGGCGACATGGGTGCGATCCCGAATCGCCTTGCCGGGTTCCAAGACATTCGCGATCCCGAGGTGCGCGCAAAGTTCGAGCGCGTGTGGGGCGTGGAGCTCCAACCCGACTACGGTATGCACATGACCGAGATGCTCGCCGCGATGAACGACGGCAAGCTCAAGTCGCTGTTCGTGATCGGTGAGAACCCGGCGCAATCCGAGGCCGATCAAAAGCACACGGAGCACCTGCTTACGGGTCTCGATCACCTCGTCGTCCAGGACATCTTCATGACGCGCACCGCTGAGCTCGCGGACGTCGTGCTGCCGGCCTCGTCGAGCTGGTGTGAGTCCGAGGGCACCGTCACGAACAGCGAGCGGCGCGTGCAGCGCACGCGGCCCGCGCTCGTGCCGCCCGGTAACGCGAAGGACGAGCTCTGGATCCTCGCCGAGCTCGCGCGCCGGCTCGGTCACGACTGGGGCCATCCCTCGGCGGAAGAAGTGTGGAACGAGGTGCGTTCGCTCGCGCCGATGCTCGCCGGAATGTCGTACGCGCGGCTCGAGGCCTTGGGCGGCATCCAGTGGCCGTGCTGGAACGAGGAGCATCCGGGCGACGAGTTCCTCCACGGCCGGCTCTGGTCCGAGGATGTCGGCGAGCCCGCGCCGTTCTCGGTTGTCGTCAACGATCCGCCGGTCGAGATGCCCGACGCTTCGTTTCCTTACCAATTGACCACGGGCAGGCGGCTCGACAGCTACAACACGGGCGTACAATCCAATGACTACGCATCGCCGCTGCGGCGGGCTGAGTCGCTCGACATCTCGCCCGAGGACGCGCACGAATTGCATGTCGCCGAGGGCGATCTCGTCACCGTCTCGTCGCGCCGCGGCGAGGTGGTCGCGGGCGTGCACATCGACGAGGCGCTGCGGCCGGGACTGGTTTTCATGACCTTCCATTATCAGGACGCGGTGAAGGTCAACGTGCTCACGCTCGACGTTACCGATCCGAAGTCGGGGACGGCCGAGTTCAAAGCGTGCGCCGTCAGCGTCGTGCCGGTGAAGCAGAGCGAGCCGGACGAGCTCGATCTCATCCTCGCCGACGTCGTGCGCCGCGGGCGTCGCGACGTCGCCGGCAGCGCGAGCGGAGACTAGCCGCTTGGATTTGCGACTGCTCGAGGCGGAAGCCTTGCCCGAGGAACGCGCCGCGATCGACGCGCTCCTCGGGCCGCCGCACGGCGGCTGGGACGGCGGCGAGCGCGTCATCGCGCGCGACGGCCGCGCCCTGTATGGCGGCCACGAGGTGCGCTCGCAGCGCCACCTCCTGCTGCCGGCGCTCAACGCGGCGCAGTCGCGAATCGGCTGGATCTCCGAGGGCGCGCTCAACTACATCTGCACGCGCCTCTCCGTCCCGCCCGCGGATGCGTATGGCGTCGCGACGTTCTACGCGCTGCTCTCGACGACGCCACGGCCGCGGCGCGTCGTCCACGTCTGCGAGGACGTGGCCTGTCGCGTCGCGGGGTCGGACAAACTCATCGCGGCGCTCAATGAACGGGTCGGCGACGCGGGGCACGGCGCGCCCGCGGGCGATCACGTCATGATCGGCGACGACGACGCGATCTGGCTGCGGTCGCCGTGTCTCGGGCTCTGCGATCAGGCGCCCGCCGCGTTCACGCAGGAAGCGGGTCCCGTCGCCGTTGAGCGGCTGCTCGGCAACGTGAAGGTCGAGGACGTCGAACGGCTCCTCACCGATCCGCACTTCGGCAAGGACGAAGCGCCCGTCGCGATCCCGCAAAAGGGCGATCCGTCGCTGCGGCTGCTGCGCCGCGTCGATGTCGTCGATCCGGCGAGCTTCGATGCGTATCGCGCGAGCGGTGGCTACGCCGCGCTCCGGCGCGCGATCGAGATCGGCCCCGACGCCGTGTTGCGCGAGGTCAACGATTCGAAGCTGATGGGTCGCGGTGGCGCCGCGTTCCCGACGGGCCGCAAGTGGGAGGCCGTCGCGCGCCAGCCCGCGCGGCCACACTATCTCATCTGCAACGCCGACGAGTCGGAGCCCGGGACGTTCAAGGATCGCGTCATCATGGCGGGCGATCCGTTCTCGCTCGTCGAGGCGATGACGATCGCGGCGTACGTAACGGGCTCGACGCATGGCTTCATCTATGTGCGCGGCGAGTATCCGCTCCCGATCGAACGGTTGCAACACGCGATCGATACGGCGAAGCGGCGCGGCATGCTCGGGGCGAACATCCTCGGCGCGGGCTTCGATTTCGAGCTCGAGATCCGCAAGGGCGCGGGCGCGTACATCTGCGGCGAAGAGACCGCAATCTTCAACTCGATCGAAGGTTATCGCGGCGAGCCGCGCAGCAAGCCGCCGTTTCCCGTCGTCGCGGGCGTCTTCGGCAAGCCGACCGTCATCAACAACGTCGAGACGTTCGTCAACGTCCTCGAGATCCTGCGCATCGGCGGTCAGGCCTACGCGAAGATCGGCACGGAGCAGTCGACCGGCCCGAAGCTGTATTGCTTGAGCGGTAATGTAACGAGGCCCGGGACGTACGAGGTGCCGTTCGGCATCACGCTGCGCGAGCTCATCGAGCTCGCCGGAGGCGTGCCCGAGGGCCGCCCGATTCAGGCCGTGCTGCTCGGCGGCGCCGCGGGGCTCTTCGTACGGCCCGACGAGCTCGACATGAAGATGACGTTCGAGGACGCGCGCGCCGCGCGCGCGACGCTCGGCTCGGGCGTCGTCATGGTGTTCGACGACAACGTCGATCTGCTCGACATGCTGCTGCGCGTTGCGGCGTTCTTCCGCGACGAGTCGTGCGGCCAGTGCGTGCCGTGCCGCGTCGGCACCGTGCGCCAGGAAGAGGCGCTGCATCGAATGTCGGTTGGCAAGCCGATCGGCTCGATGACGGCGGAGATCTCGCTCATCGAAGAGATCGGTGTTGCGATGCGCGACGCGTCGATCTGCGGCCTCGGGCAGACCGCGTATAGCGCGGTCGAGTCGGCGATCAAGCGGCTCCACCTCTTCAACGGCGCGACGCCCAAGAGCAATCCGCCGGGGACGCCCGCGAGCGATCCGCTCGACGCGCCACCGTCGCTCGGTGCCGAAGATCCCAAGCCCCAACAGTCCGAGCAGCCAAAGCCCCCGCAGAACGGAGCCCGCCCGTGATCACGATCCTCGAGGCGCCGCCCGCGCGTAAGCTCGACTTCACCCTCGATGGCGAGCCGGTGACGGTCGACGAGGGCTCGACGATCCTCGATACCTGCCGATCGCGCGGCAAGGACATCCCGACGCTCTGCTACGGCGATACGCTCCATCCCGTCAACGTCTGCCGCGTGTGCGTCGTCGAGGTCGAGAACTCGCGCGTGCTGCAGCCGTCGTGCTCGCGTAAGGTCGAGGCCGGGATGATCGTCAAGACCGATTCCGAGCGCGTCCTGCACAGCCGCAAGATGGTGCTCGAGTTCCTCGCGTCGTCGACCGATCTCTCGACGACGCCGAACGTCGCGCGCTGGCAAGACGGTCTCGGGGCCGACCCCGCGCGCTACGGTGCGCCGGCCCCGCCGATGGCGCCGGGCGAACGTGACGAGCGCCACGCGGGCCATCACGCGCCGCCGCGCGCCGAGTTTGCCGCGACCGTCTATCAGCCCGTCAAAGTCGACAACGAGCTCTACGTACGCGATTACGCGAAGTGCATTCTCTGTTACAAGTGCGTCGAAGCGTGTGGCACGGATTATCAGAACACGTTCGCGATCGCCGTCGCGGGTCGCGGCTTCGATTCGCGCATCTCGACGGAGTTCGCGACGCCGCTGCCGGAGTCGGCGTGCGTGTACTGCGGCAACTGCATCAACGTCTGTCCGACGGGCGCGCTCAAGCCGAAGTCCGAGCACGACATGCGTGAGGCCGGCACGTGGGCGCCCGAGCGTCAAACGCACACCGACACGATCTGTCCGTATTGCGGCGTCGGTTGTACGCTGAGCCTGACGGTTCAGGACAATAACATCGTGAAGGTCCTCTCGCCCGAGTCTTCCTCGGTGACGAAGGGCAATCTCTGCATCAAGGGACGCTTCGGTTGGCAATACGTTCAGAACCGGCCGCCCGGGACGTGATCGACGAGGCGGCGTTCGCCGTCCCGGTCGTGCGGCCCGGCGCCGCGACCGAAACGCGCGTCGTCACGTACGACGGCGGCGTCGCGCGCAAACGCTTCGATGCGGTCGCGACCGAGGAGCCGCTCGAGATCCGCGTCGTCACCGCGAGCGGCACACGGACGGTCGCGATCACGATGCGCACGCCCGGCAACGACTTCGAGCTCGCCGCGGGCTTCCTGCACAACGAGGGCGTGATCGCCTCGCTCGACGACGTCGCGCTCATCGATTACTGCACGCGCGGCGACGTCTCGATCGAGCAGCGATACAACATCGTTAGCGTCGAGTTGCGGCGCGAGCTCGCGCCCGACTTCGCGCCGCTCGAACGGCATTTCTTCACGACGAGCGCGTGCGGCGTGTGCGGCAAGGCGAGCATCGACGCGCTCCAGGCGCGCGGGCTCACGGCGCTCGAGAGCGACGCGCGGGTCGCGAGCGCGACGATCGTCGCGCTCGCCGAGCGCCTGCGCGCGGCGCAGAAGACGTTCGCCGCAACGGGCGGCCTGCACGCGGCGGGGGCCTTCTCGCTCGACGGCGACCTCGTCGCGCTGCGCGAGGACGTCGGCCGCCACAACGCCCTCGATAAACTCGTCGGCCGCGCGTTGCTCGACCGGGCGCTGCCGCTGCGCGATCGGATCGTGATGGTCAGCGGCCGTTCGAGCTACGAGCTCGTGCAGAAGTCGGTCGCTGCCGGCGCGGCGATCGTGTGCTCGGTTTCTGCGCCGAGCAGCCTCGCCGTGTCGCTGGCGAACGAGTTCGGAGTAACGCTCGTCGGTTTCATTCGTGGCGAACGCTTCAACGTCTACGCGCATCCCGAACGGATCGTCGCCTGAGCGTAGGTACGGCCGCCCGCGGTTCGAGCGTGCGGTCGGAGCCGTCGGCGTGAGCGCGACGCATTGGTTTGCCTATGAAGCGTCATACCGCGACGATCTCGCGTACATCCCGATGCTGCTGCGCTATAAACTGGACCTGACGGGCCGGTCGATCTCGCTCGACGGCTGGCAGGCGCTCGCGCCCGATGCGCGGCGGGAGCTCGTCGACGCGCCATTCGAGCGCGACGCCGACTGCGCGGCATTCGCCGAGCGCTTCGACGCACTCGCGGGCGACCACGCGCCGGCGAGCTCGATCGTGCCGGTCGATTTGGCGGTCTGGGACGGCGGCGCGATCCCCGAGCGGCTCGCCGCGCGCGCGACCGAATGCGGCGTGCCCCTCGACCTCGAGCATTGGCAGGCGCTCGCGCCGTTCGATCGCTACGCGCTCGCGAAGTTGGGCAGTGGCGAGAAGCCGAGCCGGAACCTCGCGGCCGTCCTCGAGGAAATCGTCAAGCGCGAACGATAGCCGCTTGCGGCTCAGCCGCCGATCGCCGAGGCACGCTCGCGGGCCCGCGCTTCACCGCGACCGGCGATGCGATGGTGGCCGTCGAGCGCTCGAGCGAGGCCGAAGCGCGGCATGTTGCCGTAGATCGCTTCGTACGCGCCCGGCGCCACGCCGTACGTTTCGTGGTAGATACCGACGCCCGAACTCTTCGACTCACCGAGCCGGTTGAACCATCGCCACGCCGGCGCATGCGAATGGTCAGGTGATGAAGCGAAGCGCTCGAGATCGTCGAACGAGCGCCAGTACTGCGTAATGGCGATGACGGGCCAGCTCAGTGCTACGCGCGAGTCGAGGAGCCCGAGTGCCGGCTCGCGCTCGAGTTCGGCGAGCATCGGGGGCATCTTGAGAAACGTCCGCAACGCCGTCGCCAAGCCTCGCCAGCCGTTGAATCGAATGCCGATGAGGAATACGACGATTCCCCGGTCGTTCGGGACCGTGTATCGCCCGAGGTGGATCGTGTCTGCCTTCATGTGGAGCCGCCTTCGGTAAGCAGTGTTTACATGGTGAACGCTGCTAACTTAGCGAATCGTTCTGAGCATGTCAACGCCTCGGGCCTACCATCATGGCGATCTGCGAGCGGTGCTGCTCGCGACGACGGAGTGTGTGCTCGTCGAAGGCGGCATCGGCGCATTGAGCCTGCGCGAGATCTCGCGGCGCGCCGGCGTCAGCCCGGCCGCCGCGTACAAGCACTTTCGGGATAAGCAGGCGCTGCTGCGCGTCTACGTGGACGCCGCATTCGAAGCGTTCGCGAAGGAGTTGCAAGCGGCGCGCGATTCGGCCGCCTCGCCCCTCGATGCGTTGATCGCGATCGGCGTTGCCTACGTCGGCTTCGCGACCGAGCGGCCCGCGTCGTTTCGCGTCATGTTCCGGCCCGAGTGCACCGGACCGCCGCCCGGCAACGGGGAGCCGGCCGGACGGGCGTACGCCGTCCTCGTCGACGGAATGGTCGCCGCTCGCGAGGCGGGCGAGATCGTGAAGGGGCCGCTCGATGCGCAGGTCCTCGCGGCCTGGTGTGCCGTGCACGGCCTCGCCACGTTGCTCCTCGATGGCCCGCTCCCCGAGCTCGGGCCCGGTCGGCGCATCGAAGTCCTGACGCGATCGACGCTCGAGGTCCTCATCCGGGGGCTCGCGCCGAAACGGCGGTCCGCGCGAGCGGCCTCGGCGGGCTGAGCGGCCTCGATCCGAGAAATCCGTTGCATGGCGCACGCTCGGTCGCGCTCGCCTACGGCCTGAGTACGATCTCGGGGCTACGCGCTTCGCTCACGATCTTCGCGGTGGCCCTGGCGATCAACGCGGGGTGGCTCGCGCCGCCGCACACGCTCGCCTGGCTCGGGGCGGACTGGGTCGTTTGGGTCGCGGGGGTCTTCACGCTTCTGGACTTTCTCGGCGACAAGGTGCCGGTCGTCGACCACGCGCTGCAGGCGGCGCACGTGTTCCTCGCACCCGTCTCGGGGGCGCTCGCGGCTGGCGCGACCGATCCGACGGGCGGGGCGTCGCTCTGGGCGGTCGCTGGGATCGGCGCCCTCAACGCACTCGGCATCCATGCGGCGAAGACGACGACCCGGCTCGGCGGCTCCGCGGCGTCGCTCGGTACGCTGACGCCCGCGATGAGTCTCGTCGAGGATCTCCTCGCGGTCGGCGGGCTGGCGATGGCAGCACTCTCGCCGTACGCCCTCGTCGGGGCGATCGCGCTACTCGCGGTTGCGACCGTTGCGGTCGTTCGCCGCTGGCGGCTGCGCACCGTCCGCCGAGTCTGGACCCGTGCCATGTCGAAGGCATGGCGCAGGAGGGTAAGGCGCGCCGTATGGCTGACGCAACGACCGAGAAGAACGCGGACGACGACGTTCCGACCGAGAAAAAGCTCGACGACCTGTACCGGCTCATCGACACGATCGAGGTGGCGTCGCTCGTGACGCAGACGGCGCGGGGCTCGCTCGTGTCGCGACCGATGCAGACCCAGGAGCACCGGCCGGGCGTCGACGTCTGGTTCATGTCGAGCGTCGAGACGGGCAAGATCGACGAGATCCGGGCCAATCCCGAGGTCAACCTGACGTACAACTCCGACAAGACCAAGGAATGGATCTCGATCAGCGGCACGGCGACGCTCACGCAGGACAACCACCGAATCCGCGAGCTGTACCAGCCGAATTGGAAGGCGTGGTTCGAGAACCAGGGCGGCCAGCTCGACGGCGGTCCGAACGACCCGCGGATCGTCCTGATCGAAGTCGAGGCCCATGAGGTCACGTACTTCAAGGTCGACGAGCCGCGGCCGGTCGTGCTCTTTCAGATCGCGAAGGCAATGCTGACGAAGGGCGTGCCGGAGTTGGGCTCGCTCCGGCATCTCGGCGGGTCCGAGCTCCGCTAGGCACGCACGGCGTCGAACCTGCGTGAACGATCCGCGCGCGTTCCGGCGCCACGACGAGTCGAGCGACGCCGGCTTCTATCGATCGCCCCGGTTCGTCGAGCACATCGACGACGTGGCGATCACGGCGCTGACCGGGATCTACCGGGCGCGGCTCCCGGCCGGCGGCCGGGTCGTCGACCTGATGAGCAGCTGGACGAGCCATCTACCGCATGACGTCGGGTACGGCTACGTGGCCGGGCTTGGCATGAACGCAGCCGAGCTCGCGGCCAACGTCCAGCTCGATGAGCGCGTCGTGCAGGACCTCAATCGCAACGTCGCGCTGCCGTGGTACGACGGGGTCTTCGATGCCGCCGTGATCGGCGTGTCGGTACAGTACCTCACCCGGCCGCTCGAGATCTTCTCGGAGCTCGCGCGCGTCGTCCGGCCGGGCGGCTCGCTCGTCGTCTCGTTCTCGAACCGCTGCTTCCCGACCAAGGCGGTCGCGATCTGGCAGGCGCTCGACGACGTCGGCCACGTGGCGCTCGTGACGCGCTACCTCGAAGAGGCCGGCGGCTGGCAGGGTATCGAGAACCTCGTCAGCCGCCCGCCGCACGGTGACCCCCTCTTCGCGGTACTTGCAACGCGCGCCTGAGCCGAGCTGCACCCGCGCCCGCTTGGTCCGGGTTGATACAATCACTGCAACAGGCGAGAGCTGGCGGAAAGCGGCGATGCGGATCAAATACGAGGTGTCGGCCGGCGGGCTCGTGCTCCGGCATCATGAGGGCGAGCTGCAGGCTCTGCTGATCGGGCGCGGGCTGCCGCGGCTCTGGTCCCTGCCGAAGGGGCACGTCGAGCATCGCGAGACGCACGAGATGGCGGCGCTCCGCGAGGTCCGCGAGGAGACCGGCTGCTGGGCCGAGATCTTCGTGAAGCTCTCCGAGATCTCGTACTGGTTCTACGTCAGCGGCAGCAAGCACAAGAAGTCGGTCCACTTCTATCTGATGCGCTATCTCTCGGGCGATACGGCGAATCACGACGATGAGGTCGACGAGGCGGCCTGGTTCGAGATCAGCGCGGCCAAGCGCGCGCTCAAGTACGTCAACGAGAAGCGCCTGATCGATCTCGGCCTCGACGAGCTCGCCAAGATGGCGGGGGAGCCGCTCGGGCCGCTGGTCTCGGAGATTCGGGCCGCAGAATCGGCGAGCGGCTGAGCGAGAAGGGTCTCGCGACCGAGCGGGACGGCCGCCCGCTCCGCGTCGCGCTCCCGGACTTCGACGGGCCGCTCGACCTGCTCCTGACGCTCGTGCGGAGCCATCAGCTCGACGTCGCGACCGTGCCGCTGGCCCTCGTCGCCGACCAGTACTTCGCCTACGTCCGGGTCCTCGAGGCCGCCGACGTCGAGCTCGCCGCGGACTACCTCGTCATCGCGGCGACGCTCGTCTATCTCAAATCCAAGTCGCTCCTGCCCCCGCTCCCGCCGGAGTTCGTCGACGCCGATACCGAGTCGCCCGAGGAGGTCGAGGATCGGCTGCGCCGCCGGCTCGTCGCCTACTCGCGTTATCGGGCCGTTTCGGAAGAACTCGCGGCGCGGCGCGACGCGGCCGAGGCCTACGCCTATCGCGACGCCGGCGACCCCGGCACGGAGGCCGTGCAGCGGTACCGGCTCGCGCCCGAACGCCTGGCGAAAGCCCTCGCGACGGCGCTCGCCGCCGCGAAGCCCGAGCGGCGCACGATCGTGCGCGAGCGTTTCACGATCGGGCGGCAGATGGAATTCGTCCTCGCGGTAGTGCGCGCGCGCGGCCGCGTCGAATTCGATGCGCTCTGCCGCGATTTCGACCGCGGCGCGATCGTCGCGACGTTCCTCGCGGTGCTCGAACTCATCCGGCAGCGCCGCATCGACGTCGCGCAGCCGTCGTACGCGGAGCCGTTCGCCATCACACCGACTCATCCGAGCGACGTCCATTCAAACTGAACCGCGCGCCGCGGGCACGTCGTCCGACCTGCAGCGAGCGCTCGAAGCGGTCCTCTTCGTCGCGAGCGAGGCGCTCGCGATCGAGCGGCTCGCCGCGCTGACCGGCGCGGAGTCGGCCGACGTGCGCGCGGCGCTCGCCGCCATCGAGCGCGACTTCGCCGACCGCGGGCTCGTGCTCCGCGAGATCGCCGGTGGCTACCGGTTTGCGAGCGCCCCGGCCGCGCGGGCGGCGGTCGAAGCCTACCTGCTGCCGCCCAAGACGACGCTCTCGCCCGCGGCGATGGAAACGCTCGCGGTGATCGCGTATCTGCAACCTGCAACGCGTGCGGAGATCGAGGCCGTTCGCGGGGTACAGGTCGACGGAGTCGTCGGCACGCTCGCCGATCGAGGCTTCATCGCCGAGACCGGGCGGCGCGACGTTCCCGGGCGGCCGGCCGAGTACCGCACGACCGCGACCTTTCTGGAATCCTTCGGCCTTCGTTCCCTCGGCGAACTTCCTCCGGTTGAGCTCGAGGCAACGCACGGTCCGATGCCCGTGCCGACCGCCGCGTCCGCGCCGGAGAGCGGCGCAAGCGAGGAGTCCCCATCGAAGTAGTAACCGGTAGCGATCCCGAGACGCTCTGGCAGCAGATCGACGCGAACGCGACCTCGGTCGCCCGCGCCCACGAGCTCGTTCCACCCGACGGCGCGTTCTCGCTCACGCCCGATCAGCGCGCCGCGGTCGAGGCCATCGGGCGAGGCCTCGCGAGCGCCACCTTCGAGTTCCTCCTCAAGGCGCCGACGGGCTCCGGGAAGACCGAGGTGATGTTCCGCGTCGCCGTCGCCGAGGCGCTCCGCACGGGCGGCTACGCGTGCCTCGTCGCGCCGACGCGCGATCTCGTGCGTCAGGACTGCACCTACTTCCGCGAACGGCTGATGGAAACGGGCCTCGGCGTTGCCGAGGTGCACGGCGGGATCTCGCCCGGCGAGCGGCGGTCGCTCGCCGAGGGGCTCGCGAGCGGCGGCGTGCGGTTCGTCGTCGGTAGCGCAATGATGATCGCGAGCGGCGACCTCTGGAACGTCCTCGACCGTAGCGCCCTCACGATCGTCGACGACGTCAATGCCTTCGACGAGCGCGAGCATCTGCGCAAGCTCGAGGATCTCGACTGTCCGCTGCTCTTCGCGTCGGCCACGCCGAGCGAGCTCCGCGCGTTCCTCGAGCGCGTCGGCGCGTTCGGGAATGTGATCGCCATGAAGGGCATGCCGTTCGATGTGCTGCCGACGACGGTGCGCCGCGTCGCCGGCGTCTGGGGCGAGCCCGCGACCGAGCAGCTCCGCCATGCCGACGACCTGATCCGCGACCACCTCGCGCGGAAGTCGCGGATCTTCGTCATCGCGCGAACACGCGGCGACGTGCCGAAGCTCGCGGCGCGGCTCGAGGAGAGCTACGGCCTGCCGATTCAGCAGCTGCGGGGCGATATGGCCGATAGCGCCGAGCACCGCAAGCGCAATCGCCGCAGCGGCATCGGCGTCTACGGCACGTCGACGCGCGTGGCGGAGATGACCGCCTTTCGCGAGGGCGCACCCGCGATTCTCGCCGCGACGAACCTCGTCGGCAGCGGGCTCGACATCCCGGCCGCTGATCTCATCGTCGTCACCGATGCCGACGCCTTCGGCGAGAGCGAGGTCGAGCAATTGATCGGACGCGTCGGACGCCGCGAGCGTCCCTCCGATGCCGTGCTCGTCACGGAGACGACGTTCGAGAAGAATCCGTCCCGCGCGATGCCGGGCGGCCGTGCCAAGACGTTCATGCCGACCGGCATGCGTTCGAACTCGCTACGATTCCGGCGCAGGTAGTGGCGACGAGCGAGGCAATGCCCGAGAACTTCGACGCGCTGGCTCCGGCGTACGACCGGTACCGGATCGGCTACTCCAACGAGCTCTACGATTCGCTCTTCGAGTTCGGCGTCGCGCCGGGCGCACGCGTGCTCGACGTCGCGTGCGGCACGGGCCTCGTGCTCGGCGAGCTCGACCGGCGCGGGTGCGGGGTCACGGGCGTCGATGTCTCGGCGCCGATGCTCGAGCGCGCGCGCCGGCGCGTGATGACCGCGACCTACGTCCAGGCGTTCGCCGAGGCGCTGCCCTTCGAAGACAGCGCCTTCGATGCGGCGACGTGCGCGCAGGCGTTTCACTGGTTCGATCAGCCCGCCGTCCTCGAGGAGATGCGGCGCGTCGTGCGGCCCGGCGGGACGATCGCAATCTGGTGGAAGCATCTGATGCGCGGCGAGCCGATCCGGCTCCATCGCGATCGGGCGGCGCGTGCCGTCGGCGTCGTGCCGGCGGCGTCGTCGCTCGGCCAGGCCGAGTTCGTGGCCTTCGACGACGCGCGCTTGGAGAAACGGCTCCTGCGGATCTTCCCGTGGTCGGTTTCGACGACCGTCGGAGACTGGCTCGGCTACGAACGCTCGCGCGCCATCGCGCGCAACGCGTACGGCGACCGGCTCGAGGCATATTTCGAAGCGCTCGCGGCGCTCCTCGGCGAGCCGTCGCGCGAGCTCGCGCTCGGCTACGTGCAGCTGCTGTATCTCGCGCGCGTGCCCGCATGAGCGTGCATCTCGGGCTCCACGTCGGGACCTCCGGCGGGTACGACGGTGCCATCGCCTACACGCGCGAGCTCGGCTGCGACGCGATGCAGATCTTCGTCGGCAACCCGAAAGCCTATCGGACGGGGCCGCTCGACGTCCCCGCGCTCGAACGCTTTCGCGAGGCGCGCGAGCGCGCGGGGATCGCGCGATGCGTCATCCACACGTCGTATCTCATCAACCTCGCCACGGACGACGCGAAGATCGCCGAGAGCTCGCGCGCGCTCGTGGAAAAGGATCTCGCGGCCGCGGCGATCGGCGGGATCGATTTCGTGAACACGCATCTCGGGTCGTACGGCAAGCGGTCGCGCGACGAGGGCTTCGGCGCGGTTGCCGTCGCCCTCGAGCGAGCATTGCAAACGATCGCGCCCGGCGTCACGCTCGTGCTCGAGAACTCGGCGGGCGCGGGCTCGCTCTGCGGCGGGACGCTCGACGAGCTCGGCGCCTTCGTGAAGGCGATCGACCACCCGCAGCTCGGAGTCTGCCTCGATACGGCGCATTCGTGGGCGGCGGGCTACGAGATCGATTCCGAAGCCGGCGTCGAGCGCTTCATCGCCGACGCCGACGCGGCGATCGGGCTCGATCGCGTGGCGATGTTCCACCTCAACGACACGCAGATTCCGCTCGGCGGCCACAAGGATCGCCACTGGCACATCGGCGAGGGCCTCATCGGCGCCGCGGGGTTTCGGGCGCTCCTGCATCATCCGCGGCTCGCCGGGAAGACTGCGATTCTCGAGACGCCCGGCGAATCCGCCGATGACGCGCGCAACGTCGCGGCGATCCGCGCGCTCGAAGGCACCGGCCGGAGCTGACGGAACAGGGTCGCGTCGCGCTCGTCCGGGCGACGCCCGCCGACGAGCGCGCGCTCCGCGCCGAATTCGGTTTGCTGCCCGGCTCGCCGCCGCGGCCGGGCGGCGTCGCGGGCTACGCCGGCCGCGAGTTCCGCGCGTATCCGAGCATGCGGATCGCCGACGCCGGCCGCTTCTACGCGGCACTGCGCCCGGGTTGGGACGCGGGGCAATTCACCGAGCTCACGGCGGCGGCCGGCTTGCGCGGCGGGTACGCGATCGGTCGGATGAAACGGGCCTTCCAGCGAGCGCTCGTGCTCGCGATCGCAGCAGCGAGCGATCCGGCCCGGATCGTCGTCGAGGGCGGTGAGGAATTCGACGAGCCGGGCGCGCTCGCGGCGCTCGCGCGCGTGCTCGAGACGCACCCCGCGGTGACCGTCACCTTCGCGGACGAGGTCCCGGCCGCGCTCGCGAACCGATTCGCGCGCGTCGTTGCGGCCGGGGAAGCGCGCGCGTGACCCTGGCGATCGTGCGGCGCGAGATCGTCGCGCGCCGCGCGCCGCTCGCGATCGGCCTCGTGCTCGTGCTCGCGGCCTCCATCGCCCTCCCGAACGTGTACGCCTATACGGTCGGCCGGGCGGCCGCGTTCGCGCGCGTCGCGAGCGCTCAGGAACTGCTGCGGAGCTTTGGCTCCTATGAGTTCTTCCTCGTCAACGACTGGGTCGCGCGCGATTTCGCTCGGGTGCTCTGCCTCCTCGCCCTCGTGGTCGGGCCCGGAACGCTCGCGGGCGAGCGCGAGCTGGGCACGTATGCGCTGCTCTTCAACTCGCCGGCCGCGCTCCGCCGGATCGTGCTCGCGAAGTACGCGACGCTCGTGACGTGGCTCGCGCTCGTGGCCGCGGGCAGCACGTGCTTCGCGGGCGCGGCGTCGGCGCTCGTGGGCCGCAGCTTCAGCCCGGGCGCGCTCGCCGTGGCGACGGTCGTCGCCTGGGCGCAGGCGGCGGCGTTCCTCGCGCTCGTGATGGCCGCGAGCGCCGTCGCCCGGCGCGTGCCGATCGCGGCCGCCCTCGGGTTCGCGGCGGCGCTCGCCGCCGCGGGCGTGCTGCGCCTGCTCGGAATCGACGGCGGGGCGGTCGGCTTCTCGGCATTCGATCGGGCGGGCGCGATCGCGGGCGGCCGCGTCGTCGCCGATCTCCTCGCCATGGCGGCGCTCGTCGCCATCGGCCTCGCCGCTGCGCTCGTGATCGTGACGCGCCGCCGCACGACGTGATCGCGCACTTCGACGTCGACGCGTTCTACGCGAGCGTCGCGCAGCTCGACGATCCGGCGCTGCGCGGCAAGCCGCTCGCCGTCGCGGGAGCGAGCCGCCGCTCCGTCATTCTCACCGCGTCGTACGAGGCGCGGCCGTTCGGGGTGCGCTCCGCGATGCCGCTCCATCGCGCGCTCGATCTCTGTCCCGGGCTGCTGGTCGCGCCACCGACGTTTCCGCGCTACAAGGAGCTCTCGGCGCAGATCTTTTCGATCTTCGCGCGCGGCGCCCGAGCCGTGGAGGGGCTCTCGATGGACGAGGCTTTCGTCGATGTCGGCGACGTCGATCTCGCGGACGCGGTCGCCTACGCGACGGACGTGCGCAGGGCGGTGCGCGCTGAAGTCGGCCTCACGGTGAGCGCCGGCGTCGCGGCGCAGAAGCTCGTCGCGAAGATCGCGAGCGATGCGGCGAAACCCGACGGGCTCGCGGCGATCGCCCCGGGCGACGAGGCGGCCTACCTCGCGCCGATGTCCGCCGGCCGGCTCTGGGGCATCGGCCCGAAGACCGCGGCGCGCCTCGCGGAGCGCGACATCGCGACGATCGGCGAGCTCGCGGCCCTCTCGGATGCGGCGTGCTTCGAGCTCTTCGGCCGCGGCGGCCTCGGCGTGCGCGAGATGGCGCGCGGGCGCGACGGCCGGCGCGTCGAGAGCGGCCGCGAGACGCGGTCGGTCTCGAGCGAATCGACGTTCGAGTTCGACGTGCGCGATCCGGCGGAGCTCCGCGCGCACGTGCGCGCGCTCGCCGCGGAGGTCGCGGCGCGGCTGGCGGGCCACGCGCTGCGCGGGGACACCGTCGGCGTGAAGGTCAAGCTCGCGGACTTCCGGATCCTCGGCCGCCAGACGCACCTCGCACAGCCGGTCGCGGAGGAGGCGGCCATCGCCGAGGCGGCGCTGCACTGCCTCGAGCGCGCGGCACTCGGCGGCGCGGCCGTCCGGCTCCTCGGCGTGCGGGTCGCCGGGCTCGTTGCAAGCCCCGTCGAGCAGATCTCGCTCTTCGCGCCCGCGCGCTAGCGCGCGAGCAGCCGCAGGTAGGCGCGCTCGGCGAACTCGCGATCGGATTCGATCCGGGCGAAGGTCTCGTAGCGGATCTGGGCGTCGAGCGCGCGTTTGCGCTCGAGCGCTTCCCCGAGCTCGCGGTAGGCCGACTCGAGCTCGGGCCCGTCGAGCTCCGCGAAGCCGCGCTTGAGCGTCGCGATCCGGCCGTCGACCTCCGAGGCCAGCTCGTCCGCCACGTCGCGCTCGATCTCGCGATAGCGTGCGAGCAGGCGCTCCATCTCGGCGACGCTCGGGAGTCCGCGCTGCATCGCGGGCGCCGCGGCGCTCGAGGCCGCGGGCGAGCGGCCGGCGCGCGCCGCCCCCTTGAAGCGCGGCGGCGCGTCGCCGCCCGGGTAGAGCCGAACGATCGAGGCGATCTTCTGCGGACCCTTCGGCGATTGCAGCCCCTCGGCGAGCCGCGCGTCGACGAGCTTGGTCCGCAGCGACGTGTCGTCGATGCGCCGGAGGAGCTCGCGATCTGCGTCCTCGGGCGCCGAGCGTTCGGCGACGAAATCGTCGTCGGTCGCGAGCGGCAAGTCGAGCGCGCGTGCGAGTAGCCGCTTCCGATCCTGTTCTGCCATCGAGCCCGCGGTTTCGGCGTGCGGTGAGCCCGTTCCGGGTCACATTTCCGCGCGCTCGCTCGCCCGGCTCGAAGCAACGTGCGTTCGGGACGATGACGACGTTGTGAGCGATCAACGCAACCGGCCGATCGAGAGCGTCTTTCACACGATGCGCACGGATTCGCAGACCGAGCTCGAGCATCTGCGCGAGCGGACCTCGCGGGTGCTCACGCTGTTCGTCTGCTTCAACGTGCCGCTCGCGGCGGCCGTGGCGCTCGTCGCCGGCGCCGGCATCGAGGCAGCATCGTCTTTGGCGATCGTGCTCGCGCTCGCGTCGGTCGCACTCGTGCGCGAAGCGGCGCGGTCGTCGATCGGGCGCATGTTCATGGGCGCCGTCGCGGTCGGCGCGGCGATCCTGCTGGTCTCGCTCGTGCGGGTCTATTGGCATGACGACTGGTTCGCGTACGTCTTCGTCGCGTTCGCCTTGCTCGTCGGCTACGCGGATTGGCGGCCGATCGTCCTCGCGGCCTTGCTTGCCATCAGCTATCTCCAAGTGAGCGACGCGGCTCCGGCGACCGGACTCGGGGCGGTCGCGCTCGATCAGACGATTGCGCAGATCTTCCTCATCGCGATCGCAAGTGCGGCGCTCGGCGTCATCTCGAGGGAGCTGCGGCTGACGATGGACCGGGCCCAAGCCGCGCTCTCCGTGCGCGAGATTTTCGAATCGATCGTCGTCACCGGAAACGCGGGAATCGGCGTTTTCTCCAGCGGCGACGACCGCACGCTCGCGTATGCGAACCCAATGTTCACCTGGCAGCTTGCGCACCCGCAGCCGATCGGCCAGTCGGCACGAGCGCTTGCGGAGGCCGGCCCCGAGCTCATCGGCCGGGTCTGCGAGCAGCTTGCGGGCAAGGATCCGGGCGCTGCGCCGATCTGCGCATCGTGGATGAGCGGCGATGAGCAGCGCTGGGTCGAGATCGACACGTTCCAGATCGCGCCGCGCACCGGTGCGCCGTGCATCGTCGCCGTCACGACGGACGTGACGGCGCTGCGCGCGGCGGAGATCGAGGCGGCGCGTGCGCGGCTCGTCGAGGAGATCAATCATTCGCTCGAGCGCGAAATTGCCGATCGCAAGGCGGCCGAGCACAAGCTCGAGCACGCCGCGTACCACGACGCGCTCACGGGTCTGCCGAACCGGATGCTGCTGTACGAGCGGCTCGACCTCGCGCTGCGCCGGAGCGGCCGCGTTCCGGAGCGGGGGCCCGCCGTGCTCTTCATCGACCTCGACGGCTTCAAGATCGTCAACGACAGCTTCGGCCACACGGTCGCCGATCTGCTCCTGGTCTCGGTGGCGCGGCGCTTCGAGGCGACGCTGCGCGCCGACGACACGATCGCGCGGATCGGCGGCGACGAGTTCCTCGTGCTGCTCGAGAACGTCACGGAATCGGCTGCGGTCACGCTCGCGAACGCGCTCCTCGAGGAGCTGCGCAAGCCCTTCGAGCTCGCCGATCGCAAGGTGACGATCTCGGCGAGCATCGGTATCGCCGCCGCTGCGGATCTCGACGCCGATGCCGATTCGCTCGTGCACGATGCGGACGTCGCGATGTATCGCGCGAAGACGACGGGCAAGGGCCGCTGCGACGTTTTCGCCGACGAGATGCGCGCGCGCAGCGACCGTCGCGCGCGCTTCGGCATCGACCTCAAGTACGCGCTCGACCGCGCCGAGTTCACCGTCGACTACCAGCCGATCGTCTCGCTCGTGACGGGCTCGCTCGAGGGCTTCGAGGCGCTCGTGCGCTGGCAGCATCCGGCGCTCGGGCTCGTCGCTCCCGACGACTTCATCGCGATCGCCGAAGAGACGGGCGACATCGTTGGCCTCGGCGCTTGGGTGCTCAGCACGGCGTGCACGCAGCTCGCGGCGTGGCGCCGCGACTTGCCGACGGCCGGCGCCCTTACGATCAGCGTGAACGTCTCTGCGAATCAGCTGCTCTCGTCGGGCTTCGTCGAGACCGTTCACGGCGTGCTCGCCGAGGCGCGGCTACCGGCCTCCGCGCTCCACTTGGAAATCACGGAGACCGCCGTCGTGCACGAGCCGCTGCGCGTGGCGCAAGAGCTCGTCGAGCTGCGCCGAACCGGCGTCTCGATCTCGATGGACGATTTCGGCACGGGGTATTCGTCGCTGGCGTATCTCAAGGCGTTCACCGTGGACTCGCTCAAGATCGACAAGTCCTTCGTGAGCGATCGGGGCGACGCGATCGGCGATCCCGAGATCGTTCGGTCCTTGATCGTTCTCGCGCAGAGCCTCGGGCTCAGCGTCGTCGCGGAGGGCGTCGAGACGCCGCAACAGGAGGCGCAGCTTCGTGAGCTCGGCTGCACGAAGGCGCAGGGCTATCTCTTCGCGCGGCCGCTCACGAGCGTCGCCGCGACCGCGTTCATCTCCGGCGTGCCGCTCGCGGTCGGGGCGGCCTGAAGGAGCTTCCGGCGCTAGGGTGGGAGCGAGCGCGACACCTCCGGGCGTCGTCGTAGCTCGCGCTCGATCGGCCATTCGACTGCGGCGAAACGAATCAACAAGAAGAGGTTGATTGGCGAGACGATCATGAGATATCCGAGCCGCGGATCGTAGCCGGCTTTCTTCGCGATGCGACGGCTCGTCGGAATGATGACTGCGGCTGCGAGTAGCGTTGCCGCGATGGCGATGGGCGAGGGTCCGCGCGAGCTCACGAGCGACCGTCGCACGCGGCGACCAAGGTTCGAACGAGCTTTCGATCGAGCGGCCGTGAGGCGTCTGCGTAGGCGCCCGTGAGCTGCTGCGCGAGCGTCGTGCCGGGGTCGTCCGTGAGCACGTGTGTGAGCTCGTCGATCTGGACGTACGTCGCTTTCGGATCGGCCGCCGCGAGCGCGTGCGCGTCGTCGAGGCCGACTTGGACGTCGTGCGACCCTTGGATGATCGTGACGGGGCACGTGAGCTTCGCGATCTCGACGCGCGGGTCGTAGGCGAGCCACGAGATCAAGTAGGGTTGAACCGATGCGTGAAAGAGCGGTGCGAGCTCGGGCGGGACGCGATTCGCCGGTACCGTTCGGCCCGCCGCGAGCTCGGCGATGATCGACTTCGCGGCAGCGAGGAGGTCGGGCCTGCTCGCGAGCCGGTCGGTGAGCTGCGTGACGAGTACGTCCGCTGCCGGGAAGCCCGCGCCCGCGATCGAGACGAACGCACTCGCGCTCGCACGCCGGGCGGCGATCATGCCGATGAGCGAGCCTTCGCTGTGACCGACGACGGTCACGCGATCGAACCGTTGGTCGGCGCGTAGCTTCTCGACGTACGCGGTCGCGTCGTCGACGTAGGTCTCGAACCGAAGGTCGCTCTCGCCGGCGACCGCGGCACGGCTCGCCGCGATGCCGCGCTTATCGTAGCGTACCGAAGCGATGTCATGCTCGGCGAGCGCGGCGGCGAGCTTGCGATATATCTGCAGCGCGAGCGACGGCGAGTTGCCATCGCGATCGGTCGGTCCGGAACCGGCGACGATCAGCGCTACCGGGAGCGGCCCGCTCGCGCCCGCCGGTAGCTGGAGCGTGCCGTAGATCGTACCGGTCGTCGTGACGAGATCGTAGGCATCGGTCGCCGGCTCCGCCGCGAACGATCGCGCGGGGAGCGACGTGAGAGCCGACGCGGCCGCACCGGCCGACAGGAACGATATTCTCCGCACGAACGGGCCTCCTTTCATGCGGCGCGGCTGCGCCGGCACCTCCGGCGTGGCAAGCAACGGGACCTTCGCGGTCGCGCGGCCGATCATTTCCCTCCGACGTAGAGAACCGCGGCAACGCCGAGGGATGCGATCCCGGCCGGGCCGAGAATGCAGCGCACCGAGTCGCCCGCGGAGGACCCGCCCATCGACCCGACCGACGGTGCGTCGGCCGGCCCCCTCGTTATCGCACTCCACGGCGCGTGCGCGAACGGCGCGGCCTGGCTACCGCTGCGCCGCGAGCTTCCGCCGGGCGTCGAGCTCTGGGCGCCCGATCTGCCGGGCCACGGCAGCCGCGCGGCCGACGAGCCGTTCACCCTGGAGGCGGCGCTCGCGCTGATCGCGGAGCTCGTCGCGACCGCGGCGCCCCGGCGGCCCGTCCTCGCCGGCGATTCGCTCGGGGGCTACCTCGCGTTGGCCGCCGCCGCCCGCATCCCGCAGGGCCGCCTCGGCGGCGTCGTCGCCGGCGGCTGCACGTGGTCGATGCACGGCGTCGCAGGTGCGCTCGCGCGGCTCACGGACGTTCCGGCGGCGCTGGCCGAGCGCATCGTCGGCCCCGCGCGTGCGAACGCGTTGCTCGCGAGCGCCGCTCGGCGAGCCGCCGATCCGGAAACGGGCCGCGCGCTCGCCGCGGCGGGCATGCGGGCGGCGGCGCGCGGCGAGTCCCTGCGCGAGCTGCGCGGCCTCGACCTGCGCGCGCTCGCGGCGCGCATCGCCGTGCCCGTCGTCTTCGTCAACGGCCGCTTCGATTATCCGACGCGCGCGGGCGAGCGCGGTCTGCTCGCGCGCGCGGTACATTCACGCCTACTCGTGGCCGAACGCTGCGGGCACGGCGTCTCGCTCTTCGCGCCGGGCGTCTTCGCGCGCGCGTGCGAGCTCGCGCTCGGCGGCGGTGCGGGCTTGACGGCGCCGTAAGCGCAGCGCACGCGGCCGCACCGGGGTACGGCTCCGAGCATGGCTAAACGCGAAGCTCCGACGACGGTCCTCATCGCCATCGGCGCGAACGCGGGGATAGCGGTCGCGAAAGGCGTCGTCGCCGGGCTCACCGGCAACTCCGCGATGGTCGTCGAGACGATCCACTCGGCCGTCGACACGATCAACGAGTGCCTGCTGCTCCTCGGCGAGCATCGCAGCCGCAAGCCCGCCGACGACCAGCATCCGTTCGGTTATGGTCAAGAACTGTACTTCTGGTCGCTCGTCGTTGCGATCGTCGTCTTCGGCATCGGCGGCGGCATGGGCATCTTCGAGGGGATCGATCGCGTTCGGCATCCGGGCGTGCTCGCCGATCAGACGTGGACGTACATCGTCCTCGGCATCGCCTTCGTCCTCGAGGGATTCTCGTGGTCCAAGGCGCTCGAGGCGTTGCGCGCCACCGCGCGCGACCGGTCGCTCCGCGGGTTGCTGCGGGCGGTCTCGGCGAGCAAGGATCCGGCGGTTTTCGTCGTGCTCTTCGAAGATTCGGCGGCGTTGATCGGGCTGCTGATCGCGTTCTTCGGCACGTTGCTCGGCCACGTCTTCGATCTGCCGGTCCTCGACGGTTACGCGTCGATCCTCATCGGGGTCGTGCTCGCGCTCGTGGCGATCGCGCTCGCGAGCGAGACACGCAACCTGCTCATCGGCGAAAGCGCCGCGCCGGGCGTCGTCGCGTCGATCCGCTCGATCGCGCTCGAGTCGCGCTGCGTCGACGGCGTCTCGCGCATCCTCACGATGCACATGTCGCCCGAGGACGTGCTCCTCAACGTCGATTTCAATATGGTACCGAACCTCTCGCAGCTCGACGTCGACGAGACGATCGAGCGCTTCGAAGCGCGCGTGCGGGAGCGCCATCCGGAGGTCAAGCTGATCTTCGTCGAGGTCGATTCGAAGCGGCCGGCCGTGTGTTAGACGTGATCGGCGGCCCAGAACGGATCGGCCGACGGCTCGCGGTCGCGCTCGACGGTCGCCAGCCACGCGCTCGCGGGGGTGGTGAGCGCGACGGCCATCGGCACCGCGTCGCTGCGGACGCGCACGGAGCCGCGGGGCAGCACCTCGCGCGCACCCGGTGGCGGCAGCCAGCCGCCGACGCGGCCGAGATCGCCCGCGGCCGCACGCAGGATCGGCGCGACGAGCGCGCGACCCGCCTCGCCGTCGTAGGCGAACTCGTCGAGCGCGAAGGTGTCCTCGGCGACGACGCGCCGGCCGAAGGCATACGCGATGACGGTCGCGCCGCGCCGGGCGACGAGTCGCAGCGCGCCGACGCCGTGTTCGAGCGGTTGCGCAGCCCAGCGCGCGCGCATCGCGCGCCAGATCGTCGGCGTGCGGCGCAGCGCCCACGGCCGCTCGCGTTCGGTCGCCTCAAAGCAGCGCCGGACCCCCGTCCAGTCGCGGTCTTCGAGCGGTGAGGCGCCGCTCGGCCGGTCGTCGAGCGATGCCGCCCGCAGCGTCAAGACGCGTGCGGGAAGCGCCCGGAAGCCCAGGCGAGCATAGAACGCGGTGCCGATATCGGAGAAGAGCAGGCAGACGTCGCGGCCCGCGTCGCGCTCGGCATCGAGCAGCGCGCCGAGCAGGGCGGTCGCGAAGCCGCGGCCGCGCTGCGCCGGTTGCGTGAACACCGCCCCGATCGCCGTCACCTGCAGCGTCCGGTCGCGCGTGCGCAATTCGCGCGCGTACGTCTTGCACGTCGCCGCGAGGGCGTTCGACGCGTCGCGCAGCCCGACGAGGTAGCGGCGTCGCCGCGCGTACGGCGACGCCGCCGTCTCGTGGAGGTCGGCGGCGTGGCGTTCGATCGTGCGGCCCGCGCCCCAGAGCGGATGCGTGTGGGGCAGGACCTCGCGCACGTACTCCTCGATCTGGACCGTTTCGAGCGCGACCATCGGCATCGCGCCTCCGTTGCCACGCGCCGTCGCCGCGCGCCTCTCGACGCGCGGCCGGGGTCAGACGAAGGTGAGCGGCGCGAAATTCCCCGCGACGACGCCGTCCGGCGTGCGCCCGAGCCACTTCTCGACGACCGTCGCGTAGACGGCCCGGAAGTCGATCGCATGTACGAGATCGCCGTTGCCGTCGAGCGCCGTGAGCGAGGGATGCTCGCCGAAGATTCCGCCTTTCACGCCGCCGCCGACGACGAAGAGCGGCATCGCGGTGCCGTGGTCGGTGCCGTCCGAGGCGTTCTGATTCACGCGGCGGCCGAACTCCGAGAACGTGAGCGCGAGGACGCGCTGCGCGTGGCCATGCGCCGCGAGATCGTGCTGGAACGCGCGCAGCCCGTCGCCGAGATTTTTCAGGAGCTTCTCTTGGCGGACGCGCTGATTCGCGTGCGTGTCGAAGGAGCCGATCGAGACGAAGATCACGCGCGTGCCGATCCGCGCGTCGACGATCTGCGCGGCGAGCCGGAGCTGCCGCGAGAATGGATCGGTCGGGTAGGCGGCAGCGGGTGAATACGTCGCGAGCCGTTTGCGCAGTTCGTCGCCGCCGCGCATTGCGTCGCGCGCCGTCGATTCGACGAGCTGCAGATAGGGCGAGCGGCCGACCTGCGAGCCGTCGTAGATCGACCCGGCGGTGGTCTTCGAGGCGACGTCGTTGCCGGAATCGTAGCCGAAGTTCGCGAGCGAGCCGATCGCCGGGACGTCGATTCCGGGGGCGAGCAGCGCGGTCGGAACGATGTCGCCGAGCGCCACGGCGCGGAAGAGCTTCGTCGCCTGCGCGCTCGCGGGCGCGGGCGTCGTCTCGAGATAGCGGCCGAGCCAGCCCGTCTGCACCGGATGGTCGGGCGAGGCCGTCTCCCAGATCTGCGTCGCCTCGAAGTGCGAGCGGTTGGGATTGGGATATCCGACGCCCTGAACGATCGCGACGTGGCCCTCCTTGTAGAGGTCGTCGAGTCCGGCGAGTGCCGGATTGAGGCCGATCCGGCCGTCGAGCCGCAGCACCTCGGTCTCACCGACGCCGATCCGCGGCCGCACCCGATGGTACGCGTCGTCGGAATACGGCACGACCGTGTTGAGGCCGTCGTTCCCGCCGCCCATCTGCACGACGACGAGTACGTTGTCGGGATCGACCGTCGAGCCGAGGACCGGCAGCGCGGCCGCATCCGCGGCGCGGGCGAGGAACGAGGGGAGCGTGCCGCCGAGGACGGCGACGCCGAGGGAGCGCGAGAGGAAGGCGCGACGCGATGCCATGGTGTCTCCGTCAGCCGAGCTGATTGGCGGGGAGGTTGAGGACGAGGGCGAGCGCGGCCCGCACGCGGTCCTGATAATTTTCGATGCCGAGCGGATCTGGGGCGGCCGCGCCGCGAGCGTCCAGAAACGCGATGAGCGACGCGCGAGCGGCGCTCGGGACGTCGTCCTGCAGCGCGTCGCGCGAGAGCACGGCGAGCACGCGGCTCGCGTCGAAGCCGCCTGCTTCGTGCGTCACGGCGTCCGGCGTGTAGGTCGGGGCGCCCGCGCCCGTGCGTGCGGTGCGGATGAGGCCATTCGTGTAGTTGAAGCGTGCGAGCAGCGTCGCGGTGTTGATCCAGGTCGGGCCGCCGTCCCAGCCCTTGACGCTCGGCGGCTCCAGCGGCGTCTGGCCCATGAGCTTGAGCCAGCGCTGTGTATCCTTGGGGACCGTGTCGATGCCGGCGAAGCGCAGCGAGCCGATGACGAACTCCACCGGGCTCTTCGGGAGCGCGCGATAGGCGCGCGGCGAGAAGAAGACGTTCGAGCGTGCGATCGTCCCGACGGTCTTGCCGACGTTGTAGCCCGACGTGACGTAGCGCTGCGCGAGCGCATCGACGAGCGCGGGCTCGGGATCGGAGTAGACGTAGAACTCCAGGAGCTTGCGCGCGAGGAAGCGCGGGTGCGCCGGGCTCGCGACCATCGCCGCGATCGCCCCGTCGGCGCCGAGATTACCCGTATGCCCGAGCAGCGTCTTCTCGCCGTCGTCGTGGAGCTGCGGCCGGAACGTCGCGACCTTCTCCGGCGCGAGCCCCCAGCCCGTGAAGGCGCGTGCGGCCGCGTGCACGTCGTCCTCCGTGTACTGACCGAGCCCGAGCGTGAAGAGTTCCATCACTTCACGAGCGAAGTTTTCGTTCGGATGGGCCTTCGTATTCGAGCGGTTGTCGAGCCAAATCAGCATCGCGGGGTCGCGGACGACCGCGGCGAGCAGGGGCCGAAAGTCGCCCGAGCCGTAGCGTCGGAAGAGATCGATTTGCGCGACCATCAGCGGGGCCGGCGCCTTCAGCATGCTCGTCGCGAAATGGCCGTGCCAGAAGAGCGCGAGCTTCTCGTCGTACGGCCGCTGCGTACGCAGCATCCGGTCGAGCCACCAGGCGATCGCGGCGTACCGCGCTTTACCGACTTTATCGTACAGGGCGTCCGTCTCGGGAAAATCCGCGAACGCGAGCTCAGGGACCGTCGGATGGATCGTGCGATCGACTGCGGTCCGCGGGTCGAGCGCGGCGAGCGCGTCGATCTGCGCGGGCGATCCGCCGAAGCCGAAACGGCGCATCAGGTGCGCCGCGAGCCGCCGCGAGAACGGACCCGCGTACGGATCGAGCGCGGTCGACGTATCGAGGCTGCCGGCGGGACGATAGCCGACCTGCGGATCGGTGCTCGTATCGATCATGTTCCCTGCTACGCGGTGGACGGTCCCGACGTTTGCAAGCCGGACCACATCCTAACGGCGCTTTCATCCGGGCCGTGCTCGCGATCACACGCCCGCGCACCGACGTCCTCCGCGCCGTCGGGGTCGCGGCGCCGAGCGGTCAGCCGTCGTCGCGGAGTTCTTCGAGGAGCTCGGGCGCCGCGCGGCCGCGCGTCGGGCGGCCCGACGCGCTCGCGTGGGCGCGCGTGGTCGCACGCGTCAGCGCGACGTAGAGCGCGCGCCGCTCCTCCGAGTTATATTTATCGCGAATCGCCATGACGTGGAGGAGGTACGTGAACTTCGCCGTGCGTGCCGCGCGTGCGTCGTCGCCGACGTTCTCCTTCGGGATGATGCCGTACTTGGAATGGAACAGAAACGCTTCGGGGGTGTAGTATTTCGGCCACGCGCCGGCGCGCAGATCCGGCGCGAAGACGACGTCGAACGTCTCGCCTTTTGCCGCCTCGACGTCGACCACCGCGACGGCGTGCGTATCGATGCGTTCGATCTCGAGCAGGTCGCCCTCGGTCGCGGCGAGCCGATCCGTCTCGTCGAGGAACGCGTCGAGCGGCTCGAGCGGCTCGCGCTCGAAGAACGCGTCGATCTCCGCGAGCAGGCGCGCGACGAGGCCGCGTTCGAACCGCCCGCGCGGACCGTCGTCGAGGCACGCGAGCACCGTCTCGTCGAGCACGAGCCGGGCAAAGCCGGGCGGCGCGAGCTCGCGCGCGGCGGCCTGCCAGCGCGCGCGCGCTGCGCGATACGTCGCGAGCCGCTCGCGTGCTTCGGCGGGCAGCTCTGCGTCGGCATCGCCGCGCGTCGCGTTGCGGCCCAGTCGCAGATCGCGGTTGCGATCCCAGCGCCTGCCGCCCGCGGGCTCGACGTCGGCCGGCAGCGTGAAGAGCGCGGGCGGCTCGGCGCCGCTTTGCGCGCAGAGCGCGCCGAGCGTCGCATCGGCGAGTGCGAGCCACGGCCCCTGCAGCGTCCGCAGGAGCGCGTCGTGCCGGAACGGGTCGATCGCGCTACGCAGCGCCGCGAGCGCGTCGCCGACGATGGGATAGTCGTAGAGGCTCCCGGCTCCGCCGACGTCGACCGGCACGTTGCGCGCGAGGAGCGCATCGACGATGCCACGGGCGACCGAGATGTCGCGGGCGACGACGGCGATTCGGCCCGCGGGCGTGCCAGCGGCGATCGCGGCGGCGGCTTCCGCCGCGACGTAGGCCGCCTCGTCGCGCAGCGATTCCGCGCGATAGCGGCGCAGCGCCCCGCGCAGCTCCGGCTCCGGCGCGCGCGCGATCGTCGCGCGGTCGTCGCTCGGCACGATGCGGCTCGCGAGCGAGACGAACGTCCCCGCGCCACGGTGATCGCCGCACAGCGCGACGGTCTCGCCGCGGCGCAGCCGGTCGGCGCCACGCGCGCCGATGCCGAACTGCCGCGTGGTCTGCGCCGGGTCGCCGGCGAGCGCGAGCGGCGCGGCCGCCGCGGAGAAGCCGTCCAGGAGCGCGAGCTGCCCCGCCGTCGCGTCCTGCGCGTCGTCGGCGAGCACGGCGCGGTACGAGCGCGCGGCGAGCGCGGCGACCGCCGGGTCGCTCGCGATCGCGAGTGCCGCTTCGTAGACGGCATCGGTCGCCGTGAGCGTGCCGCACGCGACGAGCGTCGTCACGTAATCGTCGTAGAGCCGCGCGAGGATCTTCACGAGATCGATCTCGCGGCGGCGCTGACGCTCGAGCTCGGCCGCGTCGACGCGCAGCGAATCGCGGTACTTCGGCTGGGTCGCCTGCAGCAGATCGGTGTTCGCGAAGTTCGGCGGCGCGCCGTAGAAATCGACGGCGCCGGCGAGGCCCTTGCGCCGGAACGCCTCCGGCGTCACGAGCGCCGCGCGCAGCTTGCGAATGAGCCGGAAGGCCGCGGCGAGGAAGCGCTCGGGCGAGCGCAGGCCGGTGACCTCGGGATCGATCGCGTCGTCGAGGAACTCGGTCCACGTCAGCCCGACGAGCGACGCCGCGCACTCTTCGAATCGCAGCGAGGCACGGGCGTCGGAGATCAGCTCGAACGTCACGCCTGGGCGCGCGACGCGCAGCAATGTGAGGGCCGCATCGCCGAGGGAGCGCACGACGATCCCGGGCTGTACGGCATCCGCTGCGCGGCCGTCGAGGAGCGCGAGCACGCGGCCGAAGCGCGCGACCCCGGCGTCGCTCGCGGCCGTGGCGAGGACGGGGGCATCCGCGGGCGTTGTCGCCGGCGCGAGCCGCAACGCGCGCGCCGCGAGCGCGAGCGTCTTGCCGGCGCCGGGCGGCCCGACGATCGCGAGCGGCGATGCCGTCGCCTCGATCGCGCGGAGCTGCTCGGGATCGAAGGCGATCGCGCCGAGCGTCGCGGTCACCGCCCGAACCGCCGCTCGCGCGCGGGCGGACGCTCGCGGCACGCCGCCTCGTACGCGCAATAGCGGCACGCGTCGGGGTCGTCCGTCGCCGGGAACCGGTCGATGACGCCGTCCTGCAGCGTCGCCGCGATTTCGATCATCTTGCGGCGCGCGCGCTCGAGCTCGTCGATACCGATCGTGCCGACCTTCGCGTCGCCGTAGCCGGGCGGCGGTGCGACCGGGACGACCTCGAGCTCGACGGGCTCGACGTCGAGCGCCGCGTCCTTGAGCGGTACGAGCGAGAGCCGCGTCACGCGATCGCCCGCCGCCGTGCGCGCCCAATAATAGAACGGCAGTTGGAAATCTTGGAAGCGCGCGACCTTCTCGCGATATTCCGCGGAGCTCTCGGCGATGCTGCCGGTCTTGTAGTCCACGACCGTCACGCCGTGCGTCGCGTCGTCACGATCGAGCCGATCGATGTAGCCGACGAAGGCGTAGTCGCCGAGCGCCAGCTCGACTTTGGTCTCGATGCCGACGACGGCGAATGGCGCGCGCCGCGCGCGCTCGACGAGCCAGCGCGCGTAGGGCCGCACGGTCCGCCGCGCGCGGCGCCGCTGCAGCTCGTATTCGACCGCCGTGCCGAAGCCGAGCCGATGCCGCTCGAAGGCGGTATCGACGTACGCGCCGAGCTTACGTTCGAGCTCCGTCGCGACGGCGCCGTCGAAGCGCGGGACCTCCTCATGGAAGCGCTCGAGCGCCCAGTGGAACGCCGTGCCGTAGAAGGAGGCCGACGAGCCGCGATCCTCGACCGCCGCGCAGACGTAGCGAAAGAACCAGCGCCGCTCGCATTCCGCGTACGCGCCGAGCGACGACGCGCTGAAGTGGCCGTGCTTGCGGCGCACGTCGCGCGCGGGCTCCGGCTCGCGGCGTTCTAGTGGCCGGCGCATCGGCGCCGCCGCGGCGGCCGGCGCGGCGCGAGCGACATCCGCGAGGGCGCGGACGAGCGCGGCCGCTTCCCACGGCATCCCGGCGGGCCGTGCGGCATCGAGCTCGGCCGCGGCGCGGGCGATCGTCGCGAGCGTCGCCGCTTCCCGCGCCGTTAGGGACGCGTCGAGATCGAAGGCCGCGCGCACGGTCGCGACGTGCTCCGCCGCGGTCGCGCCCTGCGTGCGGTAGGCGCGGCGCACCTCGGCGTGGGCGCGAACGAAGCGGCGCGCGGCGATCGCGCTCTCGTGCGCGAGCGCAACCGTATCGCGCTCGATCGTGCCGAGCACGTCGCGATCGCCGGAGCCCGCGATCAGCGCGCGGGCATCGTCGAGGGCGATGCCCGTGTATGGTGCCACGAGCGCACGGCGCGACGCGTCTTCCACACCCGTCGCCGCGGCGTGGGCGAGATCGCCCACGAAGCGCAGGAGCGCAACGACGGGCTCGCCGACGGAATCCGGTCCGGCGGCGTCAGCGTGGGTGATGGTATCGAACATCGGCGACTCGACCGTTTCGGGTCCGAGCACGGCGGGACCCGGCGAGCGATCCCGGAACGACCGCCGCGTGCGCAGGCTCGTCGTCGGTGTCACCGGAGCCTCGGGAAGCGCGTACGCGTTCGCGACGCTCCGTGCGCTCCGTGCGCTCGGGACGTTCGACGTGCACCTCGTGCTCTCGCGTCAGGCGCGCGAGACCGTGCGGCTCGAGACCAACCATCGCGCCGAGGATCTCGAAGCGCTCGCCGACGTCGTGTATGCCGACGACAACCTCGCAGCCGCCATCTCGTCGGGATCGTTCATCACCGAAGGAATGATCGTGATCCCCTGCTCGATGCGCAGCGCCGCCGCGATCGCCTACTCGCAGAACTCGAACCTGCTCGTGCGCGCCGCGGACGTCTGTCTCAAGGAGCGCCGCCGCGTCGTCCTCGTCGTGCGGGAGACGCCGCTCCATCTCGGCCACCTGCGGACCCTCGTGCAACTCGCCGAGATTGGCGCCACGATCCTACCGCCGGTGCCGGGGTTGTACGCGCGGCCGCAAACGGTCGACGACATCGTCAATCATACGGTGGGAAAGGCGCTCGACCAGTTCGGCGTCGAGCACGAGCTCTTCACGCGCTGGACGTAAACCGCTCAAAGACTCGTCGGTACGGCGAAGCCGGTGAGCTCCACGAACGCATTGCCGAGCGAGCGGCCCGGTGGATCCGCCTCGGCGATCGCCGCGCCGCCGCTCCAGGTTGCGATGCCGGCCCCGCGTGGCCGGAGCTCCTGCGCGAGCGACGTCTCGAGAATCGCGATCGGCGGCGCACCCGGAATCGTCAAGGACCAAAGCGATGGGTACGCCGCGTCGGTCGCGCCGCTGCGCCAGAGGGTGTTAGCGCGCCAGACGAGTCCGGCGTCGGCGCGTCCGAGCGGCGTCGTTCGGCCGGCGGGCGAGACCACGATGCCGGTGACCGGAATCCGCGTGCCGTCGGCGACCTGCCGTCCCGCCCCTTCGGTCGCCGGCCCGCTTTCGGCAGGCACGCGATAGCGGTCGTTCGCGAGACGCGACGTGAAGAGCTCGACGTCGCGTCCGTCGTCGAGTTGCAGCTCGAACCGCTCCCAGCCGATCCGCGCACGCGGGCCGTCGTTCGGCGACTCTCGATCGTGATCGAGCCACGCGCGGCCGGTCACCTCGACGCGCTCGCCGGCCCACGCGAGCGTTCCGCGCGCCGTGAGTCGCGTGATCGAGGTGCCGTCGCGCGTCGCAAGTGATGGGATCGCCGGTTTCTTCGGGACGAGCTCGAGGGCGATGCGGATTCGGCCGCCCGGCGAACCAGCGCGCATCGCAACGGCGTGCGAGCTTGCGGCGGCCGCCCCGAGCGACCAGCCCTCGGCTGAGAATGCCGCGCCGCTCGGCGGCGCGCTCGCAGTCCGCGTAGCGCGCATCGTAACGGAGCTCTGCTCGGAGCGCTGCGTCGCGTCGTCGAGCACGAAGAGCTCGGCCGAGTCGAGCTCGCCGCCGCGTCCGAGCGCGAAGCGAAAGTACCGTACGATGATCGTCGAGTGCCGGCCGCGTGCATCGACCGCATGGACGCCGACCGACCACCATTCGCGCGAACCGGCGGACTCGGCGTGCCCGGCTCGCCCGGTCGAGAGTCCGAGGATCGCGAGCGATGCGAACCCCGCGAGCGTGCCGCGCGCCGCGTGCATCACGAGTCGAGCGCCGCGCTCGAGACGCGGCCGGCGCCGAGTCCTCCGACGAGCGGCCCGCTCACGATCGCGGCGCCGAGCACGGCGCTCCACGCCAGCGCGATCGCTTGCCACGGCACGACGAAGCGCAGCGTCGCGCCGGAAACTGCGGGATCGAGCGCGGTCACGAGCGACGCGCCGAGCGCGAGCCCGGCGGCGGTCCCGAGAATCGCCGCGACGAGCGCGACGCATGCGGCCTCCCAAGCGATCATGGTGCGGAGGCCGCGGCGCGAGAGTCCGACCATGCGCAGAACGACGAGTTCGCGGCGCCGTTCGGCGACCGTTGCGGCGGTCGTCGCGATCGAGCTCGCGGTCGCGACGACGAGCGCCGCCCAGCCGATCGCCTCGCCCAGCCGGAGCGGACGCGCGAAGGCCGATTCCTCGGCGGCGCGCGTCTGTGCGGCGGTCGTGACGTCGAGCGCGAGCGGCGCGGCGGTCGCGAGCGCTCGGGCGCGAACGCCTTCGAGCGACGCTCCGGGCCGCACGGTGAGCGCGATCGCGTCGTCGTCCGTATCGCCGGCGATCGCGGCGCCCGCGGCCGTGTCGACGGTGAAGCCGTCCGCGAGCGATGCGACGTCGTCGTCGATCGCGCGCACGACGAGCGGCACCCCCGCGCCGAGCGCGACCGCGTCGCCGACGTGGAGCCCGAGCCGGCGCGCCGCGTCGCGCGAAACCGCCGCGTCGCCGTCGCCGAGCGGCAACCCGCGCATCGCAAGCGTTCGGCTATCGAAGGCTCGGACGCCCATGATTTCGCCGCGGAACGGAACCTCGAAGCGGCGCGACGGGGCGACGCCGGCGACGCCCGGGACGCGGGCGAGCCGCCGTTCGAGCGCGCGTTCGAGGCGCGGACTCGCGAGCGTCTCGGGTCGCACGATCAGGTCGCCGGGCATGCTCGCTGCGATCCAGCGCGCGACGGTCGACCGGAACGTCGTCGCCGCCGACGCCGTTGCGACGCTCGCGGCGATCGCGGTGGCGAGGACGGCGATCGCGAGGGACGCGCGGCGCGCGGCCGGCCGCAGGTTTTGCAGCGCGAGCCATGCGGCGGGCGTACGCGCGAGCCGTGCCGCGAGCGGCGCGAGGCCGAGCGCGAGCGGCCCCAGCAGCGCGAACCCGGCGACGATGGCGAGCGTCGCGGCAACGGGCGACCGGCCGATGAGGAACGGGCCCGCGGCGCCGAGCGTGACGCCGGCGACGGCGGCCGGCACGGCCATGCGTCGCCGCGCCGGCCGCTCGGCGGTGCCTCGCGCGTGCGCCGGGGCGATGGCTGCGGCGCGCAGGGCCGGGACGCACGCGGCGACCATCGAGAGCGCGACGCCGACGGCCCCGGCGCGCACGAGCGCCGCGAGGTCCGCCGCTCGCTCGGCGCCCGTCGCTGCGTTGCCCACGCCGCCCGCGCCACCCGCGAGCCGGGTGATCGCGTGGCCGGCGAGCGCGCCGACGATCGCGCCCGCGACGCCGAGCACGGCACCCTCGACGAGAAACGCGCGTGCGATCGCGCTGCGCGACGCTCCGAGCGCGCGCAGCGTCGCGACGTCCGGCGCGCGCCTGCGAACCGCGAGCCCGAGCGCCGTCGCGACGAGCAGGACGGCGAGCGCCGACGCGAGCACGGCGAGCACCGAGAGATCGGTCGAGAAGCCGGCCGAGTCGCGCTCGAGTGCGGCGAGCCGGAGTTCCGGCTCGACGACGCGCGCCGATGCGGGCAGGCGCGCCGCGATCGCCCGCCTGACGGCGCGCGCCGAAGCGGTCGGGTTGACGACGACGTCGACGCGCGTCAGCGCGCCGCGCTTCGAGAGCAGTGCCTGCGCGGTCGAGATGTCGACGAGCGCGGCGTTGGGGTCGAGCCCGAGCGTCGCGTCCGGTAGGACGGCGGCGATGACGAGCTCGCGCGTGCTGCCGCGCGCGCTCGTTATGACGTGCGAGCCGACGCGCGCGTCGAGATCGCGTGCGAGCTTCGCCGAGACGACGGCGCCGTTGCCCGAAGTCAGCGCGAGATCGAGCGGCTGCGGCGGCGCGAAGGGACCGGGAGCGTACGTTCGCAGCGTCGTCGAGCCGGGAAACGACTGCATCGCGTCGAGGCCTTCGAGCGACACGACACGCGCCGTCGCGCCGGCTCGGACGACGACGTCCGCGTCGACGATCGGGCGAAGCTCCGCGATGCCGGGGACGTCCGCGAGGGCGGCGGGCAGCGTATCGGCGAGCGTGCCGCGGACGCCGGCGATTTGCAGCGCTGCCTCCGTCGACGAGCCGAAGACGCTCGCGCGGACGGCACGTTCGTCGAAGCTCCGCGTGAGCTCTGCCGCGGTCGTGCTTGCGACGCCGACGGCGATCGCGAGCACGGAGAGGAGCGTTTGAAGCGGACGTCGCGCCCACTCGCGCAAGATCAGCGCGTCGAAGATCAAGCAGCGATCCTTCCGGCAGTCGCTCGAGGCGGTTCGCGATCCCCCGCATCGTTCATGTCGCCGCATCTTGTCCGAACGCGATCGACGCGTTACGATCGGAGGATGATCTTCGATCGCGGGCTGCGCCCGATCGGTCGTGCCGGATGGCGCTGAGCAGCGAGCCGATCGACCTCGCCGACGTCGATTGCGCCGAGCTCGCGCCCGCGCTCGCGCGATACGTCCGGCCGATGTCGCCGGGCGCATGCGTCGCGCTCTCGACGGCGCGGCCGTCGGCGGCCGAGGGCATTCGCGCCTGGTGCCGGCTCACCGGACACGTCTTGGAGCGGGAAGAAGTGCACGGCGATGCAACGCTGTTCACCATCCGGCGCAAAGCGGTAGCACCGTAACGAGGGTTTCATGGCCAGCCTGACGATCTCGACCACGCACGGCAAAGAACAGCCCGAGAAGGCGACGCTCGCCTTCATCATCGCGAACAACGCCGCGGCTTCGGACCAGGACACCGCGGTCTTCCTGATGGCCGAGAGCGTGTGGTTCGCGACCCCCGGCGGCGCCGACGGCGTGCAGCACGAGGGCATGGAGCCGCTCGCGAAGTCGCTCGCGAGCTACGTCGAGCACGGCGGCGCGCTCTGGGTGTGCGGCGCATGCGCGAAGCCGCGCGGCATCACGAACGAGCACCTCGTCCCCGGCGCGAAGACATGACGGCCGCGAATCTCGTGGAACGCCTCGCGTCGGGATCGGCATCGCTGAGCTTCTGAGCGCCGCCCGCGCGCAACGATCGGCGGCGCTCGTCGCGCTCGCTCTGAGCGCGCTCCCCGCGGCCGCGCGCGGCGCGTGCGATCCCGGCGCGACCCCGACGTATGGCGACGTCGACTTCGTTCGCTTCGTGCGCTACGCCACCGTCGGACCGCCGGAGCGATTCGTGTTCGAGGCGTTCCGTGACGCGCCGCCGAGAAAGCCGGAGACGTATCGCGTCGCGCTCGTCGCGAGACGCGGCCTGCCGTTCACGGGAACGTTCGACGCGCTCGATTCGCGCCGCGCGTTCACGGACGCGGTCAACGTCTTGCGGCTCGACCGGTTCTACGACCGACACTTCTCGGGCGCCCCCGACCGCCGCCTCGACGGCCCCGAGGATCAGGTCGTCGTCGCGCGCTGCGGCGTCGAGACGCGGCTCGGGTCGCTGCCGCGGAGCGCCGACTTCGGATTCGATCTGCGCGACCTCCACGCGCCCGCATTCGTTCGGCTCGAGACCGATCTGCAAGACGACGTCGTTCACACGCTCTGGTCGCCGCATACGAGCGGCCGCATCTTCGACATCCCGCGCGCGTTACGCTAACGCCGGTCGGCCGCGAGGATCGCTACGGCTGCCTCAGCGGACGAGCGCTTCGGCGAGCGCGACGTCGGAGACGCGGTCGACGTTGACGGCGATCTCGGGGTGCGTGCAGATCGCCGCGGCGACGGGCGTTCGGAGGATCGCGCTTGCGCGCCGTTCGCAGGCGGCGACATCGAGCGTGCGCGTCGCGTAGCCGGCGAGTGTCCCGGGACCGAAGAGCTTCGCGAGCCGCCACGGCGCTTTGCGCGCGCGGCCGAGATCGCCAAGGACGGCTTCGAGCGCCGGCAGGGCGCGCGGCCGGATCGCGACGACGCCGCCACCGCAATACGTGCCGTCGCGCAGCTTCGCCCACGTGTGCGGGACGGTCGGGAACGCCGCAGCGTGCGTCGCGCGCTCGACGCACGCGTAGACGAGATCGGCGCCGCTGCGCTCGGCGAGCCCGAGAAACTCCTCGACGGCGGCGACCGAGAGGACCGGCAGATCGGACGCCGCGACGAGAACGAGCTCGTCCGGTGAGAAGTCGGCGAGCCCCGAGCGCAAGCTCGCGCCCATCGTCGCGCCGTCGGGACGGCGTTCGTCGGCCTCGGCGAGTGCGATATCGCCGTGCGCGCTCGCGGGTGCGACGACGACGATTCGGCCGACCTGCGCGCTCGCGCGCAGCGGCGCGATCGTGCGTTCGACGAGCGTCCGCCCCGCGATGCGGACGAACGCCTTGTTCGGCGCGCCCGGCTCGAGCGCCGCAACCGCGTCGGGCGGGCCGCCCGCGAGCACGACGGCGCACCGCGTCATCGCCACGTTGCGCCGTGATGGAGCGCGACCGCGAAGCGTGCCGCGATGACGTCGCCGCGCCCGGCGAGCGCGGCGTCGAGCGCCCGCGCCTCGGCCTCGCTCTCGAACGCGGCGAAGAGGCACGAGCCCGATCCGGATAACAGCACGCGCGGCGCGCCGGCGGCCGTCATTACCGCCGCCGCCGCTGCGACCTCGGGATACGCGGCGAGCACCGGCGCGTGGAAATCGTTTTGGAGTGAAGCTTCGAACGCGGCGAAGTCGCTGCGCTGCAGCGCGTCGACGGCGCGCAGCGACACGCTCTCGCTGCGCGGCCGCGTGCCGGGCCGATCGGCGCCCGATGCGCGCGCCTCGGCGAGCATGCGGTATGCGACCGCGGTCGGCACCGCGACGTGCGGCCGCACGACGACGACCCACCAGGGCGGCAGCACCCCGATCGCCGTGACGCGCTCGCCGACGCCCTCGACGAGCGCGCCCGTATCGACCAGAAAGAACGGCACGTCCGAGCCGAGCCGCCGCGCGGCATCGAGCCAGTCGCGCGGCTCGCACGGCCCGAGGTCGCCGCGCATCGCCGCCGCGAGCACGGCCGCGGCGTCGCTCGAGCCGCCGCCAAGCCCGCCGCCGACCGGAATCGCCTTGTGCAACGCGGCGGACACACGATCCGCGAGGCCCGCAGCCTCGAGCGCGCGCGCGACGAGGTTATTCTCGGCGAGCGCCGGATCCGTCGCGACGAAGCCGCTGCCGGGCTCGAGCTCGATGCGGTCGTAGAGCGCGATCGGCAGCATGACACTGCGCAGGTTGTGATAGCCGTCCTCGCGCCGGCTCAGGATCTCGAGGGTCGCGTTGATCTTCGCGGGCGCGAGCAAGGACGGCACGCGGGTCCCTTCACCGCACCGCCGGAAGCAACCGCCCCGTGATCGCGACCTACGACGCCCTGCACAACGAGCGGTGCAGCTACGAAGTCCATGAGTCCGAGGTCCCGTTCGGCCATAGCCTCGGGAACTTCAAGACGTTCGTCGCGAGCACGCCGAAGGGCGGCATTCGCGGGCTCTGGGACGCCGATACCGACCGGATTATCTTCGGCACGCATCAGATCGCGTATCGCGTCGAGTCGGCGGGCCGGACGTTCTTTCCCAACGAGATTGTCCGGACGTTCACGTTCGAGCCCGCCGTGCAGCTCGCGCGCTTCGGCCTGCCGCACGGCATCGACGTCCAGGAGCGCTTCTACGTTCCGCACGGCGCCGCGCACGATCGCACGGTCGCCTTCGTCCTCGAGATCGAGGTGCACAACGCGGGCGACGCGGCGCAGGAGCTCGCGCTCTTCCCGTGGGCGCTGCTCGTCGGCCAGCGCTTCTACGGCGAGCCCGAGCGCGAGGTGCGCGCCGAGGCGGGCCGCGCGACGATCGCCGCTTGGAACGAGGAATCCGGTGCGGCGCGGACCTGGGGCGGGTCGCGCTCGCCCGTGGCGGCGGTCGTCGGCGTGCGCGAGGAGCTCCTGCGGGCCGCGATCCGTGGCGGCAGCCTACGCGCGCAGTCGCGGCACGAGGTGACGCCCGAGCTCGCGGAGCACGTGCGCGGTCGCATCTTCGGCGCCTTCGAATATCGGATCGCCCTCGCGCCCGGCGCGCGCGAGACGCTGCGGCTCGTCGTCGCGTACGACGGCGGCGGACGCGCGGCGGCGGACGCGCGCTTCGCCGCGCTCGTCGCCGATGCGGCGGCGCTCCCGGACACGCGCGAGTATTACGGCCGCATGCTCGCCGATGCGCGCTTCCTAACGCCGTCGCCGCTCGTGAGCCGCGGCGTTGCGTGGGCGCGCGCGAACATGCTGCGCATCGTCAAGGACTACCCGCACGGCTGGGGTTCCACGAACTCACCGCCCTCGGACATCCTGGTCTCGCGCGACACGTCGTGGTTCGTGCACGGCTTCGATTATTTTCTGCCGCAGTTTAGCCGCGACGCGCTCGAGGTCTTCAATCGCAACGTCGAGGAGTCGGGCCAGGTCGTCGAATACGTTCGCGGCGTCAGCGGCTATCGCACGAGCTACGATCTCAACATCAACGACGACACGCCGCTGCACCTCGTCGCGCTGCTGCACCATTACAACGCGACGCTCGATGAAGCGTGGGTCGCCGGGCTCGTCCCGACGATCGTGCGCATCGCGGAATACCTGCTCGCGCAACGCGACGGCAACGGCCTGATCTTCTGCCGCGCCGAAGGCGTCGACATGTACGGCATCGCGTCGTGGCGCAACATCATCCCGTACTACACGCTCGACGGCGCGGTCACGGAGATCAACGCCGAAGCCGTCTTCGCCCTCGAAGCGGCCGCGACGCTCTGCGCCGTCGCGGGCGAGCGAGCGTATTGGCAGCGCTACGCGGGCGAGGCACGGACCCTGCGCGAGCGGACGATGACGCATCTCTTCAATGCCGATACGGGCGGCTTCGTCCTCAATTACGATAAGGCGGGAAACTATCAGGACGACTTCACGGCGGATCAGGTGTTCCCGGTCCTCTTCGACGTCGCCGATGCCGCGCAGCGGCGCGCGATCCTCGCGCGGCTCGGCGAGTCGGATTTCGCGACCCCGGTTGGGCTACGCACGATCGGCACGAGCGATGCCTGGTATTTTCCGTCGCACGGCTTCGGCTTGCTCGGCGGCATCTGGCCCGATCTCACGCTCTGGTTCGCCGTCGCCCTCGCGCGCAACGGCGAGCCTGGCCGCTGCGTGGAGTGGCTCGAGAAGATCTACGCGTCGATGGAGGCGGGCGCCGCGCGCAACACGGTGCCCGGCCAATTCGCCGAGTGGTTCGACGGCGGCTCGCTGACGAACCGCGGCATGTATCTCTCGCCCTGGACGAGCGCGAAATATCTCTGGGCGGTCGCCGAGACGGTCGGCGGGCTCGACGGCTATCGCACGAGCGGCCGGCCCCACCTCTCGCCGCTCGTGCCCGAGGGCTGGGCGTGGGTCGCGGGCATCGCCGTGCGCTGGGGGAGCGGCCGCTGCACCTATGTGATCGACGTTGCCGCCAAGACGATCTACGGCGACATGCGCGAGGTCTCGGCCGAGGACCCCTACCACTGCGTGTACGCGGGCCGCGACGTGACGGCGGAGATCACGGTTTCGCCCGTCGAAGTCGGGGTCGTTGCGTACGAGGACGAAGGGGGTGGCGTGCGAGCCTTCGTCTGTAACCTCGAAGACGGCCCGCGGGCCGTCGAGATCGGCTTCCGCGGGACGACGTTCCGTTACGCCGCGGATGCGGGCGGTCTCGGCCGGCTCGTGCTCGCTGGGACGCCTGCCGATGCCGACGCCTATCCGGCGGCGCGGTTCTGATGGGCTCGCGCCCTGCCGTCTCGCTCCTGTTCCTGCTCGGAGCCGCGGTGCTCGTCGCGTCGATCTACGTCGGCCAGTCGATGGGCGCGCGGGTGATCGGCAAGATTCGGACGCAGCAGCCGCCCGTCGCCGTGACGACGATCCCGATCGCGACCGCCGCCCCGAGCGGCTTCGACGGGCCGGCGGAACTTCACCGCCGGCGCGCGGTCCTCAGCGTCGCGACCGATCCCGCGTTCCCCGATCCCCGCATCACGCCCGAACCGACCCCGGTGCCGACGCCGAGGCCGACGCGGAAGCCGACGCCGGAGCCCACGCTCGCGCCCGAGCCGACGCTCGATCCCAACGACGGCGTGGGCACGCCGCCGCCCGATGTCAGCCCGACCGACGGCCCCGGGCCGACCCAGGCCCCGACGCCCGAGCCGATACCGACCCGGTGATTGCGGCGTCCCATCCATCGGAGTTGCGGAAGCCTGCTACGATGGGTGCTCGAAGGAGATAGGCATGGATCAGGATCGAGGGTCGCAGACGGGCACGGAGACGGTCAAGCGTGGGCTCGCCCAGATGTTGCGCGGTGGCGTGATCATGGACGTCGTGACGCCGGAACAGGCGACCGTCGCGCAGGAGTCGGGCGCGGTCGCCGTGATGGCGCTCGAGCGAATCCCGGCAGACATCCGCGCCTCCGGGGGCGTCGCGCGCATGAGCGACCTGTCGCTCGTCTCGCGCATCATGGATGCCGTCACGATTCCCGTGATGGCGAAGTCCCGGATCGGCCACCTCGCCGAGGCGCAGTGCCTGCAAGCCCTCGGCGTCGACTTCATCGACGAGTCCGAAGTGCTCACGCCCGCCGACGATAAGTTCCATATCGACAAGACGCGCTTCTCGGTGCCGTTCGTGTGCGGCGCGCGCGATCTCGGCGAGGCGCTCCGGCGCATCGCCGAGGGTGCCGCGATGATCCGCAGCAAGGGCGAGGCCGGCAGCGGCAATATCGTCGAGGCCGTGCGCCACATGCGCGCCATCCGCGGTGCGATCGCGGAGCTCGCGTCGTGCGCGCCCGAGGAGCTCGTCTCGCGCGCCCGCGATATCGGCGCGCCGCTCGAGTTCGTGCGCGCCATCGCCCGCGACAAGTCGCTGCCCGTCGTCCTGTTCTGCGCGGGCGGCGTCTCGACGCCGGCGGACGCCGCGCTCATGATGCAGCTCGGCGCCGAGGGCATCTTCGTCGGCAGCGGCATCTTCAAGGCCGCCGCGATCTATCGCAACGGTATGCCCGAGTATGACGAGAACGGCTTTCCGCGCGTCGATCCGGAGATCGCTCTGCGCTACGCCAAGGCGATCGTCGCGGCGACGACCCACTATGAGGATCCCGCCGCCGTCGTCGAGGCCTCGAAGTCGCTCGCGGGCGCGAAGCCGATGTACGGCATCGATCTCCGGCAGCTCGACGAGCGCGAGTTCCTGAGCGTTCGCGGGAACTGACCGCCTCCGCGGGCCCGATCGGGGTTCTCGCGCTGCAGGGCGACGTTCGCGAGCACCTCGCGGCGTTCGCCTCGCTCGGCGTCCCGGCCGTGCCCGTCAAGACGCAGGCCGGGCTCGAAGCCGTGCGAGCGCTCGTCATCCCGGGCGGTGAGTCCACGACGGTGATGCGGCTGCTCGATCGCTTCGCGCTTGCCGAGCCGATCGTCGGCCGCGTTCGCGCCGGGATGGCGCTGTGGGGCACGTGCATGGGCATGATCGTCGCCGCGCGCGAGGTCGCGGATCTCGAGCAGTCGACGCTCGGCCTGCTCGACGTTACCGTGCGTCGCAACGCCTTCGGCCGGCAGCTCGCGAGCGAGGAAGTCGAGCTCGCGGTCCCGGTGCTCGGCGAGCGGCCGTTTCCGGCCGTCTTCATCCGCGCGCCGTGGATCGAGCGCGCGGGGCCCGGCGTCGAGATCCTGGCGCGTCACGGCGGCCACGGTGTTTTCGTTCGTGAGGGACGCGTCATGGGCACGGCCTTCCATCCCGAGCTCACACGTGATGCGCGCGTCCACGCCTATTTCGTGCGGGAGGTCGCCCGCACGGCCGACCGGGAGATCGACGCTCCGAAGGCGTAGTCTGGAGCCACGATGACGTCGGAACCCGCACCCGCGGTACCGCCGATCGGCGCACTCCGCGCAGAGCGCGTCGCGCCGCAGGCACGCTCCGCCGAGGGGCGCTGATGAACGACGTGCTCGTGCTGAACTTCACGTACGAAGCGCTCAACATCACGAGCTTTCAGCGCGCCGTGAAACTGCTGTTCTCCGGCAAGGCCGAGGTCGTCCACGGCCGCTCGCAGTTCGTGAGCTCGCCGACGTACGAGATGCGGCTGCCCTCGATCATCCGCATGCTGTACTACATCCGGCGTCCGACGCAAAAGGTCTCGCTGACGAAGAAGAACATCTTGCTGCGCGACGACTACACGTGTCAGTACTGCGGGCTGCGCGGCGAGCGGCTGATGACGGTCGATCACGTGCACCCGCGCAGTAAGGGCGGCCCCTCGACGTGGGAGAATCTCGTGTGTGCGTGCATGCGATGCAACAACCGCAAGAACAACCGCACGCCGGAACACGCGAACATGCCGCTCAAGCGCAAGCCGAAGGCGCCGAAGTACATCCCGTGGATCCGCGTGAAGCGGCACACGTTGCCCGGCGAGTGGCACAAGTTCTTATTCCTCTACGACGTCTCGATCGACGAGCGCCCGGAATAGCGCTCGTCGCAGCGGTCGCGTCGCTCGTCGCGCTCGGGATCGAAACGTACGTATTCACCATCGCCTATCCCTATCCGGGCTTCGCGCGGATCGGCGAACGCGAGTTTCCGGACCGCCACGCCTTTCACGCGAATCGGATCACCTACTCGATCGGCCCCGCGCCCGCGCGCGGGGAGCGCTGGCTCGACATCGCCGCGGCGCTCGCGGGCGACGTCGCGCTCGTCGCCCGGCGATCGAGCCCGTGATCGCCGACCGAGAGGCCGCGGCGCCGGCGCGCGGAACGGCCTCGGACGTGGATCAGAACCGGACTCCATATTTCGACGTACTCCTCGATTACGTCGATTCCGGTGTCATCCCGTTCCATACGCCGGGCCACATGCAGGGCCGCGGCATGGATCGCAAGCTCCGCGACTTCCTCGGCGACAACGTGCTCGCGATCGATCTGACGCAGATACGCGGGCTCGACGATCTCTTGCAGCCCGAGGGGGCAATCGAGGACGCGCAGGAGCTCGCGGCGCAGGCATACGGCAGCGATCGCTCGTTCTTCCTCATCAACGGCTCGACGAGCGGCAATCAGATCATGATGATGACCGCGCTCAATCCGGGTCAGAAGATCGCGCTGCCGCGCAACGCGCACAAGAGCGCGATGGGCGGGCTCATCATGAGCGGCGCCGATCCGATCTGGATGGCGCCCGAAGTCGACGACGCGCTGCACATGGACAACACCGTGACGCCCGAAACGGTGCGCGCGACGCTGCTCGAACATCCCGACGTCGCGTGCGTCTACATTTTGAGCCCGACGTATTACGGCGTCGCGGCCAATCTCGAGGCGATCGCAACGATCGCGCACGAGCACGGCATCCCGCTCCTCGTCGACGAGGCGTGGGGCCCGCACTTTCACTTCCATCCCGCGCTGCCGATCGACGCGATGAGCGCGGGCGCCGACATGTGCATCAACTCGACGCACAAGATGCTCGGCAGCCTCTCGCAGACCGCGATGCTGCATCAGCAGGGCGATCGCATCCGCGTCGATCGGCTCAAGGCCGTGCTCAAGCTCTTCCTCTCGACCTCGCCGAACCTCGTGCTCGTCGCGTCGCTCGACGTCGCGCGGCGGCAGATGGCGGTCGAAGGCAGCGCGCTGCTTTCGCGCACGATCGAGCTCGCGGAGGACGTCCGGCGGCGGCTCAACGAGATTGACGGCATCCGCTGTTTCGGCGAGGAGATCGTCGGGCGGCCCGGCGTCTTCGCGCTCGATCCGACGAAGATCACGATCACTGTCAAGGAGCTCGGTTATACCGGGTACGAAGCCGAGGAGATCCTACGGCGCCGTTACAACGTGCAGCTCGAACTCGCCGATCTCTTCAACTGTCTCGCGCTCTTCACGATCGGTACGACGCGGGACGCGGCGGACCGGCTCGTATACGGCGTGCGCGAGCTCTCGCGCGAGGATCGCCCGATCGACGTGTTCTCGCCGTCGGGCGTGCTCGAGCGCCGGCTCAGCACCGGCACGTACGCGTTGCCGACGCGGCCGCCCGTGCGGCTCAATCCGCGCGAAGCGTTCCTCGCCTCGACTGAGTTCGTGCGGTTCAAGGAGAGCGCCGGCCGCATCTGCGCCGAGGTCATCACGCCGTATCCCCCCGGAATTCCGGTGATCTCGCCGGGTGAAGAGATTACGCCCGAGATCATCGCCTATCTCGACTTGGAGAAGAAAGCCGGCGTACGGATGCAGGGCCCGTACGATTCGGAACTTCGCTCCGTCCGCGTGGTTCAAAAGACGTGAGGACGCGCGCTTGCGCGCGGCTTCCCGAACCACTCAGGCACCCGTCCGCAACGAGGATGTGCATTGGCCGTTAACGCCGAGTTCGTCACTTCGCACTGGGAGATGACCCAGCTCCTCGACATCTTCCCGCTCCCGCTCCGGCAAGGTCTCGTGCGCCTGCCGAATCTCGATGCGCTCGTCGAGGTCGTGCTCGACCTCGGGCGATTGCCCGAAGCGCGCATCCCCGGCGACTACGCGTACATCGGCGACACGCCGGTAACCGCGGAAGATCTCGCCGGCATCGCGTCGCGGCTCTCGCCGTTCGGCAGCGACAATCGCGCGGGCATCGAGCAGACGCTCCACCGCGTCTCCGCGATCCGCAATCGCGCGGGGAAGATCGTCGGCCTCACGTGCCGCGTCGGGCGCGCCGTCTACGGCACGATCGACATCGTGCTCGACGTCGTCCGCAGCGGCAAATCGATCTGCTTGCTCGGGCCGCCGGGCGTCGGCAAAACGACGATCCTGCGCGAGTGCGCGCGCGTGCTCTCCCAGGACCGCAAGCGCGTCGTGATCGTCGACACGTCCAACGAGATCGGCGGCGACGGCGACGTGCCGCATCCCGGCGTCGGTCACGCGCGGCGCATGCAAGTGCCGAGCGCGCCGCTGCAGCACGACGTCATGATCGAAGCCGTCGAGAACCACATGCCCGAGGTCGTCGTCATCGACGAGATCGGCACCGAGCGCGAAGCCGCGGCGGCGCGCACGATCGCCGAGCGCGGCGTGCAGCTCATCGGCACCGCGCACGGCAAGACGCTCGAGAACCTGTTGATGAATCCGACGCTCTCCGATCTCGTCGGCGGCATCAACACAGTCACGCTCTCCGATGAGGAAGCGCGCCGCCGCGGCACGCGTAAGACCGTCCTCGAGCGCAAGGCGCCGCCGACGTTCGACGTACTCGTCGAGATCCTCGATCGCGAGAAGCTCTCGATCTACGAGAACGTCGGCGACACCGTCGATGCGATCTTGCGCGGTTTCACGCCGCAGCCCGAGATCCGGCAGCGCGGTGCCTCGGGCGCAGTCGAGATCGTGCAGCAGGCGACGGCGATCACGCCCGCGACGACGCAGCAGAAGCGCGCCCCCGCGCCGCACCCGCACCGCGAACCGCGGCCGAACGTCGACCCCGAATTCGCTGCGGCGATGCGGTCGGGCGACTTCGACGAGATCCACGGTGGCGACGAGCGCGAGAAGCGCAAGCTGCTCTTCCCGTACGGCGTCTCGCGCAACAAGATCGAACGCGCGATCCACAACCTCGGGGTCGGCGCGTCGATCGCGCGCAAGTGGGACGAGGCCGACGTCGTCCTCACCCTCAAGTCGCTCGAGCGCAAGGAGTCCGATAAGCTCAAGAGCATCGCGTCGGAGAACGTCCCGATCTATTCGATCAAGACCAATACCGTCGCGCAGGTGATGCACGCGCTCAAAGACATCTTCGCGCTGCCGTCCGTCGACGCCGAGGAGATCGCGATGCGCGAAGCGAGCGAGGCGATCTACAAGGTGCTGCTCGACAGCCAGCCCGTCGAGCTCACGCCGCAGACGTCGTACGTGCGACGACTGCAGCACCAGCTCGCCGAGCAGCACCGTGTGATGTCGCGCAGTACGGGCCTCGAGCCCAACCGGCGCGTGCTCGTGTTCCGGCCGAACGACCTGCCGTACGGCACGGGAGCATCGGCGTAACGCTCGGACGTTTCGTCACGATCGAGGGCATCGAGGGGAGCGGGAAGTCGACGCTCCTCTCGACGCTCTCCCCCGCGCTCGCGGCCGGCGGCCGCACGGTCGTCGCGACGCGCGAGCCCGGCGGCACGCCGCTCGGCGAACGGCTGCGAACGCTCTTCGTCGAGCCCGGCCTCCCCATCGACCCGCTCGCCGAAGCCTTCGTGCTCTGCGCCGCGCGCGCGCAGCACGTTCGCGAGGTGATCGAGCCGGCGCTCGCGGCCGGCGCGTGGGTGCTCTGCGACCGCTTCGTGCTCGCGACGCTCGCGTATCAAGGCTACGGCCGCGGGTTGCCGCTCGACGTGCTGCGCGGCTTGTGTCACGCGGCGACGAGCGGCCGAATGCCGGATCTCACGTTCCTCATCGACGTCCCGGTCGACGTCTCGTTCGAACGCGTCCGCGAGCGAACCGCGGCGGTCGGTCAGGCCGCCGATCGCCTCGAGCGCGAAGGCGCGAGCTTTCATGCCCGCGTGCGCGAGGGATATCTCGCGCTCGCAGCCGCCGATCCGGACGCGGTCGTCGTCCTCGACGGGACGCTCCCGCCCCGCGACGTCACCGATGCGGCGCTCGCCAGAATCGCGCGGCTCGCGCGATGATCACCGGGAGCTTCGACGTCGTCGGCGCGCGCGAGGCGACGCGCACCTTCGCGACGCTCGATCCCGCGCGCCTCGCACACGGCTATCTCTTCACCGGCCCTGCGGGCGTCGGAAAAAAAACATTCGCGCGCCGTCTCGCGCGCGCGCTCCTCTGCGAAACGCCCAAGCCGGGTCTGCTCGGATATTGCGAGACCTGCCCGAGTTGCCGCATCTTCGTCGCCCGGACGCATCCGGATTACGTCGAGTCCGTCGGGACGATCAAGATCGGCAAGGAATCCGGCAGCGCGCTCCACGACGAGGAACTCTCCGCGCGCGATCTCGTGCGCGAACTCGGCCTCCGAGGTTACCGCAGCGCGCGCCGGATCGTCGTTCTCGGGGACGTCGCCTTCGCCACGCACGAGGCCGCCAACGCCCTCCTAAAATTCTTCGAGGAGCCGCCCGCCGGCGCCGTCATCATCCTCACGACGAGCTCGCCCGGGACGCTGCTCGAGACGATTCGGTCGCGCTTCGTGGAGCTCGCGTTTCCGCCGCTCGCGAATCCCGACGTGACGCTCATCCTCGAGCGCGAGGGCGTCGATCCGGAGCACGCGCACCTCGCAGCGACCGCATCGCTTGGCAGCATCACGCGCGCACGCGCCGTGCTCGATAACGGCGACGATTCCGCGCGCAACGGGGCCTTCGACTGGTTCGCCCGCGCGGTCCGCGGTGAAGCGCCGGATCCGGGCTTCCTGCAGCTCGACGACCGCAGCCTCTCGGGGGCGGAGAAGCGCGCGAACGTCGGCGAGCTCGTCGAATTTTCGCGTGTCGCGCTGCGCGACTGGGCGACGCTCGGGCTCGCGGGCGGCGACGCCGTCCCCCTGCTCGCACCCGATCAGCGCGACCGGCTCGCGAAGCTCCCGGCGCGCTCGACCCCGGCGCTGCTCGCGCTCATGGGTGCCGTCGGCGAGGTCGGTCGGCTCGCGCGCAGCAACGTCTCGCCGGGTCTCGTCGTCGATCATCTCCGGATGACGCTCGCGCCCGTCGAATAGCTCGCGCTCCGGCGTGCAACCGATCGTTGGGAACGCGCGCTCGAAGGACCGTGGATCTCCAGCTCGCCGGCAAGACCGCCCTCGTCACGGGTGCATCGAAGGGCATCGGTCGCGCGTGCGCGATGACGCTCGCGCACGAAGGCTGCGACGTGGTGCTCGTCGCCCGCACCGCGCGCGATCTCGATGTTGTCGCCCGCGACATTCGGGATCGGACGGCCGTCGCCGTGCGCGCCGTCGCAGCCGACCTCTCGTCGTCGGAGGCGGTCGAGCGCCTCGCGTACGCGATCGGCGAGCTCGACGTCCTCGTCAACAACGCGGGCGCGATCCCGCCCGGAGACCTCACGTCGCTCGACGAGGCGACGTGGCGGCGCGCCTGGGATCTCAAGGTCTTCGGTTACATCGCGATGTGCCGCGCGTTCTATGCGAAGCTCAAAGCGCGTGGAGGCGTCATCGTCAACGTGATCGGCTCGGCGGGCGAACGTTCGGAGCCGCACTATCTCGCCGGGAGCAGCGGCAACGCGGCCCTCATCGGCTTCACGCGCAGTCTCGGCGCGAGCGCGCCGCGCGACGGCATGCGCGTCGTCGGCGTCGATCCCGGGCCCGTCGCGACCGACCGGATCGAGACGCTACTCAAGGCGCGCGCGAAGCGCGAATCGGGCGACGAGTCGCGGTGGCGGGAGGCGTTCGACGGCACGGCATTCGGCCGCGCCGCGACGCCCGAGGAGATCGCCGATACCGTCGCGTTCCTGGCATCGCCGCGGTCGTCGTACACGACCGGCGTCGTGCTCACGATCGACGATCCAACGCGCACCTCGCTCTGAGCCGGCGCGTGCGTGCCGGTCAACCGAGCCGGAGCTTCACGAGTCGCGCGAGCTTGCGCGCGTCGACGGTGGCTTGCGCGTCGCGGTGGTTATTGAAGAACGCGTACGTCTCGCGCGCGCTGCCCGCCATGTCGAGGACGCGGTCGGCCCACGGTTCGAGTTCGTCTTCGGAGTATTCGTAGCGATAGCGGTCGCCGGGCGTCGGCGGCGTCCACCATTGCTCTGCATTGCGGCCGTGGAAGCGGACGTAACCGATGCCGCCGCTCACGTCGCTCGAGGGTCGCAGCAATGCCTCGACATTCGGCTCGTCGACGTTCGTCCAACCGATGCCATGCTCGTCGAGAAATGCGAGCGTTTCTGCCGTCTGCCATTCGCGATGGCGGAACTCAGCGACGAGCGGCACGCCGTGCAAACGTTCACGCAGGCGGCACAATCGATCGCGCGCCGCTACGCCCGGGCGAAAACTCGCCGGAAATTGCGCGAGCCAGCACGCGAGCTTCCCTGCCCGGGCGAGGTCGCGTGCTCGGTCGGCGATGAGGGCGCCGTCGGCATGCAGCGCGTCCTCCGGCGGCACGTGCGTCAGCGTCCCGGGAGCTTCATCGCGATGCGGAAGTCGTCCGGCGTGAGCGTGAGGAGGCGTTCGAACGTGACCGGCTTCGGGACGCCGTAGTATGCAGCATCGATCTCGAGCGAATCGAAGCGCTTCGCGTAGAACGCGAGCATGTCGCGCTGCTTGAGACCCGCCGGGTAAAATGATCCCACCCACTCGGCGTACGAGAAGCCGCAGCAGCCAATCCGGATCGATCGGCCGCCAGCCTCAATCGCGACGAGCGGTTCGGCGGCGTCGCCGGCGGGGATGCCGCCGGCCGCCGCGCCGAAGTCGAATCTCTGCTGCATGACCTCGAAGGGTTCCGCACGTATCCTTGAGTTCGTTCCGGGCTTCGATGAGATGAGCGATGCTGCTGCCATTCGCGCTTGCGATCTCGACCGTACCTCCGGCGACAGGCGTGTCGGTCCCGACGCCTGCGCCGATCCCGATAGCCGCTGAGCGATCGATGGATCGTGCGCGCACCGTGCTCGATGCGCTCTTACGTGCCGGGCGGGCCGACCCAGCGGCCTTCGCGCCGTCGTTCCTCAAGGAGATCTCGGCCGCACGGGTCGATGCGATTCTCACGCAAGTCACGGCAGCGCTCGGGTCGTTCGACCGAATCGATGGGACGCATGGTACCTATCTCGCGCACTACCCGCGAGGTACCGATCTCATCACGGTAACGATGGACGAACGGGACCGCATTACCGGCCTGATCTTCGCGCCGCCCGTGATCGCGGGTCGGCCGGGTGCTGCTCTCTCGCCGGGTGTCTCGGTCGTCATCGATACGTGCTTCGGTGGCAGGCGGGTTTTTCGCGTGCGCGGCGAGCGTGTCGATGCAGACGCACCATTCGAGATAGGCTCAATCACGAAGACGTTCACGGCGACCCTGCTCGCGCAGATGGTCCAAGCCGGCGATCTCGAAGCCGACGATCCGATCTCGACGTTCCTCCCGCACGATGCGAGAACGCCGACGTACGACGGCCGACCGATCACGCTCGAGCAGCTCGCCACGCAATCGTCGGGGCTGCCACGCTTGCCTACGGACCTGCCAGTGCTCCCGACCGACCCGTATGCGACGTACGACGATGCGAAGCTGATGGCGTTTCTCGCAACGTATACGTTGCCGCGTGCACCGGGCGCGACGTACGAGTACTCGAATCTCGGCTATGGATTGCTCGGCGATCTCCTTGCACGCAAGCTCAACGTCAGCTATAGTAGCGCGCTTCGTTCACGTGTGCTGGAACCGCTCGAACTGCGATCGACAACTCTGGAAACGGCGGCGCGACGCTCCGTGATCGTCGGTCACGCTGCAGACGGTACCATCGCGCCGAATTGGACGTTCGATGCTCTGGCGGGCGCCGGCGCGCTCGTCTCGACACCGAACGACCTCATGCGATTCGCCCTCGCAAACCTTTATTTGTCGGAGACGCCGCTTGGTGCCGCGATGAATCTCGCCCAAGAGCCGCGTCGAGCCGCGATGGGTTCGGATCGAATAGGGTTCGCATGGATGACGGCACCGAGCGGTATCGTCTGGCACAATGGCGGAACGGGCGGATACCGGAGTTTCGTCGGCATCTGGCCCGGCCGCGGTCGTGCCGTCGTAATTCTCGCGAACAGTATTGCCGTCGACGTCGAGGCGATCGGCTTTACGACGCTCGCGAGCGACGATCCGGAGCCTTAGTTTTGAGCGGCGTTGGAGACGTCGGCCCACTGCTCCCACGTCGCGATGCGCTCCTGGTAACGCTGCTTCGCGAGCGGCAGGCCCGACGTCCCGAGGAAGAGCCGTAGCGGCGGCTTCTCGGTATCGACGAGCTTGAGAATCGCCGTCGCCGTGGCTTCGGGATCGCCCGGAGCGTTGTTCGCCGAGCGCTGCTTCGCGGCCGCGTGCATCTCCGCGTATGCGGGCAGCTCTTTCGCGCGCTTGGCCGAACTGCCGCTCCAGTCGGTCGAGTACGCGCCCGGTTCGACGAGCGTCACGTCGATGCCGAACGGCGCGACTTCCTGCGAGAGCGATTCGGAGAGGCCCTCGAGCGCCCACTTCGATGCGTGGTAGAGGCCGATGTTCGAGAAGGCGACGATGCCGCCGATGCTCGAGACCATCAGGATCCGGCCGGCCTTCTGCGCGCGCATGATCGGGAGCACGGCCTGCGTCATCCAGAGCGAGCCGAAGAAATTGACTTCCATCTGCGCGCGCGCATCGTCTTCCGTGACTTCCTCGACGGCGCCGAAGCTGCCGTAGCCCGCATTGTTGACCAGCACGTCGATGCGGCCGAACGTCTCGTGCGCGGCCTTGACGGCGGGACCGATCGCCTCGCGATCGGTAACGTCGAGCGCGAGCGGGAGGACCGCATCGCCGTATGTCGCCTTGAGGTCGTCGATGTCGGAGACGCTCCGCGCGGTCGCTGCGACCTTGTCGCCCCGTTCGAGGGCGGCCTCGACCCAAACGCGCCCGAAGCCGCGCGAGGATCCGGTGACGAACCAAACTTTTTCTGCCATGTTGAAATCATACCCGGCCCTTCGTGCCGATTCTCGGGGCGAGCCGCAGCCGCCGGACTTTTGAGGACCGGCGAGGAAGCCGTGCGCGAGTCTTCCCGGGTTCGAGGTAGTGTCGTCTTGCAGCTTCTACGCCCGGCTCGGCCGATACGGATCTCGGCGCTCGAGGCGATCGCGCTCGTCTGCGCGTTCCTCATCGTCGCGCTGATCGGCTGGTCGCGCTGCTACGATCCGCTCGTCGGCGATCAGGCGCTCTTCCTGATCGGCGCCGAGAAGCTCACGGCGGGCGGTGTCCTCTATCGCGACTTCTGGGACATCAAGCAGCCCGGGGTTTTCGCGTTCTTCCTCGCGGGCGGCCGCCTCTTCGGCTTCGATCAGATCGGCGAGCATGCGGCCGATCTCGTTTGGCAGCTCGCCTTCGCAGCCGCGCTCGTCGCCGGACTTCGCGGATGCTTTGGTCGCGAACGAATCGTGCTCGCGTTCGCGCCGCTCGCGGTGATCGGATCGTATTACGCGGGCAGCTCGTCGTGGCACTTGCTGCAGGTCGAAGAGCTCGTCGGGCTGCCGCTGTTCGGCTGCGCGGCGCTGCTGCTCGCCGCGATTCGCCGATCGTCGGCGCGGCTCGCGCTCGCGTCGGGACTCTGCGCGGCAGCCGTGCTCGCGTTCAAGCTGCTCTTCGCGATCATCATCCTGGCGCTCGTCACTGCGACGCTCGCGACGACGCGCGCATCGCTGACGCGGCGCTCGCTGCGACAGCTCGCATACCCATGGCTCGCGGGCGTCCTGTTGCCGGTCGCTGCGTTTACGGCCTACGCCGTCGCGCACGCGGCGACGGGCACGACGCTGCGAACGACGTTCGTCATTCCGGTCGAGGTGCTGCTCACGACCGAGATGCACGCGCCGGCCGCGCGACTCGCGGACAGCGCGATGCGCTTCTTGCTCTATTTCCGCGGGCTGATCTTCCTCGGCCTCATCGGTCTTGTCGCCGCCGACCGGACCTCGGCGCGCGCGCTGGCATGGCGCGCGATCGCCGCGGCTTGGATCGTCGCGGACGGGGTCGTCATCGCGATCCAGCTCTCCTCGTGGTGGCAGTATCACTTTCTGCTGCTCGTGCCGCCGGTCGGGATCCTCGCGTCGTTCGGGCTCGCGTTCCTCATCCGGCTGGGCCGCGCGAGCGTCCCGAAGGCGATCGCCGCGCTGGCGCTCGCGGGCGTCGTCGCGTACGTCGCCGTGCCGCTCCCGCAGGGTGCAATCGGCACGCTGCTCCGCGTCGCGCGCGAGCGACCGTTCGGGTCCCCCGCGGCACTCGAGCGCTATCGATCGCGACGAACGGCGAATACGCCGACGCATTCGCCGACGCGGCGCCGGCGAGACGTTTCGGCGCGGCCGCGACGGTCTATGTGTTCGGCGATCCGCTGATCTACGTCGACTCGGGCAGGTCGCAGGCGATCGCGATGAATAGCTGGGCGATTGCGCTCTTCACGCCGGGGCTCTGGCGGCGCACCGTGCGCGAGCTCTGTGAGCGGCCGCCCGACGATATCTTCGTCTTCGATCGTTTCGTACCGCGGCTGCGCGACGGCGACGGCGGTGCGCCGATGCGTCTTCTCGCTGACGACTTCCGTCCCAGCGCGCGAACGCGCGACGGTCAATGGTACTCGCTTCGTGCCGCGCGAGCAGGCGGGACGTGCGGCTCGCATATTCCGGCGTTTTAACCTCAGAGGTTCGGTAACGTCGAGTGCGGACTGCTGGACGACGTCGCCGTATTTCGCCTTGATTGTCCACTTCGGAGACGCTCGCGCGGTCGCTGCGACGTTGTCGCCCCCTTCGAGGGCGGCCTCGACCCAGACGCGCCCGAAGCCGCGGGAGGATCTGGTGGCGAATCAAATCTTATACCATGCCGCCCGAGCTACCCAGGCCGCTCGACCCGCATGTCTACGGCTCAATCACGATTGAGCCGCTGGCGGAGCGGCCGGGCGTCGCCGATTCGCTCGCGGCGATGCTCGTCGACGTCGTCGCGGCCGGCGGATCGGTCGGCTTCCTGCACCCATTGCCGCGCGACGAGGCGGCCGGGTTCTGGCGCGGCTCGCTCGCGGCGGCGGCTCGCGGCGAGCGGATCGTCTTCGGCGCGCGGCTCGGTGATGCGATCGTCGGAACGCTGACGCTCGTCCTCGCGCTCCCGCCGAACCAGCCGCATCGCGCGGAGCTCGCGAAGATGCTGACCGCTCCCGCATATCGCGGCCGGGGCATCGCGACCGCGCTCGTCCGCAGCGCCGAAGCGGCCGCAGCGGCGTGCGGCCGGACGATGCTCACGCTCGATACCGCCGAAGACGGCGGTGCGTCGAGCCTCTACGAGCGGCTCGGCTTCACGCGCGCCGGAACGCTTCCCGAGTACGCGTTGAAGCCGCACGGCGGCCTGACCGGCACGCATCTCTATTTCAAGCGGATCGACGTCACGTCGTAATCGTCAGCGGCTCGTCGCGAAACCGAAGGCACGCATGCCGCCGATCGGTACGGTACGACGCGGATATCTCGAAGTGATTCGATCTCGGTTACGACAGAACGGCGGATGCTCCGTATCGATCTCGACAGGTCCGGTCGGTACGGCGTGGTCGAGTCGACGTATCGCGACGGCTCCTGGCTAGCGTGGATTGCAATGCGCGACGATCGCGTGCATCGCCGCTGCGGGATCGTCGACCGGGATGTAGACAACGAGAACCGCACGCGGTGCGCCGAGCATGCGATCGTGACGGCACGGCTGCCGCAGTTCGAGGACGAGCATGCGCGAGCCGACGACATGCAAGACGGCAGCCTCCGCCCCGAGCCAACGCCGCGTCCGACGATCGAGTTCGGGTGCGATTCGAACGGCATCGATGTCAGCGAGCGGAATACGTAGCGTGTCGAAGACGCCACGCCGGGCGACGAGCATCCGCTCGCCGATGACGTGCGGGCGATCGCGCATTGAGACGATCAGCGCGGCGAGCCAAAAGATAGTGTAGGCATGCAGCCCGAGATCGAGTGCGTGCCACCACCACGGCTTGCCGCCGAGGAAGAGCTCGATGACGAAGGCCTCGGGCACGAGTGCGACGATCGCGAGGGCGAGGAAAACGACGCAATCGTTGCGACGGTGATACGCGATACCCGCGGGCGGCGGTCGACGCCAACCACCACAGAGGAACGCGATGCCGCCCGCGTCGAGCGCGCTGACCCGCGCCATCAGCGCGGCGCCACTGCGCATGCCACCGCGGGCGAAGCCGCGCTCGAGCCGCTCTTCGATGAGCTCGCCGGCCGTCCTCGGCATCCGCCAGCCGACGACGAGGAGCGTCACGATGAACGCCGCGTCGAGGGCAGGCGCGAGATAGGTGACGGCAATCGCTCGCGGCTCGAAGAGCCAGACGCACATGCCGATCGTCGCGAGCAGCGGTAACGCGACGGCGAACGGTCCCGCGTCCCCGCGGCGCCATGCTCGCGCACCGAGGCCGGCTTGGGCGCCCGCCGAGACGAGGAACGCCGTCTTCGACCAGCGCCGCCAGGCCAATGCGCTCGGGAGTAAGCCGGCGAGTCCGACGACCGAGAGCAGTATCGCAATCGCGACGGCGACGTTGCGTGCGAGCTGCAGGATCGTCATGTCGTGACGCGCACGCGGCCGCGCATGAAGCTGATCGCGGCTGCGAGCGCGACGATCGCCAGCGTGACGGCTGAGTCCAGCGGTGATTCGCGCGCCGATTCGACGATGAGCCACGCGCCGACGAGGACGAAGGCCGCCGGGACGATCGGATAGCCCCACGTGCGATACGGCCGCGGCGCGTCCGGCTCGCGGCGACGCAGCACGAAGAGTCCGATCGTCGTGATCGTGACGAAGAGCCACGTTACGAACGTGAAGCCGTCGCTGATCCGATCGAAGTCCGCGACGGTCAGCAGGAGCGCCGCAATGGCGCACGTCCAGAGGATCGCTGCCACGGGCGAGCCGTTGCGCGCGATCGGTGCGAGCGCGCGGACGTCGTCGTCCTCGCCGAGCGCGAGCGTCACGCGCGCGTTCGCGAGAATCGAGATGTGCAGCGTCGCGGCCGCCGAGATGAAGAGCACCGCGGCGAATGCGCGATCGGCCCCCGCCCCGAGCAGCGCGCGACCGCCCGCGAGCCCGATCGCGACCGATGTCGGCAGCGCGCGGATCGCGTCGATGCCGAGCACGCGCTCGAGCCCGGCGTTCACCGCGACGTAGAGCACGATGACGATCGCGACGCTCGTGCCGAGCGCGATCGGCAACGTGCGCCGCGGCCGGAGCACCTCCGATGCGACCATGGGCAGCGACGCCCAGCCGATGTACGCATACAGCGCACCGAGCACCGCCGGCGCGATCCCCGTCAGCAGCCCGTGCGCCGCGCGACCGCAGGCGCTCGTCGCTGCCGCGCTCGAGGCGGGATGTGCGAATGCATACGCCGCGCCGGCGATCGCGACGAGCGTCGCGATCTTCACGATCGTCGTCACGGAGACGACCGCTCCGTTGAGCCGCGTCGACGCGCAATTGAGCGCCGCGAAGCAGCCGAGGAACGCGAGCGCGACGAGCGTGATTCCCGTGAGATGGAACGGGCCGAGCGCAGCGACCGTCTCGCCGACCGGCACGCCGGTGATGCCGCCGAAGAAGATCGCGGTGCCCGCGGCGAGCGCGGCGAGCGACGCGGGCGCGATCGCGAGGAACGACACCCAGCCGAACGCGCGCGCGACGGGCGCGCCGTAGGCGCGGCCGAGATAGGCGTACGCGCCGCCCGTCTGCGGCATCATCGCGCCGAGCTCGGCGTACGAGAGCGCCCCCGCGAGCGAGAGCAGCCCCGCGAAGATCCACACGGCGACGAAGAGATGTGGATCGCCGAGCTCGCAAATCATCGAGCGGCCCTTGAGGTACACGCCCTGACCGACCATATTGCCGACCGCGACGGAGATGCTCGCGACGAGGCCGAGCGAGGGGATCAGTCGGCGGGCGCTAGCTCCAGCGGCGGCCGTAGCTCGCGTCCTCGAACGTCTTGGCGAGCACGAGTGCGACGTAACCCGCGACGACGGCTTTGACGAGCGCGACCAGCAACGACGAGACGATCGCCGAGGCGAAGATCGTCGAGCCGAGCAGCACGGGCGTGAGCAGCGAGATCATCCACGACGGCACGAAAAGAAAGGCGATGAACCAAAGCACCGTGACGGCGAGCGTCGGCAACGGCGCGCGCCGCGCCGTCTCGAGCGACGCGTTGAGCGCGGCGCCACCGGGCGTCCCGCCGACGACCGCCGCCGGGATGGTGTACAGGAAGAAGAAGTACGCGACGGCCGTGAGCACGATCGCCCCGATACCCGTCGCGAACGACCCGACGATGCCGGCGATCGAGATGACGAATTCGAAGCCGATCGCCGCCCAGAAGATGTCGGCGACGCGCGCGCGCGCCTCGTCCCAGGCCTCGTCGAACGATGCGCGGCCGCGGGCGTTGCGCCACGCGTGGCTGCCGACGATCACGGCGACTGCAACGCCGAACCAGCCGACGATCTCCGCGAGATAGCCGACGATGCTCGTCGCCGCGCCGCCGAACACGCCGCCGCCGCCGCCGCTGACGGGCGCAACCTTGAAGATCAGGATCTGCGCGACGTAGGCGAGCAGCGGCCCGAGGCAGATCGCGGGGTTCTTGCCGAGCAGGACGAAGGCGCGGCCGTAGATCGATGGATCGATCGGCGGCGTGACAGCGCGGCGCCGCATTTAGTGTCCCGCCCCGTGCAGAGCATGACGGTCGCTCGGCGCGTTTCCGCCGCTGCGCCGTCCTTCATCGCTTCCATTGCTCTGCAATTCTGCGCTCATCAAAATCCGGGACATTACGCGCGCGCGCTCGCGAGCGCCGAGCCGCAGCCGCACGTTCGCTCGGCGGGAATCGCCGCGACGATCGCGCCGATCGCGTCTTTCACGCGCTCGTTATTGCGCGCGAAGACCTCGAGTACTTCCTCGTGCGAGACGGGCTGCGCGCCCGGCAGGCCGACGTCGTAATCGGTGATGAGCGAGATGTTGACGTAGCAGATCTCGAGCTCGCGCGCGAGATAGCATTCGGGATATTGGGTCATGTTGATGACCTCCCAGCCGGCGTCCTGAAACCACTTCGACTCGGCGCGCGTGCTGAAGCGCGGCCCTTGGATGACGACGACGGTCCCGGTCGGGTGCGTCGTGATGCCGAGCGAGCGCAGCGCGTCGATCGCGATCGGCCGCAGCTGCGGGCAATACGGATCGGCGAAGCCGACGTGCGTCGTGATCGGACCGTCGTAGAACGTGTCCTTGCGGCCCGTAGTGCGGTCGACCACCTGATCGGCGACGACCATGTCGCCCGGCGCGACGTTCTGCTTGAGCGAGCCGCACGCCGTCGGACCGACGATGCGCGTGACGCCGAGTTCCTTCATCGCCCACAGGTTCGCGCGATAGTTGATCGATTGCGGCGGGAAACGATGGTCCTTGCCGTGGCGCGGCAGAAACGCGACGCGCTTGCCGCCGAGCTCGCCGACGGCGATCGGGTCGCTCGGCGCGCCGTACGGCGTCTCGATCCAGACCTCGCGCGCGCTCTCGAGGAGCGCGTAGAAGCCGGAGCCTCCGAAGACGCCGATCTCGGCTCGTTCCGTTGTCATGGCGCTACTCTTTGAAGTCGCTGGGTCGCAGCTCCTCGATGAACTTCTTGAACTTCTGCGACTCCTCGACTTCCGATTTCCTATCCGCGACGCTCTCCTCAAGCACAATCTTGTCGGAGACGAAGATCGGGGCATGCATGCGCAACGCGAGCGCGATGCCGTCGGAGGGCCGCGCGTCGATCTCCTGGCTCTCGCCGTTGCTGCGCAGGATCAGTTTGGCGAAGAACGTCGAGTCCTTGATGTCGTGGATGACGATCTGCTCGAGCGACGCCGAGAGCGATTCGAGCAAGTTGCGCATCAGATCGTGGGACAGCGGCCGTGGCACCGTCGTTCCCTCGAGGGCGAGCGCGATCGCGGTCGCTTCGAACGGCCCGATGAGGATCGGTAAGAAACGCTTGCCTTCGAGATCCTTGAGGATCACCACGGGATCGTGGGTCAGGAGGTCGATGCCGAGCTTGTCGACCTTCATTTGCCGCATCTCTGGGAGTCCTACGCGTCCAGGTCGATTCCTTGCCATCCCCGAACCGCGAGCGTCGCCTTGGCACTTTCATGCGGTATCGTCGGCCTTCCCAACGTCGGGAAATCGACCATCTTCAACGCGCTGACGCGCTCGGCGCAGGCGCTCGCGGCGAACTACCCGTTCGCGACGATCGAGCCCAACGTCGGTGAGGTCCCCGTGCCCGACGATCGGCTCGCCGTGCTGTCAGAGATCTGCTCGGCGCGGCGGATCGTGCCCGCGACGATGCGCTTCGTCGACATCGCGGGGCTCGTGCGTGGCGCGAGCTCGGGCGAAGGGCTCGGCAACGCGTTCCTGAGCCACATTCGCGAGACCGATGCGATCGCGATGGTCGTGCGTTGCTTCGAAGACGAGAACGTCACGCACGTCGAGGGCGGCCCCGACCCGTTGCGCGACATCGAGATCATCGCGATCGAGCTCGCGCTCGCCGATCTCTCGTCGATCGCCAAGCGCATCGACAAGCTCGAGCGTGAGGCGCGCGTCAATCCCAAGCTCGCGCCGACGCTCGAAGCCGCGAAGCGCCTGCGCGCGGCACTCGAGGACGGCACGCCCGCGCGGACCTTTCCGCACGATTCGCTCGAGGCGGAGCTCGCCCGCGAGAGCTTCCTGCTCACGGTCAAACCGCTGATCTACGTCGCCAACGTGGACGAGGCGCAAATCGAAGAGCTGGGCCCGCTCGCGCGCGACGTCTTCATGCTCGCCGAACGCGAGGGCAGCCGCGCGATCGCGTTCTGCGGCCAGGTCGAAGCCGAGCTCGCCGGGCTCGACGAGGCCGAGGCCAAGACGTTCCGTGAGGAGCTCGGCATCGAGCGCAGCGGCCTCGACCGGCTCATTCTCGGCGCCTACGAGCTGCTCGGGCTCATGACGTTCCTGACCGCCGGTGAGCAGGAGGTCCGCGCGTGGACGATCGACGTCGGGACGCGCGCGCCGCAGGCGGCGGGCAAGATCCACTCTGACATCGAGCGCGGCTTCATTCGCGCCGAGATCGTGACGTACGGCGATTACGAGCGGCTGCGCACGATGGAAGCGATCAAGTCGGCGGGGCTGCTCCGCAGCGAAGGCAAGGAGTACGCCATGCGCGAGGGCGATGTCGTCAACTTCCGCTTCAACGTCTGACCGAGTGTCCGGATGGCGGTCATTCGTTATCCAAACGTCGCATCAGCACCGGTGTCCGCTGATCGTTCGTAGGACTGCCGAGCCGGGTTTTTAAAAGATCGGCGTGCCGAGTTCGCTTGACTCCTCGCCCGTCATTACCGCCGGACCCGCCGCGGCGGCCTCCGTTTTCGGGGATGCGATCGCCTATTTCGACGAGGCGGCCGCCCTGCTCGACCTCGATCCCGGCGTGCGGCGCGTGCTCACGAGCCCCTCGCGGCAGATCATCTTCTCGATCCCGTTCCAGCGCGACTCGGGCGAGCTCGAGGTCTTCACGGGCTACCGCGTGCAGTACAACTTCGCGCGCGGGCCCGCGAAGGGCGGGATCCGCTTCCATCCCGGCGTCACGCTCGACGAGGTGACGGCGCTGGCGTTCTGGATGACGTGGAAGTGCGCGGTCGTCGACCTGCCGTTCGGCGGCGGCAAGGGCGGCGTCACGTGCGATCCGACGACGCTTTCGCCGGGCGAGCTCGAGCGCATCACGCGCCGCTACGCAGCCGAACTCGTCGAGGTCGTCGGCCCCGATAAGGACGTCCCGGCGCCCGACGTCGGCACGACGCCGCAGATCATGGCCTGGTTCATGGACACGTACTCGATGCATGCCCGGCGTCATTCGCCCGACGTCGTCACGGGTAAACCGCTGGAGATCGGCGGGTCGCAGGGTCGCGTCGAAGCGACGGGCCGGGGCGTCTCGCTCGTCGCGCTCGCCCAGATGCGGCGCATGGGCATCAACGCGGCGGGCGCCCGCATCGCCATCCAGGGCTTCGGAAACGTCGGCTCGGTCGCCGCGGCGATGTTCGTCGCCGCCGGCGCTCGCGTCGTCGCGATCTCCGACGTCTCGGGTGCCTATCACGACGAGCGCGGGCTCGACGTCGCGGGCGCGATCGCGTATGCGCGGGAGCACGAGTCGCTCGAGGGCTACCGCGGCGGCGACCGGATCACGAACGAGGCGCTGCTCGAGATCCCGTGCGACGTCCTCGTGCCCGCCGCGCTGGAGAAGCAGCTCCACGCCGGCAACGCGGATCGCGTGAAGGCGAAGCTCATCGTCGAGGGTGCGAACGGCCCGACGACCCCCGAGGCCGACCACCGCTTCAACGAGCGCGGCGTCGTCGTCATCCCCGACATCGTCGCCAACGCCGGCGGCGTGACGGTTTCGTATTTCGAGTGGGCGCAGAATCGCGCGGGCTACGCGTGGCGCGAAGCCGAGGTCAACGACCGGCTCGCGGACGTCTTGCACGCGAACTTCGAGACGGTCGGCGCGCTCGCCGCGCGGCACGCCGTGCCGTTGCGGACTGCCGCGTACATGCTCGCGATCGACCGCGTCGTGCGGTCGATGAAGGCGCGCGGCGTCTACGCCTAACGGTTAGGCGTGGCGCCAGCGCGCGAGGGGATCCGGCCGCGGGTCGCGCTCATCGGCCCACGCGGCCAGGGCGACGAGGGCGGGCGCGAGCTCGCGCCCGGCGGTCGTGAGTTCGTAGAGCACGCGCAACGGCGGGCCCGGATCGACGCGCCGCGTTAGGAGTCCCGCCGCGTCGAGCTCGCGTACGGACGCGCCGAGATCGACCTCGTTCGTGAGGCGGCAAGCTTCGACGAGCTCGCTGAAGCGCCGCGGCCCATCGACGAGGGAGCGTAGGACTCCCGTATTGGGATGTCGCCCGAAGGCTGCGACGGAGGAGACGAAGGTCATCAGGTGCCTCAGTGGAGTGGCGATTGCTCCTCCCTATTATCGGGTCGCGCAGCCGCAAATTGCGCCGAATAAGCCTCCTCGGCATCGGGCGTGGTCATGCTCACATTCTCACGCTTCCGGCGTCACGAGCGAGCGTGGCCGCAGTCGCAAGGCGCTCACGACGGTCGCGCCGATGGCGGCGGCGCATGCGATCGAGAGGGTGAACGGGACGGCGCGCGCGATCCGCTCGCCGACCGCATGCGCATGCACGAATTCTGCGCCGAACGCACCGAAAACAATCGCCACGAGCGTCGCGCCGAGCGTCTGACCGCTGACCCGGACGATCGCGAGCAGGCCCGCAGCGCTCGGGGTCTTCGCGCGGGGTGCGCTGCCGATGAATTCGCGATTGTTCGGCGACTGAAAGAAGCCGAAGCCGACGCCGCAGGCCACGCCGCGCAGCACGATGCCGAGCGTGCCCGCATCCGGGGGCAACGTTGCATAGAACGCGAGCCCGCAGCTGTAGATCGCAAGGCCGATCGTCGCGAGCACCGCGGGTGGATAGCGGTCGGCGAGCCGCCCCGCGACGGGCGCGACGACCGCGATCGCGAGCGGCCACGACGTGAGCAGCAGTCCCGACTCCAGCGGCGAGCGGCCAAGGGACTCTTGAAAATAGAACGGGAGCGCGACGTAGGCGAGGCCCTGCGAGGTGAACGTCAGCCACGAGGCGCCCGCCGCGGCGGAGAACGCCCGGATCCCGAAGAGATCGAGATCGACCATCGGCTTCGGGAGCACGAACTGCCGGCGCACGAACCACACGAGCGCGACGGCCGCGACGGCGAGCCGGACGCCGATCGACCACCGTGGCTCTTGGCGGGAGAAGCCGTCGAGCGCCCAGATCGCGAGCGACAGGCCGGCCGCGCTCGTCACGACGCTCGGCAGATCGAGCGTCCCGCCGCGCGGCGTGTCGCTCGGGAGCGTGCGGTTGAGCGCGATGTTGACGAGCCCGATCGGGACGTTGAGCGCGAAGATCCACGACCAGTGCGCGACGGCAAGGACGAAGCCGCCGAGCGTCGGCCCCGCGGCCGAGCTCGTTGCGACGACGAGCGCGTTGATGCCGAGCGCCCGCCCGAGCTGCTGCTTCGGAAAGATGTCGCGCAGGATCGCGGGCGCGATCGCCATGATCCCCGCCGCTCCGAAACCCTGCAGCACGCGCGCGATGACGAGCACCGGCAGCGAGCGCGAGAGCGCGCACGCGAGCGACGCGACGACGAACGCGATGACGCCGGCGCGATAGACGCGGGTCGCGCCGTGGATCGTGCCGAGCGAAGCCAGCGGCAGCAGCGCCGCGGTGACCGCGAGTTGGAAGCCGTTGACGACCCAGATCGAGGCGGTCGGCGACGCGTGGAGCTCGTGCGCGATCGTCGGCAGGGCCGTGTTCGCGATCGTGCCGTCGAGGACGGCCATCGTCGTCGCCGTCGCGAGCGCGAGGTAGGCGATGCGGCGGCGACCCGGCCGCAAGCCGTCGAGCTCGCCCGCACCCGCGACCGTGGCGGGTTCAGCCGGGGAAGGCACCTTCTGCGTGATAGGAACTCCGGGAGAGCGGGCTCGCGACGACGTGACGGAAGCCGCGTGCGACACCTGCGACGCGCATGCGCTCGAAAGCCTGCGGCGCGATGTATTCGACGACGGGCAGATGGCGCGCGCTCGGCCGCAGGTACTGGCCGAGCGTGAAGACGTCGACCCCGGCGGCGCGCGCGGCGTCCATCGTCGCGAGCACCTCTGCCTCGGTCTCGCCGAGGCCGACCATCAGCGACGTCTTCGTGAAGCGCGCGCGGCCCGAGCGTTTCGCGCGCTCGAGGACGGCGAGCGAGCGCGCCGTCGATGCGCGGCGGTCGCGGACCGTCGCCTGCAGCCGGTCGACGGTCTCGAGGTTGTGCGCGAACACGTCGGGCTCGGCCGCGAGCACGACGTCGAGCGCGGCCGCGTCGCCCGCGAAGTCGCCGGTAAGAACTTCGATCCTGGCGCCGGATTCGCGGCGGATCGCGCGGATCGTGCTCGCGAAGATCGCCGCGCCGCCGTCGGCGAGATCGTCGCGGTCGACCGAGGTCACGACGAGATAGCGCCAGCCGAGCTTCGCCACCGCCGCCGCGACGCGCATCGGCTCGCCCCAATCGACCTCGCCGCGCGGGCTCCCGGTCTTCACGTTACAGAAGCGGCACGCGCGCGTGCACGTCTCGCCGAGGATCATGATCGTCGCGGTCCCACGGCCCCAGCACTCGCCGAGGTTCGGGCAGCGGGCCTCCTCGCAGACGGTGTTGAGTCCGGCTGCCCGGACATCGGCGCGCAACGTCTCGTACGTCGCGCCGATCGGCAGCCGCGCTTTTAGCCACGGCGGCCGCGGCAGGACCGGTGTGGCGAGCGGCTCGATCATGCGGCGCTCGAGAGCGTGCCGCCGGCAGCCCGCTCGAGCGCCGAGAGGAGCTCGCGCACGAAGATGGGCTCGACCTCCTTCACGTCGAGCCGCCGGCCGCTCGCGCGCGCGAGCGAGACGGTCCCGAACGCCGGCATGCCGCACGGGACGATCGTCGCCTCGGCGTGCGCCGGCACCGCGACGTCGAGCGCGATGCCGTGCAGCGTCGCGAGCCCGCGCACCGCGAGCCCGACGGCGGCGATCGCATCGTCGCCGACGTACGCGCCGCGGTGCTCGCGGCGCGTGCCGGCGACGACGCCGAATGCCGCGCACGTCGCAATCGCCGCGCGCTCGAGCGCGCCGACGACGGGCACGACGTCGCGAAAGCTTTGAAGCCGTAGGATCGGATAGGCGACGAGCTGTCCCGGCCCGTGGTACGTCGCGTCGCCGCCGCGCTCGACGCGCACGACGTCGATCCCGCGCGCGGCGAGGCGTTTGGGGCTCGCGAGGACATGCTCGGGCTTTGCGGCGCGGCCGAGCGTGATCGTCGGCTCGTGCTCGCAGACCACGAGCGTCTCCGGGCCCTCGCCCGCGACGAGCGCCGCATGCGCCGCGCGCTGCAGCGCGAGGACCTCGCGGTATTGACGGCGGCCGAGCCGCAGGACGGTCACCCCGCGAGCACCGGCTCGACCTGCACGGTCGCGGGCCCGGCGGCCTTCGGCTTGGCGTTGACGAGATGGATCGCTTTCCCGTGCGCGGCTTCGGCCGCGTCGCCGATCGCCTCGGTGAGCGTCGGGTGGGGGTGGATCGAGAGGGCGATGTCCTCGAGCGTCGCGCCCATCTCGAGGGCGACGATGCCCTCGCCGATGAGCGATTCCGCCTGCGGCGCGACGACGTGCATTCCGAGGAGCCGGTCGGTCTTCGCGTCGGCGACGAGCTTCACGAGGCCGTCGGTCGCGTTCATCGTCCGGGCCCGGCCGCTCGCCGCGAGCGGAAATTTTCCGATCCGGAGCTCGTAGCCCGCGGCGCGAGCCTCCTCTTCCGAGAGACCGACCGTCGCGACTTCGGGATCGGTGTAGACGCAGTTCGGGATTGCGATCGGGTCGAAGGCGGCGGAGCGATCGCCGCTCATCGCCTCGGCGGCCACGAGCCCTTCCTTCATCGCCTTGTGCGCGAGCAGCGGCTGCGAGGTGACGTCGCCGATCGCGAAGATGCCCGGTATCGCGGTACGGCGCTGCGCGTCGACGAGGATGTAGCCGCGCGCGTCGGTCTGGAGTCCGGCGGCGTCGAGCCCGAGACCGTTCGTAACGGGCCGCCGCCCGACGGCGACGAGCGCCGCGTCGAATTCGCGGACCTCGTTCGCGATCGTCGCGCGGACGCCGGTCGGCGTCGTTTCGAGCGCGGCGACCTTCGTCCCGAGCAAGATCTCGATGCCCTGTTTCGTGAGGATCCGGCCGAGCGTCTTCGAGATCTCGAGATCGGTGCCGATGAGAAGATTCGGCGCCTGCTCGACGACGAGGACCGTGCTGCCGAGGCGCGTGTAGACCGTCGCGAACTCGAGGCCGATCACGCCGCCGCCGATGACGAGCAAGCGCTTCGGGATCGCGCGCAATCGGACGGCGTCGTCGGAGTTGAGGATGCGCTCGCCGTCGCGTTCCCAGCCGGGCACGGCCATCGGCGCGCTACCGGTCGCGATCACGACGCCGAGCGAGGCCTCGAAGCTCGATTCGCCGCCGTCGCGGCGGCGCAGCGCGACGCGCGTCGGCGAGACGAACCGCGCCTCGCCGTACTCGAAGCGCACGCCGTTCGCCTTAAAGAGCGTCCTGACGCCGCCGACGTTCGCGTCGACCGCGGATTGCGCGAAGCGCTCCACGCCCGCCCGATCGATCTCGGGTGCGGCGACGCCGATGCCGATCTCGCCCGCCTCGCGGATCTGGCGCGCGACCTCACCGACGTGCAGGAGCGCCTTCGTTGGGATGCAGCCCCAGTTCAGGCAGACGCCGCCGACCTCGTCGCGGTCGAGGCAGACGACGCTCTTGCCGAGCTGAGCGAGCCGAATCGCCGCGTGATAGCCGCCCGGTCCCGCGCCGATGACGATCGCGTCGACGCGCTCGGGTGAGGTCGTTTCCATCTTCGAAGGGTTCGCCGTGCCGTCGACCTTTCCGGTTCGCTCACATTCGGTTCACATTTCGTTCATATGCGCTCCGTAGAGTTAGATCGAGCGCCATCTCATCGCTCGCAGATTTCTGCATTGCCCTTAAGGATAGTTCGATGCGTGCTGCCTCCGGTTCGTTCTTCGCCTCGATCGCCGTGCTCGCCGCCGCGCTTCCGGCTACGGCCGCGAGCGTTCTGATCCCAGGCGGGACGCCGCTCGAGATCCATCTCACCGATGAGATGACGTCGTCGTCGGCGAAGCCGGGCGATCGCTTCTCGTTCACGGTCGCGAACGACGTGCGCGACCCTGGGGGATGGCTCGTCATCCCGTCGGGCGCGCAGGGCATCGGCGAAGTCGCCGACGTCCAGGGCGCCGGCAGCAACGGCCATTCCGGGAAGCTCGGCTTGCAGTTCGATTACGTCTATGCCGTCGACGGCGAGAAAGTCAAAGTCTCGTCGACCGGCAAGACCGAGGAGGGCGAGCAGAAGAAGGGCGCCGCCTCGACCGCGACGATCGCCTCGTACGCGCTGCTCGGCCCGGTCGGTCTCTTCGCGCACAACTGGATCAAGGGCCGCGACGCGACGATCCCGGCGACGAAGATCTTCACGATCTTCGTCGACGACACGGTTCACGTCGAGGCGACCAATCACATCAAGCAGGGCGACGGCGGCTTCGCTCACTAGCGGGTTGCGTTGGGTGCGGCGGCCATCCGAGATGCATCCGCCCTCGCGCTCGGAAGCGGAACGACCGCGCGCGAGGCCGCGCGGCGGTGTGGCAACGAGGCCCCGCTTTCCGGTCGCGAGAAATCGAGCACCCGTAACCGCACCGCTTGAGATGGACGTGACGCGCGGAAACCGACGTACGAGCGATTCGGTCGAACTCGCGCGAGGACACGATCACCTCGGCATTGCTCGCGTGGTTCGCACGCGGCGGACGCGACTCGTTACCGTGGCGGCGCGACCGCGCGCCGTATCGGATCGTCGTGAGCGAATTCATGCTGCAGCAGACGCAGGTCGCGCGCGTCGTGCCGCTCTTCGAGGCGTTCGTCGGTCGCTGGCCGACGTTCGCGGCGCTCGCGGCGGCATCGCGCGACGAGGTCGTGCGCGCCTGGCGCGGGCTCGGCTATAACTCGCGCGCCGTCCGGCTGCACGAGCTCGCGCGCGCGGTCGTCGCGCACGGCGGCGAGTTGCCTCGCACCGAAGCCGAATTGCGCGAGCTCCCAGGCGTCGGGCCGTACACGGCGGCCGCAATCTCGGCATTCGCTTTCGACGTCGATACGGTCGCCTTCGACACGAACGTCCGGCGCATCGCGCACCGCGTGACGCTCGGCCTCGAATGGCCGCCACTCGCCAGCGACGCGCGGCTCGCGGTCATCGCGCGCGAGCTGCTCCCGTCCGGGCGAGCGTTCGCGTTCAACTCCGCGCTCATGGATCTCGGCGCGACGATCTGCACGGCGCGCGCACCGAAGTGCCTGCTGTGTCCGCTCCTGCGGACGTGCGCCGCCGCACCGATCGACGGGGCAACGCTGGCGGCGCGCTCGGCTGCTTACGCGCCCATAAGATCGCCGCAGGCGAAGCTGCCGTTCGAGGCGTCGCGGCGTTTTGCGCGCGGCCGCATCGTGGACCGGCTCCGCGAGCTCGCGCCGAACGAGCGCATCTCCGCGCTCGTGCTCGTCGCCGACCTGGGCGCGAGGCTCGAGCATCACGACGGCGTCGCGATCGAAGCGACGATCGCTGCGCTCGCGCGCGACGGCATCGTCGAACTCACGGACGGCACCATTCGTCTCGCCACGGGCGAGGAGTAACGGCCGGGCGAGGCGTCACATCGGCCGCGTGGGCTCGCGTTAGCCGAACCAGCTCGGAATATCGGCGTAGCGCTCTTCCTTCCACGGATCGCCCTCGTTGTGGTAGCCGCGCTTCTCCCAAAACCCGGGCCGGTCGTTCGCGATGAACTCGAAGCCGTGGATCCACTTCGCGGACTTCCAGAGATAGAGCTTCGGCACGAACGCGCGCACGGGGCCGCCGTGGATCGGCTCGAGCGGCTCGCCGTCGAACTCGGTCGCGAGCAACACGTCGTCGCCGAGCATTGCCGCGACCGGCAGGTTCGTCGTGTAGTCGTTGGCCGCGTGCTGCACGACGAACTTTGCGTCGGGTAATGGTCGCGCACGCGCCACGAGCCGCGCGAAGGGGACGCCACGCCAGCTCGTGTCGCGCTTGCTCCAGCGTGTCACGCAGTGGATGTCGCCGCGCCACTCGACCGTCGGCTCGGCGCGCAGTTCGTCCCACGTCAGCTCGAACGGCGCGGCCACGAGCCCATAAAACTTCAAGCGCCACGTCGCCGAATCGAAGCGCGGCACGTCGCCGACGTGGAGGACCGGGAAGCCCGAGGCGATCGTCTGCCCGGGCGGAACGGTCGGATCGGTCGTTTTCTTGAAGGCGGCCATCGTGTCCGACACCGTTCCCGAATCAGAACCCGTTCCCGCGCGCGCGCCCGCCGGCTCGCCGAACGCGCCGACGATCCCGTTCCCGAAGCGCCGCGTCGCGCGCGCCGTCGCGATCGACGAACTCGCGATCCTCGAGGGGCTGCACCCCGATCCCAAGACGGCGCTCGACTACACGACGCCCTTCGAGTTGCTGGTCGCCGTCATCCTGAGCGCGCAGTGCACGGATGCGCGCGTGAACCTCACGACGCCCGCACTCTTCGCGCGCTATCCCGACGCCGCGGCGCTCGCCGCGGCCGAGCAGAGCGATGTCGAATCGCTCGTGAAGTCGTGCGGCTTCTTTCGGATGAAGGCGAAGAACGTGATCGCCTGCGCGCGCGCGCTCGTCGCCGAGCACGGCGGCACCGTGCCGCGCGATCGCGCCGCGCTCGAGGCGCTCGCAGGCGTCGGCCGTAAGACGGCGAGCGTCGTTATGTCGGTCGCCTTCGCCGGCGAAGCCTTCGCCGTCGACACGCACGTCTTCCGCGTCTCGCGACGCCTCGGACTCACGCTCGGCACGACGCCGCGGCGCGTCGAGACCGACGTCGTCGCGCTCGTACCGGCGGCGAAGCTGCGCCACGCGCACCACTGGCTGATCCTTCACGGCCGTACCATCTGCAAGGCGCCCACGCCGCTCTGCGACGCGTGTCCGGTCAACGCGCTCTGTCCGAGCGCCTCGATCGTTGCCCGGTACCTCGCGCGCAAGGCTAAGCTCAGAAGCGCAGCGGCCCCTCGCCGAGGTGGGCCGGCCGCGGCAGCTCCGCGTCGCGCGCGAGCAGTTCGAGCGCCCGCGTCGGAGTGAGCGCCGTCCCGTAGCCGGCTTCCGTCGAGAGCAGCGAGAGGTTCACGAGCGCGGGCTCAGCGCTGCCGTGATCGAACTGATAGTCGCCGTCGAGCCCGAGGCCGCGCACGACGACGAGCTCGCGCGCCGCGTCGAGGTCGAAGGCGAGCCGCCGCTCGGCCATCCGCACGCGGACGCGAAACGGCGCCTCGAGCGTGAGATGCCGGAGAACCCTCTGGCCGAGGATCGACGCGAGCCGCTTGCTGCCCATCGCGAGCGACGCCGAGAAGCGCCGGAGCGCCGCCTCCGTCGTCTCGTTCGCCGCGGGTGCGAGCGCCGCGCCGTCGGTCGTTGCGGAGGCGATCGCGCTTGCGAGATCGCGCCGCGCCTTGATCCGGCTCGCCAGCGCTACGATCGGATTCTGCAGCTCCTCATCGCTCATCGCGCGAGCGTTCGCGACGTCGGTCGCAATAGCCGTCGCCGTCGGATGACTTTGGTCCTCCTAATTTTTTATTTCGGAAGGCCTGCTGGGCGGATACGCATGAACGTCGGCCCGATGATCCAACAGCGCAATTCCGATGGCGTCGTCATCGACAATCGGGTCGCGTGGATCGTCAACCGCGGCCGGCATGCCGCGCGCATTCCCGATACGCACGAGCGGCAGCGGCTCGAAGGGCAGCGCGGCATCCGAGAGATCGTCTTCGGCGCGCAGGACGGCATCCTCACGACGCTCGGCATCGTCACGGGCGTCGGCAGCGCCGCGCAGGACCGCGGGACGATCCTGATCACGGGGCTCCTCTCGCTCCTCGTCGGCGCGCTCTCGATGGGCGTCGGCGAGTTCCTCGGCGGCAAGTCCGAACGCGAGGTCGTCGCGAGCGCGATCGAGCTCGAACGTCGCGAGATGCTCGAGAAGCCGGACGAAGAGTTCCAGGAGCAGCTCGAGTTCTACCGGCTCAAGGGCTTCACCGACGATGAGGCCGAGATGATCTGTCGGCGGCTCGAGAAGAACCCGGAGATCTGGCTGCACGAGATGGTGCGCGACGAGTTCGGCATCGACTTGCGCGAGGCCGAAGGCGGCGGGCTCCGCTCGACGATCGCGATGATGAGCTCGTTTGCGATCGGGGCGTTCTGCCCGGTCCTGCCGTATCTGCTGCCGATGCCGATCGACGCCGCGCGCTACGTCGCCTTCGCGCTCGCGGCGGTCGCGCTCTTCGCGATCGGCGCGTACTCCGGGAAGCTCAGCGGCCGCTCGCCCGTGCGCAAGGGCCTCGAGATCGTCGCGTTCGGCTCGATCGTCTTCGCGGTCTCGTTCGCGGCGGGGCACTTCATCCCGCCGCTCCTCGGCCGCCAGGCCGTCGGCGTCGGCGGCTAAAAAAAAAAGGCGTGCCGTTCGGCACGCCGTTAAAATAAGAGCGGGATTTACTTCTTGTGCTTCATCATGCCGTGTTTCATGGCATGCTTGTGCTTCTTGGACATCGTCTTATGCATGTGATGGGCGGGCTTGCCGGCCTTCATCACATGATGGGCGTGCATGGGCTTCGCGACGGCCGGAGCCGAGAGAAGCGCCGCCGCGACGAGCGCTGCGAACATCTGCTTCATAGATAAACCTCCTTCATGACGAAATCACCGCGCCTGGTGAGAGCCCGGTTGATCTCCAAACGCAGCGCGAGCGCAGAACGTTACCGCGCTCGGCCGAGTGCGGCAAAACTCGCGCCGCGCTGCTCGAAGCGCAGGGTGGCGAGCGCGATCGTCGCCCAGCCCTCGCAGCCCAGGGTCGCGATGCCGAGTCCGATTGCGAGCGCATCGGGTCCGCGCAGGGCGAAGACGAGCGCCGTGACGACGGCTGCCGGAATGAGGTAGACCCCGGTCGCGGCGAGTCGGAGCAGCGCGAGCGGACCGCGCGCGTCGATGGGTGCGGGGAAGAGGGCGAAGAGGCCGACCCCGAAGGCCACGAGCGAGCCGTACGCGACCGCCGTGCCGAACAGCGCGGCGGTCGCCGCGAGCGGCCGGCCCCAGGCGAGGGCGATGCCGAACTGCACGAGTCCCAGCGTCAGCGCGCCCCGCCAGCCGAAGCCGACGGCCCACATGCCGATGCGCGTCCGCAGCGGCGCGCGGCCGAGCCAGAACAGCGGCTGGCCGAGCTCGAGCGCGAGGCGCTGCGAGGCGCCGAGCGGCGCGAAGAGGAGGGCGATGAGCAGCTCGAGCGTGCCGCAGAGCGCGGGAAACGTAAGATCGTTCGTCCGGATGGCGACGGCGCCGGCGACGTAGCCCGTGCCGAGCGCGCCGAGTGCGATCGCGATCGCCGTCTGCAGCGCGCGGCGCTGGTGCCGCAGGGCCGCCCACTCCTTCCAGACGATCGCCGCCGCCCCGCTGGGTACGCGAACGCGCCCGCCCGGCCGAACGTGGCTCGCATCCGCGCTCGCGTGACGGGCGGTCAGCGCGACGTTCGCGCGTAGGCTCGCCGCGTAGAGCTCGGGCAGCGCGTCGCCCGCCGTCGCGCGGACGAGCGCGATCTCGATGAGGATGATCAGCGCCGGGATCGCGTACACGAGCGGCGCGCCGGCCACGAGCGCGCGGATCGTCTCGCCGGGATCGAGGCCCAGCCGGACGACGCCCGCGTAGCTGGCGGGCTCGACGAAGGCCGCGACGAGCGACCCGATCCCGTCGGCAATCGCGAACCAGCCGGCGATCTCGAGCACGCGCCGCACGACGACCGTGCGCGACCAGAGAAAGGCGGGCAGCGTGAGGCCGACGACGGCGACGACGACCAGCGCGCAGCGCAGCACGAGTCCGACCGTGGCGGTCGGCCCGTGCACCGGCGCGACGAGCGCGACGAAATAAACGATCGAGGCCATGAGGCGCACCGAGCGTAGCCCGAGCGCGCGCAACTGCAGCCAGGTCGCGATCGTCAGCGGCCGGATGCCCGCGTTTGAGAACATCACGGCCTCGGCCGTCGACCGGAATCCCGAGGCCCGGCCGCCCGCGGCGCCGACGATCGTCGCGCCCGCGAAGGCGAGCACGATGCCGCCGATCGCAGTTGCGACGGGGCCCGCCAGCGCATGCGCCGTCGTCATCGGCACCGCCGGCGCCGCATGGCCCGTGCCCGTGAACCGGTGCCCGAGCGCGAGCCCGACGAAGGCCAGGTACCCGACCCAGATCAGCGCCCGGGCGGGCTGCCGGCGAATCGTTCCCGCCTGATGGCGCAGATACCACCATTCGAGCCGGGCGAGCGCGAGCATCAGGCCGTGATGTCGAGGAAGAGCTCCTCGAGCGTCAGCCCACGGTTGTCGGCGGCGCGCAAGTCGGTGATCGCGCCCTCGGCCATCATCCGGCCCGCCTTGAGGATCGCGATGCGATCGCAGAGCAGCTCCGCGGACTCGATGAGATGCGTGCTCACGACGATCGTGGTCCCGCCGCGCGCGAGATCGCGCAGGAGCTCGCGCAGCTCGCGCTGGCCGCGCGGATCGAGCCCGATCATCGGTTCGTCCAGCAGCAATACCGGTGCGTCGGCGAGCACCGTCGCGGCGATCAGCGTCTTCTGGCGCATCCCTTTCGAGAGCGCGTGACCGAGCGCGTCGCGCTCGCCCGCGATGCCGAACCGTTCGAGGAGCTCATCGCCGCGCGCTTCCCAGCCGGTCGCGAGCCGCGCGCTCGCGGCGACGAACGCCAAGTGCTCCCAGACCGTGAGCATCGGGTAGACTTCCGGCGTCTCGGGGATGAGCGAGATCGCGTGACCGCGATCGGCGCCGAGACGCTCGCCCGCGAGCGAGATCGTGCCGCCGTCGGGGCGCATCAGGCCGCACAGGCACAGCAGCGACGTCGTCTTCCCGGCGCCGTTGGGACCAAGGAGCCCGAGCACCGTCCCGCGCGCGAGCGCGAACGTCAGCCCGTCGACGGCGCGCCGGCCCCCGAAGTTCTTGATGATGCCGTCAACGACGAGGCCGTCGCTCGGGACGACGCGCGCCGGCGCGACGGCGCTCCAGGCGTTCATGAGGCCGGCAGCGCCGGCTCGAAATCCAACCGAACGTCGCCGCGCTCGAACTGCGTCCGGTAGAGCCGCGCGTACGTGCCGTCCCGTGCCAGGAGCTCGCGGTGCGTGCCGCGCTCGACGATGCGTCCCGCCTCGACGACGAAGATCGTGTCGGCCGCGAGGATCGTCGAGAGCCGATGCGCGATGACGAGGCTCGTGCGGCCGCGCATCGCCTTGTCGAATGCCGCTTGGATGAGCGCCTCGTTCTCGGAATCGAGCGCGCTCGTCGCCTCGTCGAGGATCAGGATCTTCGGGTCCTTGAGCAGCACGCGTGCGATCGCGAGACGCTGGCGTTCGCCGCCGGAGAGCTTGTGGCCGCGCTCGCCGACGACCGTGCCGTACCCCTCGGGCAGCCCGGCGATGAAGCCGTGGATGTTCGCCGCGCGCGCGGCGGCTTCGAGAGCGGCCTGCGTCGCGGCATGATCGCCGTACCGGATGTTGTTCGCGATCGTGTCGTGGAAGAGATAGGTCTCCTGCGTGACGATGCCGATGTGCGCGCGCAGCGACGCGAGCTCGAGCTCGCGCACGTCGCGGCCGTCGACGCGCACGACGCCGCGTTGCGGATCGTAGAAGCGCGGCACGAGCTGGGTGATCGTCGTCTTGCCCGCCCCCGACGGCCCGACGAACGCCGCGACCTGGCCGGGCGCCACGTGGAGATCGATGCCGCGCAAGACCTCGCGGTCGGGGCCGTAGCCGAAGTGGACGTCTTCGAAGCGGATGTCGCCGTCGGCATGACCGAGCGACGCCTCGCCTTCGGGCTCCGCGGGCGTGTCGAGATACTCGAAGATGCGTTCGAAGACGGCGAGCGCGCCGACGACCTGGATCTGCACGCCCGCGAGGGTCGATGCCGGCCCGTAGAGCCGCCCGAGCAGCGCGACGAACGCGACGATCGTGCCGATCGAGATCGCCGCGTGCAGCGCGAGCTCGCCGCCGCCGAGCCAGACGAGCGCGGGCCCGATGACGACCATCGCGGCGATCGCGGCGACGAACCAGCGGCCGACCATCGCCAGCTTGATCTCGAGCGCCATCAGCGACGTCGAGACGCCGAGGAAGCGCTCCCGCTCGAATGGTTCGCGAACGAACGATTTGATGAGCGTGATGCCGCTGATCGAGAGCGTCTCCTGCGTGATGCTCTCGATCTCGTCGCGCTTCTCGCGCGTCTGCTTGCGCACGGCGTACATCCGGCGGCCGACGGGCCCGAGCGGCACGATCATCAGCGGCACGACGGCGAGCGCGAGCAGCGACAGCCGCCAGTCGAGCACGAACATCGTCACGATGGTCGTCACGATCGTCGCGACGTTGGTCACGATCGTCACGAGCGTGCCCGTCACGACGCTATCGACATTGTCGACGTCGCTCGAAACGCGGTTCATGATCTCGCCCGTCTTCGTATTCGTGAAGAACGAGATCGGCAACCGGTGCAGATGCGAGACGAGGCGCGTGCGGATGTCCCGCATGATTCCCTCGCCGACGATCGAGTTCAGGTAGCCCTGATACACGGAGATGAGCGCGGCGAGGAGCGCCGAGAGCACCATGCCGCCGACGTCGAGGAGCAGCAGCCGCGGATCGTGGCGGCCGAGCGCCGAGTCGATGAGGTTGCGCGTCAGGAGCGGCGGCGCGAGGCCGAGTGCCGAGCCGATGAGGATGCAGCCGAAGACCGTCGCCTCGTGCAGGCGATAGGGGTTAAAGAATGCGCCGAGCCGCCGCCAGTCGATCGACCGGCGAACCTGCGGCTTCTCCGGATTGAACATCGCCGAGTACATCAAGTGACTCGGGGGACCGCCGCCGTACATGACTCTCTAGGACGTTTTTCGGCCGAGCGGAGTTGCCGCCTCGAGCTCGGTTGCGATCTTCGCGGCGACCGCAGTCCAGTTCCAGTCGCGTTCGACGCGCGCGCGCGCGCCCGAGCCGAGCCGCGCGGCGAGCCCCGGATCGTCGAGCACGCGCATCACTGCGGCGGCGATCGCGGTCGCCTCGAGCGGCACGACGAAGCCCTCCTCGCCGTCGCGGACGGCGTCCGCGACGCCGGGGCGATCGGAGACCACCGGGACGCAGCCGCGACTCATCGCCTCGCTCACGAAGCCCGGCAGCATGTCCGCCCGGGCCGGTGCGAGCACGACGTCCGCGCCGTCGAGCAGCGCGAAGACCTCGGCGCGCGGCACGGGGCCGCACGCCTCGAGGCCGGGCTCGGCCGGCAGCGCTCCGGTGCCGACGACGGCGAGCGCGGCATCGGGCACGCGTTCGCGAACGAGCCGAAACGCCGCGAGCGCGAGATCGCCACCCTTGCGCGCGAAGTCCGAGCCGTTGAAGATGATCCGGCGCGAGCCATAGGCCCGCGTCGCGCCAACGGTTTCGTAGCGCCCAGCCGCGCCGACGGCGACGGCGCGCTCCGGCGCGACGCCGTAATCGGCGACGAACGAGGCGACCGTCGACGCGGCGAACCCGAACGCGCGGACCGCGCCGCGGTAACTCTCACCCTCGAGCGCCTCCCAGCGCTCGAGCACGGCCGGATTGCGGTACGGCGCCCAGGCGGGCCAGTCGCGTGCGGCGAGCGCCATCGTGAAGTCGCTGTAGTGCGCGTAGGGTACCGCGCTCGTCGCGCCGGGCGCGCGCGGCGACGACATCCCGAAGAGCTGCAGCACGACGTCTGGGGCGGGCGAGAGCGCGGCGATGCGCCGTGCGGTTGCCCGCGATTTCCGCGCGAACGTCGCCGGCCGCTTCTCGAAGCGGTCGCGCAGCGCGCGCAGCGCCGGGCGCAGCGGCGGCCGAAGCTCCCCGCGAACCAATGCTGCGAGTCCGGCGAGCGCGCGAGGCAACGGCGCGGGGTCGCGCACGGCGAGCTCGTCGACGATACCGAAGTGGCCGCGTAGCGCGACGATGAGCGGCCGGTGGCGATCGAGGAAGAACGGGTCGCCGACAACGAGCAGTCGCGGACCGTCCGAAGCGGATGCCATCGTCGTGTCCTTTCGACTGCGACGTGCCGACGCCCGCACGCGTCTCGAATGGAACCGCGGTCACGAACGTAACATGAATGCTCCGCCGCGATGTGCGCTACGACGTCGCGGCGGTTGCCGGCCGGCGTAGCGCGGCGAGCTCCTCGAAGAGCTCTCGCTCGCGATCGGTGAGATCCGTCGGGAGCTGGGCGATCAGCCGCACGTACTGATTCCCGTAGCCGCCGCCCTTGACGATCGGCATGCCCTTGCCGGCGAGCCGCACGGTACGATTGTTTTGGGTGCCGGGCTTGATCGTCATCGTGACGTTGCCCGACATCGTCGTCACCTCGGCGATGCCGCCGAGGACGAGGTCGTACGCGTCGACCGGCACGTCGCAATAGAGATCGTCGCCCTTGCGTTCGAACTTGCGATCGGGCAGGATCGTCGCCGTCAGGAAGAGATCGCCGCTCGGGCCGCCGCCCGCGCCCTGACCGCCCTGACCGGCGAGCCGAATCCGCTGGCCGTCGCGGATGCCGCGCGGCACGTTGACCTCGAGCCGCCGGTTCGAGAGCAGCTGCCCCGTCCCGTGGCACTGCTGGCAAATCGAGTTGCCCGAAACCCCGTTGCCGTTGCAACGCGGGCAGCGATCCTCGACCTGCAGCGACACGCGCTTCGTGCCGCCCTCGTACGCGTCGTACAGCGTGAGGTCGATCGTCGTCTCGAGATCGCCGCCGCGCTGCGCGCGCGGCTGCTGTTGCGCCGCCGCGCCGGCGCGCCGGCCGCCACCCGAGAAGAACGCATCGAAGAAATCGGAGAAGCCGGCGTTCGCGTCGCCCGGCTGGCCGGCGCCGAAGTTCTCCGGCGTCGGGCCCTGCGTCGAGCGGTAGCGGCGCTGCGCTTCGGCCTGCTGCGAGGCGCGCTCCCAGTCGCTGCCGAGCGCGTCGTATTTCTTGCGCTTGTCGGAGTCGCCGAGGACCTCGTAGGCCTCGGCGATCGCCTTGAAGCGCTCTTCCGCTTCCTTCGCGTTCGCGGGGTTCGCATCGGGATGCCACTTGCGCGCGAGCTTGCGGTAGGCCGACTTGATGTCTTTCTCGGCGGCCGTCTTGGGCACGCCGAGTACGTGATAGTAATCCTTGTAGTTCACGGCCGAGGCTACGTGCTCGGACTCGCCACGTGCTTCGCGACCACGACGAGCGCCGGTCGCAGCAGATCGTCGCCGAGCATGTAGCCCCGCTGCGCCTCTTCGATGACGACGTCGTCGTCGGCATCCGCCGTCTCGCGCGTTGCGATCGCCTCGGCGATCCGAGGATCGAACGGCTTGCCGACCGTCTCGAGCAGCGTGACCTTCTCGCCGGTCAGGATGCCCTCGAAGCCGCGGAGCGTCGCCTGGAGCCCGCCGCGCAGACCCGTGGAATCGTCGAAGGCGAGCGCGCGCTGCAGGTTGTCGAGGACGGGCAGGAACTTTGCGAGCAGTTGCACGCGATTATAGGCGATCCGCTCGCTCGCCGTCCGTTCGGCGCGCTTGCGGATGTTTTCGGTTTCGGCATGGGCGTATTGCAGATCGCGGTAGCGCTCGTCGGAGAGCGCCTTGGCTGCGGCGAGCTCGGCCTCGAGCGCCGTCGTGTCGGGGGCGCTGTTCGGCGCCGCTTGCGATTCGGTATCCATCGTTCTCCCGAGGAAGCCGCCCGGACGCTCGCGCGCCGGACGGCAGCTCCGCTACTTCGCTTCGGTGAACTCGGCGTCGATGACGTCGTCGCCTTGGGCGCCGGCCGGGTGCCCGTTCGCGTGCTCGCCGGCACCGGGAGCGCCGGGCTCCGGCCCCGGCTCGCCTGCGGCACCCGCGGCCGAGTTCTTGTAGAGCGCCTCGGCGAGCTTGTACGAGGCGGCCTGGAGCGCATCGGTCGAGGTCTTGATCTCCTCGGCCGTCCCGTTCTCGCTCTTCCCGCGCAGGTCGGTGAGCGCGGTCTCGACTTCGGCCTTGGAAGCCTCGTCGAGCTTGTCGCCGATTTCCTTGAGCGACTTCTCCGTCGAGTAGATCAGGCTCGACGCGTGGTTGCGGACGTCGGCGTCCTCGCGGCGCTTCGCGTCGTCGGCCGCCGAACTCTCGGCGTCGCGCACCATCCGGTCGACCTCGTCCTTGGAGAGGTTGGTCGACGCGGTGATCGTGATCGTCTGTTCCTTGCCCGTGCCGAGGTCCTTGGCCGAGACGTTCACGATGCCGTTGGCGTCGATGTTGAACGCGACCTCGATCTGCGGCACGCCGCGCGGTGCGGCGGGGATGCCCTCGAGCCGGAACTGGCCGAGCGACTTGTTGTCGCGCGCCATCTCGCGCTCGCCCTGGAAGATCGCGATGTCGACCGACGTCTGGCCGTCCTCCGCCGTCGTGAAGACCTGCGACTTTTTGGTCGGGATCGTCGTGTTGCGGTCGATGAGCTTCGTGAAGACGCCGCCGAGGGTTTCAAGACCGAGCGAAAGCGGGGTGACGTCGAGCAACACGACGTCGCGGACTTCGCCCGAGAGCACGCCGCCCTGAATCGCCGCGCCGATCGCGACGACCTCATCGGGATTGACGGACTGGTTGAGCTGATCTTTCCCGGTGAGCTTCTTCACGAGCTCCTGGCAGAGCGGCATGCGGGTCGAGCCGCCGACCATGACGATCTCGTCGATGGCCGAGACGTCGATCTTCGCGTCCGCGAGCGCCGCCTTGAACGGCTTAATCATACGGTCGGTGAGGTCGCTCGTGAGCCGCTCGAAATCGGCGCGCGTCAGCGTGATGTCGAGGTGCTTCGGGCCGCTCTGATCGGCCGTGATGAACGGCAGGTTGATGTTCGTCGACGTCAGCGTCGAGAGCTCGATCTTCGCCTTCTCGGCCGCTTCGGTGAGGCGCTGAAGCGCCTGACGATCGCCGCTGAGATCGATGCCCTGGTCCTTACGGAATTCGCCGACGAGCCAGGTGACGACCGCCTCGTCGTAGTCATCGCCGCCGAGGCGGGTGTCGCCGTTGGTCGACTTGACTTCGAAGACACCGTCGCCGACCTCGAGGATCGAGACGTCGAACGTGCCGCCACCGAGGTCCCAGACGAGGATCGTCTCGGAACCCTTCTTATCGAGCCCGTAGGCGAGCGCTGCCGCCGTCGGCTCGTTGATGATGCGCAGGACGTCGAGGCCGGCGATCCGGCCCGCGTCCTTCGTTGCCTGACGCTGCGCGTCGTTGAAGTACGCCGGCACCGTGATGACGGCTTTCGTCACGCGGTCGCCGAGGTAGGTCGAAGCGTCGTTGACGAGCTTTTGGAGGATCATCGCCGAGATCTCTTGCGGCGTGTAATCCTTGCCGTCGATCTTGACGGTGAAATCGGTGCCCATGTGCCGCTTGATCGACTTGATCGTGCGGTCCGGGTTCGTGACCGCCTGGCGCTTCGCGAGCTGCCCGACGAGCCGTTCGCCCGTTTTGGTGAACGCAACGACCGACGGCGTCGTGCGGCTGCCTTCGGAGTTCGGGATGACGGTTGGGGTTTGCCCCTCCATCACCGCCACGCACGAATTGGTCGTGCCGAGGTCGATTCCGACCACTTTAGCCATTGAGTAACTCGCTTTCCGAACGTCGCGGACCATCTGCAACCGGGCGTTGTGCCCACGTCCTCGGATCGCTCCGAGCTTCGCCTTGCCGCTTACCGACGTTCCAGGATGTGCCCCGCTCGTAACATCGACGGGGTCGAACACCCCCTTAAATACGACGAACCCCCCGGATGGTTTCGGCCGTCCGGAGGGTTCGTCGCTCGGGCCCGAGCGTCGCGGCCGCGGGCTCGTGCGGCCGCCGCCGCGGGTTACGGCTGCTGCTGGCCCGGGAAGCCCTGCTGCGGCTGCCGCGGCTGCTGGAACTGGCTCGAGCCGCCGTCGGCCGGCCGCTCGTCGACCTTGATGCTCACGAGCTTCTTGACGCCCGCGCTCCACACTTCGAGTGCGACGGTCTGCCCTGGCTTGGTGCCTCGGATGGCGCCGACGACCGCCTCGTTCGTGGTGACGTCCTTGCCGTTGACCTTCTGGATCACGTCGCCCGGCTGGAGGCCGGCCTGATCGGCGGGCCCGCCCGAGATCACCTCGGAGACGGCGACGCCCTTCCCGTGGTAATTGATCTGCGAGGCCAGGCTCTGCGTGACGGTCGCAAGCGCGGCGCCGATGAAGCCCGAGTTCGTTCCCTGATGCGTGCCCGGATTTTTCTCGAGGAGCGCGATCTGCTCTTTCACCGTATTCGATGGAATCGCGAAGCCGATGCCCTGCGCGCCCGTCTGCGGGTTCGCCGTGGACTGGTTGACGCCGATGAGCCGGCCGTCGATGTCGACGAGCGGGCCGCCGGAGTTGCCCGGGTTGATCGGCGCCGAGGTCTGCAGCAGACCCTTGAAGTCGATCGCGCCCGCGCCGTTCTCCTCGCCGATCGTCTCGTCGCGATTGAAGCCCGAGACGACGCCGAGCGAGACCGACTCCTTGAGCTCGAAGGGCTCGCCGATCGCGATCGCCCACTGGCCGGCGAGCAACCGGCTCGAATCCGCGATCTCGAGTGCGGGCGGCATGTCCTTGACGCCGGAGACCTTCACGATCGCGAGATCGGCGCCAACGTTCGTCGCGAAGACCGTGCCCGCTACGTGCTCGCCGTTCTTGAAGACGACCTGGATGCCCGTGACGTTCGCGCCCGTGGGCGGCCGCACCACGTGGGCGTTCGTGACGATGAGCCCGCCGTCGCCCGAGCGCGAGTAGACCCAGCCCGAGCCCGAGGCGCGCGCCTTGAACTTGCGGACCCGCGAGGGCCCCTGCTGGCCGAAGAACTGCGCAAAGGGATCGGTCGGGACGACCTGCTGGCCGTTGACCGAGACGTTGAGCGCCACGACCGACGGCAAGACCCGTTGCACCGCGCTCACGATTCGCGCCTGGTCGTCGCTACCCGACGCCAGCGGCGCCGCATTGACGAGGGGCGGCGAGTTCCCGGGGCCGGCGACGCCGGAGAAGTGAGTGCTCGCAAAGAGCATCATCGAGGCACTGCCGACGATGGCACCTACGAGCGCGACGACCGCCGTCGGCACGAAGCGATTCCTATTCATACGGTCCTTCCATTGGTCACGAGTCACGAGGCGACTACTCGCGCGGGCGCCCAAAGTCGCGTCGATCGTTGCTTCTACCCGGGAATCCTCATCGCGGCTTCATGACGGTCGCGAGCGCTCGTCGGCGACGACGAGCCCGTCGCGCACGCGGACGACGCGGCGCGCGTGGCGGGCCGTCTCGGGGTCGTGTGTCACCATCACGATCGTGCGGCCGGCGCGGCTGAGGTCGGCGAAGAGCGCCATGATGTCCTCGCTCGTCTTGGAATCGAGGTTGCCCGTCGGCTCGTCGGCGAGGAGCACGGCGGGGTCGTTCACGAGCGCCCGGGCGATCGCGACGCGCTGCTGCTGGCCGCCTGAGAGTTCGGCCGGCGTGTGGTGCAGCCGGTCGCCGAGGCCGACGTCGGTGAGGACGCGCGCGGCGGTCGCGTCGCGCTCGCGCCGCGCGATCCCGGCGTAAAAGAGCGGCAGTCCGACGTTGCGCACGGCGTCGGCTCGCGGGAGCAGGTTGAAGCCCTGGAAGACGAAGCCGAGCTTGCGCAACCGAATTGCGGCGAGCGCGGCATCGTCGAGCGTCGCGACGTCGATCCCGTCGAGATGGTAGGCGCCCGCGGTCGGCCGGTCCAGGCACCCGATGAGGTTCATCAAGGTCGATTTTCCGGAGCCTGAGGGGCCCATGATCGCGACGTAGTCGCCGCGCTCGATCGCGATCGAGACGCCGCGCAACGCCGGGACGTCGACCGCGCCCGTCCGGTAGACCTTCTCGACATCGCGCAGCGAGACGACGGGCTCGCCGGCCGTCTCACTCATGGCGCAGCGCCTCGATTGGATCGAGCCGTGCGGCGCGATACGCGGGATAGGTCCCGAAGCCGAGCGTGAGCAGCGTCGCGAACCCGACGGCGGTCGCGATCGCGCCGAGCCACGGGATCGCGGGCACGACGCCGGAGATCGCGACGAGCGCGAAGCGGTCGACGCTCCAGCCGACCGCGAGCCCGACGACGAGCCCGATCGCGCAGCCGACGCTCGAGAGCAGCAGCGCCTCCACGAAGAACTGCGCGAGAATCTGCCGCCGCGTCGCGCCGATCGCCTTGCGCAGCCCGATCTCGTGAGTGCGCTCGCTGATCGAGACGAGCATCATGTTCGTGATCCCAATGCCCGCGACCCCGAGCGAGATCGCGCCGACGAGCCCGACCACCAGCGTGAGCGCGGCGAAGATGCCGCCGACCGCCGTCGCGAACGTCCGCCGGTCAAAGGTCTGATACTCGACCCGGCCGCCGCGCAGCGTGCGAAAGTACGTCTTGACCGCGGCCTCGACGCTCGCGATCTTCGTCGGGTCGTCGACGGCGAAGCGGGCGGCGAAGAGCGGTCCGCTGCGGACGTATTCCCGCTCGTACGTCGTGTACGGGACGCGCACGTCGCCGTCGAGGTTGAGCGGGATGAGCCCCTGCGTCGGCGCGGGCGCGACGCCGACGACGACGTAGCGCCGGTCGCCGACGCGCAGGTCCGCCCCGACGGGCGCTTCGCCCGGCGCGAAGAGCCGCCCGGCCGCCTCTTTCGAAAGCACGGCGACGCGCGCGGCGGTCGCGTCGTCACCCGGGCCGATCGAGCGGCCGAGCGCGACCGGCGCGTCGCCCGAACCCGCATCCGCCGAGAGCCCGAGCCGCGCACGCTTATGACCCGAGACGATGAGCCGTATGACGTTCCCCGCCGGGATGGCGCTCGCGATGCCCGGCACCTCGAGCGGCACGCGCGCGAGGTCGGCCGCCGTGAACGCCGCGCGCCTGCCGTCGCTCTGGCGCTGGCTCGGAAAGAAGAAGAAGCTGCGGTCGTCGAGCCCGCCGAGGAGCCCCGTGACGGCGCCCGCCATCCCGCGCCCGAGGATCTGGATTGCGATGACCGCCGCGACGCCGATCGCGAGGCCGAGCACGGTCAGGAACGTTCGCGTGCGGTTCCCGCCGAGGATGCCCCAGGCTTCGCCGATCAGCGTCCAGGGCTTCATCCGCGCAGCGCCTCGATGGGATCGAGCGCCGCGGCGCGCAGCGCGGGATACGTCCCGAAGCCGACGCCGACGACGATCGAGAAGCCGGCTGCGCTCGCGACGATGAGGAGCCACGGGATCGGCGCGGGGCCGAGGAAGCCCGCGACGATGCCCGAGGCGAGCACGACGAAGAGGACGCCGAGGAGCGTCCCGAGGATGCCGCCGGTGAACGAGAGGACGACCGACTCCATGAGGAACTGCAGCGCGATGTCGGCCCGGCTGCCGCCGATCGCCTTGCGCAGCCCGATCTCGCGGCGCCGCTCGGAGACCGACACGAGCATGACGTTCATGATCCCGATGCCCGCGACGACGAGCGCGACGCCGCCGATCGCGGTGAGGCCGATCCCGACGACGCCGATCGTTCGTTCAAAGGCGGTCTCGAACGCGAGCGCGTCCTGCACGACGTAGCTCGCGTCGCGGCCATGCAGCCGCCGCAGCCCCTGGTCGACCGCCGTCTTCACCTGCGCGAGCGACGTCCCGGGCTGGCCGAAGACCTGGAGCTGGTCGATTCCGCCCGGCGCGAGCTCGTGATAGGCCGAGTACGGGATCTCGAGGTAGTCGCTGCCGCCCGCCGCCGTGAAGATGCTCGCGTGGAGCGCGTCGTAGACGCCGACGACGGTGTAGCGATTGCCGCCGATCCGGACGACGTTCCCGAGCGCGGAGCGATGCGGGAAGAGCCGATCGGCCATCGGGGCCCCGAGCACCGCGACGTGCGCCGCGCCCGCGACGTCGGCGTCGTCGATGCGCCGGCCCTCGCGCACGGGGAGGTTATCGCCGGGCTCGCCGACCTGGCTCGAGATGTTGCCGATGATGCGCGTGCCGCCGCTCTCGATCGAGGCGTTCTGCGAGTAGATCGGATAGACGCGGCGCAGCGCCGCGGGCTCGGCCGCGAGCAGTTCCGCGGCGTCGCGATACTGCAACCGCGAGGCGTTCGGGTCGTCGCCCTTGGGATCCACCGAAACGAAGTAGCCGGGGTTCCCGAAGGCGCCGAGCGTCGCGTCGATCCCGCCCGCTGCCGCCCGGCCGATGCCGAGGATCCCGATCGTCGACGCCGTGCCGACGATCGTTCCGAGGACGGTGAGGAGGGAGCGGGCGCGGTTGCGCCAGAGCGCCTCGACCGCCTCGCGCAGATACGCGAGGAGCCGCGTCACGTTCCGGCCGGCGCGGGCGACGCGGCGGTCACGAGCGCGCCCGAGACGAGCGCCGGATCGTGCGTCGCGACGATCTTCGTGCCGGGCGGCAGCCCCGCGCGGATCGCGACGTTCGCGTCGTTCTGCGCGCCGAGCTGGACCTTGACGCGCAGCGCCCGGCGGCCCCGAACGACCACGACGTACGCGATTGAGCCGTCGTGGCGGATCGCGTCGAGCGGCGCGAGGACGACGTGGCGCTCGTCGCGCGTGATGATGTCGACGTCGACGCTCATCCCGTCGCGCAGATAGGGCAGCCCGTGGTCGAGGGCGACCGTGGCGAGAACCTGCCGCGCCGTGTTCGACGGGTCGTCGGAGCGCTGTGCGACGGGCGAGATCGCGACGACGCGGCCGGGCAGCGTCGCGCTCCCGAGGTCCTCGCCGCCGACGGTCGCCCGTTCGCCGAGCCGCAGCCCGGCGACGTCCTGCTCGTCGACCTTCACGCGCGCGACGAACCGGTTACCCGCGGCCAGCGAAAAGAGCTGCTGGCCCGCCGTGATCGCGTCGCCCGGCTGCAGCGGCCGTAGCGCGTCGTTCGGCTGGCTGGCGACGGTCTGAATGGTCCCCGCGATCGGCGCGCGGACGGTGAGCCGGTCGACCTGCGTCTGCGCGAAGGCGACGTCGTCGCCGAGCCGGGCGGCGTCGGCGCGCGCCGAGACCACGTCGCCCAACTTCGACTGACCCGCCGAGGCCCGCGCGGCGGCGAGCGCGGCCTCGGCCTGCGTGACGCTGTCGCGGGCGGAGCGGACGCGATCGGCGAGCACCTCGCGATTGCGCGAAAGGCTGCCGCCGAGCAGCGAGCGTTCGCGGACCGCCTGATTCTCGCTCACGCGGGCGAGCGACTCGCGGGCCTGCGCCTGCAGCAGCGCGTCGTGCGAGATTGCCTTGTTCGCGTAGAGGTCGACGTCGGCATCGGCGAGGCGTTTCGCCTCGGCGTAGTCGGTCTTCGCTTTCGAGACCGTGGCGTCGGCCGAGAGCGTTTGCTGCTCGGCCGTCGAGCCGCCGTAGCCGAGGCCCGACTGCGCGCCCGAGACCACGTCCTGCCGTGCCTGCGTGAGCGCCGAGCGCGCGGCGACGAGCGCGGCCTGCGCCTGCAGGACGGCCGACCGGTTCTGCTCCGGGAGGATCGCATTTTGATCGGAGACCGTCTCGGAACGGCCCTGTGCGGCGATCGCGGTCTGCCGCGCGTCGGCGAGCGTGGACCGCAGCTGATCGTTCAGGAGCGTCGCGAGCGTCTGGCCGGCGGCGACGCGTTCGCCCGAGTGGACGGCGATCCCCGCGAGCGTCCCCGAGACGCCCGCGGGGATCGTGACGACGCGCGGTAACTGCAGCACCCCCGTCTCGGGCAACGTCGTCTTGAGATCGCCGAGCTTCACGGTCGTCATCGCGACCGGGATCGGCCGTTCGGGGCCGCCGCGGCCGAAGATGCCGACGACGATCGTCGTGGCGACGACGCCGACGGCGAGCAGGGTGCCGAGCGTGCGACTCATAGGCCCCGGAAGTCGACGGCGGCGGCGGTGTCCGGCGGCGCGAGCGAGACGCGTAGCCGGATGACACCGGTGACGTACGTGACGCGCGCTGCGACGAGGTCGTTCTGCGCCGCGAGCGCGGTCTGCTGCGTTTGCGTCGCGTCGGTGAACGAGATCAGCCCGTTCTTGTATTGCAGTTGCGCGATGCGCGCGGCTTCGGTCGCGTACGCGGCACTCGCCTTGGCGAGGACGAGCCGTTGGTCGGCCGCGGTGAGACTGCGCTGCGCCGAGTCGACGTCGGACGTGACGAAGTCGTAGGCGTTGTAGAGCGACGCGAGCGACGATTCGATCTGCGCCCGCCCGTAATGATGATCGGCCGCGCGGACGCCGTAGTCGTAGAGCGGCACCTGGAACGTCGAGGAAACGCCGATCTGCCAGAAGCCCGGCTGACGGCGGTTAACGGGCGCGATCACGGCGGGCGGCGCGATCGCCACCCCCGGGAAGAGCGCCAGCTGCGCGTTGTAGCTGGCGAGGTTGGCCGCGTTCTGCGCGTCGATCTGTTGCTGCTCCTGGACGAATGACGTCGGTGAGACCTGCGAGCCGAACGCGCCCGTGACTTGGACGACCGGTCGCAGATCGTTGTCGAAGGACGCATCGAGGAGGCGCGAGGCCTGCAGCGTCGCCTTGGCTTCGAGCACCTCGGGCCGGTTGAGCTTGGCGATGCGCACGAGCAGCTCGAGCGGCTCGGCCGGGAGCGCCGGTGCCGGGAGCTCGGCCGGCTCGGAGAAGCGCGTCGCGATCGGCGCGCCGATGCGCACCGCAAGGGCGTCCGCCGCGTTGGCCTCGTCGGTCGTCGCCTGCACGAGCGCGGAGGAGCTGCGGTCGACGGCGACGCGCGAGCGCAGCACGTCGACGCCCGCGATTCGGCCGACGCGCTCGTTCGCCTCGGAATCTTGCAGCAGCTGCTTCTGATACACGACGTCGGCGCGGTCGAGTACGACGACCTCGTGGAGCGCGGCGAGATTGTAAAAATCGGCCGACGCGCCGATCGCGAGCTGCTCCTCGAGCCGGCGCAATTCGAATTTCGCGGACTCGACGTTGCGCTTGGCTTCCTGGGCGACGAGCTGCTGGCCGGCGTTGTAGATATTGTACGACGCCGAGAGCTGAGCCGTGTTTTGCGAGAAGCGGCTCGCGGGCGAGAGGCCGAACTGCGCGAGATTGCCCGAGAGCCCATGGTTCTCGGAGAGCTGGTTCTGCGCTTGCGCGACGAGCGTCGGGAACTCGGCCGCGCGATTGCGCGTGTAGGTGATGTCGAGATTCTCGACCGTTGCCTCTTGTGCGATCAGGGCCGGCGCGTGCCGCAACGCATACGCGACGACGCCATAGCCGTCGAGTTCGAGCGGCAACCGATCGCCCGGCGGGCCGTCGTAGCCGTTGAGGAACGTCGTCTTCGCGCGGGCGGTCGGCGTCGGGACGATCGTCGGGCCGGGCGTCGGGCTCGCGCTCGTGCCGGGCGGCAGGAGCGGGACGAGGGGCGCGGCGGTCGGGCTAGGCGCGAGCGTCGGGACGACGGCCGGACCCGGGGTCGCGGGCGCGGCTCCGGCGGGCGGTGCGCTCGGCAGCGCGACCGGCGTCGGCCGCCCGCCGCTCGTTCCGGGCGACAGCGTCCGGGCGGGTGCCGTCGCGTTCGGGACGGGCGTCGGCGCCGCGGAACCCTGTGCAGCGAGGGTCACGGCGAGGACGAGCATCGCAAACGTCACCGAGCGGCGACCGCCGCGATGACGAGCTCGGGCGCGACGAGCGCGACGGCCGCCCCGATCGCGAGCGGCCGCCGAATGCCGAGCACGAGCGTCGCGCCGGCGAGCGCGAGGCCGAAGGTCCAGATCTGGAACGGGTTGATCGTCGCGAGGGCGGCGGCGAGCTTCGGAGCGCCCGGCGGGACGAGCCAGGCGAGGCTCGGCATCGCCACCGTCAGCGCGTACTGCGTCGTGAATGAGGCCGCGCCGCGGGCGAGCGCGATCGCGGCGACGGCGAGGGTCCCGACGCCCAGCCGCACGACCGCGATCGTGGCCGCGAGGGCGAAGGCGCGCCGCACCTGCGCGGCGCCCGACGCCGCCGCGGCCGCCGCGAACGCGAGCGTCCCCCAGCCGATCGCTGCGAGCGTTGCGAGCGGCGCGAGGACGACGAGCGCCCACTGGCCCTTCGTCGCGAGGTCGACCGCCTGCGCGCGCTGCGCGGGACTCAGGGCCGCCGCGTCGCTCGAGCCGAACGTCGCCTCGAGCACGTGCCGGCTCGCCGGCAGTTCGCCGAGGGCGCCGAGCAGGGCGAGGACGCAGACGACGACGACGGCGAGCCAGCCGCGCGGCACGTCGCGAATCGAGCCGAACGCGGCGCGCGGAGCGACGAGGACGTCCACGAGCGCGCTCATGCGTTGAAGGCCAGCGTCACGACGAGGTCGACCGCGAACGCCGCGACGAGCGCGGCGACGAGCCCGACTTTCGCGACGGCGACGAGCCCGTAGGCGGTCACGAGCGCCGACCACAGGTCGAAGACGCCGAAGCTGCTCAGGAACGATTCGCTGCGCGGGGGAGCCCCCGGTGGGGCGAAGATCGCGAGATCGAGCGGAAATGCCGCGAAGAACGCATGATAGCTCGCGAAGCTCGCCGGGTCGTGCAGCCGGATGACGGCCGATTCGACGAGGCCCCCGAGCGCCGAGGGCAGCGACCCGTAGGCCGCGATCGCGAAGAGCGTCCGAAACGGCACGGGCTGGCCGCCGAAGCGGCAGGCGAAGCTGAACACGATGGCTGCGATCCCCCACGCGAGGACGGGCACGATCGCGTCGTAGCCGAGCAGCTCGCCCGCGAGGCGCTGCGTCTCCGCCGCGAGGCCGGTCGCGGCCGTGCCGCCGGCGCCGGCCGTCGCGAGGCGCAGATTGAGGTGCGCTACGGCCGGCAGGGTGAGCGCGACCGAGGCGGCGCCGAGCGCGAAGACGACGACGTAGACGAGCAACCAGCCCGGGTTCGCGGCGAGCGCCGAAAACGCCCGGCCGGGCGCGATGAAGACGTCGCGTATGATGGCGAGCGGCGCCGGCTTGACGATCGCGGCTTGCGGGGTGGGCTTCACGCGCCCATCCGTTCGCGGGGAGGACCCGCAAATGCTTTGGCTCAGCGCGCGTCCGTCGCGCCGCTCCCGAGCGCCGGCAACAGCCTACGCTCGATGAGCTCGGCGGTCCGAGCGAGGCCCGCCTCGCGCAGCTCGAGCATCCGCAGCCGCAAATACGTGGCCATCCGCCGCCGCGCGCGCGGCGCGTAAAGCTCAGCCGAATCGATCGGCATGGCGCCGGCGGAAGGCCGGGGACGGCGGGGCCGGTTCCGGACGCTGGCGGCCGAGACCGCCGGCGCTGCCGTCTCCTGTGGCCGAGGAGTCGAAATCAGAAGTATGACGAACGTGAGTCCCTGCAAGTCGTGACCCTCCACGACGCCTCTATCGCGTCGCCGGGCACCGGCGGCAACCCGGAAAGACGCATGTGAACGGAACCAACGGGCGCTACAACCACGCCCCCGGACCACTCGTGGTCCCACCCCCGCCGAACGAGCCCTACGTCCGAATCATCCCGCTCGGCGGCTGCGGCGACATCGGCCGCAATATGACGCTCATCGAGACCAAGGACGACATCGTCGCGGTCGACAGCGGCCTGATGTTTCCCGACGACTCGATGCCCGGCGTCGACATCATCATCAACGACTTCAGCTATTTGCGCGAGCGCCGCGACAAGTTTCGCGCCGTGCTCGTGACGCACGGCCACGAAGATCACATCGGCGGCATCCCGTTCCTGCTCAAGGAATTCGACGTCCCGGTCGTGGGCACGCCGCTCTCGCTCGCCCTCGTGCGCGCGAAGTCGCGCGACCATCGCTTCAGCGATAAGAAGTTTCGGACCGTCCAACCGGGCGACGTCGTGACGTATGGCAGCATCGATGCCGAGTTCGTGCACATCAACCACAGCCTCGCGGGCGCGTGCTCGATCGCGATCACGACCGAGCTCGGCACGATCTTCCACACGGGCGACTTCAAGTTCGATCAGACGCCGATCGACGGCAAGCCCGCGGATTTCGCCGCGATCGCCGAGATCGGCGACGAGGGCGTGCTCTGCCTGCTCTCGGATTCGACCAACGCCGAGCGCCCGGGCCACACGCCGTCGGAGCGCGTCGTCGGTGAGGCGTTCGCGAACATCTTCGCGAGCGCCAAGGGTCGCATCATCGTGACGTCGTTCGCCTCGAACGTGCCGCGCGTGCAGCAGGTGATCGATCAGGCACTGAAGTTCAATCGCCGCATCGCGTTTCTCGGCCGGTCGCTGCAGAACGTCGTGAAGTACTCGAGCGAGCTCGGCTACCTCAAGGTGCCGGCCGAACGCGTCATCCAGATCGAGCAGATCAACGACTATCCGCCGAATGAGGTCGTCGTCGTGACGACGGGTTCGCAGGGCGAGCCGATGGCCGCGCTCTCGCGGCTCGCGGTGCGCGACCATCCCAAGATGGCGATCACCGCGGGCGACACGGTCGTCATCAGCGCGACGCCGATCCCCGGCAACGAGAAGAGCGTCGCGAAGACGATCAACAACCTCTACCGCCTGGGCGCGACGGTCATCCACGGCACGTCGCGCGGTACGGCGCACGTCTCGGGCCACGGCTCGCAAGAGGAGCTGTTCCTCATGCTCAACCTCGTGCGGCCGAAGTACTTCATCCCCGTGCACGGTGAGTACCGGATGCTCGTGACGCACACGAAGCTCGCGCAGCAGACGGGCGTCGCCGCCGACAATTGCTTCGTGGCCGAGAACGGCGACGTCATCGAGTTCACGAAAGCGGGCGCGAAGAAGATCGGCAAGACCTACGGCGGCAACGTCATGGTCGACGGGATCGGCGTCGGCGACATCGGCGAGGCCGTGCTGCGCGATCGCAAGCACCTCTCCGCGGACGGCATCATGATGATCGTCGTGACGGTCGACGCCGAGGAATCGCGCGTCGTCGCCGGTCCCGACCTCATCTCACGCGGCGTGTTTTATCTCCCGGACTCGGGGCCGGCCGTCTCCGAGCTCGAGAAGCGCGTCTCCGACGTGCTCGCGGGCTGCTCGTCCGAGGGTATTCGCGACGTCCAGACCGTCAAGGAACGCATTCGCCAGGGCGTCGCCAAGGCCGTCTTCGATAAGACGCGCCGCAAGCCGATCGTCATACCGGTCGTGATGGAAGTCTAGCCCGCACCCTTCGTCGGCAGGCATTGCCGCGGCGCGGCGCAACGCGACGCGGCGATGGTCCGGGAGTGAGGGATCGCAAGACGTTTTTGCGGACGATGACGGCGGCGGGCGCGGCGCTCGCCGCCTCGCGGTCGCGGGCGATCGCGGCGGGCGGTCCGCCGCCGTCGCCGCGCCCGTTCGCGACGACGCGGCCGGTACGCGAGCCCTCGGCCGTCGCCCGCGCGCAGGCGACGGCGATGCGCCGCTTCGAGCCCGGACTCAGCGATGCGGAGATCGCGACGATCGCGCGCGGCATCGACGACAACCTCGCCGCGGGACCGCTGCTCGCCGGCCGCTCGCACCCGTTGCGCAACGGCGACGCGCCCGCGACCGTCTTCGTCGTCACGCCGTGACGAACGACGACTTGGCGTTCGCGAATCTCGCGACGCTCGGAACGCTGTTGCGCGAACGCCGCATCTCGTCCGTCGAACTGACGGCGCTGGCGCTCGGGCGGCTCGAGCGCTACGGCCCGAGCTACAACGCCGTCGTCACGATTCTGCACGAGCGCGCGATGAACGAGGCGCGCCGCGCGGACCGGGAGCTCGCGGCGGGTCACGATCGCGGGCCGCTGCACGGGATCCCCTACGGCGCGAAGGATCTGCTGGCCGCGCGCGGCGCGCCGACGACGTGGGGCGCGGAGCCGTACCGGCATCAGACCTTCGATTACGATGCGACGGTCGTTCGCAGGCTCGAGGCCGCGGGTGCCGTGCTCGCCGCGAAGCTCGCCATGGTCGAGCTCGCCGGCGGGTTCGGCTACGACTCGGCCGACGCGTCGTTCACCGGGCCCGGGCGGACGCCGTGGGATCGCGCATACTGGAGCGGCGGCTCGTCGAGCGGCTCGGGCGCGGCCGTCGCGGCCGGCCTCGTGCCGTACGCGCTCGGTACCGAGACCGTGGGCTCGATCGTCTTTCCGTCTACGAGCTGCGGCGTGACGGGCTTGCGGCCGACGTTCGGCCGGGTGAGCCGCCACGGCGCGATGGCGCTGTGCTGGTCGCTCGACAAGATCGGGCCGATCGCTCGCCGCGCGGCCGACGCGCAGCTCGTCCTGCATGCGATCGCGGGTGCCGACCCGGACGATCCGCATGCGGTCGATCGACCGTTCGCAGGCCTGCGGCGCCGGCCGCGCATCGGGGTCGTCGCGCACGCGACCGAGAAGACGATGCCCGCGGTTCGCGAGAACTTCGAGCGCTCGCTCGTGGTGCTCGCCGAGTACTGCGACCTCGAGCACGGCGTCGCGCTGCCCGATCTGCCGTACGGGCCTGCGGTTGGCACGATCGTCAATGCCGAGGGCGCGGCGGCCTTCCGCGCGCTCATCGAGAGCGGGCGCTCGCGCGAGCTGCGCGCGCCCGCCGATCGCACGGGCGGCTACGTCGCCTACGCGACGCCCGCGATCGACTACATCGACGCGCAGCGGCAGCGGAGCCGGATCGTCGCGGCGCTCGCGCACGCGTTCGGCGCATACGATGCGGTCGTCGCGCCGTCGCTGCCGACGGTGGCGTTGCCGATCGACCTGCCGTTCTCGAAGGCCTATCCGAAATATCCGGGCGTCGTCGATCTCATCTCGCCCGGCAACCTTGCCGGCGTTCCCGCGCTCTGCGTCCCGAACGGCTTCGGCGAGCACGGTCTCCCGACGGGACTCACGTTTCTGGGCGCGGCGTTCGACGAGGCGAAGCTCGTGGCGATCGGAACCGAGTATCAGGCGCGAACGACGTTTGCCCTCGCGCGCCCGAACGTCGTTGCGCATGCTTGACGATTCCCTAACGTAATCTTAAAGGTTCCTCGGGAGACGCCACAAAGTTTGCGCCCAGGGTGCGCCGCTTCCGCGACGCGCTCGCCGACGCATCTTCGATTGGAGTCATCACGTGCACAAACGCCGTTTGTTGCAGTCGGTGCTTTCGATCGTCTCGGCGTTCGCGTACGTCCTCGGTCAGGGAACATTGGTTCTGGCCGGTACGACGGGCGCGATCACCGGGACGGTCACGAACACGACGACGCACGCTCCCCTGACCGGGGCCACGGTCACCGCGACGAGCCCAAGCCAAACGGTCACGACGAAGACCGACGCGCGGGGCCACTATGCCTTCCTCTCGCTCAATCCGGACACGTACACGCTGTCGGTGCAGAGCCCGGGCCTGCAGCCGTACTCGCTCTCGGGCGAGACCGTGCAGTCCGACCAGAACATCGTGCTCAACCTCGCGACGCAGAAGGAGCTCGTCACGATCGGGCGCGTCCGTGCCCAATCGTCGAGCAGCCTCGTACGTTCCGGCGTCGTCTCGGACGTCTACAACATCACGCCGACGCAGCAGGCGCTCGCGGCGCCGCTCGGCGGCGGCAATAACCTCAACTCGGCGTACTCGGCGATCGCATCCGTGCCCGGGACGCTCGTGCCGATCTCCAATGCCCCCGGCTGGGGTCAGTCGGTCTTCATCCGCGGCGGCGACTACACGCAGACGGGCTACGAGCTCGACGGTATTCCGATCAATCGCCAGTTCGATCAGTACTCGGCGTCGCCGCTCTCGAACATCGGCAACGGCGAAGTGCAGGTCTACACCGGCAATCAGCCGGTCGACGCGCAGGCAATCGGCGTGGCCGGATTCATCAATCAGGTCGTCAAGTCGGGGACGTATCCGGGCTTTGGGAACGCACAGTTCGGCTTCGGCTCGCCCGGCTACTATCACAAGTTCAGCGTCGAGTACGGCGGCGCGTCGCAGAACCACAATCTGTCCTACTACTTCGGCTTCCTCGGTTACAATCAGCAGAACCGGTACGTCAACCAGTTTAACGGCGCGAGCTACATCCCGCAGTACGGCTCGACGATCAACGTGATCGCCGCCGGGTGCGGTGGCGCCAACCCGACCGCGGGTTGCTATTCGAATCTCGCGGGCGGATTCGGCTCGCAGCCGCTCGGGCCCAACGGCTACATCAACGCGCCGACGTACTGGGGTTTGATCCCGGCGATCGCGGACCGCGAGTTCGTCACGAACCTGCACATCGCCGTGCCTCATCCCATGGACGGCCAAAAAGACGACATCCAGCTGCTCTACAACACGGGCGAAACGTACAACACGCCCAACGACTCGATGAACTCGTTCAACTCCGCGCTCGGCAACGTCCTCACCGGCAACGTGACGCTCGCGAACGGGACGATCGTCCCCAACGACGCGAACGCCGTTTGCCCGAGCAATAAGGGTGCCTTCGGCCAGGTCGCCGCGCCGGTCGCGTGCAACGGCGCCGTGCAGCCGACCTACATCGACCAGAACTACTATACCGGCCCGCTCGGCACGCGCCTGACGGCCGCCAACCTCAACTCGATCTCCAACACCTACTTCGCCGGCTCTACTACGAACCGGGCTTTTAACGCCAACGTGCCGCTGAATCAGGGCGATTCCGAGACGACCGGCTTCGCGGTCGGCAAGGTTCAGTACCAGCATAACTTCAGCTCGAACGCCTACGCGCGCATCTACGGCTACTCGTCGTACAGCGACCGGATCGACAACGGCATCGTCGGGCTCGCTCAGAATTACCTCGGCGCGTTCCCTTCGAACTATCTCATCTCGGCGCACACCGAGGGCGGCGTGCTCGAGCTCGCCGATCAGGTCGACAATCACAACCTGATCAGCTTCGACGGCGGCTACTCGTACACGAACTCGACGCGCTTTAACAACTCCGTCTCCGCCGGCGGCGCGGTGCCGGCCGTCGCATATCTCGTGAGCTCCGCGAACCCGACCGGCGGCTGCTACACCTCGGCCGCCGTCCTGACGTCGTGCTCGCTCACGGCCGACGCCACGCGGCCGGGCGCCTACGTCCTGCCCTCGCTCAGGACCGGCACGGCCGGCTCGGCCCTGCTCCCGCGCGGCAACAGTCCCGCCCTCGGGACCGAAGGAAATCTCTCGTGCGGCGGCGCGCCGTGCGAGTACCTCGCGATCAACTCCGGCGCCGCGGGGACGCTCAACAACGTCCGTCCGGCCTTTACGAACGCGGGGATCTCCGATCTCATCAAGCCGAACGAGAAGCTAACGGTCGCGGCATCGCTGCGCTTCGACGACTTCACGTACAACCTGCTGCAGACGGGAACCGCCGGGAACGCGCTCCTCGTCAACAGCTACAACGCGAGCCACTGCGTGCAGGGGACGGTCGTGCGGACGATCGCCGTCGGGACGGCTTGTCCGGCGGGCTTTGCAGCGACAGCACTCTCGTCGACGAGCCCGGCGAAGGAAGACTACGCGCATATCTTTTCGCCGCGCGTCGGGCTGACGTACGCCGTCGCCCCGACGACGATCATTCGCGCGTCGTACGGCCGCTTCGTGCAGCCGGCGGAGACCTCGTCTGTCGACGCGACCAACGTCGCGGCGTCGCTTCCGAGCACGCCGTTCTACACGAACTTCGGCTTCAACAGCTACGCGCGCTTCGTCAATCCCGAAGTCTCGTACAACCTGGACTTCTCGCTCGAGCAGGCGTTCCCGAAGCTCGGGCTCTCGACGAAGATCTCGCCGTTCTATCGCCGCTCGGTCGATGAGTTCGTCTCGATCCTCGTCGATCCCAAGACGAACTTCATCGCGAACATCAACGGCCTCAACCGCATCGCGGACGGCGTGGAGTTCGATCTCCAGGCCGGCAATCCGAACCGCGACGGCATCTCGGCGAACTTCGCGTACACGTTCACCTACGCGACGGCGCACTACAAGCAGTTCGCCAACGGCGGCTCGTTCGTCGCCGGCGCGAACACGGCGATTCAGAATTACAACGGTTACACGAAGACTTGCGCTACCAATCCTGGCTTGCCCCAATGTCCGACGGCAGCGCAAGGGCATATCGTCGCGGCTCCGTGCTATAGCGCGGCCGTCGCCGCTGATACACCCGGTGCAGCCGCACCGGCCTGCGGCGCGGGTACGATCGCGAACCCTTACTATAATGCACCGACGGCGAGTCTACTCGATCCGGGCGCGGCGTATTTCCCGTACAACGCAAGCCTTGGCACGGGAAACGCTGGAATCAGTGGTTCCTCAAGCTACATCGTCCCGCACGTGGCGTCGCTCGTCCTTAGCTACAAAAAGGGCCCGTTCATCATCTCGCCCTCGATCCAGTTCCAGGGCGGCTCGCGCTACGGCTCGCCGCTTTCGGCGCAGGGCATTTTGCCGGAATCTTGCCAAGCCGGCCTCGCCGGCACGCCAACCGGCGATACACGTTACGCATTCGGCGCGGGCGGCGCCGGAGCGCCGTACGACGCTTCGAGTTGCACGGGCGCGATTTCGATCCCCAATCCCCAGACGGGCAATTTCGATGCGATCGGCGGCTTCGTGCAGCCAAACCTCATCGCGACCAACGTCAGCGCGACCTATAACTTCAACAAGCAGCTGGGGATCAATCTCGTCGCTGCGAACATCTTCAACCGCTGCTTCGGCGGCTCGAAGGTGCCGTGGAGCACGGGCAATCTCGGCTGTGCGTACCAGCAAAACGGCGTGTATCAGGGCAACTTCTACAACCCGGGCGACAGCCTCGCTTCGTATAACAACCAGTCATACCAACCGGTCCTTGGCGGCGCGCTGCAGTCGGTGAGCGCGGGTTCGCCGCTGCCCTTCGAGCTGTTCCTCAACGTCAACTTGCACGTCTGAACTCGGGGGGCGTCCGAACCTATGGGCCGTCGCGGCGAGTGTCGCGGCGGCCCCTTTGTTTCACGGGACTTCCGCTCGCTCGATTCGAAGAACGTCCTTTCAGCTCACTCAATGCGCACGGCGTCCCTCGTGTCGCACTATCGACTGGCCGACGAATGAGGTCTTTGCATGAAGGTTCGCGGAGTCGCAGCGAGCTTCGCACTCGTCGCCCTGACGCTATCATGTCCGAGCGGACCGCTCGAAGCTGCTCCCGCGTTCTCGGACGGCTTGTGCCCGGACGCGACGCCAGTCGGCCAACGCATCAATGCGCTCAACGCACAGGCGACGCCGCCGTCGAACGCCGATCAGCTTGCTGCGGCGCGCGCCTTTGCCGCAGCCTACCGTGCGTGCGCGAAGAGCTTCGACGCGCAGACGACGCAGCGCAACGACGTCGGGGCGATGAACTCGACCGACGGCACGATCGTCGGCCGGACGTACGCACGCGTGCAGGAGGCGCGGGCGGAGGAACGGATCGGCGACGATCTCGCGCAGACGAATGATTCCGTCGGCGCGAAGGCGGCGTATTCGAGCGCCATCTCGCTACTCGACGAGATCGGAGGGATCGCGTCGGGCGGTGCCCGCTTCGGCGGCGGCGCGGAGCCGAAGCTCGTCGCCGAAGCGGACGCCCTGCGGACGGAGGTTCAGGCCCGGCGGGCGGCGCTCGCCGCCGCCTCACCCGCATCGGCGACGAGCGCGTCGCCCGCTCAGTCGCGCTAGATCGTCGTCAGCAGCGGCGGCGAAAACGAGAGGTCGGCTTGGCCGGCCGCGCCGAGGAGCGTTGGGGTCTGCGACGTGTTCGCGGGCGGTCCGGCTTCGAAGAGCGGATAGTCTGCCGCGATGCACTCGACTTGAACGTCGTCGCCCGCCGGCAACGTCGCACTCGTCGCGTTCGGTAGGGCGGGTCCGAGGTTGTCGCCGAGCGTCGCGGTGACGGCACCGCCGCCTTGGACGACGACGGTGTAGTCGACGGGGGCGGTCGCGAGATTCGAGCCTGCGGCGGTGAGATCGATGAATTCCACGATCGTCTCCGTCGTGCCGACGGGCGCGACGCACGTCGCCGTGCCGCCGCCCGCGCCGTCCGCGGCGAACGTCGGCGCGGCCGCGAACGCCGGAAGCCCGGTCGCATTCGCGAGCGTCGCCGTATTCGACGCCAGCGTCGCACCGGACGTGTTGCCGGACGCGATGAGGACGGAGAGGTTGTACGCTCCCACGACCGGAGTCAGCGCGAACGTCGTCGCGCCGAGCGGATAGCCGTTGAACCCGGCCGGAAACGTCCCGTTGCGGACATTCGGATACGCGGGCGGTCCACCGAGAAAAGGCACGCCGACCTTGGAAATCGTCTGGTTCCCGGTCAGCGCACGCGCGCCATAAAACGCCTGTGAGTAGGCGGTATACGTCGCCGCACCCGCGGTCGTCGAATTTTCGGGGGCGAAGCCATAGGCGAACGCGCCGCCGCTCTGTCCGAACGTTGTGACGACGGCGGTCGTCCCGGGCAGCGTCTGCGGCGTCGCCGAGATGTGATTCGTCCCGGCGTCCGTCCCCGCCGCGGTCGCGGTCGGGACCGTGAACGGGCCCGTGATCGTCGGCGTGTTGACGAGCGCGGCAGAGAGGCCATCGGGCTGACGGGCCGTCTCGACGACGTTGAGCCCCTTGCTGCCGTCGGTGAAGGTGGCGACGCCGACCGCGAGCTGGACCTTGCTCGCGGTGAGGCTCACGGAGGTGAACGGGGGTTGGAGCGCGCCGTTCCCCGACGTACAGCCGGTCATGAGACCGACGGCACCGAGGGCGGCGAGCGAGGCGATCGTGCGCAAACGGTTCTCCTAGATTCCGAGCTGGTAGTAGGCGCGTATCGTCTGCGGGACCGCATTGGGAATGATGCGATACGGATCGTTGCCGTACTGAAACGGAAGATACTGCTGCGAGCCGAGTTCCGGGTAGTTCACGGGGACCGTGCTGTAGCCCGTCTTCGGTCCCGAGACGCCCGTCGCGACGGCTTGATAGCGGGAGTTGTACGTCGGGACGCTGCTGTAGATCTGATTGAACAGATTCGTGATCAGGACGCCGAACGTCGAGCGGGTGCCCGGCGGGCTGTACTCGAGCGAGATGTCGGTGCGGAAGCGCGGATTCGAGATGAAGCCCGCGGCACTCGAGGATTCGTACGTGCCGCGCGTCGCCGCGATGTTCGGCTTAAAGTACGACCCCGGATTCTGCGGATCGACGAAGTTCGGCGCGTAATTCTGCCCGTAGGGGGCCGAGGCGGTCGAGGAATTCGTGAGCGGGATGTTCACTGCCGTACCGTTCACGAAGGCGGGGGTGACGTTACCGACGCCCGCTGGGTAACCGCGCGTGTACGTGACGATGGGATTGACGCGGAAGCCCTTCTTGCTGCGGTAATTCAGATATACGACGCCGGATAGCGGCGAGACGAAGCCGACGCGGTATTGGTTACCGAGCAGGATCGACTGCGTGAGGATCGGCGGGAAAAAGTCCTCGGAGATGAGCGGGCTCGGGAGCACGTTGCTGAACATCGTTGATGTAGGTTGCGTTCACGCCTGCGGAGAGTCCGGTCGCCACCTCGCGCGTCAGCTGGAACTCGACGCCGGTCGTCTCGTTTTTTCCGAGATTCGTCGTGACGTTAGGGCCAAGTACGACGTTGCCGGTCGTGGGATCGAGGACGGGCTGGCCGTTGGCCGCGAGCCGGGGCTGCGCGACGAGCGCGAGCACGTCGTAGCCGCGGCGGTAGAACGGCGTCACCTTGATCGCGACGCTGCCCGGGAACTGGTGCGAGTACGAGAAGTCGAAGTTGCTGAACGTCGTCGGCCGTACCGGCTGGATCGGCACGCCCTGGAACGTATTCTGGTTCGCCCAGCGCAACTGGTCCGCATAGTTCTGGCACGGCAGGTTGTCGGCGACGCCGCACGTCATCGCCTGATAAGGATTGCCGGCGCCCGAGAAGGCGCCGGCAGCAGGCGGCGCGTACGGCGTTCCGGCTGAGGCGTTCGCAAGGGCGTCGTATGACGGAATACCGGCGTAACGGCCGTAGACGTTACCGTTCGTCAGATCGATAAAGGCGAGCGGAGCGATCTGCGCCGACCGAGCGAACGACGCGCGGACGGCGTCGTTCGGCGAGAGTTGATACGACACGGCGATGCGCGGCTCGAAGACGACCGGCTTTGTCACCTGGCTCGGCAGCACCGTCACCGGCAACGTCTCGCCAGCTGCGTTCGTGCGCGTGCCCGTCGGCAGATACTGGCAGGTATCGGTTTGCGTCGTGAGGCTCGTCGGATTGCAGCCGTCGAGGCTCGGCAGGCGATAGTTCGCGGTCTCGACGCGCAGGCCGGCGTCGATCACGGCCTTGGTCGACGGCTGAAACTTATCGGAAAGGTAGATCGACGCCTGACTCTCGTTCGTCGCCGTCTGCTCCTGATTGTTCGGCACGGCGCCGGGTCGATTGAGATAGTTGTAGAGGTAGCCGCAGTAGCTCGCGCCGTTGGGATCGGTCCCGAGCGGACAATTCCCCAGACCGTTGGCGGGCAGCGCGGGATTGATGAAGTCGTTGACCTCGTAACCCGGCCCGAAGCCGGCGACCGTGTAGAGACCGTCCTGCGGATCGGACGAGTTGTAAACGGGATGGAGCCAATCGTACTCGACGCCCGCTTTGATCGTATTCTGCGAGTTGAGCTGCGACGTGAAATCGACGGTGCCGCCCGAGCGGTGACCGCCTTGGAGAGCGACGAACGAGCCGAAGCCGATCCCACCCTGATTGTATGGGAAGTCGAACGTCCCGACCGAGTCGAGCGAGTAGTACTGAGCCTGCACGAACGTCTTATCATTGATCGCGTTCGTATAACCGAACTTCAAGATGTTCTGCGGCTGGAAATACTGCGTCCCGCCACGCGTGCCGAGCGGTCCCGTCAGCGACGTCTGATTCGGCAGCAGGCCGTAGATCGTCGGCGATTGTAGCTGCGCCTGATCGAGGCCGGTGATTCCGCTGAGATTGTCGAGATAGTAAGGGTCGCCCGCGGGATAATTCAGGCTCGAAGAACCGAGCGTACCGAGAAGATTCGTCTGTTGATTGTCATAAAAGACCTGGAACGATTGATTCTGATTGTTACCAAACTTAAAGATTAGATTGTCGCTAAATTCTCGCGACGTGTCCGAGACGTTGTTGTAGAACGTTCCGATACTCAGGCCTTGTACGTTCCCGCCGCGCGCACCGTACTGTTCGCCGGAATTGTATCCCGTGAATTGGAAGTAGTTCGAAAGAGAGCCGTTTTTCGTCGCGGCGCCGAGCTCAACGGAGAGCTGATGATCGTACGGTTGTAACAACGCCTCAGCGTCGACGTTGGCGAATGCCGGATAGCTGCCGCGCTTCGTAATGAGATTGAGCGTTCCGGTTCCGGCGCCGCCGACCGACGCGTCCCCCGCGCCGGGCGTCAGCTGGAGCTGGTTGAGGCCGGCGTTGAGGCTGAGACTGTTCGTGAACTGTGAGGTGAAGGCATCGATCGCCGGGATTCCGTTGATCAAGAAGCCCTCGTCGTTCTCGCGACCGCCGCGGATAACGGGATACCCGTAGCGGTCGAGGCTCGCGCCGGGCAGCCGCGTCAGCAGGTTCGTCTCGCTGATCGCGTCGGTCTTCCCGAGGAGTCCCTGCGCCTGGGACGCCGTAACGGTGTAGGCATCCTGCGTGTTCTTCGGCTGAAACGCGCTGCCTTCGCTGCGTGCCGTCACCTTACCGATCGTGCGCAGGTCGGTCTGCTTCGTGATGCGCAGCGAGACGGGGGCTGTCTGGTCGGCGGAGACCGTGAGGCCGGTCGTGGAGATCGGCGAGTAGCCCTGCTCGCTGAAGGAGACCGTGTACGTATCGGGCGTGACGCCGACGATCGAGTAGAAGCCCTTGGCGTCGGTCACTGCGTGATACGTGCCGGTCGGCGAGACGGCGGTGACCGCGACGCCGGCGACGGGCGCGTTCGTGCTCGCGTCCGTGACGTTGCCGTCGATTGTGCCGACGGTGCCGGCAGCGTCGATCGCGATCGTCGACTGGGCGACGACCGCCGCCGTCAGGGACAGGCCGAGAAATAGGCGATTACCGCCGGCCGTAAAGCTACGGTACAGTTTCTTCACGAGGGCCTCCGAGGGCGAGCTGCCGGCCGGCAAAGACCGGTTCCATAGAATACCTGAAGAAGGGAGCGCTACCTCTAAGAATTCGAACGATAATCCAATGTTGATGGGCCATTTGTCTAACAGAGTTCTATCGTAAAGCACCTTAGTTGGGCTTCGACCTCCGGCGCGCCGCTCGTGGAGCGGAGGCCTCATGGCCCGAGTGCGAAGAGCGCGCGCATGACAGTCGCGCTAGCGCTCTTCTCGGCGCTCGTCATACGGCGCGGCGGACTTCACCGACGGGATTGCGAGCCGGCGGACGCGGCCGACGGCGGTCGTCGTCCTCGCGCAGCTCGCGGGCATCGTCGCACATACCGCCGCAGGGCGCTTCGTTGCCGGGCCGCTTCGAGCGCAGCGACATTTGGTACGTCGTGCTGGGAGGCGTCGGTGGCGGGCTCGCGATCGCCGCACTCTACGCGGCGCTCGCGGTTGGCCGCATGGGCATCGTCTCGCCAATCTCCGCCGTCGTCGGCGCGACGGTTCCGGTCATCTGGGGTTTCGCCGCGGGCGAGCGCCCCGCGACGACCGGTGTCGCGTGCGCCTTCGTCGCGGTCGGTCTCGTCTCGACGGACGGCCGGTCGCGCTTCTCCCTGCGCGAACCGGGCTCGCGCTCGCACTGCTCTCGGGGCTTGGCATCGTCGTGCTCTACGTGGCCCTCGCCGCGGGTGACCGCGACCCCGGACTCGGGCGGCTCGCGGTCGTACGCGCGACCTCGCTCGTCGTGCTCACCTCGTATGCGCTTCTCCGACGCGAGTCGCTGCGGCCCACACGCGGGTTGGTACGCTTGATTCTTCTGGCCGGTACTCTCGACATGGGCGCGAACGTCCTTTACGTCGCGGCGTTGCGCGACGGCGCGCTCGCAATCGTCGCGGTTCTCACGTCGCTCTATCCGGCGAGCACGGTCTTTCTCGCGCGCATCGCACTCGGCGAACGGCTTGCGGCCGTGCAGTGAGTCGGCGTGGCGTTCGCGGCGCTCGGGTAACGCTGATCGCCCGTTGAGTTCGCGGCGAACAGGTGTGCCGTCCCTCCGCCGACAAGCGCAGGGTAATGGCTCGCGTTCGCAAGACGTCGCGCAAAGCCGCGCGTTCGCGCTTGAATCTCGAACTCGTCGGTATCGCGGCGCTGGCGCTCGCCGCATTCCTCACGCTCGCCCTCGCGGCGCCCGATCATGCGGGCGCGATCGGCGGCGCGCTCGCCCGCGCTCTCGGTCGCGCGTTCGGCCGCGCGGCGTGGGCGGTGCCGATTCTCGTCGCGCTCTTCGGCGGCATCGTCTTCCTCGAAGTCGCCGTCGCGCGCACGCTGCTCACCGTCGGCGTCACCGCGTTCTGTTACGCCGCCATCGCCGACGCGGCGCTCGATCGCGGCGGCGGATTCGCCGGCCGCTTGCTCCACGGCGGCCTCACAGCGCTCGTCGGCGGGATCGGCGCATCGATCGTGCTCGCGCTCTGCGCCGTCGCCCTGACGGTCTACATCGCCGACTTCTCGGTCAAGCGCGCGATCGGCGCCGCCGTCCTACGCTCCACGAAGGCGCGGGCGGCCGTCGGCGGCGCGCTCCGCGCGACGGGCGAGCGGGCCCGCGAGCGCGGCGCAGCCAGCGCCGAGAAGAAGGCGCTGCCCGGACCGCCGCGGCCCAAGACGTGGCGCGAAGCGTTCCATCTGCCCGAGGCGGTCGGCCCCGCGCCCAAGCCGAAGGCTGCGCCGGCCGTCACGGAGCCGGTCGTCTCGACGAGCGCGACGGGCGAGCGCATCGTCACGACGTCGGAGATCCCGGGCGAGCCGGCGCACGCCGCGGCCGATCTCATCGGGCCGAGCGCCGCACAGCCCGTTCCGCGCGCGGTGCCGATCGCGCTGCCGCCGCTCGCCCCGATGCCCGCGCGCGCCTTCGTCCGCGGCGAGCCCTTCGTCGCGACGTACGAGGGCGAGGAAGAGGACGGCGATCCGCGCGTCATGGTCGGCGACTACGAGCCGGCGAGCGTCGCGGGCGCCGACGTCCGGCGAAAGTACGCGCTGCCGAACCTCGACCTCTTCGATCCGCCGCAGGCGCAGGTCTTCGATGAGTCGCTGCGCTCGCAGCTGCTCGAAGACACGCTCGCCTCGTTCGGCGTCGGCGCGAAGGTCACGCACGTCCAGCGCGGCCCCTCGATCACGCGCTACGAGCTCAAGCCCGAGAAGGGCGTGAAGATCTCGCGCATCACCGCGCTCGCCGACGACCTCGCGCTCGCGCTCGCCGCGACATCGGTCCGCATCGAGGCGCCGATCCCCGGCAAGTCCGCGATCGGCATCGAGGTGCCCAACGCCCAGACCTCGATCGTCTCGATCCGCGAGATCCTCGACGCGCTACCCTCGCGCGGTACCGTCCCGCCGCTGCACATGGCGCTCGGCAAGGACATCACCGGCCGGCCCGTCTTCGGCGATCTCGGCAAGATGCCGCATCTCCTGGTCGCGGGAGCGACGGGCAGCGGCAAGAGCGTCTGCCTCAACACGATCATCGCATCGCTGCTGGTCTCCGCGACGCCTGATCAGGTGCAGATGCTCTTCATCGATCCCAAGCGCGTCGAGCTCACGGTCTATAACGGCATCCCGCACCTCATCAAGGACGTCATCACCGACGCCAAGCTCGCCGCGGGCGCGCTCTTCGAGATGACGAAGGAGATGGACGCGCGCTACGAGCGCTTCGCGAAGGCGAGCGTACGCAAGATCGAAGAGTATAACGCGAAGTTCCCCGAGGAGACGTTGCCCTACGTCGTCATCATCATCGACGAGCTCGCTGATCTCATGCTCATTGCGCCCGCGAAAGTCGAGACGACGATCTGCCGGCTCGCGCAGCTCGCCCGGGCGACCGGCATCCATCTCGTCGTCGCGACGCAGCGGCCCTCAGTCGACGTCATCACGGGCATCATCAAGGCGAACATCCCGTCGCGCATCGCCTTCGCGGTGAGCTCGCAGGTCGACTCGCGCACGATCCTCGACATGGTCGGTGCGGAGCGGCTGCTCGGGCGCGGCGACATGCTGTTCCTGCCGATCGACGCGCCGAAGCCCGTGCGGTCGCAGGGCGCGTACATCACGAACGACGAGGTCGGCCGGCTCGTTGAGTTTTGGTCGACGCAGGCGCGGCCGGAGAACCTGCTCGACGTCGAGGTCGTCCCGATCGAGGAGGACGACAAGAAGCGCGACGTCGACCCGCTCTGCTACGAGGCCGCGCAGTTCATCATCCAGTCGCAGTTCGCGTCGACGGCGCAATTGCAGCAGCGCTTTAGCATCGGCCATCCGCGTGCCGTGCGCGTGATGAAGCAGCTCGAGGAGTTCGGCGTCGTCGGCCCCCATGAGGGCACCAAGGCACGTCAGATCAACGTCGGGCTGGCCGAGCTCGAGACGATCGCCGATCGCCTGGGCCGCACCGACCAGACGGGGCTCTTCGACGACGTCGCGGTCCGCTGACGCGCTAGCGCGCGCCGGCCGACCGCAGCGTCGGACCATGACGGCGAAGCGGCCGAGCGCGGGCACGCTTTGGGTCGTCGCGGGGTTTGCCGTCTTCTGCGCCATCTATCTGAACCTCGCGTGGTACCGGCTGCACGCGATGCTGCTCGGGTTCGATACCGGTACGTTCTTGCAGATGCTCGAGAACTTCGCGACGACGGGCTCGACGTTCGAGACGGGCGAGATGCGGCCGCACCTCGCGGTCCACGACTCGTGGACGCTGCTGCTCTTCTCGCCGCTCGTACGGCTCTGGCCGTTCGCGCAGACGCTCATGGTCATCCAAGTCGTCGTCATCGCGGCGGCGGTGTTTCCGCTCTATGCCTTTGGTCGCCACATCGGGCTCAGCGATCGTTCCGCCGCGGCGGTCGCGCTCGCGTGGCTGATCTCGCCGTCGGTCCAGGGCTTCGCCTTCGGCAACTTCATCGAGAATCACGTCGCGCCGCTGCTCATCTTCGCGATCGCGCTCGCCGCGCGTGCGCGATCGTTCGTCTGGACGCTCGTCTTCGCCGAGCTACTCATGGGCGTGAAGGAAGACGAGATCTTCTTCGTCGCGTGGTTCGCGCTCGCGTCGATCGCGTTGTACGACAAGCGGCTCGGCTGGGCTGCCCTCGGGCTCGCCGCCCTCAACGGCGTCGCATACTACGGCCTCGAGTGGCTCTATGGTTTTGTACCGTACCATCCCGGCTATGGGTTGACGGTCCTCGATCCGTGGCAGCACGTCGCGTTCTTCCTCGAGATCCTCGCGCCGTTCGCCTTCGCGCCGCTCTGGCTTGGCCGCGCGGCGCTGCTCGCGGTGCCGCTCGTCTACGAGCTGAGCTTCAACGCGCGATACGGCCAGTCGCTCGCCCACGCGGGCGTCCACTATTCCGAGCCGATCGTCGCGCTCATCGCGCTCGCGACGATGCTCGTCGCGCGGCGGCGGCCGATCTTCGGCCGGCTCGCGCTGCCGTGCTCGCTCGTGATGGTCGCGTTCTTCAACACGACGGTCTTCCGGATCGGCCGGCACGAATATCCGCCGGATTGGCCTGCCTACCGCGCGGCGATGCGTGCGGCGACCGATGGCCGGCGCCACGATTTCACGGTCGACGATGAGGCCGGCTTCGCACTGGCAGCGGGCAATCTGCGCGCCGTGTATCACGACGAGCATCGCGCGGCCGCCCATGCGCGGCCGGGGTGGTACAGCCGCGTGACGCCGCGCGTCGATCTCGCGCCGAGCCCTCGCGCCGCCCGGCCGGCAGCGATATAATGGCGGCGTGCCGTCCTTGCAAGGACGGCACGCCGTCCGTTGCCCGAGGGCTCCTCGATGCGCTTGCTCGCCGTTCGTTCGCTCGCCGCACTCGCGTCCACCGCGGCCGTCCTGCTCGCCGCGATGTATCCCGTTGCCGCCGCCCAGCCGGTCCCGCTCGCGTCCCCGAGCGGCTCGTCCGCACCGCCGGCCGCAACGCCCACGCCGCCGGGCGTACCGCCCACGCCGCTCGGATCTCCGAACGCGAGCGACGCGTTGCTGCCGAAGATCGGACGCGTCCGTGCGACGACGGCATTCTGCCGGACGATCGTCGATCACGGCGCGGCGCTCGCGGACGATCAACTCGCGGACATCGCCACGACGACCGAAGCGCTCCGGATCCTCGTCTACGCACCGCTCGATCGCAGCTTCTTCATGGAGCGGCGGGCGGCGCGTGCGTTGCAGACGCTCTCGGACCGCTTGATGGCGAGCCGCCGCGGCGAGGCGCGGTTGCATGTCGCGGGTCTGCGCTTGGCGGCGCTCGGCGGGTCGGGCGAGCCGGCGCGGCCGGAGCTCGCGCGCTTCGCGGGCGCGCTCGATGGCGCGCACGCGGAGTCGTCGCGCGTCGCCCACGAGCTCGCGCGCGTGCTCAGCGTGCTGACGGGGACCGAGGGCGCGGGCAGCGGCGTGTACCTGCCGGACCTGCAGATGAATCGCGACCCGCGGTTCGCCCGCGCGATCGCGCCCGTGCCGTTCCCGGTCGATCCCGAGCTCGAGCGCTTCTCCCCCGACCGGGCGGTCGACGACGGCCCGCTCCACGCCTACGCGCGCGCGACGGCGATCGACCTCTCCGCCTCCCTCGAAAAGATGCTCGGCTCGATCCGGGAAGCCGCGCAAGCGTATCCCGCCGCGTACGCGGGCTGCGGCGAGGCGGAACCCGCCGATGGGCCGTCGGGTCCCTAGGGAGAAGCGTCGCGCTCGGGTACGCCCCGGGCAGACGAGCGGTCCAACTCCAGGACGCCCTCCGAAAGGTATCGCCGACCCCGTGACGTTCGTGACCGACCCCGCCCTTGCCGCCATCGAGGAGAAGCTCGACGCCGGCGCATCGCTCGACCGTTCCGACGGCGTGGCGCTGCTGCGAACCCGCGATCTCCATACGCTCGGGCGCCTCGCGCTCGCTGCGAAACGGCGCAAGAGCGGCGATCGCGTCTACTACGTCCTCAACCGGTATGTCAACTCGACGAACGTTTGCTATGCGGGCTGTTCGTTCTGCTCATTCGCGGTCGACGAGGCGAAGGCCAAACGCGCGGCGAGCGTGAGCGAGACCGGCGCCGCCGGTAACGTCGTGCGCATGGCAGCGGACGAGGTCTTCGCCAAGACGCTCGAGACGGGTGAGAACTTCAACCAGGTCCACATCGTCGGCGGCCACGATCCCAAGCAGCTGTCGCTGGACTACTGGCTGCCGCTCATGCGGCGTTTCAAAGAAGCGTTGCCGCACGTGCAGCTCTCCCTCTTCACGGCAGCCGAGATCGACTATCTCGCGCGGCGCCATCGGCTTTCCTATGACGAGATTCTCGCGTCGCTCGCCGAGGCGGGGCTCGATAATATCAACGGCGGCGGAGCCGAGGTCTTCTCGGAACGCGTCCGGCGCGAGATCTGCCCGAATAAGGTCGACGCCGCGCACTGGCTCGAGATCCACGAGGTCGCGCATCGCCACGGCGTCGCCTCGAACGCGACGATGCTCTACGGCACGATCGAGACGCTCGAGGAGCGCTCGGAACACCTCATCATGCTGCGCGAGTCGCAGCAGCGCTCGCCGGGTTTCAACGCGTTCATCCCGCTCGCGTTCCATCCCGACGGCAATGAGCTCTCGCACTTCGGCCCGACGACCGGGCTCGACGATCTGCGCATGTTCGCCACCGCGCGGCTGATGCTCGATAACTTCGATCATGTCAAGGCGTACTGGATGATCCAAGGCCTCAAGGTCTGCCAGGTCGCGCTGCAGTTCGGTGCCGACGACATGGACGGCACGCACGGCTCGACCGACGAAGAGCGGATCTATCACGCCGCCGGCACGTCGTCGGGCCAATACGTCGACGACCGCGAGTTCCGGCGGCTCATCGGCGAGGCGGGCTTCACGGCGGTGCGCCGCAACTCGACGTACGACGAGTTTCCGTACGACTGGACGCCCGCCGACGGTGAGGCCGGCGTCGTTCGCGCGCCGCGCGACATCCGGATCCGCACGGAACAGCTCGCACGATGAGCTCGGCCCGTCGTCTCGCGAGCGCGACCGTCGCGCTCGCGTTCAGCCTGTCCTCGGCGCCCGAGCTGGCGCGAGCCGCGGCGACGCCCGCGCCCGCGGCGGACACGGCCGAGATCCCGATCCCGATCCCGCCTGCACGCACCGTCGTCACACATCATACGGCGACGATCGGCGGCAAGCTCGTGAAATACACGGCGACCGCCGGGACGATCCTGCTCGACGACGAGAAGCGCAAGCCGACCGCGAGCGTCTTCTACGTTGCCTACACGGTCGACGGCGCGACGTCGGCGCGCCGGCCGATCACGTTCTCGTATAACGGCGGTCCGGGCGGATCGTCGGCGCTCGTCGATGTCGGTGCCTTCGGACCGCGCATGGTCGTCACGGCCAATGGCGCGCAGACTCCGCCGCCGCCCTACGACATCGTCGATAATCGCGACTCGATTCTCGACGCGACCGATCTCGTCTTCATCGATGCCGTCGGGACCGGGTTCAGCCGGCTCGTCGGCACGGGAAAGCCGAAAGACTATTACGGTGTCGAACAGGATGGCCACGCGTTCTCGCAGTTCATCCGGCGCTACATCACGACGAACGATCGCTGGAACTCACCGAAGTATCTGGCCGGCGAGAGCTACGGTACGACGCGCTCGGCGGTGCTTTCGAAGATGCTCGGCGACGACGGGATCGCGCTCAACGGCATCACGCTGATGTCGACGGTGCTCGACTTTGCAAACCTCGAGGGCGGTTCGGGCGACGACAGGCCGTACTGGCTGTACCTGCCCTCCGAAGCCGCGGTCGCCGCGTATCAGAAGAAGACTGCGGCCCCGGCGAACCTCGACGCGTTCCTCGCGCAGGTCCGTACCTTCGCCGAGGGTCCGTTTCTCGCGGCGCTCGCACAAGGCGACCGATTGCCGGCGGCGGAGAAGGCGCGCATCGCCGCCCAGCTCCACGATTACACGGGGCTGCCGACCGACTACCTCCTGCGGTCCGATCTGCGCGTCGATCCGAGTCGCTTCGAGAAGGAGCTGCTCGGCCCCGAGCGCGAGACGGTCGGCCGGTACGACGCCCGCTTCCGCGCCTTCGATCTCGATCCGATCGCGAGCGAGGCCGAGGTCGATCCGTCGTCGGACGCGATCTTCGCCGCGTTCACCGCGTCGTTCAATCGTTACGTTCGGCAAGAGCTCAACTATAAGACGGACGATAAGTACGAGTTCCTTTCCTATGACGTGAATCGCGCGTGGGAGTGGAATCCCGGCGGCCATGCGACTCCGGTCGCCGTCGACGTCGACGACGATCTCGCGCGCGCCATGACGTCGAACCGGTATCTGCGCGTGTTTTCCGCCAACGGTCTCTACGATCTCGCCACGCCGTTCTTCAACACGGAGTATTCGCTCGGCCATCTCGGTATCGCGAAGCCGCTCCAGTCGAATATCTCGTACGGCTACTATCCCGCCGGTCACATGATCTATCTCAATCCCGTCGCGCACGCCGCGCTCAAGCGCGATCTCGATGCGTTCTACGCGCGCGGTGCGCGATCGTGAGCCTGCGTTCGGGGCGGATCGTCTACACGAACGACGTCCCGCTCTACGCCGCCTTCGACGCCGGCGCCGTGCCGTTGCCGGGAACGCTGCATGCGGACGTTCCGGAACGTCTCAATCGGATGCTCGTTGCGGGCGAGCTCGATCTCAGCCCGATCAGCGCGTTCACGTGGGCGGCGCACGCGGACGAGCTCGCGCTGATGCCGGAGCTCTGCATCGGCGCGCGCGGCGACGTCTGGTCCGTGCTCTGCGTGAGCGCGCGACCGCTCGCGGAGCTGGGCGGCGTGCCGATCGCGACGACGCGCGAATCGCGCAGCGGCCGCAATCTCTTGCGTGTCCTGCTCGAGCGGCGCTACGGCATCCGCGCGAACCTCGTCGAGAGCGACGATCCGTTCGAGGCCGCGAAGCGCGGCGAACCGGCGCTGCTCATCGGCGATCGGGCGATCGACGCGCAATTGACGTTCACGCCGGCGCACGTGCACGACCTGGGGACCGAGTGGCACGCCTGGACGGGACTCGATATGGTCTTCGCGGTGTGGGCCGTCCGGCGCGACGTGCTCGCGCGCGATCGCGACGCCGTGGCGCTCGCCGCAGAGCGATTCGTCGCGGCGCGGGCCTGGGGCGCCGCGCATCCCGAGGCCGTCATCGCCGCCGCCGAACGAATCCATCCGCGCGGCGCCGGCTTTTATGCCGCGTATTTCGAGACGCTCAATTTCGCATTTGACGATCGCGCCCGGCGCGGGCTCGCACGCTTCGTCGCCGAACTCGGCGCGATCGGCGCCATTGCGCGCGTGCCGCGCATCGTTCCGGAGGAACTCGTATGTCCGTAGCATCGCTGCTCGAGAAGGCCGCGATCGGCGGCCGGCTCACGTTCGACGAGGGCGTGCGCATCTACGAGGAAGCGCCGTTGCACGACCTCGGCGCCGCAGCTAATCATCGTCGCTTCGCGCTCCATCCCGGCGACGACGTCACCTACGTCATCGACACGACCATCAACTACACGAACGTCTGTAACGTCCACTGCACGTTCTGCGCCTTTTTCCGGCCCGAGAAGCACGGCGAAGGCTATACGATGTCGCACGACGAGGTGCTCTCGCGCGTCAAGTTCGCGGCGGACCAGGGCGCGACGCAGATCATGATCCAGGGCGGTGTCAATCCCGAGCTGCGCATCGAATGGTTCGAGCGCTTGTTCCGGCGGGTCGCGGCCGAATACCCGAACGTCGACATCCACTCGCTCTCGGTCTCCGAGATCAACGGGCTCGCGAAGGTCGAGGGGACGACACCGCGCGCGATCCTCGAGCGGCTGGCCGCCGCCGGCCTCAAATCTCTGCCGGGCGCCGGTGCCGAGGTGCTCGTCGAGCGCGTTCGCAAGCGCATCAGCGCGCGGAAGATCGCGCCGGACGCGTGGCTCGGGATCATGCGCGACGCGCAGCAGCTCGGGTTGCCGACGACGGCGACGATGATGTTCGGCTCGATCGAGACGGTCGCCGAGCGCATCGAGCACCTCGACGTGATGCGCGGTTTGCAGGACGAGACGGGCGGCTTCACGGCCTTCATCCCGTGGTACTACGTGCCGTTCAAGACGCCGCTCCGCGGGAAGGAATCGACCGGGCTCGACTACCTGCGCGTGCTCGCGGTCTCGCGCCTCTATCTCGATAACTTCTCGCATCTCCAGGCCTCGTGGCTGACGCCCGGGCTCAAGATGGGTCAGCTCGCCTTATTTTACGGCTGCGACGACATGGGCGGGACGATCCTCGAGGAGCGCGTGGTCACGCTCGCCGGCTCGACCAACGTCGCGACGCGCCTGCAGCTCGAGGGGCTCGTGACGAGCGCGGGCTTCCGGCCCGTCATCCGCGACACGTACTGGAACCTGCGGCCCGGGATGCCGCTCGCCGCCGCGGGCTAGGCGTGCAGGCGTTGCGCGGAGTGGCGGAACGTCGGCGCCTTGTCGACGCGGCATCGCTCGATCAGCGTGATGAAATCGGTCCGCGTTTGGCAGGCGAGCTTCGTCCGCAGCGTTTGAATGATTTCGCGCGAGATCGTGAGCGGTACGCCGAGCCGCGACGCCATCGCCCCCCGTTCGTAGCCGCCGATCACGAGGCGTAGTGTCTCGCTCTCGACCGGCGTGAGCGCGAAGCGCGTCGCCGCGACACGCAGCGGTCCCGCGAGGCGCGTGCGCTCGATCGCGACGCCGTAAGCGACGCTGCCCGCGCCGATCTGGCGCGTGACGCGTAGCGCATAGCGCACGTCGACGAGCCCGGTCGCGACGGGCGCGCGCTCGAAATCCTGTTCGCCCACCAAGCGGCGAATCTCGTCGAGCACTTCGCGCTCGATCGGCTCGGTGAACGGCGCGAGCCGGTCGGGCGCGTCGCCCGCGAGCATCACGTCGAAGTTCGCGTCGACGACGACGAAGCGCCGGAGAAACGGAAGGCTCGCCACCACGCTCATCATCAGAGTATCGGCCGGCGTACCGATCGCGCATAACGCGATCCGGCCGTTCGGCGTGGTCGTGCCGACGGTCACTGGGCCGCCATCGGGACGGCTTGCAAAATTGTGCCCGAGCCGAGGACCGCGCCCGCGGCATCGTAGAGCGCCACGAGCTGACCCGGCGCGACGGCGCGCTCGGGCTGCTCGAAGACGAGCCGGAGCGTGTCGCCCTCGATCGTCGCGGCGGCGGCCGCGAGCGGCGCGCGGTAGCGCGTCATCGCGAAGACGCGTGTCGCCGCCGCGCCGAAGCATTCGGGCCGGATCACGTTGACGGCATCCGCGATGAGACCGGCGCTGAAGAGCTCGCGGGCCCGGCCGACGACGATCGTCGCGTTCGCCGCGTCGATCGCCGTCACGTAACGCGGGCCGTCGTCGAAATGCGTCGCGGGGAGTCCGCGCCGTTGCCCGACCGTGAAGCCTGAGACGCCGCCGTGCGCGCCGACGACGTCGCCCGTCGTCGTGACCACGGCTCCCGACCGCTCGCCGCTGGCCGCGACGACCAGGTCGCGGTAGTCGCCGCCCTCGACGAAGCACACGTCCTGGGAGTCCGGTTTCTCGTGCACCGGAAGGCCGTAACCGGCGGCGAGACGCCGCACCTCGGGCTTCGTCAGCTCGCCGAGCGGCAAGAGGAGCGTGGCGAGCTGCTCCCGTGTGAGCCCCGCGAGCGCGTAGGATTGATCTTTCGCGCTGTCAGCCGCCTGCGCGAGCCGAGCTCCGCCGTCACAATGCTCGAGCCGAGCGTAGTGGCCGGTCGCGACGTATGACGCGCCCAGCCGCTGGGCGTAGCTCCGGAGCGTGCCGAGCTTGACGTCGTTATTGCACGAGACGCATGGGTTGGGCGTCCGGCCCGCGAGATAGTCGCCGGAGAAGCGGTCGATGACGCTGCGCCGGAACGCCGCTTCGAAGTCGACCACGTAGTGCGGAATGCCGAGAATGGCAGCGCTGCGCCGCGCATCGTCGAAGTCTTCGGAGCCGCAGCACGAGCGCGCGGCGGCGGGCCTCGTCGGGGCGTACATGCGCATCGTCACGCCGACGACGTCGTAGCCGTGATCGCGCAGGAGGCCCGCGGCCACCGCAGAGTCGACGCCGCCGCTCATCGCGGCGATTACGCGCTTGGAATCGGGCATCATCGTTCCCCACAGGATAACGCACGGGTGGCGCAAACACCAGATTTTATGGCAGAACTCGGTGAAGAGTTCCGCGCGGCGCGCGAGGCACGCGCGCTCTCGCTCTCCGACGTCTCCGAGCAGATCCACATCCGCTCCGTTCATCTCGAAAGCATCGAAAACGGCGACTGGTCGTCGATCGGCGCTCCGGTGTACGTGCGCGGCTTCCTACGGACGTACGCCCGTTTTCTCGACCTCGACCCCGAGGCCGCGGTCGCAGCGTACACCGCGGAGGCGGGCGTTCCGGCGCCGAGCCCGGCGGCTCCGGTGCGCACCGTTCCGATATCGATGCGCGCGCAACGCGTGCGGACGGCGGCGGCCGCGAGCGAGCGGCGCGGCGTGCCGCCGCTCCTGGCGATGCTCTCGGTCGTCGCGTTGCTCGTCATCGGCGCGGTCGTTTATCTCGCGATCGCGCCGCCCGGCGCCGAATCGCAGCGCGGTCGCGGCACCGACGCGGCGTCGGCCTCGCCGGCCACGCCCATCGCGGTCGTCGCGCCGCCGACGCGGGCCGCCGCGATTGCGCCGGCACGGCCGTCGCTGAGCGTGTTCCTGACGCAGAGTTCGTGGCTGCGCGTCATCGTTGACGGCCGGCCGATCGTCGAGGGCATCTATCCCGCGGGCACGCGGAAGGCGTTCTCGGGCGGCACGATCGACGTGCGCGCCGGAAACGCGGGCGGGGTTCAGCTCGTGCGCAACGGCAAGCCGCTCGGCCCGATGGGGCCCGCCGGCGATGTCGTCGAGCGATCGATCAAGCTCGCGGAGGAGTAGTGGCCGACTTTTCATTCGATGTCGTCTCGAAAGTCGACGCGCAAGAACTCGATAACGCGCTCAATCAAACGCGCAAGGAGATCGACGGCCGGTTCGATTTCAAGAACTCGAAGACGTCGGTCGAATACGCGGCCGACACGATCACGATCACGACCGACGACGAGCTCAAGCTCAAGAACGTGGTCGACATGCTTCAGAGCAAGGCGAACAAGCGCGGGATCTCGCTCAAGGCCTTCGAGTACAAGCCGGCCGAGCCCGCGGCGGGCAATGCGATCCGTCAAGTGATCGCGGTCAAGAGCGGGATCGCGAAAGAGAAGTCCCGGCCGTTGCTCGAGGCGATCAAAGCGGCGAAGCTCAAGGTGACGGCGCAATTCCAGGACGATCAGATCCGCGTCTCGAGCAAGAGCAAGGACGATTTGCAGAAGGCGCAGCAGCTTCTCAAGGGCGTCGATATCGACGTTCCGCTGCAGTTTACCAACTACCGCTGAACCCAGCCGGAACTTCCGCGCGCTCGCGCGAATACTCGCGAGTTGTGCAGACGCCCGATCGTTCCGTCGCTTTCGTCTCCCTCGGATGTGCGAAGAATCTCGTCGACTCCGAGGTGATGATCGCCAAGCTCGGCAGCGCGGGTTGGCGGCTCGTGGCCGAGGGCGACGGCGCCGATGCCGTGGTCATCAATACGTGCGCGTTCATCGACGCCGCGAAGGCTGAATCGACGGACACAATCCTCGAGCACGCCGCGCGCAAGCATCCCGGTCAGCAGCTCATCGTGGCCGGCTGTCTCTCGCAGCGGTTCGGAGAGGAACTCCGCTCGCTCGTGCCCGAGATCGACGGCGTCGTCGGCACGGGCGCGTACGCCTCGATCGTCGAGGTGCTCGACGAGGCGGTGGCGGGCACGGGACCCGTGCGGCTCGGCTTCGAGCCCGAGCCCGAGCACGATTTTCTGCCGCGGCTCGTCACGACGCCGCGCGCGACGGCGTATCTCAAGATCGCCGAGGGCTGCGATCATCCGTGCACGTTCTGCATCATCCCGCAGCTGCGCGGCGGCTTCCGCAGCCGGTCGCGCGAGTCGATCCTCGCCGAAGCGCGCGCGCTCGTGGCCGCTGGGACGCGCGAGCTCGTCATCATCGCGCAGGATACGTCGATGTACGGCCGCGATCGCGGCGAACGGCGCGGCGGCCTCGCGGCACTGCTGCACGAGCTGCACGGAATCGAGGGGCTCGAGTGGATTCGGCTGCTCTATCTCTATCCCGCGACGATCGATAGCGAGCTTATCGAGGCGATCGCGACGTTGCCGAAGGTCTGCAAGTATATCGACATGCCGCTCCAGCACGCGCATCCCGAGATGCTGCGCGCGATGCTGCGTCCCGGGAGCGGCGAGCGCTATCTCGAGATCCTCGCGAACTTCCGCGAGCGGATTCCCGGCGTGACGATGCGCTCGACGTTCATCGTCGGCTTTCCCGGCGAGACCGAGGCACACGTCGAGTATCTCGAAGCGTGGATCGAGCGCGCGGAGCTCGATCGCGTCGGGTTCTTCGCCTACAGTTCCGAAGAGGGCACGCCCGGCGCGGAGCTGCCGAATCCGGTGCCCGCGAAGGTCGTTCGCGCGCGGCTCCTACGGCTGCGCGAGGCGCAGCGCCATGCGAGCGCCCGCGCCCGCGCGAAGCGCGTCGGGACCGTCGAGCGCGTGCTCGTCGAGGAAGTGAAAACGTTGCGGCGGAGCGACCCGCTGCGCGGTGCGCTCGGCACGCAGACCGTGCTCGCCGGCCGCTCGATGGGTGAGGCGCCGGGCGTCGACGGCGCGATTCACTTCACGGGTGAAGCGTCGATCGGCGAGTTCGCCCTCGTCCGGCTCGACGGCGCGACGGCGTTCGATTTCTACGGATCGCTCGCCGTCGCCGTGACGGCCTGAGCCGATGCGCATCGTGAAGGTCGTGCTGCTCGTCGCGTTGCTGCTCGTCGGCGTGTTCGCCGGCACGGTCGCGACGCAGGCGTTCTTGCAGAAGCGCGCCGCGACCGACGTGATGGCGAGCTACGGGTTGCCGTTCATCGCGAGCCCGCAGGACGCTTTCGCGGCCGATCGCATCGCCGTGCTGTTGCTCGGCATCGACTACAACTACAACGCCAAGGACATCGAGTACTCGACGAACGCTCGGACCGACATGATCAAGGCGGTCTCGCTGGTGTTCCCGACGCCGAGCCTGCCGAACGGCCGCATCGACGTGCTCTCGGTGCTGCGCGACACCGCGTACACGTATCCCGACGGGCACCGCGATAAGATCAACGCCGCGTACTCTGGCTTCTCGGATAACCGCATGGCCGCGCACGCGTCGGAACGCGCGGTTGGCGCGTTCCTCGGCCTCCCACACGGCTTCACGAAGTACGTGACGCTCCGCGCCGATGCGACGAAGGATCTCATCGACGCCATCGGCGGCATCGACGTCGTCGCGAACGAGACGATGAACTACGACGACTCGTGGGGCCATCTCCATATCCATTTCGTCGGCGGCACGCACTATCACATGAACGGCGATGAGGCGGTCTCCTACGCGCGCTTCCGCCACGACGCGTGCAGCGATCCGTGCCGCAGCAAGCGTCAGGACCAAGTCATCAAGACCACGCTCGCGAAGCTCGAGCACGACAAGTTCAACGATCTCGTGCACATGAACTCACTCATCGACGTGTTGCGCCGCAACGTCTACACCGATCTGAGTGAACCGCAGATCCTGAGCCTCGCATGGGCGTACTCGCACACGGATCTCAAGCGGGTCGTCTACGCGCAGGTTCCGTCCACGGGCGACGAACAGCTCGCGTGCTGCGGCGATACGCTCATCCCCGACGACGCCGCGAAGACGGCGCTCGTTCAGAAATTCTTCGTCGACACGCCGGCCGGCGAGCCGCTGCCCAGCGCTTCCGCGGTCGCCGCGGTCGACCCGCACGCGGTGCACGTCGTGGTCGAAAACGGCAGCGGCGTCGCAGGCATCGGACACCGGGCGGCGGGCATCCTGTCGCGCCAGGGCTTCATCATCGATCGCGTCGGAAACGCGCGCACCTTCACCTTCGACACGACGCACATCGCCGTACGCGGCGGGCAGCCGCTCGCGGGCGATCGCATCGCGCACGCACTCGCATTGCGCGGCGCGCTCGTGCGTCCGGAGACATCCGCGACCATCACGCCGGGCTCGACCGATGTGACGATTACGATCGGCCGCGATTACGCGAACGTCGTCCGATGAGACGTGCCGGTCTTGTGGTCGCGATCGTCGCGGCCGTCGCGCTTGCCGTCGGCGTGTTTGGACTCGCGCATCTCTTACGCAAACCGATCGTGCCGCCGGTCATCACGCGCGGCGCCGATGCTCGGCGCATCCTCTCCCCCGGCGTCGTCGCGCACATCGAACGCATCTTCTCCGACCGGCTTCCCGGCGACCGGTCGAAGAGCCCGCGGCTCATCGCGCTCACGTTCGACGACGGACCGTATCCCGTCGAGACGCCGCTCCTGCTCGACGAGCTCGCGGCACTGCACGTCCCGGCGACGTTCTTCCTCATCGGTGACGACGCGACGCTTTATCCCGGTCTGACGCGCCGGATCGAAGCGGACGGGAACGAGATCGCGAACCACACGCAGACGCACCCGGCGTTCTTCAATCGGCTGGGCGGCGCCGCGGTCCGGACCGAGCTCGTCCAGGGCGCGCGAACGCTCGAACGCTACGTGCATGACCCGTCGATCGAGCAGCTGATGCGACCGCCGCACGGCCGCTTCACGCTCGCGACCGTGGAGGCCGCGCAGCGTGCTGGCTACGACGTGGTGCTCTGGCACGACGATCCTGGCGACTGGCGGCTCTCCGTTGAGCCGCAGACCATCGTCGCGCACGCCGCCGCGCATGCGACGGCACCTGAGATCATGCTGCTCCACAGCGGCCGGCTCGCGACGATCGAGGCGCTGCCGGAGCTCGTCGAGCGCTACCGCCGAGCCGGGTTCCGGTTCGTCACCGCGGGGATGCTCTTGCGCGATGTCCCGCTCGTGGAGATCGATCATCCGAAGAGACTTCGGGTATGATACGGCGAAGCAACCGACCGACCATTCTCGCACGATAGGAGTCTTTGATGGGCCGTCAGATCGTCAATACCAACGGGCAAGGGCGCGCAACGTCTACGGCGCGCGTCTTCACGGTTCTGGCGATCGTCGCCGCCGCCGTCATCCTCATGATCTTCTGGGGGCTCTCGAAGGTGACGGAGAACCAACCGAGCGACGGGTACGTCGTGCACTCGGCCTACAATTCGCAGGAAGCGATCCCGCAGCCGGACCAGACCAGCGGTCCGAGCGCCATGGGCGCGCCGCCGGCTCAGGCGAAATAAGCTCCGCGCGATGATTCCGGCGGCGGGCGCGCACGACCGCCGCGAGCGCGCCGCGAGTCTCGAGCGGACGATCGGCGCGCTCCGCGATCTCAACGAGATCGACGCGATCCTTGCGACCGTCGCGCGCAGCATCGGCTACGATTTCGGCCGGACGTGCGCGGCGTTCCGTTGGCGCACGACGCACTTCGATCGCGCGGGCGGCGACGAGTCCTCGCCGATCCCGGCCGCGACGCTCGATCTGCAGGCGCTCGCCCTCGCCGGTACGATCTACGACGGCTCGGCGGAATTCGTCGGGATCGTGGTGGCCGGAACGGTCGTCGCCGTCATTCGGCTCGACGGCGCCCATCTGCGGCCGCACGACCGGCGGCATCTTCGGTTGCTCGCGGGCTATGCGTCGCTCGCCATCGCGAACGCCCTGGCGCTCGAGCGGCTACGGCGGCGCGCGGCCGAGGGCGCGGCGCTCGTCGACGCGGCGCGGTCGATCCTCGCGGTCACCGAGCTCGGGCCCCTTGCCGACGCCCTCTGCACGGTCGCCGTGCGGCTCGTCGATGCGAGCGCGGGCGCGGTGTACGAGCCCGCGGGCGACGTGTTGCGGCCGCTTTCGACGCGCGGGACGGGCGTCGTGCCGGCGGAACTGCCGATCGACGAGCACGCGCTCGAGATTGGGGTCGCCGCCGCGCTCGGCGCCAACGCCAGCATCTCGCGCTTTCCGACCCGGGGGACCGCCTCGAGCGAGCCGTTCGGCGCGCTCGTGATGGTGCGGGACGAGCCGTTCGATCGTGCCGACCGCCGCGTCATCGAAGCACTCCTCGGCCTCGCGGCCCTGGCGTTGCGCAACGTCGAGCTCTACGAGCGGACCGCCGCCGCGTCGCGTGAGCTCGCGGAGAGCAATTCGTTCAAGGACGATCTCATGGCGATGTTCGCCCACGATTTCCGCGGGCCGCTCACCGTGATCTCCGGCTTCTCGGAGCTGATGCTCGAGCACGACGACGCAGACGCCCGCGCGAGCGCGCAGACGATCCTGGACCAGACGCGGCGCCTCACGAAGCTCAGCGACGACGCTCTCGCGCTCGCGGCGACGCAGACGAGCGGCTTCTCGCTCGACCGGGCGCGCGAGGATCTCGCGGACTTTGTGCGCGAGGCGGCGACCGCGCTCGATCGCGACGGGCGCGTCGTCTTCGAGCCGCCGTTCGCGAAGGTGCTCGCGCACTTCGATCGCGGCCGGTTACGCCACGCGATCGACAACGTCGTCGCCAACGCCCTCAAGTACTCGACCGACACCGTCAGCGTTCGCGTCGTCTCCGACCGGGCCGCGACGACCGCGACGGTCGAGATCAGCGATCGCGGGATTGGGATCCCGGAGGCCGAGCTCGAGCGGATCTTCGCGCGCTTCGGCCGCGCCAGCAATGCGCGAGCGCGCGGGATCCCGGGCTCGGGCGTCGGGCTGTACCTGGCGAAGAAGATCGTCGACGTCCACGGCGGTCGACTCACGGTGCGCTCGTCGGAAGGCTGCGGCAGCACCTTCGCGATCGTCCTGCCCGCGTAGCGACCGGCCGGGGGCGGAACTTCGGGGCGCGCCGAACGGTTCGTACCGACATGGCCTTCCTCAAGACGATTTTCGACGGGAACGAGCGGGAGATCGCGCGGCTTCGCCGGACCGTCGCCGCGACGAACGTGTTCGAACCCGAGATCTCGACGCTCTCCGACGCCGACCTCGCCGGCAAGACCGCGGAGTTCCGCGCACGCTTCGCGGGCCTCGAGCCGGTCGCGGCGCGCGCGGCCCTCGATGACTCCCTGCCGGAGGTATTCGCAGTCTGCCGGGAGGCCGGGAAGCGCATCCTCGGTATGCGGCATTTCGACGTGCAGATCATGGGCGGCCAGACGCTCCACGACGGCAAGGTCGCCGAGATGAAGACGGGCGAGGGCAAGACGCTCACCGCGACGCTCGCCGTGTACGCGAACGCGCTGCTCGAGCGCGGTGTCCACCTCGTGACCGTCAACGACTATCTTGCCCGGCGGGATGCCGAGTGGATGACGCCGCTCTACAACTTTCTCGGGCTCTCGGTCGGCGTCATCCAGCACGACCTCCCGCCCGATCAGCGCCGTGTCGCGTACAACGCTGACATCACGTACGTCACGAACAACGAGGTCGGCTTCGACTACCTGCGCGACAACATGGCGTGGCAGCTCGCCGACATGGTGCAGCGCGAGCTTTTCTTCGCGATCGTCGACGAGGTCGACTCGATCCTCATCGACGAGGCGCGCACGCCGCTGATCATCAGCGGCCAGGGTCAGGACGCGACCGAGCTCTATGCGAAGTTCGCGCAGATCGTGCCGCGGCTCAAGGTCGACGACGACTTCACGGTCGATCAAAAGGCGCACGCCGTGCCGATCACCGAGACGGGCGTTACGAAGGTCGAGCGCATGCTCGGCATCGGCAATTTGTACGACCAGCGCAATCTCGAGCTCACGCATCAGCTCAACGCGGCGCTCAAGGCGTGGCACCTGTTCCATCGCGATCAGCAGTACATCGTCAAGGATGGCGAGGTCGTCATCGTCGATGAGTTCACGGGTCGGCTCATGTACGGCCGCCGCTATTCCGACGGCATCCATCAGGCGATCGAGGCGAAGGAAGGGCTCGACGTGCGCAGCGAGGATCAGACGCTCGCGACGATCACGTTCCAGAATTACTTCCGGCTCTACGCGAAGCTCGGCGGCATGACCGGCACGGCGAAGACCGAGGAGCGCGAGTTTCGCGACATCTACGGTCTCGACGTCGTCGTCATCCCGACCAATCGCGCGATCGCGCGCGCCGACATGGGCGACATCGTCTATAAGAGCGAGCAGGCGAAATTTGAGGCGGTCGTCGACGAGATCGTCGCCGAGCACGCGAAGGGCCGGCCCGTGCTCGTCGGTACGCGCTCGATCGATAAGAGCGAGCGGCTCGCGCAGATCCTGCGCGCGCGCGGCGTTCCGTGCGAAGTTCTCAACGCGAAATATCACGAGCGCGAGGCCGAGATCATCAAGGACGCAGGGCTACCCGGCAACGTCGTCATTGCGACGAACATGGCGGGCCGCGGCGTCGACATCAAGCTCGGCGAGGGCGTCGCCGACAACGGCGGCCTGCACATCATCGGCACGGAGCGCCACGAATCGCGCCGCATCGATAATCAGTTGCGGGGCCGCGCCGGCCGTCAGGGCGATCCCGGCTCGACGCGGTTCTACGTCTCCCTCGAAGACGAGGTCATGCGGCTCTTCGGTGCCGAGCGGATCCAAGCGATCATGAAACTCGTCGGCTTTACCGACGAGACGCCGATCGAGGCGAAGATGATCTCGAAATCGTTCGAGCGCGCACAGTCGAAGGTCGAGAATCACAATTACGAGATCCGGAAACAGGTTCTCGAATACGACGATGTCATGAACAAGCAGCGCGAGGTGATCTACGACGAGCGCCGGCGCGTGCTGCGCGGCGAGTCGCTGCGCGACTTCATGCTGCAGACGCTGCACGAGAAAGTCGAGCAGGCCGTCGATTCCAACGCTCCCGAGAACGTGCACCCTTCGGAATGGGATCTCGGTGAGATCCTCACCGAACTCGAGCCGGTGTTTCCCGTGCACGAGCGGATCGACGTCGCCGAGCTCGAGAAGCTCGACCGCGGCGATATGGCCGCGAAGCTCGACGCGCTCGCGATCGAGGCGTACGAGGCAAAGGAAGCCGAGCTGACGCCGGATCTGTTGCGCGTCGTCGAGGCGCAGTACATCATGCTGCCGATCATCGACCGGCTCTGGGTCGATCATCTCTACGTGATGGACGCGCTCAAGACCGGGATCGGGCTGCGCGGCTACGGCCAAAAAGACCCGCGCGTCGAGTACGAGAAAGAGGCGTACGAAATCTTCGAGGATCTCAAGACGAACATCGCTGACGAGGCGATCAAGCAGGTCTTCCACGTCATGCTCGAGCGCAGCGACGTGCCGACGGATGAGCAGTACGTCTCCGACGCCGCGCCCACGTTTGCGGCGCTGCCGACCGGCGCGCTCGCGCCAGACGGTGGGGGCGTCGCGACCGCGCCGCGACCGCCGGCCGCGCACGCCGAGCAGACCGTCGTGGAAGCGGCCGTCACCGACCCGTCGGCGGCCGAACTCTTGCTCGGGCCGCGACCAGGCTCCGAATACGGTCGTGCGACCGGCCGGCAGAATCTCGGGGATGACGCACCGCGGAAATCGGCGAAGGCCGACGCGAAGGTCGGCCGGAACGATCCGTGCCCGTGCGGTTCCGGCAAAAAGTTCAAGCGCTGTCATGGCGTCGGGGCCTAACGCCCTGTCCTCCGGCGCAACGGCGACGTGCTTCTACCTCTCGCTCGCCGCAGCCGTCGGCGCGGCGATCACGTGTGCCCGGCGTGCAGTGGAACGCCGACCCGTGCCGCGCGCCGCGATCGTCCTCGCGGGTCTCGCCGTCCTCGGCTTCGGGATCGCCGTCACGGGTTACGTCACGGGCTCGCGCGACGTGCTGCCGTTCTAATGTAAGCCGCGCCGCGCGCCGATGATCTCGACGTTTTTCCCGCGCGCGACCGCGCCCTGGTGGAAGGTCGAACTCGCGCCGCAGGTCACGGTCGGCAAGCTGATCGTGATGGTCGCGGCGCTGATCTCGCTCTACATCGATCAGTCGTTCGGCGGCGCATACTCGTCGATCATGACCTATGCGGGAGGGACGCTCGGTGCGTCCTCCGATGAGATCTCGTGGACGAACGTCACGTACAACGCCTGCTATTACACGATGCTGCTTTTCACGCCGTGGCTGATCCGGCGCTATTCGCGGCGAGTGGTGTTCGGCGGCGGGCACCTGCTCTTCGCCATCTTTTCGGTCTATCTCGCGCTCACGAGCTGGCTCAACGGCTTCATCGTCGTGCGCGGCTTCGAAGGGCTCGCGCAGGGCACGTTCTTCGTCAGCTCGGTCGCGACGGTGTTGACGCTTTTCCCGCGCAAGTACAGCAGCTACGCGTTCTCGATCTTCTCCGTGACGTCGCTTACGGGGGCGGCGACCGGGCCGTTCATCGGCGGCTGGTTCATCGATCACGGATTCTGGCGCGACACGCTTTGGCTCTACGCGATGATGGCGCTGTTCTCGTCGATCATCATCTCTCTCTTGCTCGAGGCGCCGGGGCCCGATACGACCGCGAAAAAAGATTGGTCCGGCGTCGGCATCTCCTTCATTGCGTTTCTATCGTTCAACTACATCATGGCCTTCGGCGAGCGCCGTGACTGGTTCTGGAACACGTCGATCGTCGTATTCTCGATCACCTGTCTCATCGCGTTCGCGGCGTTCATCGTTCGCGAGGTCCGACTCGGTCCGAGCGGTTTCATCAACTTACAACTATTTAAGATCCGTAATCTCGCGATCGGGAGCATCCTCGGCTTCGGCCTCGGCGCGCCGCTCTTCGGCGGCAACGACTTCCTGCAGTACGCGGAGAGCTCGCTGCATTTTCCGCCGTCGACGGCGGGCGCGCTCCTGACGCTGCGCATCCTCGCGATCGTCATAGTCGCACCCGTCGCCGTCACGCTCGTCAACGCCGATCTGCTCAACGTGAAGATCCCGGTCGTGTTCGGATTCTTCCTCGTGCCGCTCGCGTACTCGCTGCTGGACTACAATACGACGGGGTACTCGGGGTTTTGGAACTTCGGCATCCCGCTCGTGCTCTCGGGCGCCGGGTTCGCCATGCTGTTCTCGCCGATCGCGAACGTCACGATCCGAGCGCTCCCGCAGCAGTTCACGGCGCAGGGGATCGGCGTCTTCAAGCTCGTGCTCGTGCTCGGCGGCTCGATCGCCTCGACGGCGCTCAGCGTGCTCTACGATCACGACACGAACGCGTATCTCTCACTGCTGGCCGGGCGAGCCACTGAGAAAACGCTGCTGGCGACGGGGGCGACGATGCTGCCGCGCGAGGCGTACGCGCAGATGGTCATGGGCCAGGCCTCGGTGCTCGCCTACGCCGACAGTTCGAAGTGGATCGCCGTCTCGACGCTCGTGCTGTTGCCGCTCGTCGGTTTCCTCAAGAGCCCGAAAAAGAGCTGACCGGCGCGGTCGCCGAAGTCCGCGGAGATCATGAGCGACTCCCAGCTGACCGTCATCTCCCGGCTCGACGAGCGCCTCGCGGCGCTCAAGGAGCGTCTTTGACTACGCGGGCAAGAGCCGCAGCGTAACCGAGCTCGACCTGCGCACGCGCGACGAGGCGTTCTGGAACGACGCGGAGGCCGCGCAGAAGACGATGAAGCGACTCGCCGAGCTCACGGAGGAGCTCGCGAGCTTTTCGGCCGTCGAGCGCGCGCTCGCGGATGCCCGTGAGACCCTCGAGATCCTCGGCGACGAAGAGGGTGCGGCGGATGAGGTCGACGCGACGCTCGCCGAGGCGACGACGCGCGTCGAGGCGCTCGAGATGGCGGCGAACTTCGATCGCGAGTACGACGACCACGGCGCGATCGTCACGATTCACGCGGGTGCCGGCGGCGTCGACGCGGCCGACTGGACGCAGATGCTCGCGCGGATGTACCTGCGCTGGGCCGAGACGCACAAGTACGAGACCGCGGTCTTCGAGGAGTCGCCCGCGGAAGAGGCCGGCCTCAAGTCGGTGTCGTTCTTCGTGCGCGGCCGCAACGTCCACGGTTTGCTCGAGAGCGAGCGTGGCGTGCATCGGCTCGTGCGCATCTCGCCGTTCGATCAGCAGCACCGCCGGCAGACGTCGTTCGCGTCGGTCGACGTCGTGCCGGAGATCGCGCACGACGAGAAGATCGCGATCGAGATCAAGCCCGAAGACCTCAAGATCGAGACGTACAAGTCCGGCGGCGCGGGTGGCCAGTATGTCAACAAGACCGAGTCCGCGATCCGCATCACGCACCTGCCGACGGGACTCATCGCCGCGTCGCAGCAGGAGCGCTCGCAGATCCAGAATCGTGAGACTGCGATGACGATGCTGCGCTCGGCGCTCGTGCAGCGTGAGCTCGAGGAGCGCGAGGCGAAGCTCGCGGCCGTGCGCGGCGAGCGCCGCGCGAACGAGTGGGGCTCGCAGATCCGGTCGTACGTGCTCGCGCCGTACACGATGGTTAAGGATCATCGTACGAACGTCGAGAGCGCGAACGTCGCGACGATTCTCGACGGCGACGTCGATTCGTTCATCTGGCCGTACCTGCAGCAGCGCGCGACGCTGCGGCCCGCGTCGTGAGGGTCTCGACCGCGGTCCGGCCGCGCGTCGACGTCATCGTCGTTTGCTGGAACGACCGGAACAAGATCGCGACGGCGCTCGATTCGGTATTCGCGCTCTCGGAGTTGCGCGCGGAGCCGTCGCTCGCGAACGTTATCGTGTCCGATAACGGCAGCGCCGACGGCAGCGGCGACTACGTTCGCGAGCGGTACGGCGAGCGCGTGACGATCGTCGAGAACGGCGCCAACCTCGGCTTCGGCGCGGCGTGCAATCGCGCGTTCGCGGCGACGTCGGCGCCCTACGTCTTCCTGCTCAATCCCGATGCCACGCTCCACGACGGCGCGCTCGCGGCCGCCCTGGCGTTCATGGACGGTCACGACGCGTGTGCGATCGCGGGGTCGCGGATCTACAATCTCGACGGCACGATTCAAGAGTCGTGCGGCGAGTTCGACACGTGGCTCGGAGCGTTTCTCCGCTCGAGCGGCTACGGCGAGCTCGCGCCCTTCCGGCGTTATGCCAACGGCGCGGAGCTGCGGCGGTGGGGCCATGCGAGCGAGCGGCGCGTCGATCTCGCGATCGGCGCCGCGCTCTGCATCCGGCGCGCAGCGCTCGCCGAGCTCGGTGCGTTCGACGAGCGCTTCTTTCTCTATCATGAGGAAGTCGATTTCGCGCATCGCGCGGCGTACGCGGGTTGGGAGACGTGGTACGTCCCGGCGAGTGAGGCGACGCACGAGGGGATGGGCAGCGCGAACGGCAGCTACCGCGTCGAGACGCACAAGCAGCGCTCGCGCCGAAAATACTGGATCAAGCACCACGGGCGCGCGTGGTATCTCGCGCTGGTCGTCGCGCTCGTCGCGCGCTATGTCGCCTACCTCGCGCTGCTTGTCGGTGGCGGCACGCAAGCGTACCGCGCGCTGCGCGGCAAGCGCGCATGAGCGTTGCGGAGCGCGCCGCCCGCGAGCGCAAGATCGCGACGGCGGAAGCGGTCGTCGAGGCGTGCCGGAAGTGCCCGATCGGCTACACGCGCACGCACGCCGTCTACGGCGAGGGCGATCCGTGCGCGGCGCTGCTCGTCGTCGGCGAGGGACCCGGCGAGAACGAGGACAAGGCGGGCCGGCCGTTCATCGGCCGCGCGGGGCAGCTGCTCGACAAGATGCTGCTCGCGATCGACCTGCCGCGCGAGAGCGTCTTCATCGCGAACACCGTGAAGTGCCGGCCGACGCTCGACGACGGCGTGCGGCTGCGCAATCGGCCGCCGACGCCGGACGAGATGGCGAATTGCCGGCCGTATCTCGACGAGCAGCTCGAGATCCTGCGGCCGCGCGCGATCCTCGCCCTCGGCGCGCCCGCCGCAAAGTCGTTCCTCGGGCCGAGGTTCTCGATCACGAAGCAGCGGGGCCAGTGGTTCGACGGACCGGCCGGCATCCCGGTGCTTGCGACGTTCCATCCCGCCTACGTGCTGCGGATGACGGGCGGCGAGCTCGAGGCGACCAAACGGCTCATCTGGGAGGACCTCAAGGCGGTCCGAGTGCGGCTCGACGCTCCCACACCCGAGCCGCCCCCACCGGAAGTGGAACAAGCGTCGCTGTTCGATCTGTGATAGAATAGCGCGTCGTGAACGCTTCCGCGCAGAACGTTTGGTTCGAGCAGAAGGCGCGCGGTGCCGGATATCCCGACGCCGCGGCGCTGATGGCGGAGCATTCGCTCAAGAGTTACCGCGTGCAGCAGCTGTATCGCGCCGCGACGCGTGAGCTCGCGGAATCGCTCGAGGACGTTAGCGTCTTGCCGCGCGAGTTACGGACCGCGCTCGACGAGCGCGGCTTCGCGTTCGAATCGGTCGTGCCGGTCGTCGTGCAGCGTTCGAGCGACGGCCAGACGACGAAGGGCTTATTTCGATTGCACGACGGCCCCGAAGTCGAGGCGGTGCTCATGGAGCACTACGGCGACCGGACGACCGTCTGCATCTCGAGTCAGGCCGGCTGCGCGTTCAAGTGCGCGTTCTGTTCGACGGGCCAGGCCGGGTTCACGCGGAATCTGACGGCGACAGAGATCTTCGATCAAGCGCGCTATTTCGCGCGCGAGCTGCGCGCGCGGCAGAAGAAGATCACGAACGTCGTGTTCATGGGCATGGGCGAGCCGTTCCATAACTACGACGCCGTGATGGATGCCGTGCGACTGCTCAACGACCCGAGCGGTTTCGGGCTCGGGCATCGGCACATCACGATCTCGACGGTCGGCCTCGTGCCGCAGATCCGGCGCTTCGCGACCGAGGGCGTTCAGGTGAACCTCGCGATCTCGCTGCACGCGCCGACCGACGAGCAACGGTCGCGCATCATGCCCGTCAACGACCGGTTCCCGATCGGCGAGCTCATGGCCGCGTGCGATGAGTACGTCGCGGCGACGCACCGGAAGATCTTCTTCGAGTACGTGATGCTCGAGGGCGTCAACGACGACGACGCCTCGGCGGGCGCGCTCGCCGGCCTGATGCGCGGCCACATCTATCACGTGAACCTCATCCCGTACAACGCGACGCCGGACGCGCCGCTACGCGGCACGGGAGAGTTGCGCATCCGGGCGTTTCAGAAGCTCCTCGACGACGCGGGCGTCCCGACGACCGTTCGAACGCCGATGGGCCGCGACATCGCCGCCGCCTGCGGCCAGCTCCGCGCCCAGACGCAGCCGCGTGCCGCGGTTCCGACCGTAGCGATCACCCCTAACTGACTTGCGAAGTCGTCAGGCTGACGGAATGAATCGTGATCCGTCAGCTTGACGGATTCCGTCAGGCTGACGAGAATGGTTCCCGAGTCGTCAGGCTGACGGCGAGGAGCCTCAGTTGAATCCGTTCCATCCCGCGCCCGGCGCATTGCCGGAGAGAATCGTCGGCCGCGAGCCCGAGCTTTCCGCAATGCGCGAGGCTGTCCGCCGGGCGATGGCCGGGTCGCCGCCGAGTCCACTCGTCGTCATCGGGCAACGAGGCATGGGGAAAACAGTGCTGCTTCGGGAGCTGCGGGAACTCGGTGGTGCCGCCACGCTCGCGGTGCCGCTCGAGGTGGTTTCGGGTCAGCCGCTTGCCGAGACGCTGCGTGAAAAATTGGTCCGACTCACGGAAAGCGTCGAGTCCTTGCCGATTCGCGTCGGCCGGGCGTTCGACGCCGCGGTGCACGCGATTCCAAAGGTGAGCTACGAACTACCCCACCATGCCGGAGCGATTGCGCTCTCCGGAGCCGGCGATGAGCGATCGAAACCGGAAGACCGGACGCTCGCGATGCTCGGCGCACTTACCGATGCGGCTCGTGCGGCGAAGCGCTATGTGACGATCACGGTCGATGAGATGCAAGATGCCGACGCAGGAGCGATGCAGACGCTCGTGCGCTTCGTGCATGAGAGCGCGCAGGGCGATGCGCCGGTTCTGCTCGCGTGCGCGGGCTTGAGCGAGACGTACGCGCTGCTGGAAAGACTGCGAACGTACGTGCAACGCTGGCCGACGTTCGAGTTGCGCCTTCTGACGCCGAGCGAGACGATCGAGGCGATTCGCGAGCCGATCGTCGCGGCACGAGCTCACATCGACGAGAATGCGCTCGATGAGCTCGCGAGCGAGTCCGCCGGGTATCCGTATTTCATCCAAGCGTACGGCAGCGCGGCGTGGGAAGCCCATCACGGCAAACGTGTTACGCTCGCGGACGTTCGTGCAAGCCTATCGGGGGTGCGCGCGCGCAACGAGGCAAGTTTCTACGTTCGGCCGCTCGCGAAGTTGACGCCGCGCGAGATGGCTTTTGCAATCGCGCTAGCGGAACTCGGCGACGGATCGCACGAGATGCGTGCGGTCGCAGGCGCGCTCGGTGTCACGGCACCGGATCTCAGCTCGACGCGCGCCTCACTCGTGCGAAAGTCGATCGCCGCGGTTCCGATACCCGGCCGGATCGAGTTCCGCATTCCGTTCACCGATCGGTATTTATGCGCTCATCGCGGTGAATACGAGACGGCAGACGTCCGCGCGTACCGGGCGGGTCTCGCGCGACGTTCGGCTAAGCCCCGGGCATGAGCGCTCGAACGGCGCCGACGTCGCGCGGGATACCGAAGCTGCGCTACGGCATCGCCCTTCTTCTTGGTTTCGGCGTGCTGATCAATTACTTCGATCGCGTGAACCTTTCGGTGGCCTCGCGTGCGCTCGACCAGCAGTTCGGCATCGGAGCGATCGGCTTCGGCGTCCTCTCGAGCGCGTACAGCTACACGTACGCGGCGCTGCAAATTCCGGTCGGCCTCGCGCTCGATCGCTACGGCGTCGCGACGCTCGGCCGCGTCGGCGCGCTGATCTGGAGTCTTGCGTCGTTTTGGTCGGGGCTCTCGGGTAGCTTCGCGAGCTTCCTCGGGTCGCGACTGCTGCTCGGGGTCGGTGAGGCGCCGACGTTTCCCGGAAATGCGAAGGCGATCGCCGCCTGGTTTCCCCGTTCGGAACGCGGCCTCGCGACCGCGATCTTCGATTCGGCTGCAAAGCTCGGAACTGGCATCGCGATCCCACTCGTATCGGTCGTCGCGGCTCAGCTCGGCTGGCGCTGGGCGTTCTATTTCACCGGCGGGCTCAGCTTCGTGTTCTTTCTGCTCTTTTCTGCATTCTACCGCGCGCCAAGTCGCGACGCCCGGCTCGGCGATCTCGAACGCGAATACATCGCAGCGGGTGGCGGGAGCGAGGAGACAGCCGAGCCGGGCGAGCGCGGCGTGCCGCTCGGGTATCTGGTACGAAACAGAAAGGTTTGGGGGTTGACGATCGGTTTCGCGGCGTACGGCTATTCGTTCTATCTTTTCCTGACGTGGCTGCCCGCGTATCTGGCGACGCAGCTGCATCTCGGCCTCATCAAGTCGGGGCTGTACGCGGCGGTGCCGTGGCTCGTCGCGGCCGTCGCGGATCTCGTCGTCGGCGGATGGCTCGTCGATTATCTCATCGCGCGCGGCAACGATCCGACCCGCGTTCGTAAGACGATCCTCGTCGTCGGGTTGCTGCTCGGGCTTGCAATCGCCCCGGCCGTGACGACGCGCGATCCGCTCGTCGCCACCGCGTGGATCACGATCGCGCTCGCGGGGCTCGCCGCCTCGGCGCCGATCGGTTGGTCGATTCCCGGCCTCATCGCGCCGCGCGGCAGCACGGGCAGCGTCGGGTCGATCATGAATTTCGTCAACAACCTCATGGGTATCGTCGCGCCGACGGTCACGGGTTTCATCGTTGCGGTGACGCACTCGTTCTTCGCGACCTTCATTACGGCGGCGGCCTTCCTGCTCGTCGGGATCGTCTTCTACGTGTGGGTGCTCGGCCCGATCGAGCAGATCCCCGAACCCGCCCCGCGCGCCGCCTGAACCGGCGAATCGTCGACCGGGACGATGCCGGGGCGTTCGACGATCGCGCCGCCGGGTGGGGAACGCTCGAGGGTGACGCGGCGACCTATCCCCAGCCGCGCATGTTCGCGCTCGAGCGCATGCGCGACGTGCGGCTCGAGGACGACGCGTACCGCGTCGATCCGTCGCTCGAGCTCGACGACGCACTGCGCCACTCGTTCGGCGTCACGGTCTCGACCGCCGAGCCGCGCGACATCGTCGTGCGCTTCGGGCCGAGCGTCGCCGCGTTCGTCCCCTGCCGCCGCTGGCCGGCCGAGATTTCGCGCGAACGCACGGCCGACGGCTGCATGCGGCTCGTCGAACCGGCGGATGCACGTGCGGAGCTCAGGAAGCGTGCCGAAGCGATCGTCGCCGTTAGCGACGATTGACGTCGGTCGAAACTGCGAGTGTTTTGTTCCAACGACGATGTACGATTACGTCGCGAACATCTCGCGTAGTGCGGTTAACGTCGCCGCGAGCGTTCGCGCGGAGACTTTCCCGAGGCGCTTCACCAGTCGCGTCTTGTCGAGCGATCGCGTTTGGTCGAGCAACACGAGCCCCTTGGTTCCCTCGAATGTGAGGGGAATGCGAAAGTTTGCGCTACGGCTACCCGTCGTCATCGGTGCGACGAGAACGGTCCGCAAATGCGCGTTCATCTCGTCCGGCGAGATGACGACGCACGGGCGAGTTTTCCTGATTTCGCTGCCGATCGTTGGATCGAGCGCCGCGAGCCACACCTCGCCGCGCATCACCAAACGAGCGTCGAATCCTCGTCGTTCGCGAACTCTGGCCAGACGAGCGCGTCGTCACCGGCAGCGGCGATCCGGGCGCTGTCCTCCGCCCATCCGGCGCGGACCGCCGACGCAGGCCTGAGCACGATCGCGCCGCGCTCGACCGACATCTCGACGTCCTTCGTCAAGCCCGCCTGGCCAAGCAAAGGCTTAGGAATGATGACGCCCCGGGAATTCCCAATGCGCTGCAAGCTCGTCTTCATGTTAAAACAATGGTAGAACGGTCGGCTGCGGCGCGTCAAGGGCACGCCGGAACGTATGGGCGGTTGCAAGAGTTGCTCCATCGAGCGCAGTCGAAGTCGTTGCCATGCCCGTTCGTCATCTCTCGGAGCGTTCGTGATGCTAGGCGCGCTCGTTCGCGCGACGTCGCTCGTCGTGCTCGCCTTTGCCGGGCGCGCGTCGACGTCCTTCGTCAACCCGGCCTGCTCGAGCAGCGGCTTCGGAATGATCACGCCTCAAGAATTTCCGACGTGTCGTAAGGTCGTTCGCATGTTATAAGAATCGTGTAATCCGTCGCGGCCCTTTGTCAACGCTCGGGCATTCGAGGACAGTTGCGGATTCGCGATCGAAATCTGCGGTGACGGCGTGGCTCGTGGATAGAAGTATGAGCGTTCGCTTACGCCGCCTGAAGCTTTTCGACGATGACGGCCGGCGACCATTGGCGTCGCGCCGACGGTGACGCTCGCCGGTATCATTGCGCCATATGAGAACGCCGCGATCACGGTGTCGCTTTCCGAAGCAACGCTCGCCGTCTACATCAACGAGGGCGAGCGCGTCCACAATAGATGTTCCGCCTTTTTGACGCAACACCGGTACCGTCGGGATAGTAGTTTTACGCGTTCCGCGATGGGGGGCTAATGGCTTGCACTCGTCAGATGAAGGCGCCGTACGGGCCAAAGAGTGCATCATCGCAGGAGTGACTTGGAGCGAATGGCGTTTGATTCCAACTCCTTCGAGGTCAGTCCTTTTTGCCAAGAAGTTCACTTCTGTTTCTTTAGACCCTGCGAAGCTAGATTTTTTATAGTGCTAGCTTTCTCGGGGACATTCACGAAGCTCGTTGGCAGTTTCGCGTAACCACCCGGTTGCTGTACCATCGCTGCCGATTGGTTCGGTCGCCATACCGTAATCCTCTAGCATCCGTATAAGAGCTTCCTCGGTCAATCCACGTTGAAGAACTCGATCGATAGCGGCTTCTAACGCATGAGCCTCTGCCGGGCCGACGTTCTTCCGGTAATCTAGAACTACCGCGCTTTCTGAATCGAAGTCGTAAGGCCAGTCTTGGTGAAAGTTCCCACCGATAAACTGAAACATTAGTTCTTCATCATTTTCTTGCGAAGGCAAGGCGTTCACTTGGGTGTGACCTCTGGAAATGCAGTAAGGATTTTATATCCTTCCGGAAAGGATGGGTCGTCCTTAAAAACTACATTCGCGATATTCGAAGGTATCTTATTCGAAACACCCGCGAGTACGTCAGTTCGTCGAACACCGTAGCCAATCTCGTGGCCGAGGTCGGACGTAAGGACTAAGGTTTTCTTTGCACCGTTGGCTAACCAGTCGTGGATCTTAGCTTGATTCGACGGCTTTGCAATGGTTGCGTCTACCTGACGCCGAGCGAGACGATCGAGGCGATTCGCGAGCCGATCGTCGCGGCGCGGGCTGACATCGACGAGGACGCACTCGACGAGCTCGCGAGCGAGTCCGCCGGCTATCCGTACTTCATCCAAGCGTACGGCAGCGCGGCGTGGGAGGCCTATCACGGCAAACGCATTACGCTCGCGGACGTGCGTACCAGCCTACCGGACGTACGTGCGCGTAACGAGGCCAGCTTCTATGTTCGGCCGCTCGCGAAGCTGACCGCGCGAGACCGCCTTCGCGCTGGCTCTGGCTGATCTCGGCGACGGGTCGCACGAGATGCGCGCGGTCGCGAGCGCGCTCGGTGCGACGGCACCCGATCTTAGCTCGACGCGCGCCTCACTCGTGCGAAAGTCCATCGTTGCGGTCCCGATTCCCGGTCGGGTTGAGTTCCGTATCCCGTTCACCGATCATTACTTACGGGAGCATCGTAAGGAGTACGAAACGGCCGAGGTCGGCGCGTACCGTGCGGGTCTCGCGCGGCGTTCGGCTAAGCTCCGCGCATGAGTGTTCGAACGGCTTCGGCGTCGCGCGGCGTTCCGAAGCTGCGGTATGGGATCGCGCTCATTCTCGGCTTCGGCGCGCTGATCAATTACTTCGATCGCGTGAACCTTTCGGTGGCCTCGCGTGCGCTCGACCAGCAGTTTGGCATCGGAGCGATCGGCTTCGGCGTCCTCTCGAGCGCGTACAGCTACACGTACGCGGCGCTGCAGATTCCGGTCGGTCTCGCGCTCGATCGCTACGGCGTCGCGACGCTCGGCCGCATCGGCGCTCTGATCTGGAGTCTCGCGTCGTTTTGGTCGGGGCTCTCGGGTAGCTTCGCGAGCTTCCTCGGGTCGCGACTGCTGCTCGGGGTCGGTGAGGCGCCGACATTCCCCGGAAATGCGAAGGCGATCGCCGCCTGGTTTCCCCGTTCGGAACGTGGCCTCGCGACCGCGATCTTCGATTCGGCTGCAAAGCTCGGAACTGGCATCGCTGCGAAGCTCGATTTTTTATAGTGCTAGCTTTCTCGAGGACATTCACGAAGCTCGCTAGCAGTTTCGCGTAACCACCCAGCTGCTGTACCATCGCTGCCGATTGGTTCGGTTGTCAAACCATAATCCTCCAGGATCTGAGTAAGAGCTTCCTCGGTAAATCCACGTTGAAGAACTCGATCGATAGCGGCTGCTACCGCATTTGCCTTCTCTGGTCCAACGTTTTTCCGATAATCTAGGACGACCGCGCTTTCAGAATCAAAGTCGTGTGGCCAATCCTGATTAAAGTGTCCACCGATGAACTGAGAAAGTACTTCGCTATCATGTTCTTGCGAATGCAAGGCGTTCACTAAGGTGTAACCTTCGGATATGCAGTGAGGATTTTATATCCCTCCGGAAACAATGGATCAGCCTTGAGTACCACGTTCGCGATATTCGAAGGGATTCTCTTCGAAAGACCCGCGAGTACATCAGTTCGTCGAACGCCGTGGCCGATTTCATGGCCTAAGTCGGTCGTAAGGCTTAAATATTCACTTGCACCGTTGGCTAACCAGTCTTTGATCTTAGCTTGATTTGACGGCTTCGCAATCGTTGCGTCTACACTGGCTTGTGCGGTCGATACATCTTTGAAGGTCGTCGCCACTTTATTATAGATCAGATCACCCTTCTTGCTGAGCAGTTGAGTTCCGTCGGAGCGCAAAGTCGGCTCCGTTGTCCGGTGTTCAAGAAAAGCATCGGATTTACCGCTATGCATCTCTAAAGTATGCGGTTCGCCATGCTTTGGCTCGATCGATTCGATCTTCGAGAGATCTTGGCTCGAGTGTGAAAGTTTCGCGTCGCCGACGCTGGGGATCGAATGCTCGCCGGCAGCGATCGCTGATGAGCGCCCGGCTTCGCGCTCTCCGATCGAGAGGGCTTTTTCTGATCCTACGGCCCCGTCGACGACTTTCGCCGCGGTCTCGCCACCTTTGATGGCTGCTTTCAAGGCACCCGTTTCGATGTCGACGTCCGGAATGACGAGCGATGCGTCGAGCCCCAGATTGAGGCCGCCGAGCAAACGCTGGCCTACGCTCTTGTCTTTTCCGAACGTATTATCGATGTCATCGCCGACGACGAAGTTCCAAGCGCGGTTTGCCCATGACTCATTCGCAGGCGCGGGCGAGGTGCTCGATGCCGCCGTCGGGGCGCTAGAAGGCATCATGGGCGATTGATGCCGCACGTGTAGCCCATTCGGCAGGGCCCCATCGTCCGACTCGGAGCGACCGCTTGTCTTGACGGCTGTCGCATCCCCGGCATCGGCAGTCAACTGAGATAGCGCCGCTGCGTCGCCGAGGAATCGTAGGGGTGGTCGTGATGCGTCGACCCCGTCTCCCTTGACGACCGAGTTGGTCGGCGATGGCGGTGTCGGGGTGATCGTTGGGGCTCCGAACGGCGGCGTCACAGCCGCGGTCGTCAGGTCGCGGATTCCGAATGACATAAAGACCTCGTGTGGATCAAGTAATAAAGGCGTCATATTCCTTATCAGCACGTCTGGTAATGAATGAAAGGGCTTGACGAAAAGTATTTCTCAGACTCGAGCTCTCTTTCGGTAAGGCGAGATGGCTGTGCATTGAGTTGAGGCGGAAGTCGTGTGCATGGGAACTTCAGTCGTGCCGAGGAAGCCGTCGGCGTGCCGCAGCCCGAGTCCGCTTCGTCAAAGCCTACGTGATGCTCGGAGCATTCATTCGTGCGACGTCGCTCGTCGCGCTCGCCTTCTCGGCTCGCGCGTCGATATACGCGGCATCGTGGTTCGAGATCCCGCTGATACGCCGCGAGCCCGATGAAAAGCTGCCCGCGCTCTCGATCGTTGTTCCAGCGCGCGACGAGGAGCGCTCGATCGAAGCGTGCGTGCGCAGCCTCGCAGAGCAGCAGTTCCTGTGTCTTGCCGGTGACTTTCCCAAGGCGCTTGACCATACGCGTCTTATCGATCGTACGAATCTGATCGAGCAACACGAGGCCCTTGGTCCCTTGGTCCCTTTGAACGTGAGCGGAACGCGAAAGCCCGCGCCTTCGGCTCCCCGTCGTCATGGGCGCGACGAGAATCGTGCGCAGATGCGCGTTCATCCCTTGCGGCGAGATGACGACGCACGGCCGCGTATTCGTTATCTCGCTGCCGATCGTCGGATCGAGCGCCGGAAGCCAGACCTCGCCGCACATCACCAGACGAGGCCGGAGTCACCGTCGTTTCCGAACTCGGGCCAAACGAGCGCATCGTCACCAGCGGCGGCGATGCGCTTGCTATCGTGCGCCCACCCTGCGCGACTCGTCGCCGCCGACTTCCGTAACACGATTGCGCCGCGTTCGACCGACATCTCGACGTCGTTCGTCAGCCCCACCTGGCCGAGCAACGGCTCGGGATGATCGCCTTGGGGAATTCCCGACACGCTGGAGGGCGGTTTTCATGTTAGGACAACGGTAGAACAAGCGGGCGCGTCGTGTCAAAGCTTCGACGGCTCGGACCCTGGGCTTGGCAGTGTCTTCTTCCAGCGTCCCGAACGTGGCGGCACGTCCGACGTCTCGGGGCGGCCGCAATGCTCGGCGCGTTTGTTCGCGCGACGTCGCTCGTCGCGCTCGCCTCCAGGGGGCGCGCGGCGACCCTACCCGCCGCCTGGAAATGCGCTATCTCACCGCTCGCCGGACAAGAAGTCACCGATGCTCTCAATCGTCGTGCCGGCGCGACGAGGAGCGGTCGATCGAAGTCAGCGTGCGCAGCCCGCCGCGCAAGGATTCTTCGAAGGGGTGGAGGTCACCGTCGTCGACGAGCGCTCGACCGACGCCATGCCCGTAATCGTCGCCGGACTCGGACGAGTATCCGGCGCTACGCGTAGCGCTGGGCGAAGCGCTGCAGGACGGCTGGGCGGGTAAGTGCGACGATCACGCAGGGCACCGCCGTTACATGGCGCGTGGCTGCTTCTCACTAACGTGGACTCCGTGCATGCGCCGACCGATGCCGAAGCAAAACCGGGATCGTCGCGATAAGAAGATTGCGCGTGCCGCCGATGCGTCCCTAATCGCTAACGTTATTTTCCGCCACCGGACCGTCCCCGAGCTCTTGTGCGATTTCGAGCAACCATGTAGTCGCAGTACCATCGCTGCCAATTGGGTAGGACTCTAAGCCATATGCCGAGAGCATACTTGAGAGTTCTTTTTCCGACAATCCGCGGCGAGCGAGCCGCACGATAGCCTCGGCCAAGCCAAGAGCATCTTTCACTCCGACGGCACTCCGATAATTCGCGATGAGAGCGGTCTCGGAATCAAAGTCTAGGTGCCAATCTTGATGAAAATTCGCGGCGAAAAACTCCTCAAGGAGTTCGTCATCGGCTTCTTTTGAAGGCGAGACACTCATTTAATTGGGACTTTCGGATAAGCAGTCAATATTTTGTACCCTTCGGGAAACGATGAGTCGGCACTTAGAATTACCCTGGCTGTGCTTGAAGAAATTAGGTTCGGTTCGCCTGCAAGAACGTCCCCCCGTCGAATTCCGTGACCAATCTCCTGTTCGAAACTTTCATCGAGCCTTAGATTAGGCTTCATATCTCCGGCTTTCCAGTTCGCAATCTTAACTTGATTGGACGGCTTTGCTATCGTCGCGTTAACGCTCTTCTGCGCGGTCGGTAAGTCCTTGAAGCTACTCGCGGTTTGGAGGTAAGAAGGTAATCCTTTTTTGTCGAGCATTGGAGTTCCGTCGAGGCGTGTCAATAACGTCTTCGTCCGATCTTCGAGGACCTGGTCGGATTGAGCGACATGCTTCTCGATCGTGTGAGGTTCGCCATTTTTTGGTTCGACCGACTCAATCTTCGAGAGGTCTTGGCTCGGTTGAGAGAGCTTCGTGCCGTTAACGACAGGAATCGAATGCTCGCCGGCAGTGATCGCGGATGAGCGCGTAGCTTCGCGCTCGCCAATCGAGAGCGCTTCTTTGGCGCCGCCGACCCCGTCTACGACTTTCGCCGCAGTCTCGCCACCTTTGAGGGCAGCTTTTAAGGCACCCGTTTCGATGTCGACGCCCGGAATGACGAGCGATGCGTCGAGCCCCAGATTGAGGCCGCCGAGCAAACGCTGGCCTACGCTCTTGTCTTTTCCGAACGTATTATCGATGTCATCGCCGACGACGAAGTTCCAAGCGCGGTTTGCCCATGACTCATTCGCAGGCGCGGGCGAGGTGCTCGATGCCGCCGTCGGGGCGCTAGAAGGCATCATGGGCGATTGATGCCGCACGTGTAGCCCATTCGGCAGGGCCCCATCGTCCGACTCGGAGCGACCGCTTGTCTTGACGGCTGTCGCATCCCCGGCATCGGCAGTCAACTGAGATAGCGCCGCTGCGTCGCTGAGCAATCGTAGGGGTGGTCGTGATGCGTCGACCCCGTCTCCCTTGACGACCGAGTTGGTCGGCGATGGCGGTGTCGGGGTGATCGTTGGGGCTCCGAACGGCGGCGTGACAGCCGCGGTCGTCAGATCGCGGATTCCGAATGACATACATACCTCGGGTGGATCGAGTAACGAAGGCGTCATATTCCTTATCAGCACATTTGGTATTGAATGAAAGGGCTTGACAAAAAGTATTTCGGAGATTCAAGCTCCCTACCGATAGGTCGAGATGGCCCGAGCATTGAGATGAGGCAAGTCGTGTGCATGGGAACTCCCATGGTGCTGAGGAAGCCGTCGGCGTGCCGCAGTCCAAGTCCGTTCCGTCAGAGCCTGCGTGATACTTGGAGCATTTATCCGTGCGACGTCGCTCGTCGCACTCGCCTTTGCCGGGCGCGCGTCGACGTTCGCGGCGTCGTGGTTCGAGATTCCGCCGCTACGTCGTGCGCCGCATAGAGATCTCCCCGCGCTCTCGATCGTCGTTCCGGCGCGCGACGAGGAGCGCTCGATCGAAGCGTGCGTGCGGAGCCTCGTGGAGCAACGATTTCTCAGTGACGCGGAGTTCATCGTCGTCGACGACCGCTCGACTGACGCGACGCCCGCGATCCTCGCGCGGCTCGCTGCCGAGTATCCGGCATTGCGCGTGGTACGCGGCGAGCCGCTGCCCCAGGGCTGGGCCGGCAAGCCGTGGGCGCTCGCACAGGGCGCGGCGCTCGCACGCGGCGCGTGGCTGCTGTTCACGGACGCGGACTCCGTTCACGCGCCGGCCGGACCCGCCTCGGCACTTGCGTTCGCGCTCGCGGTCAAGACCGATGCGCTGACGATCTGCACGGGCCAGGAGCTCGGGTCGTTCTGGGAGCGCGCCGTGCTGCCGGCGATCCTCGGCGTGATCTTCTTCGCTTCGGGCACGCTCGCGGAAGTCAACGATCCAATGCGGCCGCGGCGCGCGCTCGCGAACGGTCAGTACATTCTCGTCGATCGCGCCGTGTACGACGCGCTCGGCGGCCATGCGGCGCTGCGCGGCGAGCTCGTCGAGGACATCGAATTCGCGCGCAGGCTGAAGAAGGACGGCCGGTTCCGGCTCACGCTCGGCGGCGGCTCCGCGCTCGCCAGCGTCCGGATGTACCGCTCGTTGCCCGAAATCTGGAACGGCTTTACGAAGAACGTCTTCGTCGGCGCCGAGGGGAACGTCCCGGCGCTGATCGGCGGCGTGATCTGGCTCTCGCTCCTCTCCGCCGGCTTGCCGCTCGCCCTGGTCGCGCTCGCGCGACGTCGTCCGGCGCTCGCGCTCGAAGCGCTCGCGGCGACCGCGACCGTGATCGCGACCGCCTACCGCGGCATCCGGATGGTCGGTATCCCGCCCGACTCGGCCTATCTCCATCCGCTTGGGACCGCCGTCTTCGCGGCGATCGCGGCGAACTCGGCGTGGTGCGGACTCTCGGGCCGCGGCGTCGTCTGGCGGGGCCGCCGATACGCCGGGAGGCACGCATCCCAGGGGGCTTTAACCACGACCGAATGATCGAAGACCGTCCTCGCGCGACCATGGACGACGTCGTCGCGCTCGCGAAACGCCGCGGCTTCATCTTCCAGTCGAGCGAGATCTACGGTGGGATCGGCGGCTTCTTCGATTATGGTCCGCTCGGCGCGATTCTCAAGCGCAACGTCAAGGACGCGTGGTGGCGCGAGACGGTCGAGTTGCGCGACGACGTCGTCGCCTTCGACTCGAGCGTCATCATGCACCCGAGCACGTGGATCGCTTCGGGCCACGTCGCGCAGTTCCACGACAAGCTCGTCGATTGCAAGGTCTGCAAGCACCGGTTCCGCGCCGATCACCTCGCGTCGCTCGAGAAGTGCCCCGACTGCGGCTCCGCGCACAGCTTCACGGAGCCGCGCGACTTCAACCTGATGATGCAGACGGCGATCGGGCCGATGGAAGATTCGGCGTCGCGCGCGTACCTGCGGCCGGAGACCGCTCAGGGCATCTTCGTGAACTTCAAGAACGTTTATCAGACCGCGCGCAAGCGGCCGCCCTTCGGCATCGCACAGATCGGCAAGTCGTTCCGCAACGAGATCACGCCCGGCAACTTCACGTTCCGGATGCGGGAGTTCGAGCAGGCCGAGCTCGAGTATTTCGTGCCGGACGACGGCAACGACATGAACGTGTACGAGGCGTGGGTGACCGCGCGCAAGCGCTGGTACTCGACGTACGGCGTGCGCGAGGAGCGGCTGCGCTTCTACGAGCTCACGCCGCAGGAGCGGCCACACTACGCCAAGGCCGGGACCGACGTGGAATACCTCTTCCCGTGGGGCTGGGGCGAGCTCGAGTCGATCGCGCACCGCGGCACCTACGATCTCGACGCGCACATGAAGCTTTCGGGGAAGGACCTCGCCTTCTTCGACGAGGCGACCAAGACGCGGTACACACCGATCCTCATCGAGAGCTCCGCGGGCATGGATCGCACGACGCTCACGATGCTCGTCGACGCCTACGAGACCGAGACGATCGAAGATGCCGAGTCCGGCAAATCGTCGACGCGGACGGTGTTGCGCTTCCATCCGAAGATCGCGCCCGTGCAGGTCGGGGTCTTTCCGCTGGCGCGCAACAAGCCCGAACTCGTCGAGCGCGCGCGCTCGATCGAACGCGCGTTACGGCCGTACGCGCGCACGACCTACGACGAGGGCAACGTCGGGCAGCTCTATCGGCGTCAGGACGAGATCGGGACGCCGTTCTGCGTGATGGTCGATTACGACACGCTCGCCGACGGAACCGTGACGGTGCGCGAGCGCGATTCCATGCGCCAGGAGCGCGTGGCGGCCGACGGTCTGCGCGCGTATTTCGTCGACCGGCTCTGAGCCGCGCGTCGTCCGACGCCGATGAATGCCGCATGAGGCTCCGCTCGATACAGACCTCGCCCAGCCTTCGCCGGTAGGATGGCCGCGACGATGAAGAAGCTCGTACCGCTCGCGCTGTTGGCGAGCCTGACGCTCGCGGTCGCGGGATGCGGCAACGGTGCGGCGGGCGCGAAGAAGCACGCGCGCTCGCCGCCGCCGCCGCCGGCACCCGTGCCGACGATGACGGCGAGCCGGGCGAGCGTGGCGCCGACGCTGACGCTCGCCGGCATCGTCGCGCCGTATCAGAACGTCGCGATCACGGCGTCGCTCTCCGAGCCGACGCTCGCCGTCAACGTCAACGAGGGCGACCGCGTCCACGCGGGCGAGGTGCTCGCCGTCCTCGATACGAGCGACCTCCAGGCCAACCTTGCGGCGCAGCAGCAGCTCACGAAATCCGACGACGCGCGCGTTGCGCAGTCGCAGTACACGGCGACGCTCGCCTTCGGCCAGAATCCCGATGCGGTTCGGCAGGCGGGCGCGAGCGTGACGCAGGCGCGGCAAACGCTCTCGCAGGCGAGCAGCGATCTCGCGCGCGACCGGCAGCTCGTCAACAACGGCTACATCTCGCAGCAGCAGTTCCTTCAGCAGCAGACCACCGTCGCGAACGACGCGGCGGCCGTGCGCTCCGCGCAGGCCGCGCTCTCGTCGGCGCAGACGAACCAGCAGGTCAACGGCAGTTCCGATAGCTCCGGCCTGCAAGCCGCGAACATCGCTTCCGCCAAGTCTTCGGCGGCGTCGGCTCGCGCGCAAGAGCAGCAGATCGAAGCGCAGATCGCGCGCGCGACGATCGTCTCGCCCGTCGACGGCGTTGTGGTCAATCGCAATCTCAATCCGGGTGAATACCCGGGCGGCCGCACGCTCTTCACCGTCCAGGAACTCTCGAAGGTCTACGCCATCCTCAACGCATCGAGCTCCGACGTCTTCGCGATCCGCGAAGGGGCGCAGGCGACGGTGCGAGCGGGCGACGATCGCAGCGGCGAGAGCTATCCCGCAACGATCGTCGCGGTGCTCGGGCAGGTGCAGCCCGGCTCGACCAACTTCACCGTGAAGGCGCTACTGCAGAACCCCGGCCTGCGGCTGCACGCCGGTATCCCGGTGACGGCGTCGGTCGATCTCCCGACCGTCAGCGGCGTCGGCGTGCCCTCGGGCGCGTTTCTGGACGACTCGCACACGACGCTCCTGACGGCGAGCGGCGGCACGGCGCACGTCGCGCATGTGACCGACCTCGGCGCGAAGGGCGGCATCTCGATCGTCTCCGGCATTGCGGCGGGAACCGTCGTCATCGTGAATGGTCAGCTCGGGATCGCCGACGGTCAGCGCCTCGCGGGCGACGCGGCCCCGGGCGCCGCCGGCCGTCACCATCGTCCGAAGCCCGACGCGAGCTAGCCCGTGTTCCTGACGCGGCTCTTCGTCCGCCAGCCCTCGCTCGTCGTCGTCGCCTGCGCCCTCGTGCTCATCGCCGGCGTCATCGCCGTGATGGGGCTCGTGCAGCAGAACTTCCCGAACGTCGACTTCCCGGTCGTGCAGGTTCAGCTGAGCTATCCGGGTGCCTCGACGACCGAGATCCGGGACGCGATCGTGAAGCCGGTCGAGGACGCGATCGCGGGCGCGCCCGACCTCGATCACATTGCGACGCAGATCGAGCAGGGTCAGGCGACGGTCACGGCCACGTTCACCCTCGGCTCGAGTCAGACGAGCGACCTCGTAGAAGTGCAGCGCCGCGTGCAGTCGACGCGCTCGCAGCTCCCGACCGACCTCTCGGCACCGAAGGTACGGACGTTCGATCCGAGCCAGGCGACGATCGCGACGCTCGCGGTGACCTCGCCGTCGCTGAACGCCGCGCAGCTCTCGGCGGTCGTCACGAACGAGATCGTGCCGGAAATCGAGCAAGTCGACGGCGTGGCCAACGTGAACGCGAACGGCACCGTCACGCCCGCGATCGAGGTGGAGGCGGACCCCGCAAAGCTCGATGCGGAGCGCTTCACGCTCGGCGACATCGTGAGCGCAATCTCGGGCAACAACGTCCGGGCCCCGGGCGGGATCGCATACGGCCCGAGCCGGGAAACCTCGATCGACGTGCGTGGCGACGTCACCGATCCGCAGACGGTCGCGAACCTGCCGCTCTTCCAGTCGGCGCTCGGCTCGACCGGTGCCGCGAGCCTCACGGGTCCGCAGGGCGGTACGGGCTTGCAGAGCCCGGCCAACGGCGGGTCGACGGGGTCGGCCGCGACGTCGTCCGCGGTTGCGGGCGGCTCGGGCGTTGCCGTCGCAGCGGCGGCTCCGGCGAGCATCGCGGTCGCCGGGACGACGGGGCTCGCGACCTCGACGACGATCTCCGGCTCGACGGCGGCCAGTGCCTCGAACTCCGCCGCGACCAACGCCTCAGCCGCGAGCTCGACGGCCAACACGGCGACCGCGATCGGGCAGCCGGTGGCGACGGCCGCGACGTCGGCGACCTCGCCGAGCGGTTCGAATGCGGGCGGTTCGAGCTCGGCGACGACCGGTACCGGGACGATTTTGGCCGGCTCGAGTGCCGCCGGGACCGCAGTCAGGGGAACGAGTGCGACGACGACGACCGCGTCCGCGACGACGGGTTCTTCGACGGCTGGGTCCACGACGAGCGGCCTCGGGACGACCGGCTCAGCCGCGAGCGGCACGGTGATCACGACGACGATCGCGAGCACGCGCAGCTCGGCGACGGGCGTCCTCTCCGCCGCGACGCCCGGGCCATTCGCGGTGACGGTGCCCATCGCGCTCGGCAGCAGCGCCTCGCCCGCGCCGACCGCGTCGCCCGCGTTCGGCACGAGCGACGCATCCGGCGGCACGCTCGGCTCCGCCGTCCCGAACGCGACCGCGACGTCGGCGAGCGCGTCGGCCAACGCGGGCTCGGCGGGCTCGGCCGGGTCGTCCGGCTCCTCGGGCAGCGCCGGCGCCGCCGCGTCCGGCGCGAGCGCCTCGAGCGGGATCGGCTCGAGCGCGCTCAACGCGTGGAGCGTCGCCTCGCGTGCGCTGCGCATCGGCGACGTGGCGCACGTCTACGCGGGCGCGGAACCCAAGCGGACCAACTCGTACGTCGGCACGGCGCAGACGATCAACCTCGCCGTTCAGAAGGCGACCGGCGCGAGCGAGGTGCAGGCCTCGCACAATCTCATCGCCGCGCTGCCCGCCATCGAGAAGCACTATCCGAACGTGCAGATCCGGGTGCTACGCGTGCAGGCCACCTTCACGCAGCAGCAGCTCGACAGCGTCTACCACTCGCTCGCCGAGGGCATCTTTTCCACGGGCGTCGTGATGCTGTTCTTCCTGCGCTCGTGGCGCAACGCGATCGTCGTGCTCATCGCGATCCCGACCTCGCTGCTCGTCACACTCTTCGTGATGCGGCTCGCGAACTTCACGATCGACACGATCTCGCTGCTCGCGATGACGCTCGTCATCGGCATCCTCGTCGACGACTCGATCGTCGTGCTCGAGAACACGGGCCGGCACTTCGAGGACGGCGAGGCGCCGCAGACGGCGGCGATCCTCGGCCGTCAGGAGATCGGGGCGGCCGCGCTCATCATCACGCTCGTCGACGTCGTCGTGTTCCTGCCGATCGCGTTCCTCCCGGGCACCGTCGGGAAGTTTCTCGCAGAGTTCGGGCTCGTCGTCGTCGTGGCGACGCTGACGTCGCTCGCCGTCTCGTTCACGATCACGCCCGCGCTCGCGGGCAACTGGTCGCTGCTCTCGACGTGGCGGCCGCCGTGGATCGTCAACATTTTCACGAACGCCTTCATGGCGGTGCGACGGTTGTACGTCGAGCACGTCCTCGAGTTCGCGCTGCGCTTCAAGTTCCTCGTCGTCGGGGCCGCGTTCTTGGCCACGGCGGGCGCGATCGCGCTCGTCCCGCTCGGGTACGTCGGCTTCGAATTCATCCCCGCGGTCGATCGCGGCGAGATCTTCCTACAGCTCACGTTCCCGAGCGGGACGCCGCTGACCACGACCAACGCGGCGGTCGCGCGGCTCTCGCAGCAGATCGAGAAGTATCCCGACGTGCAGCATCTCGTCGGAACCGCGGGCTCGTATCAATCCGGCTTCGGCGGCGGCCTCGTCGAGGGCGCCGTCGGGCAGATCCACGTCTTCCTCAACGATCATCCCAAGAAGTCGACGACGCAGTACGTCGCCATCCTCAACAAGCTCGCGCGCACGGAGTATCCGCTCGCGAAGCCCGTCGCGATCCCCGCGACGGGCTCGGGCGGCGGGAACGCGCAGCCGCTCGATTTCAACATCGTCTCCGCCGACGACGAGCCGGAGAAATACGCGCCTGCGGTCCTCGCCGCTATGCGAGCCACACCGGGCTCGCAGAATGCGAACGACTCGGTCTCCAAGCTCGATCCGCAGGTCGACGTCGAGTTCGATGTTGAGCGCGCGCGCGCGCTCAACATCGACATCGCGACCGCGGCAAACGCCGTGCGCTCGGCGTTCGGCGGCTCGCTCGCGGCGCAGTTCGAGACGACGCGCGGGATCGAGTACGTTCAGGTGCTCTATCCGCGCAGCGCGCAGACGTCGACCGCGGCGTTGCTGCACATCCCGATCCGAACGCGCTCGGGCAATCTCGCCTACGTCGGCGACGTCGCACACCTCGTCGAGAATCCGAACTCACCGCTGATGTCACGGGTCAACCGGCAGACGGTCGTGCACGTGTGCTCGAACGTCGCCCCGGGCGCCGTGCTCTCGAACGTCCAGAAGGGCTTCCTCGCGCGCGTCGCGTCGCTCGGGCTTCCCGAGGGCGTGCGCGTCGTACCGAATGCCGGCGGGAACGCGCAGGACCTCGCCGACACCGTCAAGGGCCTGGGCTCGGCGCTCGTACTGTCGTTCGCGCTCGTGTATCTGCTGATGGTCGCGCTCTACGATAGTTACCGGCTGCCGTTCATCATCATGTTCGCGATACCGGTCGCGGCGGTCGGCGCGCTCGGTTCGCTCGCGCTCACCGGTCAATCGCTGAACCTTTTCTCGCTCATCGGCACGGTGTTGCTCGTCGGGCTCGTTTCCAAGAACGGGATCCTGCTCGTCGACTTCGCGAATCATCGGATCCGCCAGGGCATCGATCGCACCACGGCGATCCGGGAGAGCGCGCAGGAGCGCTTCCGGCCGATCGTCATGACGACGTTCTCGATGATCGCCGGCATGGCGCCGATCGCGCTCGCGATCGATCCGGGTTCGGCCACGCGCCGCTCCCTCGGGATCGTCGTCATCGGCGGCCTGCTGAGCTCGCTCGTGCTCACGCTCGTCGTCGTGCCGATCGCGTTCGTTTGGTTCGCCCCGCGCCACCCGCATCGCGACGTGCCGACGGCCGCCGAAGCCGCGACCGTCGGCGAGCTCGCCGGAGCCCGCGCATGAAGCTCACCTCGCTCTTCGTCCGTCGGCCGACGCTCGTGACGGTCTTTCTCGCCCTCGTGCTGCTCGCGGGGACGATCTCGGCGTTCACGCTGATCAAGCAGCAGTTTCCGAACTACGACGTGCCGACGATCCAGGTGCTCGTCACGTATCCCGGCGCATCGACGACGGAGCTGCGCGACGCGATCGTGCGGCCGCTCGAGGATCAGATCGCGGGCGCGCCCGATCTCACGTCGATCGAGAGCGCGATCCAGCCGGGTCAGGCGACGATTGTCGTGCGCTTCACGCTCGGCTCCGACGTCAACAGCGACCTCGTCCAGACGCAGGGCCGCGTCAACAACGCGCAACGCCAGCTACCGACCGACCTGCAGACGCCGACCGTGTCGATCTACGATCCGAGCCAGGCCGTCGTCGTCTCGCTCGTCGCGAGCTCGACGACGCTCGAGCCTGGCGCCCTGTCGTCGCTCGTCACGAATAAGATCGTCCCGGCGCTCGAGCAGGTCCAAGGCGTCTCGTACGTCGAGGCCAACGGCTCCGTCACGCCCTCCCTGCAAGTCACGGTGCATCCCAACGCCCTCTCGGCATCGGGCTACACAATCACCAATATCACCTCGACGATCGCCGCGAACAACGTTCGCGCGCCGGGCGGCATCGTCTACGGCGCGGATCGAGAGACCAACGTCGACGTGCGCGGCGACATTACGACGCCGCAATCGGTCTCCGGGCTGCTCCTCGCGGGTGGCCCGGCCGCGCCGTCGACGACGACGGCGAGCGCGTTCGGCGCCTCGCAACGGCTCTTCGCGATCGGCAACGTCGCGACGGTCACGGATGCGAACGAGCCGCAGCGCGTCTACGCCTTCACGCACGGCAGGCCGAGCATCGCCCTCGACGTCCAGAAGGCGACGAACACGAGCGAGGTCGAGGCGTCGAAGGCCATCCTCGCGACGCTGCCGGCGCTGCGCAAGGCGTATCCGAACCTGCAGCTCGACGTGCTCAACGTGCAGGCGACCTACACGCAGGAGCAGCTCTCGGGCGTGGTGCGGACGCTCGTCGAGGGCATCGTCTTCACGGGCATCGTCATGCTGTTCTTCCTTCGGTCGTGGCGCAACGCCGTCGTCGTAATGGTCGCGATCCCGACGTCGCTGCTCGTGACGCTTGCGGCGATGCACCTCGCGAACTTCACGCTCGATACCGTCTCGCTGCTCGCGATGACGCTGATCATCGGCATCCTCGTCGACGACTCGATCGTCGTGCTCGAGAACATCGAGCGCCACGCGCAGGAGGGCGAAGAGCCGCAGACCGCCGCGATCCGCGGCCGCGCGGAAATCGGCGTCGCGGCCATTGTCATCACGCTCGTCGACGTCGTCGTCTTCCTCCCCATCTCGTTCCTACCGGGGACCGTCGGCTTGTTTCTGCGCGAGTTCGGGCTCGTCGTAACGGTCGCGACCCTCACGTCGCTCTTCGTCTCGTTCACCGTCACGCCGACGCTCGCGGGCCGCTGGTCGCTCTTCTCGACGTGGCGGCCGTGGGGCATCGTGGACCGCTTCACCGAGGGCTTCGAGCGCGTACGTGACTGGTACGCGCACCGCGCGCTCGGCTGGGCGCTGCGCCGCCGCGCGCTCGTGCTCGGGCTCTCGCTCGCGAGCGTCGTCGTCGCGTTCGCGCTCGTCCCGCTCGGCGTGGTCGGCTTCGAATACATCCCGCCCGTCGAGCGCGGCGAGGTGTTCCTGACGATCACCTATCCCAGCGGCACGCCGCTGCAGACGACGCGCGGGGGCGTGCTCGCCGTCGAGCGGATGGTCGACGCGGATCCGGCGGTGCGGGCCGAATCCGCCCTCGCGGGTGCGTATCAGGGAAACCTGCCCGGCTACGTGCAGGACGCCGCGGTCGGCCAGGTCGTCGTGTTCCTCGGGACGACGCGCGACATCGACGGCTGGGCGTCGCGTGCGGCGGCGCGTGCGGCCGCGCTCGTTCCCGCAGCGCGCGTCATCGCCATCCCGGCGACCGATACGCAGGGCGGCATCCAACAGCCGATCGACGAGGTCGTCACGGCCGCCGGAACCGAGGATCCCGGGACATACGCGGCGGCCGTCGCGGGCGCGATGCGCCGCGCCGCGGGCGCCACCAACGTCACGACGTCGGCGTTCGCGAACGCGCCGCAGGTCGATGTCGAGTTCGACCGCAACGCGGCGCGCGCGCTCGGGATCTCGATCGGCACGGCGTCGACCGCGACCCGTGCCGCGTTCGGCGGCGTCATCGCGACGCAGTTCACCGGCCCGGACGGCCTCAAGGACGTCCAGGTGATCTATCCGGAGAACGATCAAACCGATCTGGCCGCAATCGCCGCCATCCCGATCTCGACGAACTCGGGCGGCATCGCACACGTCGGCGACGTCGCGCGGCTCGTGAGCGTCCCCGCGCCGCCGCTCATCGCGCGCATCAACCGCCGCAGCGTCGTCTACGTCGGCGCGAACGTCGCCTCGGGCGCCGAGCTCTCGAACGTCCAGAAGAGCTTCGAGCACAACGTTCGCGCGCTCCATTTCCCGGCCGACATCACGGTCGCCCCCGTCGTCGGCGGCAATCAGCAGAACGTGCACGACACGATTCTCGGCATGAGCGTCTCGCTCGTGCTCTCGATCCTGCTCGTCTATCTCCTGATGGTCGCGCTATACGACAGCTACCGGACGCCGTTCGTCATCATGTTCAGCGTCCCGGTCGCCGTCGTCGGCGCGCTCGGCGCACTCGCGCTCACGCACCAAACGCTCAACCTCTTTAGCTTCATCGGCTCGGTGCTGCTGGTCGGGCTCGTAGCGAAGAACGGGATCCTGCTCGTTGACTTTGCCAACCGCTTGCGCTGCGGTGGTATGAGCGCGATCGAGGCCGTTCGCGAGAGCGCGCGCGAACGATTCCGGCCGATCGTGATGACGACGCTCGCGATGATCGCCGGCATGCTGCCGCTCGCGCTCGCGCTCGACCCGGGTTCCGAGGCCGAACGGTCGCTCGGGACGGTCGTCATCGGCGGGCTCACGAGCTCGCTCGTGCTCACGCTCGTCGTCGTGCCGATCGCGTACTTGCTGTTCGCGCCGCCGTTACGTCGCGAGCGCCCGGCGCAGGCGCGGTCGCACGGCATCGCCATCCCGCCGCCGCCCGCGAGAGTGTAGTGTGCTGACCCAGAAGTTCCATGCGGAAGATCGCGAAGGATTTTTGGTCGGATCGAGGAGCGATGAGGGAGCAACGCCGTAGCGTTGTGACCGAAAAGCGACGACGAGCCGGCCGAAAAGACGAGCGAGATTTCGTAAGCGAACTTCTGGGTCAGCACACTAGCGCCGGGCGAGCAGCGCGCGGGCGGTGAAGCCGCCGCCGAGCAGGACCGCGAGACTGCCGGCGGTCCAGGCGATCGCCTGCGGCAGATGGACGCGGCGGCCGAACGCGTCGCCGATTTTCGCGCCCGTGTCGTGCGCCACGAGGCGCGGCCGGCGATCGCCGTGCAGACCGACCGTGACGTCGCGGCCGAGCCGGAGGAGCCGGTCGACGCGCGAGGGGTCGCGCAACACGCCGCCGAGCTCCCCGAGCGGCAGCACGATCTCGCCCGGCTGAAGGATCGCGATGCCGAGCGTGTCGTTGCGCACGGCGACGCTGCCGCGGTAGTTCGCGTGCGGCTCGAGCGGGACCGACTCGCCGTCGACGACGAGCGAGATCCCGGCGCCCGCGGGCGCCGGATCGCGCGGAAAGCGGCGGCGCCCGGTGATCTGGGTCGGCGGCTCGGACCAGCGTGTCGGCAGCCCGCGCGCTTTCGCCGCGTCGGCGGCTAGCACGAGACGGCCGCTCGCCGGCAGCTTCGCCGTCGTACCGTCGGGATACGTCAGCTCGGTACGGGGTTCGCCGCCGATCTCGACGTAGCGGACCTCGCCATCCGGGCCGTGCGTCGCGACCGTGTGAACGGCCGGTGCGAGCGTCGTCGGCGGCCCGAAGTAGACGCCGAAGTTCGCCCGATTCACGGGATCCTCGGCGCCGGGATAGCCGGTGAGCTCGATCGTGCGGCCGACGTTGCGCAGCGTCGGGATCGCCGAGCGATCGACGCCCGAGGCGAGCAGCACGCCGATCGTGTACGAGTTCGAGTCGCGCCCGACCCGCAGAAACGGGATCTCGATCACGAGGTATCGCTGGTCGCCGTCATAGTCGTCGTGCGCGCGCAGCAGCATCGCCGCGAACGCCGCCTCGTCGAGCCCGTCGGGCGGCACGACGCGTAACGGCGGGAAGTCGAGCTCGCCCATGCGTTCGAGCTCGGCTTCGGGATAGTCGAACGGGACGAGCGCGCCGCGACCGAACGGATCGAGCGGGCCCGCTTCGATCACCGAGCCGGTGCGCGTGTCCTCGCCGACGACGAGGACGAAGAGATGTCCGCCGACGTCGACGCCGACGGAGATCTTCTTCCCGTTGCGCAGGCCCGGCAACGGCAACTTCGGGAGCGTGACCGCAGCCGTCGCGGCGACGGCCGGCCGACGATCCACACGCCGCGCGCGACGCCCCAGCGATTCGTGACGACGACGCGGTGGCCGTCGAGTACCGGCGTGCCCTGCAGCTTCCCGGCGCTGACGGCCGACGAGGCGCCGCGCGGGCCGCGTATCCGTAGCCGCATCAGTGGCGGGCGGGGTGCAGTCGAAACCGGGCGCGAGTCGTACGGCGACGCGGCTGCGACCGCTCCGCGTAGATGGATTCGAGAAACTTCGGCACGAGCACGACGTGCGGCGAGCCGTCGGAGACCACCTCGCCGTCGCGCATGAGCACCACCCGGTCGGCGAGGTGGATCGCTGGGCCGAGGTGCCGCAATGCTGCGACGACCGTCACGCCGCGTCCCGCGAGCCGATGCAGTGCGAGGAAGAGCGCCGCATCGCGCACGGCGCCGGCCGGCCGCTCGGTCGCGTCGATGAGGACGAGGCCCGCGTCGCCCGAGCGAGGGGAGCGCTCGAAGCGCGGGATGCCGTCGGAACCGAGCGTCACGAGCTTCGGCTCCGGGTCGCATCGCAGCGATCCGGCCGACGGCACGAGCTCGCCCGCGATGAGCCGGAGCACGGCCTCCTGACCCGCGCCGATCGGCCCGACGATCGCGCAGAACTCGCCAGGTTCGACGCGGAAGTCGGCGTCGCGCACCCGGCCGCTGCCGAAACCGTATGAGACTGCCGAGAGTTCGATCATGCACGTGCTCCTAATGTTGAGGAATTCCTAGTTCCGTTGTTAGGCTCGACTAATTCGAAGCCCCGGTGGATGTTCCTCGCCACGCCGTTCTCTCCGGCGACGTCTAAGGTGCATGGATTCGCTCGTGAAATGTCATTGCGCGCACGGCGTCACCCTGCACGAGGGAACCGGGTGCGTGGTCATCGCGTGCTCGTGCGTGCTGACGAAGCAGGACGTGATCGAGCGGGCGCTCGAGTGCGAGCGGCGAGACGTCGGGAGCGCGTACCGGCCGGTCGTCTAAGGGCTCGTTCGGAGCGGCCCGCGCTCGCGCAAAACCTTCGAACGGGGTCGCCGGTCGTACCCGTACGACCGATGACGTTCTTGTGAAACGTTCGGCGCCCGCGCTCGACGTCGACTTCGAGTCGATCGGCGAGCTGATCCCGCAGCTCGTCTGGGTGAGCAACTCGGCGGGCGAGGCCGTGTACTTCAATCAAGCGTGGTACGCGTATACCGGTCAGATCCCGGTCGACGCGTTGCCCGACGGCTGGACGAACGCCGTCCATCCCGAGGACTTCGGCCCCACCGTCGCCGCGTGGAGGTCATCCGTCGCCTTCGGCACGCCGTTCGACGTCGAGTATCGGTTGCGCGATGACGACGGCCGCTATCGCTGGTTCGTCGCGCGCGGCCAGCCGCTACGCGCTCTCGATGGGTCGATCGTGCGCTGGTTCGGGACGTCCACGGACATCGAGGATCGAAAGGTCGCGGAGTCGCTCCTGCGCGAGCGTTTCGAGCGCGATCACCGCGTGCTCGGGATCCTGCAGAGCGCAATGCAGCCGGACTTGCCGCGCGTCGCGGCGGTGCGGTTCGACGCGCTGTACCGGGCGGCCGACGACGATGCCGAGGTCGGCGGGGACTGGTACGACGCCTTCACGCTCCGAGACGGCCGGCTCGTCATCGCCATCGGCGACGTGACGGGCCACGGACTTGGCGCTGCGGTTGCGATGAGCGAGACGCGCCAGATCATGCGCGCGCTCGCGCGCACCGGGAACGACGATCCCTCGCGGCTCCTCGACGCGACGGACGACGTGCTGCGCCAAGAATCCGACGGCCGCATCGTCACGGCGTTCGTGGGCGTCGTGCATCCCGTCGAGCGAATCCTGCGCTACGCCTCGGCGGGCCATCCACCGCCGCTGATCTGCGACGCGCACGGCCGGATCGTCGCCCTCGAGGGTGCCGACCTGCCGCTCGGCTTGCGAGACCTCGCCCGCTCGGAGCCCCCGCGCGAGATCGCGCTCAGGGCCGGTGACGCGCTCGTGCTGTGTTCCGACGGCGTCACCGAGACGACGCGCGAGTGGGAAGCCGACGGCGAGCGGCTGCGCGAGGCGGTCGCGCGCGTGTGTACGAGCGACGAGGCGCAGCCGGCCGCCGCCATCCACCGTGCCGTCGCCGGCGAATCGATCGCCCACGACGACGTGGCGCTGCTGGTCGTTCGCTTCGACGCGCTCGCCGGAGCCGCCGCGTAGGGACCGACTCGTTCGCAGGACGCTCGTACACGACGTGCAGTGCGGCTGCGGCGTCGTGACGACGGCAACGCAAGCCGTTGCCGCAACGCGTTCCCGAACGGCATTGCTTCGATGACGGGATGTCGTTGAAGGGGACTCGTCCCTAGTGTGCTGACCCAGAAGTTCGCTTACGAAATCTCGCTCGTCTTTTCGGCCGGCTCGTCGTCGCTTTTCGGTCACAACGCTACGGCGTTGCTCCCTCATCGCTCCTCGATCCGACCAAAAATCCTTCGCGATCTTCCGCAAGGAACTTCTGGGTCAGCACACTAGGGCGTCGCGAGCGGACGCGCGATCGCATCGAGGACGGCGGGTCCGGCCACGCGTTCGAGGCGTGGGAAGCGCGGGCCGCCGCGATAGGCGATCGTGAACGTGCGGTAGCGGCCGCCGCTGAGCACGAGAAGCTTCAGCGGCGTACCGTTTCCGGCCGCGGTGAGCGCCTCGTCGAGTTGCTGCTGGCCGTCCGCGAGCGCGCGATCGTCGATTGCCGCGAGCTTCATGCTCGGGCCGAGCCCGGCGCGCCCGGCCGGCGACTCCGTGGAGACGTCGATGAGCGTGCCGTCGGCGCGCGCCGTGAAGCCGAGCGAATAGAACGCATCGAGCGTCTTGCTTCGCGTCGCCAGGAGTTTGGCGTAGGCGGACGGCTCGGGGCGGTACGTTAGCCGATAGCCGGAGTTCGCGAACGCATCGGGCGGGTGCGCCGTGATGCCGTCGACGCGCTGCGCGAAGAAGTCGCGCCAGTCATAGGGCATGACGGCCGTCATTGCCGCGATGATGTCGCTGCGATCGAAGGTGCGCAGGACCGGGCCCGTATTCGCGCCGTCGCCGAAGAACGCGCGCGCTACATCGTCGAGCGAACGCTTGCCGTGCGTGCCGTTCGTGATGATGACGTCGGCCTCGAGCCAGAGCAGCGCGCCTTCGGGATAGTAATCCTGGCTGCGGCGCTCGGCTTGCCACGGCCGGATGTGCCGCCGAATGGACGACGCGACCGCGGTATCCAGCAATGGATCGTGCATGCGTCCCGGTTCGTGATCGAGATAGGCGTAGGAGCTCGCGAGCGAGTCGCGCCACTGCTCGGCGTTGAGCAGCCCGGCGCGCTCGGTTTGTAAGGCGCCATAGTATTGCGTCATGCCCTCGTACACCCAGAGGAGATCGTCGATCATCGGCACCTGCAGGTTCGGGGTCGCCATGTCGGCCGCACGCCGGAACTTGCCGTCCCACGAGTGATTGAACTCGTGGCCCAGGAGGTCGGCATCGGCCGCGAGGGCCTTGGGATCGACGAGCGCGTCGCCAGCTTCACCGTTGTCGCTGGACTGGTGATGCTCGAGTCCCTCGCCCGGCATCTCGTCCGTGAGCGTGAGCAGGAAGACGTAATGATCGAAGTGCCGATAGCGGTAAAGCGCGGCATCTGTCCGACGAGCGCGCGGTATTTCGCGATCGTCGCGTCGCTCGCCGCGAGTTCCTCGGGCGTGTCGGCGAAGGCCGCGAGCACGAGCGGCGCGCCGTCCCACGTTCCCATCGGGATCATCCGCGCGTTCGTGCCGGCATCGAGAGGTGAATCGGCGAGCTCATTGAGCGTCGCCGGCTCGAACGCGATCGTCGCGCCGGCCGCGTGCGCGGTCGTCAGCGCGGTCGCGTATTTGCAGTCGGCGGTCGGCAGCTCGATCGACGGTGTGACGACCACGCTGCGATCGTTCTCTTCGAACGGCGTCAGCAGCACCTTATTCCACTCGAGCGAGAGCATGTTCGCCGTCGCGAGCCTGCCCGTATCGTAGCCCGCCGTCTCACCGCCGAGAAACGTGAAGTCGATTGCGAGCTCGCCCGCGGGCGCATCGACGTGGAAGGCGTAGAGATCGACCGGATCGCGCGTCCACGCGAGCGACTTGCCGCCCGCGGAGATCGCGAGATCGGCGACGTTGGGGATCGGGCCGTTCGGCGCGAACTCGCCGGGAATCCACTTTCGGATAGACGAGCGTGAGCGGCCCCGCCGGTACCGTCGTCGTCTCGTGCACCCGCAGGTAGCCCTGCACCGCATGCGTGGCATCGACGTGCAGCGCGACGTGCACGCGCGGTGCGACGTCGGGTACGAGGCCGGTCCGCATGATCGGTGCGACGGGCTCGCGGGCGGTGCCTGCGGCTTCGCGATGGTCGCGCTCGCGCAGAGCGCGAGAACGACCGAGAACGATGAGAGAGCCGAACGGCGGAAGAGGCGCATCGCCCGTTCGATGCGCGCTCGCCGTGCGATATTCCGCCCGCCGCGGCCGGTCGCCGCGCGCGCGCGCGGGCGCGGGCTTACGTGCCCGCCGCGAGCGTGCGCGCGAACGTCCGGCGCAAGCGTGCAAGGGCGTCACCGATCTGCGCCGCGGTGATGATGAGCGGCGGCACGAAGCGCAGCGTATTGTCGCCCGCGGCGTTAATGAGCAGCCCCTCGCCGTCGCGGGCGGGCCCGACGAACGATGCGGCCGAGAACGGCTCGCGCACCGGCAGTCCGAGCATCAGCCCGATCCCGCGCGCCGGCGCGAAGACGTCGGGCCGGTCGGCGGCGATCGCGTCGAGCCCGGCGCGCAGCCGAGCTCCGACGGCGACCACGTGGGCGTCGAACGCCGAGTCGTCGCGGATGCGCAGGTGTTCCATCGCGGCGGCGCACGGGACGGGCGAGCCGCCGAACGTCGCGCCGTGATCGCCCGGCTGCAAGCCTGCTGCGGCGGCGCTATCGATGAGGACCGCGCCGATCGGCAGGCCGTTCGCGAGCGCCTTCGCCATCGTCACGAGATCGGGCCGGACGCCCGCGGTCTGGAACGCGAAGAGCGTGCCGAGGCGGCCCATCCCGGCCTGGATCTCATCGAAGATCAGGAGTGCGCCGGTCGCGTCGCACCGCCGCCGAGCGGCCGCGAGGAACTCGTGCGTCGCGGGCTTCACGCCGCTCTCGCCCTGCACGGGCTCGACGATGAAGGCGGCGACGGTCTCGTCGAGCGCCTCGTCGAGCGCCGCGACGTCGTTGAAGGGCGTATAGGCGAAGCGTTCCGGGATCGGCTCGAAGCCCTCGTGATACTTTGCGTTTGCCGTGGCTGCGAGCGCGCCGTACGTGCGGCCGTGGAAGGAGCCCGTGCACGAGAGGATCGTGCGCTGATCCGTTCGGCCGCGACGGTACTGCAGCTTTCGCGCGAGCTTGATCGCCGCTTCATTGGCCTCGGTGCCGGAATTGCAGAAGAAGACACGCTCGAGCCCGGACCGCTCCGCGAGCTCGTTCGCGAGCATACCCGAGGGCTCGTGATGGAAAAGATTGCTCGCCTGGACGAGCGTCGCCGCTTGCGCCGCGATCGCCGCCGTGATCCGCGGGTGCGCGTGGCCGAGCGCGCACACCGCGATCCCGGCGACGAGATCGAGGTAGCGTTTGCCCGTCGTGTCGATGAGTTCGCAGCCTTCGCCGCGCTCGATCGTAATGGGCGCGCGCGAATAATTCGCGAGCAGATGCGGATGCTCGGCTGAGTGCGCGGCGCCGGGCCGGGCCGGTGCGGTCACGGTCTCGCGAAAGAAAGCCACGTTCGCTCCTTACGTCCGGTAGTGCGCGTTGATGCGCACGTAGTCGCGCGAGAGATCGCAGCCCCACGCGGTTGCGGTCGCCTCGCCCATGGCGAGCTCGAGCCGCACGTGGATCGCGGTCGTCTCGAGCTCGCGGTGCGCCTCGGCCTCGGAGAGCACCTCGATCGCGCCGCGATCGACCCACAGTTTGCCGCCGAGATAGAGCGACCAGGCCATCGGGTCGATGCCCGCCTTCACGCTCCCGGCGGCCGCGATCATGCGGCCCCAGTTCGGATCTTCGCCGTAGAGCGCCGTGCGCACGAGGTTCGAGTTGACCATCGCGCGCGCGACGATGCGTGCCTGCGCGTCGTCGCGCGCACCCGTGACGTCGACGGTGAGCGCCTTCGTCGCGCCCTCGCCGTCGCGGACCATCGCGTAGGCGAGATCGTGCGTCACCGCCTTGAGCGCGGCGAGAAAGCCCTCGGGCGCCGGCGCGTCGCCCGGCGGCGCGAAGGCGTAGCACGAATCGTTCGTGGACATGTCGCTGTCGACCGAGATCATGTTGAAGCTCGCGTCGCTCGCCTCGCGCAGCGCGTCGCGCAGCGACTCGCGCGTCATCGGTGCGTTCGTCGCGACGAACGCGAGCATCGTGGCCATGTCGGGCGCGATCATGCCCGAGCCCTTGGCGATGCCGCCGACGACGTAGCGCGCGTCGCCGTCGTAGAACGCGTAGGCCGCGAGCTTGGGCTCGTTGTCCGTCGTCATGATCGCCTCGGCCGCGTCGTAGGCGGCTTCGAGACCCTCGTCGAGATCCTTGACCGCGCGCTCGAGCCCGCGCACGACGCGGTCCATCGGCAGGTAGACGCCGATGACGCCGGTCGACGCGATGATGGTCTGCGTCGGCTCGATGCCGAGCAGCGCCGCGGCCTGGCGCGCGGTCGCACGCGCGTCGCGCTCGCCGCGCTCGCCCGTGCACGCGTTCGCACAGCCCGCGTTGCAGACGATCGCGCGCATCACCGTGCCGCTGGCCGCGATGTGCGCTTCGCTCACGAGCAGCGGCGCGGCTTTGACGTCGTTGGTCGTGACGACCGACGCGCAGCACATCGGCTGCGGGAAGGTCACGAGCGCGAGATCGGGCTTGCGCTTCTTGATGCCGGCGTGGACGCCCGCGAGCTTTACGCCCGGGACGGCGCCGAGCCCGCCGCGCAGTTCAATGAGCTTCGTGACGCCGTTCGTCCCGCTAGCGACCGTCGAGGCCATGATCCTTCTCCCATCCGTGCATGAGGTTGATGCTCTGCATCGCTTGCCCCGCGGCACCCTTACCGAGATTGTCGATCGCCGAGATCGCGCGGACCACGCAGCCGTCGACCGAGACGTGGAGTTCCGCGTTCACCGTGTTCGCAACCGCGCGCAGGCTCGGCGCCCGGTCCGGCGCGAGCACCCGCACGGCTCGGTTTCCCGCATACGCTTCGTCGTACGCGGCTCGAACCGCACGCGGGTCCGGCGGCGTTGCGTAGATCGCGTAACAATCCGCGAGCATGCCGCGTCCGAGCGGCACGACGTGCGGCGTGAAGACGAGCGGCGCGGCGATCTCGAGCGCGGCGAGCTGCTGCGCGATCTCGGGATGATGCCGGTGCCCCGCGAGGCCGTACGGTCGCACGTCATCCGCCGCTTCCGAGAAGAGGAGCTCCGTGCGCGGCGAGCGGCCCGCCCCCGTCGTGCCGCTCTTCGCGTCGATGACGAGTTGCGATGGCCGCGCCGCGAGCGCCGCGAGGGGCGCGAGCGCGAGCAGGCTCGCCGTTGGATAGCAGCCGGGGTTCGCGACGAAGGTCGCATCCGCAAGGGCCGGCGCGTAGCGCTCGGTCCAGCCGTAGACCGCGCCCTCGGTGTGCCCGGCGAGCCGGAACGCATCGGAGAAGTCGACGACGCGCGCCCCAGCGCGTAAAAATTCGGGTGCTCGCTGGCGGGCAAGGTCGTGCGAACCCGCGAGGATCACGACATCGCCCGGGGCGACTGCGGCGATGACGCTGCCCTCGCCCGCGAAACGCACGTCGCACGCGCGTAACGTCGGAAAAGCGTCGGCGAGCGCGGAGCCCGCATGCGAAACGCTCTCGAGCGCGCCGACCTCGAGCTCGGGGTGCGCGAGCGCGAGCCGTACGAACTCGCCTGCCGCATAGCCCGCGGCGCCGACGACGTGAACGTGGATCACGCGTGCGCCTCGTAGCCGAGCACGTCGAGCTCGCGCTCGAGGTCGTCGAGGGCGAGCGCGACCTCGCTCGGGTTCGTCGACCCGCTCGTGCGCTTCGCCGCGATCGAAGCGTCGGGATCGAGCGGCGCGTCGAGCGCCGTAAGGCCGAGCTCGCGCGCGATTGCGGCGACGTCTCGCGGATCGAGCTCGCGGCCTTCGGCGTCGGCACACGCGACGGCGGCGCCCACGGCGGCATGCGCGTCGCGCGCGCTCGCGCCCGCGAGGATCGCGGCATCGGCGAGATCGGTCGCGACCGTGAAGCCGTCGCCCGCGAGCGCGCGCATCCGCGCCCCGTTGTACGTGACGCCGGAGAACGCGCGCGCGAACGCGTCGAGCGCGGCGAGCCCGCGCTCCGTGCCGCGGAGCACGAGCGACTTCGTCTCCTGGAGATCGCGATGGTACGAGAGCGCGATGCCCGTCGCGCTCCCCATCGCCCCCGAGAGCGCGCCCGTGACGCGCGCGGCGCTCGCGCGGACGAGCTCGAAGGGATCGGGATTGCGTTTCTGCGGCATCAGCGACGAGCCGGTCGAGGCGGCGTCGTCGAGCCGCGCGTAGCCGAACGCGGGCGTGCACCAGAGCACGAGCTCCTCGGAGACGCGCGAGGCCGCGACGAGCGCGCGCGCGACCGCGTGCAAGAGATCGAGCGCGACGTCGCGATCGCCGATCGCATCGAGCGCGTTGCGCGACGGGGCTCCGAAGCCGAGCTGCGCCGCCGAGAGCGCGCGATCCAGCGGCATCGTCGAGCCGCTGCACGCCCCGGAGCCCAGCGGCGAGAAGCGCATCGCGTCGCGCACGACGCGGTCGAAGCGGTGCGCCGCGCGCGCGAAGTTCTCCGCGACCGCGCCGAGCCAGAACCCGAGCGCGATCGGCTGCGCCGGCTGCCAATGCGTCGTCGCCGCGAGGACGTCGCCGCGCGCGAGCGCGGCCCGCGCCTGTGCAATCGCGAGCCGCGCAATCGAGAGCGACCGCTCGCGGCCACGCCGCGCGCGATCGGCGGCGTACAGCGCGAGCGCCGTCGCGACCTGATCGTTGCGGCTGCGGCCCGCATGCAGCCGCGCGCCATGATCGGGGGCGAGTTCGCGCACGCGTGCGTCGATCGCGCCGTGGACGTCTTCGTACGCGCCTCCGCGCGCCCACGTCGCGAAGGCTCCGGCCGTTATCTCCGCCGCGACGTCGGCGAGTGCGACGTCGATCGCGCGAGCGGTCGCCTCGTCGACGATGCCGCCCGAGCGGAGCGACGCGACGTGCGCGCGCGACCCCGCGACGTCGAAGGGCGCAAGCACGAGATCGTCCTCGAGCGACGAGCCGAACGCGATGAGCTCGGGATCGGGGGGCGCGGCGAAGCGGCCGCCCCATTGCATCGCGGCGCGGTCGTCGGTCATCGGTTGCTCGCGTTCACCGGCATGCGCGAGACTTCGCGAGAACGCGGCGAACGACCGGCGCGCGCCGAAGCGGCTCCCACGTGAACCGACTCGTCGCAACCGTCGCGATCGGCTGCCTTACCGTAGGCGCGGTGCGCCTCGCCGACGCCCGCGACGCCTTCGCGCACGCGCCCGCAATCTCCGCGCTCGATCTCATCGAACTGCAGATCGGGATCTCCGTCCTCGACACCACGTACTACCGGCCGCTGAGCCCCGCGACGCTCGCGGGCGGCGCGCGGACCGGCGTCGGGGCGTATCTCGTCGGCCGCGGGCTCGGCGCGTTGCCGCTCCCGTACGTGCCGCACCACGCCGACCGGTACGATGCGGCTGACTACGTCGACCGGCTCGTGCTCGGCGCGCTCGAACGCGGTGGCGGGCACGTCACGGCGGACGGCCTCGTCCGCGCCGCGATCAGCGGCGAGGCGAGCGCCGCACGCGATCCCTACACGCTGCTGTTCCAACCGCCCGCGCTCGCGAAATTCAAGAGCTATCTCGAGGGAACGGCGTTCGGCGGGATCGGCGCGACGCTCGTCGTGCCGCCCGGCGGCGCGGGCGCGCAGGTCGCCTCCGTCGTCGCCGGCGGCCCGGCCGCAAACGCTGGAATCGAGTCCGCCGACACGATCGTCGCGATCGACGGCCGCAGCATCGCCGGGCTCCCTCCCGAATCCGTCGCGGCGTTGCTGCGCGGCAAGATCGGGAGCCGTTTGCGCGTCGCGGTACGCAGCGGCGGGTCCCCCGAACCGCGCGTGCTCGCGCTCGTACGCGCGAAGGTCGTCCCGCCGCTCGTCACGGAACGCGGGCTCGGCGCCGGCGTCGGCTACGTCGCGCTGACGCGCTTTGGTGACGGCGCGGCGAAGCAACTGCGCGTCGCGCTTGCCGGGCTCGTCGCCGGCGGTGCACGGGGCATCGTGTTCGATCTGCGTGGGAACGGCGGCGGCTACGGCGACGAGGCGCGCATCGTCGCCTCGCTGTTCATTGCGAGCGGGCCGATCTTCACGATCGAGGCACGCGGCGCCGCGCCGCGGCCGCAGCGCGCGACGGGCGACGTCGCGTTCACGGGCCCGCTCGCCGTGCTCGTCGACGGCGACACCGCCTCCGCCGCCGAGATCGTCGCGGGGGCCATCCAGGACGACCATCGCGGTGCCGTCGTGGGAACGAAGACCTTCGGCAAGGGTGTCGTGCAGTCGCTCGTCCCGCTCCCCGACGGCGCGGCGCTCAAGGTCACGACCGCTCGCTACGCCCTCCCGTCGGGCCGTGAGATCGATCGCGCCGGGATCATGCCGAACGCCGTCGTCATCGAGCCGCCCGGCTCCGTAGCCGGCGACATCGCGCGCGATCCGCAGCTCGCCCGCGCCGTCGAGCTCGTGCGGCGCGCGCTCGAGCCCGGCCGCGCCGCCCGTCCGGCGCCGTAGCGTCATGAGGGCGTCGCGGTGCGCGCCTCGGTCGCCACGCGCGAGGCGACCTCGAGCGGCAATCCCCAGAGCGCGATGAACCCGCCCGCGGCGTCGTGCGCGAAGCGATCGCCCGCGCCATAGGTCGCGAGCGACTCGTCGTACAGCGCGAACGGCGAGCGGGAGCCGTCGGCAACCGCCGTGCCCTGATGCAGCCGCAAGCGCACGCTGCCGGTCATCCGCTCTGCGTGCGATGCGGCGAACGCGTCGAAGCCGGCGCGCAGCGGTGAGGGCCAGAGTCCGTCGTAGACGAGCTCCGCGTACTTCTGATCGACGGTCGCCTTGAAGCGCAGCTCGTCGCGCGTGAGGACGAGCCGCTCGAGCGCCTTGTGCGCGGCGACGAGCGCGATCGAGCCCGGGCATTCGTAGACCTCGCGCGACTTCACGCCGATCACGCGGTCCTCGATCATGTCGATCCGGCCGACGCCATGCTTCCCCGCACGGGCGTTGAGCGCGACGAGCATCGCGACGCCCGTCGCGCCTTCGATGCTCGGGACGCCGGCGGCGAAATCGACGACGACGTGCTCGGGTTCGGCCGGCCGGTCCGCGGGCGCGGCCGTCCACGCGTAGGCGTCTTCGGGCGGCGCGTTCCAGGGGTTTTCGAGGACGCCGGCCTCGATGCTACGGCCCCAAAGGTTCGCGTCGATCGAGTACGGCTTGGCAGCCGTGTGTGCGATCGGGACGCCGTTGCGACGTGCGAACTCGATCGCGTCGGGCCGCGAGAGCGGCTCGTCGCGCAGCGGCGCCTCCACGACGATGCTCGGCTCGAGCGCGCGCGCGGCGAGCTCGATGCGCACCTGATCGTTGCCCTTGCCCGTGCACCCGTGCGCGATCGCTTCGGCACCGTACGATTCGGCCGTCTCGACGAGGAGCGCCGCGATGAGCGGCCGTGAGAGCGCCGCCGAGAGCGGATAGACGCCCTGATAGAGCGCGTTACAGCGCAGCGCCGGGTAGGCGAACTGCTCGAGGAAACGCGCCTTCGCGTCGACGAGCACGGCGTCGCGCGCGCCGAGCGCGAGCGCCTTGCGTCGCACGGCTTCGAGCGCGGCGGCCGCACCGTCGCCCGCCGTGGCGTCGCTCTCGCCGAGGTCGAGCGTCATGGCGATCACGTCGCGCCCGGCGAGGACGTATTTCTTGAGCAGCACCGACGTGTCGAGGCCGCCGGAATACGCGAGGACGATCGAGCTCACAACGGGTTCTCCGAACGCATGTCGTCGAAGCGCTGCCGGACGACGGGAAGTTTAGCGGGATCGGCGACGATCACGAGCACCGTGTCGTCGCCGCCGAGCGTGCCGATCACTTCGGGCCACGCCGCGTCGTCGATCGCGCCCGCGACCATCATCGCGCTGCCGGGCGGCGTGCGCAGGACGATCTGATTGAGGCTGCCCTTGCAGTCGCGCACGAGCTCCGCGATCACACGATGCAAGCGGCTCGCATAGCCGCGCTCGAGCCCGGGCTCGATGTACTTGAACTGCGTGCCCGAGCCGTCGTCGCCGCGTAGCGGCACCTTCACGAGCCCGAGATCCTTGATGTCACGCGAGACCGTGGCCTGCGTGACCTCGTAGCCCTGCGACTCGAGGAGATGCGCGAGCTCTTCCTGCGAGCGGATCGGGCGCGTCGCGACGAGCGAGAGAATCGCGCGCTGACGGGTGGTCTTCATCCGGGAAGTCCTCGCAGATCGGTGAGCAGCGCGAGCAGCAGCGCTTTCTGCGCGTGCATGCGGTTTTCGGCCTGATCGAACACGACGCTCTGCGCGCTCTCGATGACGTCGTGCGTCACTTCCTCGTCGCGGTGCGCGGGCAGGCAGTGCATGAAGATCGCGTGCTTCGCGGCGGTCGCCATCAGCTCGGCATCGACGCGATACGGCGAGAGCGCCGCAGCGTTGCGTTCCGCGAGATGCTCGTCGCCCATCGACGTCCAGACGTCCGTGTACACGACGTCGACGTCGCGAACCGCGCGCTGCGCGCTCGTGAACGCGCGCGCCGTCGCGCCGGTCGCTCGGCCGAGCTCGTGGAGCCGCGCGAGGAAACTCTCGCTCGGGCGGTGCGTGGGCGGCGTGCCGAACGAGACGGAGACGCCCATGACGACGGCCGCTTCCGCAAGCGAGACGGCGACGTTGTTGCGCCCGTCGCCGACGTAGGCGAGCCGCAGCCCCGAGAGCGTCCCGAAGCGTTCCTGGATCGTGAGGAGATCGGCGAGCGCCTGGCACGGGTGGGCGTGCGCGGAGAGCCCGTTGATGACCGGCACGGTCGCCGCGGCGGCGAAGCGCTGCAGCGGTTCGTGGGCGTGCGTGCGAACGACGATCGCGTCGGCGTAACGCGAGAGCACGCGCGCCGCGTCCTCGGGCGTCTCGCGCGAGCCGACCATGAACTCGCTGCCTGAGGCGAAGAGCGCGTGCCCGCCGAGCTGCGACATGCCGATCTCGAAGGAGACGCGCGTGCGCAGCGACGGCTTCTCGAAGAGCATCGCGAGCGCGCGGCCGCGCAGGAAGCGCAGCTGATCGGCAACGCGCGCGGTCTTGAGGTGCCCCGCGAGCGTGAGGATCGTCGCAATCTCGCCCGCCGAGAGATCGGTGACTTCCAGGAACGAGCGGCCCTGGAGAGGCGACTCCGGCACCATCGCAAGCATGGCTCCGATTCTTGCATAGTTCGCATAACTATGCAAATGGTTCCGTTGTGGCAAAGGTGCCGACGGCCAGGGTGCTTCTGACGGCGCGTTTGCAATCGCGCGTTCACGCGGCGCGAAGGTCGGCTCGTGTGTCCAATCGCCGCCCAGGAATGAGACGCTGAACCGCCGATTCTTGCTAGAAATCTACCTTGGGGGCTAGAATGGGGATTAGTATCAAGAATCGCGTGTTAGAGGCGTCGATTCGTCGGCTAGCAGCGCTGAACGGAGTCGATCTGACGAAAGCGATTTCAATCGCCGTCGAACGCGATCTCCTGCGCAGCGAGCGTGCCGAACAGGGGCGCTTACGTCGGATGCGCGCGATCGCGACTCGCGTCGCGACCTTCGAGGTGAGAGATCGGCGTTCGCACGATGAAATTCTCGGCTACGACGAACGCGGGATTCCGAGTTGATTCTCGATACCTCCGCGATCGTTGCCGTTTTGAACGACGAGCCGGAGCGGAGCGCGTTCGAAGACGTGATTGCGAAAAGCGACTGCGAGGTCTCGAGCGTCTCGTACTTGGAAGCATCGATCGTTCTCCTCGCGCGGCGTGGCGAAGAAGCAATCGCGGCCCTCGACATGTGGCTCGAAGTCGCCGGAATCGAGATCGTCGATTTTAGCGGCGCGCACGCGCGACTCGCACGAAACGCGTACGCGGCGTTCGGGAAAGGCCGCCATCCCGCCGGTTTGAATTTCGGCGATTGCGCCGCCTATGCGCTATCGATGGATCGAAATGACGAATTGCTGTTCAAAGGCGAAAATTTCGGCCATTCCGACGTGCAACGTGCAGCCGGAACGGAGCGCTGACCGACGCGCCGGTGCCGCTTCGAACCGAACGTGGCGCCGTTAAAAGAGCCGGGGAAAGAGCTCCGATGCGCTCGACGCCGGAAAGCGAAGCGAGACGGGGCCTTTCGGCGTCGACGATGCGAGCAGACCCGCCGCGATGACGTCGGCGAGCGCGCGTCGTGCCGACCGTTCCGGTAAGCCCGTGATGCGCGCCACCTCACCTCGCTCGAACTCGCCTCGCGCGGCGGCGTGAACGAGTAATTCTGCCGCCTGGGGTCCGAGTTGCTCGTCGCGTAAAACGTAGAGGCGCAGGCGCCGTTCGAGCGATTCGAGCTCGAAGAGTTCGCGCATGAAGCGAATCTGGTCGAGACACACGCGGAGAAACCAGAGCGTGAAGTCGATGAGTGCGCGACGCGAGAGATTGCCGCGGCCGTCGACGTCGCTCTCGCGCGGTGCGTCGGTCGCATCCATCATATGCATGTATTCCGTCGGGCTTTCCAGGCCACGCGCGAGGCCGCGCGAGATCGACCACAAACCGTGCGCGCCGATCCCCGCCGCGTGGCCCATTGCATGGCTCATCAAGCGGCTTACACGGCCGTTGCCGTCGGGGAAGGGATGAATGTAATTCAAGCGGTGATGCGCGGCGGCAATCGCAGCGATCCGGCCGGCGCGACCGAGTTCCTCGAAGCGATAGCGCGATTCGAAGTAGTGCATGAACGCTTCGACGCTCGGACTCGACGGAGGCTGGTGACGTCCGACGACAGTATCTTGCTTTGCTTCGTTCCGGAGCCGGCCCGGAACCATCGCATACTCGGTCGCGCCGCGCCCGCGAACCAGAAGTGCATCGGCCGACGCGTACCGGTAGAAGTCGCGATGGAGCGACTCGAGGAACGCCGTCGATGATGGTTCCGGCAACTCGCCCGCGGCTGCCAGGCGATCGATCGCGTGCTGGACGCGGACGTGCGCGACCGCCTCGCGCTGGAGATCGCGACGCTCGGGATTCGAGTCGAAGTCGTTCTCGAGCGCGCGCTCGATGTCTCGGGGTCGCGCGTCATGACCCTCGATGAGATTGCTGTAGTACGCGTTCATGATTCGAACGAGATCGGCGAGGCTCGCGGCCGTCAGCGGGTGGAGCGCTTCGCCGAGAGCGGTCGACTCGGCGACGACGTCTGCGATCGCATCGACGATTGCCTCGGGCATCTGCTCGATGGCGACCGGCTCGATCCGGCTCGGCTTCTCCGGATGGGATTCGGGCATCGCGCGATCTCTTCGCGGTTTTTTTGGCCGATCTTGTGGCCGATGTTTAATCTATCCGACGTCAACGAGTTGCTGACGCCGCTGGGCGCGGCCCGCACCGCCGTTTGTAGGCGCGGGAGACCGATCGTCGTTTGGCCGATCTTGCAACAGATCGGCGACCGCCCGACTACGGCTCGAAGAGCGTCTCGAGTGCGAGGGCGAAGCCGGGCAACGCAGCATGAACGATGCGATCACCGGCAAAGAGCGATCGAACGCCTTCCCCGTCGTACAATGTACCGTTTCGTGCGCTAGGATCGACGATAAAGACGACGCTCGTGCCGGCCGCGAGATACGTCGCGATCTTATCGCGGACGTCGTCGGCGCGGTCGTCGGGTGAGAGAATTTCAACGGCGACCGTCGGCGGGACGGTCGGAACGTCGAACGCATCGGGTCCCGCCGACGAAGGCAGCGTCGCGTACGACACGTAGGCGACGTCGGGGACGAGCGGCCTCGTCGGCTCGCCGGGTGGCGTGATTCGGAAACGCCACTCCGTCGCGACGCGGCCCGCTTTGCAAGCATCGACCCACGCCGCAAGCGCCGCCGCTACGCGCAGCTGCGCGAGCCCGTGGCGATAGGTCGGGCTCATCTTGCGGAGCGCACGACCGCGTACCCATTCGGTCTCGGGCTCGGTCTGCGGACAAACGATCTCGGTTCGCATCGCACGCGACCTTATCACGTCGATGAGACCAGCGGCAACCAACTACGCGGCTGCGCCGTCGCGCTTCGTGAAGTAGGCCTCGAGCCCACCCTGCCAGGTCGGGAGCTCGGCGACGCCGAGCGCGCGTAGGGCCGCGTTGTCGAGCGGTGAGCTCCGCGGGCGGCGCGCGATCGAGGGGAACGCCGCCTGCGTCGTCGCGGAAAGGTCGGGCTCGAGACCACGCTGGCGAAAGATCTCGCTCGCGAAGTCGTACCAGCTGCACGCGCCCGCGTTGACGACGTGGTACGTGCCGTACGCGCCGCGCTCGACGATCGCCCGGATGGCGCCCGCGACGTGCCCGACGTACGACGGGGACGAGACGACGTCGTCGACGACGCGGATCGGCTTTCGGGCCGCGGCGAGCGCGAGCATGCGCTCGACGAACGACGGTCCCTTGGCGGCGCTCGGCGGTCCGCCATAGAGTCCGCTCGTGCGAAAGACGAAGTACTTCGGATTGCGCAGCCGCGCGAGGTGCTCGCCCGCGAGCTTCGAGGCGCCGTAGACCGAGAGCGGGGCGGTCGCGTCGTCCTCGCGATACGGCCGGTCGCGCTCGCCGTCGAAGACGTAATCGGTGCTGATATGAGCGAACGCGGCACCCGCCGCCGCGCACTGATTCGCGAGCGCGTCGACGGCGAGCGCGTTGACCGCGAACGCGCGATCGGGCCGCGTCTCGCAGAGCTCGACGTCATGGAAGGCGCTCGTGTTGATGACGAGGTCGGGCCGGTGCAGGCGCAGCAGCGTCGCGATCGCCGCCGCGGACTCGACGTCGAAGCGCGGCCGGTTGAGGCCGATCGGCGAGGCATCGGCGAACGCGGTCGTGAGCGCGCCGCCGAGCTGACCCGCGCTGCCGAGGATGACGATCTTCATCGTCGCGTACCGTTCGCGCGCGAGCTGGCGACGTCCGTGCCGAGCAGGAAATAGCCGCGCCGATCGGTCGCGATCAGACCGACGGCAACGCGGTCGCCGCTCAAGACGGTGTCGACCGGGAGCGCGATGCGGAAGCCCGTCGGCGCGAGCCGCGCGCCGTACCGTCCCTCGACCGCCGGCCGGAGCAGGCCGTACGTCGTGCGCGCTCCCGGCAGCCGGCGGCCGTTGACGATCGGGAAGACCGCGATGCCCGCGGCGCGCGCGTCGGGGTCGCCGATCCAACCGCGGAGCTCGAGGCCGCCGCCTGCGAGGCGGATCGTCGCGAGCTCGCCGAGCGCATCGGGGTGAATGCGCGGGAGGTCGTCGAGGAGTTCCGGATCGAGCGTGGCGGCCGTGCCCCTGTGGGTGCCCTGCGATCGCAGCACGAGCCCGCCCGCGACGGTCCGTTTCGGGAGCACGACGCGCGTCGGGCGCACGAGCTCGGCCGTGCCGAAAGCGACGGCGAGTGCGGCGAGCGCAATGCGCGGCGGCGTCATGCGGCTGGCTCGCCCCGGGCGATCGTCGCGCGCGCGGGGCCGATCAGCGGCCATCGCAGATCACCCGCCGCATCGGTGTACGCTGACGTCGCGGAATGGGAAGCCGTAGCGGGGTCAATTGGTCAGCAGCGCGACCAGGGGCGATCGTGTCCCAGGGGCTCGCGAAGCGCTGCATAGAGAAACATGAGAGGTCGTGTGAGTCAAACATCGCTTGCCTCAACGTCCGAAGGGTCGGGCGTTTGAAATCTTTTAATGATGGAACCGTCGCGTTCCTATCCGCGACCGCGCTGCTCGTCGGACGCTCGAGTTGCGAGCAGGGGCGACGCCGGTTTCCGCGACGACTACCTACCTCGGAGGCACGTTCGCGTACGTCGTGTTCATCGCGAGGGAATGGAGCGAGGACGAGCTTTCGAGAGCGCGTTCCTGGCTCCAATGCGGCGCAAACTGGCCGTACGGATACCGGCGTGACGGCGACGCTCGTTGACCGCCAAGGCGTTGCGGCGAAGCCGTCGTCGAACGGTCCCTTCGCGCCGGCGCCCGCTCGCCCGAGTGCCCGACGCACCGAGCAGTCCAGCAGCTGCGACGCCAGGCTCGGAGTTTCGATTACCTACAAAAAGGTGTGTTAGAATCTTAACGTAAGATAGGGTCAAACTCGCGTTTGCGGTTTTTCGATGAAGCGCTGGCTTAGGAGCTTGCACTCTTTCATGTATCCGGCTCGTTTATCGGAGTCGAAGTTGGAGCACTTGCTGCTCGCCAAAACGTCATGTCGATCGTAGAGGTCGATCCCGCCGGCGTATCAGGGTCCGGCGAAACGGTTCAGATCGATGGCGCGTCGGCTACCGGCCAACGGCCGAGCTTGATCGTCCTTCCGACGTATAACGAGCGCGAGAACGTTGCGGCTTTGATCGCTCGCATCGTCGGCATCAATGACGACCTGCATGTTTTGGTTATCGACGATTCCTCGCCGGACGACACCGCGGAGGTCGTGCGCGCGCTGAGCATTGCCGAGCCGCGCGTGCACCTCGTGGTGCGGCCGGGAAAGCTCGGGCTTGGCTCCGCCTACCTACTCGGCTTCGAAGTCGCGCTCGCGAGCGGCTTCGATGGCGCCGTGACTATGGATGCCGACCATTCTCACGATCCGGCCGTCATCGAGAATATGCTCGCGCTCAAGCGCAACGGCTATGAGCTCGTCATCGGCTCGCGGTACGTCCGTGGTGGAAGCGTCGAGAATTGGTCGGCTCTCAGGCGCCTCAATAGTTTCGTTGCGAACCTTTTGGCGCGGCGCGTGGTGGGTCGTGACGTTCGCGACTGTACGTCGGGCTATCGCTATTACTCCGCCGAGCTCCTCACGCGAATGAAGCGGATCGGCTTGAAGTCAACCGGCTACTCGATGCTCGTCGAACTCCTCTACGAAGCGCGCGTCACGCATGCGGTCATCGGGGAGGTCCCGATCCAATTCCGCGATCGCGTCGCCGGTCTCTCGAAGATCAGCGGACTCGAAGTGGTGGAGTCGTTGTGGACGCTCGTCCGGTTGAAGATCCGCCAGGTCTTCTACGGCAAACGCCTTTAAGGGTCTCGAACCGAGCGTTGATCGCCTCGGCGCCGAAGTTCGCCCGTAGCGCTGCAGCGGGTCGCGTCCACCATTCCTAAACCGGTCGTCGTTGCGATACGTTGGTTGCTGCTCTGCGTGCTTTCCATCGTGATCGCATGGCCGATCCTCGTCGTCCATGGCATTCCGGCGTTTCATCACGACTGGTCGTGGCCGCTGACCAAGCCGCAGATGGCGGCAGAATTTCGCGAAACGCTGCAACCCATAACGTCGGATAATTTCGGTGCGGTCAATTACTACGCGTTCAACGCTCCATTCTGGGCGATCTCCGCGGTAGCAACCGATCTTGCTGGAACGGAAATCGGGCTCCGACTCGTCGTGTGCGGTCTTCTCGCCGTCGCCGAAATCGCCATGTATCGGCTACTCCGTGAGCAGTTCGCGCTCGCTTCCACAACGGCGACGTTCGGCGCGCTCCTCTACACGGCGAACCCTATCGTAGCCAACCGCCTCGCGGCCGGACACCTATCCTATCTCGCCTGCTACGCGTTTTTCCCGCTGATCGCCGAATGTCTCGGCCGGCTCGGCGATGGTCGCAAACGTGCCGCCGTCCTACTCTTCGGCGTGACGCCGCTCGCCGTCGTCCATCCGCAATTCTTCTGTTTCTTTGGCATTCTCGCATTCGGTCTCGCGTTCGGACGGCGGCGCTGGTATCTGGTGGTTGTCGCCGCGGCGCTACCGTTCGTCGTATCCCCGTCGTCGGTCGGCGCCGGGCTCCTCGGAGCGCCTGCCGCGTCGCTGCGCTTCGAAGAGACGACGCTTCGGTGGGAGGTCGTAAATTCCGCATCGATGCTCGACGCGCTCGAACTCACCGGCTACGTCCGCGACTACGACCGTCAAGCGGAGCCGTCGCTCCTCCTCGCTCGTCGCTATGCGATGCGCGCCCTCTGGTTCGCCGCATTGATCGGCGCCATCCGGACGCCCCGTGCGCGGCCGTATTTTGCGCTCGCCATATTCGGGTTGTTCATGCACAGCGGGCTCGACGGGCCACTCGCGACGCCACTGGCATATCTCTTCTCACATGACGCGTGGTTCTCGATCTTTCGTGAGCTCTACCACTTCGCGGTCTTTACGGCGCTCGGGCTCATCGTCTGCGCGGCGAACTGCTTGAACGGGCGCCCCGCGCTGCTCGCCCTCGCGACACTCCTGACGGTCGTGCCGCAGTGGACCGGCGCGTACTTTCGGGGTGTTTCGTTCGAGCGCGGTGACGATATGGAGCAGATCGCCGCGCTCGTGTCGCGCGATCCTGCGCCGGGTTCGGTTCTCTTCGTGCCGATCTTGCAGCCGCTGGGCCGGGACGACGCGCACGCCGGAGTCGATCCCGATGCGTATCCGTTTCCTGGCCGCGCCGCAATTCACGCATTCGTGCCGCAGGCGCCGCTCGTGCAGCTCGACCTCGCGCTTCGGAAGCGGCCGGAGGCGGCGGCGGCCATCTTGGCGGCCTACAGCGTGCGCTATGTCGTGCTCCGGCCGGGTTGGCGCTCGTCCTTCGAAACGAATCTCGAACCGTCGCTCAAGGAACTCCTCGTGCGCTTTCCGCCCGTTCCCGAGCGCCAAGCTTCGCTCGAGCGGCACCTGCACGTGGTCTGGCGCGGTCGGGAACATGCGCTGGCACGCATCGACGACGCCCGGCCGCTCGTCCACTCGACGCCTCTGACGACCCTCGGGCGCATTCCCGAAACGAGCTTGACCGTCGACACCGCGACCGTCGCTGATCCGCGTGCAGGGTGGGCCGACGCGAATCGATGGTTCTGGCTCTCGCCTGATATCGCAACCGTGATCGACCCGGGGCTACTGACGGTCGGTACACAGACGCTCACTGCGACCGGCGCGTCGAACGGAAGCCGCGCGGTCCTCTCGACCACGGGTCGCGCCACGCTCATCTCGTCTGGTCGGCGCTCGCCAGTTGCCGGTTCGCGATTCGCGCCGTACCCGATCGGCACGTCGCTCGAGATCCAACCCGAGCGCGGCGTGACCGTCTTTGCCGGAGCCGAGCCGGCCGGGCCGACCGGCGCGGCGCCGCCGACCGTCCGAGGCGGCTGCGCTCGCGTCGATCGGCATGGCGAGCGCTACGAGATCGAGCTCGGAGCCGGCTGCCGGCAAGCATCGCTCGAAGTCGTCGCGAATCGTTCGCTCGGCTTTCGGCTCCGTGAGCGCGGCCGTATCGTCGTGCCCGATCCGCGACGCTGGGACTTCCAGTATCGCGTCACGGGCCCGGCAACGCTCGATGAGCCCATCGGCGACCGGCTTCGTGCATTGCGCATTGTGCAGTGGGCGATGTGGCTGGCCTGTGCGCTCGCGCTCGTTGCCTGGATCGCGTTCTCACTGGTGCGCGCCTTAGGCGGGCACCGATCCGATGACGGAGCTCGATGACTAGGCAGCACGCGCTTCGAGACTTCACGCGGACGCACCGCTCGGCACTGTATGCGATCGGTTGGGGCGTCTTCATCTGCTTCTTTCTGATCAGTTCGGTCTGGCAGCAGCCCGGCATGATCGATTACGTCGACATGAACTTACCGCACGACCTGGCGGCGACGATTACGAGCCTCGGCCGGTTCAGCGCCGCGTGGGACTGGTACGCCAACATGGGGCGTCCCAATGCGTCGTTTCTCTCCGAACAGACGCTGCTCGTCCCATATCTCGTCCTGCAGTTGCTATTTGGACCCGATCCGGCGAGCAAGATGCTCCTCTTCATGATGGTCCTCTCGTCGTACGTCGGGGCGCTGTTCGCCATGCGCCGATTGCGGCGGCAGTGGTTCGGCGCCGTCGTCGGCGCCACGTTCTTTATCGTTAACCCGTGGTATTTCGATGAGATCGCGCAAGGCCACATCTATCTTTTGATGAGTGCCTGGGTCGTGCCGCTGATCTTCGCGCTCTTCGTTCAACCGGTCCGGTGGAGTAGCCGCGACTCGATCCTCGCGCTCGTAACGGTCACGTACGTCGTCGCCGTCGACTTCCGATTTGCAGCGCTACTGTATTTCATCGCCGTCGTCGGCCTGTTCGCGCGGTTACGAGCCGTGCGGCTTCGAGAAATATTGTGGCGATCGTTACCGCTCGTCGTGGCCCCGCTGTTGCTCGCGTTCATCGCATTGCCCTATATCGGCATGCTCGCGGCTCTGCGAGCCGGGAACGCGCCCGTTGCCTCCTCGCTCGGCTACTACTCCGCGTTCACCTCGATCTGGGCATCGCTCTCGCTCGTCCGACCGAACTACGATGCCGTCGCTCAACTCGTGCACCTCGGCGACCGGCTCACCGATCTGTGGGGTGCCTCGTACGTCGTGTTGTTCGCGCTCGCGCTGCGTTCGTTCGCGCGCGTCGAGGACCGCGGCTTCAAGATCGCGGTCCTCGTCGTCGCCGGCGTCGGCATCGTGCTCGGGTCGGGCGAGAACTCGCCGTTCGGGGGGCTCAACGACGCCCTGCATCGTGACGTCCCGCTCTACGGCGATCTTTTTCGCGACCCATCAAAATTTTATATCTTGCAGGTCGTCGCGTATGCGTTCGTGCTCAGCGCGCTACGAATGCCGTCGTGGCCATATCGGTACGTCGGCGACCTGACCGCGGAGCCACTCGAACGCCTCGTGGCGCATACGGCCAAGCCGGCACTCCTCGCATGCGCCGCCGTGCTCTATCTGGTGCCGTTCCTGGCCTGGACGTTCGCGACGGTCAGCGCGTTCGATCCGAGTCAGAACCCGGTCGCGGTCGCCGCGGTCGACCGCGCGGAAGCCGATGCTCGAGCGAAGCACGCACGGTTCACGATGTTCCCGCCGGGCGTTCGGGTGCAGTACGCGGGCAGCCCGTCATTCGTCTACGATCCATTCATTCTGTTCCCGACCGCTCCGGACGTTCGTATCCCGGTCGCATACGACTTCGAGCCGGCGTCCCTAGCGGTGCGTTGGGCGCTGGCGACGATCGACGAGGGCCGTACTGACGTCGCCGGATCGCTGCTCGACGAGCTCGGCGTCTCGAGCGTCGCCGTGCGCGACGTTCCCGGTCAATACGATCTGCCGATCGAAAATTCGATGCTGCCCGCGCTCGCGAAGCCGCCGTTCTCGCATCAGCGGGATCTCACGGATGACGGCGGCGGGGTCTTTCATGCGCAAGGCGGGATCGCGACCGGGAGCGACGCGATCGTGCTCGTCGACGGCGACCGGGCGACGATGTCGACGGCGCGGTCCCTCGGCGTGTTGCCCGAGTCGACCATCTGGTGCTTCGTGGGACAATGCCGTCCGTCCGGCTCGTCGCTCGCCGTCTCGAACGTCTCCGTCGCCCCGCTCGGGGTCGATCTGGACATTCAGCACTTCGGCTTCGCCGATTACGGTGGGCACTGGATCGCCGGTACGATCGCATGGGCGGAAGATGAGCTCAATGCGGGGCGAACGCCTGTGCCGTCACTCGTCGGTTTTGGTGCCATCACCGGATCGGCGTCGTTCGACGTACCCCGCCGCGACGCCGACGTCTGGATGCAGGTCGCTAATAGTTCCACCGCGTCCGAATACCGGCTCGACGGGCTCGGATCGCAGTTGAGGCTCAACGTGCCGCAATCGCTCGGATCGAACGGATTCGCGTGGTACCGACTCGGCCGCGCGCACGCCTCAGCCCAGCGCGTCTCTTTGACGCTCGCCGGTACCGGCGCCATCCTCTGCGTAGGCGCTATCCGCTTGACCGCGCCCGGCGCCGCGCCGTCGCTGGCGGCCGTCTACGTCGGACACCTCGCGAATGCCCGCATCTGGTCGATCGGGCATGCGTATCTCGAACGTGTCGACGACGGCTCGGCAGACGGCTTTCGCGTAAACTTCGGCGGGCGCTCGCCGTCGCGGCTCGTACTCGAGACGTCGGTTCCCGACGGCTGGTGGACGCTTGTCGTGCACGGCCGCCGGAGTCATTCGCCGGCCCGCGTCCGCGCGCGATCGGCTTCGACGTGCGCGCTCGCATTCGGCACGCGCGATGCGACGAGCTCGTGCCGGATCCTGATGCGCGGCGGCCGCCTCGAGATCGAGACGGCCCGAGGCAGCCTGCACGCCGACGCCTACGCGCTATGGCGGCCCGATCTCGTCGCCGCTATCCCCGTCGCCGCGAAGCCGCTGCCGTTCGCCCACACCGGTGCCGCGTTTTCCGTCTCGACCGGCGGGCGCTTCCGATACGTCGCGGTGAAGATCGCCGACCCGGGACTCTGGGCGAGCTCAGCGACCGCGCTCGGCACGGCCTACGACTACGCGCTCCTCTTCGAGCGAGGGTCGGCCGAACGGCTGACCGGCCGTTTCAAGCCAGATGCCGCATTCGGTCCGGGAGTAGCGATGGCGGCGTGCGCAGCGCTCGGCTTCGGGATGCTCGTTTGGCGGCGGGAACGGCGCGCCGTCGGCGCCGACCGCCGGTGAAAGCGCGGTCGAAGTCGAAGTGCTTCACCATGCCTAGCGAACGATCGACCGCGTCCGTTCGAGAGACTCCGGCGGCAAGCTTCGATGAGACGTACTTCGCGGCGCATCGCATCAACGCGTACCAGCGGCTGCTCGGCGTCAAGGGATTCGTCGCGAGCCGTTTGCGCAAGCAGCCGGTCTGGCCGACGTCGATCTTCGATATCGGGTGCGGTCTCGCGTATTTCTTTCGAGACGTCGCCTTCATCCCCGAGCGCTTCGGCTGCGATGTAAGCGACGTCGCATTGCGTGCGGCTCAGGTGAACGATCCGAACGCGCGGTTCGAGCTCATTTCCGCCGATGGCGATCTGCCATTTGCCGGCCGTCGCTTCGACGTCGTGACCTGTTTCGACGTCATCGAGCACGTCGCCGACGACGTCCGACTGCTGCAGCAGGCGCGGGCACGCATGAACCCGGGTGCGCTGCTCGTCCTCTCGACTCCCAATCCCGCGTCGCTCGGTCATCGGCGAAAGAAAGGCGCGTGGTTCGCCTATCGCGATCCCACACACATCAACGTCATGCCGGTTCACGAGCTCACGTCGCGCCTGCAAGCGAACGGCTTCGTCGTCGAAGACCTTCGGTACGACGGGCTGTGGGACGTGCCGTATTTCACGCGATGGAAGGTCCTCGAGCAACTCCTCATCCAGTTGCCGTCCGTCCTCGCGTTTCGTTTCGGACGCATCGGCTGGGGGTTCGTCGGCGAGAACGCGTGGGTGCTCGCCCGTGCGGTGGAGCGCTAGGCGTGGCCGACCGAGGAAAGTACGGCCTCGTATGCGGCCGCAATCGCGGGCCAGGCGAAGCGCGCGCTGACTGCCACGCCGACGACGGTTAGCCGTGTGACGAGCGCCGGGTCGTGCCACAGCCGACTCACGGCCGCCGCCATGCCCGCGCTGTCTTCGGACTCGAAGAGCAGCGCGCTCTCGTCGTCCGTTGCGATGTCGGTGACGCCGCCGACGCGCGCGAGCACGCACGGCGCGCGGAGCGACATCGCCTCGAGTGGCGCTGCCGGAAAGGCCTCCGTCCGCGACGTGAGGGTGTAGGCGAACGCTTCGCGATAGAGCGCCGGCAACTGAGCGTGTTGCACGAACCCGGTAAATGAGACGGACTCGGCGATGTCGAGCCGTTCTGCGAGTGCGCGCAGCGTCGCCAGTGAGCCGTTGTCGCGCCCCGCGACGAGGAGTCGCAGCGGGATGCCGAGTTTGCGTAGCGCGCGGAGCGCCTCGAGCGCGATATCGAAGCCCTTGAGTTCCTCGAGCCGCCCGATGCCAAGCAGATACGGCCCTTTGCGCATCTCGCTCACGATTCGCTCCGGGAGGGCCGGCGTTCGCTCGAACGGCTCGAAGCCGTTGTTGATGACGATCGTGTCGGGGCGTCCGCGCCGGGCGGCCTCCGATGCGACGGCGCTCGAGACGGCGGTAACGCGGCGGCTGCGGCGAAGCGCCCGCTTCCCGAGGACGTCGTCGTAGGCACCGTAGGCGCGTGCGATGACTCCGCCGCGCTTGGGAATCGAATAGAGAAAGCCGTGCAGCGAGTAGACGGTCCTCGTGGACGGCACGGAGAGCGTCGTGAGGAGATCGACGAGCGGGTGGCCGTGTCCGTGGGCGTTGACGACGTCGCAGCCGTCGAGCAACGCGTGTGCCCGCAGCAGCTCCCAGGGATACGGCGGCATATACGTGCGATAAGCCGGCGCAGGCTGCGGAACTTCCCGCAGCCGAAGCACCTCGAAGCGAGTCTCGGCGCGGTCCGGCCACGGCCCGCCGTGCGTATGCGACGTGACGACACGGACCTCGTGGCCCCGCGCGGCGAGCTGCTCCGCCAGCGCTCGAAAGACGGCGCCCCCGCCGCCGATCGTATCCGGCGGCAACTCCGGGACGAGGAGACCGATTCTCACGCTCCGCGTTCGAGAAAAAGGCGGCGAGCGAAAACGTCGCTCATTCGCCGCCACGAGAAGTCTCGTCCGATGCGGGCGATCTCCCATCGCGTCTCGGCCGACGCCTCGCGTGCCATGCGGATCGCACGGACCAAGTCATCGACGTCCTTCCCGTCCCATGTTGCGCAACCGGGCGTTCGCGCCACGATGGCTGATGCGCCGGCAGCGACGCTGCAAACGACCGGCGTGCCGCTTGCAATCGCCTCGAGGCACACGAGCCCGAAGCCCTCCTGCGTTGTCGGCGACGGCAGAACCAAAACGCGCGCACCCGCATAGAATCCGGGCAGGTCGTCGTTTGGGACATGGCCATGGAACGTCACGGCCGCACCGATGCCGCGCGCCGCGGCGAGCTTTCGAAAGTGGTCGAGCCGGTTGCCGCTCCCGACGACGGCAAGCCGAACGCGGCTTCCCTCGTCGCGTAACCGCGCGACCGCGTCAAACAGCAAATCGAGTCGTTTGTAGTCGTGGTACTCATCGAGCGCGCCGACGAAGAGCAGGTCGATATCTCGTTTGGCTGCGGCGTCGAAGAAGCGATCGTCGACACCGGGCGTAGCGGCCGTGACGCGGTTTCGCCGGAGGCCTCGCCGAACGAGCCCCTCCGCCAGCCGTTCGTTTGTCGTAACGACGTGCGTCGCAGACCGCAGCACGGTCTGGTTGTGAAGGAGCGTCGCAAGGAAGCCGATACCGCGATTGTCCTTGAGATCAGCGTGATAGACGGCGACGAGTGGCAGCCGTTTGATACGCGCGTAGGCGGCGAGCGGGAAGTCGTGCACGGCCGGCGCGATCGTCTGAATGATGTTCGCGCGCATCCCCGCTGCATAGCGGTCCATCATCGAAAAGGAATAGAACGGAAATCCGGCCACGCGTCGCGCAGGTACGTAATGCACGAGCAATGGCCCAACGCCGTGCGTTCCGTCGATCCCGTCGACGCTCGTGAGCACCTCGACGCGCGCACCGAGATCGGCGAAACCGCTAAGATAACGTTCGGCGTATTTTTCTCCGCCACCGATCCGCGGATGAAAGCTTGCTACGACGGCAAGCATTCGCACGGCGCTCAGATCGGGCGGTCTCAGAGCGCGGCACCGGCTTGCCGATAGACGGCGAGAATTTCTGCGCTTGAGTTTTCGACGATCATCTGCTCGCTCAGGTGCGCGAGATCCGCGACGATGCGATCGTGGAATGCGGCATCGGTGAAGAAGCGATCGATCGAGCGAGCGATGCCCTCCGACGTGACGTCGAAGGCATCGTCGATGGAAATGTGCAGTCGTCGTGCGATCGGGATCGAGACGAGCGCCGGCTTGCCGCGCGCTACGCATTGCAACAGGGGTCCGCTCATGGCTTGCGATTCGACGTACGGAAAGATCGCAACGTCGCAGGCCGCGACGTAGTCATCGAGCTCATCGTCGGCGATGAAGCCGACGAAACGGACGTTCGGGCTGCGACTGGCGCGTATGCGCAACTCGCGATAGTACGTCTCGTAATCCTCGTTGTTGGTCTTCTTCGGATGATAGCCGGCGCCGAGTACGAGCGTCGGCGCGATCGCTGAGCGCCACGTCTCCATTGCCGTCAGAAGCGGCTCGATGCCCTTGTACCCGGTCGCAAAACCGAAGTAGAGCACGACGCGTTCGTTGTCGGAGAAACTCAATCGGCGCCGTGCTTCTTCGCGTACCGGCACGGTAAATGGGAGCGACGAGAGTGCGACGCAGGCGATCTTTCTCGCGGGGACGCCGTAATCGCGCTCGAGGGTCGGCGCGAGCGAGCCGTGATGCACGACCACACGCTTCGCGGCGAGCCCGATCGCGCCAAGGACGATGCGCAATCCAAGGCGGACGATCGACGCCGGAAAGCGGTATTTGTGGAGCTCGATGTAGGCCGGCGTAATCTGCGTGAGACGCGGCACGTCGTGCAGCGTAACGACGAGCGGGATTCGCAGGAGCGTCGCTGCCGCGAGCACGACGAGCGTCGAAAGTTCCGAACTCGCTCCCGCCCCAAACATGAACATCGAATGATCGATGTGAACGAGTGCCGGCCGCCGGCGCACCATCGTACGCAAGAGTCCGACCCAGGCAAAGAGGCCGGGCTGCCAGCAACGCAAGGTCCTGAACGGTTGTCCGACGATCGGAGCCGGGACGAGCTTCGTCCACACCTCGACGTCGACCGCGAGCGCATGGAGGCGTCGTGCGATCTCGGCGCCGTAATACGCCGACCCTTCCTCCGAGACGTCGACGAGCGGGAGACTGTGGATACGAGCGACGCGGGGCTTGGTGGCGTGGAGTGACATCTAACCGACCGTCTTAGCGCCATGTGGCGCAGCATACCTTTCAACGATCCGCTACGGCGCGGAGCACGTGCGCATTTGCAACGGCCCGCCGCGACGAGCTCCGACGGCGCTCGGTGCGACGTGCGCCCAACTCATGGCGAGTCATGGCGGCTGCGGAGCGCGCTCGCCGCGCCAATGCCCAGCAGCAGCCACCAGAGATCGCCGACCTTCGGAAAGAAGACGAGCGTATCGAAGAGTTGATGCGTCGCGAGAGCGACCGAGCCGGCGGCGATGCCCGTAGCGAGGACGATCCGCCGCGGACGCAGCAACACCGACAGCGCGGCCACGAGCGTCCAGATCACCGCGGCGAGTAACGCTAACCCGCCTTCGGCGAGGGATTGCAAGTACAGCGAATTCGCGTGCGTTCTCACGCCGATAAGTCCGACCGTCGGCGTGAGGAACTCGAAGTTCCCGGCGCCGACGCCGAGCCCGGGATCGCGCGCGAACATCCGCAGCGCCGCATGCCAGAGCACGCCGCGCGCGGCCAGGCCGTTCTCGGCGTTGGTCTCGTCGGCGCCGGAGAGCCGCAGCGTGGCGCCGGCGAGACCGCTCCTAGCTAGAAGAAGCGGGATCGCGGCGGCGACGGCGGGGACGGCGAGCCCGAGCGCGCCGCGTGCGACGCTCGCTGCGCGGCCGCGACGCCACGCGAGCCAGGCCACGAGCGCGAGCCCCGCGGCGATGCCGACGCCGCCCGCTCGCGAGAACGTCAGCGCGTCGGTCATCAGACCGAGTAGCGCGAGCGCCGCGTAGCCGGGCGCGCGCGGTCCGAGGAGGCCGCGCGCGGCGAGCGCCGGGACCGCGATCCCGAGCCACCCGGCGAGCTGGTTTGGCCCGTCGAGCGGGCCGGCGATCCGCGCGACGATGCGGCTGCCGACGAAAAAGCCCGACGGCGCGACGGTAAACTCCTGAACGATCGCGAGCACGCTGACGATCGCGACGCTCGCGCCCAGCGCGCGCCAGATCGTGCGCTCGTCGGGCTCCGCGTCGAAGGCGACGATGCCGACGACGAGCAGCGCGAGATACTCGACCGCCTTGAGGGTCTCGCGAAAGACGGGATCCACGAACGTCGCCGGCAGGAGCGTCGCCGCCGTCACGATGACGATGGCGAGCGCTCCGCCGAGCAGCGGCCGCAGCGCGGGTGCGTGCAGCATTCGCAGCGGCGCCCGCCGCAGGAGCAGGCCGACGATCATCCCGACGAGCGCGGCCTTGGGTAGCGAGAGCGTCGTCGGGCCGATTGCGCGCGCGAGCTCGAAGGGCTCGAGCACGAGGTACGCGCCGAGGCCCCATGCGGGCCGCCGCCACGCGAGCGCGATGAAGGCGACGAACGTCGCGCCGAACGCCACGAGCGAGAGCGCGCCCAGCGACCCCACGTGCGGGATCGGCACGACGACGCGCGCGAGCACCGGCGCTACGGCGCGAACGGCGAGTCGCGCAGGAGCGGCGCCTCGCGATCCTTTCGCGTCACGCGCGGCTCACCGACGAGGGGCCAGTCGATGCCGAGCTCCGGATCGTTCCAGCGGATCGCACCCTCCGTCGCCGGATCGTAGAGCGCACCGTGCTTATAGGCGAAGATCACGTCGTCCGAGAGCGCGAGGAAGCCGTGCGCGAAGCCCGCCGGAACGTACAGCTGCCGATGATTGTCGCCGCTGAGATAGAAGCCTTGCCACCGCAGAAACGACGGCGAGTCGCGGCGCAGATCGACGATCGCATCGAAGATCGAGCCGTGCAGCACGTTGACGAGCTTGGACATCCGCAGATCGTAGTGCATCCCGCGTACGACGTTGCGGCTCGAGCGCGAGACGCTGTCCTGCACGAACTCGTCGTGGAGGCCGAGCGCGCGGTACTTGCGCGTCGAGTACGTCTCCTTGAAATAACCGCGATCGTCTTCGAAGACGTCCGGGGCAAAGAGCAGTGCATCCGCGAGCCGGGTGGAGGAAGAGGTCAGCGCCACGCGGGCTCGGTTCTCGCGGCCGTCGCCGCCCCCTCCGCCGCCGTGCAGAGCGCGCGCGCCTCGGCGGGGTCGGCCGCGTCGCGCCGCACGTAAAGCTTGCGCCAATACGCCTTGCCGCTGACCCGCGCGATGAGGTCGGAGGCGGAGCGCGCGTCGACCGTCCCGCGGCGCGTGCGTACGAGGACGGTCGGTGCGCTCGTGTCGATGCCGAGCGGGAGCCGGTGCATCAGCTGCTCCTGCGCGTCGGCCCACACGGCGTCGCCGTAGCGCTCGCGCAGCGCCGCCTCGCCCGAGGCGAAGCTCATGAGATCGCGCTCGGCGTTGTACTCCGCGACGAGCGCGTAAAGCGTCTCGCGGTTACGAACCGCGCGCGCCTCGGGCCCAGTCGCCGTGCGCATGGCCTCGAGCGCGCGCGCATCGTCCCACGCAAGAAACTCCTCGACGGGATCGAGCGCGCGTGGATCGGGCCAGATCTCGTCGAGCGCGCCATGGAGGATGCGTTCGAACTGGCGCGTCGTGTGATGGAAGTAAACGGTCGAGAACATGAGGTACCGTGCGAGCACGAACGACTCGAGCGCGACGACGCCGCGGCCGTCCACGCCGAGCACGGGTGCCCCGCTCTGCTCGAGCACGCGCAGCGATCCGACGAGCTGCTCGGCGTCGTACCGGCCCCCGCCGACGCCCGTGAAGTAGGCGTCCCGCAACAGGTAGTCCATCCGGTCGGCGTCGAGATTCGGACCACTCACGAGCTCGCGCAGCACGGGCCACGGGCTCGCCGGGTCGCCGATGACGAGCGCGAGCACCGCCGCGGGATCGACGTCGAGCGCGACGAGCGCGCGCTCGATCTCCGGCAACGCGAGGATGGCGCGCGTGCGCCGCTCGTGCATCACGCCGAGAACCGCTTCGCAGGCGTGACTGAAGGGCCCGTGGCCGACATCGTGTAGCAAAAGACTCGCGCGCAACAATCGGCGCTGCGCCGCGTAGTCGGCGTCGCTCGCGAAATAGCCGTCGTCGTGGCGGCGGAGGTGCGTCATGACGCGTTCGCCCGTCGCGAGCGCGCCGAGCGCGTGGCCGAAACGCGAATGCTCGGCGGCCGGAAAGGCGAGGTACGCGAGGCCGAGCTGCTTGAGCTGCCGCAGGCGCTGCACCGGCCGCGAGTTCAAGAGCGCGAGTTCGTCCGGCTCGATCTCGATGAAGTCGTGAATCGGATCGAAGATTCGCTTCATGTTCGTACCATCGTTCGCCGCCTCGCCGTCGATGTCGTTTCCGGATGGGTCCGCCATGGGTCGCTTCCCCGGTTCGCGAACGCCCGCGGCATGCCGCTCAAGCGCTATGCGGTCCGATGCGACGAACGGCGCGGCATCCTCGCCGCCGCGCTCGAACGCGTGCTCGCCGTCTGTCGCGACGAACCCGAGGTCCGCGAGGCGTTCGTCTTCGGTTCCTTCGCGACGGGTCGCATCGGGCCGACGAGCGATCTCGATGTGCTCGTCGTGCGCGAGACGACGCTCGGCGCCGTCGATCGCGTCGCCGATCTCTCGTTCGCGCTGCGCGCGCCGGCCGCGGTCGACCTCATCGTCGTGACGCCGAGCGAGCTCGCCTCGACCTTCGCCGCGAGCAGCTTCGGGCGGACGGTCCTCGGTCAGGCCAGGCGCGTCTATGCAGCGTGACCGGATCGCGACCGCGCGAATGTGGCTCGACAACGCGGCGATGGATCTTGCGCTCGCCGAGAAGATTGCGGCCGACTTCGCGCCGCGCGCGTGCTTCCACGCGCAGCAGTGCGCGGAGATGGCCCTCAAGGCGGCGCTCATCGCACTCGCGGACGACCATCCGCGGACGCACGTCGGCGGCCGTCTCCTCGAGGAGCTCGAAGCGCTCGACGTCGCGATTCCGCCGGAGATCGCGCTAGCGGCGAATCGGCTCGATCTCTACTACGTCAGCTCGCGCTATCCCGACGCACTCGGCGGTGCCGACCCGCGGCACGTGCTCGCCGAGCGCGACGCGACCGGCGCGGCCGAGCTCGCGGACTCGGTGCTCGGCTTCGCGCGCCGGCTCGTCGACGACGAGGCCGCTACGGCGCGTTAATCGCCGCCCGCGCCGGTCGAGCTTGTTCGCGCCCGTCGGCGCGTGATAACGTCGCGTGACATGGTGCCAGCCGACATCGTCCTGCCGATCACGAAGCCCGAGACGGAATGGGTGCGCGGCCGCGCTCCGAAAAATGAGCCCGACCCGCGATCACTCCCGCGTTCAGGGCGCCTTTCTCATCGCGATCGAGCAGTGGATGCGGCTGTCCGGGCAGGCGGGCGAGGTCGGTCCCGAATGGCGCTTTCGGCTCGGCACCTCCGGGTGAGGTCCGGCGGCCGCTCGTGCCCGACGTCTCGTACGTTGCGGCGGACGTGCTGCGCGGCCGATCGCACGCCGAGATCCAAGCGCCGGAGTTCCCGCCGACCGTCGCGGTCGAGGTGCTCTCAGCGGGCGACGACCGCCGCGATGTCGCCGCGAAGATCGCGGCGTATCTCGGCTCGGGCGTCCGGCTCGTCCTCGTGCTCAACCCGCGCCGGCGGACCGCCGACGCGCACGACTCCGATGGCACGCGGCATCTCGAACCGAGCGAGACCTTCGAGCATCCGGCGCTGCCTGGCTTCGCGCTCGAGCTCGCGAGCTTCTTCGCGGGTGCGCTCGACCTGATTCGCTGATCCTCCACCCTCCGAAGCGACGCTCGTACCGACGCCGAAGCGAACCTCGTGACGATCGTGCTGAAGTATGGCGGCAATGCGATGGCCGCCGTACATGCGCCCGACCCGCTGCTCGACGACGTCGCGGCGAGAGTGGCCGCGGGCGACCGCGTCGTCCTCGTGCACGGCGGTGGCCCGCAGATCGACGCCGCGCTCGCGGCGCGAGGGCTCGTCCCACCGCGGATCGGCGGACTTCGCGTCACCGACGCGGCGACGCTCGACGTCACGGAGAGCGTGCTTTGCGGCGCGGTCAACAAGGCGCTCGTGCGCGCGCTACTGCGGCGCGGTGCGCGCGCGGTCGGAATCAGCGGCCAAGACGGCCGGACGCTCGTGGCGCGGCCGGCGATGCCGGTCGGCGGCGTGCCGCTCGGCTACGTCGGCGACATCGAGTGCGTCGAGCCGGCTCTCGTTCGGGCGCTGCTGACGGCAGGATTCGTCCCGGTCGTGGCGCCGCTCGCCGTGGCCGCCGATGCCGCGCACGCGCTCAACGTCAACGCGGATACGGCGGCCGGAGCCCTCGCCGGCGCCCTTGCCGCCGATGCGTACGTCGTTGTGACGAACGTCGATTGCGTGCGGCGCGACGTCAACGATTCCGCCAGCGGCATCGCCGAGCTCTCGTCGCACGAGGCGGCGATGCTTCTCGCCGACGGAACGTTCGACGGGGGCATGCGTCCGAAAATGCAGAGCGCGCTCGACGCGCTCGCGCGCGGCGCTCGGCGCGCGATCATCTGCGGGAACGGGCCGGGCGCCCTCGAGCGGGGTTTGCGCGGCGAGGGGACGACCGTCGTCGCGAACTGAAATCGACCACGATGCGCGTTCTCGTGACCGGCGGCGCCGGCTACATCGGCGTAGTGCTCTGCCGGCAGCTCCTCGAGGCGGGGCACGTGCCGGTCGTGCTCGACCGCCTGTTCTGGGGCCGCGGTCCGCTCGTCGGACTCGACATCGAGATCGTGCAAGGCGATCTCCGCGCGTTCGACGATCGCTGGCTGCTCGGGATCGATGCAGTCTGCCACCTCGCGGGGCTCTCAAACGATCCGACCGCGGAATACAATACGACGGCGAACTGGGAGATGAATGCTACCGGCACCGAGCGGCTCGTCGCGAGCTGTCTCGCGCACGGGATCGAGCGTTTCACCTTCGCGTCGAGCGCCTCAATTTACGACAGCGACGCATCGTCGAGAGAGCTCGAACGATCGCCTGTTATGTGCGATGAGACGACGATCGTTGCGCCGCGCGGGGCGTACTCGCTCTCGAAGCGGTATGCCGAGGAAGTCGTGATGCGAGCCGCGAGCGAACGGTTCGCGCCCGTCGTCTTCCGGCAGGGGACCGTCTACGGCTACAGCGCCCGCATGCGCTTCGATCTCGTCGTAAATACGTTCGTAAAGGATGCGGTGCTGCGGCGCAAGCTCTCGCTGCACGGCGGCGGCTGGATGTGGCGACCGCTCGTCGACGTCGAGGACGTCGCCGCGGTACACGTCGGCGCGCTCGCGGCACCGGTCGAATCGATCCGTGGCGAGATCTTTAACGTCCTCGAGGAGAACTATCAGATCCGGCAGCTCGCGATGCTCGTCGCCGGGTCGCTCGGTCTCGTCGATCCGCCGATCCGCGTCGAGCTCGAACAGACGCCACTCCCGACGCTCGTGCGGAACTACCGCATGAGCAACGCAAAGCTTAGCCGCGTGCTCGGCTTCACGCCGTCACGAACCGTCCTCGAATCCGTGCAGGACATGCTCGGCCGACTACCGCTCGGCGATCCAGAACGCTTTGGGGACGCTCGTTATTATAATATCCGCTGGATGACCCTACTCGAGGCCGTTCACGACGAGCAACGCATCTTTGATACGATTTACTAGCGAACGAAGAATCGATCGCTGCATTGCCTGGCCGTTCTGCCACCGCGAGACCGCCGACCATTCTGGGTCGAAAACGAAAACCGGAACACGAAGGGTCGCTTCGCCCCGCCTGATCGACGATGACGACGAGTTATGCTTCGGCGACTGGGAAGGGTGCATACTCCGGAAAGTTCCGGACGAGCACGGCTCGGGAAGCGCGGAGCCACGCTGCCGGTATCAGTCGTTTCATAGGAGCAGGCAGGCGGCGCCAAACAAACCAGCATCGGTCGAACGCATCGACTTCGTTAAGGCCCGCACGTCCGAAAACCATGCGCATCAAGCGAGGGCTGAAATACTGAATGTGCCCCTCGGGCATGAGATATGGGGTCCCGGGCAACCGACGAACGACGTTCCAGTTCTCGGTATGAACGTAGATGATACCGCCGGCCTTGAGGAAACGCTTTAGATGTTGAACGAACGAGATCGGGTCGGGAACGTGTTCGATCACTTCGATCGCGGAGACGACGTCGAACGTTCCAAGCTGACTTTCGAGATCGGCGATTGATACGACATCGATTTCGCGTTCGCGACAAGCAGCGATTGCGGCATCCGAGTCGTCAGTCCCGATGCCGATTGCTCCCGCCGCGACGACCGCTTCGACGAGCGTCCCGGTACCGCAGCCGAAATCGAGCCAGCGAGCCCGGGTGATCGGTCGGCGGCGTGCCTCGATGACCGTCTCGATGATACGAGCGTTTTCGGCGCGCGTCCACGTCGAGACTGATCCCGAATAATCAACCGACGCATCGAAGCCTTCTCCGCGGTAGTACGCTTCGTCATAGAGTTCGCCCAATGCGTCATCAGCGATACGCGGATTGACGCGAACATGCAGGCACGACGTACATCGAACAATCGAAAACGGCTCGGGCGAGATGCGCCCCGCCTTCCGCATGAGCGTTTCGCTTCGCGTTTCACCGCATATCGGGCAATCGTAGAACTGGAGCTGAAAAAAACGATGCTCGCTGGCCGGAGGTTGCGACATGTCGTTACGATTTAGTTGACCGTCGCGAGGCGCCTTCAGGAGTCGATGCGATCCGTTGAGCGGCCGAGTGCTTCAGCAGAGGATATGGGTGCCAAGGTCGTACTGAACGGAATGGTGAGACGGAGATCCCTCGGCGTCGCTGCGTTCTTCGCAGTAATCCTGCTGCTTCCGGGTTGCGGATCGGCCCAACTCGTTTCGTCGACGGCCCTGCCCGGAACGCCCGTCATCACGTTCCCGAACGTCGGCGAGCGCACCACGGTAACCGCGATCTTCTCCAATCCGTTCACCCAGGTCGGCGGCGTAGGCGGCAGAACGCTAGCGATCAGCTCGATCACCGGCAGTAAGGGCGTAGACTTACTCACGATTGATGCGAACGGTAATCTTGGTTTGCGCGGGCACATCAATTCGGCCCTAGACGATCGGTCGAAGATCGACGTGAAACCTTACATGAGCGACGCATTGCGTAGCATAGCGGAGATGCATGTCGTAACGTATCGCTTTACCGGCGAGAAGGTTGTGCCGCGTCGCATCGGCATCGACGTGAGCAGCCGGTCGGCGACTTCGGGACTTGATCCGGCCGAGCGACTTGAACGTGAGCTCGCGACGGAGGTCGCCGCGACGCAACAGCTTAGCCGCGAGGTCGATCGCCTGCGCCACCAAGTCGCGCTCTTGAAAAGCTCCGGCCGTTAACGGAGCGGTCGTCGCTAGCAACGTAGCTGCAGAACGCCGTTTCATAATTCCGATTGGCGACGACGCGGGTCGTGAGCAGCGTCCGTGAAAGCTCGCCGCAATCGGCATGTTCGTGATATGTGATGTACCAGCCACCTCGCCGGCTCGCCTCGAGTGAACGACCAATGTAGATCTGAACGCGATCGTAGGGGAGTGAGTAGATCATATTGGCTTCCCCCCATGGGCTTACGGGAAGCCACGACGTATATTCGACAGCTCGGCCGGCAACCGACCGATCGAAAGGAAGTAATAATCCATTCGCTAGCTTGGTCCAGGCGAAGCCATTGGAGAAGATGACGTCGTCTCCCGGCCGGATGCCTGCGCTTCGAACGATCCTTCTCAGGTCACCGTCGATCGTCGGAAACCGTTGCGTCGGATCGAATGAATAGTTGGGAAGACCGGGAGCCTCGATCTTTACCAGGGTACTCGGCGATCCAATAGCGAGCGCAAGCAAGATGATGATCGCCGGAGCCAACGCAGCCGAAACGGATCGGCAGTCCCGATGCCAACCTTCGAGTCGTATGATGGTGACGATTGCAGCGATCGCCGCTACGAGGACCGGGACGATGGCCGCGACATGGTTCGAATACGGTTCGCCCGCGTAGTAGCTCGCGGTCGTCCAGACGGCGAGCCAACAGCCGACGATGACGGGTATCGCGCGAAGGCGTCTCGCGCGGATGGCAAAGATGGCGAGCGTGGCGATGCAGGCGAGTTCGAGCACGATCAGCCATCCAGGTCCGAAGCGGTCGATGGCCACGTGGTAAACCGGATCGTCCGCATAGAGCAGATTGAATTCGATGAATCCGTACCAATCCGGTCCGTGTCCTAGATGTTGCTGGTAGATCAGCCGGATGACCGCGAAGCTCGTGGCGCCGAGGGCGCAGAATATTGCGAAATGGGTCGCACCACGGGATGCGAACGAACGCAGCGAACCGGCTTCGATAGACGTCGCCGCGGCAAGATAGCCGACCCAGATCACGGTTACCCACGCCGCAGTCTCAAACGACCACAAGACGCCGATCAACCATGTGGCATAACCGAGTGCGACGAGGAGGCGACGATACCGCAGCTTCGCGTGCGATGTTCTGTAGAGCGCGAACATGATCGTTATGAGCAAGACGACGAAGACGACGCGAAGGCTACTCTGCGGATAGAGGCGTGATCCAAATGGAAAGCGGCCGCCGTCCGAGCCAAAATAGATGCACAGACATATGACTGCCGCGTAGATTCGCTGTTTCACTCCCGAGCGTTCCCATTCGAAGATCGCGAGCGTGCACAGCGCCTGGACCGTTAGCGAGATGGCGATGAGCGCGCTGAGCGCTTCCCAACGATTTCGAGCCGGAGTCTCCGCGAGCGCGAGGATCGAAAGGAACCCGTACTGCGAAGGAACGTCCCAGAGGAGCCAGTGTCCGGTCCGTACCATCTCGGCCGGCGCGACATAGTAGTCCCGGTGGTACAAGACGAAATCGGTCAGTACGCCATCGGAGCGGAGCCCGGCGATCAGATAGCAGATGCCTGCGGCAGCGGTGATCGCCGTCGCCGCGAGCCTCGATCGAAGCGTCACGAGGTTTGGCGATGTGGTGGTATCGGAAAAATAGGCAATGACCGTTATCTCGGCAATGATGAATGCCGGGATCATCAGCGCCGTCGAGGGAGCCGCGCTCAGGAAGAGCTCCGCAAGACCCGTGAACGAGACAGCCGCCGTGAAGGACCACGCAGCAAAGACGATGATCGCAAGCGGTATCAGGCGCAACCAAGTCTGAGTCTTTTCCCTTATTCGATGTATTGCGATCGAGAAGGCGGTGAGGACGAGCAAATACCGTCGACCCGGTTCGATCTCGACGAAAATCGCGAGCCCGATCGCGGCGAGGGCGAGCAACGTCGAGATCGGCCGCACGAATCGTAGCCAGGGGTCGTGCCGTTCGTATCGGAGGCGAAGGTGCGAACCATACCCGGCAGCGATCACGTAGAGCGGCGCAACGACGCCGACGAGAAGCCATTGCATCGCGAGCGTTCCGCCCGTCCGGGTTGGATCACGCGCGAGCCAAGCGCTGAGACCAACGACGAGGCCTCCGACGAGGCCGATGCTCGCTAGGAGATCGAAACTCGTACCGAGTTCGACATCGCCGATGTCTTCGGTCGAGGCGACGCTCATTCTTCAACCGTCGATACTGCTTGCGGGTCGATGACCAGCATATGATAAACGTCCTGTTTCAACGCGTTGGAACGCGGCAGGAACGCTTCGTCCGTTGCCGCCGGGGCGCTGGTCTTAAAGAGGATGGGAATTGGCGCGCTGCCGCTGAGATCGAGCGGTACGGAGATCGAGCGACGCGCTTCCGATGCGTCCCAGAAGTAGAACTTTCCATTCACGCTCGCGGCGACCGTCGCCGGAGCGGTTGTCTGCAGGCCGAACGTGAGTTGCACGTCCGAACGAGCGCATTGGCCGCGAATGACGTCGAGGGTCGCGTGCGCGCTGCCGAAGCGCCAGGGTTGCTGCTCGGAACCGACGCCTGGCAGTTCCATCGCGCCGACGAATGGCCGGTGAATCGGGCCGTCGGGCGAGAAAAAGCCGACGCCATACCGGATGCGGACGCTGTCGGGGACGTCGAGGTCATCGACGCGTACTGGGCCGCATCGGCGCACGACGTGCTCGAGCGAGAGCCGAGACCCGACGAAACGGAACGATCGCTTGAGCCCATCGGCTCGTAACGCGACCGTCGCCGTGATCGCGCCGCGAAGTGCGGCATTGGGATACCGTCGGAAGATCGTCGCGTCGGCGAGCTTTCCATCGGATTCGCCTCGGCCGGCGACCAACATTTCGTTCGAATCCTTCCGGACGAAGACGAGCGCTTCGTCGTATGGCTCGGGCTCGTCCGCTTCGATTGCCCGAACATGCCGCTGGCCGTAGCGAAAGATCAGCACGCCGGCATCTTCGGTACCGCCGGTAAATGAAAAGGGGTACGACCGAGCGTCGATCGCGACCGTCTCACCGTCGCGCACGCCCGTCAATGCGCCCGCGCGGAGTGCGTCCGCAAAGAGTTGCCGAACTCGATCCTCGACGCGCGTTATCTCGACCGAGTCATGCATGATGCGGTCGTTACCATAGGTGATCCAGAAGGCAGCGAAGGCACCGCACGCCGCGAGAATCGAGCGGTCCATGCCGTTCACGATCGAGCCGAGCGAACGCAGTGCGTACGCGAACACCAGTCCGAAGCCGAAGGATGCGAGATACGGTGTCGGTCGCCCGAAGAGAATCGATCCGAACCAGAGCGCCGCTCCGGTCCACAGGAGCGTGTCGAAGCGTTCGATGCGGCGACGGCAGCCGAGTATCGCGAAGAACGTCGCCGCCCCGACGGCAATCGCAACGAGCCAGCCGGCCGCGTCGATCTTAGAAATGTAGTCAAACCGGTCGTCGTGCAGCGCGGCGGAAACCGTGGTCGATACCACGTGTCCGCTCGCTCGATAGAGCGTCGGGATTGGCGACGAAACCTGATTCGCTAGTCGACGTAAGTCCAGACCGACGCTGCCGAGGCTCTTCGACACGATCGCGATCGTCAGCCGCATTGCGAGAGCTGTCGCGACGAGTACGCCGGCGCGAAGCATGCGACGCTGGTCGCCGGCCTTCGCCGTGTATGCGAAGGCGATGAAGAGAAGCACGATGACCGTATTCGTTGGATCGGCGAGAATCGCCACGAGCGTGGCAACGATGCACGTTGCGAACCATGCGGCGCTCGTCCCGCCGATTGCCGGAACGGCCGTCATCGCTGCGAGAAAGAGCAATTCAGCGCTCCACGGCGTACTGATCGCCCCGCCGAGAATCGCATCGTTCGTGCGTCGGATCTCGAGTGAGATGATGAACCCGACAACGCAGAATGCGATCACACGCGAGGAGCGCGTCATCAGCGTGACAAGGGCGAGGAACGTTGCCGCGTTCGCGACGATCAACGCGAAACCGACGATTTTTGACACGAGGAGCGACGGCCCGGCGAACCAGAACATCGTTGGAAGCGCTCCGACGAACCAGAGCGGCGACGTATTTCCTTCGGCTTCCGATGCGCGCCGCACCGCGTCGAGCCAGTCGGTATGGAGCCACGCCGGCAACGCGGTGAATTGAGCGCGATAAACGTCCGGCCCCGTCCAGCCGCTCCAGAGCACCGGCGATAGGTACAGCGAGATCAAGACCGTTCCGAGCACGATCGCGGTGAGCGGCGAGGTCACCGCCCGGATCGAACGTTCTTGAAGCATGGGTGCGGATTCATCCTTCGAGAAGCTCGTATCCCCACCTTGACTTCGATTTGCGTACGAGGTCCTGCGGAGGTCCAGTCATGATCGCGCCGAAATAATTCTAGAATCGCGCAGCTCAGAGGTCGACATCGCAGATTCGTCTCCGCCCGATCGGTCTTCACCGAAGGTCATCATCCTCGCCGGCGGGCTGGGAACGCGGCTATCCGAAGAGACGGTGAGCCGGCCCAAACCAATGGTAGAGGTCGGCGGAAAGCCGATGCTCTGGCATCTCATGAACGTTTATGCGTCGGGTGGATTCGAAGAGTTCGTCGTTGCGCTCGGCTACCGTCAAGAATTCGTCAAGGAATACTTCTACTCGTTTTACTCGAGCAACAATGACCTTCACGTGGACTTGGCGACTGGGCAAACGACGATTCGTCAGCGATCGCCGGAACGATGGAAAGTTCATCTCGTCGACACCGGACTTTCGACGCAGACGGGCGGCCGCATCAAGCGACTGCGCCAGATCGTCGGTAATGAGACGTTCATGTGCACGTACGGCGACGGCGTCGCATCGATCGACGTCGCGGATCTTCTCGCGTTCCATCGCCGCGAGGGCCGCGAAGCGACGCTCACCGCCGTTCGGCCGCCGGCACGCTTCGGTGCGCTCGACATCGCCGGCGACCGCGTCGCGGCGTTCCTCGAGAAGCCGCAGGCGAGCGAAGGCTGGATTAACGGCGGGTTTTTCGTGTTCGAGCCGTCGGTCTTCGATCGCATCGAGGGCGATGCGACGCTGCTCGAGCACGAGCCGCTCGTCGGGCTCGCTCGCGACGGCCAGCTCTCGTGCTACAAGCACGCCGGGTTCTGGCAGCCGATGGACACGCTGCGCGATAAGCGCCTGCTCGAAGAGCTCTGGGCGTCGGGCTCGCCGCCGTGGGTGAGGTCGCATGCCGGCGTGGTCTGAGCGCCGCATCCTCGTCACCGGCGCGACCGGCATCGTCGGCTCGCAGCTCTGCGCGGAGCTCGTGCGGCGAGGCGCCTACGTCGTTGCGCTCGTGCGCGACGACGATCCGCAATCGGCGTTCTATCGCGACGGCATTGCGCTGCGCTGCTCGATCGTGCGCGGCGAGCTGCAGCGTTTCGAGGACTGCCTGCGCGCGATCAACGCGCATGAAACGGACGTTATCTTCCATCTCGGCGCGCAGACGCTCGTCGGTGCCGCCGTGCGTGATCCGCTCGAGACATTCGAGAGCAACCTGCGCGGCTCGTACAACCTGCTCGATGCCGCGCGACGGCTGCCGGAGATCGTCCGGGCGGTCGTCGTCGCCTCGAGCGACAAGGCGTACGGTGATTCGCCCGTGCTGCCGTATACCGAAGACATGCCGCTCGCCGGCCGCCATCCCTACGACGTCTCGAAGAGCTGCACGGATTTGCTCGCGAGCTGCTACGCGATGACGTACGGCATGCCCGTCGCGATCGCGCGCTGCGGGAACATCTACGGCGCGGGCGATCTGAATTGGAGCCGCATCGTTCCGGGCACGATCCGCAGCCTGCTCCACGGCGAGCGCCCGATCTTACGCAGCACGGGTGCGAATATTCGCGATTACATCTACGTCGCCGACGTCGTCGATGCGTACGTCGCGCTTGCCGAAGCGATCGACCGCCCGGACGTGCGCGGCCACGCGTTCAACTTCAGTCCCGAGACGCGCATCAGCGTGCTCGACATCGTCGAGGCGATCGCGCGTGAGATGGGCTCGCAGGTCGAACCCGTGATTCTCGGTACGGCGACGCACGAGATCCTTAACCAAACGCTCGACAGCTCGAAGGCGCGCGCGACCCTTGGCTGGCGGCCGAGCTGGTCGCTCGAGCGCGGGCTCGCCGCGACGATTCCCTGGTACCGGACCATGCTCGCCGAGGAGACGGCCGTCCATGCTGCACGATAAGAGCGCGTCGCTCGAGGCGCAGCGATTACGCGCCGAGGTGCTCGCGAAGACCCGCGAGTACTTCGCCGCCGCGTACGAGGAGCGCCCCTTCGATGCAGAGCGCGACGGCTGCGCCGTTTCGGGCCGGGTCTTCGACGCGCGCGATCTCGAGTCGCTCGTCGACAGCTCGCTCGATTTCTGGCTCACGACCGGCCGGTTCGCCGAGCGCTTCGAGAAAGAGTTCGCGCGCTGGTTCGGGATCCGCGAATGCGTGCTCGTGAACTCCGGCTCGAGCGCAAATCTCGTCGCGCTTGCCGCGCTCACGTCGCCGACGCTCGGCGATCGCCGCATCAAGCCGGGCGATGAAGTCATCACGGCGGCGGCGGGGTTCCCGACGACCGTCAATCCGATCGTGCAGCTCGGCGCGGTCCCCGTCTTCATCGACAGCGAGCTCGGCTCGTACAACGCCGATCTGGGCGCCCTCGAAGCGGCATGGTCGGACAAGACCCGCGCGGTCATCTTCGCGCACACGCTCGGCAACCCGTACGACGCGGCGCGCGTGCGCGACTTCTGTCGCAAGCACGAGCTCTGGATGATCGAGGATACGTGCGACGCGGTCGGCGCGACGTGGGACGGTCAGCAGGTCGGGACGTTCGGCGATCTCGCGACCGTCAGCTTTTATCCCGCGCATCACATGACGATGGGCGAGGGCGGCGCGGTCATGATGCGCTCGCCAAAGTTACGCGTGCTCGTCGAATCGTTTCGTGACTGGGGCCGCGACTGCTGGTGCGCTCCCGGCAAGGACAATACGTGCGGTAAGCGTTACGACTGGCAGCTCGGCGAGCTCCCGCATGGCTACGATCACAAATACACATACGGCCACATCGGCTACAATCTCAAGCTCACCGACATGCAGGCCGCCGTCGGCGTCTCGCAGCTCGAAAAGCTCGACGGCTTCATCGCGCACCGCCACCACAACGCCGAGCTGCTCACTGAGCTGCTGGCGGACGTGGCGTGGCTCGCGCTGCCGACGGAAGCGGAGCGTGCGCGCAGCTCATGGTTCGGCTATCCGATCCGTGTGCTGCCGGGCGCACCGATCGAGCGCAACGCGCTCGTCCAAGCGCTCAACGCACGCCGTATTGGCACGCGGCTTGTGTTCGCCGGCAATCTCATCCGGCAGCCGGCGTACGCTGATGTGAACTACCGCGTGGTTGGCGATCTTCGCAATGCCGACGCCATTATGAACGACGTCTTCTGGGTCGGTACGTATCCCGGTCTCGACGACACGCAGATCGCGTACGTTGCGAGCTCGATCCAAGCCGTCGGCGATGAGGCGCGCCTCGCGACCCCGGTGATGCCGTAGCGCGACCGCGCGCGGTCGTCTACGTCGACTTCGACGGCGTCGTGGTCGATTCGCGGCCCGGTATCGGGGAGGCGCTCAACGCGACGCTCGTCGATGCCGGCTTCGCGCCCGTCGCGGGGGCTGCGCTCGACGCGGTGATCGGGCCGCCGCTCCGCGAGGGATTCGAGACCATCCTCGCCGCGCAACGCGGCGACGTGGCGCGCGTGCCGGAGCTCATCGCCGGGTACCGCGCGCGTTATGCGACAACGTCGCTGACGGGCACCGTGCTGCAACCGGGCATCGCGGAGGCGCTCGGGTGCCTCGCCGAGGTTGCGACGCTCGCGATCGCCTCGTCGAAGCCGCTTCGCTTCACGGGGCCGCTCGCCGAGCGGCTGGGCCTCGCGTCGCTCTTCGCGGCCGTCGTCGCGCCGACGCCGGAACTCGACGGCGAGCCGAAGACGCAAACGCTCGCGCGCGCGATTGCCGTAATCGAAGAAGGCGGCGGATCGTTCGCGCACCGCGCCATGATCGGCGATCGCCGGCACGACATGCGCGCAGCGCGCGAGCTCGGCTGCCGCGCGCTCGGCGCGCTCTGGGGCTACGGCAGCGCGAACGAGCTATGCGAGGCGGGCGCCGAGGCGCTCGTCGCGACGCCCGCGGATCTCCCGGCCGTCGTGGGCGCTCGGACGAGTCGTGCCTGATCCGCACGCGCTCGCGCGCGATCTCGACGAGATCCTCGAACGCAATCGCGACGATTTCGCGGCGTTGCGCGGCGCGCGGCTCTTCGTCACGGGCGGCACGGGCTTCGTCGGAACGTGGCTCGTCGAGTCGTTCGCCTGGGCGAACCGGCGGCTCGTGCTCGGCGCGCGCGCCGAGCTGCTCGTGCGCGACGCGGCGCGATTCGCGACGGCCGCGCCGCACCTCGCGGGCGACGCCGCGATCTCGACCGTCGCGGGCGACGTGCGAACGTTCGCCGCGCCCGCCGACCGCTACGATGCGATCCTCCACCTCGCTACGCCCGCGAGCGCCGCGGTCAACGACGAGGAGCCACTCGCCATGATCGACACCGTCGTCGGCGGCATGCGGCGCGTGCTCGAGCTCGCCGCGGCGTCGGGCCGGGTCCCCGTGCTCTTCACGAGTTCCGGTGCGGTCTATGGCCGGCAGCCGCCCGAGCTCGTGCTCGTGGCGGAGACGGATCGTGGCGGCCCCGATCCTCTCGACGCGCGCTTCGCATACCACGAGGCGAAACGGCTCGCCGAACAGCTCTGCGCCGTCTATGCGAAGACCCGCGCCGTTGCGCCGAAGATCGCCCGGCTCTTCGCGTTCGTCGGGCCGCATCTGCCGCTCGATCGGCACTTCGCCGTCGCCAACTTCGTGCGCGACGCGCTCGCCGGCGGCCCGATCGTCGTCGGCGGCGACGGGACGCCCGTGCGCACGTATCTCTACGCCGGCGACATGACGTCATGGCTGTGGCGGATCCTCGTGCGCGGCGAACCACTCAGGGCCTACAACGTGGGCTCGTGCGAGCCGATGTCGATTGCGCGAACTGCCCGGCGCGTCGCCGGCGCTACGGCGCCCGAACCCAAGGTGATCGTGCGCGGCACGCCGGTCGCGAACCGGCCGGCCGAGCGGTACGCCTGCGCGACGGATCGCGCTCGAACGGAACTCGACCTCGCCGAGTGGACGCCGTTCGACGAGTCGATCCGGCGCACGCTCGCGTGGGCGGCGCACTCGCGGTAGATTACGGTTCGGAAGCGCGCGCCGCCGAACCGTTCGCCGGCATCGGCAGGGCGGTCGAGGTCTCCGGCGGCGTCGCCACATGACCGGCGAGCGCGAGCAGCCGGCGCGCGAGCGCGAGTTGCTCGCCGTCGACCGTTGTCGCGAGCCCGTGGACGTCGCGGACGATATAGGTCGGCCGCGCCCGAACCTCTTCGTAGATCATGCCGACGTACTCGCTGACGAGCCCGAGCAGCATGAAGAGGAAACCGAAGAGCAGCAGATTGAGCGAGACGAGCGTTCCGAAGCCGGCGAACGGCACACCGAAGGCAACCGCGCGGATCGCGAACGCACCGAGTGCGAGGAACGATCCGACGCCCATCGCACCACCCACTACGGGAATTACCTTGAGCGGCAGGTACGAGCTCGAGAGGATGCCGCGTACCGCGAAGCCCGTCGTTCGAAAGCTGTTGAACGTCGAGATCCCGCCGAAGCGCGGCGGCCGCTCGTGTTCGATGCCGATCGATCGGCCGCCGATCCACGTCCACATCGCGCGAACCATGCGATTGCGCTCGGGCATCGCGTTGAACGCTTCGTAGAGCCGGCGGTCGACGAGCCGGAAGTCGCTCGCGTTGCGCGGCACCGGCCGATCACTGATCGTATTGATGAGCCAATAGAACGTCTGCGCGGCGACGCGGCGGAAGAGACTGTTGTCCGTCCGCTTCGTCACGATTTGATAGACGTTGTCGTAGCCGGCCTCCCACTTCGCGACGAACTCGGGGATCATCTCGGGGGGATCCTGGAGATCGCCCGCCATGATAACGCACGCATCGCCCGTGGCGTGCGCCAGGCCGGCGCACATCCCGCCCTCCATGTCGAAGTTCCGCTGCAGGCGGATCACTTTGAAGCGCGCATCGTTCGCGCGAATCGCGAGCAACTTTTCGTACGTGTCGTCGTGCGAGCCGTTCTCGACGATGACCGCCTCGAACGCATAGCGGTCGGCGAGGGAGGCGAAGACCGCTTGTAGGCGCCGCGCGAGCTCGTCGACGCATTCGCCTTCATTGTACGCCGGCACGACGACCGAGATCGTCCGTTTCGCGAGCGCCGTCATGCGCCGATGGTCCCGGCATTGAGATAGCGCAGGACGTCGGCTGCAACATCGGGCGAGAGGTCGGGCGTCATCGCGTGCAACGCGTTGGACTCCATGCCGCCACCGGCGGTGACGCGGCTCGTGATCTTCGGAAAATACATCTGCTCCGGATCGACGGGCACGATGAAACCCTGCGGCCCCGGCTTCGACATCGCGTCGGCGAAGGCAGCGTTACGCGGAAAACCCGGAGCCAGCGCCATGGATGGGATGCCGTACGCCTCGAACAGCGTGGCCCACTTTGGAAAGCCGAGTCCGGTCTGCGTGTCGCAGCCGACGTACGCGCCGCCGAAATAGTTCTTTTGGGTCGTGCGGATCGACGCGTATCCTTCATTTGAGAAGATGAAGATCTTGAGATTCAGCGCGTTGACCGCCACGGTGCCGAGCTCTTGCGCGTTTTGAATGAACCCGCCGTCGCCCTCGATGAGGATGGTGCGCCGCTGCGGCCACGCGAGCGCTGCGCCGATCGAGCCGGCAAGGCCGTAGCCCATCGATGCGAGCCCCTTGTCCGTGACGATGATCTGGCCCGTCCGCTGCCGGATCGTCTGCAGCGCCGTCGAGTTCGCGCCGCCGCTGCTGCACGGCACAAGCAGATCGTCCGTGTCGGCAAAGGTCGAGAGCTCGGCGTAGAAATCGAAGGGATTGATATAACCTGCTCGGACGTCATTCGCCGGATCATTGAGCGGCAGCGACCGCTCGACGTGGTGACAGAACGCGAGCCACTCCGAATAGTCGGCGTAGTCGCCGCGAACAAGTTCGCGCAGCAAGGCGTTCGCGTCGCCGGCGATCGCGAGATCGACGCGCGGATGACCCTTGCGTAGCTCGGCTTCGTCGATGTCGACCTGCACCACCGTCGCGAGCGGTGCGAACTGCTGCCAGTTGAAGCCCGTCTGCTGCAGGCCGAGGCGCGTACCGAGTGCCACGACGAGATCGGCTTGTTGGATCAGGACGTTCGCGAAGCGCTGACCCCACGTGTTCGGCCGCCCGACATACACCGCTTCTGCCGCTCCGATGCGGTCGATGCCGTTCCACGTCGTCTGCACGGGCGCGCCGATCCGGCGCAGGTCCGCAATGACGGCACGCGCGGTCTCGCGCGTGACGCCCGCGCCAAGGAGGATGATCGGCCGCTTCGCGCGCGCGAGCAATGCGGCGACATCGCCGGCACGCGCTTTGCCTTCGACGATGAAGCGCGCGAACGGAACGGTCTCGGCGACCGCTCCGACCTGACGCTCGGGCTGCGGTTCCAGCGGCGCACCTTGCGCATCGAGGCAGAACTCGAGGAAGACCGGCCCCTTACGTGGCGTCCGGCCGCGCTCGACGGCGGCGACGAACGACGACTTCGCCATCGGGCGCTCGATGCGCTCCGCATGCACGCAGACGGGCCCCGCGAGGGCGACGCCGTCGATCTCCTGGATGCCGCGCTGCCGGATGCCGCCCGTTGCGATGTCGGTGCTCTTGACTTGGCCGCCGATGCACAGCAGTTCGCGGCTCTCGAGGAACGCGCCGGCGAGGGCCGTGATGATGTTCGTGAGCCCGGGGCCCGCGGTGACGAGTGCGAACGCGCGGCCGTCTCCGCCCGTCTCGTTGAAGTACTCGACCGCGATTCCCGCGGCAACCTCATGCACGACCGGCACGCAGGCGAAGCGCGAGCGCGCCGCGTTGAGGAAATGCATGATGTTGCCGCCGGCGACGAAGAAGCAGTGCGTATAGCCGAGCTCGACGAGCCAATCCATGACCTCGTCGGCATGCCGGACCGCCGCCTGACGTGCGACGGCGGGCGCGCTACCGATCAATGAACGCCGGCCGTCGTCTTTCCATTGACACCCGTGGCAATGCCGCGTTGCTCGATGCGCGCACGCATCTGCGGGTTCCGGCCGTAGGGCGTATCGACGCCGTCGAGCATGAGTGGCTGCCCTTTCACGAGCGGCTTTGTCAGCGTCTCGCCGGCGATGAGCTCGCGGCATGAGAGCTGCCCCTGCAGGAGCGGCACTGCGAGAAACACGTCGTCCTCGGTGAGCTTGTGGCCCGCCGCGAGTTCGTGCGATGCGTAGACGCCGCGCACGAGAGCGTCGAGATATTGCGTCTCGGCGTTCCCGGGAATGCGCTTCTGCGTCCCGGCCGAGCCGCACATCTCCTTCGCTTTATTGAACGCCCGGAACCACGTGTCGCACTGTTCGGGGAGGCTGCAATACGGCGAGACCGGGATGCCGCCGGCCTCGATGTCGATGTGGCGCTCGAACGTGCGCGCGCCTTTGGCGTACGCGATTGCGATCGAGGTCGTCCAATCGTGATACTCATGGCTCGAGAACCCGATCGTCAGATCCGGATACCTGTGCTTCATGAAATCGATCTGGTTAAGCTCGAGGTCGTTGTCCTCGCTCGGATACAGCGAGACGCAATGATTGAGCGCAAGTGGGATATTACGATTTTCGAAGAACGTGACGAGATCGTCCATGTCTTTGAGCGTCGAGCCGCCCGTCGAAGCGATGACCGGCTTCTTCGTCTTCGCGATCTTCTCGATGAGGACCCAGTCGTTTATATCCGAACTCGCGATCTTGATGATCGGAAGGTTCAGTTCTTGACAGAAATCAACGGACTTCTCATCGAACGGCGTCGCCATCGCGATGCAGTTCGATTTGCGGATGTGCTCTACGAGCGCGGTGAGGTCGTCGCGCGAGAGCTTCGTGTCCATCGTTTTCTTAATGTAACGGATGTCGGTCCGCTCTTGCGCTTCTGGATGGACGAAACTGTCGACGTCGCGGAACTGCAATTTGATGGCAGCACGAACGTTATTGTATCGAACGACGCGGGAGTAGTCGGTGACGATTTGTTTGCCGCGCTCGAGATCGCCCCAGTGATTGTTCGCGAGTTCGAGTACGAAGAGTTCGTCGAAGATATCCCGATTGATCGCCACGTGTTTTTTGTACCCCGTTGGTTCGAGCGGAAGCGTTTCGCGAGTGTTTGACGAGACGCGAGGCTTGGCGGCGAATCGCCTTTGGGCGCTGCGTCTCTTATCGCCGTGCCTCGGCGTATTCGTCACGTGGGCCGTATTGCACGCCGGTTTGCCCGCGCTTCGGCACGATTGGCGCGTACCCATTTCGAAGGAGGCGGAAGGCCCATGGCTTGACGCGCTGGCGTCGGGTTGGCTTCCGACAGGCATCGGAAACGCGCAACCCTATCCGACGTTTTACCTCGTCGCGTTCGCTTTGCGGCCCTTTGTTTGGATCGCGAATACGACGGCGGTGATGGCCTTCGTCGTATGGGCCGGCATCACGCTCGCAGCCGCGGGAGCGGGCGGGATCGCGCGAGTGCGAGGGTCGAGCGCCGCGACTGGGGTCGCCGTCACGCTCTTCGCGGCGCTCAATCCCTGGGTGTATTCGAAGCTCGTCGCGGGGCACATGGTGATGGTCCTCGCCTACGGACTCGCGTTCGCGCTCGTCGCCGAGATCGTTCGGTCGGCGCCGCGACCGTGTGTTTTGCTCGTGCTCGCGGCGTTCGCGATCACGCAGATCGAGTTCTTCGCGATTGCGTTCGTGCCGCTCGTCATCTGGTGCCTGCGGACGAGGCGGTACCGCGTCGCCGGCATCGTCGCCGCGGCCGCGGCGCCGATCGCCGTCGGGATCGCCGCGTCGATCGCGAGCGTCGCGGGAACGCCGTTCAACCTCGATTGGCAGCGCGATCAGTCGGTCGCTCCCGGCGCCGCGCTTGTGCTCGACGGCTACTTCACCGATTATGCTCGCGCGTTTGCGCCCTACCGGTTCGTCGGCGCCGCCTTTGCGCTCGCGGCGCTCGCCGGCGTTCGCGGCGCATTGCGCAGCGGTACCGGCCGGCTCGCCGCCGTCGCCGCGGTCGTTCTGCTGCTCGTGGTCGCGGGGACGAAGGGCCCGCTCGCCACGCCGTATGCCTGGCTCGTGACGCACGTGGCGGCGGTCGGTCTCTTCCGCGAACTCTACGATCTCCTCGCGCTCGTCGCGATCGCCTACGTCGTGATCCTCGTCGAAGGGCCGGCGCGGGGGCGCGTCGCGGGCGGAGCGCTCGCGCTCGCGAGCGTCGTTTGGATCGTGCCGTGGCTCGCATCGCCGCCGTCGTCGTTCTTCGTGCCCGCCGCGTCGTTGCCGAGCATCGCCTTCCCCGCGAACGTTCAATTCCGAGTCGCGCTGCTGCCGGCGTTCCAGCCGATGTCCTTCGAGGGCCGCGGTTCCGGCGTCGATCCCGATGCGTATGTCGAGTCGGGGCGTGCTACGCCGCTCAACGAGGTGCTGCCGGAGTATCCCGTCGACGTCGCGCTCGCGCGGCTCGCGCGGGGCGACGCGTCGTATACGCGTGCGCTCGGCGTCGTAACAGTGATCGATCGGCCGTATCTGCAGTCCGACGTCGAGTCGCTGCGGCCGCAGCGACTCGACCCGGGTCCGCTCGGCCATGCCGGTGCGAACCGGCCGCTCGCGGCGCCGGTGCCGTTGCTCGGCGTCGTCGCGGCGCCGCGCAACGTCACGCTCGCGGACGATCCTGCTGGTGACGGCGAGTTCTTCGGCGATCGCGACCCCCGCACCGTCGCGCGATTCCGCTTCTCGACCGAGACGATCGATCCGCGGCACGCATGGGTCGACGCGCGTCTCGCCGCGGAACTAGACCCCACGCTCGGGAATGCCTTCGGTGGTGCGACGACGCGATCGGACGTGCCGATCGCGCGGCCGCGCGGCGGCCCGTGGCGCGACGTCCTCGCGCTCGTCCGCGGCGAGCTTCGAACGACGACGGGACGACTCGTGGCGAGCACCTCGCCGCATATGCGTTGGTGGCCGCTTCCGGCGGGCGACGCGCCGCTGGTCTGTCGGGGCGCGTGCACCGTCGTGCTCGCCGGCAATCCGCCGCCGGGGCTTCCCGAGAACGCACCGCTCGGGTCGTTTCGACCGCTGGACGTCGCGTTCGTCCAGCCCTGGCTCGCGACGGCGCTCATTCCTCCGGGTGCCGACGGCGCGCTCCGCCTAGCGATTCGGTACGATCCGGCGTGGCTCTGCGTCGCCGACGGTCGGATCCTCGAACACGTGCGAATCGCGACGGCGCTCGACGGATGGCTGCTTCCCGGCGACGCCCGGCCGCGGCGGGCGATCTTCATCGATGCGGTCGCGGCGCTGCAAGCGGCGCTCGAACTCCTGACGGGCGCGCTCCTGCTCTCCGCCGGCGCGAGCGCGCTCCGCGGACGGTCGATCGCTCGCGATTCACGGTAGGCGAGCCGGCTCAAGAATATCATCTTTGACGCGTGGACGGGCTCGCCGCCGGTATGCCGAACCTTCACCGTCCAGCGATGCGACTCGACCAAACGCAGATCCGCGAGATCCTCTCGCGCACCGACCTCGGCGGCTTCATCGGCGGCTACGTGCAGCTGCGCAAGCGCGGGAACGACCTCGTCGGGCTCTGCCCGTTTCACGGCGAGAAGTCGCCATCGTTCCACGTCCATCCCGATCGCGGGTTCTTCAAGTGCTTCGGCTGCGGTGCGGGCGGCGACGCGATCAAGTTCCTACAACTCCTCGAGAATCTGAGCTTTCCGGACGCGGCGCGCGCGCTCGCGCGGCGAGCCGGGGTCGAGCTCGAGCCTGAGACGCCGGCCGCCGCGCGCGTTCGCAGCGAGCGCGAGCGGATCTTCGCCGCGAACGAAGCCGCGACGGCGTACTTCGTCGAGCAGCTCCGGCTCGGGAAGGGCACGGGCCCCGAGGCTGCGCGCGCCTACGTCGCGGGCCGCGGCCTGCAGCCTGGGACGGTCGAGCGATTTCGGCTCGGCTACGCGCCCGACGGCTGGGACGGCCTCGTGCGGCATCTCGAAGGCGAGGGCGTCGAGCTCGAGCTCGCCGCGACCGCGGGGCTCGTCAAGGCGGGCCAGCGCGGCCGCTACGACTTCTACCGGAACCGGCTGATGATCCCGACGTTCGCAACGACGGGCGAGCCCGTCGCCTTCGGCGGCCGCGCGCTCGACGGTTCGGAGCCGAAGTATCTCAACACGTCGACGACGCCCGTCTACACGAAGGGCCGCGGACTCTACGCGCTCGGCGTCGCGCGCCGCGCGGCGGTCGAGCGTGAATCGCTCCTGGTCGTCGAGGGCTACCTCGACTGCATCGCGCTGCACCAGGCGGGCTTCACGCACGCCGTCGCGGCCCTCGGCACGTCGTTCACGCCCGAGCAGGCCGCCGAGCTGCGCAAGTACGCCGAGCGCATCTTTCTCTGCTTCGATGCCGACGGCGCGGGCCTCAAGGCGACCGCCAAGTCGATCGAGATCCTGCGCGCGGCGGGCTGCGTCTCCTACGTCGTCCGGCTCCCGGGCGGGGACGATCCCGACACGTTCGTGCGGACCCACGGCGCCGAGGCGTTTCAAGCGCGGCTCGACGCCGCGCTCGAAGACTACGGCGCGAAATTTCTCGCCGACCGCGAGCTCGACCGGCTCGCCGAGCTGCACCTGCCGCCGACGCGCGCGGCCGAGACGTTCGCGGAGTACCTCCGCGAGCACGCCGCGCCCGAGGAGCGCGACCGGCTCGCCGATCACGGCGAGGTGCGGCTCGGCCTCGCGCGGGGCGACGTCCGGCGTCGCATCCGCGCCTTCGGCCCCGCCCATCACGCGCCGCGCCCGCGGCCGCTCGGCGGCGGCTGGAACGGCGCGACGGCGTTCAGCGCCCCGTCCGGGTCGCGGCACGTCGCACTCGGGGCGGAACCGCCGCCGCAGGAGCGCGAGATCCTCGCGGCCTTCGCGGACGAGCCCGCGCTAGTCGACGTCTACGCGGACGCGATTCCGCTCGAGCTCTTCGGCGATCCGCGCTGCCGCGCGATCTACGTCACGCTGCGCGAGCGGCGCGCGGAGCTCGCGTCGGCAGCCGATCTCTTCGCCGCGTTCTCGGAGGACCGGGAGGCGATCGACCTGCTGATCGCGCTGCAGAAACCCGATCGTTCGTCGCGCGTTCGATTCGCCGACACGACGGCGCGGCGAGCGCATCTCGACCGCGTCGTCGAGGGTTACGCGGAAAGCCGCCTGGAGGCTCGGCGGCGAGAACTCGATGCGACGGTCGACGCGGCGTTCGCCGCCGGAACGCTTGCGTCGGTCGAAGAAAGAGCCGAACTCGACCGTCTGGTCGAAGAACTCGAACGGCGCCGTCGCAAACGGCTCGGCGCACGATGAATGCTGGAGGGGGGTGAGCACGCACCGGATGGCTCGAAAAAAAGCGGCTACGGCCGAGGCGACACCGGCGGTACCGCTGGAAGAGCAGATCAAGAAGCTGATCGAGCGCGGAAAGAAGCGCGGCTCGCTCACCTACGAAGAGATCAACGCGATCTTCGACAATGTCGAAGACGTCACTCCCGAGCGCATCGACGAGCTCTTCGAGGAGATCGCGGCGGTCGGGATCGAGGTCGTCGAGGAATCCAAAGAAGAGAAGCCCGCGACGCCCGAGGACGGGCCGGCGGAACCGGTTGAGATCGTGCCCGCGGGCATGTCGCTCGACGATCCCGTCCGGATGTACCTCAAGGAAATCGGTCGCGTGCCGCTGCTCACGATGGACGAAGAGAAGATGTACGCGATGGCGATCGAGGCGGGCGAGCTCGAATCGCAGAAAAACGGTCAGGCATCGAGCGCGGTCGTCGAGCACGGCTTCGAGGCCAAGCGCCGGCTCACCGAGGCGAACCTGCGGCTCGTCGTCTCGATCGCAAAGAAGTACGTCGGCCGCGGCATGCTCTTCCTCGACTTGATCCAGGAAGGCAATCTCGGCCTGATCCGCGCCGTCGAGAAGTTCGATTACCGCAAGGGCTACAAGTTCTCGACGTACGCGACGTGGTGGATCCGCCAGGCGATCACGCGTGCACTCGCCGACCAGGCGCGCACCATCCGCATCCCGGTCCACATGGTCGAGACGATCAACCGGCTCATCAAGATCTCGCGCCAGCTCCTCCAGGAGCTCGGCCGCGATCCGACGGTCGAGGAGATCGCGCACGAGATGGGGCTCACGCCCGAGAAGGTCCGCGAGGTCATCAAGATTTCGCAGGAGCCGATCTCGCTCGAGACCCCGATCGGCGAGGAGGAAGACTCCCATCTCGGCGACTTCATCGAGGATCAGGAGGCCGTCGCGCCCGCCGAGGCCGCATCCGTCATGCTCCTCAAAGAGAAGATGGCAGATGTTCTACAGAACCTCACGGATCGCGAGCGTAAGGTGCTGGTCTTGCGGTTCGGACTCGAGGACGGCCATCAGCGGACGCTCGAGGAAGTCGGTCAAGAGTTCGGCGTCACGCGCGAACGCATCCGGCAGATCGAAGCGAAGGCGTTACGCAAGCTCCGTCATCCCTCGCGCGGCAAGGCCCTCAAGGATTACTGGTCGAGCGAATAGCGGCTCGGCTGGAAACGAAAGAGGCGCACGACCGATCCGGTCGCGCGCCCTTTTTTGTCTCCGCCGACGTCGTTACATCGACATGCCGTTGCTCGCTTGGCTCGGCTTTACGAGCGGATCGTGCTCGGCGAAGGCGCCGCTCGGATTGGGCACGAGCCAGACCGGAAGATCATAGATCGCCGGGAAGACGAACACCGATTTCACCTGGCTCGCGTTCTTGACGACGCCGAGCTTGACGAGATCCGCCGCGGTCGGCGCGTTGATGTCGCCGCCGACGCTCGCGATCTTCTTCGCGCCGACGGCGCCGTAGCCGGTCGTGCCGTCGGCGTTCGTCACGACGTAGTGATCGTGCAGTCCGAACTTCACCCAGCGCGACGGCTCCACGCCGAACGTATGCGGCACGCCGTCGGCTTGCGGCTCGGAGTAATCCGCGCCGAGTAACTTGCCGGCCGCGGAGTACCACAGCTGGCTCGGCGCCATGGCGTCGGCGCTCGTCCAGTGGTGATTCGCATAGCTGATCGCGCCCGTGTCGTCCTCGTTCGTGTAGCGCTCGTAGCCCGCACGGACGGCGTCGGCCGGCGTCGCAAAGCGCGACGTCAGATCGCTCGTGATCGCCGCGACGAAGGGCTTCTCGGCGGCGGAGGGCTGACCGGAGGGCTCGGCCATCACGGCGGCACCCGAGGCGATGACGCTCGCGGCGAGTGCGAGGGAGGCGACGGCGAAACGCATGTGACGGGCTTGCGAGCGCGGGGCGGCAAGTCCTACCGCGCGCTCGGCGCGGCCGAGGCCGGTTGCGCCGGGGACGGCGCGACCGATGCAGCCGTCGGCCGGGCCGACGGGACGGGCACGGAGACGTCGGCCGACGGGACAGGCACGGAGGCTTCGGCCGACGGAGAAGGTTCGGGCGTCGGCGTGAGCCGCGGCGCGACGGTTGCGCGGCCGCGCGGATGCGATTGCGCCGGGCGCTGCGCGGGCGTGTACAGCGGTGCCGCCGTGATCTCGGCGTGGGGCGTGTCGTATTCGCGTACGAACGGCTGCGGCGTCTCGATCGTCACCGCACCTCGCGCGCCGACGCGGACGATCGCGGCCGTCTGCGCCTGCACGATGGTGCCGACGGGCAGCACGAACTGCCGGCCCTTGCGGAACACCTGATAGATCACGCCGTACGGCACGAAGACGTTCATCGCCTGATCGCCGAGCGCACGGGTCGAGAGCTCGCCCGCGGACCGTTCGATCGCGAGAAACTCGCGCGCGTGCAACGGCACGGCTGTCTCGCCATCGCCGGGCAACGTCAGCGGCTCGAGATGGATCGCGACCGTCCCGTCGACGTCCCCCGAGCCGGCCTTCGTTGTACGCACGACCGAGATCGTTCCGCGCGTTCCGGCGGGAGCGAGCGTCCTCGTTCCGACCACGAGCGGGTCGCGGAGGTGGTACCGAACGATCGACCCAGCCGTCGAGGTCGACGAGCTGATCCGGTCGTCGAGCACGAGGACGACGGTCGATCCGAACGGGAGCGTCGCCGGGTCGGCCGCAATCGGCGATGTCGCCGACGGCGACGGTTCGGGCGACGCGCCGCGCCGGTGCTCGTGCTCGGGCGGACCCGGCGGCGGCAGGGCTCGCGCGGCCGCGGCAACGAGGACGAACGACGCCGTGGCCAGCGTCGCGAAGGCGACTCGGCTAGGCGTTCTTCTCGGCTTCGGCGGCGGCGAGCTTGCCACGTTCGATGAGCTCCTTGACCTTCTGACCACCCTTTTGACCGATCTTTTCATAGAAGCCGGGGCCGTAGCGGTCTCGGGTCGCTTCGCCGCCCTTCTTGCCGCCCTTCTTACCGATCTGCTCGTAAAACTCGGGCCCGTGCGTCCGCTTCGTGGCCTCGCCGCCCTTGCGTCCGATCATCTCGTAGAACTCCGGCCCGTACTTGCGTTTGACGGTCTCGCCGCCTTTTTGTCCGGCCTCGCGGACGGACATCCCGGTTCCCGGTTCGCGCTTACTCGTCATCGTGGCACCTTCCGAACGTCGGAGACTCGGGGCACATGACGCCGCCGATCGCTCGCTGCTACTTGGCGCGAGCCCCGGAGTTGCACGCGATCCGAACGCCGCCGCGAGCGACCTGGGTAGATCCGAACGATGAGATTCCACGCTCGGGCGCTCGGCGCATCCCTCGTGCTCGGCTTCGCGACCGCCGGCGCCATCGCCGCGGCGACGCGGGAGGTCGGCACGCAGAAGCTCGGTGCGGCAAACGACATCAAGATGATACGGTTCGGGTTCGGCGATCTATGCGTGCGGGACGCTCGATCGGCCGAACGCGCTCGTTCATTAGCGTAGCGACTCGTTCGGGTGCAAAGAAAAGCTGACGGGCTCGTGACGGGTCGCCGCCCGGCCGCACGCGTAATCGGGTGCGACGTGAGACGGCGCGTGCTCGTGACCGACGACGACGCGGACGTTTGCGCGTTGCTGACGCACGTCCTCGAGCCGCTCGCCGAAGTCGTGTCGGTCGGCGATGCCGAGGCGGCGCTCGCGCTGCTCGGATCGGGTGCCGCCTTCGATGCGGTGATCTCGGATTTCATGCTGCCCGGCCTCGACGGCATCGAGTTCGTCGCGCGCGTCCGGCGCGACGCCGCGCGGACGCGGTTGCCGATCCTGATGTTCAGCGGCCACGGTGCGCGCGAGATCTCGGCGCGTGCCCGCGCGGCCGGTGCCGACGTCTTTCTCGACAAGCCGTTCGCCATCGCCGAATTGCGCGCGGCGGTGATGGCCCTCTTCGCGCGCGACGCGTCTCGGGTGTGACGTCGGCTGCGGCCGCGCGCGTCGCGGTCATCGCCGCGTCGCTCGCCCTCGACGTCTTCGCGGTGAGCGTCGGCGTCGGTATCAAGGGCGCCTCGCGCGCCGCGAAGATCCAGATCGGCGCCGCGTTCGCGACGGCCGAGGTCGGCATGAATCTCGTCGGCGCCGGGATCGGCGCCGTCGTCGGCACGGCGATCGGCGCGGCGGCGGGCTATCTCGGTTTCGCCGCGCTCGTCGGCGTGGGGATCTGGATGATCGTCGAGAGCGTGCAGGGCGACGACGACGGCGATTTCGACCTCTCGCGCGGCCACGGGCTCTTCCTCGCCTCGCTCTCGATCAGCCTCGATTCGCTCGGCATCGGCTTCTCGATCGTCTACATCGGCGTGCCGCTCGCGATCACGCTCGGCGCGATCGGGCTCGCGGCCGTCGTCTCGACGACGCTCGGGCTCGCGCTCGGTAGCCGGCTCGGCGCGCGCGTCGGCGAGCGCGCGGGGCTCGTGGCGGGCATCGTGCTCGCGATTACGGGGCTCGGCTTCGCGATCCTCAAGTACTTCAACATCGGCTAGCGCAGCGGCGGGAGGTCGGCATAGCCGCGATCGCCCGGCCGCACGCACGAGCGCGGCGTGGCGCCGGCGGCCGGCGTGCGGCGATACACGACCACCTCGCCGAACCGCGCGACGGGCCGTGCGACGCCGTCTCGCAGATCGCGTTCGAGCCGCGGCAGCACGTAGTCGCGATACGCGCCGCCCGGGAAGTTTCGCGCGTAGACCGCGTACTCGACGTAGGGGCAGTAGAAGATCGTCGCGGCCGGGTCGCGCAGGGCGATGCGCGTGTACCATTCGTCGTGCGTCGCGACGCTCGCGCCCGCCGGCACGGAGCGCAATGCCCGCTCCGCGTCGCCCGTGGGATAGATCGCCCGCAGATAGTGCGCCGGATGCATCGGATCGAAGAAGATGAGCACGACGACGCAGAGCGCGACCGCCGCGCGATACGCGCGCCCGATGCCCCCGGCGGCCCGGCGCCCCTCGAAGCGCACGAGCGCGGCGACCGTCGCGAGCAGCAGCCACGGCGCGAAGATCGCCGCGTAGTGCGAGCCCATGCGCCAGGCGATGGCCTCGCTCGAGAGCAGCACGAGCTCGAGCGCGGGCACCGCGAGCCACGTCCAGCGCGACCGCAGCGGCAGGAATGCGAGCGGCGCGAACGCTTCGAGCACGTACGTGAGCCGCCCGAACGTCAGGAATGCGGCCGCGTGCTGCGGATGGAGCGCCAGGGCGACGACGAGGGCGACGGGCCCCGAGGCGAACGAGTAGGTGTAGAAGTGCTGCGGCTGCCAGCCGCCGAGGCGCGGGATAACGACGCCGAAATAGAACGCGAGCGCGGCGACGTTCGCGGCGGCGAGTCCGGTGCCCGCGACGGCGAGCGCGCGCGGATCGCCCGGTTCGAAGACGAGCAGGCCTCCGGCCGCCGCCGATGCGCGCGGCCGCCGCGCCGCGAGCGCGGCGATGAGGACGAAGCCGAATCCGGCGAGCGCGAGCACGATGCACGCCTCCTCGCGGACCCCGGCCGAGGCGAGCGCGAGGAGCGCGAAGAGCTGCCAGCGGCGTGCGTCGGCTGCCCACACGAGCCCGAGCGCGAGCGCCGGATAGAACGCGACCTCGTGGAACTCGGTGAACGCGACGGCCGTGAGCGGCGGATAGAGCAGCGCGAGCATCGCGTAGGCGCCCGCGCTGCGGTCGCCGACGTACCGGCGGGCGAGCGCGTAGAGCGGGATCGCCGTCGCGCCGACGAGCGCGATCTGCGCGAACTGCAGCACGAGCGGCGTCCGCGCGGCGAGTACGAGCGGCTCGAGCACGACGAGCAGCGGTGCCCAATGGAAGCGGAAGTGACTGCCCTGCTCCGGGCCGTCGCGCATGCCGTGCAGCGCGTCCGCGATCGCTTGCGCGAACGTTCCCGTGTCGGCGCCGTACGTCCAGAGGTGCCAGCGCACCAGCGCCGCGGCGCCGAGCACGGCGGCGTAGACCGCGAGCGCGGCGACGAGGCGTTTCAACGGGCTTCCGCTTTGGGACGCACTCGCGCGGCCCTGCCGAAAAGGGAACGGCCCGAGCTCGAAAGCTCGGGCCGCCGCCGAAGGTCCGGCTCGCGCGTGCGAGCCGCGAGATCTACGGGTTCGAAGCGGTCTGCGGGTCGCCCGCGAGCTCCGGGATCGGCGCGACGAGTCTCGCGATGTTCGCGGAGTCCGGCGTGCCGACGCCGATGATCGGGTTGTAGAACGCCCGGCCGTGCGGGAGCGAGATCTCGCCGTCCACCGACGCGATGTCGGTGTGATAGAAGTGCCCGACGCCGTTGCCGACGGCGAAGGCATAGATGAACGGGTTGATGTTGCCGTAGCGCTGCCCCGAGAGCGACTCGAGCACCGCGAGGGCGCCCGCGAACTCGGGCGATGAGGCGCTCGTGCCAATCGCGCCGAAGAGACTACCGCCGGAGTAACCCAGGTCGTAGCTGTCGCGGCCCGTGCCGCAGTCCAGCTTGATCGTCGCGCCGTAGTTCGGGCAGCCGCCCATGTGCATCGAGATGTCAGGGACGCTGCGGCCGGTGCCCGGGACGTTGCCGAGCGCCTGATAGTACGGCTTCTTGAAGATCGTGCTACGGCCGTTGCCGGAGCCCCAGAGGTAGTTCGTGATCGTGTTGCCCGTGCCGTACGGGTCGAACGGCGTGAGCACCGTATCGGCGATCGCGTTCTCGCTGACGTACTTCGAGGGGAGCGGCGGCACCGCTGGGTTGCTCGGGCTCGCCGGGGTCTTGGGCGCGGTCGTCAGGAGGTTCGTGCCGCCGACACCCGTGGCGTTGGGATCGTCGACCCAGATGCCGGCGCCCGCGATCGCCTGATACGCACCGCCCGTGCCCGGCCCGAAGTACCCGACCGGAAAGCAATCGCGGTCGGAATTGTCGCCCGACGAGAACGTGAAGGTGATGCCCTGGGCGTTGCCCTGCCGGAAGAGATCGTGGTAGGCGAGCAGGATGCCCGTCTGATCGATGCCGTTGTTGTAGGCGGCGGTGAAGTAGAACTCGCACTCGCCGTACGACGTCGAGACGATGTCGGCGGCGTTGCTCTCGTCGAGGTAGGCGTACGCCTCCAGGAACGGCTCGCCCGGGCCGTTGACGGAGACGCCGACGATCGTCGCCCCGGGCGCGCTGCCGCCCGACTGCTGCACGTCGAGATTCGCCTCGAACGACGTGTTGGAGTTCGGATCGAAGGCGTCCGCGCCCGGGAGCAGCACGTGCTTCACGACGGGGGCCGGGGCGAGGCCGCCCGGGCCCAGCTTCTCGTGCGCGAAGTACTCGGTCGCGTCGGCGGAGCTGAAATCCGCCTGCCCGACCGTCGCGATCGTGACGCCCTTGCCGTTCCCGGTCCGGTACGACGGGTAGCTGTAGGCTTGCTTGAGGTCGTCGAACCAGTAGCCGCCCGTCGGGTGGTAGCGATTGTCCGGCTGGACGGGCCGCGCGAGCGGCTTCGGACGGATCGTCGAGCTCAGCCCGACGATCGTCGCGCCGAGCTGCGTGAGCGCAGGGGTCGGCTGCGGCCGGATGGCGGCGGCGACGCGCACGCGACCGTCGCTGCCGCGGTACGAGCCGAGCTGCGTCTTGAACGCCTGCGAGACGGCGGTCGCCGAGCCCGAGACGTGGAGGAGCTGGGCGCCTTCGCTCGAGACCGTGAAGCCCTGCGCCTTGAGGCTCGCGACGGCGGTCGCGACGGTGTCCGCCGTCGGCCCGTACGCCGCCTTGAACTGCGCGGTCGTGAGGTAGTGATGGTACGTCGGCGAGTTGCGGTCGCTCTGCGCGACGATGAGCGCGTCGAGCTCGTCGCTCTTGCGAAGCGGCAGCTTCACGTCGAATGTCACGGGTGCGGCGGCCGCCGCGGCCGAGAGCGGCTGGAGGCGGGCGGCGCCCGCGGCATGGATCGAGGCGAGCGTCGCGAGGACGCCGACCGTCGTCGCGACCCCAAAGGAGCGTGCTATCATCGAGATCCTCAAGCGTGACCGAAGGAATTAGCTCCGCTCGCCCGACGCTAGAGAACTGCGTCGCACCTACGGAATAATGGGGAACTCCGCCGCCGCTCGCTCAGACCCTGCGACCAAGCGGTTCATCAACTACTCAAGTGATGGCTATTGCTCGCGCGGCGGCGGCGGCTCAGCGACCCGGGATGCCTCGGGCGGGAAGCGCGGGCCGCCGGGCGGCAGGAGGTTTGCCGTTGGCGCGCTTATCGCGCCCCCAGAGGGCGTGCCGCATGGCCGCCCGCCGCCGCCCGGGAGTTCGTCACCTGGTAACCTACCTGATCCGGCGATCGCTCCAAGCGATTCCGCTGCTGCTGCTGATCTCGATGATCCTGTACTGGATCCTGAGCAATGCGCCGGGCGGCCCGCTCGCGCCGTACCTGCAAAATCCGCACATAACGGCCGCCGACATCGTGCGGCTCAAGCATAACCTCGGGCTCGATCAGCCGCTGCCGATCCGGTACGTCCGCTGGCTCGGGCTCGTGCTCCACGGCGACCTCGGCTACTCGACGTCGAACTCCGAGGACGTGGTCACGGCGATCGCCCAGCGCATCCCGGCGACGCTCGAGTTAATGGTCACGTCGTTCGTGCTCTCGCTCGTCATCGGGATCGGGTTCGGCATCTTCGCCTCGATCCGGCCGTACTCGTTGGGCGACTACGCGGTCACGACGTTCGCGTTTTTCGGCCAGTCGATGCCGGTCTTCTGGTTCGCGCTGATGCTGCAGCTGATCTTCGCGGTCAACGGCATCACGGCGTTCGGCTATCACGTCGCGCTGCCGTCGGCGGGCATCTCGTCGACCGACGACTTCGATCTCGGCGACCGGATCCTACACCTCATCCTGCCGACGGTCGTCCTCTCGCTGCTCTACATCGCGACGTGGAGCCGCTTCACGCGCAGCTCGATGCTCGAGGTCATCCGCGCGGACTACATGCGCACGGCGGCCGCCAAGGGGCTGGGCCGCACGCGAATCATCTTCCGGCACGGGCTCAAGAACGCGCTCATCCCGCTCGTGACGATCATCGCGCTCTCGCTGCCGGGGCTCGTCGCGGGCGCGGTCGTCACCGAGACGATCTTCGCGTGGCCCGGCATGGGCCGGCTCTTCTACAACGCGCTCGGACAGTTCGATTTTCCGCTGCTCATGGGCTATCTGATGCTCGTCTCGTTCTTGGTCGTGCTCTTCAACATCCTCGCCGACGTCGCGTACGCGCTGCTCGACCCGCGGGTCTCGTACACCTGATGGCGATGGCCGTCGCACCGACGCCGCGCGAGGTCGCGGAACCCGATCCCGCCGCGTACCGCAGCGAGCGCTTCGGCATTTGGCGCCGCTTTCGCAAGCACAAGCTTGCGCTGCTCGGCGCCTTCGTGATCATCGCGATCGCGGTCGTCGCGTTCGGAGCGAAGCTGCTGCCGCTCCAGGATCCGAACGCCATCGACCAGGTGAACTGGCAGGGCACGCCGCTTGCACCCGGGGTCGCGGGGCATCTGCTCGGGACGGACGACTACGGCCGCGACCTGCTTGCGCGGCTGATCTACGGCGCGCAGATCTCGCTGACCGTCGCGTTCTTCGCCGTGCTCATGGAGCTCGCGATCGGCACGGTCGTCGGCGCGATCGCGGGCTACTTCGGCGGCTGGATCGACTACTGGCTCATGCGCGTCACGGACGTCTTCCTCTCGATCCCGCTGCTGCCGCTGCTGCTCGTCCTCACGGCGATCGTCGAGGATACCTCGAGCAAGGCGGCGCTGAGCTTCGGCGTCATCGTCGTGATCATCGGCGGGCTCTCGTGGCCCTCCGTCGCTCGGCTGGTGCGCGCCTCGTTCCTCTCGCTGCGGGAGAAGGAGTTCTGCGAGGCGGCGCGCGCGCTCGGCAACCGGGATGGCCGGATCATCTTCCGGCATCTGCTGCCCAACGCCGTAGCGCCGATCATCGTCCAGGGGACGCTCGAGGTCGCCAACGTCATCATCCTCGAGTCGACGCTCTCGTTTCTCGGGTTCGGGATCCAGCCGCCGACGGCATCATGGGGCAACATGCTCGCCAACGCCGAGTCGAACATGGCGATCGCGCCGTGGGTCGCGATCTTCCCGGGGCTCTGCATCCTCGTCACGGTGCTCGCGATCAACTATCTCGGCGACGGCCTGCGAGACGCAATCGACCCGAACATGCGTTGAGCCGACGATCGCCGCACCGTCACGAAAAGAGTCCGAGCGTGAAGTTCCGCCGCGCAGCCGCCCTCACCGTCCTCGCCGTCGCCGGGCTCGCCTCCGCCGCCGGCGCTCAGACAGCCGCCCAGTCTCCGAGCCCGGCGCCCTCGGGATCGCCGCTCGCGGTGCTCGGCACCCTCGGCTATCGGGTCAGCTCGGTGTCGCAGCGCTCCTCGGTCGGCTCGGCGGCGCCCGTCAAGGCGCGTGGCACCTTCGTGATCGTCCGGATCGACGTGAAAAACCTGACGTCGGTCGTGCAGCGCGCGCGGCTGCAGAGCTCGTTCGTGAGCACGCGCGACGGCGCGCGCTATACGGTCGCGACGGCGGCGCTCGTCGCGATGCAGGCCGCCTCGCACCTCTCGACCTCCGAGATCACGGGCGAGATCCCGCCGGGGTTCTCGCAGACCTTTCCGCTGGCGTTCGACGTGCCGCGCGGCATGCGGGGGCTGTCGCTGCACGTGCCGGCGTCGTATCCCGACGTCGGCCGCCAGACGGTGCTGCCGCTCGCCCTCGGCTCGCGCTGACGGCTTGCGCGGCGGGCGACGACGCGCTAGAATACCTCGGTTGCCGAACGGATCGTTCGGCGACACGAGCGTGTCCGCGCGTGGGTGGCGGAATTGGTAGACGCACTAGCTTGAGGTGCTAGCGGGAGTAATCTCGTGCTGGTTCGAGTCCAGTCTCGCGCATTGAAGCCCGCTTCGGCGGGCTTTCTCGTTTCTCACGGCGTCCGAAACCGCAGGCGCCGCGCGGCCGTACGTGAATCGACGCCGCTCCGGAGGACTGCGCCATGTGGCTGACCCGTTTTGCGATCGGCCGACCCGTCGTGACGGCCATGCTCTTCATCGCGCTCGCGATCTACGGCGTGATCTCGTACGAGCGCCTGGGCGTCAGCCTCTTCCCGAACGTGGCGTATCCCGTCGTCGCGGTCTCTGCGGGCTATCCCGGCGCCTCGCCCGCGGAGATGGAGAAGCTCGTCATCAAGCCGATCGAAGATCAGCTCGACGGGATGGAGAACCTCGACCGGCTCTCGGCGACCGCGCAGGAGGGGTCGGCCGTCATCATCGCGCGGTTCAAACTCGACAGCGACTATAATTTCTCGACGATCGACGTGCAGCGCCGCGTCGACACGGCGCGGATCTTCATGCCGGCGGACCTCGATCCGCCGAGCGTCTTCAAGATCGGCTCGGCATCGCCGCCGATCATCGAGGAGGCGGTGAGCTCGAAGACGCTCTCGCCCGCGCAGCTCTCCGACCTCGTAACGCAGCGGATCGTCCCATCGCTCAAGGCGCTGCCGGGCGTGCTCAGCGTCGACACCGCCGGGGATACCGCCCGCGAGCTCCACGTCTCGCCCGATCCCGCGCGATTGCTCGCGGCGGGCGCGACGCTCGGCGACCTCGCCGGGACCCTCGCGAACAACAACGCGAACCTGCCGGGCGGCCGGCTCGACGCGCCGACGCAGGAGACGACCGTTTCCGTCCATGCCGACGTCCAGTCGCCGGGCGACATCGCGCGCGTGCCGCTCGCGATTCCCGGCGGCGCCAAGCGGCTGCTGACGATCGGCGACGTCGCGGCGGTCGACGACGGCCACGTCGAGCAGCGCCGGCCGGCGCACTACAACGGCTCGGCCGCGCTGCTGCTGGACATTCAACGCCAGATCGACGCCGACACCGTCAGCACGACGACCGTCGTGAACGCCGAGTTCGCGAAGCTCGCGGCGGACTATCCGCAGGTGTCGTTCAGCCTCGTGAACTCGTCGGCGGACTTCACGCGGGCGTCTGTCAACGGCGTGCTGCAGAGTCTCGTCGAGGGCATCTTCCTCACGGCGATCGTCATGCTGCTCTTCCTGCACGCATGGCGCAACGCCGTCGTCGTCATGATCGCGATCCCGTCGTCGCTGCTCGCGACGTTCATCGTGATGGGTCTGCTCGGATTCACGATCGACGTCATCTCGCTCATGGGCCTCGGGCTGACGATCGGCATTCTCGTCGACGACTCGATCGTCGTCCTCGAGAACATCACGCGTCACCGCGATCTCGGGCTCGAGCCCCTCGACGCGGCGCTCGTCGGGCGGACCGAGATCGGCAACGCCGCGATTGCAATCACACTCGTCGACGTCGTCGTCTTCCTGCCGATCGCGTTCCTCTCGGGCATCGTCGGCAAGTACATGCGCGAGTTCGGCATCGTGATCGTCGTCGCGACGCTCTTCTCGCTCTTCGTCTCCTTCACGCTGACGCCGTTGCTCGCCGGCCGCTGGTCCGTCGTGCGGCGCGAGCTCGAGGTGCCGCGCTGGGCGCGCTGGTTCCAGCACGGGCTCGACCGGCTCGGCGGCTGGTATGCTGACCGCGCCTTGCCGTGGTGCTTACGTCACAAGGTGCTCGTGCCGGCGGTCTGCGGCGCGCTCATCGTCGGCTCGATCGCGCTGGTCCCGCTCGGCGTCATCGGCTCGGAGTTTCTCCCCGCCTCCCACTCGGGCGTGCTCGCGGGCTCGCTGCAGTACCCGATCGGCCAGCCGCTCGGGACGACCGCGCGCGGGATGGGCCGGCTCGAGGATCGGCTGCTCGCGATCGACGGCGTCTCGGCCGTGCTCTCGACCGTCGGCGTGAAGTCGCAGGGCGAGGAGAACGTCCTCGGTGGCCACGTCGCGCAGTTCACGGTCGTCGTCGCCAAGGCGCGGCGCCGCGAGTCCGATCGCATCCTCGCCCAGGCGCGCACGCTCGGCGCGCTCGTGCCCGGCGCGGAGTATCAGATCGCGAATGAGGGCGGCGCCGGCAGCAGCGGCGACCCGATTTCGTTCACGCTCACGGGCCCCGACGCCGCCCTCGATGCGGCCGCGGCGAAGGTGACGGCGCTCATCGCGAAGCAGCGCGGGGCGATCGACGTCTCGAGCGGCGCGCAGAGCGAGGGACCGCGGCTCGACATCCGGATCGATCCGCTGCGCGCCGCGATGCTCGGCGTCTCGCCCGGCGAAGCGGCGACGGCAGCGCGCATTGCGATCGGCGGCGTCGTCGCGACGAAGGTGCGCCTGGAGAACGGGCTCACGGACGTCCGGCTCGAGCTGCCGGCGACGCGGCGCAGCGACATCGCGACGATCGGGGCGCTGCGCGTGCGCGCCGCCGACGGCACGCTCGTGCCGCTCGAGAGCATCGCCGCGTTCGCGACCGGGCGCGCGCCGACGAAGATCGAGCGCCAGGCGCGCGAGCGCGTCGTCCGGGTCTCGGCGGCCGTCGATCCCAACGCGAACGTGCCGCTGGGAACGATCCTCGCGCCCATTCAGAAGGCCATCGATACGCCGGGCTTCTTGCCCGCCGGCGTCCACGCCGTCGCCGACGGCGACGCGGATCTTTACAACCAAACCTTCTCGAGCATGGCGCTGGCGCTCGGGACGTCGTTCGCGCTCGTCTACATGCTGATGGTCGTGCTCTACGGCAGCTTCGTCGAGCCCTTCGTCGTGATGTTTGCGGTCCCGGTCGCGATCGTCGGCGCGCTGCTCGGCCTCGCGGTCCGCCACCAGACGCTCAACCTCTTCTCGCTGATCGCGATCGTCATGCTTTTCGGCCTCGTCGCGAAAAACGGCATCCTGCTCGTCGACTACGCGAACCAGCAGCGGCGCAAGCTCGGGCTCGACGCGACCGCCGCGATGCGGGCCGCCGCGGCGACCCGGTTCCGGCCGATCCTCATGACGACCGCCGCGATGATCTTCGGCATGCTGCCGCTTTCGCTTGGGCTCACCGAGGGCGCGGAGCAGCGCGCGTCCATCGGCACGGTCCTCATCGGCGGCCTGCTGAGCTCGCTCGTCCTCACGCTCGCGCTCGTGCCGATCGTCTACACGGTCGTCATCGGCCGCGCGCCGCGCCGCCGCCGGGCCGCGGCAACCGCGCCGGTCGCGGGAACGGCCGTGCGCCCGAGCACGTTTCCCGCCGAGACATAATCCGGGAGGTCTCGCGTTTTATGAGTGAGTCCCCCGGAAAGCTGGGGTAACCCCAGACGATGCGGCGCCATCGCCGCGTGGAGGTTTCGTGCACATCAAAACTCGTCGCGCCGCCGGGGCGGCGCTCGCAGGCACGTTCGTCGCCGCAACGGCGCTCCCGGCGTTTGCGCTTTCCGTGACCGTCAACGGCCAGCCGGCGACGTTCAATCCGCCACCGATCGAGCGCGCCGGGCGCGTGTTCGTGCCGCTGCGCGGGGTCTTCGAGCGTCTCGGCGCGACCGTCGTCTATCAGAACGGGACGATCAACGCGACGGGCAACAACGCGACGGTGGCGCTGCACATCGGCTCGAGCCAGGCGACGGTCAACGGCCAGCAGCGGACCCTGGACACGCCGCCGTTCATCGTCGGCGCGAGCACCTACGTTCCGCTGCGGTTCGTCTCCGAAGCCCTCGGCGCCGGCGTCAACTACGACGGCACGAATCAAATCGTCGCGCTGACGACGGGTGGCTCGAACGGTCAACCGCAAAACGTCACCTACACGCCGGCACCCGCGACGCCGGGCCCCACGGCGAATGTGCTCGATAGCTTCGAGCCGAAGCGTGGCGCATTCGCGAGTGCCGCTCGGCCGACCATCTCGGCGAACTTCCGTCAGAACGTCGACGCGAACTCGGTTCGAATCTCGGTCGACGGGCTCGACGTCACCCAGAGCGCCACGCGCTCGACAACGGGCTTCATCTTCGCGCCGCAGTCGCCGCTCCAGGCGATACGCCATCACGTCCAGGTGACGGGCAGCCTCCGCGACGGTCAGACGTTCCGCGAGGGTTGGGATTTCACGAGCGGCTCGAACGCCCCGGAGAACTCCCTCACGATCGAGTCGCCGCGCGACGGCGAGACGGTGCCCTCGACGTTCACCATTCGCGGCAAGACGACGCCGAACGCGGACGTGCACATCGTCGGCGGCGCGACCGCGAGCCTGGGCGGCGTCTTCGCCTTCGGCGCGGGCAACTACACGGGCGATCTGCAGGCCGACGGCAACGGCAACTTCGAGCAGCAGGTCAACCTGCAGACGGTCGGCGGCGCGACGATCGGCATGACGATCACCTCGACGGACCCGCAGACGCGGGCGAGCGCGGAGAAGAAGCTCCGGCTGCGGGCGCAATAACGGCCGGGTGAGCGCGCGCGTCGTCCTCGTCACGGGAGCCGGACGGGGACTCGCGCGCGGCATCGCCGTCGACCTCGCGCGCGCGGGTCACCGCGTTGCGATCACCTACCGGCCCGGCGGCACGCCGCCGGAGGCGACGCTCGCCGCGATCCGCGCGGTGGGCGGCAGGGCGTACGCGACCGCCGCCGACCACCGCGAAGCGGGCGCGACCGCGGCGGCGGTCCGGGCCGTCGCCGGGGCGCTCGGTTCGGTCGAGATCCTCGTCCACGCCGCCGGGCCGATGCGAATCGCGCGCTTCGAGCGTACCTCGAGCGTCGATGACGCGGAGGCGATCTCGGGCAACCTGCTCTCGGCGGTCGAGGCGGCGCGCTCCGTGTTGCCGCCGATGCGGGCCGCCGGATTCGGACGGCTGGTATTCTTCGGCATGAACGGCTCGCACGCGACCGCGCCAGCGCGCGGGCTATCGCTCTACGCCGCGGCAAAGGCGGGCGTCGTCGCCTTCGCGCGGTCGCTCGCGCTCGAAGAAGCTCGCTACGGGATCACGAGCAACGTCGTCGAGCCGGGCGACATCCGGCGCAAGGACGTCGACCGCGCAGGGGCGCGGGAGATCGCGGCCAACAATCCGACCGGCCACGCGGGCTCCTGGGAGGATGTCGCCGATGCGGTCCGATTCCTCGTGTCCGATACGGCGAGCTTTTTCAACGGTATGACCTTGAACGTGAACGGCGGGCTCGTAGGCCCCCACGAATGACCCTCGTCGTCTGGGCGGTGGTCGCCCTGATCATCGTCGCTCGCGGCGCCGTCGCCTTCACGGTCCCGCTCACGGGCGACGAGGCGTACTATTGGGAGTGGAGCCGCCACCTCGCGTGGGGCTACGTCGATCATCCGCCCCTCGTGGCGTGGACGATCGCCGCATTCGCACCGCTCGGTCACCATCCCGGCGTCGTGCGGCTCGGGTTTCTCCTGTGCGGCGTCGTCGCTTCGGTCGCGGCGGCGGCGGCCGCGACCGAGATCTCGGGCGACCGCCGCGCGGGCGCCGTCGCCGCGCTCGCGCTCGCGCTGACGCCCCTGACCTCGCTCGCGTTCGGCTCGGCGACGCCCGACGGGCCGTACCTGATGTTCTGGACGCTCGCGCTCTGGTTCGGCGCGCGCAGCTTCCGGCGCGGCTCGGCGGCGGATTGGGCGCTCTTCGGGCTCGCGATCGGCGGCACGCTGCTCTCGCGCGTGCTCGGCTACGCATTGCTCTTCGGCGTCGTGGCCTACGCGCTGACGCCCGGCGTCCGGCACGTCTGGCGGCGCGGCATGCCGCTCGCCCTGCTCACCGCCTTCCTCGTGAACGTCCCGTTCTTCATCTGGAACGCTCAGCACGATTGGGTCACGTTGACCTTCGCCCTGTTCCATCGGCACGAGGAGGCGCACCATTTCTCGGTCGTGCGCCTCGCCGATCTGCTGCTCACGCAAGCGGCGGCGTACTCGCCCGGCATCTTCGTCGCCGTGCTGATCCTCGCGGTGCGGCCGCGCAACGCGTTCCTCGCGTGGACGGCGGTGCCGCAGCTGCTCGTGTGCACGCTGCTCGCGCTCTTCGAACGCGTCGAGATCCACTGGATCTTCGGGACGCTCGCGTCGCTCTGCGTGATGCTCGGCATCGCCTACACGCAGGTCTCGCACCGGATCCGCATCATCTGGACGACGATCTGCGTCGTGCCGGGCGCCATCCTCGTCCCGTCGATCCTCGCGTTCCTCTTCGCGCCGATCCCGTTCTATAACATGGTCCATCGCGAGACGGGCGCGCAGCTGCGCAACGGCGGGCCCTTCGAGATCATGACGTACGACATCATGGCGCGCGACGCGGCCAAGATCGCACGAGCGCACGACGCGCTCGTCATGAGCGATGGCTACGGGCTCTCCTCCGTCATGGATTTCGATGCGGGGCTGCGGCCGATCGTCATCGGCTACGACTGGCAGGGCCGCGAGTCACGGCTCTGGTTCCCCGACAACGCAGAGCCGGCGACCGCACTCTATGTGGACAAGGAACCGCTCTCGACGCGGCCCGACATCGCGAGCCACCTGCAGCGTGCCTGCGCGCGCGTCGTCGACGGCGGGGTCCACGGTTACTATTACGGTGGCACGTCGGCGCGCAAGTATTACTTCACGTGGTGCGAGGGGCTCGTTCCCGAGGGCCTCGCGATCCTACGCTGGGAGAAGGAACCCGAGCACGAAGCCGTGCACCCGCTCGACCGGGTGCCCGACCATGCTTGATTACATCCCGCTGACGGCGACGGCGGGCCGGCGGCTCGCGACGCTCGAGCTGCGCGACCTCGCGACGGAACGGATGCGCGGGCTCGGCTACGCATACGTCGGGACCGAGGTTGCGCCCGCGCGCGCGGGCCTGCGGTTCGATGTCGTCGGCATCGCGCGCTGGTCGCGGCAGGTACGCATTTACGAGGTCAAATCGTCACGCGGCGACTTTCTCGGCGACGCGAAATGGGAGCGCTATCGCCCGCCTTCGAGCGGATGCGCCGCGCGCGGCGCTACGGCGTGACGATCCTGCGCGAAGATTGTCTGCGCGCCACGCGGCCCTCGCGCCGCCTGCGCGACGCGGTCGAGGATCCGGCGTGGATCGCGCTCCTCGAGACGATCGCGTTCGCCGGCCGGCCCGAGTCCCTCGGCGCGGAGTTCGTCGCCGGAGGCGGGATCTGACGAAGCCTCGTCACGCCGCCGTCGCCCTCGCGGCCGCGGCGATCCTCACCGGTTGCGGGCGACACGACGCTCGACGGGCGACGGCCGCGCACACGCCGCGGCCGCAGCCCTCCGTCTCGCCCGCCCCGCCGTGGTCGCAGCCGGCCCGCCGCGACTTGCAGCAGACGCTCTCGGGAATCTTCACGTCGCGGCTCGCGCGCGACCGGACGGGGATCGCCGTCGTCTCGGGCGACGGCACGGAGCTCTTCGGGCGCCACGCGACGCGGCCCGTGGCACCCGCCTCGACGCTCAAGCTCCTCGTCGCGGCGAGCGCGCTCGACGCGCTCGGCCCCGGCTATCGGTTCGAGACGCGCTTCGCCGCGAGCGCCCCGATGATGGGCGGCACGCTCGCGGGCCCGCTCTGGCTCGTCGGCGGCGGCGATCCGACGTTGACCTCGCGCGATCTCAGCGGCGGCGTCGGCGCCCTCCGGACCGCCGGGCTGCGCGAGATCGCGGGCGCCCTCGACATCGACGCGACGGCGTTCGCGGGGCCCGAGCAGAATCCGCATTGGGATCCGACCGACCTCGACGAGGAGTACGCGGCGGGCACGAGCGCGATCTCCCTCGACAGCGACGTCGTGGATTTCGTCGTGCGGCCGGGGAACGTCGGCGACGCCGCGCGCGTGCGAACCGATCCCCGCAACCTCGCGATCGACTGGCACGGCTCGATCCGCACCGCGCCCGGCGGCGCGGGCACCCTCGTCTCGATCGAGCGGTCGCCGGTCGTCTCGCCGCTCCCGGGTCCAACGCCGCTGGCGCCTGCCGCCGCAGCGCCGCCGCAGACCACCTACGACCTCGACGGCCACATCGAGGCCGGCATCGAGCAGAACTACTTCAAGCCGATCCTCGGCGTGCCGGGCTATGCCGGGGGTGCGGTCGCCGCGATGCTCGCCGATCGCGGGATCGGGCTCGCGGGCGGCTGGGCGACGGCGCCGACGCCGTTAGGGGCGGTGACGCTCTGGAGCCATCGCTCGCGGCCGCTCGTCGACATCGTGCACGTCATGCTCGTCGAATCCGACAATCACTTCGCCGAGACGCTACTGCGGATGCTCGGCGAGGGCGACGGCCGGGCGGGTACCGACGCCGGCGGCATCGCCTTCGAGCGAAGCGAGCTCGCGAAGCTCGGCGTCCGCTACCGGCGGCTCACGCTCTATGACGGCAGCGGGCTCGCGCCGTCCGATCGCGTGGAGCCGATCATGCTCGCGCGGCTGCTCTCCGCCGCCGCGCGCATGGCCGCCGGCAACGCCTTTGTCGCCGATCTGCCGCGGGTCGGCATCGAGGGGACCGTGAAGCATCACGACCTTCACGCGGCGCTCGGGCGCACGCGCGCGAAGAGCGGTCACATCGCGGGCGTCAACGGCCTCGCGGGCTATGTGACGACGATGCATCACGGCCGGATCGCCTTCGCCTTCGTCGTCAACGACGTCGACGCGAACGAGGACGTCATCTACACCGAAGAGGACGCGGCGCTCGACGCGCTCGCCCGGATGTAGGCGGCGGGGCGGGGCCGCACGGCGAGCCGCGCGAACCCGACGGCCGATGCAGCCCGATGCCGCCACCTTCGAGCGCGTGCTCACGCGTGCGCTCGGGGCGGGCGATTTCGCCGACGCGTTCTACGAGCGGCGCGTCACGCGGACGTTTCGCTTCCAGGACGGCCGAGTGCACGAGGCGGGCTACGTCGTGACCGCGGGCGTCGGGATCCGGGTCGTCTCGGGCGAGCGCGCGGGCTACGCGTTCAGCGAGGATCTCGCGCCCGAGGCGCTCGAGCGCACGGCCGCGGTCGCCGCGCTCATCGCGCAACACGGCTCGGGTGCGACCGGGCCCGTTCATGTGCCGAGCGCGAGCCGCCGGGCCGCCGACGTCGCGCGTGCTTCCGGCGCGCCCGTCCCGGCCGCCGACGCCGCGACGTACGTCGACCTGCTCGCGCGCGCCGACGTCGCCGCGCGCGCGAGCGATCCGCGCGTCGTCGCGGTCAATGCGCTCGTTTCGGACGAAGTCCAGGAGGTCGCGATCGCCTCGAGCGACGGCCGCTTCGTTACCGATCGCCGGCCGCTCGTGACGCTCGGCGTACAGTGCGTGGCGGGCGAGGGCGCGGCGCGCGGGTCGGGCTTCGCGGGCGACGGCGGCCGTACGGATCTCGGCACGTTCGCGCGGACGACGCCCGAGTCGCTCGCACGCGAGGCGGCGCGCATCGCCTGCGTCAACGCCGAGGGCCGCGAGGCGCCCGCCGGTGACTTCGAGGTCGTCGTCGGCGCGGGCAGCGGCGGCGTGCTGCTGCACGAGGCGGTCGGCCACGGGCTCGAGGGCGACTTCAACCGGCAGGGCACGTCGCTCTATAGCGGCCGCATTGGGGAGCGCGTCGCGAGTGAGCTCGTGACGATCTACGACGACGGCGAGCTGCCGGGCGAACGCGGCTCGCTCGGCTGTGACGACGAGGGCACGCCGACGGGCCGCGCGGTGCTCGTCGAGTGCGGCATACTGCGCGGCTACATGACGGATCGTCAGAACGCGGCGCTCCTTGGAACGCCGTCCACCGGGAACGGCCGCCGCCAGAACTACCGCGTGATGCCGCAGCCGCGGATGTGCAACACCGCGATGCCCGACGGCGACGCCGATCCCGCGGAGATCGTCGCGTCGGTCAAGCGCGGCGTCTATGCGACGTCGTTCTCCGGCGGTCAGGTCGAGATCAGCAACGGCGACTTCGTCTTCATGCTCGCGGAGGGCTACCTGATCGAGGACGGCCGGCTGACCGCGCCGATCCGCGGCGCGAGCCTGATCGGCAACGGTCCCGCCGCGATGGAACGCGTGGTCGCGGTCGCGGGCGACGGCCGCTTCGCCGGGCGCTATTACACCTGCGGCAAGGGCGGCCAGTTCTTGCCGGTGGGCGTCGGGATGCCGACGATCAAGCTCTCGCAGATGACGGTCGGCGGCTCGGCGCTTGGAGGCTGAACGCGAGCGCGCCGCCCGCGCCGTCGCGCGCGCGCTCGCGCTCGGCGCGGACGACGCGGAGGTCACCTGCGCGGTCGTCGACCGGTTCTCGGCCGAAGCGCGCGACGCGGAGCTCACGAAGCTCGAACGGTCGATCGGCCGCGGCTTGACGCTGCGCGTCTTTCGCGACGGCGCGAAGGCCGTCGGTTCGACGAGCGACGGCTCGCCCGAGGGGATCGAGGCGACGATCCGCGCGGTCGTCGACGTCGCCGCGCACGTGGCGCCCGATCCGTACGGCGGGCTCGCCGATGCGACGGCAACGGACGCGAGCGACGACCGCGGGCTCGGTCTCTTCGCGGCCGACGTCGCGGCGCGCGCGCCCGAGGCGAAGATCGCCGACGCGCTCGAGCTCGAGCGCGCGGCGCGTGCGTTCGATCCGCGCATCACGAACTCGAGCGGCGCGGCCGTCGCCGACGCGACCACGACGATCGCGCTCGCCAACTCCCGCGGCTTCGTCGGCTCGTACCGCGCGACGCAGGCCTCGCGCGGTGTCTCGCCGATCGCGACGCGGGGCGCCGAGCGCCGCAACGCCTCGTACGGCTCCGCCGCGCGGTCGTACGGCGCGCTCGAGACCTCGGTCTCGATCGGCGCCACGGCCGCGCGCCGCGCGATCGGCATGCTCGGCGCGCGGCCGCCCGCGACCGGGCGGTGCGCGATCGTCTTCGAGCGCGACGTCGCGGCGGCAGTGCTCGCGGACCTGTTCACGGCGGTGAGCGCGAGCAACGTCGCCATCGGCAACTCGTTTTTCGCCTCGAAGATCGGCGAGCGCGTCGGGAGCCCGCTCGTGACGATCGTCGATGACGGCCGGCTGCCGGGCGGGCTCGGCAGCGCGCCCTTCGACGACGAGGGCACGCCGACGCGCCGGACGGTCGTCGTCGAGGCGGGCGTGCTTCGGACGTTCCTCTACGACGTCCGGTACGCGCGGCGGCTCGGCGCCCGAACGACCGGGAACGCGTCGGGGAACGGCGTCGGCGCGACGAACTTCGTGCTCGGCCCCGGGGCGGGGACCCTCGCCGAGCTCATCGCCGCCACGCCCCGCGGCATCCTCGTGACCGAGACGATCGGGTTCGCGACGGAATCCGTGACGGGGACGTACAGCCGCGGCGCGAGCGGCTACGCGATCGAGGGCGGCGAGCTCGCCCACCCGATCGACCGCTTCACGATCGCGGGCAACCTGCTGGACATGCTCGCCGCCGTCGACCGCGTCGCGGGCGACCTCGTGCTCGATCAGCAGGTCGCATCGCCCTCGTTTCGCGTGGCCGAGATGACGGTCAGCGGTGCGTGAACGCCGTCACACCCAGGGCTCGTGTCCCCCGCCATGCAAGGGTTCGGCATGATGGTACCGAGCCCGTTCGCTCCCCGGAGCGCACGTCCGGCGGAGGGCTGATGGCGGAGACCGGCGCCGAAGAGCGGGACCCGCGCGGGCGCGTCCTCATCGTCGAGGACGATCCGAACATTGCGGCGTTCGAGCGGATGATGCTCGAGCGGGCGAGTTACGAAATCGAGGTCGCTTCGACCGGGCGCGACGGGCTCGACGCCCTGCAACGATTCCGGCCCGACGTCATTCTGCTCGACATCGGCCTCCCCGACGTCTCGGGGCTCGATCTGTGCACCGAGATCGCCGAGAACGCCGACGCGTACATTCTCTTCGTGAGCGGCCATTCCAGCGAGGAGACGCGGCTCGCCGGGCTCGGCCTCGGCGCCGACGACTTCATCACGAAGCCGTTCTCGGGCCACGAGCTCGTCGCGCGGATCGGGTCGTTCCTGCGCCGCCGCGCCAAAACGCGCTCGCGCGACGCGGACGGCCGGCTGACGCTCGGCGACGCCGCGCTCGTCCGCGATCTGCACACGATCGAGAAGAACGGCCGTTCCGTCGCGCTCACGGCGCTCGAGTTCCGCTTGCTGTGGTTCCTCGGGGAAGCCGACGGCCGGCTGTTGACCCGGGCACAGATCCTCGAACGGGTGTGGAACGACGTCTCGGGCGTTCCCACGCGTGTCGTCGACGTCCATGTCGCGGCGCTTCGGAAGAAGATCTCCGAAGTCAACGCCGCCCTCGCCATCGCCTCGGTTCGCGGGATCGGCTACCGCCTCGACTGCGTGTAGCCTCGCGCCCAGAACCCCTCCCGGAGCTTCATGATTCGCCCGACCGCCTTCGCCGCGGCCGCCGGCGTCGTCGCGCTCGTCATCGGTTCGCCGATGGCGCGCGCGGCGACGCCCGCGCCGACCGGTGCCATCGTCTTCAGCGCCCCCGCCGGCAGCCGCCCGATGGGACCACCGCTCGCCGCCGGGGCCGCCCGCATCCTGCCCTCGGGGCGCCTGCTGCGGGCCGCCGGGACGAGCGTTGCCGTGGGCTCGGGTGCGCTCGGCGTCGCGCTCGCGCCGGGCGGCCGCTTCGCGCTCGTCTCGAGCGCGGGTGCCACGGGCACGGCGTCGCTCGCGGTCGTCGACGCGCGCACGATGCGCGTCCTCACGACGTATGCCGATCCAGCCGCGCCGTTCTTCGGGGGCATCGCGGCCGTGCGCGATCCGCGCAACCCGGCCTCGACGCTCGTGCTCGCGACGGCGGGGCCGGCCGACGCGGTCATCGCCCTCGATCTCGACGCGACGGGCCGGATCGTCCCGGACGCCATGCCGAGGATCGCGATCCCGGCACCGCCGACGGCCGGCGTCGTTCCGGGCCGCGCATTCCCCGATGCGATCGCCGTCTCAGCCGACGGCAGTCGCGCCTACGTGACGGACGCGCTCGGGGGCGACGTCTCGCAGATCGACGTCGCGACCAGGACCGTCGACCGGCCGGGCGTCTCCGTCGGCTTCGAGCCCTTCGCGCTCGCCGTGACGCCGGGCGGCCTCCTCGTCGCGAACGAAGGCGTCGCCGCGTATCGCGGCGTCGCGCCCGTGCCCGCGCCGCGCTTCGGCGTCGTCCCGCCCGACTTGGCGCGCGCGTCGTCCGTCGCGCGCGTGCCGATCGTCTCGGGCGGCGCCCTCGGCGGCATCGAGGATGCGGCGGTGCCGCTGGATCACGGGCTCGGCGGCGTCGGTACGGTCGGCGGCGTGCATCCGGCGGCGGTCGTCGCGATGACGAGCCGCCCCTACGCCTTTCTCGCGCTCGCCGGCGTCGATCGCGTCGCGACGATCGATCTCTCGGGCGCGCCCGTCGTTACCGGCGGCAGCGAGCTGCGTCTCTACGACCGGGGACCCTACGGCACGCAGCCCGACGCCCTGGCGCTGGGACCCGATGGCCGGCGGCTCTACGTCGCCCTCGCCGGCATCGACGCGATCGCCGTCCTCGACACGACCGTCCCGAACAAGCCGCATCGCATCGGGCTCATCCCGACGGGCGTCGAGCCGAGCGCGCTCGCGCTCTCGCGCGACGGCAAGACCCTCTTCGTCGCCAACGCCGCCGGCCTCGCGCCCGCCGCCGACATCGCGGCGGCGGCGAGCCCGGGCGCCGCGGAGCGGGGGTCGCTCGAACGGATCGACCTGCAGGCGCTCGATCTACGCCGCACGACGCCGATTGCGCTGGCGACGCTGCGCACGGTGCGCCGGATCCCGCCGAACCGGATCGTGCCGCAGACCTCGGGCGACGCGCGCAGCGACGTCATCGCGCATGTCGTGACCGTGCACGTGCCGAGCGCGACGTACGATGCCGCCTTCGGCGTCGGGGCGACCGCCGACCCCAACCTACGCGCGCTCGCGCGCGCCTACGCCGTCGCCGGGAACTTCTACGCGGACGCCGCCACGGCTCCGGGCGGTCTCGCGCTCGCGAGCGCCGGGATCGTGACCGCCTACACGCGCCACGCCCTCGCGATCGCGGGGACACCGGGCGCCCTGCCCGGCTACGGCGAGGATCCGGTCGACTATCCGCGCGCGGGATACCTCTTCGATTCGCTCGCGGCGGCGGGCCGGACGTATCGCGACGCGGGCGATCTGCTCTGGCTCGCCGGCTACGCGCCGGCCACGGCGCCCGGTGCCACGGGCGGCTCGTACACGCTCGACGTCCCCGCGCTCGCCGCGCTCGAGGGCCACGTCGACCTCGGGTATCCCGGGCTCGGCTCGGCCGACGACCTGCAGCGCGAAGCGGAGCTCGAGCGCGATCTCGGGCCGCTGCTGCGGTCGGACCGGCTGCCCGATTACGTCGACGTCTGGTTCTCGGGAGCCGGCCCGCCCGGGACCGTGCAGACGGACGCCGCGACCGCCGTGACGGATCGCGCGCTCGGCCGGCTCGTTGCGTTGCTCTCGCACGCGACGGCCTGGACGTCGACCGCGCTCTTCGTCGTCCCGACGTCGGCGGCCGGTCCCGACCGCGTCGACCCGCGCCACTCCTACGTCGTCGTCGTCTCGCCGTGGGTGCGGCACGGCTTCATCGGCCACGCGCACCTCTCGACCGCTAGCGTCCTCAAGACCGAGGACGAGTTGCTCGGGCTCCCCGCGCTCTCGCTCGGCGACGCGCTCGCCACCGACTTCGGGAACTTTTTCGGGACCCGTGCGAACTCGGCACCATTCGAGGAGATCGAGCCGGGCGTCTGAGGACGCGGCGCGCGCGACCGCGAACGAGCCCGCCGTGACTACCCGAACGTCCGAGACCGTCCCCGCGGCCGTGCCCGTGATGCGGGCCGCACTCGTCGTCCCGCCGTCGGAGGCGATCGCACGCGCGGTGCCGACGCACGGCGAGTCCCACGCGATCGCCGATCGCGCGGCCGAGCTCTTCGCGGTCTTCACGGCGCGGCTGCGCGCGCTCGGGGTCACCGCGACCGAACTGCCCGCGAGCGACGCGCCGTTCGGCTCCGCCTGCGGCGACCTCGCGGCGGCGTTTCCCGACGGGGCGTTCCTGATGCGCCCGAGCGATCTGAGCCGGCGCCCGGAGCTCGCAGCGGTCGAGGCGGCGCTCGGCCGCGCGAACGAGCCGATCGTCGGCCGCATCGCGGCGCCCGGACTCCTCGACGGCGGCGACGTCTTGCGCGTCGGCGGCACCTATTACGTCGGCGTGCCGCGCGTGCGCCGCTCGGAGCTCGGCATTCCGGCCGTCGCGCATGGCAACGCGCTCGGCCGCACGAGCTTCGCGGTGGCCGCGCGCGAACGGGGCTTCGCGGTCGTCGAGGTGCCGTACAACGCGGACGTGCTGCGGCTGCGGTCGGTGGCGGCGACGATCGATGACGAGACGGTGCTCGTGGCCTCGGGGGTGCTCGACGCCGCCGCCTTTTCCGGCTGCCGGCTCCTTGAAGCGCCGCGCGGCGAAGACCTCGGCGCGGGCGTGCTCTCGGTCGGGCCGCGCCGGGTGCTCGCCAACCTGCGGTTCCGCAAGACCCTGCCGCTGCTGCGCAAGGCGAAGGTTGCGGTCGAGGTGATCGACCTCTGGGAGTTCGGGAAACTCGGCATTACGCCGTCGCTGCTCGCCCTGCCGATCCGCACGCCATAGTGCAGTAGCGGTGCGGCTTGCGCTCCTCGCGGACGTGCACGGAAACCTCGTTGCCCTCGACGCCTGCCTCGCGGACCTGCGCGCGCACGGCGGCGCCGACGCGATCGTCGTCGCGGGGGACCTCTGCGCGGATGGGCCGCGGCCGCGCGAGGTGCTCGAACGGCTCGCCGAGATCGGCGCGATCTGCGTGCGGGGCAATACCGATCGCGAGCTCGCGGACCGCGAGGCGTTTCCCGACGGCGACGCCGACGACGAGACGAGCTGGTACCGCGAGAAGCTCGGCGAGGCGTGGCTCCCGTGGCTCCTCGCCCTGCCGTTCTCGCGAACGTTCGACGGCGGCGACGCGGGCGGGCTGCTCGTGATGCACGCGAATCCGCTCACCGACGACGACCACCTGCGGCCCGACGCCTCCGACGAGCTACTCGAGCGCTGGACGGCGGGCGTGGCCGAGCGGACGCTCGCCTTCGGTCACCTGCACTATCCCTACGTGCGCCATTGGCGGGACTTCATGTTCGTCGACGTCTCGTCGGCGGGGCTGCCCAAAGACGGCGACGCGACCGGCAACTACGCGATCCTCACCGCGCGCTCGGGCGGCTGGAGCGTACGGATGCGCCGCGTCCCCTTCGACGTCGAGTCGGTCGCGCGCGATCTCGAGCGGCGTGGCGTGCCGAATCTCAAGAAGCGCCTGACGGTGCTGCGCCGTCACGCCTACAAGGATCTCGACACGCTGCGCTGAGGGCGCGGCCCGCGTGTATCGCGGCGCAACGATTCGCGATGCGCCGCGGGTCTTGCCAGGGTGCCCGTCTCCGACCCGCCCGCCCTCGAGATCGTCGATCTCGTCAAGCGGTACACGACCTTCACCGCCGTCGACGGCGTCTCGCTGCGGGTCGAGCGCGGCGACTTCTTCGCATTCCTCGGCCCCAACGGCGCCGGAAAGACGACGACGATCAACGCGATCGTCGGCCTCGCGCAGCCGACGTCCGGGACGATCCGGATCTTCGGCCACGACAATCAATCGGCGTGGCGCGCGGCGCGCGGGCTCGTCGGACTTGCGCCGCAGGAGTACAATTTCGATCGCTACCTCTCGATCCGCGACGTGCTGATCTACCAGGCGGGCTACTACGGTCTGCGCGGCAAGGCCGTGCGCGACCGCGCGGATGCGCTGCTCGAACGTTTCGAGCTCGGGTCGAAGGCGAACGAGACGTTCATGCGGCTCTCGGGCGGCATGAAGCGCCGGCTCTCGCTCGCGCGCGCGATGATCCACGAGCCCGAGCTGCTGATCCTCGACGAGCCGACCGCCGGCGTCGACGTCGAGCTCCGGATCGAGCTCTGGGCGCTGCTGCGCGAGCTCAACGCCGCGGGCACGACGATCATCCTGACGACCCACTATCTCGAGGAAGCCGAGGCGCTCTGCCGCACGATCGCGATCATCGAGGCGGGCACGATCGTCGCGCAGGAGCCGACGGCGAAGCTGCTCGCGCGTAAGGGCGTCGCGACGTTGCGCGTCACGATCGCGGACGACGCGGCGGCCGTGCGCGCGGTTCTCGGCGTGCACGCGAACGCGACGTACGATCCGTTCACGCGGATCGTCTCGATCGCGGGCCTCACCCCGCCGGATATCGCGCCCGCGCTCGGCGAGCTCGTCGCCGCGGGCGTTACGATCGAGAACGTCGCCTTCGAGCGCTCGTCGCTGCAAGACGTGTTCTTGGAGATGACGCGCCGCTGATGGATGCCTATAGTTTTCGCAATCCCGTCGGCCTCATGACGCTCGTGAAACGCGAGCTGGTCCGAACCTATAAGGTACTAAACCAAGTCGTGTGGCCGCCGATCATCACGACGGTGCTCTACGTGCTCGTCTTCGGGCTCGGGCTCGGAAGCCGCGTGCAGCAGGTGCAGGGCGTCTCGTACGCGGCCTACCTGATTCCCGGGCTCATCATGCTGCAGGTGATCGACCAGACGTACGGCGAGTCGTCGAGCTCGATCTTTCAGGGCCGCTTCATGGCCTCGATCCAAGAGCTCCTCGTCGCGCCGTTATCGGCCGTCGAGATGGTGACGGGATTCGTGGTCGCTGCGATTTTGCGCGCGGTTGCAATCGCGGTCCTCATCCTCGCGGTCGGCTTCGTGATGACGCATGCGCTGCCGCGGAATTGGCCGCTGTTCTTCGGGGTCGTCGTGCTCGTCGCGGCGCTCTTCGGCGCGCTCGGGCTCATCTTCGGCCTGCTCGCCGAGAAGTTCGATCACATCGCGGCGTTCACGACGTTCGTCATCACGCCGCTCGTCTTCGTCGGCGGCGTCTTCACGTCGGCGAACTTCCTGCCGCCCGTCGTGCGCGCAATCTCGTTCGTCAACCCGATGGTCTACATGATCGATGCGCTGCGCTCGTCGTTTACCGGCAACGGCGACGTGCCGCTCGCGCTCTCGCTCGGGATCGTCGTCGCGATGACGGCGATCTCGCTCGTCATCGCGCTTCGGATGGTCGCGAGCGGCTACAAGCTCCGCGTCTGAGCTCGCGTGACCGGCCGAACGCGCCGGCGCGTGCCGGCCGATTCGACGAGCGGCCGATCGGAGCGGCCGGACATGCCCGTGGACGGTACGAACGAGCGGGCATGACCGGGACATCGTCGATTCGGCCGTGGTTACGGACCTACCGCGCCGTCGCGCTCGCGAGCCTGCTCGCGAGCGGCACCCTCGGCCCGCCGCCGGCGTTCGCGGCGGGGGCTGCGCCGGCGCCGCCGGCTTCGATCGTCGCGCTCGACGACGCGTACGTCGCCGCGGCGATGCGGGCCGATCCGCTCTTCGCGGATCAGCTCGGCGTGCATCGCTACGACGACCGGCTCGCCGATCTCTCGGTAGCCGGGCAGGCGCAACGGGTGGCGTCGCTGCGGGCGTGGCGCACGCGGCTCGCGAGTGCGCTCGGCCCGGCCGCGCCGCTCGGCGCGCGCGCCGACACGACGGCGCTGCTCGACGCGATCGATCTCGAGCTCTTCGAGGACGCGACGGTCGCGCCGTTGCACCGCGACCCGACGACCTACACGGGCATAATCGGCCAGGCGGTGTACTCGCTGCTCGGACGTCACGACGGCGATCCCGACGTTCGCCTGCGTTCGGTCGCCGCGCGGCTGCGGCTCGTTCCGCGCGTCGTCGCCGCGGCCGAGGCGAACCTGACGCGGCCGCCGCGCGTCGCGACGCTCCAGGCGATCGACGAGAATGGCGGCAACGTCGCGCTCTACGCCGCGCTCACCGCCGAGAGCGCGCACGCGCGACCCGCCACGCGGCAGGCGATCGCCGCCGCGTTGCCGGCCGCGCTCGGCGCGATCCGCTCGTTCACGACGTACCTGCGGACGACGCTCCTGCCGCGCTCCGACGGCGAGTCGCGTGTCGGGCGGCACGTCTACGATCGCGAGCTGCTGCTCGCCGACGGCACGCTCGCGACGCGCGCGCAGCTCGTCGCGGCGGCGCGCGCGCACTTCGCGAGCGATCGCGCGGAGATGCTGCGGCTCGCGCTGCCCTACGACCGCGTGTTCTTTCCGCACGGCGTCGCCGCGGAGCGCGGCCCGAACGCGACGGACGTCGTGGTGCGCCGCGTGCTCGACCGGCTCGCGAGCGATCATCCGCAACGCACGGGCATCTTCGCGGCCGCGCGTCACGACGTCGCACGTAGCGAGACGTTCCTCGAACGCGATCCCGTCGTCGTCCTGCCGCGCCCGAACTCGCTGCGCGTCGTGCCGACGCCCGCGTTCATGGCGGGTTTCAGCGGCGCGAGCATGGATCCGGCCGGTCCGTTCACGCCGCTCGCCGCGTCGTACTACTACATCGATGAAATACCCGCGGCATGGAACGCCGCGCGCGTCGCGTCGTACCTGCGCGACTACAACGACTACGAGCTCGTGCTACTCTCGATGCACGAGGCGGTCCCCGGGCACTACGTGCAGTTCCGCTACAACGACCAGAACCCGTCGCTCGTGCGTCGCACCTTTTCGAACAGTTCGTTCGCCGAGGGCTGGGCGGTGTGGACCGAGGGCATGATGCTCGACGCGGGCTACGGCGGGGGCGACCCGCGGCTGCGGCTCTTCCAGCTCAAGTGGCGGCTGCGCGAGGAAGCGAACGCGATCGTCGACGCGGCGTATCACACGGGTTCGCTGACGCGCGCGCAGTGCTTTGCGCTGCTCGAACGCCACGCGTTTCAAGAGCACGCGGAAGCGGAGACGAAGTGGCATCGGCTCCAGCTCTCGCACGATCAGCTCACGTCGTATTTCGTCGGGCTCACCGCGATCCGCGCCGTGCGCGCGAGGCATCCCGAGCTCTCGACGAGTGCGTTCAACGCGGCGTTGCTGCGCATGGGCAGTGTCGAGCCGCGCTTCATCGGCCCGCTCGTGGACGCGTCCGCAGCGCGGTGACGCGCCGCGCCGGCGGCTAGAAGAATGGGTTGTGCGCGCGCTCCTCGCGGATCGTCGTCGGCGGCCCGTGGCCCGGCATCACGACGATGTCGTCGCCGAGCGTGAAGAGCTTCTCACGGACGCTCGCGAGGATGTCGCGGTAGCCGGTATTCTCGCCGAACGCGCCGCCGACGCTCCCCGCGAAGAGCGTATCGCCCGAGAAGAGGTCGCCCTTGAAGAGAAAGCACGTCGAGCCGTCGGTGTGGCCGGGCGTGTGGATCGCGCGGATGGCGGCGGCGTCGCCGAACGGCAGCTCGTCGCCGTCCTTGAGCACGATTGCGCCGTTCGCGAGCGCGCCGATCTCGTCGATGTCCGCACCGTGCATCGCGATCGTCGCCTGCGGAAAGTCGCGCGCCATCGCGCCCGCGGCGTCGCAGTGGTCGGCGTGGCGATGCGTGATCAGGACGTACGTGAGCGCGAACGGCCCGTCGGCGACGGCGCGAACAAGCGTCGACGGCAATCCGGCCGGATCGACGAGCGCCGCGGTGCCGTCCTCGAGGAACAGAATGTAGCCGTTGGAGGGGTGCGGATCGTGCGGATGGTGCCGCACGTCCGCGGGCAGCGCGACGCTCGGATGCCAGCGGTCGCCGGCGCGGTCGGCGAGCTTGCCGGGATCGAGGCCGAGCACCCGCGCGAGGAGCCGGGCCTGCGCGTCGCCCGGCACGGCCTTGCCGGCGCGCCAGGCGGCGAGCGCCTTTGCCGGGAGCCCGGAGCGCGAGGCCACCGTCGCGGGCTCGAGCTCGCGGCCGCGCTCGGCCTTGCGCATCACATCGGAGAAATCGTCCTCGAGCATGAGCGCGCCATACCCACGGGAGTCCGATCGTGCCGCATCGTGGCGCCGCGCGGCTCGGGCAGGCCGCGCGGCCGGCGCCCGTAATTCGAGCGCCATGGCAGATGCTGCACGCGACCCGGGAGCGCCGCCCCTCCGGATCCTGATCGTCGTGACCGCCTTTCCGAAAATCTCGGAGACCTTCGTACTCGATCACGCCCTCGGGCTCGCCGCGCTCGGGCACGACGTCACCGTTCTCTCGCGCGGCCCCGCACCGGAACCGTTGCGGCACGCGCGCTATGATGCCGGGCGCGCCCGCTTCAACGAGATCGAATACGAGCATTCGGGCCGCGTCGCGAGCCGGCTCGCGCTCGCGCGCGGCCTCGTCGCGTGCCTGTGGCGACGGCCGCTCGCAACGCTTCGCTTCCTGCGCGACCGGCCGCTGCCGGGCGGCCGCGAAGTGCTGCTGGCCGCGGCCGCGCTCGCCTCCTGTCCGCGATACGACGTCGTCCACGCTCACTTCGGGCCGACGGGCCTGCTCGTCGCGCGGCTGCGCGACCTCGGGCTTCTCACCGCGGCGCGGACGTTCACGTCGTTTCACGGCTACGACGTCGGCTCGTTCGCGCAGACGTACGGTTCGGCGGCGTACCGCCCGCTTTGGCAGTCCGAGATGGTCGCCGTCGCCAACGGCGGCGACATCGCGCGCCGGCTGCTCGACCTCGGGGCCGCACCGGAGCGCGTCGCGGTCGTGCCGATCGGCGTCGCGGCGGCGCCCGCGCACGTCGCGCGGCCGCAGGCCGATGTCGGCACCGCGCCGCGCCTGCTCTCGATCGGCCGGTTCGTGGAGAAGAAGGGCCACGCGTTCGGACTGCACGCCTTCGCGCGCGTTGCCGAGCGCCATCCTGGTGCGCGGTACGCGCTCATCGGCGGCGGCCCGCTCGAAGCGCCGCTGCGCGCGCTCGCGGCCGAGCTCGGCATCGCCGAGCGCGTCGAGTTCCACGGCGCGAGCGACGACGCGACCGTCGCCGCGCTGCTGGCGCACGCGGATCTGCTCGTGACGCCGAGCGTGACGGCGACCGACGGCGACCGGGAAGGCATGGTCGTGGCGAACATGGAGGCGATGGCGCGCGGGCTGGCGGTCGTCGCGACGCGCCACGCCGCGATCCCCGAGCTCGTGCTCGAGGGCGAGACGGGGCTGCTCTGCGACGAGCGCGACGTGGCCGGCCTCGCGGCGGCGATCGAGCGGCTCGTCGCGGATTCGGCGCTGCGCGCGACGCTCGGCGCCGCCGGCCGCGAACGGGTCGCACGCCACTTCTCGCTCGCCGAGCACGTGCGGCGGCTGGTGCTGCTCTACCGCGCGTGAGTTCCCGCGCCGCAACCCGAGGGGTACCCTAGCCGGTCGACTCCGTCGTGGAACGTCTCATCGTCATCGGCTCGGGTCCGGCCGGCCTCACCGCCGCGATCTACGCCGCGCGCGCGAACCTTGCGCCGCTCGTCGTCGCCGGGTATCAGTACGGCGGCCAGCTGATGTACACGACCGAGGTCGAGAACTTCCCCGGCTTCCCCGAGGGCATCCTCGGGCCCGAACTCATGGAGCACTTCCGCGCGCAGGCCGAGCGCTTCGGTGCGCGCATCGAGAACGCGGACGTAACGCGCGTCGACTTCTCGCAGCGGCCGTTCCGCGTCTGGGTCGGCGACGCCGAGCATCGGGCAGACACGGTGATCGTCGCGACGGGCGCGAGCGCGCGTTGGCTCGGCGTCCCCGGCGAAGAGCGGCTGCGCGGCCGCGGCGTCTCGACGTGCGCGACGTGCGACGGCGCGTTCTTCCGCGAGAAGGAGATCGTCGTGGTCGGCGGCGGCGACTCGGCGATGGAGGAGGCGCTGTTCCTGACCCGCTTCGCGAGGCACGTGACGCTGATGCATCGCCGCGACAGCTTCCGCGCGAGCCGCATCATGACCGAGCGCGCGCTCGCCCATCCCAAGATCGACGTCGCGTGGAACTCCGCGATCGCGGAGGTGCGCGGTGACGAGCACGTCACGTCGTTCCTCGTGCGCGACACCCTCACGGGCGACACGCGCGAGATGGCGGCGGACGCGGTCTTCGTCGCGATCGGCCACGATCCCAACACCGCGATCGTGCGCGATTATCTCGAGCTCGACGCCGCGGGCTACATCGTCTCGCCCGACGGCGTGCACACGACCATCGCGGGCATCTTCGTCGCGGGCGACGTGTACGACATCCGCTACAAGCAGGCGATTACGGCCGCCGGGATGGGTTGCCGCGCGTCGCTCGAGGCCGAGCGCTATCTCGAGGAACTCGAAGCGCGGCGCCGTGCCGACGGGCTCGTGCTCGCGACCTAACTGCAGTCTCCAGGCAGGTTACCTCCGCGCTCTTGAACGATGGAAACGGAGAGCTGCTGGGATAAGTCGGTATGATGAGTCAGCCAAATGCTAAATTGACCGCGAAAGGTCGCTTGGCACTGGTGAAGCGGATCCTCGAGGGCGAGCGTCAGATTGACGTTGCGAACGCGCTCGGCGTCAGCCGTTTTACGGCGTGCAAGTGGGTGCGTCGATGTAACGAGGGCGGCGAAGCCGCCCTTGCAGACAAATCTTCGAGGCCCGATGTCAAGCCGGCGATGACGCAAGAGAAGAAAGCCGAGCGGATCGAACAACCTCGTCGAAAAGGCCATAGCTACGCCGAGATTGCCGCCATCGTGAAGATGCCGCATTCCACGTGCCCAATGTAGAGTTCGAGGGCGTACCGAACTTCGCGCCACACGTATCCTTGCCGCGGGACCGACGGCCTTTCCGCCGGCATAGCGCAACCCGGTGCGGTAAGACGCTTTCATTATAGCCCCTCCGCGCGAGTCGCCGGCAGCAGTATCGTCTACAACGCCAGCATCGTCGCCACGGGGAGCGGATCCTTCGACGTGACGACCCACACGAACACGGCGGGTCGCGTACTCGCCATCGATAGGCAGAAGATGACGGTCGATCTGCTCTTCGTGCGCGCCTTCGTTTTCGGCAAGCCGATTCTTTATTTGAGTTCCGAAGCTTCTGACCCGGCGACCGCGGCGATCGAGCGCGCGATCTATGTGCTCGCGCTGAGCTTTTCATCATTTTCCGGCGGCGGCGGCATCCCAGACAAATCCGCACGCGCCGAGATCTTCGCGACGGCAAACGGAGTTCTGCGCAATCCGAGTCCGCCCGGCCACAGTCTTGCGCACGTGATCGTCAGCGGCGCAAATACGATCGACGCGAACCTCCAAAACGGCCTCGTCAGCGAAGCGCTGCCTAACGGAGGTGACGCGCACAACATTCTCGATGAGTGGCCGGTCGCAAACCCTGTGCAAGCTCACTCACGACTACGGTCCGCTCTGGGACCGGCAAATCGCGGTGTTCACGCCGGCTGCGGTAGCCGCGGGGGCGCAATGGCGCCGTCACTGATGCCAATGAACTTCGTCTCATGTCGGTGTACAAGATCGTAACTGCGCCCGGCGGCGTTCTTCCGGTTTCATCGGTGAATATCGTGATCAACTGCCCGGCCCTCGCTTTTACGGAAGATGCTCCGGTCGGGCCTGTCATTCCCCAACCCCCTGGTACTCTCTAGCTAAGACACTCCAATACGAACGTTTGCGGCGCTGTAGTCGCGCAAGTTTCGGTCGACAAGCCTTAGCTGCGCCAGTGTAGCCGCCCGCACGCCGGGTCGGAATCGCCGATCGAGTAGTAGATAAACAATTCGTCACCGTTGGTCGACGCCGATGCGCCGAAGGCTAGCTCGCGCTGTTCGGGCGAATTGCGCGATGCAGGGATGAGCGGTTGGTCGGGGCGCGCGAGCACCTGGCTGCAGGTCTCGTCGAGTTCGCACCATCCGATTTGCCAGCGTCCGTCGCGTGTCGCGCCGTTGTAGATGAGGACGCGCGCGCCGTCCGGTGCTCGCACAAAGGCGACCGGGCTAAGGTGCCAGGCGTCAAAACAATCGCGGCGCGGCTGGAGTACGTCGTCGCCGATCGTCCAGACGCCATTCAATGCCGGGGCGGTCGCAGATGCATTGCGGGACGCGTCGCCGCGTTCGACTTCGTAGAACATAATCCATCCCGTGTCGCTGCGGACGAAGGTTGCTTCTTTGGCCGGGGATTCGCTCGGCGGCAAAACGACTCCGCGTTTTACCAGCGCGCCTTGGGACGGTCCCGCCGCGTGGAGTAGCGTACTGCGTTCGGCGCTGCTGTTCCATCCCGAATAGAAGACGTGGAGGGTGCCGTTCTCTTCGACGACGGTCGGATCTTCGACTCCGCCGAGGTCGTCGACGTCGGGCCCGGGCGCGATGGCGGGAGTCGGATCGAGCTCGAAGGCGATGCCGTCGGCGGAGCGTCCGCGGAAGGCTCGGGAAATCTTTTGTTCGGGTTCATCATCCAGATGCGGCACCGCGCGCACGAAGACTTGCCGACCTCCGTCATACACGAAAGGGCTAAGGATGTAGTCGCCCGCATTCGCCGGACCACCCGTGAAGCGGAGCGGCGTTGTGTCGATAAGCTCCGGCGTCACGCGCCTTGCCCGGTGTTCTGCATCAAGCCGCCGTCGAGGGTAAAGCTGGTTCCGGTCGCGTAGTCGGCCGCCGGAGAAGCGAGCCACAGGACGAGGCCCGCGACTTCCTCGGCGCGGCCGCCACGCCGCAGCGGAATTGTCGCTTCGTCTTTTGCGCGCTGTTCAGGATCGTCGATGTCACGCTGGTTCATCGGCGTGAAGATCATTCCGGGCGCGACGCTCACCGCTGTTATGCACTCGGGCGCGAGTTCGAGCGCGAGGCACCGCGTCAGATTCCGCAATCCGCCTTTGCTGGCACAGTACTCGCTCGCCCCGGCGCGCGGCAACTCCTCGTGAACGGAGGTGATGTTGATGATCTTGGCGCGTACGCCGGAGGTGCCGTCCTCGCTCGGCGGCAGCCGGCGCAAGAATGCACGCGTACAAAGGAATGGTCCGGTGAGGTTCGTCTCGAGCGCGGCCCGCCTAGCTGCCAGCGTCATATCGCGTACGGCGACACCGCCGGCGTCAATTCCGGCCGCGTTGACTAAAAGCGTCGCCGCGCCAAGCGTAGCGAAAACTTCATCGAAGTAGCTTTCAACCTCCGCTTCTGAACACACGTCGAGGCGCCGCATGAGGGCCCGCTGCCCGACCGCCTCGACAGCAGTCTTTGTTCCATCCGCGCCGCCGGCGTCGTGGAGATAACTGACAGCGACGTCCGCACCCGCCGCGGCGAACACGCGGGCGACCGCCGCGCCGATCCCGGAATCGGACCCTGTAACGATGGCGACGTGGCCGCTGAGTGAGCCGCGAGAAAACCCCGTCGCCATCGTGGTGTGACCAGTCACGTTGCCCGCTCGACGCCGCGGCGAGGTTGTAATGGCGCGAGCCATGCTTCCCCAGTAATATAAATTGCCGCGCCGAGAAGCACGACGTCCTTGGCCAAAAACTGGCCGATCATACCGAGGAATGGAAACGATGCGCCGGGCGCGTACACGGCCATCGCCGGCGTCGTGAACAAGAAACTCGTCGTGACTAAGAATGTTCCAACCGCCAGCAGCCCGCCAAGCGCTGAGAGCCGAGCCGCGAATGGTCGTGCAACAATCAGAAATCCAGCAAGGATCTCATACGACCCAACAATGCTGGCGGTTGCGGTCAGACCGAACGCGCCTAGTATCCACGAAATGAAGGGACTGTGTGCGATTAGCGGCATGACCGCGGCCTGTTCGTACGGTTGGAACTTTAGCAAGCCGATCCAGATGAGGACCAACGCGAGTCCGTAGCGTAGGACTGAGGCGCCAATGGCGCTGAACTGCGACGCTACCTCGGTCGCGCGATTGTTTGAGAGTACCGGGCGCGAGGCAGGGAGAGTTGCCATTCCTTGTTCTCCTTATAAGTCGATAGCGCTGCAAAGGCGTGTCTACGGAATCTGCTGGAAGTCTGTGTCGGTCGTGTCCTTAAGTGGTGGATCGGCGAGATACGCGACCGGCGGGCAGTTGATGACGAATCCCATCGCGCCCGAACCGAATTTGGCGCCCATTGGGCCCGTGATGAGGCCTTGCCTGACAAACTCGAGCATTTGGTTTTCGTCGTTAAGTTGGACGGCCTTACCCTGCGCAATTGCCTGCGGAGTCCATTGGCCGACTTGCGCGTCCCAGAGTGGACTATACGAGAACTCGTGACGCGGCTGGCTGCGCAGCGGGAAGTCTCCTTGAATGTTATTGGAGGAACGAATCTGCGACGTATTAGCCGGAGTCGTGTCAGCCGCTAAGTTACCGTCGAGCGAAACCTCGACGAGGCCTTGAGCTTGGCCGTCCTTGGCGCTCAGATCAAAGGGTTTGGCTTTTGCCGCACGCGGTCCGTTGACCATCGCGAATATACGCTCGCGTGCCGAGCCCATAAAGTCGTCGCCGCCAAGGAACGATGCCTTCGCGAGCAGCGGAACGTAGGTGGCGCGCTCCAGCGTTGCCGCGACGGGATCAGACGCTTCGGTACTGATGTACAAGATCGGCTGGCCTGAATCGAACCCGTGCGTGAGCTGCATCGTCACTTCCGGACCGTCCTTGTCGTAATCGGGTGTCGTGTCCATCCCGACAACGTGGTCCTGCGTGTTCGTGTGGTGTATGATGTCGAAAGGCCCGTCGCCGGTGGCGACGATCGCCGCATTGTAGATGACATCGGATCCCGCGATGCGGATGAACGGCGAGTAGTTCGCGTCGCCGACTGCGCCCGGCTGCGCTTTGAGCGGTGGAAATCCTTTCGCACCTGAATCCCACACACGCGTCGGCGAGAAGTCGGGAGCGCCTGGAAAGTCGACGACGGCTTCCGAAAACGTATTCTTTTTCGGCACGGCTTCCAGCGTTACGGTCTGCACGCACTTGGGGCAGTTGATCGCCATGTTCGCGAGTTTCGGTGCGTACATGATATTGAGGTCGCGAGCGAGTCCCATATCGGATGCGTCCGTCACGATGAACCACACGGTCTTTCCATCGTGCTTGCCGCGATGCAACGGAAGGACGGCTGTTTGCTTGACTGGATCGACGTCGCGCGCAGACTCGAGCGACAGGTGGTCGGCTGCCAAGTAGACGGTCTGAGCTCCGGCTCGCGCGTCCCTCGTGCGATCGGCGATCGAGATGGCCGTCAGGGCGAGAATCGCGGCTCCGGTCATTCCTGCGACTTTATATGACAATTTCATGCACAAAATTAGCACGATGCGTCAAGTCGCGTCGTAAGGAGGCTTACCACGCGACGCGCCATCCGCGACATCCTTTCTCAGAGCCCAAAGAATTGTGCGCTTTTTTCGGACGATGGCGCTCCCAATGCGCTGGTCTATTAGGTTTCCCAACGCAGCATCGGCGCTAATCGCGACGACGAACCGGATCGAACGTCTTTGCGCAAGTGTGAGGCTTCGCTGCGAGCGAAGCAACGTGCGATTTCGTAGCACTCGAGGTTGCTCGGTTGCGATAGCAAGACGAATCCCGCTGTAGACAAAGGCGGCTGATGAAGCATAGGCTCGTACCATGAGCTTCGAGCGGCGCGACATCGAGTCGACCGATGCGCACACAGTGACGCGGGTCGGTTGATCGTCGTCGGGCTCGCCGTGCGATCCGCGCCGGACGTCTCTGCTCGTGCCGTGTCGAGCGAGGATCATGCTGCCAACCTATCGTTTTGCGCGAAACCGATCTCGCCGTGGGAGCGAGCCTCGGTGGAGTTGCCCCCGTCAAGCCGTACACGTAGCGGGTGATGAATTGGCGCGAATGAAGTCGCGAGGTCAGATCATCTTGAGGCCGCTGTGCGGGTGGGACTCGTTGGAATCCTCAAACCAAAATGGCAAGCTCTCCAAGATCGTGGTCGCGTCGGGACAGGGGTTGCAGCCAACCTAATCGCGCTTAGACGTTTTTACGAATGATTCCGACATGCCGTTGGATTCGGGGCTGCGAACCGGAGTGAAGCAAGGCGTTAAGCCGACTTGGTGAGCGAAGACGATCGTTTCCAAAGCTGTGTAGCAACTTCCGTTGTCGCTAAGCCATTCGACGCGATTCGAGGCGCGATAGGAGCTGAAACGGCTCTCGACGGCTATCAGCATCCTATCGCGGACCATCTCACCTGTCACTTCTGCGGTGCTCGCAGACCAGCGTTTTCTTGCCAAGCACGCGCTGGAGCTCGGCGACTTGCTTGCGCAAATCGCGCAAGCCGATCGGATTGAACAACCGCGTCGAAAAGGCCATAGCTACGCCGAGATTGCCGACATCGTGAAGATGCCGCATTCCACGGTTGCCGTTGTCTGCAAGAGGTGCTGGGGTTGCGAATGTAGGTGCGCTAAACCCTCGTGAGTCCGCGCTTCGCTACGAGCGAGAAGCTCCTGGTGACCTGTTGCACTTTGATACGAAATAACCCGGGAGAATAACGTATCTTGGGCATCGGATGACCGGGCGTCGACGCGGGCAAAAATCGAATGCTGGTCATGAAGTGCTCCATCTCTGCATCGACGATCATTCGCGCGCGACGGACGCGGAAGTCCTCAACGAGGAGATCGGAGAAACCGCAACGGCCTTTGCCAACCGAACGATTTCGTGGTTTGCTGGCCACGGTGTTGCCGTCCAGCGCATCATGCCTGACAACGGCTCGCCATACAAGTCCCGAGTGTTTAACGAACTACTCGGTGCACTGAGAATCCGTCACATATTCACCCGTCCGTACACGCCGAGAACGAACGGCAAGGCCGAGCGCTTGGTTCGCACGATGCTCGACGAGTGGGCATATCTCGTCGGATATTCCCAATCGTCGCATCGCACGGCTCTGCTACCAAAATGGCTCCACTGGTATAAGCGCCAGCGATCGCACAGCGCGCGACACGGAGATATTCCCTTCTCAAGAATCGGGAACAACTTCTGTGAAGCTAACACCTAGCTCGCGAAGCCCGCAACGATCGCGCGCGCGTCCGGCGAGCCGCGCTCGACGAAGGCGATGCGACCGTCGCGAGCGACGCCGATGACCGAGCGACGGATGATTCGTAGCGGCCCGACGCCGATCGTCGCGTCGTATGCCCGTGCGGTCGCAAGGCCTGGATCGAGCAGCAGCGGGGTCGAGAAGCCGTGCTTGCCGGTGAACTTCGCGTGCGACTCTGCGCTGCCGCCGCCGACCGCCCACACGGTGATGCCCGCGGCATCGAAGACGTTGCGATCGTCACGGATCGCGGTGAGCTGGGCCGTTCAACCCGGGGTGTTGTCCGCCGGATAGAAGACGAGCGCGACGGGCCCCCGCTCGAGGGCGCCCGCCAGGTCATAGGTCGCGCCGCTCGCATCGGCGAGCGAAAAGGTCGGTGCCGGCTCACCCGGTCGTACGCTGCTCATCCTCGGCATCGTTTCTCGCGGCGCGTCGCGTTTCTTGCGTCCCGCTGCGTCGCATGCCGGAACGCTCCGACCGCAGCGTGAAAGGCCGACCGATGGCGTGAGACGACGACGCGGCGCGGGAGTTGTCCGACGCACAGCGGCTTCACTGGGAACGCGAGTACTTCGCGCGGCCGGCGCGCTTCGGCTGGCGCGAGAGCGAGGCCGCCGTTCACGCGCGGGCGATCTTCGCGGCGGGCGGTTCGCGGCTGGTCGTCGATCTCGGCTGCGGGAACGGCCGGGACGCGCTCGCGTTCGCAGCGTGCGGCCTGCGAGTGGTCGCGCTCGATTACAGTGCGAGCGCCGTCGCCGCGCTACGCGACCGCGCGGTGGCCGGCGGCTTCGCCGAGCGGATCGACGCGCGAACGCACGACGTCCGCGAGGCGCTGCCGCTGCCGGACGCGTCGGTCGACGGCGTGTTCGCGCACATGCTGCACTGCATGGCGCTGCGCGAAGACGAAGTCGAGGGACTGCTGCGCGAGACGTACCGCGTGCTGCGGCCCGGCGGCGTCAGTATCTTCTCGGTGCGCAACGACCGCGATCCGGACTGCGCGCTCGGCGCAGCGCTGCCGGAGGGGCTCCGCGATGTCGATGGCGACGTGATCCGGTTCTTCACCCGCGGCGACGCCGAGCGCGCGGTCGGGGCGTTCGATGCGCCGACGTTCGACGAGTTCGAAGAAGGTTCGTTACCGAAGCGACTCTATCTCGTGACCGCGCGCAAGCCCGCGCCTTAGCGCACCGTGATCGTCTGCGTCGGCCAGACGACGTTCGTATAGCACGCCTCCGAGGCGCCGAAGGCGTAGGCGGTGTACGTCCCGGGCTTGGCATCCGCCGGAATCGTAAGGTGCGCGACGTAGGTGCCGTTCGGGTTCGCGCCGACCTTCGTCGTGCCGATCCCGAAGCGATCGACGTGGCCGAACTCTGGAACGTAGACGAAGATCTCATCGGAAATGGCGGTGCCGTCGTGCGCCTGCCAATCGCCGGCCACGTCGATCGTGCCGCCGGGCGCTGCGCTCGTCGCGGCGTACGTCAGGTGCGAGACGGTCGGCGCGCGGTGCGTGTCGGGGACGTGGACGAGCATCCGCGAATGGTCGTTCTGGCCGGCTTTGAGATCGGGATAGCCGCCGTGGTCGTAGATGTAACTGCCGCTCGCGAAGCTGAAGACGTCGTGATGGCCCGTCGGCACGCCCGCGATCGTGTACGCACCGTTACCATCGGTCCGCGCGGCGAACGCGCCGTGATGATAGGCCGCGACGACGACCGCGCCGGCGACGGGTTTCCCGGCCGAGACGATGCGGCCCGTGATCGTCGCGGTATCGGTGGGATCGGCGTGCGCGGTCGTCGCGGTCGCCGCGAACAGCACGGCGACGAGGAACGAACGTGTCATGGTTTCCTTTCGGAGAGCCGCGCGAGATACGCCGTGAGGACGGCGACCTCGCGCGGCCGGAGGTGCCCGGGAACGGCCGTGGCGAGGTGCCGGCGAAGGCTCGCGTACGACCGTCGCCGCGCCACGAACGTGAGGTCGGGGCCGATCGTCGAATTCCGAGTCGGCGTGTGGCAGATCGCGCACTCTTGCGCGAAGAGGGCGCGCCCGCGCGCGACCGAGACGGTGTCGGTCGCCGCCGCCGCGTACGTCGCCGGCACCGGAACCGGGCGGCCCGCGCCGCCGGGAAGCGAGCTACGCGCGACGAGTGCGACGACGACGGCGCTCCGGTAAATCACGAGACCAGCCTATCGCGCGAGACGCCGGGTCGCTGTTCGGCCCGCTTACGCGCCCGCTGCGATCGCCGCGAGCGCGCCTTCGAGCGCCGGGTATCGGAACGTGTACCCGGTCGCAAGCGTGCGCTCGGGGAGCACGCGCTGCCCCTTCGTGACGACGTCGGCGGCCTCGCCGAGCAGCAACCCAACGGCGAAACCCGGCACCGGGACAACCGTTGGTCGCCCGAGCGCCTTGCCGAGGGCGTGCGTGAAGTCGACGTTGCGAACGGGCTCGGGCGCGGTTGCGTCGAGCACGCCGGACGTCCCGTCGAGCGCGTGGAGATAGATCCCGACTTGGTCCGCGATGTGGATCCAGGAATACCACTGCTTTCCGCTCGCAACGACGCCGCCGCCGCCGGCCTTGAAGAGCGGCAACAGTTTCGCGAGCGCGCCGCCGTCGGACCCCAGGACCAGCCCCGTCCGGATCTTCGCGACACGCATGCCGAGCGTCGCCGCCCGGTCGGCCGAGGCTTCCCAGTCGACGCAGACGCGCGCCAGGAAATCGTTGCCCGGGCCACTCGTCTCGACGAACGTGCGCTCGAGGTCGGTGCCGTAGTACCCGACCGCCGAGGCGCAGACGAACGCTTTCGGTTTGCTCGGCCGCGCGGCGAGCGCGGCGACGAAGGCGTCGATCGCCGTCGTGCGGCTCGACTCGATCTTCGCCTTGACGTCCTTGCTCCAACGTTGCGTGACGGGCTCGCCCGCGAGATTGACGACGGCGTCGCTGCCGTCGCACGCGAGTGCGGCCGCTTGCGGGTCCCGCAGGTCGGCCGCGACCACCGTATCGCCGCGCTCGCGGAGCGCCTTTGCGAGATGGCCACCGATAAAGCCGGAGGCGCCGAGTATCGTAATCTTCATCGCGCGTTTGACGTGCGAGCGGAGGCGGACGATGCGCCGGGCGCCGCGCCCGTCGCGACCGCGCCGCTCCTGCAGGCGTAGCGGCCCGTGCCGCGTGCGAACCGGTGCGAGCCGTGCGCGTAGAACGTGCGGGTCTTCGGCACGAGCCAGACCATCGGGTCGCCCTGCGGGCACGTCGGCATGCTATGGCGGATGTTGCCCTGACCGTTCGGGTTCATCCGGGTCGGCCGCTCGCCCGGGGGCGTCGGCGCGGGCGCGCCGGTCATCTGCGCGACCACGAGCACGAGGGCGACGGCGGGCGCGATCACCGCGTCTGCGCCGGGACGGGCGCCGTCGGCACCTGCGGCTCGGTCGCTCGGGGTCCGCTCGCGCCACGGTGATGACGGTGATGGCGTTTCGCGGGCTGCGAGGCCAGCGGCTCGGGCGACGCCGCGTATGGCTGATGCGCGCCGGCCGCCGGCGCGCTACCCGCCGCTGCGCCGTTTCCGCCGCCAGATCGCGACGCCGCCACGTGGTTGTGCGCGGCGAGCGCGGCGGATTTGCACGCGTACGCGCCGTCGCGCGTCTTGCCGTAATAGGAGTCGCCCGGTTCGTGAATGACGTGCGTGCTCGAGTTCACCCAGACGACGGGATCGCCCGCCGCGCAGCTCGGCATCGGGCCGGCCGCACCGTTCGCGCCGGCCGCGGATTGTGCGCCGGCCGGTGAGACTGCGAGCGCGATCGCGGCCCATGCCGCAATGACGCTGATCGTTCGTTGCATGGCGCACCGGTTCTGCGCGCGGGTGGGCCGTGCCCGTGCCGTCGAACGCGCGTGCGGTGCGCGTCCTCGTAATCGGTGCCGGACCCGGCGGTGCTTCGGCCGCCATCGAACTCGCGCGCGGCGGCGCGGACGTCGTGCTCGCCGAGCGCAAGGCGTGGCCGCGCGAGAAGACCTGTGGCGACGGGATCTCGCCGCCTGGCGTGGCGATCGCAGCCGAACTCGGCGTCGATTTGGGCGACCGGCTCCCGCTGCGCGAGGGCGAGATCTCGACGCCCGCGGGCGTCGTCTTTCGCGGCGGCTGGCGCCCGGCGACGCCCTGGGGCACGATCGTCCCGCGCCGCGAGTTCGACGACCGCCTCGTGCGCAGCGCCGTCGCGGCGGGCGCGCGGTTCGAGCCGCGGACGCGCGTCTCGGACGTGCGACGCGAACGCGGCGGGATCGCCGCGCGGCTCGGGTCGGGGGCGGGCGCGGCCGAGCGCTTCGCGGCGGTCGTCGTGGCCGAGGGCGCGGCGGGCGGCATCGCGGCGGAGCTCGGTTTCGGCCGGCACCGCTCGCGGCTCGTCGCGCTGCGCGGCTACGCGGCCGCCGCGGCGCCGCTCGATCCCGTCTTCGGGCTGTACTTCGATCGCGGCGTCTCACCCGGGTACGGCTGGATCTTTCCGCTCGCCGCCGAGCGTGCGAACGTCGGGCTGCTCGTCGACGAGCGCGCCGTCGCGCGCGGCCGCGGCGACCTGCGCGGGATGCTGTGCGGCTGGCTCGCGGCCAGTGCGATCGCGCGCGACCGGCTCGGAGCCGCGCCCGCCCTCGAGAAGCTCGCCGGAGGCATCATCCCGAGCGGTCGCCGGCGCCGCGTCCGGGATGGGGCGTACCTCGTCGGCGATGCGGCGGGGGTCGCGGATCCGTTCTCCGCGGAGGGCATCTACCAGGCGATGGCTTCGGGCCGGGAAGCGGCCCGTGCGCTGCTGCGCCTGGGGCCCGGCGCGCGAGCCGAGGCGGCGTACCGCCGGGCGCTGCGGCCCTTCGATCGCAACGACGCCGAGGCGCGCCGCCTGCGCCTAGGATTCGGGGCGGTCATCGACGTGCTCGGCCGGCGCGCGCTCGTCCGGCCGGCCCTCGCGCAGCACCTCAGCGCGACGGGGTTCTTCATGAAGGAGAGCCTGCCGGGCTTCCTCGCGGGCATCGTGCGGACTTGGTAGCCGAAGTCACCTCGTCGGTAGCGTCAAGCCGCTAACGTGAACTCCGGAGGTGTTCCGTGTCGCTGAAGAACCGGCTGGCGAAGCTCATCATCGATCCCGCGTTCCGCAATCCCGGGCTCATGCAGATGATCTTCGAGATCGACGACGCGACCGGGATCGATCTCGTGAAGACGCTCTCGCCGTTCAAGCTGATGCCGGCCTCCGCGGAGCTCTTCCAGCGCTCGTTCGCCCATTTCGTCGCGGGCGAGGAGATCTCGTACGCCTGTGCGACTGGGCTCGCCGCGATCGCGCCGGATCCCGTCTCCAAGCGGTACCTGCTGATTCAGGCGGGCGAGGAGATGACGCACCTCAATCACTTCAACACCAAACTGCAGCAGTTCGGGCTCGGTGAGACGCGCATCGCGAAGTTCGTCTCGCCCGGCTTCAAGAAGTTCGGCGAGACGATCCAGAAGCGCGTCGAAGCGGGCGATTACGTGAGCGCGATGGTCGGCAACAACGTGATCGTCGAGGGTCTCGCGATCTGCCTGCTCGAGCTCGGCTGCCGCGAGTTGCGCGACAACTCCGATGAGATCTCGAAGTTCCTGGACTTCGTGCTCGAGGACGAGCGGCATCACGTGCGGTTCGGCGAGAAGCGGCTCAAGGCGTGGAATACCTGGGGGCTCGTCGACGAGCGCCAAGTTGCGGATTTCTACGGCGAGATGTGGTCCTACGTCGTCGAGGCGATCAACGACATCCCCGACGTCGTCGAGTCGATGGGGCTCAAGCCTGCGGCGCTGCTGCGCGACGCGAAGGCGTACTTCGAAGCCCGCTTCGCCGGAGCGGACCTCGCGATCACGGCGTAGCCCTCAGCTCATATTCGGCTGACCGTTGGAGGCGCTGAGGCCGCCGTCGACCGGAACGATGGCGCCCGTGACGAAGCGCTTCTTCTGAAACTCGACCTCATAGGGCTTCGTGATTTTTGAGCGCTAAAGCTTGCCGCGTCACTTGGCAGCGATCCCCGTAACGAGCTGATTCTCGTGTCAAACGACCAAGGCCACGTCTCAAGCGGCTGTCGTTGGCACGTATTCGAAGACGTCGGAAGTCGAGCCGGTACAGTTCAACGAGATAAGACCCATTGGTTGGATCCGTGCTCGAGCGAGGCAACGAAGTCCGATTGTCCGTGGCTTACGATCTTAATGTTCTTGTGCGCTAATCGTGCCACTACGTCGCTGGTGTTTAGACCATCGATGCACGCACCGTCGTTACAGACCCACGGAAACGCGGGCGTTATTGCGAGCGTGGCGCCCGAGGGAACGCTTGCGAGCAGACCGTGCGAAAGAGCTTGCTGAAAGCTTACGCGCGACGTCAGATACGGTGTCTCCAAGATGTCGGCGAGCTTCTCGTTTGCTCCCGCTGATAATGAAGTGATGCCAGCGAATATGAGAATACTCGCCCACCGCGCCATCCGAGACGTCGGAGTACGGACGATTATGAGCGCGATGAGGATTCCGACGCCGATGTATTCAATGAATACCGGCAAATAGCCGAGGCCTGGCGTCAGTTCTTCCTGATATTTGAGCAAGAGCGGAATCTCTATTGATGGGAGAAGGACGAGCAGAATGCCCAAGCCGGCGAGAACCCACCACGACTGCCGCCTGCCCGGAACGGCTGACGTAGGGATGACGACGAAAGCGCACGCGGCGGCGATTCCGAAGGTGATCGGGTTAAGTGGAATCCCGAAACCGTGCCAAGCCGGTAAGAAAATCTTCGACGGATTAAAAATGAGATATGATAGCGGTAACGCAGCAGTAATCTGGTCGCACAGAGCGGCAACGTACGCGCCGAGGTCGAGACGAGTTGAATACAAGCTACCGGGATCAATCCTCGCGTTCGCGCGAAGAATGAATGATCCGGCCACGAATGCAAACCCGATTGCGACGATCGGCAACGTCAGAACCATAGATTGACGAAGATTTCTACGGCTAAGCGCTGCGAGCGCGAACAGTGGCGCCCAGATATAAGCAATCTCGTACGTCGAGCAGGCCAATACGTACAAGCTGAGGCTAGCGATAAGGTGCCGGCGCTTCCCCGATTCTGCGTACGTCAAGAATTCGGCGAGCGACGTAAATAGGAAAATCGTAACAATCTGGATCATTCCATTGTACGCGATAAATGGATCATGATAGCCTCTGATTTGAAAACAGGCGATCGTTCCTAAGATTGATGTAAATGCAAACTCTTCGCTCGCAAGCTTCCTGATAAAGAGCCAGACGGTAATGAGCGCAACGAGGGAAATCGCCACCAAGAATATCTTGTATGCGAGCCGATCCTGAAATATCGAAAACACCGCGTATTTCTCAACAACGAGCCCCGGATACCATCGTCCGTTCGTGGCAAGCCAATTGGAATACGAAGCCCAGGCGGCACTCTGCACGGAAATCCTGCCGGTATCGATGGCGAAAGAAAGATTGGCATACGAGGCATCGTCTGCAAACCAGCCGGTCCGCACAGCGGCAAGCGACACCATAACGGTAGTCAGCGCTAGTAAAAGGGCTTTAGCAAAGCGTCCTCGTTCCACCATTCGAACATTCGCGAGAGGCGCCGTCGGCCCATGGCTTCTACGCTCCGTGTCTATCATGGGTAGGCCCTAGGACTGGCGGAACTCTTCTAACCGGGGCGGCACGATTACCTGACCCTCTCAAACGACTGAGAGGACCCTCCTCCGAGGATTTGGCATCAACGACGAGCCACCGACCAAGATAGCGTTCCGAATGGTGATTAGCTGGGAAATTGGCATGTCATTCGAGCGCGCTGAATCGGCGATGGTGTGCCGATGAACATTTCAAGATGTAGACGAAGATGTTGCGAAATTCGATACGGAACGACACGCGCTTCTATTGTTACGGTCGTTTATCGTTAAATTGGGTTCAAGCCTTCGGCGCTGCTGCGCGACGCGAAGGCGTATTTCGAAGCCCGCTTCGCCGGAGCGGACCTCGCGATCACGGCGTAGCCCTCAGCTCATATTCGGCTGACCGTTGGAGGCGCTGAGGCCGCCGTCGACCGGAACGATGGCGCCCGTGACGAAGCGCGCGTCCCGGCTCGCGAGAAACCCGATGACGTCTGCGACCTCACCCGGTTCTGCGGCGCGGCCCATCGGCATCCGCTCGGCGAACTTCGCGAGCATCGCGTCGTCGAGCATGCCGTCGGTCATGTCGGTCTTCGTGAGGCTCGGCGCAACGGCGTTCACGCGGACGCCGCGGCTGCCGAATTCCAGGGCGAGCGCGCGGGTGAGGTTCGTGACCCCGCCCTTGGCCGCGTTGTAGGCGCTGCCGCCCCAGTCGCCGCCGAGGCCCGAGACGGACGAGACGTTGACGACGGCGCCCTTGCGTTCCAGCAGCGACTCGATCGCCGCGCGCGTCACACATAGAACGTGCCGTCGAGATCGGTCGCCATGATGCGGCGCCATTCTGCCGCGGCGAGCTGCTCGAAGGGTCCGAAACCCGCGACGCCCGCGTTGTTGACGAGGACGTCGATCCCGCCGAAGCGCTCGATCGCGACTCGCGCGAGCCGGATCGCGTCCGCCTCGACCGAGACGTCGCTTTCGCAGATGAGGGTCCGGTCGGCGTCGAGCGTCCGAGCGGTCGCCTCGAGCTTGGCACGGGTGCGTCCCGCGAGGACAACGTTCGCGCCGTCCGCCGCGAACCGGCGCGCCGTCGCCGCGCCGATGCCCGACCCCGCCCCCGTCACGATGACAGTCATATCTTCGAATCGCTTCACGCTAGCGCTCATGCCCACGCGCTCGCGATGCGAGACTCAGCGCGGGTCGACGGCGTCGTTGAAGTACCCGGCGCGCCCGCCGCCGCGCCGCCGCGCGCCGCGCAGCGCGCGTTCGGCCTCGCCGAGGATCGTCTCCGGCGTCGGCGCGCGGTCGACGACGAACGTGACGCCGATGTTGGCGACGATGCGGTGCTCCGCCCGTTCGACCGCGATCCGCGCCTGGAGCGCCGCGAAGATCCGATCGACGATCGCCGCCGAGTCGTCGCTACTCGCCATGTTCCGCAGCACGATTGCGAACTCGTCGCCGCCCGAGCGGACGACCGTGTCCTCCGAGCGCACGGCGGCCCGCAGTCGCCGCCCGAGCTCGACGAGGATCGCGTCGCCCGTCGCGTAGCCGTAGGCGTCGTTGATGACCTTGAGGGCGTCGACGTCGATGAGCACGACCCCAAACGCGACTTCGGCGGCGATCTCCGCCGTGACGCACTCGACGAAGCGCGACCGACCGGGGAGACCCGTGAGCGCGTCCCGGTCCGTCGGGGCCGTGAGCGCGGCGCCCGGCGGCATGGCGGCGCGCTGCTCGATGAGGGCGGCAATCGCGCGCGCTCCGGTTGCGAGCGCCTGTCGGCCCCCCAGCGAGAGTTCGCGCGGCGCGCCGTCCACGACGCAGAGCGCGCCGACGATGAAGCCGTCGGCCGTCACGAGCGGCGCCGACGCGAAGAAGCGGACGCTGTGCCGAGCGATCGCCGGATACGCCGCGAGGACGGGATGCGCGCGCGCGTCGTCGGCGACGAAGAGCCCCGGTTCGTTCATCGCGAAGACGACGAGCGGTCGGTCCGATTCCGCGGTGAGGAGCGGCTCGCCGAAACCTGCGATCGACCACTGGCGCACCGCATCGACGACGCTCGCGAAGGCGCACGGCGCGCGGCAGGCCTGGGCCACGCGCTCGACGATCCCATCGAGACCGGGCACGGGCCCGCGATCGAGCAGCCCGAGCCGGCGGACCGCCTCGAGGCGCGCGCCTTCGGAGCGGTCCTCGGGCGCGCGGGTTTCCGGAATTTCGGCCATGTCGCTGTCATCGGCCAAACGGGTCGGCGAAGCGACCGTGAGCGACGTTACGATCACGCGACGGAGCGGTCAGCCGTACAGGAGATACGGTGCGCGGGCGGCTTCGAAGGCGCGCGTCGCCGCCGTCCAGCGGCCAAGGATGGCATCTGCGTCGAGGCCGCCGGCAAGCCCGCGCCGCAGCGAGTCCGTGCCCCAGTCGCGGTCGATCGTCGCGCTCTCGAGCGAGAGCCGCGCCGGGTCGAGTCGATGAACCGCGACGAGCAGCTCGACCGCGGTCCGAACCGCGCGAAACGCCGTGAGGTCGCCGAGCACGAGCTCGACGCCCGTGAGTTCCTTGCCCGCGTAGAAGCCGTAGAGCGGCGACCACGCCGCCGGCCGGAACCGCACGCCCGGCACGTCCCGCCGCCGCAGCGCCGCGGCGAGGGCGTAGCCGTCGAGGCCGAAGGCGCCCGCGTAGAAGAACGGCGCCGTGAAGCCCGTGGCGTTGTTGAGCCCGGCGGCGCCGACGAGTCCCGTCGCGGGATAGACGAACGTCGTCTGCCACGTCGGGATGTTCGGCGAGCTCGGCACCCACGCGAGCCCCGTGGCGGGCCAGAGCGTGCGGCGCGTCCAGCCGCGCATCGCGATCACGCGCAGGTCGCAGTCCAGCCCGAAGCGGCCGGCGTAGAGCCGCGCGAGCTCGCCCATCGTCATACCGTGGCGGATCGGGATGGGATAGAGCCCGATGAACGACGCGAAGCGCGGCTCGAGCACCGGGCCCTCGACGATCGCGCCGCCGAGGGGGTTGGGCCGGTCGAGCACCCAGACGCTCTTGCCGGTCGCCTTTGCCGCGGCCATCACCTCGGCGAGCGTCGAGATGTACGTGTAGGTCCGGTCGCCGACGTCCTGGATATCGAAGAGCAGGACGTCGACGTTCGCGAGCATCTCCGCCGTCGGTCGGCGCGTCGTGCCGTAGAGGCTGTAGACGGGCAGACCCGAGCGCGGATCGGCGTACGACGGCACGTACGCGCCGGCGGGGCGGTCGCCGCGCAGACCGTGCTCGGGCGAGTAGAGCGCGCGCAGCGCGATCGCGGGATTGCGCCGCACGGCGTCGACGATGCTCTCGAGGTCCGACGTGACGCCCGTCTGGTTCGTGACGATGCCGACGCGCCGGCCGCGGAGCTCGCGCCAGGTCTCGCTCGTGAAAACGTCGTCGCCGAGGACGACGGGCTCGCCGCCCGCGTAGCGCGCCCGCGGCGACTGCGCGGCCGCCCGGGGGACGATGGCCGCCGCGCCGAGCGAGGCCGCGGCGCCCAGGAGAAAGGTCGAGCGCGACGGCCTCACGCGGCGGGGGTGCCGGCCTGGTCGGCGACGACCTTCGCGAGCGCCGACCAATCGAGACCGCCGTAGCCGCTCGCGAGCGCTGCGAGGAACCGGTCGCGAATGACGCTGCCGAAGGGCATCGGTACGGCGAGCGCTTCCGCCGCCTCGAGCGCGAGGCGATTGTCCTTGAGCCCCAGTGGCAAGCCGAAGCCCGCGGGCGAGAAGGTGCCCTCGACGATGAGCTTTCCATACGTGCGATAGACGGGCGCGTCGAAAAGCGTCTCGGTGAAGAGCTCGAGGAGATCCGTCCGGGCGATGCCCGCCTTCGCGCCGAGCGTCAGCGCCTCGCCGAGCGACTCGATGACGCACGTGATCAAGAAGTTTCCCGCGAGCTTCGCGAGGTTCGCATCCGCGGGCCGCGCGCCGATGCGGAACGTCCGCCGGCCGATCGCCTCGAACACGGGCGCCGCGCGTTCCACGAGCGCGTCGTCGCCGCTCGTGACGATCGCGAGCTTCGCGGCTGCCGCGGCATCGGGCCGCCCGAAGACGGGCGCGGCGAGATAGTGCTTGCCCGCCGCGTCGTATTCGGCTGCGAAGCGCTCCGCGGTCGCGACGCCGAGCGTGCTGCACGAGACGTGCAGGCCGCCCGCCGGAAGCCCGGCGAGGATGCCGTCGTCGCCGTGCGTGACGGCATCGACGGCGGCGTCGTTCGCGAGCATCGAAACCACGAGCCCGCACGCGGCGGCCTCGCGGGCCGTCCCCGCGACCGTCGCGCCCTGCTCGCCGAGATCGCGTGCCGGTTCCGGGCTGCGATTCCAGACCGTGAGCTTCGCGCCCGCGCGCAGGAGGCAGCGCGCCATCGCGCTCCCCATCGAACCGAGCCCGATGAACCCGACCGCGAGTCCCGATACCGAACGTGCCATGCGGCGCGCTTCGCCCTCGATGCGCGCGCTCCGGTTGCGCTCGCGACGGCGCTTCGGGTTTGATGGCCGCGCGGGCGCAACACATGTGACAGACGGAACGATGTCGGCGAACGTCCGCTTGTCGACACTCGCATTCGCATGATAGTCTAGTCCACATGGATGACCATGTGTTCAACATCGCCGAGGCAAAGATGCATCTCTCGAGGCTCATCGATCGCGTCGAGGGCGGCGAGACGATCACGATCGCTCGGAATAACAAACCCGTCGCGATCGTCACGCCCGTCGGACGAAGACCCGAAGACGTTCTCGCGGCGATCGATGCGGTTCGCGATCGCGTTCGCGAACGACTGAGCGGCAAAAACGTCCTCGCTCGAGGCGAGACGTGGCGCGATCTCATCGGAGACGGCCGCAAAGAGTAATGCGTATCGTCCTCGATGCATCCGTGGCGCTCGCCGCCGTTTTGCCGGACGAGCGCTCGCCATATGCGCGCGCCGCGATGGATGTTGCGATCAGGGGTCAGCTGATCGTTCCCTCGCTTTGGACCTACGAGGTTCAGAACGGTCTTTTGATGGCGGTGCGTCGCGACCGCATCGATTCATCGATCGTACGGGATGCGCTCGCCGCGCTCGATGCCGTAGCCGCCGATGTTCGGACACCAAGACGCCTCGGTCGAGATCTCGAGCTCGCGCAAGCCTACGGCCTCACCGTGTACGATGCGAGCTACATCGGCGTCGCGCTCGACTCGGGTACGCAGCTCGCTTCAGTCGATAAGACATTGCTGCGGGCCGCACGCGCGGCGAGGGTCTCGATCTTCGACGGTCCTTGAGCGATCAGGCGAACGCGGCGACGACCGTTCGGGCGACCGCCGCAAGCGCAGCATTGCTCCCGGCGGCCGAGAGCTTCGAGCCGGTGAGATACGCGGTGACGAGGATCGGTCGACGGCGAGGCGGCCGCAGGATTGCGACGTCGTTCCGGGTGTTGCTGTCGCCGGTCGCGTTGCCGGGACCGCCGGCACCCGTCTTGTCGCCCGCTTGCCACGTTCCGGGAAGACCGGCGCGCAGCGCCGTGCGGCCGGTTCCGCAGGCGGCGAGCCAGCCGGTGAGCGCCGCGCGCGATGCTTGCGAGAGCGCGGGTCCGAGCAGCATTGCCCGGAGATCGTCCGCCATCGCCTGAGGCGTCGTCGTATCGCGCGGGTCGCCCGGGATTGCGCCATTGAGGGTCGGCTCGGTGCGATCGAGCCGCGTCGCTGTATCGCCGAGCGAGCGCGCGAATGCGGTCACGCCGGCCGGGCCGCCGACCGTCGCGAGCAGCAGGTTCGCCGCCGTATTATCGCTGACTTCGATCGCCGCAGCGCACAGCGCTCGGACGGTCATGAAGCCGTGTCGAACGTTCGCGCGGGTCACGGGCGCGTACGCGAGCAGAACGTTTGGTCCGTAGGCGACGCGGCGATCGAGATGCTCGGTCCCCGCGTCGACGCGGCGGAGCACGGCGCCGACGAGCAGCGCCTTGAACGTGCTGCACATCGGGAATCGCTCGCGCGGGCGATTGGCGAGCGTTCGGCCGTCGCCCGTATCGACGGCATAGACGCCAAGCCGGCCGCCGCTGCGCGATTCGATCGCCCGCAGCCGCGCGATCGCGGAGTTGCTTCCGATCGGCGGTGACACCCACATTGTAGCGAGGGTGCCCGAGATAAATTCGGAGCGTAGCACGTCAGATGAAGTCGGGCCGCGTGTCCGGCGGAACGAGACCCGCGGCGGCGGCGCGTTCGAAGAGCGCCCCGATCGCGGCGATGCCGTCATCACCGAGGTCGTTGGAATAATCGTTGACGTAGAGCGCGATGTGCGCCGCCATCACGGCGGGGTCCATCTCGAAGGCGTGCTCGCGAACGTACGGCGCGACCGTGGCGCGGTTCGCGTACGCGAAGGCGAGGCTGCGCCGGATCGTCGCGTCGATCGCGCGCGCGGCCGCGTCTCCCAGATCGCGCCGCGCGAGGACGGCGCCGAGCGGGATCGGCCGGCCCGTGGCCGATTCCCACCACGCGCCGAGATCGCCGAGCGACGCGAGCCCGGCCGCGGCGTACGTGAACCGCGACTCGTGAATGATGAGCCCGGCGTCGACTTCGCGCGCGGCGACGGCGTCGACGATCCGGTCGAAGCGCATGACGACCGCCTCGACCGGGCGCCCGAGCGCGAGCCGCAGCAGGAGGTACGCCGTCGTGAGCTCGCCCGGGATCGCGATGCGCGCTTCGCGCGGCAGCGCTTCGAGCGTTCCGACGCGCCGGGCAAACTCGGGCGTCGCGATGACGAGCGGTCCGCAGCCGCGACCGAGCGCGCCGCCGGCGCGTAAGATACGATAGTCCTGAAGTACATACGGGATCGCGCCGTAGCTGACTTTCGTCAGGGCGTGCCGCGCTTCGCGCGCCGCGAGGTTGAGCGCCTCGACGTCCTCGAGAACGACGTCGACCGGCGGCGCGTCCGGCATGAGCGCCCGCGTCCACGCGGCGAAGATGAACGTGTCGTTCGGGCAGGGCGAATAGGCGAGGGAGAGCGCGCTCATCGCAGCGTCGTTCCCAGCACCCGCAGCAGCGACTCGAGCGCGGCGACCGCCGCGGCCGACCCCGCGCGGAAATCCCAGCCCGCCGTTTCGCGCGGCCCGACGAGATTGGAGATGCCGCGCACCTCGGCCGCCGCGACGCCGGCGCGCTCCGCGGCGCGCAGGACGGCGAAGCCCTCCATCGACTCGACCGCCGCACCCGGGACGCGGGCGGCGAGGGCGGCCGCCGTCGCGGCGTCGGTCGTGACGGTCGCGCGTGTGAGCGCCCCTGCGACGCGCAGCCCGGCGCCGCGCGCCAGCGCGACGAGGCGGGGATCGGCGAGCGCGCGGCGGGCAAGCGCGGCGCCGCCGGGCAGCGCGAGCGGCGAGCCGTCCTCGCGGCCGAGATCGACGAGCGTCTCCGCGTCGATCGCGAGCGCGTCGCCGACGCGCGCGCGGCCGGCGAAGCCGCCGCCGATGCCGGCTGAGATTGCGAGCGCGACGCCGCCGCGCGCGAGCGCCGTCGCCGTCGCGACGGCCGCTTCCACGGGGCCGACGCCCGCCGTGAGCACCGTGACGCCGGGCGGCGGCTCGAAGCCGCCGAGCTCTTCGCGCAGCGCGCACACGACCAGGACGGCGCTCAACGAACGCCGATGAACTTATGCGTTTGGAGCCCGAGCCGCAGGCGCGCTGGATCCGCTTGCGCGGCGGCCATCGCGAGCGCGACGTTCGCGGGCTTATTGCTCTCGGGTTGCAGGTACGTCGGCCGCGGCCGGGCCGCGAACGCCGGCAGCCATTCCAGCGGCACGCGGCCGTCGACGATGAGCTTGACCTCGTTCGCGCGCGCCGCCATCGCCGGATCGAGCCGTTCCTTGGGCGAGACGGTGAGCCACACGTCGTCGGGTAGCGCGACGGGGATGCTGCCGTTGGATTCGATGTGGACGCGCCGGCCATCGGCACGCAGGGCCTCGATGAGCTCGGAGGTCTCGGCCTGCGCGAGCGGCTCGCCGCCGGTGAGCACGACCATCGGACAGTCGCCGCCGAGGTCGCGGACGCGCGCGACGATCTCCGCGACGCTCGCGAACGCGCGCAGCGAATAGTCGGTGTCGCAGAAGCGGCAGTTTAGATTGCAGCCGGCGAGCCGGACGAAGACCGCGGGCGTCCCCGTCCACGAGCCCTCGCCCTGGACGCTGTAGAACGTCTCAGCGAGCCCGAGCATCGGCCTCGCGCACGACCGCGCACGCGGTCTCCGTCTCCCAGAGCACGATCTCGCGGAGCGCCGGCACGCTCGGCGCGAGCGCGTCCCAGATCCAGAGCGCGATGAGCTCGGCCGTCGGGTTCGCGATCCGCTCGTTGAGCGACGTGTGATCGAGCGGCTCGATCACGTACGCGCGCACCGCGTTGCTGAGCTCGTCGAAATCGATCACCATGCCCGTCGCCGGTCCTTCGGCGTGCAGCGGCCCGGCGACTGCGACGTCGAGGCGATACGAATGGCCGTGGAGCCGGGCACATTTTCCGGCGTGATGCGGCAGCACGTGCGCCGCTTCGAAGCGGAAGCGTTTTCTGATCTCCACGTCACCCCCGGATTCGCGTTCGACGGCGCGAATCCGCGCCGGGCGGCAAGCCGGAATGCTGCCGCGGCTACCGCGGCACGAACTCATAGACTGCGTACGGCGTCGTGCGCGTGCGAACGCCCCCGTTGTACGGTCGCGAGTTGTTGATCTGCGACGAGCTGATGAAGATGTCGCCGCCGGCCGGATCCTGCGAGAACGTATCCGGGCCACGGTAGGCGCCGGTCGACGACGACGCGCTCGAGCCGCCGATCGCGAAACGCTGATTCCCGCGTGCTGGAAGTTGCCGTTCGCATACGCCTGATGCAACGCGGCGCCATCGGCGCGTGCCGCACGGGCGCACCGAACGGCGGGGTGAGGGCGAACGCGAGCGCGGCCGGCAGTTAGGTCAGCGGGGTTGCCGGCCCCATCGCCTCGAGCGTCGCGCGTAGCGTGCGCAGGAAGCCGTTGGCGACCGTGCCGTCGAGCACGCGGTGATCGACGGAGAGGCAGACGTTCATCATCCGACGGATCGCGATCGCGTCGCCCGCAATGACGACGGGCCGCTTGACGACCGCCTCCATCGTGACGTTGGCGGCCTGGCCGTCGTGGATGATCGGCGCGGAGAGCACGGAGCCATTCGCGCCGTTGTTGTTGACCGTGAACGTGCCGCCGGCGAGGTCGTCGGCGCCGAGGCTGCTCGTTCGCGCGGCCGTCACGAGCCGGCCGATCTCGAGCGCGAGTCCGGAGATCGAGCGGGTGTCGGCGGCGCGAACGACCGGGACGACGAGCGCGTCCGGCAGGCCGATCGCGATCCCGATGTCGTAGCGCGCGTGCGTCTCGATCTCGCCGTCGCGAAACGCCGCGTTGACGAGCGGATGCGCGCGCAACGCCACAACGACCGCGTGCACGAAGAACGGGAGCAGCGTGAGCTTCGCGCCGCGCTCGCGGAAGAAGCGCTCCCGCTCGCTCTCGCGCTTCGCGTCGAGCTGCGTGACGTCGACCTCGATCGAGGTCCACGCGTGCGGCGCATTTGCGAGCGAGTCGCTCATGCGCTGCGCGATCAAGCGCCGCGCGGGCGAGAGCGCGACCCGCGTGCCCGCGACGGCCTTGGCGTACGTCGATTTTCCCGGCGGCACGAGCGCGGGCGGCGGGACGAGCGGCACGAACGCGGCCGCGATGTCGTCGAGCGAGACGCGGCCGTTCGTGCCGGTTCCGGCGAGCGCCGCGGCATCGATGCCGCGCTCGCGGGCGAGCCGGCGCGCGGCAGGCGAGAGCTTCGCGGCGGTCGCGGCGGTCGCGGCAGCGGGCGGCGCCGCGGTCGGTTCGGGCGCCGCAATCGGGGGCGCCGCGTGGGTGGCGACCTCGACGACGACTTCCTGAATGATCGCGATCGTGCCGCCGATCGGGACGATCTCGCCCTCGCGCGCGACGATCTCGAGCAGCACGCCGCTCACGGGCGACGGCACCTCGGCGTTGACCTTATCCGTCGACACCTCGACGAAGGGCTCGTACTTATCGATCCGCTCTCCGACGGCTTTGAGCCACTGGGCGACGGTCCCCTCGGTGACGGTCTCGCCGAGTTGGGGCATCGTGATCGTCGTCGGCATCGAGATATCCTGACTGCTAGTGTGCTGACCCAGAAGTTCCTTGCGGAAGATCGCGAAGGATTTTTGGTCGGATCGAGGAGCGATGAGGGAGCAACGCCGTAGCGTTGTGACCGAAAAGCGACGACGAGCCGGCCGAAAAGACGAGCGAGATTTCGTAAGCGAACTTCTGGGTCAGCTCACTAGAAACGCGCGAGGGTCCGCATCGCCTCGGCGATGGCGTCGGTCGAGATCAGATACGCTTCTTCGAGCGGCGGCGCATAGCCCATGGCCGGGACGTCGGGCCCGCAGAGGCGCGCAATCGGCGCATCGAGATCGAAGAGCGCCTCCTCGGCGATCATCGCGGCGATCTCGGCGCCCACGCCGCCGAACTTGTGATCCTCGTGAACGATGAGGACGCGGTGCGTCGTGCGGACGCTCGCGAGGATCGCCGTGCGATCCATCGGCCGGATCGAGCGCAGATCGATCACTTCGATCGCGACGCCCTCGGCCGCGAGCCGCCGCGCCGCCTCGAGCGCCTGGTGCACGCAGTAGCCGTACGTCACGACCGTCGCGCGATCGCCCGCGTGAACGACGTTCGCCTCGCCGATCGGCACGACGTGGCGTCCCGCCGGCACGGCGCCGCGGATCGAGCGATAGGTCCGCTTGTGCTCGAGGAAGAGCACGGGGTCGGGATCATCGAGGGCCGCGTTGAGGAGCCCCGCCGCGTCGGCCGGAAACGCGGGCACGACGATCTTGAGGCCGGGCACGTGGTAAAAAAACGCCTCGACGGACATCGAGTGGGTGAGCGCCCCGCGGACGCCTCCGCCGTAGGGCGCGCGAATCACGAGCGGCACCGTCCAGTCGCCGTCGCTACGGTACCGTATCTTCGCCGCCTCGCCGACGATCTGCGTGAACGCGGGCAGGATGAAGTCGGCGAACTGGATCTCGGCGACGGGCCGCAGATCCTCGAGCGCCATCCCGATCGCCACGCCGACGATCGCGGCTTCCGAGAGCGGCGTGTCGATGACGCGGCGCGCGCCGAACTCCTCGAGGAAGCCCTTGGTGAGCAGGAAGACGTTCCCGCGCTTGGCGACGTCCTCGCCGAGGACGACGACGCGCTCGTCGTCGCGCAGCGCCGCGTAAAGCGTGCGCCGGACCGCCTCGAGCAGCGTCATCTCGAGCGGGTCCGCCGCGATCACCGCCACGGCTCGTGCGTTCCGGCGTAGACGTTGCGCGTGAGGTCGCGCGCGGTCGGCAGAACCTCGAGCTCCGCACGATCGGTCGCGTCGTCGACCGTCGCCATCACCTCGGCGCGCAACGCCGCGAGCGCGCCGTCATCGATGAGCTCCGCACCGCGCAGCGTCGCCTCGAAACGCGGCACCGGATCGCGGTGCCGCTCGGCCGCGACCTCCTCGCGCGAGCGGTACGTGCGGTCGTCGTCGTCGGTCGTGTGCGCGAGGAAGCGGTAGCACGTCGCTTCGACGAGGGTCGGGCCGCCGCCGTCGCGCGCGAGCCGGAGCGCGTCGCCGACCGTCGCGTACACCGCGAGCGGATCGGAGCCGTCGACGGTGACGCCGGGCATGCCGTAGGCGATCGCCTTCGCGGCGATGCTCGGCTGCCGCGTCTGCAGCGCGAGCGGCGTCGAGATCGCCCAGCCGTTGTTCTCGCAGAGGAAGACGATCGGTAGCGCGTGGACGGCGGCGTAGTTCATCGCCTCGTGCCATTCGCCCGCGCTCGTCGCGCCGTCGCCGAAGCTGCAGAGAACCGCGCGGCCGTGCTCGCCGCGATACGCGAATGCCGCCGCGACGCCGACCGCGTGCGCGCAGTGCGCGGCGATGATCGAGGTGATGGCGTGGATGCCGAGCGCGCGATCGGAGTAATGGTTCGGGAATTGCCGGCCGCCCGAGACGTCGGTCGCCCGCGCGAACATCGACCGCAGCACGGCGATGGGCGCGAGCCCGAGCGCCAGGCACAGCCCCATGTCGCGGTAATAGCCGAAGAACGCGTCGCGACCGCGCGCGAACGCGAGGCCCGCTCCGGCGTGGATACCCTCGTGGCCCTCGCTGCCGGTGGCGAACGGGATCTTGCCCTGGCGATTGAGCTGAAAGCCGCGCGTGTCGAGCGCCCGCTCGAGCAGCATCGACCGCAGCAGCGCACGCAGCGCCGCGTCGTCGAGCCCGAAGCGCTCCAAGGGGCGCGTCGCGGGCGCGGTTTCAGCCATCCGACTCCTAATAGAACGCACGTCGGTTCCTCCCCCGCTATGTCCGCAAGAAGGCTTTCGCCACGGATGCGGCCGACTCGGCACGATGCCTGCCGCCGCCGCGCCCGTCCCCGATCTCAGCCGCGATCGCCGCCACCTCCACCGCGAGCCCGAGCTCTCGCTCGTCGAACACGATACGGCGGCTTATCTGCGGGCCGCGCTCGAGCCGCTCGGCTTCGACGACCTGCGGACCGGTGTCGGCGGCACGGGGCTACTCGCGACGCTGCGCGGCGGCCGGCCCGGACCCGTCACCCTGCTGCGCGCCGATATGGACGCGCTGCCGATCGCCGAGCAGAACGAAGCCGAGTACGTCTCGCGGCGCTCGGGCGTGATGCACGCCTGCGGGCACGACGGCCACATGGCGATCCTGCTCGCCGCGGCGCGCGAGCTCGCTGCCCGTCGCGACGAGGTGCCGGGAACGCTTGTGCTGTGCTTCCAGCCGGGCGAGGAGGGCAGCGCAGGCAATCGGCTGATGATCGAGGACGGGGCGCTCGAGGATCCGCACGTCGACCGGACCTTCGCGCTGCATCTCTACAGCGGACTCGACGTCGGGAAGATCGGCGTCCGCGACGGCGCGTTCTTCGCCTCGGCGGACGAGTTCACGCTCAGGGTGCGCGGCATCGGTGGTCACGGCGGGATGCCGAACCTCGCGATCGATCCCGTCGTCGCGGGCGCGCACCTCATCACGATGCTGCAGACCATCGTCAGCCGCGAGGTCGCGCCGAAGGATCCGGCGGTCTTCACGGTCGGCGCCTTCAACGCCGGCACGACGTTCAACGTGATCCCGACCGAGGCGACGCTCAAGGGGACGGTGCGCTGCTTCGATGCGGACGTGCGCGCGGCGATGCCGCAGCGGCTCGAGCGCATCGCGCGCGGACTCGGCGAGGCGATGCGCGTCGAGTTCGATCTCCACTATCATTGGTCGTATCCGCCGACGGTCAACGATCGTACGATCAACGACGTCGTGCGAGAGGTCGGCCGCGCGACGCTCGGCGACGAGAACGTCGTCGAGCACGACCTCGTCATGTGGGCCGAGGACATGTCGTTCATGCAGGAGCAGCGGCCGGGCGCATACTTCATCGTCGGTTCCCGCGGCGGCGAGGCGACCGCGCATCCGCATCACAGCGCGAAGTTCGACATCGACGAGCGGGCGCTCGAGGTCGGCTACCGGATGATGGTCGCGCTCGGGCTGCGCGGATAAATCGTGAGTTCCTATGACTACCGGATCGTCGACGTCTTCACGGAGGTCGCCTTCGAGGGAAACGCGCTCGCCGTCGTGCTGGGCGCGGACGGGCTCGACGCGACGACCATGCAGCGCGTCGCGCGCGAGTTCAATCTCTCCGAGACCGTCTTCGTCCTCTCGCCGGCACGCGACGATTGCGCCGTCCGCTTCCGTATCTTCACGCCCGCGAGCGAGCTCGCATTCGCGGGCCATCCGACGATCGGCGGCGCGTTCGTCGTCCGGGACGCCGGTCTCGTCGCGGCCGACCTCGATCGCTTTGTCATCGACGAAGGCATCGGGGGCGTTCCGGTGCGCGTCGATCGCGACGCCGAACGGATTTGGCTCACGACGCCGCCGATCGCGTTCGGACCGACGCTGGAATATCGAATGTGTGCCGAGGCGCTCGGCCTCGACGAGGGCGAGCTCGGCGACGCGCCGCCGCAGGTCGTCACGGCCGGGACTCCCTTCTTATTCGTGACCTTGCGCTACCGCGCGAGCGTCGACCGGATCGCCCTCGACCTCTCCGCGTCGCGCCGAATGCAGCGTGCCAATGCGGGCTCGGTCGGGATCTTCGTCTTCGCGCCGACGGCCGAGGGTGCGTATGCGCGGATGTTCGCCTTCGAGCACGGCATCGTCGAGGATCCCGCGACGGGGAGCGCCACGGGTCCGCTCGCTGCATACATGATGCGCTATGGTCTCTGCGGGCGGGCGGACGGCACGCGCTTCGTGAGCGAGCAGGGTACGGCGATGGGTCGCCGCAGCCGGCTGCACGTTCACGCCCGCGGCGAATCGGGATCCGCGGGGATCGACGTCGGCGGGAGCGTCGTCGCCGTCGCGCGCGGCGAGCTCGCCATCGCGCATGCTTGAGGACGATTTCGCTTTCGTCGCCGTCGGCACGAGCGTGGTCGGCGGGCGGAGATGTCCGGCGAGCTCGTCTCGCTGCAGCGGCCGGAAGGCCTCGGACGCGGCACCCGGTCGTACGAAGAATCTTGTGACTCGCGTTTCCGGTATCGCGAGAAGATTGTTTCTACGGTAGGTACGTGCGCCGCTCCCCGAAAGTTCGACTCGACACGCTTCGTGACAGTCCGCGACGCGAGGAGGACCGGCATGACCACGACGATATCATCGCCCACGCGTGAAGAGAGCCTCGCGCGGCTCGGGCCGACGCCGTCGCTCGCACGGGCGATCGCCGTCTCGAAGGCGCTCGCGGCGTCCGCCGGGGATGTCCGGATCGTCCGGTACGCGATCCTGCGCAACGTTACGCTCGAACCTGGCATCGTGCCCGCCATCCGCATCGCGGCTGCCGAAGCCGGCTTCGACGCCGATGCCGAGCTCGGGGAGTTCGATGCGGCGCAGCCCGAAGCGCTCGATGCGAACAGCGTCGCATACCGAGACGGCACGGACGTCGTCGTCGTCGCGCTGCAGCTGCGAACGCTCGTGCCCGATCTCGCGCTCGCGTTCGCCTCGCTCTCGCCGGAGCGCGCGGCCGAGCTCGAGGAGTCGGCCCTCTCGCGCGTCGTCGAGATCGCGCGGACGATCCGGGCGCGTTCGAGCGCGGCGATCGTCGTGCACGGGTTCGAGATCTCGTTCCGGCCGGCACTGGGATTCCTCGACGCCGCCGGCGGCCGAGGCCAGCGTGCGATGCTCGCGCGCCTCAACCTGCGCCTCGGCGAGGCGATCGGGGCGATCTCCAATGCGTTCGTGATCGATGTCGAGCGGCACGTCGCGATGCTCGGCTACGCGGCGGCGATCGACGATCGCTACTGGCACATCGGGCGCGCGCCGTATACCTTCGCGCTCGAACGCTCGCTCGCGCGCGATTACGTCGCGATCGGCCGTGCGCTCGTCGGCAAGCAGAAGAAGTGCCTCGTGCTCGACTGCGACAATACGCTCTGGGGCGGCGTGATCGGCGAGGACGGCCTCGAGGGGATTGCGCTTGGACCGAACCACCCGGGGTCGTCCTTCCTCGAGTTCCAGGCGGCCGCGCTCGACCTCTATCATCGCGGCATTTTGCTCGCCCTGGCCTCGAAGAACAACGATGCCGACGCGATGGAAGTCTTTGAGAAGCACCCGTCGTCGCTTTTGAAGCCGGAGCACTTCGTCACGCGCCAGGTGAACTGGAACGATAAGGCATCGAACCTTCGCGCGATCGCGCAGACGCTCAACATCGGGCTCGACAGCCTCGTCTTCGCCGACGACAATCCCGTGGAATGCGCGCTCGTTCGGGAGCGCTTGCCGTCCGTCGAAGTGCTCGAGCTCTCGGGCGATCCCAGCGGTGCCGCTCGCAAACTTCGCGAGCTCACGTCGTTCGACACGCTGGGCCTCAGCGACGAGGACCGCCGCCGCAGCGAAATGTATCGCGCCGAAGCGGCGCGCACCGAGCTCGCCGCCTCGGCGGGCTCCATGGAAGACTACCTCGCCTCGCTCGACATGACGATCGAGATCGAGCGTGCGGACGCCTTCGCGATCCCCCGCATCGCGCAGCTCACGCAAAAGACCAATCAGTTCAACCTCACGACGCGCCGATACGGCGTCCCCGCCATCGAAGAGATGTCGGCGTCGCCCGCATGGGACGTCTACTACGCGCGAGTCACCGACAAATTCTCCGATTCGGGGATCGTCGCGGTGGCGCTCCTCGAGCGGACCGATGCCGCGACGCTGCGGCTCGACACGTTGCTGATGAGTTGCCGCGTCATCGCGCGCGGCGTCGAGACGGCGTTCCTACGAGCGATCGTCGCGGACGCCGCCGCGGCAGGCGTCACGAAGGTCGATGCGGAGTTCATCCCGACCCCAAAGAACGACTTGGCGAAAGCGTTTCTCGGTGAGAACGGCTTCGAACGGCGCGCCGATGGGCACTTCGAACTCGGCGTCGCGACCGCCGACGTCGCCCTGCCGGCGTGGTTCCGCCGCACTGCCCGCAACGAGGAACGATCATGAGTACCCTGGACGCGCGACTGCGCGAAACCTTCGCCGACGTCTTCGAGACCGACGTCGCTTCGATCCCCGACGACATCAGCGTCGAGAATTCGACCGCATGGGATTCGATGCGCGCGATCGTTCTCGCGAGCACGATCGAGAGCGAGTACGGCGTCGAGTTTTCCGACGAGGAGCTCGTGAAACTCAACAGCTACCAACGCATCCGCGAGAGTCTCGTCGACAAGGGCGTCTCCTAGCTCCGGTCGGATTGCGTGGTGAGGTCGGCGTCGGCGTACAGGTCCTCGAACGTCAGCGTCATCCCGTCCAGCGACGCGAGATCGATCGTGCCGGCGTCGGCATCGTGCACGAGTTCCCACGTGCCGCGCTCGGTTCGCCGAAACACCTCGACATGCTGCCGCGTGCCGTCGACGAGAACGTACTCTTCGAGCGTCGCGATCGTTCGATAGGCTGCGAACTTCTCGCCGCGATCGTCGGCGGCGGTGCTCGGAGAGAGCACCTCGACGATGAGTTTCGGGAAGCGCTGCACGAGCCGTTCGCCGCGGTCGCGCGCGTCGCACGTGACGAATGCGTCCGGATACGTGATGCGGCGGGCATCCGTACCGATCGCGAGCTTCACGTCCGTCGTGAAGAAGCGGCATGGCCCCCCGCGCAATCCCGGCCGCAGCAGCACCGTCAGATTCGCGACGATCGTGCCGTGCGCGACGCTCGCGCCGGCCATCGCGAACGCTTCGCCCCAAACGAGCTGGTAGCGCTCGCGTTGCGTCTGATCCCAAGCCAAGAACGTCTCGGCAGAGAATCGCGTCGGCGGCTGCAGCATCGTCGCACCTCGTTCTCATCGGATTCGGGCTCGACGAGGGCCGGCCTTGCCGGATCACGTGCCCGCGCCGCCGGCGCCCACATGGAGAACGTATTTGAAGACGAGGCGCTGCAGCGTGCGGTACGAGCCCGGGCTGCCGTACTCGAGGTAGAGCCGGTTTTGATTGCGATAGCGCTTCTGATACGAGACCGCGAGGTCGGTGCCGGGTAAGGCGAAGCCGCCGGTGCCCGAGATCGTCCGGAGCGAAAGCGCGAGCGTGCCGTTATATCCGACGGTGCGCGAGAGCGAGAGCCGTCGCAGCCACTGCGAGTCCGCAATGCCGACGTACGGCCGCTCGCGCGTGCCGCCGTACTCGACCGTGACGCCGAGGCCGCCGCGCAGCGTACGCGTCGTCGTGGCGTCGAGCTGCTGCGTCCAGGCCGCCGCGATCCCGATCGGCGCGGTCGCGCACGGCAGGGGCGCCGTAAATCCCGGCGGCGGACAGCCGATCGCGAACGAACCCGCCGAGTACGAGACGTCCGCCGAGTTCGGCGTACCGTCGGCATAGTTGAGTGCGAACGAGGTCTGGTCGAACGCGAAGTTCTCGCCGCCCGCGTACGTCGGGTACCCGCCGTCCGCGTATGCGCGCAGCGCGCTCGTGCCGGAGGACGCATTGACGACGAGCAGATTCTTGAACGCGACGGAGAGGTTGACCGAGGCGTCGGCCTGGTGCGCGGCACCGCTGCGGTCGATCAAGCGGTCGGCTTCGGCGCCGGCGGAAATCGTCTTGAGGGGGCTGCGCGCTCCGACCACGCCGTTGTATTGCACGAACACCGAGGGCCCGCGAACGTCGGCGAGGTTCGTGAAGCCGTCGATCGGGCCGTAGCGCGGCCCGACCTCGCGATAGATCGCGCCATCTTGAAAGAGCCCGTGGTTGTTGACGAAGCCGACGTACGCATCGCGGCTGTCGCGTGGCGAACCGGTTCGCGTGCCCGTCTCCTGCGTGAACGCGGCGATCGGCTCCAAGCCCGAATGCTGGTTCTGCACGTCGATCCCGAACCCGAACGTCCGGTCGCGAATGCCCGGATGATCGGCGTCGACGCCCTGCGCCGAAAGCGTGAGCGCGCGATCGGACGTCCGGTAGCGATAGCCGAGCGCGCGGTCGTCGAAGCCGTTGCCGTTGACGTCGAGCGCGCCGATGGCGCTGTTGCCGACGGTGCCCTCGAGCTTGTAACCGGCGTCGACGATCCCGAGCGACGGCGTGTAGAACATCTGGTAGCCGGCGTTGTTGATGCTGAAGTTCGGCACCGTCGTCAGGAACGACGAGCCCTGTGCGAAGAAGGGCCGGTATTCCGTGAAGGACCGTTGGAATTCTTGCGGCGCGATCGTCGTCTGGTCGGCCTCGACGTTGGAGAAATCCGGCCCGAGCGCACCGACGAACGCGAGCGTCCCGGTGACCGGCACGGTCGCGTCGAGCCCGACGTGGCGCACGGTCTCGCGCGAGAAGACGGTCGGCGTCGTCTCGAAGACGTTGCGATCGCCGCCCGCGCTCGCGAGGCCGTACACGTCGGCATACGGCGGCGGGCGCTTCGCACCGCCGATGATGCGGAGATTCGCGAGCGTCGGCCAGCGCGAGGGATTGCAATACCGCGTCGCCGAGCCGTTCTGCTGGCAGTATGCGTTCGCCGCCGGATCGTACGCCCAGGTCAGCAGATCGCTGCGCTCAGCGACGCGGCGCGAGAAGTCGACGCGCCAGCGCTGCGTCGCGCCGCTGGCGAGGCGCATGTCCGCGAGCGGGATCGTCATCAGGATCGCATAGCCGTCCGGCGTCCGCGTCGCGACCGTCGACCACGGTGGCGCATAGCGCGAGGACTCCGACGAGTACTCGTACTTCGTGCCGAGCGGCGTCGCCGTGAACGCGTAGGTGCGCGAACCGTTGCCGCTCGTGTCCGCCGCAAAGGTCACCGAGTCGTCGAGCCCGGCGCCGACGTCGTCCGTGCGCTGCTGCGCGGTCACGGCCACGTCGCGCTGCACCGCGACGAAGCCGACGTACACGTTCGTGTCGTCGTACACCAGTCGCGCCGTCGTCGCGAGGGCCGCCGCCGCGGGCGTCTCGGTCGTGAAGTTCGCGAAGCCGCTCGCGGCCGCGGCGCCCGTCCAGCCGGGGTCGGCCGGGTCCGCGCTCTTGGGCGCGACCGTCGTCTTCACGGCGTCGACGACCGCGCCGGGCAGCACGGAGGCGGCCGCGGGACGAACGAGGAGAAAGCCGAGCCCAAACGCGAGCGCGGCCGACGACAAACGCACGTCGTACCTACGCGCGAACGAGCGACAAGTTTCCGGTCGCTTCCACCCCGCCGCCAGGGTCGCGAAGGAGCCGTCCGTCAGGGCTGCGACCCCCGCGTGAAAAGCGATTCCACGATGAGCAATTCCGTTCCGCGGCGAAGCCGAGCGGACTGCCGCGCGTCCCGCGCGTGCCGGCATTCACTTCAGCCCCCGAGGCACACCGCCATCGCACACGACTTCGCGGCCATTCCCGCGCGCAGCGACGCGCCCGAAGAGCACGACGCCTGCGGCACGGGCTTCCTCGCCGACCTCGGCGGGGCGGCTTCGCACGAGCTCGTGCGGCTGGCGCTCGACGCGGTCGGCGCGATGGCGCATCGCGGCGCGCGCGCGGCCGACGGCCGGACGGGCGACGGCGCGGGCATCCTCTCCGAGACGCCGCGCAAGCTGCTCGCACGCGAGCTCGCGCGCCACGACCTGCGCTCGTCGGCGAGCCATCTCGCGGCGATTTGCGTCTTCTTGCCGCGCGAGCCCGACGCCGCCGCCGCGCGTGCGATCATCGAAGCGCGCGTGCATTCCGTCGACGTGACGCCGCTGCGCTGGCGCTCGCCCGGAACGCACGATGAGATCCTCGGCTTGCAGGCGCTCGCGACGCGGCCGGTGTTCGAGCAGCTCCTCGTGGACATGGGCCCGGGCAACGTCCGCGAGCGCATGCGGACCGCGGCGCGCATGATCGAGCGCGCGCTACGCGAGTTCGGTCCGAGCGCGGCGCTACTTTCGTGCTCGGCCACGTCGGTCGTCTACAAGGCGCTGCTCTCCTCCGACGAGCTCGGCGCCTATTTCGACGACCTGCGCGATCCGGCGTTCGCGTCGCGCTTCGCGCTCTTCCATCAGCGGTTCTCGACCAACTCCGCGCCCGCGTGGCGGCTCGTGCAGCCGTTCCGGCATGTCGCGCACAACGGCGAGATCAACACGATCACGGGCAACCGCGCATGGCTCGAGGCGCGTGGCGTCAAGACGGCGCAGGGCGCGAGCGACTCGTACGACTTCAACACGGCGGTCGATGCGATGGTCGGTGCGGGCTATCGCGTCGACGAGGCCGTCGACATGCTGCTCGCCCCCGCGATCGACGAGCGCGACGCGCGGCTACGCGCGTATTACGACGCGCACGTCCCGACGGTCGAGCCGTGGGACGGGCCGGCGGCGATGGTCTTCGCCGACGGCGACACGATCGGCGCCGCGCTCGATCGCACGGGCCTGCGGCCGCTGCGCTGGTGCCGCACGGCGGGCAGCAAGGTGCTCTGCGCCTCGGAGGCCGGCATCGTCGACTTCGGCGAGGATCCGATCGTCGCGCGAGGCCGGCTCGGGCCGGGCGGCCGGATCATCGTTCGCTTCGCCTCGGGCGAGGTCGTCACGACGGAGCAGTTCCGAACCGAGCGCCGCGACCGCGCCGATTTCCGCGCCGTCGTCCGCAGCTGGTCGCTGCCGCTCGCGGATGCCGTCGCGAGCGGCCACGCCGGAACGAACGCGCAGCTGCACCGCTTCGGCGCCACGCGCGAGGAGCTCAAGGACGTGGTCGGCGTGCTCGCGACCGCGAAGGAGCCGACCTCGTCGATGGGCGACGATGCGGCGCTCGCGTTCTTCGAGCGCCGCACGCCCGTCGCCGAGTACCTACGCGAACGTTTCGCGCAGGTCACGAACCCGCCGATCGATCCGCTGCGCGAGGCGCTGGTCTTCGACCTGCGCGCGTGGGTCGGGTCGGGCACGACCAACGGCGACATCCCCGCGGCGGGCTCGATCGTCGGGCTGCAGAGCGCGATCCTCTCGGAGGTCGACTTCGACACGCTGCGCTTCGACGCGCGGCTCGTGCAGCATGCGCTCCCGCTCTCGATCGGGGGGTCGACGATGCGCGCGCGGCTGTCGGCGCTCTGCGACGCCGCCGAGCGGGCGGTCTGCGAGGGCGCGACGCTGCTCGTGCTCGACGATCGCCCCGACGTCCCGAGCGTCCCCGCGATCCTCGCGGCGGGTGCGATCCATCAGCGGCTCGTCAAGCGCGGCTTGCGGATGCAGGCCTCGATCGCGGCGGCCGACGGCTATGCCCGCGACGCGCACGCCTGCGCCGCGCTCATGGGCGTCGGCGCGAACGTCGTGACGCCGTGGCTCGGCCTGCGCGCCGCGGGCGAGGCAGGCACGGGCGGCGCCTATCTCGTCGGCCTGCGCGCCGGCCTGCTCAAGATCATGGCCAAGCTCGGCATCTGCACGCTGCGCTCGTACGTCGGCGCGCAGACCTTCGAATCGATCGGGCTGCACGGCGACGTGGTCGAAGCGTGCTTCCCGGGCGTCAAGGCGCACGCGCCGTCGGTCGGCTTCGCCGCACTCGAGGACGACGTTCGCGCGTGGTTCGCGGCCTCGCGCGCGGGCGACGCGCCGCTGCCGGATCGCGGCACGTTCCGTTATCGCCGCGAGGGCGTTCGGCACGCCTTCGACCCGGTCGTCATCAAGGGGCTCCGGGCCACCGCCATGCATGGCGACTACGCCGCCTTCGAAGCGCTCAGCGACGCGATGGAGGCGCGCGAGCCCGTCGCGCTGCGCGATCTGCTCGTGCCCGTCGCGCTGCGCGATCCGATTCCGCTCGCCGAGGTCGAGCCCGTCTCGTCGATCGTCGAGCGCTTCGCGACGGCCGCCATGTCGCTCGGCGCGCTCGCCCCCGAGGTCCACGCGACGATCGCCCGCGCGACCAATCGCATCGGCGCGAAGAGCAACTCCGGTGAGGGCGGCGAGCCGGCGGAACGCTACGACCGCACGGTCGATCGCGGCCGCAGCAAGATCAAGCAGGTCGCGTCCGGTCGCTTCGGACTCGGCACGACGTATCTCGCGAGCGCGGACGAGATCGAGATCAAGATGGCCCAGGGCTCCAAGCCCGGCGAAGGCGGCCAGATCCCCGCCCACAAGGTGACGGCGGAGATCGCCGAGTTGCGCGGCTCGCAGCCCGGAACGTCGCTGATCTCGCCGCCGCCGCACCACGACATCTACTCGATCGAGGATCTCGCCGAACTCATCTACGATTTGCGCCGGGCAGCGCCGCACGCGCGCATCGCGGTCAAGCTCGTCGCGCAGTCGGGGATCGGGTACGTCGCGAGCGGCGTCGCGAAGGCCGACGCCGAGGCGATCCACATCAGCGGCCACGACGGCGGCACGGGCGCCTCGCCGCTCTCGTCGATCAAGCACGCGGGCCTGCCGTGGGAGATCGGACTCGTCGAGACCCATCATGCCCTGCTCGCCAACGGCCTGCGCTCGCGCGTCACCTTGCGCGTCGACGGTGGCTTCAAGAGCGGCCGCGACGTCGTGATCGCGACGCTCCTCGGCGCCGACGAGTTCGGCTTCGGCAGTGCGTTGCTCGTCGCGCTCGGCTGCATCTACGCGCGGCAGTGCCATAAGAACACGTGTCCCGTCGGGATCGCGACCCAGGATCCGAAGCTGCGCGCGAAGTTCGCCGGGACGGACGACGAGGCGATCGCGTATCTCGAGTTCGTCGCGAATGACGTTCGGCGACGGCTCGCGGCGCTCGGCGTGCGAACGCTCGCCGAGCTCCATGGCCGCAGCGATCTGCTACGGCGGCGCCAATTCGAGGACGAGCGGCTTCTCGAGATCGATCTTTCCGAGATCCTGCGGTTGCCCGAGGCGCCGCAGGGCACCGTTCGCAAGCCCCCGGAGCCCGAGCATCTCGACGACCTCGTGGCGCGGCCCTGGGTGGCGACGCGCGAGGCGTGGCACGCCTCGCCCGAGCTCGCCATCGCGCCGAAAGACCGCGCGGTCGGCGCGCGGATCGCCCACGAGTTCGCCGCGCGGCGCGCCGCGGGCGAACCGACGGGCGCGCTCGCGGTGCGCTACCATGGCTCGGCGGGTCAGAGCTTCGGCGCGTTCCTGACGGACGGGATCTCGCTCGATCTCGCCGGCGATGCGAACGACTACGTCGGCAAGAGCATGGAGGGCGGCCGGATCGCCGTGCGCGGCTTCGCGAACTCGGCGCCCGGCGAGCCCGTCGTCGGCAACGCGTGCTTCTACGGCGCGCGCGGCGGGTCGGGCTTCATCCGCGGCGGCGCGGGCGAGCGCTTCGGCGTGCGCAACAGCGGCGCCGAGCTCGTCGCGGAGGGCACGGGCGATCACTGCTGTGAGTACATGACGCGCGGCATGGCCGCGATTCTCGGACCGGTCGGCACGAACGTCGCGAGCGGGATGAGCGGCGGCGTGCTCTACCTCGCCCCCGGCGGGCCGGTCGATGCGCGTGCGCACGGCCTCACGTTCGGACCGACCGAGTGCCGGGTCTCGGCAGTATCGCATGACGACGGCGATGCACCGGCGCTGCGGGCGCTGCTGGAACGGCACGTCGCGGCGACGGGCTCGCCGCGCGCGGCGGAGCTGCTCGCGGACTGGACGGCGGGCTGCCGGTCGTTCCTGCGCGTCGGCGAGCCGCCCGCCGGTCTCGGCGACCGGTTGAAGCGCGCGGCGGAGGCGGTCGCCTAGCGGCGGCCGCCGTCGACGGTCATCACCCAGCGGACGGCGCGAGCGTACTGCTCGAGCTCGCGAGTTGCGCGACCCAGCGCGGCGAAGCTGGCGTCGTAAATGCCGCGCTTGCGGCGCGGATCGTCCTGGGCGTCGACGTAGCGCCGCGCCGCGTCGAGCTGGCATTCGACGCGGTCCCAGTCCGCGTGCAGCGTCTCCTCGCTCGCATCGGGCAAACGATCGATGATCGGCGGCGCGGCGACGCGCGGATGACGCATCGCGTACTCGAGGCGCGCAAGCGTGTAGGCGCTCGTCGCCGTGATGAACGACCCGAGAAGCTGCACGAGTCGAACTTCCATGGCCCGCACTTTCCGTCCGTCCGAGACCCCTCCCCACCACCGAACTGGTGGTTCTTTTTCAGGACGGGCCCCGCACGAGAACGGGCGTGACGAACGGCCGTGCCGAACGGTCCGACCGATCATGCAAGACAGGCCACGGCGGTACGTCATCATCGGCAACGGCTTCGCGGGCACGACGTGCGCGCAGGAGCTGCGCAAAGCCGATGCCGCGTGCTCGATCGTCCTCTTCGGGGACGAGCCGTACACGCTCTACAATCGGATCTCGCTGCCGCCGATGCTGCGCGGGCAGTTGCCGCAGGCGAAGGTGATGATCCGCGACGCCGCGTGGCACGAGAAGAACGCGATCGATCTGCGGCTCTCGACGCGCGTCGATCGCATCGACGCCGACGAGCGCGTGGCGTACGCCGGTAGCGTCGCCTATCCGTACGACGCGCTGCTCGTCGCGACGGGCGGCCGGCCCAATCGCAGCGAAGCGCCGGGCGTCGCGGGCGCGCACAACGTCTACAATTTCCAATATCTCGACGACACGATCGCGATCTCGAAGCAGATCGAGCAGTCCAAGACGGCCGTCGCGGTGGGCGGCTCGTTCATCGCCTACGAGCTCGCCGAAGCGTTCGCGGCGCGCGGGCTCGAGACGCACTGGATTCAGCGCGGCCCGCGCTTCCTGCGGCGGCTCCTCGACGAGATCGCGGGCGACATGGTCGACCGGGCCGCCCGCGAGGACGGCGTGCACGTGCACTACGGCGAGGAGATCGCGAGCATGACGCGCTCCAACGGCGCGGTGACCGGCGTCGTGACGACGGGCGGCGCGACGATCGCCGCGGACTGCGTTGCGGTCGGCCTCGGGCTCACCATGAACACCGAGGTCGTCGCGGGGACGGGTATCGCCGTGAAGACGGGCATCGTCTGCGACGACCGGCTCGAGACGTCGGTGAGGGGCGTGTTCGCCGGCGGCGACGTCGCGGAGTTCTACGATCCCATCGCCGAGATGAACTACCGGATGGGCACGTGGAATAATGCGGGCGCGCACGGGAAGGTCGCGGCGATCAACATGGCCGGCGGCGACTCGCGCTATCACGACGTGCCCGAGTACTCCTCGAAGCTCTTCACGGGTCAGACGATCACGCAATTCGGTTTATCACCTGAATATCGCGGCGATCTCGAGATGGTCCGCAAGATCGATGCCGAGAAGGGCCACTATCGCGCGCTGTTCTTCCACGAGGAGCGGCTCGCGGGCGCGGTGCTCATCGGTAAGGGCAATCGCGCGGGCAAGCGGCGCTATCTCGACGCCATCAAGGCGAAGACGCGCCATCCCGTCGCCGATCGCGAGCCGATGCTCGACTGGGCGGCCGAATGAAGACGGCGCCGTCATCGACGCCCGCCGCCGGAGCGGACGCCGCGCTCGCACGCGAGCTGCGCGCGGCGGTCGGCGACCGCTTCGTGCTCACGGCGGCCGCCGACTTGCGCACCTACGAGTGCGATGGGCTCACGGGGACGCGCGTGCGGCCCGCGGCCGTCGTGCTCCCGGCCACGACGGACGAGGTCTCGGCCGCCGTGCGCATCGCGCGCCGGTACGGCCGGGCCATCGTGCCGCGCGGCTCGGGCACGGGCCTCTCCGGCGGCGCCGTTCCCGTCGAGGGCTGCGTGCTCGTCGTGCTCACGCGCATGAACCGCATCGTCTCGGTCGATCTGCCGAACCTGCGGATGCGCGTCGGACCGGGCGTCATCAACCTCGACGTCAGCCGCGCGCTCGCCGCCGACGGTTACTACTACGCGCCCGATCCGAGCTCGCAGACCGTCTGCTCGATCGGCGGCAACGTCGCCGAGAACTCGGGCGGCGCACACTGCCTCAAGTACGGTTTCACGGTCAACCACGTCGTGGGCGCGACGGTCGTGCTCGCCGACGGCGAGATCGCCCAGCTTGGCGGCTACGCGACGGACCCGCTCGGCTACGATCTCATGGCGGTGCTCGTCGGCAGTGAGGGCATGCTCGGCATCGTCACCGAGGCCGTGATACGTATCCTGCGGACGCCCGAGCTCACGCGGACGTTCTTCGCGACGTTCCCCTCGACGGACGAGGCGGGCGCCTGCGTCTCCGCGATCGTCGAGGCGGGCATCCTGCCGGCCGCCGTCGAGATGATGGACGCCCTCGCGATCGAGGCGATCGTAAAGTCGACGGGCGTCGACTGGCCGCTCGACGTCGGGGCCGCGATCCTCATGGACGTCGACGGCACGCGGGCGGAGGTCGAGCACACGGCGGCGCAGGCGCTCGCGCTCGCGCGCGCCGCAGGCGCCCTCGAAGTCCGCACCCCGTCGAGCCCGGCGGAACGCGCGCTCATGTGGAAGGGTCGCAAGGGCGCCTTCGCCGCCGTCGGCCGGATCAGCCCGAATTACTACGTTCAGGACGGCGTCGTCCCGCGCTCACAGATCGCGCCCGTCCTGCGGGAGATCGCCGAGGCCGGCCGCGCGCGCGGCCTGCGCGTCGCCAACGTCTTTCACGCGGGCGACGGCAATCTGCACCCGCTCGTGCTCTACGATGCGAAGATCCCGGGCCAGGAGCACGCCGCCGAGGTGGTCGGCGGCGAGATTCTGCGGATCTGCATCCGGCACGGCGGGTCGATCACGGGCGAGCACGGCGTCGGGCTCGACAAAGCCAAGTACATGGCGGAGCTCTTCGCCGACGCCGACCTCGAGACGATGAACTTCGTGCGCTGCAGCTTCGATCCCGAGCGCGTCTTCAACCCCGATAAGGTGTTCCCGACGCCGCGACTCTGCGGCGACCGGCCGGGTCCTTACCGGGCGCACGCGACCGAGCTCGCGGGCACGGCGGGACGCGGCTGACGTGACGACCGCGAATCCCGTGCGCCGCGAGCGACCGGCCGATCAGGACGCGCTCGTCCGGGCGATGGCGCAGGCCGCCGCGGCGGGCGATGCCGTCGCGGTGATCGGCGGCGGCACCGCGCTCGGCTATGGCTTCCCGGCCGAGCGCCGCGGCATCGAGATCGATTCGACGCGGCTCGACCGCGTCGTTAGCTACGCTCCGGGCGACCTCGTCGTCGAGGTCGAGGCCGGGATCACGCTCGCGGCGATCGAGCGGCTCACGGCACCCGACGGCCTGCGGCTCGCACTCGATCCGCCCGACCCCGAGCGCGCGACGATCGGCGGCGCGGTCGCCGTCAACGCCTTCGGTCCGCGCCGCGCGCGCTTCGGCGGCCTGCGGGACGTCGTGGTCGGCATGTCGCTCGTGCGCGCCGACGGCACGCTCGTGCGCGGCGGCGGCCGCGTCGTCAAGAACGTCGCCGGGTTCGATATTCCGAAGCTCGCCATCGGCTCGCTCGGGACGCTCGGCGCCATCGCCACGGTGACGCTGCGGCTCCACCCGTTGCCGGTCGCGGCCGCCGCCTTCGCCGCAGAGCTCCCGACGCTCGATGCCGTCCTCGCACTCGAGCTCGCGCTCGAGGCGGCGCGGCTGGAGCCCGCCGCCACCCTCGCGACCCGCGGGGCCGGCGGCGGCTGGACGTTCGTCGCGCTCTTCGAGGGCTTCCCGGCGGGCGTCGCGGAGCAACTCGGCCGCGCGACCGAGATCGTCGCGAGCCGCGGCGCCACGGCCGTCGAGATCCCCGCGCGCGGCGCGCTCGCGGCCGACGGCCGGACGCGCGGCGCGGGCGACCTGCGGCTCCACGTCGCCATCCCGCGGGCGTCGCTCGGTGCCCTCGACGCCGTGCTCGAACCACTCGCGCGGGCGCTCGAGGACGAGCGCGTCGTCGCCTATCCGAGCCTCGGCGTCGCGTTCGTGTCCGCCGGCGCGAACGATCCCGACGCCGCGCTCGCCGCGCTCGGCGCCGCGCGAGCGGCTGCCGAAACGCTCGGCGGGACGCTCGTCGCGACGGCGTGCGGTCCGCTCGCCGGGCGGTTCGACCCCTTCGGCGCCCCGCCGCCGGCCTTCGCGCTGATGCGGACGCTGCGCGCGCGGTTCGATCCCGACCGGCGTCTCAATCCCGGCCGTTTTCTCGGAGGGCTCTGACCATCGATCTCGCGACCCCGGACGTCCGCACGAAGGCCCAGCTGCTCGACGACTGCGTGCACTGCGGCTTCTGCCTGCCCGCCTGCCCGACGTACGTCTCGTGGGGGCTCGAAGCGGACTCGCCGCGCGGCCGGATCGACCTCATGAAGGGCATCGAGGAGGGCACGGTCGCCCTCGACGCAACGACGATCGGTCATTTCGATGCGTGCCTCGGGTGCATGGGCTGCGTCACCGCGTGCCCGTCGGGCGTGCGCTACGACCTGCTAATCGAGTCGACGCGCGCCCAGGTCGAGGCGGCCGCGCCGCGGTCGCCCGGCGAGCGGCTGCTGCGCTCGGCGCTCTTCGCGCTCTTCCCGTATCCGCGGCGCCTCGCATGGCTCGCGCGGCCGATCGCGCTCATGCAGCAGCTCGGGCTGCAGGCGCTCTTGCGCCGGTCGGGCCTCGTGAAGCTGCTGCCGCAGCCGCTGCGGGCGCTCGAGCGGATTGCGCCGACGCTCGTGCCGACCGATCTCGCGCAGCCCCTGCCCCCGTTTACGGCGGCCGTCGGAACGAAGCGCGGCAGCGTCGCGCTGCTCACCGGCTGCGTGCAGCGCGCGTTTTTTCCCAACGTCAACGCGGCGACCGTGCGCGTGCTCGCGGCCGAGGGCTTCGACGTGCTCGTCTTCGCGGACCAGGGCTGCTGCGGCGCGCTCTCGCTGCACGTCGGCCTCCACGACGAGGCGGTGCGCTTCGCGGGCGACCTCGTGCGGCGCTGCGGCGATCTCGCGACCGTCGACGCCGTCATCGTCAATGCCGCGGGCTGCGGCTCGACGCTCAAGCAGTACGCGGAGCTGATGCCGAGCGACGCGGCCGCGGCCGCGTTCGAGGCGAAGGTCCGCGACGTCAGCGAGTTCCTCGCCGAGGTCGGCCTCGTCGCGCCGCGCCGGCCCATGCCGCTGCGCGTCGCCTATCACGATGCCTGCCATCTCGCGCATGCCCAGCGCATCCGCGCGCAGCCGCGCGAGCTCTTGCGCGCGATCCCCGGGCTCGAGCTCCTGGAGATCCCGCAGGGCGAGCAGTGCTGCGGTAGCGCGGGCGTCTACAACGTGCTCGAGCCGGGTTCCGCCGGTGAGATCGGCGCGCGCAAGGCCGCGAACGTCGCCTCGGTCATGCCGGATCTCCTGGCGAGCGCGAATCCCGGCTGCACGTTGCAAATCGCGGCGGCGCTGGCGGACCTCGGCATGAGCGTCGCGACCGCGCACCCGATCGAACTGCTCGACGCGTCGCTCGCCTAGACGTGGCGGTCGCGGAGCGCGTCGCACCGTACGCCGAGCTCGTTTCGGCGTGGCGGGCGCTACGCGGGCCGCGGGCGCCCGCCGTTCGCGAGGTCGCCTGCGTCGGCGAGCCGCGAACGCTGCTCGTCGCCGATCTCGCGGGCGATCCGGGCGCACCGACGGTGCTCGTCGCGGCGGGCATCCACGGCGACGAGCCCGCCGTGCCGTGGGCGCTGCTCTCGATCGTGCGCGACGGCCTCCTCGACGCGCGGCTGACCTACCGGTTCTGGCCGTGCACGAACCCGACCGGCTACGCGCTCGGGACGCGCGAGGACGCGGCCGGTCGCGACCTCAACCGCTGCTTCGGCCGCGGCGGGAGCGCGCCCGAGACGCGCGCGATGCTCACGGCCATGCGTGACGGGCGCTACGCCCTCGCGCTCGATCTGCACGAGGATTTCGAGTCGGACGGCTTTTACTGCTACGAGCCGCTCGTGCCCGGGCCGGCGACCGTCGGCCGCGAGGTCGTCGCGGCGATCGAAGCGGCGGGGTATCCGATCCAGGAGCTCGACGACGCCTTCGATCTCGGCTACGCCCCCGAAGCGACGCACCTGCGAGCGCTCGAGCGCGGCCGCGTCGTCCCGAACGTCGCCACCGAGAGCGCGACCTTCACGGGCCGGCTGCCGCTTTCGATGGCGCTCCTCGCGCGCGGGACGCGCCGGACGCTCACCTGCGAGACACCGCGGCGCCTGCCGTGGTCCGAGCGGATTGCGATGCACCGGATCGCCGTCGTGACCGCGCTCGCGAGCGTGCCGCCGGGGACGTCCGCATGATCGTCGTGCTCGGTGCGGGCCTCATCGGCCTCGGCATTGCCTGTGAGCTCGCCTGCCGCGGCGAGCCGGTTCGCGTGCTCGAGACGGGCGAGACGGGCCGCGGAGCGTCGTGGGCGGGCGCGGGCATGCTCGCGCCCGGAACCGAGGGCGTCGCCTCCGGGCCGTTCGGGGACCTCTGCCGCGATTCGCTGCGGCGCTATCCCGAGTTCGTCGCGCGGTTGCGCGACGAGGGCGGTATCGATGCGCGCCTGCGGCTCGACGGCATCCTCGACGTCGCCTTCGACGAGCCGGGCGAACGGCGGCTCGCCGCGCGCGTCCGGGACGAGCGCGCGGCGGGAGCGGACGTCGAGGCGTTCGACGCGCGGCGCGCGCGCGAGGTCGAGCCGGAGCTCGCGCCGGGCGCGCGCGCCGCGGTCCTCGCACGCGGCGAGGGCGCGGTCGACAATCGCCGGCTCGGCCGCGCGCTCGACGCCGCCGCGCGCGCGCTTGGCGTGCGGATCGAGACGGGCGTCGGGTCGGTCGCCCTCGAAGCCGACGGCCGGCGCGCGCTCGGGGTCCGCACCGACCTCGGCTTCGTCGGCGCCGACGCCGTCGTCAACGCGCTCGGCGCCTGGGCGGGCGCCCTCGTGGGCGTGCCGCCCGAGGCGGCGATTCCGGTCGTGCCGGTCAAGGGCCAGATGCTCGCGATCGCCGCGCCGCTCGGGGGCCTCGCACGCACGACGTGGGTGCCGGGCGCCTACCTCGTGCCGCGCGACGACGGTCGACTGCTCGTCGGCGCGACGGTCGAACCGGCAGCCGGATTCGACCTCCGCGTCACGGCGGGCGCCATTCGGGCGCTCCTCGATGCCGCGCTCGCCGCCGTCCCGGGCCTCGCCGAGCGCAGCGTCGCCGAAACGTGGGCGGGTCTGCGGCCGGGCACGCCGGACGGCGAGCCGTACCTCGGCGCGACCACGCTCGCGAATTACGTCGTCGCCGCTGGCCACTACCGCAACGGCATCCTGCTCGCGCCCGCGACCGCCGTCGGCATTGCGGATCTGCTGCTCGGCGTGCCGCGGCCCGATCTCGCCCCGTTTTCGCCCGCACGGGCGCGCGAACCGGCCGCGGCGAACCTTCCGGCGTGAACGCTACCGTCAACGGCGAACTGCGCGAGCTCGCCGACGGCGAAACCCTCGCCGACCTGCTCTCCATTCTCGGGCTCGACGCGCCCGGCGGCATCGCGATCGCCGTCAACGAGCGGATCGTACCGCGCGCGTCGTTCGCGAGCCATCGGCTCGCCGCGGGCGACGCCGTCGAGATCGTCCGCGCGGTCTCCGGCGGATGAGCGCCCTCGCCACGGCGGCCGATGCGCCGCTGCGCATCGGCCGCCACGAGCTCGGCTCGCGGCTCATCGTCGGCACCGGCAAGTATCCCTCGCTCGACGCGATGCTCGCCGCGCACGACGCGAGCGGGGCGACGATGATCACGGTCGCGATCCGGCGGATCGACCTCGGCGACCCGACCGGGAAGACGCTGCTCGACTATCTCGACCGGTCCCGCTACGCGATCTTGCCGAACACCGCGGGCTGCACGACGGCGCGCGAGGCCGTCCTCACGGCGAAGCTCGCGCGCGAGCTGCTCGGGACCGACCTCGTGAAGCTCGAGGTTATCGGCGATCCCGACACGCTCTATCCCGATACGGCTGAGACGCTCGTCGCGGCGGCGGAGCTCGTGGCGGACGGCTTCACCGTGCTGCCCTACATTGCCGATGATCCGACCGCGTGCAAGCGGCTCGAGGCGCTCGGTTGCGCCGCGGTCATGCCGCTCGCCGCGCCGATCGGCAGCGGCCTCGGCATCTGCAATCGCCATTCGCTCGCGATCATCGTCGAGCGCGCGGGCGTGCCCGTGATCGTCGATGCGGGCGTCGGCACGGCGTCCGACGCGGCGCTCGCGATGGAGCTCGGCGCGGACGGGGTCTTGATGAACACGGGCATCGCGGCGGCGCGCGATCCGGTCGCGATGGCGCGCGCGATGCGCCTCGGCATCGAGGCGGGCCGGCTCGCCCGGCTCGCGGGGCGCATGCCGCGCCGGCTCTACGCGAGCGCTTCGAGCCCGATGGACCCGGCCGGGCTCGTCAACGCGTCGTGACGCTGCCGGTGGAGATCTCGGTCGCCGAGCTCGCGCGGATGCGGTCGCGCGGCGATGCGTTCGTCCTGCTCGACGTCCGCGAGGCGGACGAACTCGCGGCCGCGTCGCTTCCGGGAGCGCGGCACGTGCCGATGGCCGAGATCCCGGCGCGCTTGGGCGAGCTCGCGCCCGAGGCCACCTACGTCGTCATGTGTCACGGCGGCGTGCGCAGCGACCGCGTGGCCCACTATCTGCGCGATTGCGGATTCCCGAACGTCGCGAATCTTGCCGGCGGCATCGACGCGTGGTCGACCGACGTCGATCCGGCGGTGCCCCGCTACTGATCCGGCGCGCGCCGCACCGCGAGCAGCGCGATGTCGTCGGGTGCGCGGCGCCGGCCGAGCAGGGTTCGTACGATCGCCGCGGTCGGGTTGGCGAGCCGGTCGTGCGAATCCGACGTCACGCGGCGCTCGCGTGGACGAACCAGTGCACGATCGACGCGACGTCCGAGCCGTGCGCCCACGTCCCGACATGCTCGCCCGCGGCGGTCTCGCGCGCGTCGACGCGGGCGAAGCCTGCGAAGAGTCGCCGAACGCCGCGCTCGTCGAAGTACGCGTGGGCGACGCCCGCTTCCGGACCGGCGAGCGGCGCGAACGCGTCGACGGCGACCCGGGTGCCCGTGCCGTAGCGGGGATCGGCCTGCGACCCGATCGTGGCGAACGCGTCGCCGTCCGGGGCGAGGCGATCGAGCAGGATCGCGAGCGTCGCCGCGATCGTCACCGGCGTTCCGTGCAGCAGCGCGTGCGTCGAGACGACCGCGGCGAGGTCCGGCAGTGCGGCGAGTTCGGCATTGCCGCCCGAGCGCGCCTCGAAACGCTCGGCGTGCGCGAACGTCGCTCGCGCAGTCGCGGCGCGGGCCGGGTCCGCGTCGAAGGCGATCAGGCGCGCGCCCGTCGCGAGCAGCGGCGCGACATGACGGCCGCTCCCGATGCCGAGGAGCAGGACGGGTCGTGCGCCCGGATCATGGAGCCGCGCGACGGCCGCGCGGACGAGCGGATGGTCGAGAGGCGGCTCGGGGCCGCGCGAGAAGGGGGGCACACGTACTTTTTTGAGGCTCATTTGTGGCTATGCTCGAGACCGGCGCGACGTTGCCGGAGATTACCGTCGCCGACGACGCAGGCGTTTCGACCGACCTGCGATCGTTTGTCGGTTCTCCGCTCGTCGTCTATTTTTATCCTAAGGACGACACGCCGGGCTGCACGAACGAAGCAACGCAGTTCCGCGATCTCTTCGAGCAGTTCGAACGACGCAACGTCCGCATCGTCGGCGTGAGCCGCGACGGCGTCGATTCGCACGCGACGTTCAAGGCGAAATACGAGCTGCCGTACTCGCTCCTGGCCGACGTCGACTCGGCGCTCAGCGATGCGTTCGGAACGGTCGTCGAGCGGACCGCGAACGGGAAGACGAGCATCGGCGTGCAGCGCGCCACGTTTTACTTCGACGCGGACGGCACGCTCGCGCACGTCTGGCCGAAGGTCAGCGTGGACGGCCACGCCGAGGACGTGCTGTCGAAGATCTGACCGCCGGCGCGCCCGCGCTCACGTTGACGATCCTCGGCTCGAGCACGTCGGTGCCGCGGTCGCGGCGCGCGTGTAGCTCGTATCTCGTTGAGACCGCGGGCGCGGCGATCGTCGCCGATCTCGGTACCGGTGCGCTCGCGAATCTCCTCTCGCTGCGCGCCGCGGACTCGCTCGATGCGATCGTCGTGAGCCACATGCACGCCGACCATTTCCTCGATCTCGTGCCGCTGCGGTACGCGCTCGCCTATGGCACGCGCGCGAACGAGCGCCGGCTGCCGGTCTACCTGCCGGGCGATGGTCGCGATCTCTTCCGGCGGCTGGTCGCGGCGTTCGAGCATGAGGAAGGCCGCGACTTCCTCGCGGAGTTCGACGTCCGCGGCTATGGCCCGGGCGACGTCTTGCGAATCGGCGCGATGACGGTCCGGTTCGCCCCCGTGCGGCACTTCATTCCCGGCTGCGCCATGCGCTTCGAGACGGGCGGCGCGTCGCTCGTCTTCAGCGGCGATACCGCGCCGTGCGAGCCCGTCGCCGCACTCGCTGCAAACGCGAGCGTGCTGCTGTGCGAGGCGTCTCTGGCGACGGGCACGGAGGAGGAGCCGCGCGGCCACCTCACCGCACGCGAGGCGGGCGAGCTCGCGCACGGCGCGAGCGCCGGGAGGCTCGTCATCACGCACTACGGGACCGAAGCCGACCCCGTGGTCCTCGCGGGAGATGCCCGCGCGGCGGGCTACGCCGGTCCGATCGACGTCGCGGACGATCTCGATCGGTTCGTCGTCGGCTAGTTGTCGGCTAGTTGTCGGTCTTGGCCTCGCCGCGCGGCAGTGAGAAGCGCACGAGGGAGTCGATCGGCCCGAGCCCGCGGTTGATCACGGCGCACACGGTGACCGCGAGGTTGAGCTCCTCGAGCCGCGCCTTCGCCGCCATCACCTCGCGGCCGTTGCTCACGATGTCCTCGAGCAGCAGCACGCGCTGACCCTCGCTGTACGGTCCCTCGACGTACTCGTTGGCGAACGCGCCATACGCCTTGGGCTGTTTGCGCACGACGATCATCGGAACGTTGCACATCTGGGAGACGGCGGTCGCGAGGATGACGCCGCCGAGCTCGGTGCCCGCGATGAGATGCGGATTGCACTCGGTAACGATCGGGACGAACAGCCGCGCGATCCGGCGCAACACCGCGGGATCGGAGAACAGCCGAAATTTATCGATGTAGAAGTCGCTGCGGAGGCCGCCGGCCATCAGCACGTCGCCGCGCGTGAGCGCGCGCTCGACGATGATGTTGACGAGCCATTTGATTTCCGGAATGCGGCCGAGCCGCGAGCTCTCCGGCTCTAAATATCCCATGCGTACGCGTTCCAAGCTTCGGTGACGGGGTTCGGATCGAAGTTCTGAAAATCGGGGTTAACGGGCTGGAGCTGGCGAGGCCACCAGAGGTAAATCTGCGGTTCGTCGCGGGTGACGATCGCCTCGATCGTCGCGTAGGCCCGCTTGCGGATCGGCCGCTCGAAATGGTCCAGTGCCGTTCGTTCGGCGACGTCGACCTGATGGTTACAGTAGAGCGTCGTGTCGTTCCCGTTGGGCGGGATCGCGTCGCAGGAGAAGATCGACGAATCATCCGGGTCGATCCCCGCCGTCCACCCGTCGAACGAGACGTCGTACTTGCCGCCCCAGACGATGCCGCCTTCGCCCTTGGGCGCGAAGTAGAGCGACGGCAGATACGTCTTGATCGAAACGTCGAGTCCGACCCGGCGCAGCATCGCCTGCACGAGCGTCACGCCGCGGACGCGCGTCGCGTTCGTGCTCACCGTCGAGAGGACGAAGGCAAGCCGCTTGCCGTCGCGTACCAGATAGCCGCCGCGCCCGGGCCGGAACCCGGCCGCGGCGAAGAGCGCGCGCGCCTTCGCTGGATCGAACGGGTAACGCGTGACGGCGCTCGCGTGCGCCCACATGAACGGCGGCAGATCCTGATCCGCAGGCGTCGCGGTGCCATAGGTCAGCGTCCGGACGAGCTCGCCCGTGTCGATCGCATACGCGATGGCCTGCCGGACGCGGACGTCGTCGAACGGCGGCCGGCGCGTTTGGAACTCGATGCGCTCGTAGCGATTCTGGCGCTGCAGGACGAGCCGTAGGCCCGGAATGCTCGCGAGCTGCGGATACTGCGAGGCCGAGGCCTCGTAGCGCCAGTCGACGTCGTGCGTGCGCAGCGCGAGAATCGAGCCGTTCTCGTCGGGCATGAAGCGTAGGACGATCTCGCGCAGCTTCGGCTTCGCGTGGATGCCGTAGTACGGGTTTGGGACGAGCGTCATGCGATCGCCCCGCACCCATTCCTTGAGCATGAACGGGCCCGTGCCGACCGGATGGGCGTTGAGCGAGGCGGTGTTGATGCTCGAGAGCTTTCCGAGGACGTGCTCGGGGACCACGTCGTAGGGATCGTCGCTCTCGCCGAACATCGTGTCGACCGCGGGCGCGAACGGCTGCTTCATCCGGAAGACGGCCGTGTACGGATCGGGCGTCTCGACCGCCCGTACGAGGTCGTAGCCCGTATGGCTCACGACGTTGTTGCGCGGATTCATGATCGCGCGCCAGGAAAACGCCACGTCGCGCGCCGTGAACGGCGCGCCGTCGCTCCAGCGAACGCCGTGGCGCAGATGGTAGGTGATCGTGCGGCCGTCGCGGCTGACGCCGCCGTTTTGAGTCGTCGGGACGACCGCCGCGAGTTCGGGGATCTGCCGCGTGCCGCTCGCGTCGACCGTAACGAGCTTGCTGTAGAGCAAGCTATCGACGAAGCCCTCGGTCGTGTTGTTGTTCAGAAGCGGATCGAGGCTGTTCGGAGCGTCCTGGATCGCGACGCGCAACACGTGCGGGATCGTGCCGGGATGACGCGTGCCCGCCTCCCCGCCGCCCGCTCGCGAGCACCCGGCGACCAGCGCCGCGGCCGCGCAGGCGGCGAGCGGCAGGATGCCGCGCGGGATCAGCTGCGCTTCGCCGGTTTCTTCGCGGCCGGGGACTTCGCCCGAGCCGCCGCCTTCTTCGCGGGCTTCGTCGCCGCCGGAGCCGGAGCGGCCTTCCCGGCCGCGGGTCTCGGTGCGGACTTGACCGGCGGGACCGCTTTGGCGGCCGCCGGCGCCTTCGCCGACTTGGTTGACCGGGCCGTCTCCGCGGCGGCCGGCTTCGGCCGACCCGCCGGCTTCGCCGTTGCCGCGGCCTTGGGGGCCGCCGACTTCGCAAGCGACGGCTTCGCAGCCGGAAGATTCGCGCCGGGTACCGTCGCCGCGGACGCGGTTCGCTTCGACGGATCGCCCGGTGCAGCGGACTTCTTGGCCGCGCGCGGTTCGCCCGCGCCGGCTGTCGGCGCGGGGGCGGCGGTCTCGGCGGCGGTGACGTCCGAGGCGGCGGTGGGCTCCGGCAAGCCTGCGGCGGCGACCTCTGAGGGCTCGGCCAGTGGGTGCTCGGATGTCACGGGCTCGACTTGCGCGCCGTCGGTGTCCGCAGCCTCGGCGCCCGCGACAGGTTCGGCTACGGCCGCGGGTTCGGCCGGAACGTGGGCCGCGGATGCCGCGACGGGCTCGGGCGGCGCCTCGGCGGCGATGCGTGGCTTCTTCGCGCGAGAGGGGCGCGGCTTCTTCGCCGGGGCGACCGGTGCGGGCGCCTCGGGTTCGGGCTCGGGCTCGGGGTCCGGCTCGGGCGGTTCCGGCTCGAGCCGTTCGCCGTCGGCGAGCGCCGCTGGGACCGGATTCGTCGTCGGTTCCGGACGATCGCCGCGCAGCCGCAGCGCGACGTGCGCGAGCCGGCCCCCGAGCGGGAACGCGATCTCATTGATCTCGACCTCGTCGAGGAGCGCGAGCACCTCTTCGAAGGCTCTGCCTTGGTCCTTCGGACTATGCGCGTCCGAGCCGACGGCGATTGCGACGCCGGCCGCCTTCGCCTTGCGCAGTAGCCGAAGGTGCGCCGTCCGAAAGCGTTCGCGCTGCTCGGGCTCGCCGGCGTAATACTTGTAGAGGTAGCGCGAGTTGACCTCGATCGCGATCCCGTGCTCGGCGCAGAGCTCGATGAGCCGGTTCTCGTAGCCCTCGAGCACGTCGCTCGCGGGCCAGTGGCCGAACTTGCCCGGCACGTAGAAGTGAGCGACGATCGTCGTCGGCTGCTTCTCGAGCGCGTCGAAGAGCGCTTCGACGTACATCTCCCAGACGCGCTCGGTCCCGATCGTCTCGTAGAACTGCACGAATTCCGGATTATCGAAGGGCCACTGCCAGTTCTCGCCGTGCTGCGGATGCGTCACGGAAAGGAAGTGAATCGAGCGCACGAGGCCGTCGGGTCGCATCGCATCGACGATGTTTTGCGCATCGGGCCGGTTGCGAGGATCGTTGTCGACCTCGGCGCCGATCGAGAAGCGCATGCCGCGCCGCAGCCCCTCGGAGACGACCGCCGCGTGGCCAACCTCGACGCCCGCCGTCTCGGCCGCGCCGTAGAGATCGCCCGCCTGCGCGAGCTTGAGCGCGCGCCGGACGAGATTGACGGCGGCGGGATCTTCGAATGTGAGATAGTTGACGTGGTCCGCGACCATGAGAAAGCGCGGCGCGCCGCGCCGGCTGGCATGGAAGAACCAGAGGAAGAGCATCCGCGCCGTGTACGGGATCGGCCGTTCCTCGGCGAAAGGCTTGTGTTCGCCTTTGGCATGGCCGTGAATGTCCGGAATCGCGGAAAGCCGCGGATCGTCGGTCACGCGTACGTCGCCTTCGCGAAGGCAGAATCGATACTAGGCGGCATCATAGCGTTGCCGTGTTCTCCGGTTCGAGGAAGCCGGCGCCCGCCGGTATGAAGCATACGGCCTTCGCGACGAAGCGTGCGTCGCCATCCTCGCCGACCGAAACCGGGCAAAAAAAAGCCGGCTCGAAGCCGGCTGGACGGGTTTTGGTGTGAGGTGCACGGACTAGGTCCGTGCACCTCCGATCATCGTATCGATCGATTGTTGATGACTGTCAGAACTAACGATGATCACCCCCTTTTAGTCCGGCCGTTAACCTTCGCTGATATGTTTGTGAAGGAGCCGCGGACTGCGTATGATCGTGCGCTTCGCGCTCTCGTTCGGGAGCCCTCTCAGGCCCGGCGGTAGCCTTCCATCCGGAGGATCCGCGCCTTCACATCGACGCCGTACGCGTACTCGTGGAGCCGGCCGTTCGAGTCGACGACGCGATGGCAGGGAAAGAAAAGGGCGACGGGATTGCGGGCCATCGCGCGGCCGACCGCGCGCGCCGACTGGGGATGACCGATCTCGCGGGCGATCCAGCCGTACGACCGCACCTCGCCCGGCGGAATCTGCGCGGCCATGTGGAGCGCGGCCTGGTCGAAGGCGCTGAGCTCGGTGATGTCGACCCGGGTCATGTCGGCATGCCAGCCCGCGAAGAACGAGGCAACCGTCTCGCGGACCCAGCTCGGCGGCTCGGACGCGGAGAGTGCGCGGCGCAACCGGAGCTCGACGGCTTCGCGGACGTCGCCCGGGTCGCGATCGAGGGCCAGGCCGACGAAGCTCACGCCCGTCGGGCGCCAGGCGACCGCGAGCTCCCCGAGCGGCGACGGCAGCAGCGCGAAGCCGTCCGCCGCCGAGCTGCGAAAGCGCCCGCGCATCGACCGGATCTGCTGGAGGATTCGCGGTCCCAGGGTCGCGGGCGGTTCGGCTGCGGCCAGGCAGCCGAGGCACGATGCGAGGCTCTCGCATTCGTCGTAGACGCCCTTGCACGTGCGACAACGGCGCAGATGGGCGAGGAAGGTCTCGCTCGGTGGCGTCGGCCCCGTGCGGGCATCGTCCCAGATCGCCTCGATCTCACTACACCGCATCCGTCGTCTCTCCCACTGGTACGATCCGCCCCACTTGCGGACCGAGGATTCGTCTGAGGATTCGCACCGCGCGATGCACGTGCGACTTGACCGTCCCGATCGGTTGATTGAGGATCTCCGCGATCTCGGGATGGCTGCGGCCTTCGATGAAGCGAAGGGTCGCCGCCGCGCGGAGGTGCATCGGAAGCTGGAGCAGCGCCGCCTCGACGAGCGCGAGATCCGTGCCGCGCTCGACGACGTGCTCCGGCTGCTCGGGCCCCTCTTGCGTCGCGTTGAGCAAGGCGTCGGGGTCGGCGAGCGCGTCGAGCGCAACGTTCGTCGGCCGCTTGGATCGCAACCGATTCCTCGTGACGTTCAACGTGATGGTGTAGAGCCACGGTTGCAGCCGCAGCTCCGCGCGCTGCTCGGAGTTCATCTTGCCGAGCGCGCGAAACGCGCGCACGAAGGCGTCCTGGACGATCTCTTCGGCGTCCTCGCGATTGCCCGTCATGCGCAGGGCGAAGCCGTAGAGCCGACGCTGGAATTCATCGACGATCCGATCGAACCGTTCGGTCGATGGCGACTCGCCGGCGCGAGCGGGCGATGCTCCGGCACCGGTCGGCTTCCGCTCGCCGGTCCTCGGTACTGAGACCACGCAACTCTCCATGGCGCGCAAGCACGGGCTTTTTGCGCTCCGAAGTCGCGCACGTTCTGCGAGCCGCACGAGCGGTCCCGCGTGAAACGTGGCGGCGGCGACGAGGTGCCCCGGTCGGAAACGCCGATGTATGACGGCGGATGTCGTTCTTTCGTAAGCTGGTGCCCGCCGCGCTCGCCGCGTTGCTGCTGGCCGCAAACGCCGGCGCCCCGGCGCGTGCGACGGAACGGCTCTTTACGGGCAAGCTGCAGACGCTCTACCTGACGGCGTTCGACGAGGCGCTCAACAAGCACGCCTTTTTGCAGAGCGACGGCACGACGTACGTCTCGACGGGCGACATCGCCGCGGAATGGCTGCGCGACGCGAGCGCTGTGATGGAACCCTACGTCGGTCAGGCGCGCACGGACGGCGACATCGCGGCGACGATCCGCGGCGTGATCGCGCGTGAGGCCAAATACATCCTCGTCGATCCCTACGCGAACGCGTTCACGCCCAACTACAAAGTCGCCGAACGGAAGTTCGAGGTCGACTCGCTGCTCTACCCGATCTGGTTCGCCGACCGCTACGCGACCGAGACGGGCGACAAGTCGATCTATACACCCGAGTTCCAGCGCGCGATGCAGCGCGTGCTCGTGACGCTGCGGACCGAGCAGCATCACGACACCCGCTCGGCGTATCGTCACGCGGACCTCGCCAACGGTGGCAAGGGCAGCTGGGTGAAGTTCACGGGCATGATCTGGACGGGCTTCCGGCCCTCCGACGATCCGGCGCGCTATCAGTACAACGTGCCGGACAACATGTTCGCCGTCGTGGTGCTGCAGCGGCTCGCGGCGATCGAGCGCTACGTCTATCGTGACAAGCGCGACGCCGACAACGCCTACGGGCTCGCCCTCGACGTGCGGCGCGGCCTCGCTCGTTATGCGAAGCGCTACGAGCCCGGTATAGGAACGATCTACGCCTATGAGGTCGACGGCTACGGCCACGCGAACCTCATGGACGACGCCAACGTGCCCTCACTGCTCTCGGCGAGCTACCTCGGCTTCTGCGCGAGCGACGATCCCGTCTACAAGGCGACGCGTGCCTTCGTCCTCTCGAGCCAGAACCCGTATTTCTATCGCGGCAAGTATGCGAGCGGCATCGGGAGCCCGCATACGCCGAAGAACTACGTGTGGCCGCTCGGCCTCATCATGCAGGCGCTGACCTCGACCGATCCCGAGGAGATCGCGCGCGTCGTCGGCTACATCGGCGTCTCGGACGTCGGCGATCACCGGTTGCACGAGTCCTTCAATGCGAATTGGCCCGAGACGTACACGCGCGGCGATTTCGCATGGCCCAATGCCCTGTACGGCGAGCTCGTCGCACGCGAGCGGCGCGACCAGATCTCGGCGCGCTAGCGCGCGAGCCGTCGCCGGCGGCCGGATTCCGTCGCGAAGAACCGCAGCGTAACCGTCCCGGCGCAGACGGCGACATCGTCGAGCCGTGCGTAGGAGCGGCCGTCGACCTCGACGGTGAAATCGCCGTCGCGCATGCCCGCGCGGGCGGTCCGCAGCTCGCGCTCGCGGCGATCGCTCGGCGCGCGGGCGCCGATTGCCTGGACGATCGCGAGTTCCAGTAGGCGTTCGATGCGGACCGGCGTCGCGAGCGCGAACGCGCTCGACGCGGTCGTGGCGACGGTTCCGACGTCGATTAAAATGGACACCCGGATCACCCCGCGCCGCTTCGCGAGCGCGGTCGCCCGTTCATCCGTCGGTCGCCTGCTCGCCCTGCGAGGCCGTCCCGCCCCACCGACGAACTCCGTACGCGATGCCCCCCACGCCGCCTCGGCGTTCGCGTCGCTCCGCCAAGAGCGATCGTGGACTTCCGGTCGTCCCGCTCCTCATCGCGGTCATCGTGCTCGGCTTCGTCATCGGCGCGGGGCTCTCGTTCGCCGGCCGCCGCAGCACGCCGCCCGTCGTAGAGCCTGTCGCGGTCGCGACGGCGGAGCCGACGCTCGCGCGCGTGACGCCGGCCCCGACCGAGCGGCCGACGAAGGCGCCGACCGAGGCGCCGACGGCCGCGCCGACGGAGGCCGCGGCCGTGACGCCGACGCCGACCGCGGCCGCCAGCAAGCGCCCAGCTCCGGCCGCGGCCTCCGCGGCGGCGGCTTCGGCCGTCTCGAATGGCCCCGCCGGCGCGAAGTCGGCCGGGGCCGCCTCGCCCGAGCCCAGTGCAACCCCGGCGCCGGCGGTGTCGACGACGGCACTTCCGAGCGCCGCGCCGGTTGCGCCTGCCACTGCGAGCGCGGCGGCGGGGGCGGACGCCGGCGCGTTCTCCGCGCTCGCGGTCGCCGTCGTCCGCCAATATCTCGGCGCCGTCGAGCGCGGCGAGCCGACGGCGGCGTATGCCGCGCTCGGCGCCGCCCCGGGCGACAAGCGCGTCGCCCTCAAGGAGGCCGGGATCGTCGATCCGGCAACGCGCATCGGCCGGTTCGACGTACAGCCCGGCGCCGGCGGCGATGTTTTCCTGACGGTCCCGCTCCGAACGGCGTCGGGTCCCTACGTCGCCACGTACACCGTTCGGCGCAGCGAGAGCGGTGCCGCGATCATCGTCGACCACGCGATCTCGAAGGGGGGGTGACGACCATGCGCATCGGTCCGCTCCGCCCCGGCGGGGCGCCCGCCGTCGGCCTCGGTCTCGCGACGCTGCTCGCCGCCGTCGCGCCCGCGCCCGTCGCGGCCGCGACGCTCGGCGCGATCCGCATCGACCCGAGCGCGAACGGCGGCTCGGTGGTCACCGTCTCCTTCGTTGGCGGCGCACCAGCGTTCCACGTCGTCGGCTCGGGCACGAGCGATCCCTCGATTCTCCTCGATGGCACGACCCTGAGCCCGCAGGCCCCGACGCAGGTCACGGGCGCGGGCTCCGTCACGAGCGTCTCCGTCGCCCCGAGCGGCAGCGCCGCGACGCTCCAGCTCCATCTCGGCGGGACGGCGACCGTCTCGGTGCGCGGTACGGGCAATCAGCTCTTCGTCAGCGTCGCCGCGACGGTACCGCCGGCGGCTCGTTTTCCGGGGCTCGGCGGGGCGCAGCCGGGCGCCGGGTTCGCCGCGCCGCCGCCCGTGGCTCCGGCAGGCGACACCGTCGTCGTGCCGCTCAAGTACGCCGACGTCAGCGAGATCGCTGGCATCCTCGTCGCGGGCTCGAGCGTCCCGACCAACGACACGTTCTCGCCGCTCCAGACGAACATCGGCACGTCGTCGCTCGGTGGCGGTTCGTTCGGCGGCGGGCTCGGCGGTGGCGGCGGCTTCGGCGGCGGCTTCGGCGGCGGCTCGTTCAGCGGCAGCTCGTTTCCGCAGCAGCAGCCGCAGCAGAACTTCGGCGCGTTCGGCGCGGGCGCGGTCGGGCTCGCGCAGCGCCTCAACGAGAACGTCGCGATCGACCGCCGGCTCAACGCGATCATCCTCACCGGTACCCCGGAGGTCATCGCGCCGATCGAGGCGATGATCGACAAGATCGACATCCCGGTGCCGAGCGTCATGCTCGAAACCCAGATCGTCGAGCTCACCGACAGCGCCTCGAAGGCGGTCGGGCTCGATCTCGCGGATCAGAACGGCATCATCGCGACGACCGCCAACGGCTCGAGCTCGTCGACGACGACGTCGGGCGGCGGCTTCCAGATCGGCACGGGCCGCATCCCGAGCGCGAGCGTCACCTTCAATGCGACGCTCTACGCGCAGATTCAACGCGGCAACGGCCGCGTGCTCTCGAAGCCGCGCATCCTCGCCCAGAGCGGCCAGCCGGCCTCGATCCTCACGGGCGACGCGATCCCGATCTTCACGTCGGTCATCGCGACGGGGGCGGCGGCGCTGACGTCGCAGCAGGTCAACTACGTCAACGTCGGCGTGAACCTGCAGATCCAGCCGCGCGTGAGCTCCGACGGCTACGTGACGTCTCACATCTACTCGGAAGTCTCGAGCGTGACGCAGTACGTGCAGGGCACGCCGCAGATCAGCCAGCGCAGCGCGAGCACGATCGCGACGGTCCGCGACGGCGAGTCATTCGTCATCGGCGGCCTGCTCCAAGACAACGAACTTCAGAACCTAAGCAAACTGCCGCTGATCGGCGACCTGCCGATCATCGGAGGTCTCTTCAGGCACGTCACGACATCGAAGACGCAAACCAATCTCTATATCGTCGTGACCCCGCACATCATCGGCCTCGCGAACGCGCCCGCTCCGCCGCCGAAGGGCTTCCCGATCACGCTGCCGTCGCCGCTGCCGCAAAGCTCCGTGCCGCCGGCGCCGCCGACGTACATGCCCGCCGCGCCGGGCACGCCGTCGCCGACGCTCCAGCCGCTGCCGACCGTTCGGCGATGACGGTGCTCCAGCGCTCGGTCGCCGCGCTCGCCGCCTCGCTCGCGATCGCGGGCTGCTCGCCCCACGTGCCCGGTATCGCCGACCCCTACAAGGTCGACGCGCACTGCAGCCCGCGCCAGGCGCGGATCACGGGGATTCGCAGCGTTCTGACGTCGACGGACGACAAGCGGGATGACGGCTCACCGTCGCTTGCCGAGATCAAGGGCGAGGTTCGGAGCGGCGACGGCGCGATTGCGTACTGGCACGGTCAGCCGCTCGCGATCCCGAAGGTCGCAAGCGGTCTCGGCGCGACCGACGGCTATGCGCGCGTCGACGCGCTCGCGATCCCGCCCGCGACGAACGGGGCGCTGTTTCGCCACGTCTACATGCTCGTCGACGATCGCGGAACGAAGCGTTGGATCGTCATGCGCGCCTTCGACGTTCAGGACATTTGCGTCGAAGGCGTCAAGCAACAATAGCGACGGCCGAGGCGGCTCAGGCGGAGCGCATCGCTCCGGTCGCGAGCCGCCGCAAGTCGTCGCCGACGAGCAACTCGATCGCAAGCGCCGGAATGAGCGAGAGGAGGAGCGCGGGGACGAGATCGCGGGACGGCTCGATCGCCGCCGGCACGACGAGCACCGTTGCCGCGGTCATGAAGACGACGCCGGCGAGCGCTCGGACCGCACCCGAGAAGAACGCGCGATCGCGCCGGACGTCGCGGATCAGCGCGGTCGGCGAGCGCGTGCCGACGTTCCAGATGACGAACGCCATGGCATCGAGGCCAATCGCGCCGGCGAGCCGGAGGCACGCGTCGACGTAGATCGTCACGGCTTAGGCGCTCGAACTGCCGCCGCGCGCAAGGCGGCCGACGGCGGCGCTCTTGACGACCTTGAGCCCGAGCGTCGCGCACTTCATACGCGCGGGGCTGATCCCGATTCCGACATTTTCGATGACGACGTCCTGCGAGAGCGTCGCGATCTCGTCGAGCGTTTGGCCGACGAGCGATTCCGAGAGCATCGAAGCAGACGCCTGGCTGATCGCGCAACCCTTGCCGGAGAACATCGCCGCAACGACGCGGTTATCGGCGTCGAGGGTGAGGTCGAACCGGATCCGATCGCCGCAGAGCGGATTGAGGTCTTCCGCCGTCGCGTCGGGCTCATCGATCTGGCCGAAGTTCCGCGGGTTGCGGTAGTGATCCAGAATGTATTCTTTGTAGAAGTCGTCCATTATCTCAGGCGAGCTTAAAGAGCGTCGCCGCCTTTTCCAGCGCCGCGACGAGCCGATCCACGTCGCGTTCCGTGTTGTACAGGTAGAACGAGGCGCGCGCGGTGGCGGGCCAGCCCATCTTTTCCATGAGCGGCATCGTACAGTGATGGCCGGCTCGAACGCAGACACCCTCGACGTCAAGGATCGACGCGACGTCGTGCGCGTGGATGTCGCCAAAGTTGAACGAGATGACGCCCGCCCGATCGACGCCGCGCGGGCCGTAGATCGCGAGCCCACGACGCTCGAGCGGCGCGAGCGCTTCGAGCGCGTAGCCGGTGAGCTCGCGCTCGTGCCGGGCGATCCAGTCCATCCCGACGCCCGAGAGATAGTCGACCGCGGCGCCGAGGGCGACGGCGTCGCCGACGTTGCTCGTGCCGGCCTCGAACTTCCACGGAATCTCGTTGTAGGTCGACGACGCGTAGGTCACCTCGCGGATCATGTCGCCGCCCGTGAGGAATGGCGGCATCGCCTCGAGCAACGCGCGCTTGCCGTATAAGAAGCCGATTCCAAAGGGGCCGCACATCTTATGGCCGCTCACCGCGAGGAAGTCGACATCGAGCGCCTGGACGTCGACGGAAAAATGCGGGACCGATTGAGCGCCGTCGACGAGTACGACGGCACCCGCCGCGTGCGCGCGCGGGATGATGATGTCGAGCGGCGCGATCGTGCCGAGCGTGTTGGAGACGTGCGAGAGCGCGACGAGCTTGCAGCCCGCGAGCTTCGCATCGAGATCGGTGAGGACGTGTCGGCCGTCGGCATCGACCTCGAGGTAGCGCAACTCGGCGCCGGTCTTCGCGGCGAGCAATTGCCAGGGCACGAGGTTCGAATGGTGCTCGAGCTGTGAGGTCAGGATCGCGTCGCCGGGCTCGAGATTCTGCAGGCCCCACGTCATCGAGACGAGGTTGATCGCTTCCGTTGCATTGCGCGTCCAGATGATCTCGGCGGGCTCGGCCGCATTGACGAACGCGGCGACCTTTGCGCGCGCGCCCTCGAAGGCGTCGGTCGCGCGCTCGGCCAGCTCATAAACACCGCGATGGATGTTGGCGTTATCCTGCGTGTAGAAGCGCACGAGCGCGTCGATGACGAGCTGCGGCTTCTGCGACGTCGCGGCCGAATCGAGGTAGCAGAGCTCTTTCCCGCGCGACGTCGGCCGGCCAAGGATCGGGAAATCACGCGCGATCTCGCTCGCTCGGCTACCGGCGGCGATCATGCGGTCGGCGCCGATGCCACGAGCTTGGCCGCGAGCGCACCGCGGATCTCCTCGCGCAGCGCTTCGCCGGGGAAGCGCTCGAGCGCGGGCTCGAAGAAGCCGAGTGCAATCATCTTCTCGGCGTCGGCGCGCGCGATGCCGCGACTCTCCGCGTAGAAGAGCTCCTCGTCGGATATCGCGCCGACGGTCGCGCCGTGAAACGCCTTGACGTCGTTCGCGGCGATCTCGAGCGCCGGAACCGAGTCGATGTGCGCGGTCTTCGAGAGCAGCAACGCGTCGTCGCGCAACACGGCGTTCGAGCCGTGCGCGCTCTTGAGGATCTTGATGTTCCCGAAGAAGCGGCCCTGGCCGCGGCCGATGCCGGCCGTTCGGACGACCGTGTGCGAATCCGTGTCGCCCGCGACGTGAACGGTCTCGGTCTCGACGTCGATGTGCTGGTCGCCGTCGGAGAAGAAGACGACCGACGTTTCCGCGCGCGCCCCCGGCGCGTCCTCGTCCGCGTGGAAGCGCAAAACCGAGTAATCCGAGCCGAGCTCCGCGAACGACGCCTCGAGGGTGGCGTCGGCGCCGATCGTCGCGCGGCGCACCATGACCACGCGCGTCGTCGCGGCGGTGCGCTGATCGACGGCGTAGGTGAGATGCGCGCGCGCTGCGACCACGAGCTCGGCGATCCCGCACACGAATGGCGCGCCTGCGGCGGCGCTAAAACGCTCGACGATCGTGATGCGCGACCCCTCGCCGACCGAGATGAGCGTGTACGGAAAGAGCGCGCTCGCCCGCGCTTCGTAGCCAAGTACCAGCGGCTCGTCGAGCGAGACGCCCGCGGGCACGTGCACGAAGACGCCGTGGTTCTGGAAGGCGAGCGCGAGCGAGGCAAACTTATCGTTCGTCGTATCGACGGCGGACCCAAACGCGGCCTCGAAGGCATCGCGGTGCAGCTCGCGCGCCTTCGAAAAGCGTTCGATCGTCACACCCGCGCGACGTGCGTTCGGTGCGAGCGTCTCGACGTCGAGCTCGACGCTCTGCGCCGGATCGAACGGCGGGACCCCGGCGAGGTCGAGCTTCGCGAGGTCGCGCTTCCACGATCGGCCCGAACGCATGTTCTCGCGGACCGGCAAATTTTCGTAGCGCGCGAGCGCCGCGCGCCGAACTTCGGCTGGGATCGAGCCCTCGCCGACGTGTCCGAGGTAGGCATCGAGCGACGCCGCGGACATGCCGGTGACGAGCACGTCAGCGGGCACCGGCGCCCACTTCCTCGCGGATGCCGTCGTAGCCGTCGCGCTCGATGCGATCGGCGAGATCGGGTCCGCCGCTGAGCGCGATCCGGCCGTCGATCATGACGTGGACACGGTCCGCCTTCACGTGCTGCAAAATGCGCGGATAATGCGTGATGATCAGAAAGCCGGTGTCTTTCCCGGACTCGCTCGCGCGCATCGCGTTGACGGAGTCGCCGACGGCGCGGAGCGCATCGACGTCGAGCCCGGAATCGGTCTCATCGAGGATCGCGTATTTGGGCGCAAGCATCGCGAGCTGCAGCATCTCGAGCCGCTTCTTCTCGCCCCCGGAGAAGCCGTCGTTGACGTAACGCGAGAGAAACGCCGCGTCCATGTCGAGGACGTCGAGCTTATCGAAGATCAGGGCACGGAACTTCGAGGGCGTCAGGTCGTCGGGCCGCACGGCCTGACGCGCGGTGCGAATGAAGTTCGCGACGCTCACGCCCGGGATCGCCGCGGGGTACTGAAAGGAGAGGAAGAGCCCGGCCTTTGCGCGCTTGTCGGGCGCGAGACCGATGAGCTCCTCGCCGTCGAGCGAGATCGAGCCTGCGGTTACCGCATAGTTCGGATGACCGGCCGCGCAAAACGCCGTCGTTGACTTTCCGCTCCCATTGGGGCCCATGAGCGCATGCACGCTCCCGGCTCCGACCACGAGATCGATCCCCTTGAGGATCTCCTTGCCCTCGACGCTCGCCCGAAGGCCCGAAAACCGCAGTCCGCTCTCACTCATATCTGCCGTATCGTAGGCGTCGCCGGGGGGAAAGTCAAGGAAAGTCTGGACTATCCCCGAGCGTCATGATACGCTCGCGCCACGACGATGCACGATGTCCGCTTTTTCCAAACGACGCGCGGCCGAATCGTGACGGCGCTTCGGCGCCGCCACGCGGCTTCGGCCGTGGACTTGGCCGTCGAGTTCGGGCTTTCGGCCAATGCCGTGCGGCAGCAGCTCGTCACGCTCGAACGCGACGGTTATGTCCACGAGCGCGCCGTTCGGCGCGGCCCGACGAAGCCGACGCTCGAGTACTCGCTCACGGAAGCGGCCGAAGGGCTCTTCCCGCAGCAGTACGACAAGCTGCTCGGAGCGGTGTTGCGCGGGGTGCGAGACGCCTTCGGTGACGGCGGCCTCGCGACGGTCGTCGAGACGATGGCGGACCGCGCCGTCCACGCGTACGGGGCTCGCATCGCTTCCGACGACGTCGTCGAGCGCGCGCGCTCCCTCGCCGCGCTGCTGCGGATAAAGGGCGTCGATGCCGAGGTCGTCGTGACGCCGGAGGGCGCGGTCGAGCTCGTCGAGCACAACTGTCCCTACGCACGCAGCGTCGGCGAGCATCCGGAGCTCTGCGGCATCATTCGCACCGTCCTGCACGAGACCGTCGCGAGCGACGTCCTGCAGCTCGAATCCATTGCAACCGGCGGCGAGAGTTGCCGGTTCGAAGTCGCCAGCGCCGGCGCGTCCGGCCGCTCGTCGCAAGGAGATCGTCCCACGTGAACTTCGCTAAATTTCAGAAGCTCGTCGAAGAGCGCACGGGCTTCCGCACGATGGAGAACCCGATGGCGTCGGGTGAGTATTTCAGCGACTCGTGCGGCGATATGTACACCTACTATCTGCAAGTCGGTCCGGACGAGCGGATCGAGGATATCTCGTACTTCACGACCGGGTGCGGCTTCGGGACGGCGACGTGCAGTCTACTCGTCGAGCTCGCCCACGGCAAGACGCTCGATGAAGCCTACGCGATCACGGACGCAGATATCGAGGCGTTGCTCGACGGCTATCCCGAAAAGAAGAAGGATTACCCGGAGCGCTCGCGTGCCGCGCTCATGGCCGCGATCGACGACTACCGCAGCAAGCGCGCCGCCGGGACGATCTCCGACGAGATGCTCGAGAACGCCCGCGCGAACGCGGCGAAGCGATCCCTGGCCGAGCTGCCCGGCACGGGCAAGACGTCGCAGGATGAGATCGAGGCCGCCGTGCCCGTCCCGGTCGCGACGCCCGTCGACGACGGCCGGGTCCTCATCAAGCTGCGCTAGCTCGCGCTCTCCCCTGGCGCGTCACGGCGCGCGGAGATAGGGATTCTCCGCACGCTCGCGGCCGATCGTCGTCTGCGGGCCGTGCCCGGGGACGACGGGGGTCGCATCGGCATAGGGTAGCAGTCGGGTTTGGATCGACTCGACGACCGCCACCTGCGAGATCCCGCCGACATCCCACCGTCCGATCGAGCCCGCGAAGAGCGTGTCGCCCGTCAGGAGCATGGTTCGGTCGCCGTCGCGAAGGGCGAAGCAGCAGCTGCCGAGCGTATGGCCCGGCGTGAAGATCGTCTCGACCGTCATGGTTCCAAGCCATCGCGTCTCGCCGTCTTTGAGTTCAGCGTCGAAGGGGGCGGTCGCGGGCTCGGCCATCCCGAGATAGCGCGCCTGGTTCGCGAGCCTGGCGTAGAGCGGCAGGTCGCTGCGATGAAGCGCGCCCGCGGCGCCGGTGGTCGCACGGAGCGCCGCATAGCCGGCGACGTGGTCGAGGTGCGCGTGCGTGACGAGGATGTGCGTGAGGCGGGCGTGGTGCTGCGCGAGTCGCCCAAGGATTCGGTCGGGCTCGTCGCCGGGATCGACGACGACCGCCTCGCGCGTCGCCTCGTCGACGGCGAGCGTGCACGCACATTGTAACGGTCCGACGTAGAGGTGCTCGACGATCATCGAATGCGCCGCTTCGAGCAATGCGGTTCACGCACATTGCGGCGGTGATGCCGGCGGTACATCAGCGCACCGCGCGCCGGACGTCCGCGACCTTCACTCGATACGAGCGCCGAGCCCGAGGCCCTCGCCGAGCGGCAGAATCGTCGCGTCGAGGGCCGGATGGCCGAGGAAAGCGCGCGCGAAGCTCTCGGCGCTGCGCCCGATGGCGTCGATGATCACGAGCCCGGAGCGCTTGAGCAGCGGCACGATCGCGTCGAGATAGGCGCCGTTCTCCGCCTCGACCGCGTCGAGAAAGACGATGTCGAGATTGCGCACGGGAAACGTCGGCAAGATCTCGAGCGCCGGTTGCGTGACGATCTCGACCGCGTCGCCGCGATCGGATCGCTCGAAGAATTCGCGTGCGACGGCCGCGCGCTCGTGGTCGGGATCGACGGTCCAGATTCTCCCCGCCGGCGGGAGCGCGAGGGCCATCCAGAGCGTCGAATAGCCATACGACGTGCCGATTTCCAAGATGCGATTGGCCTGCATCGCATGGACGATCGTCGAGAGAAATCGACCCGTCTCGCGCGCAATCGCGGGTACGCCATCGGCGCGCGCCACTTGCTCGAGTTCGAGGAGGAGCGGCGGTGGATCGGGATGGAGCCGCCGCAGAGCGGCTGCGTCGTACACGTCGCACGTTTGCCCCTTCGGCGCGTTGGGAACCTTTCCGGAGCCGTTTCCGGGCGCCGCTCCGCCGATCCGGCGTCGAAGCGATTGACCCGCAACGCCCGTTCTAGGAGGCTCGACCATGGCGACGCTCACCCCGCAAGTCTACGTTCCGAAGAAGTTCGATCTCGCCGGTCTCACCGGGATCTCGGACCAGACGCTCCAGATGCACTTCGGGCTCTATGAGGGCTACGTCAAGAATACCAATCTGCTCAACGAGCAGATCACCGAGAAGATCGCCGCCGGCAAGGCCGCGGGCTCGGACCTCGCGTTCGCGGAAATGACGCGGCGCCTCGGCTTCGAGTACAACGGCATGGTCCTGCACGAGTACTATTTCTCGAACATGACGAGCAAGGCGGGCGAGATGCCGCAGTCGGGCGCCTTCTACGAGGCCGTCGGCAACAGCTTTGGCGACATCGAGGCGTGGAAGCGCGACTTCGCGGCGATCGGCGGCATGCGCGGCGTCGGCTGGGCGATCTGCTACCAGGATCCCAAGACCGGCCGCATTTCCAACCACTGGATTACGCTGCATGAGGACGGGAACGTTGCGGGCTACGTGCCGATCCTCGTGATGGACGTCTGGGAGCACGCGTTTCTCTTGGATTACAAGCCCTCGGAGCGCGGCAAGTACGTCGAGGCCTTCTTCGCGAACGTCGACTGGGATCTCGCGTCGGCTCGGCTGCTTCCGAAGGGCTGATGCGGTGACGCTCCTGCGGCTCTTCCCGCTCAACGCGGTCCTGTTCCCAGGGGCGGCGCTCAACCTCCACGTCTTCGAGCCCCGCTACAAGCAGATGATCTCCGAGTGCCTCGAGGCGGGCGAGTCATTCGGGGTTTGCCTCATCCGCGACGGCGACGAGGCGGGCGATCCCGAGGTGCTGCCGCACGAAGTCGGGACGTCCGCCGAAATCGGCGACGTGACGCCGCTCGAGGGCGGCCGGTATTACATCAGCACGGTCGGTCGCCGGCGCTTTAGGATCGAGCGCGTCGTCGCGCGTGAGCCCTTCATGACGGCCGCGGTGACGTGGCTACCCGACGAGGATGGCTTCGATCGCGCGTCGGCGATCGATCTCGTCGACGAGATTCGCGACGTCTTCCGCGATTATCTCCGGCTCCTCGTCGAGTTCTCAGGCATGCAGGCCGATGTCGACCTGCCCGACGATCCGCGCGATGCCTCATTCCTCATTGGCGACGCGCTGCAAGTCGCGGATTCGATGAAGCAGCGGCTGCTCGAGCTCGGCGACACCGAGCAGCGGCTCATCGTCGAGTTGGGCTTTCTGCGGCGGCTGCTGCCACAGTTGCGCTCCCTCCTCGAGCGCAAGCGCGAGTCACCTGAGATGGCTTCGAGCGCCGCGCCCGGCGGTTCGTTCCGCGCGGCGCAGGAGAAGTTCTTTGGGAAGCACTTCAGCTTGAACTGACACGCTCCGCAACCGGAGGATGGCCGCTGGCGTCCGAACTGGGCGAGATGCCCCGTCGCAGTCTGCTCGCCATCATCGCCGTCGTCGCGCTCGCCGTCGTGGTGGCCATCGTCGTTCCGTATTTTCATGCGGCCGGCCCGGCGCGCGAGATCGGCGGCCCGAGCGCGCTCGCGGGAGCCCCGGCGCAGAGCTTTGCGGTCGAGGCGCTCGACGGCCGCAAGGCATCGCTCGTGGAATACCGCGGCAACGTCGTGCTCGCCAACCTCTGGGCGACGTGGTGCGCGCCGTGCCGTAGCGAGACACCCGCGCTCGAGCGGCTTTACGTCGCCGACCGCGATCGCGGGCTCGTCGTGCTCGGCATCGATCAGGGCGAATCGGCCGCGGTCGCGGGCGATTTCGCGAAGCGGATGGGCCTTACGTATCCGGTCCTGCTCGACGAGGATCAGCGTTACGGCCGGTCCTATTCCGCGGTCGGGCTGCCGACGTCGCTGCTGATCGATCGGACGGGCCGCATCGTCCGCGGCGTCGACGGCGCACTGACGTACGACCAGATGGTCGCCCTCGTCGATCCGCTGCTGCGCGCCCGGTGAACGGCCGCTACGCCGCCGGTGCCGCTGCGCTCGGCACGCTCGCGCTCGCGGCGGCGCAGGAGCTCGCCCCGGGCCTCTCCGGCTACCACACCTGGCAGTACGTGGCGGCCCTCGCCATCACGATGACGATCGTCTGGTCGTACGCCTGGTCGGCACGGAAGGGCGTCGACGGCGAGCGCGGTGTGCGCCTCGCGATCGCGTGCGTCGGCGTGCTCCTCATCGGCGCGGCGGCGATCGTCTCGGGCCTCATCGGGCCCGACGACGAGAAGGTCTCGCGCGCGCCGGGGAGCGTCGCACCGCTGCCGTCGCTCGCGATGGCGGCGTTCTTCCCCGTTGCGGAGCGCGACGAGCTCGCGCGCGGCGACGCTGGCGTCGTGCTGCGGCGCCGCGATGGGAGCGAGGTGCGCCTCGCGCCGGGTGGCCGCGCGTATCTCGGCTCCTCGATCGTCACGCTCGCGCCGCAGCTCGCCGCCTACGTCGAGGCGCGCGACGGCGCCGGTCACCATCTCACGGTCACGCAGCCGACGAGCGGCACGTTCCTCTCGCCCGTGCTCTTTTTCTCGCAGCACGTGCCGATTGCAGGCAAGCTGCTCCCGGCGGACTCATTCGCGGTACCCGCGGCGCAGAAGATCGTGAAGATCTTTTATTTCTCCGCGGCCGACGCGGCCACGGTCAATGCGCACGGGATCGGCAAGCAGCAGTCGGTGCTCTTCGCCGTCGACGATGCCGCCGGGACCCTGGTGCCGGGTGCGATCGGCTTTGCGAAGAGCGGCGAGACGACCGAACTCGGCGGACTGCGGCTCGATGCGGTGCTCGGGACGTATCCGTCGCTCGAGATCGCTGCCGCCCCGGCGCCCGCGGCGCTCTGGCTCGGCGCGGCGCTTGCGGCCGGCGGCCTCGTCTACGCCTGGTGGCCGGAGCTCGAAGCGCTCCTCCGGCGTCGGCGCGCGCCCCGAAGCCCGAGCGGCGCCGAGGCGGGGTAGCTCCGCCCCCTGCGACCGCGGGACCTCAGAACGCGGTCGCGCTCGTGAAGTCGAAGCCCTCGATCGCGATCATCGGCGCGACGGTCGTGTAGTGGTAGCCGCCCGAGCGGACCTCGCGATCCCCGAAGCGGGCGCGGCCGAGCGCCGCGACGATGCTCTGATTGAAGCGCATGTTCTTCACGCCGCCCGTGACCCGGCCGTGCTCGATGAGGAACGTCCCGTCGCGGGTCATGCCGGTGACGATCGTTCGGCGGCGGTCGACCGGCCGGATGTACCAAAACCGGCTCACGAGCAGCCCGCGCTCGATGCCCGCGATCAGGTCCGCATCCGAGGTGTCGCCCGCGGCGATCGCGGTCGTGCGGACCTGCGGCCCCTGGGCGTTGGGCTCGGGCAGCGCGTGGCCGGTGTTGGGCCGGCCGAGGCGTCGCGCATAGGCCGCGTCGGTCACGACGGGGCCCGTCCGGCCCGCCTCGACGAGCGCGACGCGCCGCGTCGGCTCGCCCTCGTAGTCGAACGGCATCGCATGCAGGAGCGGATGCGCGTGATCCTCGGCGAGCGAGAGCGTCCCGATCCGCACGTCGCCGTCGCCCGAGAGGAACGACGAGCCCTCCTCGTAGGCGCGCGCGGAGAAGTGCCCGTCGAGATAGCTCGCGAGCTCGCCCGCGGCGGCGGGCTCGAGGACGACCGTCCAGGCGCCAGGCTCGACCGCGCGCGGGGCCGCGCCGAGGCGCGCCTTGCCGGCGGCCGTCTCGGCGATCGCGGCCGGATCGCACGGACCGAACGCGTTGCCGACGTACTCGGCGTAGCCGGAGGCGTCGGGGCCGTTCGCTTTCACGTTGACGGCGCACGTCGTGCCGTCGTGGGTCGCGAACGTGCCGCGCGTGTTCGCGATCGTGATCCCGCTGCGCGCGGTCGAGACATAGCCCGCCGCCCACAGCCCATCGCGCTCGCAGACGGCGAAGATCGCCCGGGCGGCCGCGGCCCGGGCGTCGGGCGACGTCGCCGCGGTCGGCGCGTCGTAGGCGTCCGGGCCCGCGGGGACGGCCGGGGCGCTGCGGCGCAGGCCGATCGCCACGGGATCGTACGGCGCGAGCGCCGCGATGTCGCGCGCCCGCGCGATCGCCGTTGCGAGCCCGCCGTCGGAGCCGTCGCCCGTCGAGACGACGCCCGTTCGGCCGTCGACGATCGTGCGGATCCGGATCGTGCGCTCGTCGATCGCGAGGTTCTGATGCACGGCGTTGTGCGTGAAGCGCGTCAGCGCGAGATCGCGCTCCTCGACGATGACCTCGGTCTCGCCGCCCGCGAGCTCCAGGGCGCGCCGCGCAAGCCCGTCGCGGTCGCGCTCAGCCATCGTAGCCGACTCCGACCGCGACGTTGCGGAAGCGCGCGGGCGAGGCGGCCTGCGTCGTGCGGCCGACCTGCATCGGCTCGCCCTTGCCGCAGTTCGGCGTGCCCCACGCGACCCACGACCGTTCGTCCGCGATCGCGTCGCACGAGCCCCAAAACTGCGGCGTCACGCCCGCGTATGTCGGGTTCTTGAGCATCCGGCCGCGCTTGCCGCCCTTGACCTCCCAGCCGATCTGACAGCCGAACTGGAAGTTGAGCCGATGGTCGTCGATCGACCACGAGCGGTTTGATTCCATGTACACGCCGTCGTCGACGCCTTCGAAGAGCCCCTCGAAGGGCACGTCGCCCGGCAAGAGGTTGAGATTGCACATCCGGATCATCGGGACGTCGCGCCAGCTCGCGGCGCGGACGCAGGCGTTGGTCGGCCGGTCGAGCGTGCGCGCGGTATCGCGCGACATCTCGAACCCGGCGAGCATGCCGTCGCGGATGACGTCGGTCGCGCCCGAGCGCGCGCCCTCGTCGTCGTAGGCGACCGTCGCGAAGCCGCGCGGCAGGGCGTTGTCGGAAACGATCGTGACGAGCGGCGAGCCGTAGCGCAGCGCGCCGAGCTCGGCCGGATCGAGGAAGCTCGTGCCGGAGAAGTTCGCCTCCCAGCCAAGGATCCGGTCGAGTTCGGCTGCGTGGCCGCACGACTCGTGGATCTGCAGCGATACCTGCGAGCCGCCGAGGATCACGTCGCGGACGCCCGAGGGACACTGCGGCGCGTCGAGCAGCTGGGCCGCCTCCTCGCCGATGCGCCGGGCGTTCGCCTCGAGCCGCGCGGCCTCGACGATCTCCCAGCCGCCCGTCTGATAGAGTCCGCCGTCGCCCGGAAACGAGCGATCCTGCGCGTCGCCGTCGCCGACGGCGAGCGCGCTCATGGCGCTGCCCGTCTGCACGAGCGACTGCGCGATGCGCGAGCCGATCGTGCTATAGAAGACCTTGTCGACGTGCCAGAGATCGAGCCACGCCCGTCCGACGCGCACGCGCGGCGTCGCCCGCAGCTCGCGCTCCGCGCGCAGCAGCAGCGCGACCCGCTCGCCGAGCGGAACGTTCGCGCTCGGGCGCTCGACGGGTGTCGCGAACGCGTCGACGTAGCGTTCCGTCGGCGCTTCCGCGAAGCGGCGCTCGCCGATCGCGGCTCCCGCCTTCGCGATCGCGACGGCGCGCGCGGCCGTCGCGTCGAGCGCGGCGTCATCGAAGCGGTCGCAGCTCGCGAAGCCCCACGCGCCGTCGACGAAGGCGCGCAGGCCGAAGCCGGCCGAGCGCGCGTCCGAGAGCGTCGCGATCGCGCCGTTGCGGACCTCGATCCGTTCGGCGCGGTCGCGTTCGAAGCGAACGTCGGCGTAGGCGGCTCCGCGGGCGGTCGCGGTATCGAGCGCGCGGCTCGCGGCCGCATCGAATTCGGTCACACGGGCTCCGTTTCGCGCGCCGCGGCGGGCATTCCGGCGGCGAGCGCCTCCATGCGCCGCAAGCCCTCGGCGACGTCGGTGAACGGCGCCACCCCCGTCGCGGCCGTGCGGGCCCGGTCGTAGGCGAACGCGGCGATGCGATAGTCGCCGAAGGTGCCGGCCATCGGCACGCCCTCCGGATCGATCGCAAGCGCAGCGCGGCCGGGGTCGAGGATGACGACGTAGGCGCGCAGCTCCGATGCGCGCGTCCGCGCGATCCGAATCGTCCACGGGTCGGTGCATGGCCCGAGGATCACGAAGAGGTCGATGCCCGCGAGCCGTTCTGCCACGAGCCCGCGCGGCCGGGCGGCGCGCGCCGCGTCGACCACGAGCGCCGCGACGCCGGCCGCGGCGATCCGGCCCTCCGGCGCGGCCGCCACGAGCGTCGGCTGCCCGGGGCACGCCGCCGGTGCGAGCGCGACGTCGGCGTCCGCGAGCGCCGCCGCGTGCGCGAGCCACGTGAGCTCGGCGCCGTCGCACTCGGCCGTGAAGGCGACGCGCGCGCGCTCGGTGGTGCTCGTCGCGCCGCTCGTCATGGGCTCGACGGCCGGGCCGCGCGGCTCGCGCTCGGGCGCGAGCTCGAGGGTGCCGACGATGGTCTCCTCGTCGCGCTCGCCGCCGCGCGCGACGAGCGTGCCGTCGGCGGCGACGAGCGAGCTCTTCCCGCAGTAGAGGACGCTGCCGAGCTCCACGCCGACCTTGTTCGCGACGGCGATCGGTACGGCGTTCTCGCGCGCGCGCACGGTGATGAAGAGGTCGGCGAGCACGTTCTCGAGGTTCGCCGGGTCGCGGCCGTTCGTGACCCAGGCCGTCGGCATCACGAGCATGCGCGCCCCGCGGCGCGCGAGCGTCGCCGCGATCGTCGGGACGCGCCCGTCGGCGCAGACGAGCAAGCCGAGCGGGCCGAGGCTGGTCGGCACGGGTTCGAGCGATGCTCCGGTACCGTACCATCGGCGATCGAAGTGCCAGAGGAAGCGCTTGGCGCTCGCACCCGCGATCTCGCCGTCGCGATCGATCGCGACCGCGGCGTTGACCGTCCGGCCGTCCTCGACGTGAGCGCCGCCGTAGACGATGGTTACCCCGCGCTGCCGGGCGAGCGAGCGAAGCGCGCGCACGGCGGGCTCGAGCGACTCGGGCGCAACCGGTTCCGCGCCGAGAACGTACGCGGGGAGCGTACCTTCCGGGACGACGATGAGCCGCGCGCCGAGACGTGCGGCATCGGCGATCCGTTCGTAGATGGTGGGCCAGCGTGCCGCAAAGTCGTTCCGATCGTGCGCGCGCAACTGGACGCACGCGACGGGGATCGTGGTCCGCGTCACGGAAGCGCACCCATAAAGTTAGGGCTCACCGCTTGTGAGGTAGTTCGGACGTGAAGCATATCAATGGTCGTGCCTTTTCATGCGGTGCGCTCGCGCTGACGATCGCCGCTTCGACGGCCGGCTCGGCCACCCCGGCGACATCGAAGGCCGCGGCGCATGCGGCGCATGCGGCGCACGCGGCGCCGTCGGCCGCCGATCGCGAGAAGGCCAAGGTCGCCGCGAAGCAGGCGGCGGTCCTGCTGCTCGCGCCTGCCGACGAGTACTTCGGTCCGCTCAAAGTGAGCATCATCGGCATCCGCAATACGATGCGCGATCTCGGCCTGCGCTACGACGTCAACCACGACACCGGGCCGCAGACCTATTCCTCGGCGCAGCTCGTCGAGCGCGCGATCCGCGACTGGGAGAAGAAGTACCCGCACGACGATCAGCTCCCGCGCGCGGTCTTCTTCCTGCAGCGGCTCTACGTGAAGATCCTCACGCAGCCCGCGCGCGATCACGCGACCGCCGTGGCGAGCTGGATGTTCAAGGATTTCGGCAAGTCGCCGCAATCGAAGCAGCTCCAGAAGACGATCGCGTTGGAGCACCTCGCACCGATTCCGGCGGGCGCGCTCCTCGCGATGCCGACCCCGACCACGGCACCGCTCGCCGCGGCCCCGGCCGCTCCCGCAGCGGCCTCGCCCGCTGCGGCGGCGGTCGCGACCGCTCCCGTTTCGGGAACGTCCCCCGCGCCGCCGGCGGCGACCGCGTCTCCGGCGGCAACCGCTTCGCCGGCGGTGACCGCTTCGCCGGCGGTGACCGCTTCGCCGGCGGCGACCGCTTCGCCGGGGGCCGGCGCGTCGTCGCCGGTCGCGCCTGCGCCGACGCTCGGTGCCGCACCGGACGGCGCGGCACCGATCGCGGAGGCGGCCGCCGCGAGCGCGGCGCTCGGGACGGTCGCGCCGGCGAGCTCCGACGCGCCGCGAACGGCCGTGCGCCAGCCGGCTCCGGCGGCGACGCCCGCGAGTACCGCGCGCGTGACGCCGCCCGCGAGCGTCGCACGCGTCGCGCCGCCGACCGCGCGGTCAGCGACCCCGCCCGCGCCCGCGGCCGCAGCTCCCGCAGCGGCGGGCGACGCGACCACCGAGGGCGCGGCCTACGGCTCCTCGTTCGGCGCCGGCTATCCGTCGATCTTCGCGCCCGCGCCAGGTCGGTAGCCGCCCGACGCTAGTGTGCTGACCCAGAAGTTCCTTGCGGAAGATCGCGAAGGATTTTTGGTCGGCTCGAGGAGCGATGAGGGAGCAACGCCGTAGCGTTGTGACCGAAGAGCGACGACGAGCCGGCCGAAAAGACGAGCGAGATTTCGTAAGCGAACTTCTGGGTCAGTGCACTAGAAGTGGAAGCCGAGCCCGGCGTATGGACCGTTGTGCGAGACGTCGCTCTGGATGCCGGTACCGAGGCCGCGATCGCCGAGGTATCCGGCTTCCAGAAAGCCCGGCGTCGGCCCGAGACCGACGTGCAGGCCGAGGTCGTACTTTAAGAACCGGTACTTCGCCGTCCCGGGCGCGTTTGTGAGATCGCCGTTCGCGCTCGTTGTGATCTGCGGATAGTAGTAGACCGAACCGAAGACGGAGAGCGGTCGATCGACGTCGGCGAGCTTCTGCAGCCCGACGCCGAGACCGGTCCGGCGGCTCGGCGCCGCGAGCGAGTCCGTCGAATTGCCGACGAGATAGCCGACGCCGACGTAGACGCGCGGGTCCGCGAGCTTGAGGCCGAGCCGCGCGTCGACGTTGTTGTCATGCGCGAGCGCGGAGCCGGCGGTCGCGTCGCCCGGGTCGAGCGCGCGGTCGTACCGGTAGCTGCGGTAATCGCCTTGGATCATCCACGGGAGCCCGAAGAGCGGGAATTCCGACGTCGCGCTCGCGCGGAACGACGTTCCGGCGGCGGCGCGCGCGTCGTAGCGGTCGTAGATCTTCGGCGTAATGAGATAGTCGCCGACGACGAACCGCTCGTACGGCTTCGGCGTCGACTTCGGGCGCGCGAGGGACGGCGGCGTCGCCGACGCAGCCGGCGTCGGCTTACGCGCGGCGGGTTCACCCGCACGCGCCGCGGTACCCGACGCGAGAACGGCCCAGAGCAGCGCGGCGGCGGCGCCCGAACGTGTCACGAGTTCCCCTGCAGCGGCGCCGGAGTGGTGAAGCGGAGAGACGGAGACGCCTCCCGCTCGAAAGCGGGAGGCGTCACTGGTTTCGTCGACGAGAGGGTCGGATTCCGCTTAGAAGTGGAAGCCGATACCGCCGTAAAACGAGTTTTCCGCGAAGTCGCTCGGCGCGTTGGTCTTGTTCGTACCGTGGTCACCGAGGTAACCGAGGTCGAGGAAGACGGGCGACGAGGCGAGCTTGATCGCGAGACCCGCCTGGTAGTGCAGGAGGCGATACTGCAGCTGCTGCGACGAGCCGTCGACGGCGGTGTAGTTACCGCTGATGGACGGGTAGTAGTAGACGCTGCCGTAGATGTCGATCGGCTGGTTGAAATTCGCCAGCTTCTCAACGCCGCCGCCGACGCCGGTCAGGCGCGGGTAGCCGTAGTTGCCGTAGCGAGTGAGGTAGCTCGCCGCGAGGAAGATCTTCGGATTGGCGATGCCGATACCGAAGCGGCCGTCGATGCTCGTGTCGCGAGCGTCGAAGGACGGCACGTAGGCGGAACCATTGACGGGTCCGAGCGTCGAAACGCAACCGCGCTCGGCGCCGGCCTGACCGAACGGACCGGTGCACGGCACGAAGCCGGCAGTCGTGCTCGTACGATGCGCATAGCGGTACTGGCGGAAGTCGCCTTCAGCCATGAACGCGAGGTCGCCGACGTTGAAGGTCACGCCGACGCGGCCCGCCGGGGTGAGCGCGCCGGTCGTGCCGGCGTTGAACTCGTTGTAGGTCTTCTCGTCGAACATCGCGTCGAACGCGACGAACGCCTGAGCGCTCGGGGTGTGGATCGCGGTCGGCGTCGGCGTGGCCGGCGGGGGGGCCGGCGGCGCGAGCGTCGGGGCCGGCGCGGGGGCCGGCGGAGGGGTCGCGACCGGCGCCGTCAGATAACGAACGACGACGATGCGGCGATCGGGAACCCAGAGGACGTACGCGCCCATGCCCTCGGAGAGGACGCGGAGCGGCACGAGGAGCGTGCCCTTGTACATCTCGGGGGGAACGTCGAGGGGCCGGGTCTCGCCGTTGATGACGACTTCCGGCTTGCCGAGCGTGACCGAGACGGTGGCACCGGGCTTCGAGACGTTGACCGTCTTCGAGCCGGCGTTGTAGGAGACCGTCGCACCCATCTGCTCGAACATCGAACGTAACGGAACGAGGACCGTATTCCCGCGTACCAATGCGGCCAGGATACGGCCCCGCTTGTCAGTGTCCGGTTTCGAATAGACGTGCTGGTCGTTGAAAAGGATCGGGTATTCACCCGACGGCGGACTACCGAAGTCCGGCGCCGGGGCTTGCGCGCGAACCGGCGTAGCCGTCGTCATCGCAAATCCCACGATCCCGAACGCGATCGCCGCCAGCATGGCGGAGATGCGCGAAACGAGACGTTTCACTAATGCCTCCTAAAGAAGCGGTTGTAGGGAAGCTGAAAAGGGTCTACCCCCCCAACTCAAGGACGCCAATACCCGTTCCGTACTTTGCTGAAACGATACATTTTGGAGTCACTGCGTTCATGAGCGTCCAATCACACGAGTACGATGCGATCGTCGTCGGGGCGGGAGTTGCCGGTTTGACCGCGGCCCTGACCCTGGCGCGAGCCGGAGGGCGGGTGCTCGTGGCCGAGCGGCACAACGTCGTCGGTGGCTGCGCTGCGTTCTATCAGCGCGGCGGGTACCGGTTCGACGTTGGTGCGACGCTCGTCGGCGGGTTCGGCCGGCGCGGCGCGCACCACGAGCTCAACGCCCGACTCGGCGTCGTGGTTTCGCCCGAGCGGATCGAACCTTCGATGGTGATTCATCTCCGCGACCGGACCGTCGTTCGTTTTGGCGACGAGCGGTGGCGCGCCGAGCGCGTGCGCGCGTTCGGGCCCCTCGCCGAACCGTTCTGGCGCGCGCAGGAGCGGATCGCCGACCGCGCGTGGGCGCTCTCGGCGCGCCTGCCGCGCTTTCCCGCGGGTCCGGCCTCCGCGCTCCGCGCGCTCGCGGCGCTCCGGCCGGGGGACCTACCGCTCGTGGGGACGCTCGGGCGCACGGTCGATTCCATCCTCCCGGCCGCGGCGGGCGCCGCGCTGCGCTCGTTCGTCGACGCGCAGCTCCTCATCACCGCGCAGACGAGCGCGCGCGAGGCCGATCTCGCCTATGGCTGCACGGCGCTCGATCTCGCGCGCGAAGGCACATATCATTTTCCCGCCGGCATCTCGACGATCGCGACCGCGCTCGCCCGCGCGCTGCGCGCGGCCGGGGGCGAGATCCGATATGCCGCGCCGGTCGCCGAGATCGCGCTCGATCGGCGCGGCCGGGCCGCCGGCGTCAGGTTCGCTGACGGCGGCGAGGCGGCGGCGACGCGCGTCGTCGCGGCGTTGCCGGTCGGCGACGCCGCGTTGCTCTGCCCCGCGCTCGAGGTCGCATGGCGCGCACGGCTCGCGGCGCTGCCGCAGCGCTGGGGCGCCTTCGTGCTGTACTGCGGCCTGCCGGCGGACGTCGTGCCGGCTGAGATCGCGACGCACCATCAGCTCGTCACGGGCGACGGCCCGCAGGGCGAGGGAAACACCGCCTTCGTCTCGTTTTCGGGTGCAGGGGAGGCGCTGCGAGCGCGCGGCGGCGGACGGGCCGTCACGATCTCGACGCACACGGACGTCGCGCGCTGGGAGCGGGCGCAGCGCGACGGTCGGCGGCCGGAGCTCCGCGCGGAGTACGCGTCGCTGCTCCGAGCGGCGCTCGAGCGCGTCGTTCCCGGCGCCGCCGCCCGCGCGGAGATCATGGAGCCCGCGGACCCGCTGACCTTCGCGCGCTACACCGGCCGACGGCGCGGCCTCGTCGGCGGCCTACCGCAGACGGCGGCGCGCGCCGTGCTCGGCGCGTTCGGCCACGCGACGCCCGTGCCGGGGCTCGCGGTCTGCGGCGATACGACGTTTCCGGGTCAGAGCACCGTCGGGGCGGCGCTCGGCGGCTACGACGCGGCGATGGCGCTCAGCTGAGCTTCTCGTTCATACCGTCGAGAACGCTCGCGCGGCTAACGATGAGCCGCTCGTGCGTGCCCTCGCCGACCTTCTCGCGCTCGTCGAAGGCGGCGACGGCGAAATCGACGCGGGGCCCGTCGATCGCGACGACCTCGACCTCGACGCGCACGATGAGCCCGACCGGGGTCGGCGCGAGCTGCGCGATCTCGCAGTACGTCCCGAGCGTGACGTCGTCCGGGTTCAAGACCGGTGCGAGGCACGTGACGGCCGCCGCCTCGACGAGCTGCACGAGCATCGCGGTCGAGAGGATCTCGACGCCGCGATTGCCGGCCTTATCGGCGGTCATCCATTCTTCGACGCGGGTCTGGCTTTGGTACGAGCGACCGACGGCCAGCTTCATCGCCGTTGCGTTGGCGCGCCCGTCGCGACGCTCCCGCCGCGCCTCTTGAATCAAATCGGCCTTCGATGGCGTATGTGGCGGCGCATGGCCGTTTCCCGGGCTTCTCGCTACGCGGCGAGCGCCGCATTGGTCGTTCTCGCCGGATGCGCGCATCCCGTCGCCAAGGGACCGGCACCCTTGGATGTGGACGTCGTGCCGGTCCGGCTCGGGTCGCTCGTGACGTCGTTGCATCTTGACGGGCAGATCGTGCCGTTGCGCGAGTCGACGCTGAGCTCGCCGCAATCGGGTACCCTCGAGTCGGTCGACGTCGAGGAAGGCGGCAGCGTCACGCAGGGTCAGGTCCTCGCGCGGCTCGACGCGTCGGGTCTGCGGGCGCAGCTCGCCGCCAACGTCGCCCTCGTCGCGCAGGCGCGCGCGAAGGTCGCGAGCGCCACTGAGCAGCTGCCGATCGCGTCGCAGCAGTACTCGTCGGCCGCAACGAACGCGGGTCAGTCGGTCGAGCAGGCGCGCAATCGCATCGCGACCGCGGATGCGGCGCTCGCGAACGCCCGGCTCGTCTACGAGAGCGATCGTAACCTCGTCGCGCAGGGCTTCGTCGCGCGCACGACCGTCGAGAGCGCCCACGCCGCCGAAGTCTCCGCCACGCGCGAAGCGGCCAATGCGCGTGCGGCGCTCTCGGCGGCGCAGGCCGGCTTTACGAGCGCACGCGCCAACACCGGTCAGACCGGCGTCGAGCGCGAGTCGATCGAGGGCGACCGCGCCGCCCTCGCGCAGGCCGAGGCGAACGTGGCCTACATCCAGAGCCAGATCGTCCAGACGGTCGTCCGCGCGCCCTTCGACGGCATCGTGACGGCGCGCTTGCTCGATCCGGGCGCCTTCACGGGGCCGAATCAGGCGATCGTCCGCGTCTCGCAGCTCTCGACGGTCTTCGTGAACGCGAGCGTCCCGGAGAGCGATCTCGGGTTCGTGCGGCCCGGGCTGCGCGCCGTCGTGACGTCGGCGAGCCTCCCGGGCCGGTCGTATGCGGGCGCGATCAGCTCGGTCAATCCGACGCCGGCGAACGGGACATTCAGCTATCGCGCTCGCATGCGGCTGAGCAACCCGGGCGGCGTGCTCCGCGGCGGCATGCTCGTGACGCTCGAGATCGTTCGCGACCGGCGGCGCAACGTGCCCGTCGTGCCGCGCGCTGCCCTTGCGACCCTCAGCGGCACGAGCGGGGTCTATCTCGTCTCGAATGGCCACGCGAAGTTCGTGCCGGTCACGCTCGGCCTCGCGACCGACACGGCCGTGCAGATCTCGGGCCCCGGCATCGGAACCGGCACCCTCGTCATCGTCACCCGCCCCGACGCCCTGCAGGACGGCAGCCCGGTCCTCGCAAGTTCCACCGCCGCTTCCGGCGCGTAGCGCCGCCGCAGAGTTAGGATTCTCAATCGATGTCAGACCATCACCGAACGAAATCGGGCCTCGTCGTCTCGGCCCTCGTCTCCACCATAGCCGCGTCGATCGTCGCCGGCCGGCCGGACGACGCGGGCGCCCAAGTGACGGTCCCGAGCAGGGTGCCGAAGGCCGCGAGTCGAGGCCCGCGCCTCAATGCGGGCCAGCCGACGCCGTATCCGATCTCGACGCTCGGGCCGCTCGGGCCGCCGAACGAGCTGCAGTACCCCGCGTACGGAACTCCGGTGCCTGGGATCGACGCGGGCGTCCCCGCGCCGGATCTTCCGGCCGCAGTCACGCTCGTCCAGGCCGTCGCGATCGGCTTCGACCGTTCGCCGACGCTCGCGGCCGCGCGCGCCGACGTGGCGGTGCAGGCGGCAGCCGTGCGCCTGCAACGGGCTGGTCTCCTGCCCAACGTCGCGCTCAGCGCCGCGTACGACTTCGAGCACCTGCAGCCCGGCGGCTTTGCCACGAGCGCGCTCGGCAGCGCGAGCTCCGGCACGACCGGCTCGACGGGCGTCGGCGGCACGACGGGCACCGGGACCGGCAACGGCGTGACGACGGGCTCGGGCTCGAGCGGCACGGGCACCGGCACGACGGGAACCGGCGGCACCACGGGCACCGGCACCGGCACCGGAACCGGCACGGGGACGGGCACGACGACCGGCAGCGGTAGCGGTAGCGGCGCGACGACGGGCACGGGCACGGGGACGACGACGGGAACCGGCCAGGGGACGGGCACCGGCACGACGACCGGGACGGGAACAACCGGCACCGGCACCGGCACCGGCACCTCCGGCATCATTGGGTCCCGTGCGCTCACGACCTATAACTCCGCGAGCTTTCGGCTCGCCGTGACGCAGCTGATCTACGACGGTGGCCGGACCGCCGCGGCCATCAACGCCGCGAAGCGCAGCGAAACCGCGTACGCCGATACCTACCGCCGCGATCTCCAAGTGGTCGCGAACAACGTCGCCCAGGCGTATTATGCTTACCTCGCGGCGCGCCGCACGACGCAGGTCGATCTCGAGCTCGTCCGCGAGAATCAGGTGCAGGTCGATCTCGTCTCGGCGCAGGTTCGGGCCGGCACGACCGCTCGCGCCGACATTGCGACGGTCGAGTTGCCGCTCGCGCAGGCGCGCCTCGCGGTGGTCCGCTCGCAGGGCAACGAGCTCACCACCGAGGCGACGTTCGAGAACGCGATGGGGCTCGATGCGAACATCGACGTCCAGCCCGTCGATGACGCCCCGATCTTCACGAACAACGCGATCTCGCTCGTACCGATTCCGACGTATACGGAGGCCGTCCGGCGCGCGATCGCGCTGCGGCCCGACTACGACTCGTCGATCCAAACGATCCGGCAGTCGGAGTACTCGCTGCGTGCGGCGTCCCTCGGCCGATATCCGACGCTCTCGGCGAGCGCCTCCGCCGCCGATGCGTCGACCGACGGCTACGCCGGGACATTCCGCAACACGCAGACCGTCGGCCTCGCTCTCTCGATCCCAATCTACGACCAGGGCATCACGGCGGCCAACGTCGCGTCGTCACGGGCGACGCTCGACATCGCGCGCGCGCAGCTTTCGTCCGCGCTCATCAACCTGCAGCTCGGCGTTAAGCAGTCGCTCGCGGGGCTGGTGAGCGCGCGCGCCTCGCTCGTTCAGACGCAGCAAGAGTACGCGACCGCCGTCAGCAACGTCCGGTCGACGCAGGCGCAGTATCGCGCGGGCGTCACGACGCTGCCGCTGCTCCTCAACGCGCAGGTGCAGCTCACGCAGGCGCTCACCGATCAGGTGACGGCGGTCTATGCGCTGCGCGAGTCCGAGCAGGCGTACCTTTATCAGGTCGGTGCCAACGACATCGTCTTCATCGGCGATCACCCGCTCACGGCGCACCCGACGCCCAACCCGCAGCCGACGAAGAGCGCGCCGCCGCGCAATCCGAACGCGACGCCGCTGCCGATTCCATCGCAGCCCGTCAACCCGCTGCCGACGCCCGAGCCGACCGGCACGGCGCAGCCGACGCCGATGCCGTCGCCCGCGCTCACGCCGGCTCCCGCGGGGCGGGGGCGGCGCGGCGGCGCAGCGTAAGCGTCGCCGCATGTCCGTGCTCGATACCCCGGTCACCGTCGACGATCCGATCAACGCCGAGATCCTCAAGATATCCGAAGACCGGATCGCGGGCTTTCTCCGCGATCCCCTCGGCGCGATCGCGGAGCGGTCGGGCGTCGAGTTCGACACGACGGTCGCGCGCATTCGGGCCATGCTCGAGTCCGGCACGATCCGGCGCGTGCGCCAGACGCTGCTCGCGACCAACCTCGCACACGGTGCGCTCGTCGCCTGGCAGATTCCCGAAGACAAACTCACGGCCGCCTTCGAGTACATGTCGGTTGAGGATCCGTTCTCGGGCCACGTCGTCATCCGCACGACCGACGCAGCGACGCCGGGCTCGAACTACCGGCTCTGGACGACGCTCAAGGTCCCGCAGGGCTACGCGCTCGCCAAGCACGCGGAGTTTCTGCGCGCGCGCGTCGGGGCGGACGCGTTCCGGCTGATGCCGGCCGAGCGGCTCTTCGCGCTCGGCGTCGGGCACATCCGGCGGCGCGGCATGGAACCGGGCTCGCGCGCCGACGTCATGGCCGACGTCCTCGACACGACGATCGTGCAGCTCTCCGAGCTCGATTGGCGCGTGCTCGTCGCGCTCAAGCGCGAGTTCGAGCCGCACGAGCTCGTGCGCGATCTCTGGGTCGCGCGTGCGGACGAGGCGGGCGTGCCGCTCGAGACGTTCTACGCGGTCGCCGAGTCGCTCGCGGAGCGCGGCGTCATCGGCCGGTTCTCCACGTTCCTCGAGCACGTCAAGCCGACGGCGGGCAACGCGAGCGTCACGCGCTACAACGCGCTCTTCCACTGGCAGGTGCCCGTCGGCCGCGAGATCGAGGCGGGGCGCGAGGTCGGCCGCCATCACATCATGACGCACGCGTATTGGCGCGAGGGCGGCCCGGAGTTCCGCAACGTCAACATCATGGGCGTCGCGCACGGGCTCGACAAGACGGTGCTGCTGCAGCACAAGGCGGCGATCGACGATCACCTGCGCGAGGCCGGGTTCGACCTCGGCTACACGAACGTGTTCTGGGGCGGCCGCAGCGAGATCAAGCCGTCGGAGATCTCGCCGTTCGCATTCGCCGATTTCCACCGCGCGCAAGGAAACGATCCCGCCTCGCTACGTGCCTGATCGCACGGCTCTCCGCAGGGGCGGCATCGCGATCGCCGCGCTGCTTGCCGCCGTCGGCTGCACGCGAACCGGCCCGGCGTTCGGCGGTCGCAATCCGTGGACGGTTCCGGGCCGATTCGTCTACGCTGAGTCGACGGATACGAAGTCGCTCAACGTGATGCTCGCGACGAGCGCGGCGACGGGCGACCTCGATTCGTTCATCTTCTCGTACGCGGTCGTCTACGATCAGTACGGGAAGCCCGTGCCGGATGCGCTCCGCGAGATCCCGACGCTCGAGAACGGCGATGTCAGCCGCGACGGGCTGACGCTCAGGTACAAGCTGCGGGCGAACATCACGTTCCAGGACGGCGTGAAGTTGACGTGCGCGGATCTCACGTTCACGTGGCAAGCCGTGATGAATCCGGCGAACAACGACGTGACGCACGACGGCTATCGCGACATCGAGTCGATCGACTGCTCGGATCCCCTCGTCGCGGTGATCCACATGAAGCGCGTCTACGCGCCGTTTCTGCAGCAACTCTGGGGCGTCAACAGTAACGCGCCGATCATGCCCGCGCACCTGCTCGCGAAGTACAACGATGCGAAGGGCTCGTTCAACACGGCGCCGTTCCAGGCGGCACCCGTCGGCAGCGGGCCGTTCAAGTTCGTGCGCTGGACGCGCGGCCAGTCGGTGCAGCTCGAAGCGTACGACGGCTATTTCGGCGGCAAGCCGAAGCTGCGCACGGTCACCTTCAAGATCTTGCCCGACGACATCACGCTCGTCGACCAGGTGCGCACGCACGAGATCGACATGGCGGCGCGCGTCGGCAATCAGGTCTGGCCGCAGGCGCAGGGCATCCCGGGCACGATTGCCGAGGCGACGCCGATCTACGCGTATCAGCACATCGATTTCAACCTCAAGCGGCCGATGTTCGCGGACGTCCGCGTCCGGCGCGCGCTCGCGTACGCGCTCGACAAGCGGGAGATGCTCGCGAAGCTCGCGCACGGTAACGGCGATCTCTCGTCCGTCGCGGTCTCGCCCGCGCTCTCGCCGAATTACGATCCGCACGTCGCGACGTATCCGTACGATCCGGGGCAGGCTCGGCGGCTGCTCGACGAGGCCGGCTGGAAGGTCGGCGCGGGCGGCGTCCGGGTGCGCGACGGCGTGCGGCTGGCCTTCGACCTGGCGACGCCCGTCGAGCTGCAGACCGATCGCGCGATCGAGACGTTCGCCCAGCAGCAGTGGCATGCGATCGGCGTCGCCGCGTCGATCAAGAACGTTCCGAGCGCGCAGATGTACGACAACTCGACGAGCGGCGTGCTGCAGGGCGGAAAGTACGATGTCGCCATGTTCGAGTGGTACGGCGCCGCCGATCCCGACGACAGCGCGATCTATTCATCCGCCAATCTCGCGCCGCACGGGCAAAACGCGCTGTTCTGGAACGACCGGGTCGCGACGAAGGCGATGAACGACGGCCTGCAGACGGTCGATCCGGTCGCGCGCAAGGCCGCGTCGTGGCGGGAGCAGGCAGAGTTCGCAGCGCAGGTGCCCTCGATCATCCTCTGGTTCGACCGCGAGCCGTACGTTTACAATCGCGATCTCACGGGCTTCACCCCGTCGCCCGTGATCTCGCCGTTCTGGGATCCCGCGAAGTACGCCATCTGATCCACGATGCGTGGTACCGCCGCTCGTCGCGGTCATTCATCGTAACGACCGCTGTTCGTGATAACCGCCCACCGTTCGCAGCTCGGATGAGGTACGCTCGCTTGACGATCTCCGCCTTTCCTCGGCGCATCGCCGCCTGCATCGCGCTCGGGGCGCTCGTCTCCGGCTGCACGAAAGTCGGTCCGTCGGCGCCGGGTGGCCGGCACACCTATACGAAGCCGCACGTGCTGCGATTCGCGGCCGCCTCGGAGATTCAGCAATTAAATCCGCTGATTGACGAGAGCCAGTACGAAGAGTATCTCGCCAGCATGACGATGGCGTGGCTCATCAAGACCGATTCGAAGGGCGACGCGACCGTCCCCGAGCTCGCGACCGAGATTCCTTCCCAACAAAATCGCGGCATCTCGCGTGACGGGAAGACGATCACATTTCACCTGCGGCATGGCGTCGTGTGGTCCGACGGCGCACCGTTCGATGCCGATGACGTGGTGTGGACGACGAAGCAAGTCCTCAACCCGAAGAACAATGTCGTCTCAACCGATGGCTGGGATCAGATCACAAAGATCGACGAACCCGACAAGTATACCGTCGTATATCATGTAAAAGCGCCGTATTCGTCATTTGCCATCACGTTTTTCAGTACCGGCGGCGCTAACCCGGCAATCTTGCCAAAGCACCTGCTCCAGAAGTACGCTTCGCTCAACAACCTAGCGTATAACTCGTTACCGGTCGGCATTGGGCCGTTCAAGTACAAGGAGTGGCGGCGTGGCGACTCGATCACGCTCGTCGCAAACGATCGCTACTTCCGCGGCCGGCCCAAGCTCGATGAGATCGTGTATCGAACCGTTCAAGACCGAAATACGGTTCTGCAGCTGCTGCGGACGCACGACATCGATCTCTGGGTTCCGATCTCGCCGCACTATTTTCCGACCGTGAAGGCGATCCGTGGCATGGCGACGCTTTCTCTGCCAAGCTACACGTTCGATCACCTCGACTTCAACCTCAAGAATCCGGTGCTGCGAGATCCGGCCGTTCGTCAAGCGCTGCAAGCTGCACTCGACCGGAAGACGATCATCGACAAGGTCCAAAACGGGCTGTATCTGCTGAGCGAGACACCGGTCAGTCCGGCGAGCTTCTTTCATCTCGACCTGCCCCTCGTACCTTACTCGATCGCGAAGGCGAACGCGTTGCTCGACGCGGCCGGATGGCAGCGAGGCAGTGACGGGATCCGGGCGAAGCATGGTCGGCGCTTGGCGCTCGAGTTCGCGACATCGACGGGATCGGCCGATACCGATACCGAGATCGAGCTGATTCGAGCCTCATGGAAGCAGCTCGGCGTCGCGTTCACCGTGAAGCATTACCAGGCGCAACAATTCTTCGCGCCTGCCGGCTCGGGCGGCGTCATCTATGGCGGCAAGTTCGATGTCGTTCTCTTCGGCTGGGGAAGCAGCCCAATCGCCGACCTCTCGAATCTGTACGCATGCTACCGCTTCCCGCCGAACGGTCAGAATGATATGCGCTGGTGCGATCAGGCGGCAACCGCAGCGATGGATCGTGCGAAGTACACGTACGACCCGCAAGCGAGAAGGCGCGACATCGACTTCGTTCAGCGTCAGCTCGCGCTGGCCGTGCCGACGGTGGTAATCGACATCCGGCGCGAACTCTTCGGATTCAACGATGATCTCAAGGACTTTCATCCCAACCCCGTGTCGCCGTTCGACGACATGATGCAGACGGATATTTAGATCGTGATCGTGGACGCTTTCATGCGCCGCGTGCTCGCGTGCGTCGTTTCAACGGCGCTAGGCGTCGGCTGCACAAAAGTCGGTGGCGGCGGAAGCTCCGTCGCGCGGCACAATCCGACGACGCACGCGCACGAGCTGCGTTACAGCGACGGCGAGGACATCGGCGGCCTCAATCCGATGTTCTTCCAGCAGAGCTCGGTCGCGTATCTCGCCGACATGACGATGGCGTGGCTGTTCCGCTACGACCACGAGAATCGGCCGGTTCCCGAGCTCGCGACCGAGGTGCCGACGAAGCGCAACGGCGACATCGACGCCGCGGGCACGACGATCCGCCTGAAGTTGCGCCGCAACGTCGTCTGGTCCGACGGCAAGCCGTTCACCGCCGACGACGTGATCTTCACGACGAACGAGATGAACGATCCGCGCAATCCGGTCGCAACGCGCGAGGGCTTCGAGCTCGTCACGAAGATGGATGAGCCTGACAAGTACACGGTCGTCTTCCACCTGCGGCGGCCATACGGCTTATTTCTGCCGAACTTCTTCACGACCGGCAACTCGCAGCCGGCGATCTTGCCGAAGCATCTCTTTCCGCATCCGGGCGACCTCAGCCACGCCGCGTACAACGCGCTGCCGGTCGGGATCGGTCCCTTCGCGTTCGAGACGTGGCAGCGCGGCGTCAGCGTCACGATGGTCCGCAACCCGACGTACTGGCGCGGGCGACCGAAGCTCGATCGCGTCACGTACGACATCTACAACAACGCGAACACACTGCTCACGCAGGTGCAGACCGGCAACGTCGATCTCTACGTCCGGACCCCGACCAATCTCGTCGGCCAGGCGCGCGCGATCCACGGCTATCACGTCGCCATCGGCCCGTCCTACCTGTACGAGCACTACGATTTCAATCTCGCGCGTCCGGCGCTCGCCGACGTCGCCGTCCGGCGGGCGCTGCGGCTCGCGATCAACCGCCCCGAGATCGTCGGCAAGGTGATGCGCGGGAACGCCACGCTCGGCGACAGCTTCATGCCCCCGACCTATCCCGACGTGCCGAAGAACGTCGCGAAAATCCCCTACGACGTCGCCCGCGCGAACGCGATGCTCGACGCGGCCGGCTGGTAGCGCGGCGCCGACGGCATCCGCGCGAAGAACGGCACCCGGCTCGTGCTCGCCGTCGCGCTCGTCTCGGGGAATCCATTCCTGGACCAGATCGTCGAGCTCACGCGCGCATGGTGGGGTAAGATCGGCGTCGGCCTCACGGTGAAGGGCTACCTCGCCTCGCAGCTCTTCGATCCGCTCGCGGGCATCTTGCGCAAGGGCAACTTCGACGTCGCGCTCTTCGCCTGGCAAGATCCGGCGGTTCAAGATTTCAGCGAGATCTTCGCCTGCTCGTCGATTCCGCCGGGCGGCCAGAACTACGGCCGTTGGTGCGATCCGGCGCTCACGCCGCTCCTGCGCGACTTCGAGAATTACTACGAGATCGAGCAGCAAGGCCCAATTCTCGGGAAGATCGACAAGCGGATCATCGCGCAGGTCCCGTCGGTCGTGCTGTATTGGAGCGATCACATCGATACAGAGAACGACGACCTCACCGGCTTTCGGCCGAATCAAGTCTCGTTCTTCGACGACATGATGAACGTGGATATCTGAGGGCGTGCGGCGCGCGCTCGCGACACTGCTCTTGACGGCGCTCGGCGCGAGTGGCTGCACGCGGGTCGACACGGCGCATGGCAGTCGTAGCAACGTAACGACGCAGCCGCACGTGCTGCGCTTCGCCGACGGCGAAGACATCGGCGGACTCAACCCGATGTTCTACCAGCAGATCGACACGGCATATCTCGGCGAGCTCACGATGGCGTGGCTCTTCCGCTACGATCGCGCCAACGAACCGGTCCCGGAGCTCGCGACCGAGGTCCCTACGAAGCGCAACGGCGACATCGACCCCGCGGGGACGGCGATCCGGATCAAGCTGCGGCGCGGCGTGACGTGGTCCGACGGAAAGCCGTTCACGGCCGACGACGTGATCTTCACGACGAACGAGATGAACGATCCGCACAATCCCGTGACGTCGCGGATCGGCTTCGAGCTTGTGACCAAGATGGACGAGCCCGATCCGTACACGGTCGTCTTCCATCTGAAGAAACCGTTCGGTTCGTTTCTACCGCGCTTCTTCACGACGGGTGCGGCCACGACGCCGATTCTGCCGAAGCATGCCTTCGCGCACGCGGGCGATCTCAGCCACGCGGCATACAATGCGCTGCCGATCGGTATTGGGCCGTTCGTCTTCACGGCGTGGCATCGCGGCACGGACGTGGAGCTCGCGCGCAACTCGCGCTATTGGCGCGGCGTACCGAAACTCGAGCGCGTCGTCTTCCAGATCTACAATGACTCCAATACGCTGCTCGCGCAGATGCAATCCGGCGGCGTCGACCTGTGGCTGCGTGCGCCCGGAAACTTCCTCTCGCGGCTGCGCGCGATCCGCGGCGTTACGGTCGCCAGCGGACCCGCATATACGTACGAACACTACGACTTCAACGTAACTCGACCGGCGCTCGGCGACATCGCCGTGCGCCGCGCGCTGCGGCTCGGAGTCGATCGGCCGGCGATCGTCGCGAAGGTTCTCGATGGCGCAGGGATCGTGCAGGAGAGCATCGTCCCGCCGACCTATCCGCTCGCGCCGCAGGGCATCGCGCTGGTGCCGTTCGATCCTGCGCGCGCCAATCACGAGCTCGACGCGGCCGGCTGGCGGCGCGGTGCCGACGGCATCCGCGCGAAGCACGGAGTGCGGCTCGCGCTCACGATCGTCCTCGTGACCGGGACGCCGATCCTCGACGAGATGGTCGAGCTCACGCGCGGCTGGTGGGCGAAGCTCGGCGTCAACGTCCGGAGCTTCATCGCCTCGCAGCTCTTCGATCCGATTCACGGCCAGCTGCGCAAGGGAGATTGGGACGTCGCGCTGTTCGGCTGGTCGCTGAACGCCGTCGACGATCCGACCGAGATCTTCGGCTGCGGCTCGTTTCCGCCGAACGGCCAGGACTACGGGCACTGGTGCGATCCCGCGCTCACGCCGGCGCTCGAGTCCTTCGACGCGTCGTACGACGCGCGCGAGCAGGCCCGCGCGCTCGCCACCTTCGATCGCGGCGTCGTCGATCGCGTTCCAACGATGGTCCTCTATTACTCGCGGCTGACGCGCGCGCAGAATCTCGATCTCACGGGCTACAGCCCGAACGCCGTCTCGCCGCTCGACGACGTGATGAATGTCGACATCTGAGGGCTCGCTCTCCCGTTTGAAAAAGAATTTACTTGTGAGCACTCGTGCGAGCGGCTATGATGGCGGTCGGTCGTATGGCGGCCGGGCGATCGCGGCCTTGGTGTTCGCGATCGTAGAATCAAATGACGAGAGCTTCGATGATGACATGCGATGTGTATCGCGGAAGAGTTGATGTTTGATGCGTGCCTTTTTTCTAGGTATCGTCGCGACGCTCGCCGTCTTTGCGATCGGCGCCTTTGTCGTCGTGCAGTTCGGGCTCATGCCGGTCGGCGCCGACGTGAAGCCGCCCGCGCTCGAGAAGACCGCAGCGAAACAGGCGCTCGGCGCCGCGATCGCGCGCGAGTCGGCAGCGTATCACAATCCGCTGCAGCCGACGACCGCGAATCTGGCGGCGGGCGTCGCCCTCTACGGCGCCAACTGCGCTATCTGCCACGGCGCGGCGGACGCGAAGGCATCGATCCTGGCCAAAGGCTTCTACATCAAGGCACCGCAGCTCGCGAAGCACGGCGTCGAGGACGATCCCGAGGCGGACACCTATTGGAAGCTCGTGCACGGCATCCGATTCTCGGCGATGCCGGCGTTCGGCGCGAACCTCTCGAGCGACGACCTCTGGCGCCTGACGATCTTCCTCAAGCACATGGACGCGTTGCCGCCGCCGGTCGAGAAGGCGTGGCGCCGCGTGCCGAGCGCAACCGCGACGCCGCGCGCGGCCTGAGTTAGCTCGCGACCGCGCGGGCGGTCGGTGCTTTGCGCGCCGCGACGCGCTCCGCGACCGGTCGCAGGAGCACGACGCTCGCGACGCCCCAGAGACCGAGGCACCCGAGCAGCGAGAGCCCGCGTAGGAAGCCGTAGAACGGCGCGAGCGTCGTGACGCCGCTCGCGGCTTGCTCCGCGTGCCAGACTTCCGGCGCCGTGAGCGACCGCGCGACGTGGAACGTCGCGGAGAGCGCGTCCGGCCACGTCGGCAGCGGCGACGAGCTCGCGACGTAGGCCGCGATGGCAACGGCGGCGGTCGCGACCAGCGCCGGAAGCGCATGAAAGGGCCGGAGCCGCTCGCGCGCGAGCGCCGCGAAGCCGAGCCCCGCGGCGAGGGTGAGCAACGCCGTCGCGAGCGCGCCCGTCGGACGCTGCGAGAGTCCGAGCCAGTCGATCGCGATGAAGAGCGCGGCGACCGTTCCGGCGACCCAGGTCGCGCCGCGCGCGCGCCGCACGATAAAGATCGCCGGCAAGAAGGCGATCGTGAAATCATGCTCGTGCGCGAACGTGAGCGTCAGCGGCAACGCCGCGCAGCCGAGCGCGAGCCGTGCATCGGGCTCGTAGCGGCGCGAGAGGCACTGCCAGGCGACGATTGCGACGATCGCGAGCAGCAGGGCGAGACCGAACTCGGTCGCCGCGGGCGCCGAGAGCCCGAGCGCGCGCGCGACCGCCGCGGGCGTCGTCTGGATCGTGATGAAGCGTTCGGCCGCGGCGTGCGCGCGGAGCAGGTCGACGTAGGTCGCGAGGCCGCCCTGCTGCGCGAGCGCGAGTTGGGAACCGCCGATCGCCACGAGCGCGGCGAGGCTGAGCCCGGCCCATGCGCGCAGGCCGCCGAGTCGCGTCGCGAGGACGACGGCCAGGTTGGGCTGCAGCGCCGCGAGCAGCGCCGCGGCGAAGGTTCCGGCGATTCCGCCGCGGCGCACCGCAAAGGGAAACGCGACGACGGCCGCGCTCGCGAGGACGGCGACTTGGCCGAGGGCCACCCCGCTCGTAAGCGGGCCGAAGCCCGCGACCACCACGAGCACCGCGAAGGCGTCCGCCACGCCGAGGGCGCCGCCGGCGAGCGCGAGGCTCCCGAACGCGAGGACGGCGACCCCGAGCGCGGCGACCGCCTCCCACGCGATCACGGCGCCGAACCACGGCAGCCGCCCGAGCGCGCTCCAAAGGGGCAAGCCGAACGGCGGTCCGACGAAGGGCAGCAGCTCGTCGCGGCTCGCCACGATGCCGGGAATCGTGCGCTCGGTGCGCCACACCTCGCGGGAATAGGGATTGCCCTGATAGCGCCACGTCACGCCCGCGGAGTAATACGATTCGAAATCGCGTAGCGGCGGGCCGCCCTTCGAAGCCGGGCGCACGCCGAAGAAGGCGCCCGCGACCGCGAGGATCGCGAGCGTAAGGCAGACGACGCGCCCCACTAGGCGGCGGCGCCGACCGGAACGTGCGCGGCAACCAGACCCGCGAGCAAGCCGCCAAGCAGCGCGAAATATGCGATCGAGATGAGGGCGCGCTCGCGACCGCCGACCTGGTAATAGCGCGGATCGACCTTGCCGCGGTACGCCGCGATCGCTTGCGGCACGCTCAGCACGAGGACGAGGAGCAGCACGGGGCTCCACCAGTGGAACGCAAGGGCCGCTGCGACGATCGCGACGACGCCGAAGATCCAGAAGAACGGCGAGATCGCCGCGGTCATCCGGCCGCCGTCGAGCATCGCGAGCGGCACCATGTTGAAGAGGTTGAGGAAGAAGCCCGTGTAGGCGCACGCGAGCCAGAACGGTTCGTGCGTCGCGATGCCGTAGCCGAAGCAGGCCGCGCTCGCGAGGCCGCCGAGCAACGGGCCGCCGAAGGCGATGACCGACTCCTGAACGACGGAGGTCTTGCCGCTCCACGTCGTCATTGCACCCAGGCCGGGGATGAAGTAGATGGCCGGTACCGCGAGCCCGAACCCGCGGACGAAGATCGCGTGCCCGGCCTCATGGACGGCGATGAGCAACACGAAGACGAGCGCAAACTTGAATCCGAAGAAGAGCGTGTAGAACCAGATGCTCGCGACGAACGAGAACGCGGTCAGGCCGTACTTCGCTGCAATGAAAGCCCATTTGAAGTTGAGCAGCGCGAGGAAGAACGCTTTGAACTTGAGACCGAGCCCGACGAGCGGGCCGCCGACTCTCCGACGCCAGTCGGGCGTGGCGACCGGACGAGTCGCGTACTCGGGCGGCGACTCGACGGGCTGCGGCGCGTCCTCGATCGGTTCCATCTCTGTTCCTTCGGCGTCTCGACGCGCGGTTCCCGAATGATCGATTTCCCCGCAGCCGACCTGCGGACGATCTACCTCCATTGGACGGCGGGAGACCGCGCGACGACCTACGCGGCATACCATGTCTGCGTCGCCCGCGACGCGGACGGCGTCGACCGCGCCGTGCTCACGCGCGATCCGCGCGCGAATGCCCGCGACGTTCGTCCGACGGGCGTCGTCGGCTACGGTGCGCACGTCGCCGGCCGAAACTCGTTCGCACTCGGCATCGCCCTCTGTGCGATGGCGGACGCGACACCCGAGGATTTCGGACCGTATCCCGTCGACGACGCCGGGATCGACGCGCTGTGCCGCACGGCCGCGCGTGCCGCGATTGCCTATGGCATCGCAATCGACGCCGAACACGTCCGAACGCATGCGGAAGCCGCCGTCCAAGACGGCTATTTCGGCGCCGGAGCCGATCACCGTTGGGATATCGCGCGCTTGGAACCGAGCCCCATGCCGCTCGTCGAGGCCGACGCCGCGCAGATCGGCGACGTCTTGCGTGCCCGCATCTTCGCCGAGTCGCTCCGTGCCTGAGCCGCGTCCGAGCCGGGCTCGTGCGTTAGAAATTCTCTTATGGTCGTTGTTGGCGACACTCGTCATTGCATGGGCGCTGTTCTTATGGCATCCATGGATCGATTGGTTCGGTCGGCCGCGTTAGCGCAGGCACGCCCGAACGACGAAAGAGAAGATACGCCCATGAAACCACGCATCGTCATCCTCGGCGGCGGCTTCGCCGGTATGTCGACCGCACGCGAGCTCGAGCGTTCGTTATCGCCCGGCGAGGCGCACGTAACGATGGTCAGCCGCGAAAACTTTTCGCTCTTCACGCCGATGCTGCCGGAAGTCGGTTCCGGCAACGTCGAGACGCGCCACATCGTCACGCCGGTTCGCGCGCAGCTCAAGATGACGGAATTCGTCCTGGCCGACGTGATCGACGTCGATCTCGAACGCCGGCTCATCGCCTGCGAACACACGATCACGGGCGATCGCATCGAGCTGCCGTACGACCAGCTCGTCATCGGCCTCGGTTCCGTCACCTCGACGTTCGGTCTGCCGGGCATCGCGGAACGCGCGCTGCCATACAAGACGCTCGAGGACGCGGCGCGCCTGCGCAATCACGTGATCGCGATGCTCGAACTCGCCGCCGTCGCGACCGACGACGAGCACAAGCGCCGGCTCCTAACCTTTGCCTTCGTCGGCGGCGGATTCACGGGCGTCGAGGCGGCGGGTGAGACCGCGGATTTCTTCGAGAGCTCGCTACGCTTCTATCCCTCGATCGATCCTTCGGAGATTCGGATCTTCCTCATCGAGGGCGGTCCGAAGTTATTGCCGGATCTGCAGGCGGGCATGGGCGAGTATTGTTCGCGCGCGCTCGGCCGGCGCGGGATCGAGGTATTGCTCAATACCCTCGTCGCGGGCGCCGACGATCGCGGACTCTCGCTCGCGGGCGGCCGCATCATCGCGACGTCGACGATCGTCTGGAGCGCGGGAGTCAAGCCGTCGCCGGTCGTCGCCGGGCTCACGATCGCGAACGGCCGCGGCGGCGCGATCGTCGTCGATCGAGATCTTTCGGTGCCGAACCATTCCGGCGTCTGGGCGCTCGGCGATTGCGCGCGTATTCCCAATCCCAAGGGCGGCGACTATCCGGCGACTGCGCAGCACGCGCTGCGCGAGGGCCCGCTCCTTGCGCGCAACATCCGCGCGACGCTCCGCGGCGAGCCGACAAAGCCGTTCGCCTTCGACGCGCTCGGCATGATGGCGTCGATCGGCGCGCGACGCGGCGTCGCCGGCATTCGCGGCAAGCTCCTCATCACCGGGTTCCCGGCCTGGTTCCTGTGGCGCACGTACTATCTGTTCCGGCTGCCCGGCATCGACCGGCAGTTTCGTGTCGCCTTCGACTGGGCGCTCGGGCTCATCTTTCCGCGCGACATCGCCGAACTGCGCGTCTTCTCCCGGCTGGCCGATCAGCGCGCGACGCGTGACGAAGGCATGGTGTCGCACGCAAGCGAGTCGGAGCTCGCGACCGAAACGGAGCTCGCGACGCAGCCGCTCGCCTAATACGCGCCGAGCACGCGTGCTTCGCCCGAGATCTCGGCAAGCACGCGCTCGAGCGTCGCGCCGCTGACCTCGGCGAACTCGCATGAGAACCGGTACGTGAACGGTTTTTCGAGCGACGGCCGGGCGACGAGCGTCCGCAGATCGAGCGACGCGCGCGCGAAGACGTCGAGCGCGTCGCGCAGCGATCCCGGGGCGTTCGGCAGGCGCAGCGCAACGCACGCGTGCGTCGTCGCCGCGGCGCGCGGCGCGTCGCGCGCGAGCAGGAAGAAGCGCGTGAAGTTGTCGGCCACGTCTTGGATGCTCGCCGCGAGAATCCGGCCGCCATATCGCTGCGCGGCGAGCGCGGAGCCGATCGCGGCGATGTGCGGGTCGCCCGCCGCGACGACGTCGCGAATGGCGCCCGCGGTATCGGCGACGATCGCCCGGCGCGCGCTCACCGTCGCGAGATAGCGCCGGCACTGCTCGAGGGCCACGGGATGCGAGCGGATCTCGGTGAGCGTCGAGGGCGCGACGTCCGCGCAGCCGACGAGCTGCTGCACGACGCGGTAGACGAGCTCGCCGACGATCGTGACGCGCGGCTCGTCCCAGAGCAGATCGTATACGCGCGGCACCTGACCCGAGATCGAGTTCTCGACGGGCAGCACGGCCCAATCGACGAGACCGTCTGCGAGCGCCGCGAAGGCATCGTCGAACGTACCGTAGCCGATCGTCTCGGCGCGGGGCACGAGCGCGCGTGCGGCATCGTCGCTGAACGCGCCCGGCTCTCCCTGATAGCCGACCGTCGGCACCTCGTTAGGAGGCGCCGAGATTTTGCAGCGCCGCTCGAGCGTCCGAGACGCGGCGGTCGCTCGGCGCGTCGGCGATGAAGCTCTTGAAGGCGCCGATCGCTTCGGTCCGGCGGCCGATTGCGCTCGCGACCACGCCCTCGTTGAAAAGCGCTTCGACGAACTTCGGCCGCTTCGCGAGCACGGTGTCGAGCTCGCGCAGCGCCGCGAGGTCGTCGCCGGCACCGTGAAGCGCGGTCGCGTAGTCGGTCCGCACGTCGGGATTCTCAGGGTCGAGCGCGAGGGCGCGACGATAGTACGGCAGCGACTGCGAGAACTTGTTCGCGTCGAAATAGAGATTCGCGAGCGTGACGAGCGCGGAGAGGTCTTTCGGGTTGGCAGCGAGCCGGGCGCGCAGCGACGCCAGCATCGCCATCACGGGCGCCGGCGGCCCGCCTCCGGCCGCTCCCGCACCCGCGCCAGGCGGGCCGGCCGCCCCGGGCATGGCCACCGCCGGAGGCGCCGCGCCGGGCTGCACGCCGCCCGCCTCGCCGCCCGTGCTCGTCGCCCCGCCGCCCGTCTGCGGCACGACGACTTCGCCCGTATCGGTCGAGGGCAGCGCCGCGGCCGCCGTCGCAGCGGGCGGCGCCGAAGAGCGGATATTGGCGTCGCCCTGCTGGGCGATCGGGCCGATCGCGCTCCCGGTCGTGAAGAGCGCCGTCTTCAGAAAGTAGCCGACGATCCCCAGAAAGACGGCCATGAAGACGATGACGATCGGGACGACGGTGCGGCTGGGAAGTCCGCGCGAGGGGCCGCGTTGCACGAGCAGGGATGTTCTGGGAGCGGGACCCAAAGCCTCGGGCGACGATGCTCCCCGACGTGCCCGAACTGCAGCTGCTCTTCGCCCGCCTCAACGGCGAGCACTTCGGCGGCTCTATCCCCGCGCACCGCATCGCATACAACGGCCGGTTCTCCAATCTCGCCGGCCGCATCACGTACAAGCCGCCGCTCATCGAACTCTCGCGCAAGCACCTCGAGCGCGTGCCCGAGGCGCTGCGGGACACGCTGCTCCACGAAATGATCCACGCTTGGCTCTACGCGCTCGGCGAGAATCCGGGTCACACGCCTACGTTCAAGAAGAAGATGCGCGAACTCGGCCTGCGCTCGATCTATCACGACCTCGGAACGACGCGGCCGTCGCGTACCATCGCGTACACGTATGTACTCCGCTGCGAGCGGTGCGCGATGGAAGTCGGGCGACTGAAGCGCCCGCGCCGCGCGGTCTCGTGCGCGCGGTGCGGGGGGAATCGTTATAATGAACGGTTTCGGCTGCGGGTGATCGCGCTCGATCGGCCGCGCGCGGCCGCGAACCGTTCGGCTTAGTGCTTGACCATCTTGAGCGCGGCGTCGATCCGCGTGACGTGCTGCTCGAGCGCCGGCAGCATCGCCTTGGCATAGGCGATCACCGCCGGATTCGAGCCGTGCGCCGCCTCGAGCTTATAGGCGGTGATCGCCTTCTGATGCGCGTGCAACTCCTCGCGGAGGTAGAGGTCGTCGAACGCGACGCCCTTGACGTCGTGCAGCGATTGATCGCCGACCTTGCCGCCCGGGCCGACGTTGGCGGGAGGGACGAACCCGACTTTCTTGGCGACCGCCGTGAGGGCGATCGAATCCCGCGCGTGCGCCTTTTCGAAGGTGCTGCCGAGCGAGCGGACCGCGGACGTCCCGCCCTGCTTCGCCGCGATGCGGCCCTGCGCGACCTCATCGTCGTCCGTTCGAAACGCCGTTCCGAGAAACGTTTGGTCCTGGCCGGAAAGGTTCGCCGGTGCTGCCGGCATGGCCGCGAGCGCGGCACCGGGGAGCACGATTGCAAGCGCCGCGGTCATGGTCAAGAAGCGATACATCCGGGGGTTCCTTACGTCGAGCGAGCGTTCGTCATCGGCGGGGCGAGAGCTCGCCCATTTTGATCGGATCGGCCATCGCGTTCTGATCGCGCGTCGCGAGGTTGTTGAGATAGGTCCAGTCGATGATCTTTAGATTCGCGAGCGTCACGATGTTGCTTTGGTGCCCGATCGCGACTTCGCGTCGCGAGAGCGCGGCGGCGGCTGCACTTTGCGTTTTGACGAAAGCGACGTAGGCCGAGCTCAGATCGTCGCCCGTCTTGCTCTTGAGCGCCGCGAGCGCGGTCGCTGTGTCGCCCTGCGGCTGGGGCGGCAGCGAGACGTTGACGTTCTTCGCGTACGTTGCGAAGTCCGAGGCAGTCGGGCTCGCGTTGCGCAACACTTGGGCCGCGAGATTGAGCACGAGCGCTGAATCAGACTGGTGCTGAACGAGATACGCCGCGCGGATCTGCCCCTCGTTCAAGCTCGCGCCGACGACGAGATAATCCCGATCGGCGGCGTTGAGTTCAGCGACGAAGGGGTTGGCGAGCGCGACGCTCGGCAACGCGGTGACGACGAGCGCGAGGAGCGCGCGAGCCGGGATGGTCATCGGGTACTTCCTTGCAGAGACCGAGTGAGGTCGATGAGATCGTGATTACCCGCTTGCGGCGCCGCGCCTACGGCGTTGCCGCGCCGATATCCTGCGAGATCGAGCACGACGCGCTCGTAGCCCGCTGCGCGAATCCCGGCGACGAGTTCGCCCCGGGCGGCGAAGGCGTCGGCGACGCGCTCGGCGGGAACCTCGAGCCGCGCGAGGTCGCCGTGGTGGCGGACGCGCACGTCGTCGAAGCCGGCGGCGATCGCCGCGTCCTCGGCGGCTTCGACCCGAGCGAGCAACGCCGCGTTAATCGCGACGCCGGTCGGAAAGCGCGACGAGAGGCACGCCGCGGCCGGCTTCTCGGCCACGTCGAGTCCGAGCCGGCGCGCGAGCGCGCGGACGTCGGCTTTCGAGAAGCCCGCCGCCGCGAGCGGGCTGCGCACGCCGCGCTCGCCCGCGGCCTTGCGTCCGGGCCGGATCTCGGCGAGGTCGTCGGCATTGAGGCCGTCGGCGAGCACGGCGCCACGCGCGCGGGCGTACGGCTCGAGGAGCCCGTAGAGCTCGTCCTTACAGAAGTAGCAGCGATTCGCCGGATTGCTCGCATACCGCGGATCGGCGAGCTCGTTCGTGTCGAGCGCCTCGTAGCGGATGCCGATCGCATCCGCGAACGCCTCGGCGGCTCGGCGTTCCCGGCCGGGGAGGCTCGGGGAGATGCCCGTAACGGCGACTGCGCCGTCGCCGAGCTCGGCGAGCGCGATCGCCGCGACGAGGGCGGAGTCGACCCCGCCGGAAAACGCGACGACGCACCGGCCGTAGCCGGCGAGGATCGTCCGCAGCTTGCGCTCGCGCGCGGTGTCGCTAGGGTGCATCAGGCTGATCGTACCCTACCGGCCGCGCGAGCGCGCGACGGCGGCACTACTGAACGCGGCCGATGTAGCGACGGTCGCGCGTGTCGATGCGGATGTTGTCCCCCGGGTTCACGAAGAGCGGGACCTGGACCGTGGCACCGGTCTCGAGCTTCGCGGGCTTCGTCGAGCCCGTCGCCGTGTCGCCCTTGAAGCCGGGGTCGGTCTCCTCGACGCGTAGCTCCACGTGCGCGGGCAGATTTACGCCGATCGGCGTCCCGTCGTGGAGCTGGACGTCGATCTTCATACCGTCCTTGAGGAAGTCGGCGGGATCGCCGATGAGCGCGCGGTCGAGCGTCATGTTCTCGAACGACTCGGCATCCATGAAATGGTAGCCGTCGGCGTCGTTGTAGAGCATCTGCATCTCGCGATTGTCGACCGTCGCGCGCTCGAGCTTTTCGCCCGCGCGGAACGTCCGCTCGACCGTGGCGCCGGATCGCACGTTCTTGAGCCGCGTCCGCACGAACGCCGAACCCTTGCCGGGCTTGACGTGTAGGAACTCGATGACCGTCCAGAGCTGGCCTTCGATCACGATCGTGACGCCATTGCGAAAATCGTTCGAGGAGATCATAGCGACCCGTCTCGTTAGCCGCGCAAGACGATCGAGCCTTCGGCGGGTTTCGGAAATCGATATCGAACCGGCGCATAACATGCGGATCGGACGTCGATCGTTCATCGCCGGACTCGGCTCATTTGCATCGATTCGTCCTGCGAACGCTCGCGCAATGGAAGCCGAGCATCTTTCCCCGCCGAAGCGGTTCGGGCCGATCTCACCGAAATCTGGCATACGCTTCTCGACGTCTCAGCCGCACCGTTCTCTACGTCGAGTCGTGCTACGGTCGAGAATCTCTACAGACGGACGCTCGGGACGATCGTCGCGCCATTGACATCGCGTCAAGCATGGTTGACGATCTCGCCTGTGCTCGCCGCGTTGCACGACGGGCACATTGGCGTCGCATTTCCCGAGCCGCTCAACTCCGAAGTATTCTCGACTCCGGTGCTCTTTTCAATCGCAGATGAGCGAGTCGTCGTGTCTCGAGACGTAACACAAACGATTCCAATCGGTAGTCGCGTTGCCTACATCGAAGGTATGCCCGCCGACCGCTACCGTGCGACCGTCGACCGCTGCTTCGGCGCGCAAACGTCAGCCTTACAAAACATTCGCTTCACGCACGCCGGGCCATGGGCGTTCGTAGCGCTCTTCGGCGCACGTCCGAGTTACTCGATCGAATGGCTCGACGAAAACGGACGCCAACGCAAGTCGATCGTCGGTTCGCACGGTGGACTCGAGCATCGAGCGCCGAGAAAGCGTGCAGCGTACGAGTATTGCACGCTTCACGGCGGTACGGTCGGCTTGTTGCAGTACCGTCGTTGCGTCGACTTGGCTCAGTTTGAAACGTTCTTGCAGGCGATGCTCGCTCAGATCGCCGCCCGTCCGATCAAGGGACTCATCATCGACGTTCGTGAGAATAGCGGCGGCGATTCGGCACTGAGCGATCTACTCTGGCTTTCCATCTCGGAAAAAGCGTTTCGGCAATATCGAAGCGTCACCGTCATGGCGAGTATGTTGGTCAAAGCCGAGTACGGTCGGTCCCGTTACATTGCAACGTACGGCGAGCGAGCGTGGCACGCCTCGCAGGGGACGTTGATTACGACCGACGTCGCGTTGATTCACCCGAGCCGGCGGCCCGGCCGATACACCGGCCCCGTCTACTTGCTCATTTCGAAGAGGACGTTCTCCGCCGGGATGTCTTGCGCGGCAGCCGCGCGCGACTACGCGCTCGCGACAGTGATCGGTCAGGAGACGGCCGAGCCCGTTGACGGAACAGGCGAAGTGTATGAAAGAGTGACGACGCACCTGCGTCTTCCGGTCGACTACACAACGAGCCTCACGCTCGGACCGGCGAGTCGGCCGAAGAATCAAGGTGTTGTTCCGAACATCGTCATCGAGACGACTGCGGCGGACCCGATCGCAGGGAAAGACCCGGTTCTCACGGCGGCGCTTCAGATGATCTCGCGGCATTAAAGTAAGCGCCGGACGTACTCGACCTTGGTGTCGAGCAGCGAAGCGCAGCTGAGTGAAGATGCGACTGCTTCGGATTTCGGCGATCCTGCGCGCGCGATTGAAACCCACTTGCCGCCCCTTGAGATGCTGCGCCCCACACATCGTCGGTAAGGCAGTCGAATGACCCCGACGTGCCGTTGAACGTCGGCCTCGAACTGGCTCGAAGCAATCGTTCGGACGTTCGGGTGCAGAGGCCTCTGAGTGCATCTACCGCCCCGCGGCGCTGCGTTGAACCGGCGGAGGCAAACGTCGGATCATTCCGGGGCGGGGCTCGCCGACTTCGGGAAGTGGTACGCCCGTCTCCAGCGATGAGACGATCCCGCCGAGCCACATCGCGTACGCGTGGCCTGTCGGGTCGGGCGGGCGCGGATCGACGCCGTGCTGCGCGAGCTCAGCATTCGTCCCGGTGAGAACGTCGACGCCGTCCTTGGCGCTCGCAGCATCGATCTGATGGCGCGTCGGCTGGAGACGCGTCGGCTCCGGCGCCGGCACGTCCTTGGGGACGACCGTTATCGTCACCGGGATGTCCGGCAAGCCGCCGTGCCCGGAGGCTTCGCAACGCCAGAGCACGTGGACGCTCCGCGGGTTGCCGGCCGGAGCTTGATACACGCTGAGATTGCCGAGCGAATCGGCGACGATGGGAATGTTCATCCCCTCGCCGACGATGCCGCAACGCGCTGCGGGTGCCGTTCGGAACTGAACATGCGCTAGACCGCCGCGGTGTATGGTGAGATCGATCGGTGCGCGCGTGTAGTCGGACGGCCAATCGTACGGGTATCGCGGCGCACACGCCGCGGCCGCCACCAGAAACGCGAACACGACGATTGCGGCGCGCATCAGCTCCGACGCAAAGTGAGGCGACTTTCGGTGCCGGCGTCGAGCCGCGCGATGTTTTCGCGGTGCTTCCAGACGATCAAGATCGTCGTCACGGCGCCGTAGAGGTAGGCCGCGTCGCCGTAGCCGCGGCCGGTCAACGCGAGGACGATCGCACCCGCGGCGGTCCCGAACATCGAGCCGAGTGACGAGTAGCGCGTCGGGATCACGCAGGCGAGCCACACGATCCCGAATGCGAGCGCGGCCGGCCACGACAGCGCCCACGTCGCGCCGAGGAAGGTCGCGACGCCCTTCCCACCGTGCCAGCGCAGCCACGGCGAGTAGCAGTGGCCGAGGATCGCGGCGAACCCGGCGAGCGGCACGAGGGCGGCTGGGTGGAGGTCCGGCGGACTCCAGCGGGCGAGCGTCGCGACGTAGAGCGGCACGTGCAGCCAGCCGTAGCGCGCCGCCCAGACGGCGAGCGCGCCCTTGAGGGCGTCGAGCACGAGCACGGCGATGCCCGCCTTCGCACCGAGGGTCCGCAGCGCATTCGCCGCCCCGATATTCCCAGAGCCCGCCGCGCGAATATCGGTACGGTAAAACGCGCGCCCGACGAAAACGCCGAAGGGGAGCGAGCCGACGAGATACGCGAGGAGCTCGTAGGGCCAGCCGCCGACGATCCAGACGAGCGGAACCAGCCACGGCGCCGGATCGAGCAGCGGTGCGTCGACGTGAGGCTCGATCACGCGCTAGGCGTCCGCTTCCCGGCGCGCGCGGAACTCGATCGTGAGCGGGACGCCCTCGAAATCGGCATTGGCGCGGATCGTATTCTCGAGGAACCGGCCGTAGCTCGTCGTCGCGAGGTCGGGATCGTTGCAGTGGAAGACGAAGAGCGGCGGCCGCGTCGCGACCTGCGCCGCGTAAAAGATCTTGAGCGGCTTGCCCTGTCGATTCGGCGGCGGATGCGCGTATACGGCGTCCCGCACGATCTCGTTGAGCTTCGGCGTCGGGATCCGCCGATTCAAGTTTTCGTTCACTTTCACCACGAGCGGCATCAGGCTGCCAAGGCGCCGCTGCGTGAGCGCCGACAGGAACGCCACGGGCGCGAACGATGCGAACGGCAGGAGATCGTGGATGACGCCGGTGAGCTCGGACTGCGAGTACTCCTCGTCTTGCGCGAGCGCGAGATCCCACTTGTTCGCGACGATGATGAGCCCCTTACGTTCCTCGAGGACCATCCCCGCGAGCCGGCGATCCTGGTCGAGGATGCCCGCCATCGAATCGATGACGAGGATCGCGATGTCGCTGCGCGCGATTGCGCCGAGCGATCGTAAGGAAGCGTAGTATTCGATCGAGCCGTGATGCTTGACCTTGCGCCACATCCCCGCGGTATCGATGAGCCGGATGCGCTCGGCATTATACTCGAAGATCGTGTCGATCGCGTCGCGGGTGGTGCCCGCGACGTCGGAGACGATCGAGCGTTCCTCGCCGATGAGCGCGTTGAGGAGCGAGCTCTTGCCGACGTTGGGCCGGCCGACGATGGCGAGCGCCAGCTCGGCCTCGACCTCGGGCAGCGTCGCCTCGTCCGGCAACCGCTCGACGATCGCGTCGAGCAAATCGCCCGTACCTTCGCCGTGCAGGGCCGAGACGACGATCGGCTCGCCGAACCCGAGCCGCGCGAACTCGCCGGGAATGAGATTCTTCACGCGGTCGGACTCGGCTTTGTTCGCGACGAGCACGATCGGATGGCGCGTCTTGCGCAGGATGCGCACGACGTCGTCGTCGAGCGGCGAGAGCCCGTCCTTCGCATCGACGACGAAGACGATGACGTCGGCCTCGTCGGCGGCGATCTGCGCTTGCGCTCGCGTACGTTTCGCCATGTCGTCGTCGCCCGGCGCGTCGGTATCGATGCCGGCCGTATCGATGAGGCTGAAGGTGCGGTTCTGCCATTCGGCGAGCGCGTACAGCCGATCGCGCGTCACGCCGGGGGTATCCTCGACGATCGCGAGCCGCTTCCCGACGAGCCGGTTGAACAGCGCGCTCTTGCCGACGTTGGGCCGACCGACGATCGCGACGGTCGCGGGCCGAACCTTCGGCGAGACCTCGAGTTCCATCGTTCGGTCTTTCGCCGCGCGGAGCCGATTGACCGCGTGCAGAACGCGCGCACCGTGCGGGTCCAGACATTGGTCGCGGTTCTGGCGTGCGCGTCGGCGTGCGCGTCACCCGCTTGGGCGGCCGTCCCCGTCGGCGGCGTCTATGTCGCGACGCTCCCGGCCGACGCCGACGTGTGGCTCGACGGCACGTACGTCGGGCGGTCGCCCGTCCTCGTCGACGGCCTCGCCGCGGGTCGGCACGCGCTCACGATCGTGAAGTCGGGCTGGTCGCTGCTCGAGTTGCCGGTCGAGATTGCGCCGGGCAGGACGATCGTCTCGGGAAGCGTGCTCGCGACGAGCGGCACTCCGGCGGGCGCCGGGACGCTCGTGATCCGGGCGCTGCCGCCCCGCGCCGCCGTCGACATCGACGGCTCGCCGAGCGTCGCCGCCGTCGGACGGCCGATCGCGCTCGCCGCCGGGACGCACCGGCTGAGCGTCGACGTCGCCGGCACCCGCATGACGCGTACGATCGCGATCATCCCCGGCACGGCGACGCAGGTGGTGCTCGCCGTGCCCCGAGCGGCGCGGCCGGCGGCTCCCTCCGCGGTCGTCGCGCCGGCGAGCGACTACCTGCCCTCCGATGCGGTGACGCTGCACCCCGATCGGATCGTCGTGCGCTACGCCGGCCACGTCGCCGTCGCGCACTACGGCGATCCCGTCGTCGTGCTCGACGGCGCGAAGGTCGTCTACACGAGCGCGGCCGAGGAGATCGGCGGCAAGCTCTACCTGCCCCTCGCGCTCCTTGAAAAGCTCTCGGACCAGACGGCGAAGTAGGCCGGGATGGCGACCATCTACATCGAGACGTTCGGATGCCAGATGAACGAGGCCGATTCGCGCTACGTCGCCGACCGCGCCGCAGCGGCGGGCTATGCCGTCACGTCCGATGCCGCGCGCGCGAGCGTCGTCGTGCTCAACACCTGCACCGTGCGCGATAACGCGGAGCGCCGCGCCTACGGTCGCATGTCGCACTTCCGCGCGCTCAAGGCCGCCGACCCGAGCATCAAGCTCGTCGTCTGCGGTTGCCTCGCGGAGCAAGACCGCGACGTGATGGCGAGCAAGGCGCCGTATCTCGACGGCATCTTCGGGACGAGCGAGCTCGTGCGCCTCGGCGACGCGCTCGAAGCCTGGCGTAGCGACTTCGACGACGGCGACGACCTCACCGAGGATCGGTTGCTCGTGCGCCCGATGGGCGGGGAGGCGGACTGCGTCGAGGGGCCCTTCGCGCATCTGCGCGCCTACGTCAACGTGCAGCGGGGCTGCTCGTACTACTGCACCTACTGCATCGTGCCGTACGTGCGCGGGCGCTTCGACAACCGGCCGCTCGCCGACATCGTGCGCGAGGTCGAGGTCGCAATCGCGCGGGGCGCGCGACAGATCACGCTCGTCGGCCAGACCGTCAACGCGTACCGGGAGCCCGCGACCGGCACGGATTTCGCCGCGCTGCTGGCGACGATCGCGGCGCTGCCGGGCCTCGACCGGCTGACGTTTCTGACGTCGCATCCAAAGGACGCGACGGAACGCCTGTTCGCGACGATGGGTTCGCTCGCGAAGCTCGATCCGCGATTCCATCTGCCCGTCCAGTGCGGTTCCGATCCGATTCTGCGGCGCATGAATCGAAAGTACACGGTCGCGCAGTACCGTGAGAAGATCGCGGCGTTCCGGGCACCGTGCCCCGGCTGGGCGCTCACGACCGATCTGATCGTCGGCTTCCCCGGGGAGACGGGCGACGACGTGGCGGCGACCTACGAACTCGTGGCGGAGATGGGTTTCGCGCAGGCGTTTTCATTCATCTACTCGCCGCGGCGCGGCACGCCCGCCGCGCGCTGGGAGCAGGTGCCGAGCGACGTCGGTCACGAGCGCTTGCGGCGGCTCGGCGCGGTCGTCGACGCGGGCGTCCGCGCGTGGCACGAGCGCAAGCGCGGGACGGTCGTGCGCGCGCTCGTTCAGGGACCCTCGCGGAAAGATCCCACGCGCGTTGCCGCCAAGACGACCGATAACGTCACGGTCATCGCCCCGCTCGGCGCGCTCGACACGGCGGCGCTCGTCGCGCGGCCGTGGCTCGACGTGCGCGTCGATTCGCCGTTTACGTGGGGCTGCGCGGGCGAGATCGTCGGTGCCGCCGCGCGCTACGACGAGGTCGCCGAGCCGATCTTCGCGCCGCCACTGCTGATCGATCTCGTCGGCGTTGCATAGCGCCGAGGCGCGCGCGCGGTGAGCGAGCCGAAGCGCTCGCCGATGATCGAGCAGTATCTCGCGCTCAAGGCGCGCTATCCCGACGCGATCCTGCTCGCGCGGGTCGGTGACTTCTACGAGGCCTACGGCGACGACGCGGAGACGATCTCGGCGGCGTTGCAGATCGCGCTCACGAGCAAGGATTCGGGCGGCGGCACGCGGATCGCGATGGCGGGCGTGCCGCATCACGCCCTCGACGCATATCTCGCGCGACTCGTCGCGCAGCGCCGCGTCGTCGCGCTCGCCGAGCAGCTCGAAGCTCCCGTGCCGAATAAACTCGTGCGCCGCGACGTGACGCGCGTCGTGACGCCCGGGACGCTCATCGAGGACCGGCTACTCGAACCGGGCCGCGAGAATCTGCTCGCGGCCGTCACCGCGACGGGCGAGGCGATCGCGCTCGCGACCGCCGACGTCTCGACGGGCCGCACGGTCGCGACCGCCTACACGGGCGAGCGCGCTTTCGAGGACGCGCTCGGGGAGCTCGCGCGCCTCGGCCCGAGCGAGATCGTCGCGGATCTCCCTGCCGCCGAACGTGAGGCGCTCGCGGCGGCGCTCCCGGGCGCGCGCATCGCGACGTCGCCGCTCGCGGAAGCCGTCGGCGTGGGCCCCGAACCGCTCGCGGCATTTTCGATCGAGGAGGCGGCCGCGATCGCCCGCGCGTTCGCGGCGCTCGGGGCGTTCGTGAAGCGGGTCGGGCTCGGCGCGGCAGGCGCGTCGCTGCGCGAGCCCGCCTATTATCGCGCGCAGGGGTTCGTCGCGCTCGACGCGAGCACGCGGCGGCATCTCGAGCTCGTGCGCCCGACGGGTGACGATCCGAAGGCGACGCTGCTCGCGACGGTCGATCGCTGTGCGACGGCGATGGGGTCGCGGCTGCTCGCGCGCCGCGTGCTCGCGCCGCTCGTCGACGCTGCGGCGATCGCCGAGCGCGCGGACGGCGTCGCCGCGCTCGTCGAGGACTATTCCGCGCGGACGGCGCTGCGCGAGCTGCTGCGCACGACGTTCGATCTCGAGCGGATCGCGCAGCGCGTGCGGTTGCGCCGCGTCGCGCCGCGCGACCTCGGCTCGCTGCGGCGGACGCTCGTCGCGCTCGAGCCGCTCGCCGGCAACCTGCCGCTGGGACTCGCCGGGTTCGCGGAACGGCTCGGCGATCACCGTGCGTTGCTCGCGACGCTCGAAGCGACGCTGTGCGACGACTTGCCCGCGACGCTCGACGAGGGCGGCGCGATCCGGCCCGAGGCGATGCCCGAGGTCGGCGACGCCGTCGCGCGCCGCTCGGCCGCGCGCGAGGGGATCGCCGCGCTCGAGGTGCGCGAACGCGAACGCACCGGCATCAAGACCCTCAAGGTAAAATACGCCAGCGCCTTCGGCTACGCGCTCGAGATCACGAAGTCGCAGCTCGCGCTCGCCCCGGCGCATTACGTGCGCAAGCAGACGCTCACGGGTGCGGAGCGCTTCACGATCCCGGAATTACGCGACCTCGAGGCGCAGATCGCGGGCGCGCGCGGCGATCAAGTGCGCGTCGAGGCGGAATGCTACGCGGCGCTCGTCGAGACGGTCGCCGGGTCGCTCGACGCGCTCGCGGCGACCGCGGACACGCTCGCGGAGCTCGACGTCGCCTGCGGCCTCGCGCACGTCGCGAGCGAGCGCGGCTACGTCCGACCGACGTTCGTTGCGGCGAGCACGCTCGACGTCACGGAGGGCCGGCACCCCGTCGTCGAGGCCGTCGCCGGCACGGGCTTCGTGCCCAACGACCTGCATCTCGCCGAAACGCGGGAGCGCTTCGCGTTGCTGACCGGGCCGAACATGGGCGGCAAGTCGACGTACCTACGGCAAGCGGCGCTGCTCGTCATTCTCGCGCAGATCGGGTCGTTCGTGCCCGCGAACTCGATGACGCTCGGCGTCGTCGATCGGATCTTCACGCGCATCGGCGCGGGCGACGACCTGGCATCGGGCCGTTCGACGTTCTTCGTCGAAATGTCGGAGGCGTCCGCGATCCTGCGGCGCTGCACGCGGCGCAGCCTCGTGCTGGTCGACGAGGTCGGCCGCGGAACCGGCACGATCGACGGGCTCGCGATCGCGCAGGCGATCTGCGAGTATCTGCTCGGGCTCGACGCGCGCGCGCCGATGACGCTCTTCGCAACGCACTTCCACGAGCTCGTGGCGCTCGCCGAGCGCTGGCCGCTCGTCGCGAACTATCACGTGACCGCCGTCGAGAACTCGGCGCGGGGCGGAGCGCCCGTCTTTTCACATCGCGTCCTGCCGGGGAGCACGTCCCGCTCGTTCGGGATCGAGGTCGCGAAGATGGCGGGCTTACCGCCGACCGTCATCGAGCGCGCGCGCGAGATCGCGGGTGCCCTCGAAGCGCGGCCGACCGTCGATCGCCAGGTGCCGCTGCGCACGAAGCTCGCCGCGAGCGACGGTCGCGAGGAGACGCAGCTCGGCTTCTGCTGGTGAGGCCTGCAGCCCGTGACCAAGTGAGCTTGACCATGCCGACGGCTTCGAGTACGCTCGCTCGGTGAAGTCCGTCAATCTCGGCGAGGCGAAGGCGCAGCTTTCCCGCTTGGTCCGAGATATTCGCCTCGGCCGCGAGCCCGAGATCGTCATCTCGCTCGACGGTGTCCCTGCGGCGCGTCTGGTGCCGTATACGGCCGCGCCGAAGCGCCAACTCGGACTCGATGCGGGACGCATCGTCATCGCCGACGATTTCGATGACGTCGACGAGGCCATCGCCGAGCTCTTTCTCGGAGGCAAGGTCGAGCGGACGTAACGACGCTTGCGATTGCTTCTCGACACGCATGTCTTTCTCTGGGCGCTCGATGCTCCGGAACGCCTTCCATCGGAGGCACGTCACTCGATCGAGGACGCTACGAACGAGGTCTACGTCTCCGCGGTCGTCGCGTGGGAGATCGCGATCAAGTTCGCGCTCGGTAAGCTCGAGCTCCCCGTGGTTCCCGAGATCTTCGTTCCCTACCGCATGATGCGACTCGGGTTTCGATCATTACCGATCGACGTGCGTCACGCGCTTGCCGTCGCGTCGCTGCCGCCGCTCCATGCCGATCCGTTCGATCGGCTCCTCGTGGCGCAGGCTCGCGTCGAAGCGCTCGAACTGGTGACGGTTGATCCGAAGATCACCGCGTATTTCCGATAGGCGCAAGGCGTCGTCGCTTCGCGGGGTTACGCCGATGCGGCGATCGCGACGTTCCGGCCCTGGTGTTTCGCGCTGTAGAGCGCGGCATCGGCGGCGCGCAGCATCGCCGCGATGCTGAGCTCCGGGCCCGACGCATGCGCCACGCCGATGCTCACGGTCACCGGGATCGAAACGTCGTCGACGACGATCTGCGCGCTCTCCACGCGGCGGCGCATCCGCTCCGCGACCGAGATGCTGCCGGCTTCGCCGTGCGCTGGCCCGAGGAGAATCGCGAACTCCTCGCCGCCGATCCGGCCGATCACGTCGCCCGGGAGCAAGAAGGACCTGCACTCGACGACGATCCGCTGCAGCACGACGTCGCCCGCCTGATGGCCGTAGCGGTCGTTGATCGCCTTGAAGTGATCGGCATCGAGCATGAGCAGCGAGAGGACCTGACCGGTCGCGCGAAAGCGCGTTGCCTCGGCGGTCGCCGCTTCCAGGAACGCGTTGCGATTGAGGCACCCCGTCAGTGAGTCCGTCGTCGCGAGCAAGCGCAGTTTGTCTTCGGAACGCCGCCGCTCCGTCGTATCGCGCGTGACGACGGAGAAGCCGATTGCCGACTGCTCTTCGGTCTTGCGCAGGACGGAGATCGTGCAGTGGGCCCAGTAGCGCGAGCCGTCCTTGCGGATGCGCCAGCCTTCGAACTCGCGCCAGCCCTCGCGTCGCGCGATGTCGAGATGGCGTTTGAACGAATCAAGTCCCGTCCCGGTGCCCGACGCGAGCATCGCGAAGGGCCGGCCCATCACCTCGTCGCTGCGATAGTCGTCGATCCGTTCGGCGGCACGGTTCCAGCTCGTGATCACGCCCGCGAGATCGAGCGTGCAGATCGCGTAGTCCTTCACGCCGTCGAGCACGGCGTGCAGCCGTTCCTCGCTCATCCGGATGCCGTGCTCGCGGTGGGCGCTCGCGGTGACATCCGCGAGCACCGCGATGTAGAGGTCACGATCGAGCTTGTTGAGCGTCAGCGAGAGCGTCATCGCGGGTTGCGAGCCGCTCGGAATCGCGAGCGAGACGCGATGCTCTTCGCAGATCGAACCGCTGCGGCCGCTGTACCGCATCGCCATCTCGCGCACCTCGGGCGCGAACGGCGAGAGCAGGTCGTAGAGGTTGTCCAGATCGCCCGTACGCGCAAGCGGCATCAGGAGCTGTGCGCCGTGCGGATTCATCAGCAGGATGTCGCCGAAAGCGTTGAGCCGGAGCACCGCCACGGGACAGAGGTGCAGCAGCTGCAATAACTCCTCACGCTCGCCGCGATTCTCTTCGGTGGCGTCGCCCTCGTCGTACACGATCAGGAGCGGCGGCGGATCGCGACGTACTGACGCGGGCTCGTCGAGCTTCGCAGCAACCGCAGTTCAACGCGCGTCGGCCGCATCTTGAGCGTGAAGACGTAATCGATGATGACGTCGAGATCGGGTTCCTCATCGAACCGGCCTGAGACCATGAAGTTGTTGCAGCAGGGCGCCACGTCGGTGAAGAAGTTGCGGCCGAGCACGCGGGCGGGCGAGATCCCGGAGTACTTCGCTTCCACCGCGCCATAGGCGAAGACGGTTCCGTCGTGCTGCATGGCGACGAGTCCGAAGGTGAGGTCGTCGTAGCGCTCCGGCGTCTCGGCGGCATGTTCGAGCACGGCGAAGAGACCGGGGTCCTCGAAGCCGGCCGCGGCGAGCGTCAGCTCCTTCACAGAACGATCGTCCGGTGACCGCATGATGTCGGTTGTCCCATGGTCATCGTTTCGGTCGGAATCGCCGCAAGTTGATGCGCCGAGCCGTCCCGGAAACGGCCAGCTGTCGAGACTACGCGGGTTGTTGATAGTTCTTACGCCAGCGGGAGTCCGGTGAGCGATAGTTGAGAGGGCTGTGCCGGCGCTCCCGGTTGTAGTAGCGCAGCCAAGCCGGTAAGGCGAGGCTGCGTTCGCCGCTCGTGCGATAGGCGATCGCGTACGCCCACTGGCGCAGCATCGTCTGGATGAATAGTTCCGCCTTACCGTTCCATTGTGGCGTGTACGGCGGCGTCAGAATGTGGCGGGCGCCGATCTCGGTAAGCGCGAGTTGGAAGGCGCCTGACGTAAAGACGTTGCGTTTGTCGGTCATAACGCGCTCGATCCGAACGCCACTTCGGGCATAGGCTGCGGCGAGCCGTCGCAAGAAGTCCGCGGCCGCTTCCGCGCTCTCGCGGTCGTAGATCCGCGCGTGAGCGCGCCGGCTCGCATCATCGACGGCAACGTAGATGGTGTCGTAGCCCAGTGCCTTCGAGCGCCGTCGGCGATCGCCGTGGATGCGATGGCCAACGCCGTGGAAACGGGCGAGCTTCTTGATGTCGATGTGCACGAGTTCGCCCGGCCTCATGTATTCGTACCGTCGCGTCATCCGCGGCGGCTCGAGATCGCGCAGCCGTGCGAGACCGAAGCGCTTGAGCACCTCGATCACCGTCGAGCGAGAAAGCCCGAGAACGCTCGCGATCTGCCAGCCAAGGAGGCATCGCTTGCGCCGCAGCTGCTCGATCTTGCGCTCCGTCGATCGTGTAATCGAGTTGGGAAGCTCGCCGCAACCGAACGGCGATCCTCCAGGCAGTCGCGGTCATCGAAACGGCGCAGCCACTTGTAGACGGTCGTTCGACTTACCCGAAAGCGCCGAGCAACGTCGGCCACTGCCGTTCGAGTCTCAACGAGATCGACGATTCTTGCCGGCTGAGAGGCGTCGTGCGGGTCAAAGGGTGCATAATCATGGAGCTGACCTCGGAGAAGTGGGCGTCGAATACCAACTCTTTCGAGGTCAACCCCTGTTAACAATGCGCGTGGCCAGTTTGGCCCACCATGAGAATTGCCACGGTTCTTGGTTCACCGCTCGAAAGGCATCGATCCAGCCGGCGTGGTCGATGACGATCGAAGACGTCGATGTCGTGATGCGCGATGTTGTAATCCCCGCATACCATCGTCGGTATTCCGGCGTTCTTGAGCGCGGCTAACCGTCCGATGAAGCGGTCGAGAAACATCGGTTCGGGCTTGCGCCTCCCTGATGCCGCGTTCCCGCCCGGTTTATTTGGAGTAGAGGTAGTCCTTCACGTCGGCGCTGTCGACGTTATCCTTGGTAATGATCGCTTCGCCGGTGCCGTAGTGCTTGTCAAAGGTTTTCTTGCCTTTGAGATATTGAATGCCGTACTGTACGCCGAGCTGTCCGATGTGATAGGGATCCTGCGCGACCAGTGCGGAGATCGTGCCGGCTTTGACGGCCTCGACTTGGGCGGGCTCCGCGTCGAACTCGACGAGTTTGAGCTTGCCCGATAGCCCGAGTTCGCGGGCCGCGGCGGTCACGCCGCTGCCGGTGACGACGTTGGTTGCGAACACTCCGGCAAGGTCGCGGTGCGCCGCCACGAGACCCTTGGTTACCGCGTTCGCGCGCGTCGGATTGTCGCCCGTGAAGGTGACGCCGAGACTCTTGAGCGCGGGATATTTTGCTAATTCGGCATTGAAGCCCTCGACGCGTTCGTCGGTGGTACTCACACCGGGCGAGACGCTTACGACGGCGACTTGGCCTTTCTTGCCCGTCGCCGAGGCGAGTGCGTCGGCGACTTTGCGGCCGCCCGCGACATTGTCCGACGAGATCGTCGTGACCGCGATCGACGGATCGGTCAACGTCGTGTCGACCAAGATAACCGGGATATGTGCGGCAACCGCTCGTGCGATCGGAGCTTGCAGCGCTTCTTTATCGGTCGGTGCGATAAGAATGAGGTCGGGCTTTTGCGCGATCGCGGCATTGAGATACGGCAGCTGCGTCGACGGGCTGAAGGCCGCAGGCGAACCGCTGAATTGAACGGTAGCGCCTTCTTTTTTCGCCTCGGCCTGAGCGCCGTGATTCATCGTGATGTAGAATGCATCGGATGCGATACCGGCGATGAGGACGATTTTGTACGGCCCGGCAGCGTTCGCATGCGGGATCGTGCGCGGCACGACAAGCGCACTCAGGCCGATGATGGCGGCGAGCGCGGTGGCGGGAACTAGTCGCATGAGCATCAAGCTTTTTCTCCTTCTTCTGGATTGTTAGGGTGGCGCGCCTACGTGACGCGTCGGCGGCGGATCTGATCGAAAAGCACGGCTACGATGATGATCGCGCCAACCACCACATCTTGCCAGAACGACGAGATGCCCTGGATCGTAAAGCCGTAACGTAGAACGGTCGGAATGAACGCGCCGATCACGGTTCCGACAATGGAGCCGGTTCCGCCGAAAAGACTCGTTCCACCGATGACGACCGCGGCGATGGCGTCGAGATTATCGAGGCTGTGACCCTGAATGTCCGTCGAATGGAAGCGCGCAAGGTCGAGTACGCCCGCGAGCCCCGACAAGCACCCGGCAAATGTGTAAACGGCAACGACGTGTGCATTCACCGGCACGCCCGCGAGTCGCGAACCTTCGAGGTTGCTTCCGACAGCGAACGTGCGGCGGCCGAAGATTGTGCGAGTGAGAACCACGTGCGTCAGGATTGCAACGATCGCCGCCACAACCACAAGTGTCGGCAAACCGAGAAATACGTTGCCGTTGCCGAGCGTGTTGGCAAAGCTTTTGGGAACCGGCGGAATTGCGGATTGGCCCGCAGCACCGCTCGAACTAACCAAGTCACCCAGCCCGTTGGCGATGCTGAACACACCCAGCGTCACGATGAAGGCCGGCATGCGCAAACGCGTGACCAACGTTCCGTTGATGAAACCCGCGAACGTGCCGACCGCGATTCCCGCGAGGATTCCGAGTGGTATCGCGGTGGCGGCTTGCGGAAAATGTCCGCTTGACACAAGCGCCGGCGGACCGCCGGTCTGCGCGATTACCCACGATGCGATGACGCCCGAAAACATCAAGACGGTACCGACAGATAGATCGATGCCGGCCGTAATAATCACGAATGTTTCGCCGATGGCAAGCAGCAGAATTTCGGCGGTATCCCAAGCGATATTGATAAAGTTGCCGCGGTCGAAAAATGCGTGATTCGGACTGATGATACTGAAAAACGCTACTAACCCGACGAGGACGAGCAGAATATACGTGTTCGTCGAGCGCGCGAAGATGCTGCGCGTATCTTTGGTGCCGGTGGCGGACCGCGCGGTCACGGCTTCGCTCACGAACTAGCGCTCCAGCTCGGCGACATGTTCGACCGTCGCGCCGGTCATGAAGGCGACGACGTCGGTCATCGAAGTTTCCGCGCGGACCATCTGCCGAACCGTGCGGCCCAATCGCAAGATTGTTATACGATCGGCAACCTCGAAGACTTCGGGCATACTGTGGCTGATCATAATGACCGCGATGCCGGAACTCGTGATCCGTTTGATGAGTTTGAGAACCATCGCCGACTCACGTACGCCGAGCGCCGCCGTTGGTTCGTCCATGATGACGATGCGTTTTCCCCAGGCCGTCGCACGAGCGACCGCGATTGCCTGGCGCTGACCGCCCGAAAGGGTGAAGACGGGCTGCTGCACGGACGATAGCCCCACCTGAAGATCTTCGATCTCTTGGCGAGCACGTTCGCGCATTAAACGATCGTCGAGGAAACCGAGCATTCCTAAAAGTCCGGGCAATCGCGCTTCGCGGCCCAGGAACAGATTCGAGGCAACGTCCAGCGCCGGCGCCAGTGCCAAATCCTGATAGACCGTTTCGATTCCATGGTCGCGCGCTTCTTGGGGCGAGTTGAGCACGATGGGCTTGCCGGCAAGCAGTAATTCGCCGCCGTCCGGTGCGAGCGCACCCGATAGAATTTTGATGAACGTCGATTTGCCGGCACCGTTGTCGCCGACGATGGCGGAAACTTCGCCCGCAAATGCGGAGAAATTCGCGTCGCTTAGTGCGGTCACGCGGCCAAATTTTTTGGCTATACTGCGAGCCGCGAGAAGCGGTGTTGGCGATTGGCCGACCCTCATAGTCGACGCAATTTTGCGGAACGAGGTTTCGGACCTCTTGAATCCTACCGGAAGAATCTTGCGACGTTGGCGTGGCGATGCAAGCGCGCACCCAGCGATCTTTGAAGTAATGGTGAATAAAGCCAGAATTATTTTGGGAGGCGAGCGGCCTAAGAGTGGGTAAATTCATATAGAGTACTGGGGCAGGTTTTGTTTGTGGTGCCATGTGTGTCCCCAACGTTCCGAAGGCAGTCGTCTACCCTCACCGGACGAGGCCACGGATCTCGAAGATGCGTTCGCGGGCTGTCCTTTTCGACGTCGCATCCCATCATAATCACGAGTGTGGTTTTCATTGCAGAACTGGGTTGAAGATCGATGCTGGAATCATCGACGAGGGCCGCGACGCACCAGTTCCGGCCGCGGCCGCGGCGCCTACGTCCGCTCCGTGGACAACGCCAATTCGAACGGGCGCCTTCGGGCGCGCCCGATGCCTGTTCGGTAAAGACCTTGTCGCATCCGGCGCGACGAAGGGCTTCGAGCTGAAGCTCGAGATTCTGATCGCTGTTACTGACCCTGGCATAGCCGACCCGCATGGATGCCCGATCTTCTCTAAAGTCGTCCGAGGCATCCCATTTTGCGAAGCGGGTTTCCATAACAGTTTTAAAGCCGCAACGCGCGGAGATGCGTCGTCGGGCAAGCGGGCCGGGGCGCTCGTCAGAAACGCAGGTTCTGGAGAAGCTCCTCTACGACGGGAATCGACCCACGAGTAGTCAGTCAGCCTGTGAGTTAAGAGCCCCGAGACCAGCCGTTCGTTCACCCCCGGCTTGGTTACATGGCGCGGCGACCCGCGATGCAGCTAGTCCGCACTGCCGCCCTGTGTTAGCCGCTCCCAGTTCCCATGAGCAAAGGCGGTCTTATCAGCTTCGTCCAGCCCACATTCTGCCAGAAACCGCCGCGCGTCCCCGTCCGGGCGGTACTGGTAGGCAAAATCGGTAGAGAATAACAGCCGATCCGCCCCGACAATGGCGGCCGCTCGTGCTAGATAGTCGGGCAGGAACATGCCGCTGGCGGTGACGTACAGGTTGCGGCGCAGGTAGGTCGCGATAGGCTGTTCCAGCCCCGACACGCGGTCCAGCGCCGAGAGGCGTTGGGCATAGAACAGCACGACTTCTCCCCAGTGACCGAGGATCACCTGGAGGCCCGGCAGGCGATCGAACGTGCCCGCAAGCACGAGGCGGATAAACTGGATGCCGGCATCGTAGTGCCAGCCGAGGCCGTACATGGCGAGCGCGGCGTCGACCTCCGGCGTGAAGCCCGAATAGTAAGCGGACCGGACCGCCATGGCGGGCGTGCGGGGGTGGAGCAGGACCGGCACCTTCAGCGCGGCCGCGCTCTTAAAGATGGGCAAGAAGTCCGAATGATCGAGGTTTCGATCACCGACCCGACCGCACAGCATGGTTCCCTTAAAGCCGAGCGTCCGGACGCAGCGTTCCAGTTCCAGCGCCGCCTCCGCCGGCATCGCCACCGGCAGCGTGGCCAGCGCTTGGAAGCGGTCGGGCCATCGAACGATGGCTTCTGCGATGGCATCGTTGGCGCGGCGCGCCAGATCGACGCTTTCCGGCCCGAGATCGTGCAAGGCAGGCGTGGCCAGCGACAGGACCTGAACGTCGAGGCCGGTCTCGTGCATCAGGGCCAGCCGCTCGTCAGCAAGTTCGAGCAGGCGCCTCTCGACCTCGCCTGAGTGGACGGCAACGATGGGGTCCGTCGCTGCTAGCCCGATCGCATCCCAGGCGTCGCGCACGTCCGCGGTCAGGCAGTGCTCCTCAATGCCGATCAGCTTCACGCGCGTCTCCCAATCCCTCGTGCCGCCGTTCGCCCGATCACCACGGTACGGTCTCGCCGTGTCGGTCAATGAAGCGCAGTCCCGGCGTGCCCTGCTGCGCGACAAGCGTGTCGACCAACTGAGGAATAGTCTCCTCGACGCTGAACGGCGCATTCGGGCCTCCCAGCTCCGTGCGTATCCAGCCCGGTGCCATCAGCACCATCGCCCGCGGATCGGCGGCATGGCGGGCGGCGTAGCTCCGCATATACTGGTTCAGCGCGGCTTTGCTGCCCCGATAGACCTCGAAGCCGCCCTTGGTGTTGTTGGCGATGCTGCCCTGGCCAGACGACATCACCCCGATCAGGCCAGACGGGTGCACCAAGTCCTGAAATCCTTCCACAGCGCGCATCACGCCGAGCGCGTTGGTGAGCATCACACGCACGAACTCATCGGTCGGGACCTCCGCGATCGTCTCGGTCGCGTCGTGGTTGGCGGTGCCGGCGTTGACGAACAGCATGTCGAATGCACTGCCCGAAAGTCGTTTGCGCAGGCCCGCGATCTCATCGGGCTCGGTGATGTCGAGCGGCTCGACCGTAACCGGATCGGCATGCGCGTCCGCGAGATCATGCAGTTCGGTGCGGCCGCTCTCCCGAGCCGTGCCGACGACGTGCCAGCCCTTCTTCACGAACTCGCTCGTCATCGCCGCTCCAAGGCCGCGTGATGCGCCGACAAGCAGGACCGTCTTGGATTGCTGGTCCGGCAAAGTATTCACACTATGATTATGAGGCGCAACCGTGGGATGCGCCAGACGCATGGGATGCAAAGCATGATTGCGTCCGACGCTATGTCTGGTGCGAAAGGCGCGGCTATGATGCCCGTATGGCTACCATCGATTTGAACTTGCTCACCGCGCTCGACGTGCTGCTCACGGAACGCAGCGTAACGGTTGCCGCCAGACGTCTCGGCCTTAGCGCTTCTGCGACGAGCCGGACACTGGCGCGACTCCGATCCGCGACGGGCGACCCCCTGCTGGTACAAGCTGGGCGTTCGCTGGTGCCGACGCCGTATGCGGAACAACTGGCCGGCCGCGTTCACACGCTCGCCCAGGAGGCGCGAGTGGTGCTTACGCCGGCCACCGACCATATGGACCCAGCTTTGTTGGAACGGACGTTCACCATCCGCGCCAACGAAGGGTTCGTGGCACTGTTCGCCGCAGCGTTGGTCGCGGCAATCACCGAGGCGGCTCCTCGCGTTCGCCTTCGCTTCGCCCCCAAGCCTGACAAGGAGGCTGCCCCGTTGCGGGACGGCCGGATCGACCTGAAATCGGGACAGCGGGCGCCTCCGCGCCCGAGGTTCGAAGCCAGCTCCTTTTTCGCGGCCGCTTCATCGGTGCCGCGCGCCTACGTCATCCCGTGTTCGAAAAGCCGATAACGCCGCAACGCTATGCCGCTTGCGGGCACGTCGTCACGTCGCGGCGGGGCGCGTCGAAGGGGCCGGTAGACGACGCCCTTCACGAACTCTGTTTGCGGCGTGAGATCGTTGCGATCGTGCCGAGCTTCCTCGATGCACTAAACATCGCGCGCCGTTCGGACCTGATCGCACTCGTGCCGCGCTCTTGCATTCGCGACGGAGAGGCGGCGGCGCAGGGTCTCGAAGGGTTCGACCTGCCCGTGTCGACGCCGGAACTGGCGATCAGCGTAATGTGGCATCCGCGTCTCGACGCCGACCCGACCCATTGCTGGCTGCGCCAGAAGGTCGTGGCGACATGCCGGGCAACTGCTTAGAAACGGCCGAGCACAAATATGTGGCGGCAGGGCAGCGCATCAGGTGCATATCCGCCACCGCAAATGTCCGCTTGCGGCATTGCACGCCGAGAGCCGCCGGACCGCTCACCACCACTCTCTGCCATTGGCGCGCAATGTGAGCACGTCTCCCCGATTGGGAGCAGGCGCGGATAATTGCGAGCACATTGGCAATTAGCGTGAACAGCAGCGCACCCATTTGTCGGATAATCCGAGCGGGGAATTAGGGATCTACGATTCTCGTAGTACCTGATACAACTCGAGAGTGCTGAGCTCGACCCAACACTCCGCCAAGCGTCCGCCTCGCATGGCCAGATCGCAATGCCTCTGAAAGCACTGAACGTCCATCGGGCGGCAGTCCGAAGATACTGTTGTTCGATCCTCGGCAGTTCCATCGAAAGACTACCTGCTCAACCGTAGCATCGGTGAAAATGTCGAGCGTTTCATTGTTCGACCCGACGGGGTGGTGGTGCTGCTTTCTGCCATCCACACCATCAATGCGTCTCGACCCTCGACTACGGTACCGGCCGACGCGATGCGATAATCGGCCGTTATCAATTCGTCGATCGCATTCGAGACCGTGCGGCTCCACCCACGCGCGGCGATGAAATTCGAGCGCGAACTCACGACCGTTCGGCAAAGCCCTCGTCGTGCTAGCCATTTCGATTACGGCGGTTCATTCGGACATGCATAGTTCTCGTTTCTAAGCTGCCCTCGACTGGATGTTTCAAGTCAGCCGCCTATAACGATGCGATACAACCAAGACGCCTTTCGAGCGTCAGCGAATGCGCGAATTTAGTATATCGTTAGCACCCTGCGCGACGAGCTCGAGCGAAGCCGACGGGACGTTGGCTCGCTTGAGCGCTTCGATTCCGCGGAGCACCGCGAGGAGCGTCACTGCGATGGTCCGGGCGTCGCGGCTCGGGTCGATGTCGCCCGTCCGC